>Ga0209172_10000036_pt1 | contig 390603 bp, 337 predicted proteins | sample LarsenN4metaG_FD_184113 | JGI IMG/M metagenome (GOLD analysis project Ga0209172, IMG submission 184113) | Hot spring sediment bacterial and archeal communities from British Columbia, Canada, to study Microbial Dark Matter (Phase II) - Larsen... ... | reverse complement strand
CCAATGCTTTGGAGCACGTTGGCTTCGCCGAGCTTTGCGCCCACGGCGCGGAAGAGCGCCAGCGCTTGCTCGTAACTGGCTAAGGCCGCATCATTTTCTTTGCGGAACGATTGGACATCGCCAATGCGTTGGAGCACGTTGGCTTCGCCCAAACGGTCGCCCACGGCGCGGAAGAGCGCCAGCGCTTGCTCGTAACTGGCTAAGGCCGCATCTCGGTCATCGCGGAACGATTGCACATCGCCTAAGCGATACAACGCCTCGGCTTGGGTGCGTTGGTCACTTAACTTCTGGCCTAGTATTAATTGAGCCTCAGCATGCGCCTCAGCTTCTTCATAACGATAGGCCCGTTGAAGGACATAGGCCGCTTTGCCATGTAAATCGGCTAGTAGGGCGGGGTCAGGCTCGGTTTCCGTCTTATACTCATCTAACAAGCCCAAATACAGTCGCGTCAGGCGGTCTAAATCGGCGGCTTCGTCAATCCGCACTGGCTGGCTGGTTTGGGCGGTGCGCATCTCACTTATGTGTGTGGGCGTGGCCACCGTAAAATCAAACACCCCACTGCGCTGGCTAAACAGGTTGGGGGCGCGCAGGGCCGCGTCGCGCGCGCCTTTCTCCGTCACCCAAAATACCAAACTATGTGGGTGGGCGCGCAGGTTTTCGCGTTGGGTGTCCAAGTAATCCCAGGCGCTATCGGGTGCTTCCGGAAAACTGCGCTCCACATCATAAATAAACACCACCGCCGGTTTGTCCCACTGCTCACGCGGCAATTTTTCCAAATAAGCTAATGTATTCTGCTGGTCGCGGTTGAGAGTAAATTCATAAACGGGCAGGGGGGCCACCAGTGGGCGCAGGGCGTTCACTACACCATCGCGGGCGGCCACGGTGTTGTACACCGCAAAGGCAAAGGCCCCACGTGGCGTATGCCGCAGTAGCACCGCTAGTTGGGCAAACTCCGGGCGGGCGAGGTAGTCAGGCAGGCTGGGGCCAATTTCCATCGGAATCCGCATCGGGATTTGCATGGCTTTTTATTCGCCCGCTCTAATGTCCGGTGCGTTTCCGCACTTCATCAAAGATAATGGGATGAACATCGCACCACGGTGCGCCGCCGTTGCTATATTCCAGCAACGCTGACATATGCAAAAGCGTTTGGTGAATTTCATCACCGTCTAATGTATTGTCTTGTGAGCGTTGCCAAAGCACTGGATAGTGCTCACTCCGTAAACTGCGAATAAAATCGCGGAGCTCTTCGATAATGGCAACTTGTGCATCTTGGGGCTTAATTTGCTCGGTTTCGTTACGCGCTAAAGCATTCGCGGCCGCTGTCCGCACCATTCGCACCAAAAAACGAACGGCGCCGCCGCTTGCTTCGGTAAGTATCGTCAGCGCCGTTGGCTCAATGAGGTGAGCTTCCATCCGGCTGAGTACAATTTGGCGCAAGCATTCCAAGCCCTGTGTGTCAGGCTGAGGGGCTTGGTTATCATCCGCTTTGGTTTTTACTTTGAAATTGGGCAGGGCGTGACGCACGCCAAATGCATCTTTCATTTGCCCAAATTCTGGCGCATAAACGAGCTCTATGGGGAAGGTGTAAATGGCGGAAGCCAATCGAAAACAAGTCAAGGCGTAAGTGTGGTCACGGAAAATTCTCAAGGCCCGTTCGGGGTCAGGTCGGTCAGTGCCTTCCACCGCAAACAATACGCGGCGTTGCGTCCGTTGCAGAATCAGGCCAGCAATCAAATCTATTTGATTGCGCAGTTCATCCAAATTCTGATCAATAAACTCTTGAAGTGTGGTACGGGTTATTGTAGAAAGCGTGTATTTCGCCTCTAGTTCAGTCACCAGTGTTTTGAGGGTAGCGCTCACCTCAGTAGATTGGAGTTGCGGAACTTTAAGCGAGGCTTTGCCATATAACTGATCTTGAATAAAGATCCGAACGCTATCAAGCGCTTCTTGCACGACTTGTACTGGGGCTTTGCCAACCGCTTCCAACTCAACTGCGCGGTTAAACAACGCAAACGCAATGGTCATCAAAACATCTTGGTAAACGAGTGTGCCAGCATATCTGTTAACGTTAACCGTGATGGTTTCGTAGCGATTGCCATAGTTTTTCGCCAACCGGTCTGCTAGCTTGTTAAGCTCAGTAGATTTGCCGCTTCCCCGATGTCCATAAAAAAGCACTTTGACTGAGCTGTTTCTCAGGCTGATTAACTCCTGCTCCATTTTCAGAAGTGGGTTGCCAGGCCGGTCAACGTAGAAGTCACGCAGGGCATCGCCCACGAGAGACTCGCGCGGATCAAAAACCTCAATCACTTCTGATAAGTTCTTTGCCTTCGGCATATAAAATCCTTACCTGTACTCAATTATAGTCCGGCCAAAAAATCGGGCCAATTTCCCGCCTTTCTTTCCTTCGCCCCCAATCCCTAGCCCCGCCTTCCCAACGCCCGCGCCATATCGCGCTCGGCGTCGCGCTTGGCAATTGTATCCCGCTTATCGTAATTCTTCTTGCCCTTGGCCAGCGCAATCTCCAGCTTGGCGCGGCCCTTCCGCAAATACAGCTTGAGGGGAACAATGGTGTAGCCTTTTTGCTTCACGTTCTCCGCCAGCTTGCGGATTTCCTTTTTGTGAAGCAGGAGCTTGCGCGTGCGGAGCGGGGCGTGGTTCTGCCGCGCGGCTGGGTCATAAATGGAGATGTGGGCGTTGATGAGGAAGGCCTCGTTGGCCGTCACTTCCACGTAGGCCTCCTTCAACTGCGCCTTGCCCGCGCGGATGGACTTAATCTCACTGCCCATGAGCACCAGCCCGGCTTCAAAACGGTCTTCTAAAAAGTAATCGTGGCCCGCTTTGCGGTTGTGCGCCACAATCTTGATGCCGTCGTTTTCTTTCGTCATACAACTTCGTGCACGGATAACGTGGAAGCTACGGATTTCACCAGAGGTAATGATTTTGTGCTATCCGTCTCATCCGTTCAATCCGTAATAATTATTGGCCCGTCAACAAATACTCCACCGCCCGGTTCAGTTCCGGGTCATGGCCATCCGCGCCCGGCTCAATGGCAATTGTCGGCGGCAGGCCCACTCTGTCAAGCGCGCGGCGGGAGGGCGTAAACCACACCTTGGCCGTAATGTGCACGCTGGAACCATCGGAGAGCGGGAATACATACTGCACTGAGCCTTTGCCAAACGTCTTCTGCCCAATCAGCGGGGCGCGGTCGCGGTCCAGCAAAGCGCCGGCCAAAATCTCGGCGGCGCTGGCGGTGTTGCCGTTTACCAAAACGGCTACGGGCGCAGTGGTGAGCGCGCCGGAGGCAACCGGGGCGGTGAGGACGCGCTCCTCGCCCGCGTTGTCCCTCTCAATCATCACCACGCCGCCGTTCAAAAACTGCCCGGCCACCTCCACCGCCGCATCGAGCAAGCCGCCGCCGTTGTTGCGTAAATCAATCACAAAGCTTTGCGCGCCGCCGGCCTGCAGTTCTTGGGCCGCGCGGGCCACCTCCGCCGCCGTCTTATCGCTAAAGCGGCTGAGCGCAATCAGGCCAATAGTGGGCTGGCCATCCACCATGCGCCACGTTACGGAGGGGATTTCAATCCGCTGGCGGGTGATGGTCGCGGTGAGCAGGGCGCCATCCGTGTGCCGCACAGTGATTTGAACGGTGGTATCAATCAGGCCGCGCACCAAAGCCGTCACTTCATCGGGGGTGCTGTCCGGCGTAATGAAGGTGTCATCAATCTTCAACACCACATCTCCGGCGCGCACGCCGGCCTGTTCGGCGGGTGAATCGGGGAAGGGCCGGAAGATAATCTCGCCGGCGTCATTTCGGGAGATTTCTACGCCAATGCCGCCGTATTCGCCCGCTAATGATTGTGATTCTAGTTCGGCGGCTTGCGGCTCCACAAAAATTGTATAGGGGTCGCCAATGGCGCTGATGTAGCCGCGCACCACGCCGTACTCCAGCTTTTTCGTCTCCGGAAATTCGCCGTTAAAGTGCGCCTCCACTAAGGTTCGCGCTTCTTCAAAGATGTGAAATTCTTCCGCCGCCGGTAAGCCGGGCAGGGGCCAGCGGAGCAGGGGGTTGGCGGTGGAATAGGCGTGCGTGTAATACCCCGCCAAAAACGTTATGCTCAGGCAAAGAGTGTAAAACAGCATCAGCCCTATGTATTCAAATAGGCGTTTGTTCATTGTTTAGCTTTCCAGTTTTGTGCACAGATCGCGCGGGCAAACACGGATTCATTCTAATTCCGCGCCCTCTGTTTTCTCCATCGTATCTCTCTCTACCTGTTTTCACTCACCCGCGTTGAACGATTGCAGAATGGGCAAAATGGCTTCCATCTTGGGCATGAGAATCTGCGCGCCATCCGCCAGCGTGGTGGGCGTGGTCATGCTTGCATCTATCACTGTGGATGTAATGGCGCCACTGCCAATTTGCGCGCCGGCGCACCCCAGCAGAGCCACATCTTCAAAACTCAAATCCGTTCGCACAGAAGAAAATAGCAATTGCGCCAAGGCCGGCCATTGTGGGATGGTTTCCGGACTGAGTAATTTATCTCGCACGGCAAACAATACTTGCTGTTGCCGCCGCATCCGCTGAAAATCACTGCTGTCATGCCGGATGCGAGCGTAGATCAACGCCGTGCCGCCATCCATCTGCACGCGGCCAGCCGGAAATTCAATCGCCATCACGCCCTCGCGGGAGCGCATGGGGTAAGCCGGGTCACGGATGGGTTGTGGGATGTCAATCTCAATCCCGCCAATGGTATCAATCCCTTGTTCAAACGCCGTAAAACTCACCACCACATGCCGATCCACGCGCACGCCAAAGTTCTGCTCAAGTGTGGCGCGGAGTTGAGCGGGGCCGCCGCCCGCCACGCCATACAGCTCGCCGTAGTGATAAGCCGAATTAATACGGGCTTCCGTGATGGGCAGGCCGCCGGGCAGGGGGAGCCACAAATCACGCGGAAAGGCCACCATTTGCGCCGTCTTCGCAGAAAAGTTCACACCCACTAAAATCACGGTATCGGTGCGCGCGGGGCGGTTGTAGTTGGCGTCAAAGCCATCAATCCCAATGAGTAGAATATTAATTCTACCCGGCCCATCACAGCTGGTAGGGAAGGGGGCGGCGGCAGACAAAACCGGAGTGGGGGGCAAATCCAACGTATTTGGCGCGATATAAAACCAAGTGGCGGTTGGTGGAATGGGCGTTGGCGCTGGCGTTTCCGTTGGAGGCGGTGAGCTAGTGGCGGTGGCCGTTGGCGGGATGGCGGTGCTTGTGGCCGTTGCAACCGCCGTAAGGCTTGGTTGGCGTTCGGTAGCGGTGGGCGCGGCGCTGGATGTGGTTGGCGGCGCAAAGCCGCCCATCCATGCCAAGGCCGTTAGGCCCATTACAAATACGCCTGCCGCCACAAACAACTCGGCGCGGCCAAAGCCCAATGAGTTGAGGAGTTTCATTATCTTGATTGTAACAAGGGCTTTTCACTTGTTAGGGGAGTCTTTTATAAGCGTATATCGAGTAATATAAGAATAATTATATTACACAATACATGTAACAAAGAAAGCCCCCCACTAAAAACTGGCTTATGAGATTACCGGGCCATAAATCCAAACCATTCCTTACCAAGATTTAGTAGTTCCCATTGTAGAATTTTTTTGTTCACGTTATTCATCAGCAGAAAGGATTCTCTATGTCAGCACCTCAAGTTCGTGCACAGCATGATGAGCTTAAGAATCTACAAAACATCTTCAAGGCTCAATCAGACGCCATCAGCCAAATGAACCAGAATCTCAAGGCGCGGTTTGATACGCTTCAGGGCGGCGATTGGATTGGCGTGGGCGCCAATGCCTACTTCAACGAAATGAACGGCTCTGTGTTCCCTGCCCTCAACCGCTTGCGTAACGCCTTATCAGAAGCGGCCCGTATCACCGGCCAAATCTCCGATTTGATGCGTCAGGCAGAAGATGACGCCAGCCGTTGTATGCATATCTAACCCAAACTGGACATTTGTTCTGATAGGAGTATCACCATGCCTGATGTAAGAATGAATTACAACTCGATGGAGGACATGGCCAAGGCCTTCCATGCCGCCCATCAGCAGTTGGAGCAAACGATGCGTGAGATGGAAAAGGTGGCAAAGACGATGGAGGATGGCGCCCTGCTGGGTGTAGCAGGTGATGCTTTCCGTGACGCCATTCGTTCCAAACTTAATAAACGCCTTAAGGTGTTAGCTGAAAAGATGCAGGAACTAGAGCGTGATATTGAAGGCGCCGTTAAGTACACCCGCGATGGCGTGAAGACCGCTCAGAGCCGCTTCAAATAAACGTTGGAGGCCCATAAACCATGTCTATTTTTAATTTCATGCGCGGGGAAGTGGATAACGTGATGAGTGGCATCGGCCAGCAACAACAGATGGCCTCCGGCATTCTGGATACGATCAAAGGTTTCGTGCCGAAGGTTCAATCGGCGTGGATTGGCGGCGATGCGGATGAATTTGCGGCGGACGTGGCTCGCAAGCTTGTGCCGGCCATGGTGGAGTTGATTGCGGCCATTGGCGGCATCAACCTAAACCTCACCCAGGCCGCCAATATTATTGATCAGGCAGATAACAAAGCGCGGGGCTTGGTGGATAATCTGGGTGATATGTTTGGCCAGATTTAACGCGCCGAACACCCTATAGAAAGGAAAACTTACGATGGCTGGCCAAGTTGTTCAGATGGATTATCAGGTGATCGGTGATGTCTCCAAGGGCTTTGGCACTGCGCGAGATATGCTGACCACGATTGGCAAGGTGTTGGAGGCGCTGGTGCAAGTCTTGCGCGCCTCGGCGTTTTTTGGCGCTGTAATGAATTTGGCGCTGGCGAACTATTTGGATGTGATTAAACAAAAAGTTCAAAAGCTTGCGAAATTGTGTGATGAATTCAGCAAGGATCTTGCCGCGGCGATTAATGACCACAAGAAAGGCGATGTACAGGGCAAACGCTATTTTGGCGAGGGAGTGCGCTAACCCTGAAGCCTCTTATTATTGTGAGACAACAAACGCGGCTCAATTTTGAGCCGCGTTTGTTATTTTAGTTTTTCACTAACGGCCACTTCCTCAAAGACCGCCCTACCCGCCCATCCAGACTGCAAATAACACATACAACGCAAACCCAACGATGCTGAGAGCCAGTAAACCGGCCACAATAGATACCGCCAGGGTGCGCCGTGGCAGACGGTATTTCTCAGCTGGGACACGGCCATAAATAGAGGCCAAGGCCGTTGCCAATTCCCCAGGGGTGGCAAAGCGGGCGTTAACCGCTGTTAAGGCCTTATCCAACACGCGTAAAACTCCAGCCTGTTCCAACTCTGGTCGCTTAACGGAAAGGGTTGCGTGTCGCTCGGCCACAAGCGCCCGCACTTGCTCATCCCGCCGCGCCGTAACCGCATACGCTGGCTTACCCGCTAACAATTCGTAATAAATCAACCCTAGCGCATACACATCCACAGCCGGTGAAAAGGTTGAACGCCCTGCCCGCCCATCTAGCACTTCCGGCGCGCAGTAGGCCGGTTCAAGCAAAAGTGAGTTGGGGTTCATTTCCGCCGCAGGCTGGGCTGCTCCCAAATCCAAAAGCAAGGGACGTAGATGGCCCTCCGCGTCGGTATCAACCAAAATCATATCCGGCGTGAGGTGGGCATGGCATCGCCCTTGCCCTGCCAATGGTTGTATGGCCTCACCAATGGTGATGATCAGCCACGCCGCCTGCTGATGCCACAACTGCGGATTCTCCAACGTCAAATCACTCAAAAATTTACCCCGCGCATGCCGGAACACGCAGTAAATTTTCGTTTTACCGCGGAAGGAAATTTCCCCGTGCGGTCGTTTAGAACCGAGGGAGGGCGGCAAAAGCTCCGGCCATACGGTGCGTTTACGCGCCACCCATGGGTTATGGCCGCGCGGTGTAGCCGCGCTTAGCAAAGCGGCTTCGCGGCGCAAACGGTCTTCGGCCCCCTCCACTTCGTTTGCTACTTTCAACAAAACTTTTTCCTCACCCCGCTCACCTTCGTACAAAGCTGAGGAGCGCCACACCCGCAAGAGTCGAATAACCTTGACATCTCCCAAATAATCGCCATAACTCAATACGCCATGTCCAGCCTCAGCCGGGCAATCGGCGCGGACGCACCACAAATTGCCATCCAGGGTTTCACGCTCACAAACGGTGCAGTAGCGATTCATAGAGTTGCTCAAATTTACACTAGCTTTCAGTTGGTTTTCGTTGGCGCGCGCAGGTTTGCGTTGACTCGGACTTTTGCGCGTGAGAGAATGCCTAGGAAGTATTGTAGAAGACGGCTTTTAGCCGTGTCAACAAACCACGACCGACTCCAACTAACTCTAACTGTCTGCGGAGACTTTTATGCCGGTTGAATACATTGACCGTCCGCCCCGCATCCAACCTGAACTTCCAATCGCTGAGGTTGAGATCCCGCAACCCCCTGAGCTAAGGCAAAACATAGCGCAAAACACTACCGGCGTGATTGTTTCGGTAGTGTCGATGATTGGTTTTTTGCTGGCCTCTGGCTCAAACAATTTGGCCCTCATGTTACCGATGGGGTTTGTAATGATTATATCGGTAGCGGCCACTTTGTTGGGGGGCGGGAATGAGAAGCGAGAGTATGAGAAAAAGAAAAAAGCCTATTTAGAAACGCTGGCCGCCCTGCGCCAGGAGATGACGCGCCATCACAACGCCCAACGCGCCTTTTACCTGCACAATTACCCGGAGCCGGATATTGTGCTGGAGATTGCGGCCCAAAGCGAAAAAAGCCGGTTTGGCCCGCGCATTTGGGAGCGCCGCCCTACCGATAGCGATTTTGGGCTGGTGCGGCTGGGCCTGGGCACGCGCCCTTCCAGTGTGATATACCACACAAGCGGCATGAGCAGCAGCTCTTCAATAGATGAAGGGCCGCTGTGGAAGGATGCGCGCAAACTGGCAAACGATTCGCGCTTACTCACCGCCGCGCCGATTACGATACCCCTGCGACCAACCGTACAAAAGAACGCCGAGGCGGATGAGGCCGGCGGCCGTTTGATACCGGGCCGCCATGCCTTGGGCATTTACGGCAAAGATGCGGCCACCACCGGCAACCTTGCCCGCGCCGTACTCGCCCACTTCACTATTTTTCACTCCGCCGCCGATGCGCGTTTGTTTGTGGTGGGCGCGCCCGCCAGCCAACAACACTGGGAATGGGCCGAGTGGTTGCCGCACTGCGCCGAACGCGGCGTGGATGTGGATGACGAAAAGACCAAGGCTTCTGACCAGTTGTGTTTTGCGCCGGAAAAAGAAAAGGTTTCTGCATTTTGGAAGCGGATTAAGAAAGAGCTGGATGCGCGCCAGGTGCGCTTGCGCGAGAGTGGTGATGATAAAGCCAAAGCCAGCGGCGATGTAACTTTGCCTTTTTTGTTGGTGGTGGTGGATTTACTGGGCGATATTCCTCCCACCTCCCCTCTGGCGGATATCTCCTCCGATGGAACGGTAAATACCATTTTGCAAAACGGGCCAGCCTTGGGCGCGGCCATCATCTTTTTAGCGCCTACGGCCGCCAAGATTCCCGGTGATTGCCAAGCGTTGATTGAAGTGGCTTCGGCGGGCGAACGTGTGGTGTTTCGCTACACTGAAGTGGGTTTCAACACGCCGCGTTATCTGGGCGAGGCGGATCAACTAACGCCAACCGAAGCGCGCAGTAAATTCGCGGCCCGCATCCGCCGCTTGGATCTCAAGCGGAGCGCCGGCGCAGATTTGCCGCGCTCGGTAGACCTGCTTCAGATGCAATCCATTTTGGAACAGAGACGCATCACAACCGTTGATAAACTCACAGTGCAGAAAAATTGGGCGTGGAGCATTGAGCCTAAAAACGCTGAATGGTTGAGTACGCCGATTGGCCTTGTGAGTAGCCGCGATGTGCGCTCGCTGGTCTTTTCCGCTAAAGAAGGCGGCGATGGCGTGCATGGCATGATTGCGGGCACCACCGGCTCCGGTAAATCTGAGCTTTTACTGACGCTGATTGCGGGCTTAGCCGTGAAGTATGACCCGCGCATTGTGAACTTTGTGCTGGTGGATTACAAGGGCGGCGCGGCTTTTGAGCCGTTTCGTCGCTTGCCGCACACAGTTGATATCCTCACCAACCTGCAAGCCAATGCCGTAGAGCGCATGTTCACCGCGATTGAAGCGGTGATGGCGCAACGCAGTGCGGTGCTGGCTAAGAGCGGCATGAAGGATTTGGTGGAGTATCGGGCTAAAGCCCCCTACCTGCGTGATGCGAGTTTGCCCAAAACCTTCCCGCATCTGTTCATCATCGTGGATGAGTTTGCGGAGATGATTACGCAAAATCCCGATTACCGCGCCAAATTTGAAAGCATCACCCGGCTGGGCCGCGCGTTCGGCGTCAGCCTCATCCTGGCCACACAACGCCCGGCGGGTGTGGTGAGCGACCAAATGCGGGCGAATATGAAGTTCCGCATTTGCTTACGAGTGGAGACGCCGGACGATAGCAAGGAATTGCTTGGTCAACCGGAAGCGGCCTTTCTGCCCAATCTCGGCGGGCGCGGCTACATTCAGGTGGGCAACGATGTGCTAACCGCAGTGCAGGTGGCGCGCGCGGGCGGCGATTACACCGATGACCGTAAAGTCACCTTGAAAGACGTGATTTGGCTAGATGACGAAGCTTTGCCCAGCGCCAGCGAGAGTGGTGAGGCGCCGTTGTACACTGGCGTGGAATTGGGCGAAGTATTAGGGCTAAAGCCCGGCGAAGCGCCCGGCACCTTGGTGGATTGGATTGTGGGCATTGCGGCTTTGCGCGCCCAGCGTGACGGCGTGCCCCCACAGAAAAAGCCATGGCCCAACCCCCTGCCCGATTTTCTTTCCCTTACCCAGCCCATTGACGCGGAATATCTCAACACCGAGCGCGCAGTCACCGCTGATCAAACTCTCATCATAGACGAAGCAGTTGGCGCATGGTTGACGAATGCGGAAGAGAAACCTTTATGGGCCGTTTTTGACTGGCGCAATCCTAAACCTCTCCGCGCCGATATTGGCTTGGTGGACAACCCATTTCGCGCCGAGCAACGTTTACTGACCATTGACTTGAGCAATGACCCGCTGGCAGTGTTTGGCTCACCCGGACGCGGCAAAACCACGTTTGTCAAAACCCTGCTCACAGTGCTGGCCGCGCAACGTTCACCGGCGGAGCTAAACATCTATGCGCTGGATTTTGGGCGCGGCGGCCTCAAAGCCATTAAGACCCTGCCCCATGTGGGCGCTGTGATAGACCCCTCCGAGACGGCGCGTGTTGACCAGCTTTTGCGCATGATGCGCAATATCATCACCGAGCGACAGGAACGATTACAAAAGTTCAATTCGTTGGCGGAGTACAACCTAAAGCATCCGGGCAATGTTTTCCCGGATGTGGTGGTGGTAATTGATAACTTCGCCGAGTTCAAGGAAAACTTTGAGCACCTCATCCCCGATTTGATGGGCTTAATTCGAGATGGACGCGCTTTTGGCGTGTTCTTTGTCATCACGGCCTCCACGCCCAATGATTTAGGCGGCAAGCTATATAACCTACTGACGCAACGCCTCACATTCACGCAAGCGGATTCTTTGACGTACACCGAAGTGGTGGGCATGGGCGCGCCGCGCTTTGATAACGTGCCCGGGCGCGGCCTCACCGCTATTGTGCTGGATGATAAAGCTGTGCCAATGGAATTTCAGTTGGCAGTGCCCGGCTGGCCGCCGCAGAACGATAGCGACCAACCCGATCCGTATCAACTGATTGCCCAACGCATGGAAACAGCGTGGCTGTCCATCGGCGGCAAACGGCCTTCGGCGGAACTACCCCGTGCGATTACTTTACTAGGGATGTTTGAACTGCTGGATGGCAAACCCATCACCCGAATTGGAGAATTGGAGATTGCGAGCAAATGGCGGGCCAGCATGGAGCCGAAGAACTCCGAATGGTTGCGCGCGCCGGTGGGCCTCGTCTCCAGCAAAGAAGTGAAGACGATGGTGTTTCAGGCGCAAGCGGATGGTGTGCACGGCATGGCGGCGGGCACCACCGGCTCCGGCAAATCAGAGTTGCTTCAAACGCTTATCAGCGCGATGGCCATTCGCTATGACCCGCGCATTGTGAATTTTGTGCTGGTGGATTACAAAGGCGGCCCCACAGTAGAACCATTCCGCAAACTACCGCACTGCGTGGATATTGCCACTAATCTTGAAGGCAACAAAGTGGAACGCATCTTTGTCGCTATCAACGCCGAGATGAACCGCCGCTCGGACATTTTAGCGAAGGCCGGCGTGAGCGATTTGGTGGAATACCGCAAAAAAGTAATTCCCACCCTCAAGCCCGGCTCGCCATTCCCCGATACATTTCCGCATCTGTTCATCATTGTGGATGAGTTTGCGGAGATGATTGCCCAAAACCCGGAATACAAAGAGAAATTCGAGAGCATCACACGCTTAGGCCGTTCCTTCGGCGTTAGCCTCATCTTGGCCACTCAGCGCCCAGCCGGCGTGGTGACGGACCAAATGCGCTCCAACATGAAGTTCCGCATCTGCTTACGAGTGGAAACGCCGGAAGATTCCAAAGAACTGCTTAAACGGCCCGATGCGGCGCGTTTGCCGCAAATTGGCGGGCGCGGCTATGTTCAAGCCGGAACAGATAGCCTCACCGAACTCCAAGCCGCTTGGTCTGGCGCGCCATACAATGAAACCGACCCTGACCCGGCTTTCGGGGTGGAAGAAATTTTAGCCGCGCTGGAAAAACAGAATGACCCGCCGCGCTCACTCCTTGGCTGGCTGGTTGGCGCGCTGGCCGCCGAAGCTAAGCGGCAGGGCATCCCTAAACAATTTAAACCCTGGCCCGATTCTCTGCCGGAAAATCTACCTCTCAATCTCCCCATCAACGCCGAGTATTTGCCGGATGCGGCGAGTGAGAGCGTGGTGCTCAATCCGGCGGTTGAGCAATGGGCCAGCGCCCCTCCCTCAGCGGGTGATGGCGCGCGCTGGCAGTCTTGGAACTGGGAGCGCCCCCTTCCCCTCCGCGCCACAGTTGGGTTGGTGGATGACCCCTTCCACTCCAACCAACGCCTGCTGACATTGGACGTGGCGAGCGATCCGATTGTGGTTTTTGGCGCTTCCGGACGCGGCAAAAGCACCTTCATCAAAACCCTCTTGCTCAGCCTTGCGGCGCAACGCCCGCCCTCCGAACTCAACTTTTACGCGCTGGATTTTGGACGCGGTGGCCTTAAGTCTCTGCGCGCTCTACCGCACCTCGGCGCAAGCATTGACGCTTCGCAATCTGATCGGGTTGAGTCGCTCTTCCGCATGATTCGGTCACTGATGAACGAGCGGCAGGAGAAACTTTCTGCCGCCACCTATGCCTCACTGGAAGATTACAACGCCCAACATCGTGATAATCCGGACGTGATGTTTCCCGCCGTTCTGGTGGTGATTGATAATTTTGCGGAATTCAAAGAAAACTACGAATACCTCACGCCGGATTTGTTGGCATTGGTGCGTGATGGCCGCCAGTTTGGCATTTACTTTTTACTTGCAACCAGCTCACCGGCTGATATTCCGGGCAAACTATTCAACTTGTTAGGCCAGCGCCTTACCTTTACTCTAGCAGACCCCGGCGCTATTCCGGATATTGTGGGCCGTGGCGCGCTGAGTTTGGCTAATGTGCCCGGGCGCGGCCTCATTAATATCGAAGGCCAGCCGCTGGAATTTCATGTGGCCATGCCAGTGCTAGAGGATGAAAAAGATGCTTATGCGCGTTTGGCCGAGCGCATGGATAAGGCATGGGCCGCAGTGGGCGGCAAACGGCCTTCGGCGGAAATCCCGCGCGCCGTGACGCTACTAGAGATGTACGCCCGCCAACTTGGCCGCAAGCTGGAACGCGTGGGCGATTTGGATTTGGCCGGCAACTGGAAACGAAGCATGGAGCCGAAAAATCAAGAATGGTTGCGCGGCCCGGTTGGGTTAATCTCCAGTAAAGAACTACGCACAATGATCTTCTCCGCCCAATCAGATGGGGATGGCGTGCACGGCATGGTGGCAGGCACCACCGGCTCTGGTAAATCTGAATTCTTACAGACGCTTATCGCCTCACTGGCAATTAAGTATGACCCGCGCATTGTGAATTTTGTGTTGATTGATTACAAAGGCGGCGCGGCCTTTGAGCCGTTTCGGCAGTTGCCCCACACGGTGGATATTGCCACTAACTTGGAAGGTAACGCCGTGGAACGCATTTTCATTGCGGTGAAAGCGGAAATGGATCGCCGTTCCGATTTGCTGGCCAAGAGCGGTGTGGCTGAATTGGTGAAATACCGCAAGGAGGTGATTCCGCGCGGGCGTAAAGATTTACCGGACACCTTTCCACACTTATTCATCATTGTGGATGAATTTGCGGAAATGATTGCGGCTAACCCCGATTATCGCTTGCAGTTTGAAAGCATTACCCGGCTGGGCCGCGCGTTTGGCGTGACATTAATTTTAGCCACGCAGAGGCCGGCGGGCGCAGTGAGCGACCAAATGCGGGCGAACATGAAGTTCCGGGTATGTTTGCGCGTGGAAACGGCGGACGATAGCAAGGAACTGCTTAAGCGGCCTGACGCCGCTATGTTGCCGCCCATTCCGGGGCGTGGTTACATACAGGTGGGCGGCGGCCCGCTCACGGAGTTGCAATCCGCGTATTCCGGCAACGATTACACCGATGATAAGCCTGACCCGGTTTATTCTACCGAGGAAGTGTTGGCCGCGTTGGGCGTAAGCGAAGAGTTGAAACCGACCAAACTTATCAACTGGATTGTGGGCGCGGCGGCGGCGGAGGCCCGGCGGCAAAACATTCCTAAGCAATTTAAGCCATGGCCAGACCCATTGCCCAAGCAATTGCCGTTGAATAAGCCGGTGGATGCCAGTTACATTGCCAAAGGCAAGTTGGGCAAACACACTGTGCTTAACCCCAAGGTAGCGGAGTGGCTGAGTGGCAACGCCGCTTGGACGGCCCCTGCGCCACACGAAATGTTCAATCTGCGGGCCACCCTTGGCGTGATTGATAATCCATATCTTTCTGAGCAACGCTTGCTCGTGGTGGATTTATCCGGCGACCCGCTCGCGGTGTTTGGCGCTTCTGGGCGCGGCAAGACCACGTTTCTAAAATCCCTCATCCTTTCGCTGGCGGCAGAGCGCTCGCCTGCAGATTTGCATATCTATGCGCTGGATTTTGGGCGCGGCGGGCTTAAAGCCTTTCGCCATTTGCCGCATATGGGCGGTATTGTGGATGTGGGCGAGGAAGAGCGCGTTGAGCGCCTGATGCGGATGATACGCGCCACAATTGATGAGCGCCAGCAAAAGATGCAAGCCTATGATTCATTGGTGGAGTTTAATCAGAAGAACCCCAACAGCGCCTTTGCGCCGGTGCTAGTGGTGATTGATAACGTCTCTGAATTCAAGGAAACTTATGAGCGCTATTTGCCGGATTTGCTCGCTATGGTGCGCGACGGGCGTTCATTTGGCGTGTATTTTGTGGTGACGGCCGCTTTACCCAACGATATTCCGCTCAAGCTGTTTAACCTGTTGAGTCAGCGCATTACGTTCACACAATCGGACTCTTCCGAATACACGACCATTGTAGGACGGGGGTGGAGCCGGTTTAATGATGATCCGGGCCGTGGGCTGGTAGTGGAAGTGGTGAACGATGCACCCATGCCTCTGGAATTCCAAACGGCGGTGCCGGTGGGCGAAACAGAGGCAGATCAATACCGTGAGCTGGCGCAACGCATGGCCCAAATGTGGGATAAATGGATCGCGGAAAATGCGACGTTAAAATTGAAACGGGCGCGTCCAGTGGAGCCGCTCCCGGCGTTGCTGGATTTGGCGAGCGTGCTCAAACCAATAGGAGAAGCTTACGCTAACAAAGCCGTTGCTGTGGGCGTGAATGACCTAGACCGTGAGCCGACTTTGTTGGAGTTTGGCCGGAATGGCCCACACTTAATTGTGATAGGGCCACCCGTAACCGGTAAGACCACTACCATGCGTTCCCTGGCTCTTTCATTAGCGCATAGTTACGGGCCGGAGCAAATCGGCCTTATCCTGATTGATCCTTCGGATGCGTCACGCCGCTTTTACAACTATGGCGGCAGTGAGGGCCGTACACTGGCAGATTTGCCGCATGTTTTGGCAACCGTGGGTAACGCCAAGGAATATGATGCCGTGGTAAAACGCTTGCGCGCTGAATATGATGAAGAAGTGATTGCTCGCCTGCGCGGCAATTTAGATGTGTTTGCGCCGCAGGATAATGCCACCCGCTCAATTTTTATTCTGTTTGACCATTACGATGACGCTGAAACTTTCAACAAGGGTAGCGAGGGCCTTAACGCGCTGGCGGAGATTGGCAAGGGCAAGAACCTGCATTTGGTATTGTGCGGGTCTAGCAATATTATGCGCAACAGTTCTGATGAAGTACGGCGGCGAGCCGAGCAAGCGCGCTATACATTAGTCCTGCAAGATTTTGAAGCTGTGCGCTATATGGGCGCGCGCGGCAACTTTAATGTGGCGAACAAGGAATTGCCGCCCGGCCGTGGTTTCCTTGTAAAAGCCGTTTCCGCTACGTTGGTGCAAATGGCCCAGCCAGCAGTGGAAGGTAAAGGCGGGCAAACCGCCCAAGAACAGCTTGATCGTTTGATGAGTGAAATCCAAGGGAAATGGGGCGAACGCGCCCGCTGGAGCTACTTTGCAGATGATTGGGCGCCGCTGGAGGCCGCCATCCGCGGCGAGACGGTAGCCGTTGCCGAGGCGGCTGTATCCGCGCCGCCGCAAAATGATGCAATGGCGGAGTTGGCGAAGCTATTGGCCGCTCAATCTGGCGCGGCGCAAGGCTTCTTCAACAGCGAAATTGCGGATGGCAGTAACTTTGCCAGCGTGGAGGTTCCGGAGGAAAATAGCGGCGAAAAAAAAGCGAAACAGAAAGAGTAAGGTAAATGAGCGATGAGTGACCGGCTTAATCTCACCGTGGATATTCAAACCAATAAAATCGGGCCGAGGCGGATTAATGTCCGCGCGAGTTTGTTAACCGCCAGCCTAATTGCCAACATTAAGGATAAATGGAATCTGGACGGCAACTATGAGTTACGGCTGGCCGAGGCTAAACAGGCATTAAGCTTAGAGGCGCCGTTGGAACAAGCAGGTGTAACGGAAGGCGCAACCTTGATATGTGAGCGGCTACCCGAAGCCAGCGGCTTAGCTGAGGCAATTCAGCGTGGCGTGCGCACTACCTTTAGTAAAAATTTCCGGCGGATTTATTTGCAGGAGGAACGCCGTCTGGTTGAGTTTGATCTCACGTGGCAACCGGCCCTCATTGGCCGTCGGGATCAGCGCGACCCCTCCAAAAACAAGTTGCTTGCCGCCCCATTGGATGATTTAGAAGAAGGGAATACAGTGTCGCGGCATCATGCTTGTATCACCGAAAAAAATGGCGCGTTTTTTATTGAGGGCCTCAATCCTGATAATGCTACATATCTCGGCGGCCAGCGCCTGCGACCCCACACACCCTACCCCATTGAACCCGGTGAAAGTATTCAGCTTGGACGCATTACGTTGAAGTTCTATGTCGTCAGTTAAGCGGACAAAAACAGGGAGTAATGCGAATAGCCTAGAGATGGTTATAGAAAATCAAAAAAATCTCATAGCGCCCTGGGTGGCTATACGCAATAACTAGCTGGTCGGCGTCTCTGTGGGTGTTTCGCTTGGCTCAGGTGAAGGCGTTTCGGTGGCGGTTGGCTCTGGCGTCAGTGTAGGTTCAGGTGTATCAGTATCGGTAACTGTTGGAGTCGGTATTGGTGTTTTACTAGCGGCCACGGTGGCTGGCCCAGTTGTAGGGGTGTGGGTTGTGGCAACAGTGGTGGATGTGGAGGTTGTAGTTGGGTTGTTGACGTTACTAATGCTGGTATGCGTAAAAGTAGCGGTTGAGCTGGGCGTGGGTGTGTGGGTGGGTTGAGTGGCGCGGGTAGCGCGCGCGGTGGCAGTGATATTGGCCGCCGCAGTAGCCGTAGCCGACACATTGGGCACACCACACACCGCCGCATCCGCCAAACCCGCACTCGTAAAACTTAACACCGGCCACAATTCTTCAATTGCTTCAGAAGTAAAGGAATCAGTTGAAACGGCGGTCGTTGGCCCAAGCGTGAGAGTTTTACGCACACCACCTGTGAAAGCCACAAAGGGTTGCCCCAAATCGGGGCTAACGCCGCATTCACCACTTAGACAAAACGCTTCTACCTCAACCGGGTTTAAGAACTGCAAAGCCATGCACCCATTTACCCGCACACTGACCGCCGAGCGCGCTAAATGAATTTCGGCCCCACGGGCATAAGGGCCTGTCTGGATGACCACCTCGCTTCCCGGTAAAAGCGTAAACTGAAATAACTTTTCGGTGACAGCGTTAAATTGGAGTTGTGAGCCAGCCCGCAGGTATAAATTCCCATCAGCGCCAATAGCCTCGGCATTGTAACGCGCATACGTCACAGCAACATAGCGTGGCGCAGTAGCAGGCGCGCTCACCAACACTCGGTCAGTATCAATAATGATCTGAAGTAAGGCGCTTTGAGAAAAGACCTTGGCCACTTCACCCGGCACGGCTGTAGGCACGGAAGTAGGCAAAGGCGTAGGTGTGAGAGTGGGAGTTGCCGTAAAACCTGCCGCGATACGTGTGCGCTCCGCCGCTTGTTGGGTAGCCAACGCTAATTGAGTAGCGGTGCCCGCCGCGCTGGCGCTGGAAAACACAAAAAAACCAGCAAATAAACTACTGACCACCACCAGTAAAAACAATAATGGCAGGCCAACCGCTAGCGCAATAAGGATTTGATTGCGGCGTGAGCTAAACGTCAAACGCCGACCGCGGTTGGGGTCTGGTGTTTGCATCACGGCTACCGTGATGTTATCCACTTGTTCACCCACCGGGATACGGCCCAGCGCCACACCTAAAACTCCTTGCGCGGCCTTATCACCTTCCAGTGTATCCAATATTCGAGCAATTTCCGTCTCCGTGATTAATTTCTGACGGGAGCGCGGCGTAGGTTTAATCAAGCCATCCGAACAAAGGAGGATAGCATCACCCCGCTTAAGGATAAGACCACTGCGGCCAGTCTGATTGGCAGGGCCATATTCGCTGGTCTCCAAATATAAACCCATATCCACTTGCAGATCTTCCCGCGTGCCAATCACCCGCATCACCCGGTTTGCTTCGGGATTGGCGGCGGCGGCTTCAGCGCTGAGTTTACCGAGCCATACCATCACATTAGCGAAAGTGTGGTCGCGCGTAAGTGGACGAAGTTGGCCCGCCCGGCACAAATAAGCGCGGCTATCCCCCACGTTGACAATGTACGCTTTCAAGCCATTCTCCACCACGGCGGCCACCAACGTGCAGGCCATGCGCTCGGTTTCGCCCAACTGCCGCGCTTCATGCAAAACCGCATAATTGGCCGCCTGAACGGCATTAATCAGTAAATGGGGAAAAGCTTCTTCTGAGTGTTGGCGAAAGTAATGCAGAAAAGTATCCGCCGCCAATTGTGCGGCGCGTTCCCCCCGCTCCTCCCCGCCCACGCCATCACAGACCACAGCCACACTTAACTGGCGGCCCGAAAGCGCCGTTACCTGTAAAGCACCACAACGGTCTTCATTGTATTTTCGCCCGCCCGGGCTAGTATCCGTGCCGAGAAGTAATACCGTCATCACCTTCCTTAAGGCCACACTGTATAACAGTCTGCCCGACTCCGGCAAGTCAATTAGGGTGCGAAAAGCGTGTGAGACGGTTATTCTTTATAACGATCCCAATCCTGTTCATTGGAGCGATTCACGATAAAAGTTCGATCAATGCTTTCCTCAGCCGCCACGCTAGTTTGCAAGTTGAAACGCAATTTCACGCCCACCTTTCCCAAATCACCCAGCACAATTTCATCCCCGTCCCGTAATTGCACCGGGTCATTTGGTTTAAGCCATTGGCCATTAATCCGTGAGCCGCTAGTGGAACCATTATCCGTAATCACAAAAATCTGCCCATCTTTTTGAATGGTGCAATGCAAGCGGCTGACAGAACTCGCCTCGTTTGGATAGAACACCACATCGGCCCGGCTCGGGTCACGCCCAATCAATGTAACCGGTTTGGTTAAGCTGATTTTTTCATTCACTAACGCCTTAGGCCCCTCCAGCACGGTAAGCACCGCCAAAGCCTTACCATGCCGCGGGCCGCTGGCAATGATGGTTGCGGCGGCCTCGGCTGGCACGCCCACCACATTTTGCTTCTTGGGCCGCAACAAAAAGAACAATAACCCACCCACAAACAACGCTCCCACCACGCCTAAACATATCACCCCACCAATGAGGAGGCCATAGTCTTCCACGGCTGTTTCCACTGGGTTAATGGGTGCCGGGGTTGGGGTTGGCGGCGCTTCCACAACAATGGTGACAGCGGCTTGCGCCGAAGCCTCCAGCCCAAGCTCATCGGTGGCAATAACGGTCAGTTCTTTTTGGTAAACGCCCGGTTGGGTAAAACTGGAGATATCCCACTTGAAGTTGATATCCGCAATATCCGTGATGGAGGTCAGCGTGCTCACCACCGCGCCATCCACTACAAAATCTACTGAAACAATTTCGCGTTCGGCGGTATCAGGCGGAAAACTCACCTGTGCCCGCACCTCCACCACCTGTTGGTCATATAAATAAATAGACGGGTTATCGGCGCTGGGGCGCGGCTCACGGGTGAACGTGACGCCCGTGGCGGGCGCTTCCAGCGTGATGCTGGGCGGCTCAATATTGACCGAGTAAACGCCCGATAAGCTTCCAGCCGAAGACTGTGGCGCATTCAACGTGATGGTGCGTTGACCCGATTCGCTCGACTGGCTTCGATAAGTAACCGTATAAATGCTCCGTTGAGCCGTAATGGCTTGATAAATCGGCGCAACGGTAGCTTCCACAGTATTACGCCGCAGTTGCACATATTGCCCGTTACTTCCGTTGGCCAGCAACTGCAACGGCTCAGGTTGCGTGGGGCCTTGATCCGTCTGGAAAACGTACACCGGGATAAAATTCTGGCGGGCAATTTGTGCGGTGTTTTGCGCGGCGGCTTCAGCGATATTACGGGCAGGGTCTTCAATAAAGCGGGTGATGAAAATGATAGCGGCTGTTTGTGCGCCAGGCGTTGGCACCACTTCGGCCATTTTTATCACCGCATCTTCCACGCCTAACAAACCCTTAGTGGCGCGAGTGCTATTAGCAAAATTGTAATTTGCGGCCCACGTTGTTAGCGCACTACCGGAAGAAGTGCGCTCTAAAAGCACCACCGTCTGGTCACTATTCAAATTCTGCCGCCCCAGCACCGTCACGGTATCTACCCCATCCTGAAAATAACCGCCAGTGATGAGCGTGGTGATGGCCTGACGCATGTTTGGCAAACCAAAATTAGCGTAACCGGCGCGCTGGCCCTGATCAAGCACAAAAATAATGTTCACGCCGCCTGTGTTACTCTGCGTCACCTGAGCGTCCGCTATGGGTTGACCATTCTCAAACACCGTAACGGTGTTGCTGGTTAGGTTAGCTACGGACTGGTTTTGTAAATCTAAAGCGCGAAACTGAAACTGGACATTTGGAAAAGCGGTGACATCAACATTGGTGATGAAATAGGTGGAGATGGTTTGCGCCCAAACAACCACCGGGGTGACCAATAGGCTGATGATCACCAATACGAACACGTGCAAACGAGACTTCTGCAACCACATAAGAACCTGCTCCCAAAATTTATGGATTGACATTGGCTAAAGTCTGATGCCAAAAGCTTAGCCCAGCCGCATCCGCTTCACCGCCGCCCGAGTAATTTAGGCCGGGGCCGGCGTTGTGAAATTGCGCCAAATATCCTGCGGCATCCTGTGTAGCGGCATGATAAGCGCCGGGCGAGTTAGCCGGGGGCACAGAATGCTGAGCGTCCAGGCCTCCGTGTGGATTCAGCAAAACGCCAAACACGGGGTCAAGGCCAAAGGCATCACCCACCAATTTACCAGACCGCAGTTGTTGGTCCGAACCAATAAATTCAAGCTGTAAGATACTTTCTAGGCCCGGTGGGGGCGGTAAACCCTTCTCCGCCGCTTCGCTGGCGGCTTGCGCTTGAACTTTGAGAAACTTTTCGTATTGAGATTTGATTTGTTCGTATGGCACACCCCTCAGTTCGGCAATTTTGCGCAAGGTAGTTTCTAGATCTGCGCCAGTGGGGTTTTTAGCTAAAGCCAATAAGGCTTGCCTCAGGCCGCCTGAGCCAGCCCCTGCGAACTTTATACCAACCAGAGTCTGTAGGTTGCCAGGAGTGAACACCCGCGCAGGATCACCCACAAACAACGGATTTGCCACTGGTGATGGCCGGATGGCGCCACCGCCCGCGACTACACTCCCGCCTCCGCCACCCAAACTACCGCCGCCCATTCCCCCTCCCCCCCCACCACCGCCGCCGCCAGCATTCGCCGGCATTTCGGCAAATGGGTCGCTCATCGGCGGCGACGTTTCTGGCATTGCGCCACCTCCGCCGCCAACCGGTACGCCCATTGGCGCCACGCCGCCGCTCGCGTTCTCGCTTCCCATGTTGTTCATAGCGTCACGCACGCCGCTAAAAATATCATCGCCGCCTGCGCCTCCGCCACCCATCCCGGCCATAGCGGCGCGCACATCGGTAAACATATCGTCACCCCCGCCGCTTCCGCCCCCGCCGTTAGTTCGGTCATGCATCGTGTTGGCCGCCTCTTGCTCAGCTTCACGCCATAAACCGCTAATTTGTTTGGTCACACGTTCACTCGCTTCCAGCGCGCGCAATAAACGCTGAAGCGCCGGCATCACTTCGCCTTGCATTTCTGCAAAAAATGCGTTGGCGCCCTGCCCAATCCAATCGCCGTTCTGCAAAACACTCAGCCGATGCTGGAGGTTTTGCACCAAACGTTGATTGGCGCTAAGTTGACGGCTAAAGGTCTGGGCCACCTGTTGCAGTGCGTCATGGTCAATGCGAACACGCCGAGCGGGCATAGCACCTTCCTTGAAGACTCAGTTAACAATTCTGACGAAACACGAGCTTTACCTGCGGGCCGAGGCTAATCACCGCCTTATCCGGCAACGGCGCGGGCGCGCCAGCAGGAATACGTTGGCCATTGATAAAGACACCGTACGTGCTTTTCTCATCAGTGATGAAATACTGGCCATCAACCAGAGAAATGGTGGCATGACGGCTGGAAACACCGCTGGTATTACCGAGCGGCAGAACGAAGTCACACCCTTCTTTGCGGCCCAAGCTAAACGGCGTTTTCACAATCTCAACGGTGAGATTCAGATAAGCCGGCTCTTGTGAAGTCAGACAGGCTTTGGCAGACGCAATTGGCGGCGCCGCCCGCATGGTAGGCTGTTGCCCAGCAGGCGCACCCGCCGAGCGTGGCCGTTCAGCCGGCATAGGCGCGGGCGGCGGAGACGGAGGTTGGGGCTTGGGCTGAGGGGGCGCGGCGCGCGGCGCTTCCACCGGGCGGGAAACAGGGTCTGGCGCGGCTACGCGGCGTTGCTCCGGCAGGGCCAACTCCACTGTCTTGGGCTGAGGGCTTCGCTTGGGCAGCAACATCCACATCACCCCGCCCAACACAGCTACCGCCACACCACATAAAGCCAACAGGCCAATCAAAGCCCACTGATTCTCTCCCACAAACTGGATGAAGGCTTGTAAAGCCGATTGCCGTTCATACGCTTGCTCCCCTGAAATAGTTTGAAGCAAGACTTTGCCATCCGCACCTATAGCTTGAGCCACCACCAAGTAACGGCCCGACTCTAAATCATCAGCGGGAATTATGAGCGGCTCGCCCACGGCAAAACTCTGGACGGTGCCCGGCACGGGCGTCACAGGATCTTCGCGTGTCACCAACCAAACGGTGTAGGTCGTCACACCGGTCACATTTTGGCTGGCCAATTCCACCGTAAATGAAAGTTTTTCCGGCGTGGGGATTTCCACGTTAGTAATCGAAAACTGGGCCTCTGGCGGCTTGAATTCAAACTCTTTTTCAAAACTCGCTACTGGGTTTCCGTTTTGACCTAAAGCTGTCACCACCAGTTGATACTTACCATTCGGTGTGAATGTGCCCGCTTCACCCAAAGCATTATCATTCTCAACCAACGCACTGCCCGGCACTTCCTTCTGCGCCACCACATTACCCGTCTGAGGGTCTTTCGCCTGAAGCAAAAGCGTCTGAATGAGTTGCGGGCTGGTGTACTCTAAATTAAACAGCACTCCCGTAAGCGTTGAGCGCACCTCGCCGCGCAAATTCACCTGTGCCGGTTGTGTATATTCGCGGTCGGAGGTGAAAGTTAGAACAGGTGAAGTGACCTGTGTACCGTCCTTGAGGGCCAAAGTAAGCACACCGGTTTGTGGGCCAGCCGGCGGGTAAACCGTCACCTCCGCTGTAAACTGACCGTTAATGATGCGAAGCACATCTTGAAAAGCAAACAACGCCTCGTCTTGTTCACGCATGCGATAAACGCCGCCCGTGGGTTCGGTAAATGTTTGTAATTCCGCTTCAGTAATGCTGTATCCCCTCAGCCCCACCGCATAAATTTGGATGTGATTTCGTTGCGCCAAAGTCACCACATCCTGTGGCACACGATTGCCGCAAGCGTCAGCGCTGGCCGTAAGCAGAAAAATGGCGCGGCGGCCCGTGGCGCCGGTGAGCAGATTTGCCGCCTCAAACAAACCGGCGTTCAAACAGCTCTCACCCTGGCCGCTCAGAGCGCCGCGTACCCGCTCCGCCACCTTGCCGGAATCTTGAATAAAGGCCTGAATAGTGGCAGGTTGGTTCTGAAAGGTAAGCACCGCTAAATTAGAGCCTTGCGGGAAAGTGCCAATCAGGCTGGCAAAGGCCTCCCGCGCTTTCTTGTATGGCTCAGCCAAGCGCGGCGCGGCCACGTTGCGGCTGGCGTCCAACACAATCACCACAGACCAGGGTTCAGCCGTTTTTTTGATAGTAGCCGGAAAGCCCAAACCACTGGTTAAGTCTAAAAATGCGGAGGCGGGTTCGGCATCCGTGGCCAATTGGCCATCAGCCGTGTTCAGCAATGAAAAGTCAACTTCTAAAGCCAAGCCGGGCAGGCCGGAGGGGTCTTGCACGTTGAGCGGCCCGCGCACATCATGCAGGCGCACCAATAAGGGAGAATCTTGCGCCCGGGCCAAAAGTGGTTGGGCCAGAAAGGTAAAGGCTAAGAGTAAAACGGTAAGGCGGCGCATAGATTAAATGAGCAAACCTGAAACTAGCCTTGAGACAGGCTGATTTTAGTCTAAAAGCGAAGCCGCCGCTCGTTAGCAAGAGTTGGCGTTTTGGGCATTCACAGTAGAATGGAGGGCTGGAAGTCCAAAGTTTATATAAGGCCTAACAATAAAAATGCCTCAACGTCCCTTGCCTGCCCAAGCCGAAAAATTTCTGGCCTCCATTGATGCCGCCCCTAAAACGGAAGTTACCTATCGGCAGGCCCTCCAAACCTTTGCCGAATTTCTACTGGCCGGGCAGGCAGAGTTGCCGGACATTGCGGGCGGAATTGTGCCCTTACGCCTGTTACAAGAAGACGTGCTCCCCAAATTTCGGCATTGGCTCCGGAATGAACGCAAGTTCAGCCGCCGCACGGAAAACACCTACCTCGCAGGCGTCATCCGATTTACCGAGTGGCTGGACGCCCATGCCCTATTGCCAGCTGGCCTCATGTCAGCGCGGCTCAAGATGCTTCTGCGGGAGGCGCGTGGACGACGGCGGGTAGGTTACAAAACGCAACCGATTAAGGAAGCCGTGCCGCAGATATTGAATTATTACGCCAGCCTGCCTCTCCCCCTTCCCCAAACACCGCGCCAGCGCCGCCAACGGCTCACCATTTTGCGCAATCGCGCTATCGTCCACACCCTATTTGCTTCTGGTATGCGGGCGCAGGAGTTGGCCGGGGTGCGGCGCAGTGATTGCGCGGATGGAACAACCGACAAAATCATCATTACCGGCAAGGGTGAGAAAGAGCGTGTGGTGATGCTGAACGCCGAAGCGCAGGCCGCCATTCAGCATTATCTACAAGCGCGGGACGAAGACCGACAAACCCACTCCGCTGGTCAGCCTTACAAGCCGGGAGCCAACAAACAGGATGCGCTCTTTATCCGCCATGACCGAGACCAGATGACGCCCATCACCACCAAAACAGTTTGGCAAGTGGTGAGCCAAGCCGCACGCGCCCTTGGCCTAGAAACCAAAATTTCACCGCATGATTTCCGCCGCTACATCGCCACGGCTATGCTTTCAGAGGGCATGCCGCTTGAGTCGGTTCAGAGCTTTTTGGGCCACGAATCAATTATCACCACCCGGACAGTGTACGCCCATACGCGCATTGAAGTTCTAGAAGACCAAGTCAAAACGTACCGTCCCTCACCCGCGCAAGCATTACAACGCAGTCAGCGCAAAAAATAAGACCAGCGTTTCGAATAGCCTAATTTAGCTTTGCGCTCAGGTGTTATGCACCGGCCATGCACCTTAATGGCTACGCGCACAGGTGTTTGTAGTAAAATGCCAGCAGTTTCCACAGCCGGCTGGTCGCCTTCAGTTGGACTGAAGACGGCGTTGAGTATCCCCACTCACCGAGAAGTGCCAGTTGGCCACGCACACAACCAACTATGCCGCCAGCTATCCTCGGCCCAACCTTTGAAGAAATGTTGCATCCCAACAGCATTTCACCCACCATCCGCGCCCGAGCAACGCGCGCCCTCACCCAAAGCCCACTTGACCCCATCAATCTCTACAACATCACTTGGCGCGGGCCGGACGACCAAATTAAGTATGAAGTTCTGCCCAAAGAATTAACGGGGGTAGAAGCGCCGATTGTGGTGCTGTATGGGCGGGATTTTCCCACCGGCGCGCACAAAGTGGGCGCGGCGTATTCAGTGTTGGTAGAGGAATTGGTATTTGAGCGGGTAGATATTGAAAAACATACTGTGGTTTGGCCCAGCACTGGCAATTATGGCATTGGCGGCGCGTGGGTGGGTGGGCGCATGGGCGCCAAGTCCATCGTTGTTCTGCCGGAGGGCATGAGCCAAGAACGTTTCACAAAGATTGAAAGCTATGGCGCCAGCATCATCAAAACGGTGGGCGTTGAATCAAACGTCAAGGAAATTTATGATAAGACGTGGGAGTTGCGCCGTGATCCCCATATCCGCATCCTCAATCAATTTGAAGTAATGGGCAACTACCGTTTTCACTACTATGTGACGGGCAACACCATTGTAGAACTGGCGGCGGCGCTCAAACAGCAGGGGATTGGCAATGGAAGCATTGCGGCCTACTGTTCAGCGATGGGGAGCGCGGGCACAATTGCGGCGGGTGACCGTCTCAAGCAAATCTTCCCGCATCATAAAATCATCGGCCTAGAGCCAATTCAATGCCCAACTCTGTACAACAACGGCTATGGCGGCCATGATATTCAGGGCATTGGGGATAAACACGTGACATGGATTCACAACGTATTAAATATGGACGCCATCATGTGCGTGGACGACATTGAATGCAAGAAGGTGCTTCAGGTGCTCAGTGATGAAAGCGGGCAGGAGATTTTGCAACGGCGTCTGGGCCTTTCCGCCGAAAAACTCCGACAACTCGGCTCAATTTTCGGCATCAGCGGCGTCTGCAATGTGATTGGCGCCATCAAAACGGCCAAGCACTTCCAACTGGGCAAACAAGATGTGATCGTCACCATCTGCACCGACGCCATTGACCGCTACCACTCCGTGATGCGCAACATGGCTCAACAATACGGCGCGATTGATGAGACGCGCGCGCTGGCCTACATTGAAGGTATTTTGCACGGCGCAAAAACGGATTGGATTAAGGATGGTACACCCGATATGCGCCGCCAGTGGCACAACCTAAAATACTACACATGGGTAGAACAACAGGGCAAAACGGTGGAAGAACTGGACGCGCAAAAAAATCCCGAGTGGTGGCTGGCGCACCAGCAGTTAATTCCAGAGATGGATAAACGCATTGCAGCGCTGCGCGCAGGGTAAGCACAGAGTTCAAAACGATTAATAACAATCGTTTGTAGATGAGTTCCCTGAGGAGACTCACATGACGCTAAAACGGGTTGCCCTTTACCTGCAGGATCGTCACTCACTCCAAGAAGGCATTCGGTACGTTCAATACGCTGAGAGCAAAGGCTTTGAAGCGGTATGGCAGGCAGAGAGCCGCTTGGTGCGGGATGCCATTGTGCCCATGGCCGCCTTCGCCGCCACTACAAGCACCATCAAAGTTGGCTCTGGCGTCATCAATAATTGGACGCGCAACATTGGCTTGCTGGCCGCCACCTTCCTCACGCTAGATGACTTAGCGCCGAACCGCATCATTTGCGGCATTGGCGCTTGGTGGGACCCGTTGGCCAAAAATGTGGGCATTGAGCGCAAGAAACCGCTGTTAGCAATGCGGGAAACGCTGGAAGTGATGCGCAAGTTGCTGAACATGGAAGTGGTGACATACAACGGCGAATTTCACAGAGTAAGCGGCATTCAACTGGATGTGGTGCATGGCCGCAAAGAGCCGCGTCATATTCCGCTGATGATTGGCGCCACCGGGGATATGATGATGGAGCTGACAGGCGAGATTGCGGACGGCGTGGTATTGAATTACTGCGTAGCGCCGGAATACAATGATAAAGCGATGGAGTTGCTGGATAAGGGCGCTAAGAAAGCCGGGCGGCGCGTGGATGATTTAGACCGCCCACAATTAGTAGTGTGTTCGGTGAACAAAGATCGCGCCAAAGCGATTTATGACGCCAAGTGGCTATTGACGCAATACGTGGCGCAACAGCCACACATTGCTAAAGCTTCAGGCGTGGATGACGCCACCATCAAAAAAGTGCAAAGCATCGTGGGCTGGCCGGCCACCAAAGAACAAGTGGCGCAGGCGATGGAATTTATCCCCGATGATTTTGTGCTGAAAATCAGCGCCACCGGCACGCCGGACGAAGCTCGCGCCAAGGTTCAACAATACGTGGATCGGGGATGCACCTGCCCCATTCTCTACCCAATGGGTGACGCTTACGAGATGATTGATGCGTTTGCTGTAGCGTGAAACGTGGGGATGTTACGAATGACGTTTCAAGTTTTACGCATAAAGAGTTTACAATGACCGTGCGAGACTATCACCGCCCGACCGAGCTAAAAACCGCCGCTGAGTTATTAAGAACTGGCGCGAGGCCCCTCCTGCTTGGCCCACGCCCACCGCTGGAAATTGAAGCCGAGGCCGTGGTGGATTTGATCCAGTTGGGGTTGAGTTATATCCGTGAAGAAGCAGACGGTTTGCACATTGGCGCGCTCACCCCACTGCAGGAAATCGCAACCTCACCCTTGGCGCAGGCGCGGGCCAACGGCATCTTAAGCCAAGCGGCTGAGCTAAGCGCGCATTTAGGTCTGCGGCACATTGCTACGCTGGGCGGCGCACTACTTTCCAATGATGGCCCGCCCGAAGTGCGTTTGGTATTGTATACGCTAAACGCTCACATAGCCTTTTTAGATACTGCAGACGCAGAAATATCATTGGCGGCATGGCAAGAAAACCCCGCTGGCCAAGCGCCAAACCGCATACGCTTGCCCAATAGTTCCCTACGCATCAGCGGCGCACTGGAACGCATTGCCCGCACACCCAAAGATCAAGCCATTTTAGCGGCGGCTGTCGCGATTTCTTCTAATGGCCCACATATCCCTCGCGTGTGTGTTGCGATTGGCCCTAATCCAAATATTTACTTAGATATTACACGGGGCGAGGAACCGGTGATGAACGCCGCCCAACTCACTAACGCCTTGGCTGAATTAATTCACGCAAAAAGCAACGCCAGCTCCGATTACCTTGCCAGCGCAGATTACCGGCGCGAAATGGCTGTAGTTTTAGCAGAACGCGCCGCGATACGAGCCTACCATTCGCTAAAAACCAATAACCCATAACCGGTTACTCATTTATATGCATATCTCCTTCACACTCAACCGCCAGGCAATTGAACTGGATTGTGCGCCGCATGAAACGTTGATGAGCGCCCTGCGCCGCATGCACGTCTGGAGCGTCAAACACGGATGCGAGAGCGGCGAGTGCGGAGCCTGCTCCGTTTTGTTGAACGGCAAAATCGCGCCCACTTGCGTGTTGCTGGCGGCGCAAGCGCACGGCCAACAGCTGGAGACGGTAGAAGGTCTCACCACCGGCCAAGCCGTGCACCCCATTCAACAAGCCTTCATTGACACGGGCGCTATTCAATGTGGTTACTGCACGCCCGCAATGGTGCTGGCCGCCAAAGCGTTGTTGGAGAGCGAAAAGCATCCATCTGAAACGCAAGTGCGCGAAGCGCTGAGCGCTGCTTTGTGCCGATGCACGGGCTATAAAAAACCTGTGGAAGCCGTTCTGCGGGCGGCGGCGGTTTTGCGGGGCGAGAATGTTCCGCCGGTGGATGGCGGCTCCGGCGCGGGCGGCGGCATTCCCTTTGAAGCTGTATTTGGGCAAGGCCAAGATATGCCGCCCGAAACTCCCGGCGGCGGCCACACAGCCACCAAAACAATTACGTTCCCAGCCACCATCACCTCCCCCCAACCGCAAACCGATGTAGTGGGCCATAGTGAGCGCAAGGTGGATGCGGTGAAATTGGCGAAGGGCAAGCCGGTGTTTACCGATGACATTAATTTACCCGGCCTACTCCACGCCGCCCTGCTCACCAGCCCGCACGCGCACGCCAGAATCCTAAAAATTGATGCACGGAAAGCCCGCGCCCTGCCCGGCGTACATGCCGTGCTCACCTATATGGAAGTGCCGCGCGTGATTTACGCTTCCGGCGGGCAAACATGGCCCAACCCCCCACCCTGGGATCAGGTTTCTCTGGATAGCAAGGTGCGGCACGTGGGTGACCGAGTGGCTGTGGTGGCGGCAGAAACGCCGGAGATTGCGCGCGAGGCGCTGAAGTTGATTGAAGTAGAGTATGAAATTCTACCGGCAGTTTTCTCAGCGGAAGATGCCTTGCGCGGCGAGGTGGTGATTCATGATGAGCCGGACGCGGTGAAGATCCATGACGCCGCACACAACATCGCCATCACCAATCACGCCGAGCATGGCGACGTGGAACAAGGATTGAAGGACTCCGACTTCACGTTTGAGCGCGTGTATCGCGTGCATCAGGTTCAACAGGCTTCGATTGAACCACATGTGGTGGTGACGTATTGGGATGAGGATGATCGGCTGGTGATTCGCACCAGCACACAAGTGCCCTTCCATGTGCGCCGGATGGTGGCGCCCCTGCTCGGCCTGCCCATCAAGCGCATCCGCGTGGTGAAGCCGCGCGTGGGCGGCGGCTTTGGCGGCAAACAAGAGATGTTGATTGAAGATTTGTGCGCGCACCTCACCCTCGCCACCAACCGGCCCGTGCGCTTTGAGTACACCCGTGAGCAAGAATTCATCAGCGCGCGCTCGCGGCATCCGCAAGTGATAACGTTCCGCGCCGGCGTGATGAAAGATGGCACACTGAATGCGCTGGATATGCAGGTGCTGGAAGACACGGGCGCATTCGGCACGCACGGCCTCACCGTAGGCACGGTGAGCGGTCTGCGCGGCCTCTCTACTTACCGAAGCCCACATCAACGCTTCAACCTACAGGCCGTTTACACCAACAAACCCACACCCGGCGCGTTCCGGGGCTACGGCGGCCCACAGGCTTTATTTGCCCTGGAAAGTTTAATGGAAGAAATTGCCACGGCGCTCAAACTAGACCCGGTGGGGTTCCGGCTGAAGAACGCTGTGCGCGTGGGCGATGAGATTGTGATCGCGCGCGCGTTGGGCGAGGGCAAAGAAGGCTTTGAACAATTTATACAAACCTGCGGCCTGCCGGAGTGTATTGAACAAGGCGGCGCGGCCATTGGCTGGGATCGGCGGCATGATGCGGCCTGGACGGTTGATCCGGCACGCCCGCACATTCGGCGCGGCTTGGGCATGGCAGTGGCCATGCACGGCACAGCCATTGCGGGCATGGATATGGGTGGGGCCAGCATCAAGATGAACGATGACGGGAGTTTCAATTTGCTGGTGGGCGCAACGGATATTGGCACCGGCTCAGATACCGCACTGGCGCAAATTGCGGCTGAGACTCTGGGGTGTGCGTTGGAAGACATCATTACTTACAGCTCCGATACAGACTTTACGCCGTTTGATACCGGCGCATACGCATCCAGCACCACCTACATTTCTGGCGGCGCTACCATGAAAGCCGCTGTAAAAGTGCGCGAGCAAATCTTTGAGCGGGCGAAGTTCATGCTTAATGCCGAGAGTACGGACGGTATGTACATCCGCCAGCGCGCAGTGTGGTTGCCGGATGGCCGTAGTGTTTCCTTGCATGAGATTGCCCACCATAGCTTGCACACCCATGACCAACAACAAATCATGGCCACGGCCTCGCACATGTCCTATCATTCGCCGCCGCCGTTTGGCGCGCAATTCGCCGAGGTGGAAGTAGACACGCAAACCGGCCAAGTGACGGTGAAAAAGTTGGTGATGGCGGTGGATTGCGGCACAGCTATCAACCCTGTGCAATCCATCGGCCAAATTGAAGGCGGCATGATTCAGGCGCTGGGCTACGCCGTGAGCGAGGAAATGTGTTATGACGAAGCAGGCCGTGTGCTGAATACACGCTTCGGTGACTACCGCATCTTCCAAGCGGATGAAACACCGGAGTTGGAAGCCATTCTCGTGCCCACCTATGAGCCAAGCGGCCCGTTTGGCGCGAAGGCCGTGGCGGAGATTCCAATGGACGGCGTTGCGCCCGCAGTAGCCAACGCCCTCCACCACGCTATTGGCGTCCACATCCGCCAACTGCCGCTAACGCCGGAGCGCGTTTGGAAAGCAATACGGGGCCAACTATGAAAACACAAAGAACGCCAAGTACACGAGGATTCTTAGTGAACTTCGCATACTTGATGCCTTAGTGGTAAAGAAAATGACCAAAGTTCAAGAAATTCAACAACGCGTGGTCGCGCAACGCGAAACCATCATCCAATTCCTGCGCGATATTTGCGCTATCCCTTCTATGGATTCACAAATTGGCCCGGTGGGTGAACGGGTACAGGCCGAGATGCGCAAGCTAAACTACGATGAAGTGCGCTTTGACAAGATGGGCAACACCCTTGGCCGCATCGGCAACGGGCCGCGCGTCATCGTATTTGACTCACACATTGATACAGTGGGCATCGGCGACCCAGCCGCGTGGGCGTGGGACCCGTTCAAAGGCAAAGTAGAAGACGGCATCTTTTACGCCCGTGGGGCCTGTGACGAGAAAAACAGCACGCCGGGCATGATCTACGGCTTAGCGATTGCGCGCGACTTGGGCTTGCTGGAGGGTTGGACGGCCTATTACTTTGGCAACATGGAAGAGTGGTGTGATGGCATTGCGCCGAACGCTTTTGTAGAAGTAGACCCCAAAGTACGGCCCGACTATGTGGTGATTGGCGAACCGACGCGGATGCAAGTCTATCGCGGGCATAAGGGCCGCGTGGAAATTAAAGTAGTGGCCAAGGGCAAAAGCGCCCACGCCGCCAGCAATCACTTGGGCGATAACGCTATTTACAAACTCCTGCCGCTGATTGCCGGCGTGCGAGATTTAGAGCCGCAGTTGGGCGACCATGAGTTTTTAGGCCACGGCAAAATCACCATCAGCGATATGCAAGTGAAAACGCCCAGCATCAACGCCGTGCCCGATGAAGCCACTGTGTTTATTGACCGTCGCCTGACGTTTGGCGAGGACAAAGACGCGGCTATCAAACAAATCCGCGACCTTATTCCACCGGAACACCGTAGCGCCATTACGGTGGAGGAGATGTTCTACGATGAGCCATCGTATACGGGTTTTGTTTTTCCGGTAGATAAATATTTTCCAGCCTGGGCCTATGAAGACTCTCATCCGCTGGTGCAAGCCGGTGTAAAAGCGCGCCAACTGATTGGTCTGCCGGAGGCCCCCACCGGCAAATGGAATTTCAGCACCAACGGCATTTACTGGGCGGGCAAAGCCAAAATCCCTTCCATTGGTTTTGGGCCGGGGGATGAGGTGACGGCGCATACTGTGAACGATAGCGTGCCATTGGAAGATGTGGTGAAGGCCACTGAGTTTTACGCCATATTACCCAGCGTCATCGGACGTTGAGGCCAGCCTCTTCAAGGAGACAATAATGCAAACCAACTTACGCGGCCGAGATTTCATCGGCGACCTGGATTTCAGCAAAGAAGAAGTGGAAACCGTTTTGGAGGTGGCGTGGGATTTGAAGCGCAAACGCGCGTTGGGCGAACCGCACGCCCTGCTCCGCGATAAAACGCTAGCAATGTTGTTTTTCTTCACCAGCACGCGCACACGCGGCTCTTTTGAAGCGGGCATGGCGCAACTGGGCGGCCACGCAGCCTTTATTGATTCCGAAACCACGCAAATTTCTCACGGCGATACGGCGAAGGAAATTGGCCAGATTTTTGGCCGCTACTTTGATGGTATCGCCATCCGCCAGTGCGATTGGCAGTTGGGCAATAAATATGAAAATGAAGTAGCCTTGCACAGCCGCGCGCCGGTGCTTAACATGCAATGCGATGTGTACCACCCGTTTCAGTGCCTGGCCGATTTAATGACGGTGATTGAGAAAAAAGGCCGGGATTTGCGCCGAAAAAAAATGGTGGTGTCTTGGGCGTATGCCGCCTCGTACAGCAAACCCATTTCCGTGCCGCAATCCCTCATCCTCCAATTTACGCGCTTTGGCTGTGATGTGGTGTTGGCCCATCCGCCGGAATTTAAGCTCATGCCGGAGATCATGGAAATGGCGCGGGAGAACGCCCGCAAGCACAAAGTGGGCTTTGAAGTGGTGCATGATATGGATGAAGCCTTCAGGGACGCGGACATTGTATATCCCAAGTCTTGGGGGCCTCTGCTCACCACCACCGAAAAAGAAGCGGGCAAGGCAACGATTGATAAGTACAAATCCTGGATCACAGATCAGCGGCGAATGAATTTAGCAAAGGAGGACGCCATTTACATGCACTGCCTGCCGGCTGACCGAGGTTTAGAAGTGGCCGATGAAGTGATTGACGGCCCCAACTCAGTAGTGTACGACGAAGCCGAAAACCGCCTCCACGCGCAAAAAGCCGTAATGGCGTTGACGATGCATTAGCCATCTCGTTGAGTAGTTGATTAGCCAAGTCGTCCGGTCGTCAAACCGATTGGTGAACTGACTCCTCAACAACAAGACTATTCCACTAAAAGACTAACTATGACCAAAATTGCTGTAGTAGCCGTGGGCGGCAACGCCTTGATTCTGGATGAGAAACGCCGCACAGTGCCAGACCAATATGCAGCGGCGGAAGAATGCATGCGGCACATCGCCGCTATGATTGCGCAGGGTTGGAACGTGGTGATTACACATGGCAATGGGCCACAGGTGGGCTTTATTCTGCGCCGCTCGGAGCTGGCGCGGCATGAACTGCACGAAGTGCCATTGGATTCTTGCGGCGCGGATACGCAGGGCGCCATTGGCTATATGTTCCAAAAAGCCTTGCACAATGAGTTTCGCCAACGCGGCCTGAAACGCCAAGCCGTAACCGTGGTAACGCAGGCGCTGGTAGATAAAGCCGACCCGGCCTTCCAAAAGCCCACCAAACCGATTGGCTCTTTTATGAATGAAGCCGACGCCAAAGTAAAAATGGAGAAAGAAGGCTGGACGATGGTGGAAGACGCCGGACGCGGCTGGCGGCGCGTAGTGGCTTCGCCCAGGCCGCAACGCCTGATTGAACGCGAGGCCATTCTGGCATTAATTCAACAAGGCTTCACGGTCATCGCCAACGGCGGCGGCGGCATCCCAGTCATCGAGAACGAAATCGGCAACTTAGTGGGCGTAGAAGCCGTGATTGACAAAGATTACGGCGGCGCACTACTGGCCAACAGCGTAAACGCAGATGTGTTCATCATTGCCACAGCGGTAGAAAAAGTAGCTATCAACTTCAATAAACCGAACCAACAATGGCTAGACCGGCTGACAGCGGCGGAGGCCAAGCAATATCTGGCGGACGGCCATTTTCACAAAGGTAGTATGGGGCCAAAGATTGAAGCCGCTTTGCAATACCTAGAGCGCGGCGGCAAAGAAGCCATCATCACCGACCCGCCTAACCTGAGCCGCGCGTTGGCGGGCGAGACTGGAACGCGCATTGTTCCATGACCGCGCCGATTTTTGACGTGTTGATTGTGGGCGGCGGCGTGATGGGATGCGCCATTGCTTACCACCTGCGCCGCGCTCAACCGGATTGCCGCGTTGGCGTCATCGAAAAAGATTTCACGTATGCCAAAGCTTCCACCCTACTCTCAGATGGCAATACGCGCGTGCAATTCAACCTCAAAGAAAATATTCAAATATCCCTGTATGGGTTGGAGAGACTTCGCACCTTTGCCGAAGAAATGGCTGTAAACGGCGTAATGCCTGAAGTCAGCTTTCGGCAACAGGGCAATTTATTTATCGTAGATGAAGCGAGCCGCGAGGAAAGCGAACGCGGTTTAGAACTCCAGAAACGCCTCGGCGCGCAAGTGGCTTGGCTCACCCCTGCGGAAGTCCGCGCCGCTTATCCGCTGATAGACGCCGCCCCACGCGCTGTGGGCGGCACCTTTGGGCCTTTAGATGGCACCCTGTCTCCGATGGGCATTCTGCTTGGCTACAAGCACAAGGCGGCGGAGTTGGGCAGTCGGTTTATAGAAGCTGAGGTGGTGAACATTATCCGTGAAGGCAACCGGGTCAGCGGCGTGAAATTGAGTACCGGCGAAAACTTGAACGCGCCAGTGGTGGTGAATGCGGCTGGGCCATGGGCCGCGCGTGTGGCCCAAACAGCCGGCGTTAAGTTGCCCGTTGTGCCCATCAAGCGCCAAGTAACCATTGTAGAAATCAACGCGCGCCCCCCTAAAATCCTGCCGGGTATTTTTTTCCCTTCGGGCTTATATTGTTTTCACGAAGGCGACGGTGTATTTACGTGTGGCAAATCTTTTGCCGATGACCCCGAAACACTGGATGACTTCACCTGGCATCGCTCATTCTTTGAAGAACGGCTGTGGCCGGAATTGATTGAATGGATGCCCAGCTTTGATCGCTTGAAAATTCTGCGCGGCTGGGCCGGGTTGTATGAAGTAAACACACTAGATGGCAACGCCATTTTGGGGGAATGGCCGGAAGTACACGGCCTGTATTTGGCCAACGGTTTTTCCGGGCATGGCTTTCAACAATGCCACGCCGTGGGCCGTTATCTGGCAGAATTAATTTTGGGCCAACCGCCACAGCTAGATTTATCCATTTTCTCGCCCAGCCGAATTTTAGAAAACAAACCTGTGTTTGAGAGTCACCGGAAATTGATTTAAAACCCATCTGCAAACCTGCCGATCCAATTCGTTGGCATAGTAAAAGCGACTCTATTCGATGGGTTCTTAGAAGGTCAGCCGCCAATTACCCATAAAGCGCGCCGAGAGAACGGCGCTTATTCCATATCACAATCAAATTATGCTCATCACCAATGCCAACCTCATCACCTGGGGCCACCAGAATCAGATACTAGAAAATCAAGCCGTCTACCTTGAAAAAGACAAAATCATCGAGATTGGGCCAGACTCCGCCTTGCGGCAGAAATACCCACAGGCTCCGCAACTCGATGCGCGGGGACAATATGTGATGCCGGGCAATATCTGTGCACATACCCATTTCTACGGCGCTTTTGCGCGGGGCATGGCCATACCGGGCGATGCGCCCAAAGATTTTCCAGAAATCCTGGAGCGGTTATGGTGGAAGCTAGATCAGGCGCTCACACTGGAAGATGTGCGTTATTCGGCGCTGGGGTGTTTGGTAGACGCCGTAAAGCACGGCACTACCACCTTAATTGACCACCACGCTTCGCCCAATGCGATTGATGGCTCGCTAGATGTGATTGCAGAAGCGGTGCAACAAGCCGGCCTGCGAGCCGTGCTGTGTTACGAAGTGACTGACCGTGATGGGCCAGAGCGGGCGAAGGCGGGGATTGAGGAAAATTTACGCTTCATTAGGCAGCAGACCACGAACGAAAGACCGCCAACCATTGCGGCAACGTTTGGTTTGCACGCCTCGTTGACGCTTTCAGATGCAACGCTGGCGGCATGCAAAGCGGCGCATGCGGGCGGGTTTCATATCCACGTGGCCGAGCACGAGGCGGACGAATACGACAGCATAAAAAAATCCGGCCAGCGCGTAGTAGACCGGCTTCACCAATTTGGCGTCTTGGGCCCTCGTTCCATTGCCGCGCATTGTGTTCACATTGATGCGCGCGAAGCGGAGATACTAAAAGAAACCGGCGCTTGGGTAACGCACCAGCCGCGCTCTAACATGAACAACGCGGTGGGCGCGGCGGATATTGAAGGCTTGCTCCGTTTAGGTGTGAGGGTGTGTTTAGGCAACGATGGTTTTTCAAATGCGATGTGGGAGGAATGGAAGGCCGCCTACTTGTATCACAAAGCCGCTCACCGTGACCCACGCCGCGCCGGCGGCTACACCATCGCTGAGATAGCCGCGCACAACAACGCCGCTCTGGCCCAAACGTTTTTTCCACAGGCAAAGTTAGGGATGTTAGAAGCGGGCGCATTTGCGGACATTATTTTCGTGGACTATCATCCCCCCACACCACTCACTGCCGGAAATTTGCCTTGGCACATCTTATTTGGGTTTGAGCCTTCCATGGTCACCACCACCATTGCCAGCGGCCAAGTGCTGATGCGAGACCGGCAATTGCTATTTTTAGATGAGGCCGCAATTATGGCCAAAAGCCGTGAGTGTGCGCGGGCCGTGTGGGAGCGTTTTATCCATCCGTAACAGCCGATTAAGAATAGCGGTTTGCGCTCATGACACAGCAAGGAGAAAATTTTGAAGACGATTGCGATTTTAGGCGGCACGGGCCATGAAGGTTCCGGTTTAGGGTTGCGCTGGGCCAAAGCCGGGCACACGGTAATAATTGGCTCGCGGACGGCGGAAAAAGCGGCGGCGGCGGCCCAAGAATTAAATGAAAAACTGAGCCAAAACACCGTACGAGGATTGGAGAATTTAGCGGCGGCGCAAGCGGCGGAAATTGTGGTGCTCACGGTGCCTTACGCCGCCCACGCCGCTACAATTGAAAGCGTACGCGCGGCCTGCGTGGGCAAAATCTTTGTGGATGTGACGGTGCCACTAGCGCCGCCCAAAGTTTCCCGCGTGCAAATGCCGCCAGCCGGCTCGGCCAGCCAAGAAGCACAAAACTTACTCGGGCCAGAGGTAAAAGTAGTAACGGCGTTCCAAAATATCTCTGCAGAACATCTCAAAGACCTTAACCATGTGATTGACTGTGATGTGCTGGTGTGCGGCGATGATAAAGACGCCAAACTGAGCGTGATGCAGTTGGCCGCCGAAGCCGGCATGCAGGCTTGGGATGCCGGGCCGCTCGCCAACGCGGTGGTGGTGGAAGGACTAACCTCAGTGCTGATTGGCCTCAATCTCAAGCACAAAGTTAAATCCTCCGGCATTAGGATTACAGGAATTAGGCCAACGTGACGGTGGCTTACTCCGATTTGGCAGAATGGGAGCGGGCCGGCCGAAGCGGCGCCGTTTGCACCATTATCCGTGAGCGCGGTAGCGTACCACGCCACGCCGGGAGCAAAATGCTGGTAGATATAACAGGCCAGACTAAAGGGAGCATTGGCGGCGGCGAAATGGAACAACGTGTCATCCATGAAGCTTTGGAGGCTTTGCACGAAGGCAAACCGCGTACAGTCACTTATACTCTTAGCCATCCGGCGCACGGTGATCCCGGTGTGTGTGGCGGTGAAGTGGAGATTTTTATTGAGCCGCTCCTGCCTCCCCCACAATTGCTGGTGATCGGCGGCGGGCATGTGGGCAAAGCGTTAGTGCATTTAGGCAAGTGGCTGGGCTTTCGGGTCACACTTTCCGATGACCGGCCGGAGTTTTGCACGCCGCAAGCCGCGCCCAGCGCGGATGAATATCTGCTCGGTTCCATTACCGAAACCGCGCGCCAATTTCGCTTTACGCCCAACACCTATATCGTTCTATCCACGCGCGGCGTGTCGTTGGATGTGGCGGGTCTGCCCCACTTGCTGGAACAGCCGCACGCCTATTTAGGGGTAATTGGTTCCCAACGGCGATGGCTGACGGCTGTAAAACAATTGGAAGCCCTTGGCCTGAGCCGCGAAACGCTGGCCCGGGTGCATGCGCCCATGGGGCTAGAACTCAACGCCGAAACACCGGAAGAAATTGCCGTGAGTGTTTTAGCCGAAATCATTATGCTCCGCCGCGCGGGCACAGGCGCGCCCATGCAAATAAATTTGCACAGCGCCCTTAGCTCAACGGCGTAAAACCACAGAGGAGGTGCGCTACCCAAGTCAGTCGGCTGTTTCTCGAAGCGTTCGTTTATGTTCGTCTGAATCTTGTTCTGGAGGAGACTTTCCCATGTCAAAGAAATTTCTCAATTGGGCGCACTTCATCGTCGTGGCGTCCCTCATCTTGGCGGCCTGCGCCCCCGCCGCCACCCCCACCCCTACCACTGCGCCGGAGCTCAAAGTAGGCCTCATCTTGGTCGGCCCCAAAGAGGATAAAGGCTGGAGCCAAGCGCACTGGGATGGTGTGCAATACGCCTTAGCCAAAGTGCCCGGCGCCACTCTGGAGTACATTGACAAAGTCAACCCCGCGGATCGCCCGGGCGTAACGGTGGAACAAATCGCAGATGACTTTGCCTCCAAAGGCGTGAAGCTCATCATCACCAATTCAGCCGATTTCAAAGATGGCACCACCAACGCCGCTAAAGCGCACCCAGACATCATCTTCATACACATGTCAGGGGATGCAGTGCTGGATGGTTCTGCGCCGCCCAACTTGGGCAACATCATGGGGCGCATGGAATATGGCAAGATGATTGCCGGTTGCGCCGCCGCCCTAACCAGCCAAACCGGCGTCATCTCTTACCTTGGGCCGCTGATTGACCCGGAGACCCGCCGCTTGGTGAACAGCACCTACCTCGGCGCAAAATACTGCTGGGAAAACTATCGCGGCAAAAGCGCGGCAGATCTCAAATTCTCTGTTACTTGGATTGGCTTCTGGTTCAACATCCCCGGCGTAACGCTTGATCCCACACAAGTAGCCAATGACTTTTTCAATGCGGGCACAGATGTCATTCTCTCGGGCATTGATACCACCGAAGCAATTGTGGTAGCCGGCCAGCGCGCCGCCGCCGGCGAAAAAGTGTGGGCCATTCCTTACGATTATGAAGGCGCGTGCGAAGTTTCCGCTGATATTTGCTTAGGCGTGCCCTACTTCAATTGGGGCCCGGCCTACGCAAAACTCTTCCAGGCCGTGCAAAGCGGCACCTGGAAGCAAAGCTGGGATTGGAATGGCCCAGATTGGAGCAACCTAAACAACAAAGACACCAGCGCCATAGGCTGGCTCAGCGGCAAAGGCCTTTCGGCGGAGAGCCAAGCCTCGCTGGATAAATTCATCGCCGGTTTGGGTGATGGCAGTATCCAACTCTTCACTGGCCCGCTGAATTACCAAGATGGCAGTGTATTTGTGGCGGCTGGCCAAGTGGCCGATGATAAGACAATTTGGTACACCCAACAACTTTTAGAAGGCATCAACGGCGTTTCGCAGTAGTTTTCACTTCCCCATCCGGCCCGCGCTCCCCCAAGCGTGGGCCGGAAAGTTATGCACCTCGAGCTAAACGAAATCCACAAGCACTTTGGGCCGGTGCACGCCAACGCAGGCATCACGCTCACAGTACACAGCGGCTCCATCCATGGCCTGCTGGGAGAAAACGGCGCCGGCAAAAGCACGCTGATGAAAGTGCTTTCGGGCTACATCACGGCGGATAGCGGCGAAATTAAGTTTGATGGCCAACGGGTGCACTATTCCACGCCCGCCGCCGCCCTGCGCCACGGCGTGGGCATGTTGCACCAAGACCCACTCGATTTTCCGCCGTTCACCCTGCTGGATAATTTTTTGTTGGGGCGGGATAACGCCCTGCGTCAGCGCCGCGCCGAGGCCGAAAGGGATTTCAGCAAATTATGCCAACAATTCGGCTTTGAACTTGACCCACACGCCTATGTTTCCACGCTTACCGTGGGCGAGCGCCAACAACTGGAGATTGTGCGGTTGCTATGGCTGGGCGCGCGCACGCTGATTTTGGACGAACCGACCACAGGCATTTCTGTACCCCAAAAAGTAAAGCTGTTTGCCACGCTTAAAGAATTGGCCGCCCGTGGCCTGAGCCTCATCTTTGTCTCTCACAAACTGGAAGATGTGGAAGAGCTTTGTGATGAAGTAACGGTTTTGCAAAAGGGAAAAGTGACGGGCCGCGCTACCAAGCCGTTCTCGGCCAAACAACTGGTGGAAATGATGTTTGGGCAGGTCTTGAACTTCTCGCGACGGCCCGATGTGCCTTTAGGCGAAACGGTTTTAGAACTGCGCGCGGCCACATTTGATGATGGGCGTCTAACAGTGCCGAATATTTCACTCAAGGTAGCGGCGGGCGAGGTGATTGGCCTCGCCGGGCTAGAAGGCTCCGGCCAGAAACAGTTTCTGCAAGGTTGCACGGGGCTTTTGCCGCCCACCGCCGGCCAACTGCTCATTCACGGCCAAGACTACGCGCGCCAGCCATATCAAAAATTTTTGGCGGCGGGCACAGCCTTTGTGCCGGCAGACCGCATCACCGAAGGCTTAATCCCCGGCCTAACGATCACAGAACACATGGTCTTAGCGCGGCGCGGTAAACAACCAGCTTTCATCAATTGGGAGGCCGCGCAAAGCGCCGCCAGTCAGCGCATTATGGAGTTCAATATTCGCGGCGCGCCTGCCACCCAAGTGGAGCGGCTCTCTGGCGGCAACCAACAACGCACCCTATTGGCCCTGCTCGCTGAGCGGCTTCAACTTATTGCGCTAGAACATCCCACGCGCGGCCTTGACGTTGAATCGGCATTTTACATCTGGGGCAAATTGCTAGAGCGCCGCAAACAAGGCGCCGCTATCATTTTCACCTCCGCAGATTTAGATGAGATTTTGCAGTATAGCGACCGAATACTGGTATTCTTCGCCGGACAGGTAATCGAAACCGTCTCTGCCACAACCGTAACAACCGAACAACTCGGCTACTTGATTGGGGGTAAAAAGCTATGACAGCCCCTCGTCCGTGGTTAAGCCGCCTAGTCATTGCGTTGGCCCCGCTCAGCTTAGCCCTTATCATCACTTCGTTGATTCTGCTTGCGGCGGGCGCGCCGCCGTTGGAAACTTATCAGAAATTATTCACCGGCTCACTGGGCACGGCTGTAAAGCGCGCAGATGTAGCGGTGGTTTGGGTCTCGCTTGTGATGGCGGCGGCCGGCTTGCTCATCACCTTTACGGCGGGCCAGTGGAATATTGGCATGGAAGGCCAAATTACGGCGGGCGCCATTCTTGCCACCGGGGCCGCGCGGCTGTTCATTGATGATGAAGGCATCCTGGTCAACGGCACGCCGGCCCTACTCCTAGTTTCCGCTTTTATGGCGGGCGTGGTGGGCGGGGTGATATGGGCGTTGGCGGCGGCGGCGCTCAAAGTCTATGGGCGGGTGAATGAAATTTTTAGCGGCCTAGGTTTGAACTTTATTGCCACCGGCTTGAGCATTTACTTGTTGTTTGGCCCGTGGAAACAGCCCTCCGGCGGCACGCTAAGTGGCACAGTGTTATTTGATACACAAGTTTGGCTCCCCACCCTGCCCGGCTTACGAGTGAGTGTGATTGCAGTGGCGCTCGCCGCCGCCGTGGTGACGCTGGTATATTTTGCGTTACGCGGCACAGTGTGGGGTTTACAGCTTAAAGCGGTGGGCCGCAACATTCAGGGCGCGCACATACTCGGCATTCGCACTCATCGCAGTTTGTTCAGTGCGTACGCCATGTGCGGCGCATGCGCGGGCCTAGTCGGGGCTTACTTGGTAACAGGCGTGCACCATCGCCTCATCCCAAGCATTTCTTCTGGTTACGGCTTCTTGGGTATTTTGATTGTGCTTTTAGCCGGTTTCCGCGCGCTATGGCTTGCGCCCATTGCCGCTTTCTTCGCCGCTGTTGCCATCGGAAGCACCTCCCTGCAACTAGACCTACAACTCGATTCATCGCTTGGCGGCGTATTGCAAGGCGTGCTCGTTCTGGCGGTGCTGTTTGTGCAGGGCATTCGGGAGAGCGTAAAACGTAAACGTGAATAAAACCCTATGCAACTTCTCCTCGCCACCCTCGCTTCTATTCTGAAGGATTCTGCGCCGATTGTGTTTGCCGGCTTGGGCGAAACGTTGAACGAACGCGCCGGCGTGGTAAACCTTTCCGTAGAAGGCACAATGTTGCTCTCCGCGATGGCCGGGTTTGCGGCGGCCTTCACCACGGGCAGTTTAGCGGCGGGCTTTTTGGTGGCCATGTTGGTTGGCTCCATCGTTGCGTTACTGGTGGCTTTTGGGAGCATCACACTAAAACGAGACCAAGTAGCCGTGGGCTTTGTGCTCACACTGATTGCCAGTGACTTAAGCTCCTTCCTAGGTGTGCCATTTGTGCGGGTGCCTGGCCCCTCAGTGCCGCCAGCGCCCATCCCCGTTTTGGCAGATATCCCGATTTTAGGGCCGTTGTTTTTCAATCAAGACGTGGTGACGTATCTGAGCTTTTTACTGATAGGTGGCATGGGCTGGTGGTTTTACAAAACACAGCCGGGCCTAAAATTGCGCGGCACTGGTGAGCGCCCGGAAGCGGCTTTTGCGCGCGGTACGGATGTAAAGCGCCTGCGTTATCTTTATACAATTCTTGGTGGCGCACTGATTGGCTTTGGCGGCGCGGCCTATTCTCTACATGTAAAACTAGGCTGGAGCCATCGCCACACAGCCGGCTTTGGCTGGATTGCGCTGGCCATTGTGATTTTCGGCGGCTGGGACCCGTTCAAAGTGGCGATGGGGGCCTATTTGTTTGGAGCGCTCCGTGCGTTGGCTACCAATTTACAGGGTTTGCCCGCCTTTCAAGATGTGCCGGTGCAAGCCTTCCCGCTCCTGCCCTTCCCTTTGATGATTCTCACACTGATTCTCTTCAACAGTGATAGCCTGAGCCGCATGCTACGCTTGCTCCCTGTTAGCCTACGGAGGCCGCTTATGAGTCTTTTGCGGAGCCACCCCCCCGCCGCCCTGGGCGCGCATTTTGAGCAGGATTAAGGTTACAAAACCGTTAGACTTGGTTAGCCTATCACCACTTTTGTGGCGCAAAGCGGCGATTTTCGCTATGCTGTCATCAGTATTCCACAGGAGCTATTGATGAGCGCTACCATTTTAGTGATTGACGATAGTGTTGATACCCTGCAACTGCTTAGTGTCATCCTGCGGAAGGCGGGATACGAGGTGATTACGGCCACCAGCGGTGAAGAGGGCATTGAAAAATATCATGGCCGCCAACCGGATTGCATCATCTTGGATTGGATGATGCCCAAAGTGAGCGGCATTGATACCCTCAAACTGCTCAACAAAATCTGGGGCGTGCCGCCTGTGATTCTGTTCACAGCCAAAAACCAAATTCCAGACGTCATCACCGGCATGGAGGCGGGCGCTTTCAAGTTCTTGGTGAAGACCTCACCTCGTGAGAAAATACTCCAAACCGTCTCAGAAGCTTTGGCCCAGCCCCGTGTGCGCGCCACCCGCTTGCGAACAGAAAGCGATTTTTCTTAGGTGAGGTGAACGCCATGCGGTTAGGCCGCCTCCTAACCAACGTATGTGGCCCACCTATCACTGCGTTTCCTCCCTCCCTCAAGCCCTTAAGTTACTGGCGCAACAACGTGAACGCGCCCGCATTGTAGCGGGCGCTACCGATTTATTGATTGAGTTGGAACGCGGCCAGCGCCCCAACGTAAAAACGCTCATTGATTTGAGTGGCGCGCCCGGCCTCAATACCATTCAGTTGGATGACGCCGGATGGATTCACCTTGGCCCGCTCACCACGCACAATGATTGCGCCGCTTCAGAACTTATCCAAAAATACGCCTTGCCACTGGCGCAAGCCTGCTGGGAAGTGGGTGCGCCGCAAATCCGCAACCGAGCCACCGTAGCCGGCAATCTGATTACGGCTTCCCCTGCCAACGATACGATTACGCCGCTGATGGCGTTGGGTGCAAGAGTGACGCTCACCAGTGAGCGCGGCGAACGCAAGGTGCCGCTCCGTGAGTTTTATACCGGAGTACGCCGCACCGTCCTTGCGCCGGATGAAATTTTGACGGAGATTGCCTTCCCCGCCCTGCCTACATCAACACGGGGCATGTTTATCAAACTCGCGCTCCGCCGCGCGCAAGCCATTTCGGTGGTGAACGCCGCTGTAATCATAGAACGCGATTCTGAAGACGTGGTGACGCAAGCCCGCATAACACTGGGCGCAGTTGCTCCCACCATTATTCATGCGGAAGAAGCAGAAAACTTTTTGGTGGGCCAAACCCTTTCAGAAGCGGTGATCTTGCGGGCTGGTGATTTAGCGCAGAGCGCCGCTCGCCCCATTGATGATGTGCGCGCGCCTGCTGAGTATCGGCGGGAAATGGTGCGCGTGATTGTGAAACGCGCTTTGCGGGCGATAGCGGCTGGGCAAGAACGCGGCGCTTTGCCGGAAAAACCGGTGCTTTTAGCCAATGGGCCACAGACCACGGGCGGCAGACAACAAACGGCAGTCGGTGGTCAATCGTCAACCATCACGGCCATCATCAATAACGTTGAATACATGCGCAAAGGCGGGCAAGACAAAACGTTGTTGCGGTTTTTGCGTGAAGATTGTGGGCTGACGGGCACTAAAGAAGGATGCGCCGAAGGTGAGTGTGGCGCTTGTACAGTAATATTGAACGGCGCGGCAGTGATGAGTTGCCTGGTGCCCGCGCCGGCCGCACATGGCGCGCACATTACCACCATTGAAGGTTTGGCGCACGGCCAGCCGAATAATCTCCATCCGATACAACAGGCGTTTATTGACGAAGCGGCGGTGCAGTGCGGCTATTGCACGCCCGGCTTCATTATGGCCGGCGCAAAACTTTTAGAAGAGCGCCCGCATGCCGCCCAACCCGAAATTGAACAGGCGCTCACCGGCAACCTGTGCCGCTGCACCGGTTACTACAAAATCTTGGCGGCGATTGAAAAGGCCGCGCGTTAACTCCCGCCACGCCCACAAAGAACGTCAAGATTTTGAGTGATTACCCTTTGCAAGAGAATTTTCTATGCCCGCTATCGGTCAATCCCTCCCGCGCGTTGATGCCCTGGCAAAAGTAACCGGTATTGCCAAGTATCCGGGCGATTTAGATATGCCGGGCCAACTATGGATGAAAATCCTGTTTGCCGGGCGGCCACACGCGCGCATCAAAAGCCTCAACACCGCAAAAGCCAAACAGCACCCGGGCGTAGTGGCCGTGTTCACTGCCAAAGATGTGCCAAACAACGAGTACGGCTTAATCATGCCGGACCAACCCGTGCTGTGCGGCCCCGGCTCCAGCAAAGAGGGCGCGGACGTGGTGCGGTTTGTAGGAGATCAAGTAGCGTTAGTGGTGGCGGAAACCGAACACGCGGCGGCTGAAGCACGGGCGCTGATTGAGATTGAGTGGGAAGATTTACCCGTCATCACAGACCCGCGCGAGGCCATGAAACCGGGCGCGTTTCAGATCTTGCCCGGCGTGGAAAACAACCTCCTCAAGCACAACCGCATTCGCAAAGGCAATGTAAATGCGGCGTGGGCCGAGTGTGATGTGATTGTGGAAGGTGATTACCGAACGCCGATGCAGGAGCACGCTTACCTGCAACCGGAAGCAGGTTTAGCCCACATTGACGAAGAGGGCCGCGTGACGGTATGGGTGGCTGGGCAATGGACGCATGAAGACCAACACCAAATTGCCCACGCCCTCAACCTGCCACCCGAAAAAGTGCGCGTGATTTACCCGGCCATCGGCGGCGCGTTTGGCGGGCGCGAGGACATGTCCGTTCAAATTGTGCTGGCGCTGGCCGCGCTCAAACTGCAACGCCCGGTGAAAATCATCTGGAGCCGCGAAGAATCCATCATCGGCCATCACAAACGGCATGCGTATTACATCAGGGCTAAGTGGGGCGCCAAGAAGGATGGTAAGTTGGTGGCCGCCGAGTGTGAACTCATCAGCGATTGTGGGCCGTACGCGTACACTTCTACCAAGGTGCTGGGTAACGCCACATTGATGGTGACTGGGCCATATGAAATCCCAAACGTAAGTGTGGATGCGTACACGGTGCTGACCAACAACGTGCCGGGCGGCGCGTTCCGGGGGTTTGGCGGGCCGCAAGGCGCGTTTGCGGCGGAAATGCAAATGGAAAAATTGGCTGAAAAACTTGGCCTTGATTCGGTGACGATTCGGCAACGCAACTTGCTCACAGATGAGTCTATTTGGTCTGTGGGCACACGCGGCCCGCGCGGCATTACGATTGATAAAGTGGTGGAACGCTGTGCGCTGGAAGCCGGTTGGCAGAAAGAAAATTCCACGTGGAAGCGGCCCTCCATACCTCACCCATCATCCGTCATCCGTAAAGGCGTAGGCTTCGCTTGTGCATTCAAAAACATTGGCTTCTCCTTCGGCTTTCCCGAGCGTTGCCATGCCACGATTGAATTACATGGCAACACTGAAATTGAACGGGCGATGCTATATCACGCGGGCGCGGAGGTGGGGCAAGGCGCGCACACCGTGTTTGTGCAAATGGCCGCTGAGGCGCTGGGCATCCCCGTCAGCCGCGTGTTTCTGGTGGCCAGCGATACAGCCACCAGCGGTGATTCGGGTTCGGCGTCTGCTTCGCGCCTGACGTTTATGGCCGGCAATGCGATTCGTGGTGCGGCAGAATTGGCGTTGAAAAAGTGGCAAGAGGAAGAGCGGCCCGCCATCGCCACCTTCAATTACCGCCCGCCTGCCACCACACCTTTTGATGAGTACACGGGTCACTCCAATCCGAACTTTGCGTACGGGTATGTAGCTGAAGCGGTGGAGGTGGAAGTGGATATGGAAACCGGCCATGTACGGCTAGTAGAAGTCATTTGTGCGGATGATGTGGGCAAGGCCATCAATCCCCAACAAATTGAAGGCCAAGTGGAGGGCGCGGTGGTGCAGGCCGCCGGTTACGCGCTGATGGAAAACTTCATTACGCAGGGCGGCTACGTCAAAACGCCCTACTTCTCTAATTATCTTATCCCTACCGTGTTGGATGTGCCGGAACGCGTGAAAACCGTCATCCTTGAATACGCAGATGAATTGGGGCCATGGGGCGCGCGCGGCATGAGCGAAATGCCTTACCTGCCCCTCACGCCCGCCATTGCCGCCGCCATTCACCATGCCACCGGCGTATGGATGAACGAGTTCCCGTACACGCCGGATAGGGTGCTAAAAGCTATTAAAGAACATGCACGTGAAGCCTGAATCAAGTCTTATATTGCACGCTTCACGCTTTCGATGAACCCTTCAAACTGTTTAGTCCTTCTGCGCGGCGGTGGAGATTTGGCATCCGGTGTAGCCCATCGTTTGCACACGGCTGGTTTCCGCGTAGTGATTGTGGAATTGCCACAACCGCTGTGCGTGCGCCGCGCTGTTTCTTTTGCGGAGGCAGTGTACGCCAACGAAACACAAGTCGAAGGCGTCATGGCCCGTTTAGTGCGCTCGCCGCAAGAAGCCCTTACTTTCACGCAACAACGTCTAATTCCCGTTTTAGTAGATGAAGCCGGCGCGGCTCTCCATGAACTTAAGCCGGAAGTGGTGGTGGATGCGCGGCTGGCGAAAGAGCCACTTGATACACAAATCACCGATGCGCCTTTAGTGTTGGCGCTGGGGCCGGGTTTTGTGGCGGGTGAGCATTGCCATGCCGTGATTGAAACCCAACGCGGTCACCATTTGGGCCGAGTGCTATGGCGCGGCTCAGCGCAAGCCAACACTGGCATCCCAGAAGCTGTAAGTGGATTTACAGGCCAGCGCGTTCTGCGTGCGCCGTGTGACGGCGTTATCACAGGAGAATTGGAGATTGGGGAATTCGTGCCGGCGGGGCAAACAATTGCGACGGTAAATGGCGTAGACATTAGGGCGGCTTTCAACGGCGTTCTGCGCGGCTTGATACACTCTGGTGTAGCTGTAATGGCTGGTATGAAAGTAGGAGATCTTGACCCACGCGGCGTGCGTGAGCATTGCTTCACCATTAGCGATAAAGCGCGGGCCGTGGGCGGCGGCGTGCTAGAAGCAATACTCAATGCGCAATTTACAAGGCGCACTTCATAATTGTGTATTGAGCATTGTGCCTTATGAATTTGCTTAACGCATTAAGCATTACCAACACTGATATTGTGGCTTTGGTAGGCGGCGGCGGCAAAACCACGGCCATGTTCCGGTTGGCGGCGGAAATTGTGGCCAGTGGCGGGCGGGCGCTTACCACCACTACCACGCGCATCTTCGCGACGCAAATTAAACTTGCCCCGGCATATTTATTGGCGGCAGAAGCCACACGAGAAAAAATTTCGGCGGCGCTGGACGTTCACAAACAGTTATTGGTAATTGGAGAATTGGAAAGCTCCAGCGGTAAGGCGATGGGTGTTTCAGTAGAGTTTGTGGCGCAACTGCGGCATGATTTTCCAAACGCGCCGATTTTGATTGAAGCTGATGGCTCGCGGATGCGCCCCTTCAAAGCGCCCGCCGCGCATGAGCCGGTGATTCCGCCGGAAACCACGCAGGTGATAATTGTGGTGGGCGCGGATGCGCTGGGCCAGCCCCTCACCGATGAGCACGTTCACCGCGCCGAAATTGTGAGCCAACTTACCGGCGCGCCGCTGGGCAGGCCGCTCACGCCAGAAATCATTGCCCGCACGCTTACCCATCCCAATGGTGGGCTAAAAAATATTCCGCCGCAGGCTAAAGTGAGCGTGCTCATCAACAAAACCGATGTGTTGGAGAATTGGGCGGGCGTGGAAGCGTTGGAATGGGAGTTATTAGAGAATTGGAGAATTAAGCGCGTGGTGTTGGCGGCGCTAAAAATTGGGCAGATTCTAAAGATATCGCGCTACAACAAATAATGCACAACAAAATGAATCACATCCTCGGCTATCAATGCTCACTGTGCGGCGCGGAATACGCGTATGCCCCAAAAGAAATTGTTTACGCTTGCCCTAAATGCGGCGAGAGCGGCAATTTAGATGTGGCGTTGGATTACGCCGCCATCAACCGCGCCGCCTCGCCCGAAAAAATTGCGGCGCAGAAAGATAATTCGCTCTGGCGCTATCAACCACTCCTGCCAGTGAATGACCCCGGCTTCATGGGCACGCCGCTCCGCACCGCTGGCGGCACGCCACTGATTCATGCTCCGCGCCCCGCCGCTGAACTTGGTCTGCGCTCGCTCCACATCAAAGATGATGGCCGTAACCCCACCGCCTCTTTCAAAGACCGCGCCAGTGCGGTGGTGGTGGCGCGCGCGTTGGAGTTGGGCGCGCAAACCATCACCACGGCATCTTCCGGCAACGCGGCGGCGGCGCTGGCGGGCATGACGGCCAGCGTGGGCTTGCCCAATGTGATTTTTGTGCCACACACTGCGCCGCAAGCCAAAGTGGCGCAACTGCTAATGTTTGGCGCGCAAGTATTTTTAGTGAACGGCACGTATGATGATGCCGTAGATTTGAGCCTGCAAGCCGCGCGGGAGTTCGGCTGGTATTGCCGCAGTACAGGCTACAATCCTTTCACGGCAGAAGGTAAGAAAACGGCGGCGTTTGAAATCAGTGAACAGTTAGCCGTGAACGGTTCGTGGCAAGTGCCAGATTACGTGTTTGTTTCCGTAGGGGATGGCAACATCATCAGCGGCATTTGGAAGGGCTTCAAAGATTTATTGGCGCTGGGCTGGATTAAGCGCGTACCCAAACTCATCGGCGTGCAGGCTGAGGGCGCACCAGCTGTTTATGAACTCTGGAAAAGCGCTGGCGAAAAATTGAAAGCTTACCCAGCGGAAACTTTGGCAGACAGTATTTCCGTGGGTTTGCCGCGTGATGGCGTGCGAGCCGTGCGCGCCGCGCGGGAAACGGGCGGCCTGTACCTCACTGTAAGCGATGACGAAATTTTAGAAGCCATGCGGCAGTTAGCGCGCCGCGCCGCCGTTTTCGCCGAGCCAGCCGCCGCCACTGCCTACGCTGGCCTCGCCAAGGCCGTTCAGCAAAATTTACTCGCGCCCAACGCCAGCGTGGTGGTGGTCAACACTGGCAATGGCCTCAAAGATGTAAAAAGCGCCCTCCGCGCCGCTGGCGAGGCCACGCGCATTGAGCCAAGCCTTGAAGCGTTAATGAAAGAATCAACTAATAAGACTTAGCAAAGCAATGCTCTCATCTTGCGCGCATTGCTTCATTCGGAGATCACGGCGAATGACCAAGAGTAGCTCAAAGTATTATTTTCAAAATCCCCAATCTCAAGCAGAACATCATACTGCCCAGCGCATAATCTTGTATGCCACAAATATTTATAAGGGCCAGCATCATAAATATGTTTTTTCCCAGTTTCATCTATGTAGATGCCACCATTAATTCCAGAATGTATCTCTATATCCGAATTAGGCACAACTAAGTCGTTTATAGCCAAAGTGATTTCATCGAGAATGCTTTGATGAGCTGTGGCTTCATTTTCAGCCAAGAATTTAGCCGAATAGATTTTGTCCGGCCAAATTTCCACTGACACAGGCATATTACAAGGTTGAAAGAAACGAACTAACCAGTCTGTACTTCGCCTTTCGCTAACACTTTGGCTAGATGCTGGCCAAACATCATACAAGTATTCTGGCAAAGTTACCGCAGTCTCTCCCACGTAAGCAGTCGCGGTAGGTCTCAAAAACAAATGCGTGTTCTCCTTTTCGTTCGGAACACACGCAACTAAAATACTGCTTATGAATACCATGAGCAAAAATCTTGATATAAACACATTCATTACCTGCGCTTATCTTTCACCTAACCTATTACAATATTTCGCCGAACGGCGGCGAATACACTTTATATAATAGCATTTACCCCAATCTTATATTCCAACCTATATGCCCACTCTCCTCCTCAAAAATGCTCACATCCTCGTCACTCTAGATGCACAGCGCCGCGAAATCCCGAACGGCGGCTTGTTTGCACGCGATGGCTTTATTGAGCAAGTTGGCCTCACCGCCGAACTGCCCACCACCGCCGATGAAGTGCTGGATTTACAAGGTCATGTGGTTTTGCCCGGCTTGGTAAACACGCACCATCACTTGTACCAAACGCTCACCCGCGCCGTGCCCGCCGCGCAAAACGCGGATTTGTTTCACTGGTTGGTGACGCTCTATCCCATGTGGGCGCGGCTCACACCGGAGGCCGTGCGCGTTTCCACGCAAGTGGGTTTAGCGGAATTAGCGCTCTCCGGTTGTACCACCGCCTCAGACCATTTGTATATTTATCCTAACGGTTGCCGCTTGGATGACCAGATTGAAGCGGCATTGGCTACGGGCGTGCGCTTTCATGCCTCGCGCGGCAGTATGAGTTTGGGTGAAAGCCAAGGCGGCCTACCCCCAGACCGATGCGTAGAAAACGAAGATTACATTCTCAAAGACTCACAACGATTGATTGAGCAATACCATGACCCGCGCGCAGGCGCTTTGCTGAGAGTGGTGCTGGCCCCTTGCTCGCCGTTCTCCGTCACCGGCGATTTGATGCGTGAATCCGCGCGGCTGGCGCGCTCTTACCAAGTGGCTTTGCACACCCATCTGGCCGAAACATTGGATGAGGAAGAATTTTGCTTGCAGAAGTTTGGGCACAAGCCGGTGGCCTACATGGAGCAAGTGGAATGGCTGGGGAGTGAAGTGTGGTTTGCTCATTCCGTTCATGTAAATGACTCTGAAATTGGCGTGTATGCGCACACTGGCTGTGGCGTGGCGCACTGCCCCACCAGCAACATGCGGCTGGCCTCTGGCATTGCGCCCGTGCAAAAAATGCGGGCCGCTGGCGTGAAAGTGGGCCTCGGCGTGGATGGCTCGGCCAGCAACGATGGCTCGCACTTGTTGGCCGAGGCGCGGCAGGCGATGTTGTTGGCGCGGCTGGCGACGACGGTTGACGATAGATCACCGTCCGCCGTCAGCGGTCAATCGTCTCAAATGACGGCCCGCGAAGCGTTGGAGATTGCCACCTTGGGCGGCGCGGCGGTGCTGGGCCGCGATGATATTGGCTCACTGGAGGTGGGTAAGTGCGCGGATTTCTTTGCCATTAATTTGAACCGTTTAGATTTTGCGGGCGCGTGGCATGACCCAGTGGCCGCTATACTTTTCTGCGCGCCACAAACTGCGGCTGTAACCGTAGTGCAGGGCCGGGTGATTGTGAAAGACGGGCAAATGCTCACGGTGGATACTGGCCGGTTGATTGAGCGCCACAACCAAATTGCACAAGCAATGGTGAATGGTGAGTAAGCCTGAGGTGACAGTCACCTTGAAAACCGGGCCATAATACAAAACTCTAAAGCAGGTGACTGTCACCTGAATCCTAATAAATGACACATCTCAACCTAAAAGCCAACCCACCGTTTGATTTTTACGCCGTGGTGAAATCGCACGGCTGGTATCAGCTGGCGCCGTTTACGTGGGAAGAAGAGACACAGACCCTGCACGTGGTTCTGCGCTTGCAAGATAATTTCATCACCTCCGTAGCCCTCACCGGGGAGCCGGGTGGCGTACGTGCCACTGTGCCGGGCCGCCTCACCAAGCCGCAGGAAAAAGCGTTGCGGGCTACTCTCAGTTGGATGTTCAACTTAGAAGCAGACTACGAGGAGTTCTATGCGCTGGCAGATCAAGAGCCACGGCTGGCACACTGCCGCGCCAAAGCCTATGGCCGCCTGCTCCGTTCTGGCTCACTTTGGGAAGATGTGGTTAAAGTGATGCTCACCACCAACATTCAATGGGCAGGCACCCGGCGGCTGGCGGCGCAACTGGTGAATTACTTTGGTGAGCCGTGGCCTGCTGATCCAATGCGCAAAGCGTTCCCAGCGCCAGAGAAAATTGCGCGAAGCCGCGAGAGCACTTTGCGGAAATTGGGCTTAGGCTATCGCGCTCCGTATTTGCTCAAGCTGGCAAAAGGCGTGGCCTCCGGCGTGATTGATTTATTAAGCTTAGTGGATGAAGACCGCCCAACTCTTGAAGTGCGAAAAGATTTACTGGCCTTGCCCGGCATTGGCCCGTACGCCGCCGCCACGTTGTTAGGCTTCCTGGGCCGCTATGATTTCATCGGCGTGGATACGGAAGCAGTGAGCGCAGTTTCCAACGGTTTCTTTAACGGCCAACCCATTGGCGAAAAGGAAATCAATGCTGTGTTTGCCAAATGGGGAAAATATAAGGCGCTGGCGTTTTGGTTTTGGGATTACGCCGGCCAAGCCCAAGCGCCAATGGAAGCGTGGGAGGCGCGCTAAAGTTTGGTATGCTTACTATGAAGGCCCCTGTTACCTAAAATTGGGTGGCCTTTTATCCCAAGTCTGGTGGTAAATCACAAGTGAAAAATACGTTTCTGCTTTTCTATCTGCTTACATTTTTTATGACTGCGTGCGGCACAGCCACACCAGCGCCAACAGGCATTGCCCTCCCCACCGCCGCTGGGCCATCCGAGACTACGGAGCCACAGCCTACAGTCGCCGCGCCGAACGGCGAACCGGTGCAAAATACCTGGGCAGACTTAAACCTCACTGGCCGCATTATTTTTTCGCAATCACAGGGCGGCATTTGGGAGCTCAACCTCACTGCCAGCACCCTCCGGTCTATCTTCAGCCCCCCAGACCCAGCCAATTCTTGGGTGAATGCCGTTTCTGTTTCTCCGGATGGCGCATGGTTAGTAGCCGCTTATGCGCCGCCACCGCCGGAAGGGCAAATTCAGTTTGGATATAGCGATTTGTATATTTTGCCGGTGGATGGCGCCACGCCGCCGCAAGCATTTTTGCAACGTCCTCAACCAAAAGAGTCGTACTTCAATCCCATCTGGTCGCCGGATGGACAGTACATTTATTACGCCCACCTCACGCTGGTGCCTGTGCCAGAGACGGACCCACCACAAAACACCATTGCATACAACATTGAGCGCATTGGTTACCCTAACGGCGCGCCAGAAGTAGTGGCGCCGAATGCGTTTTGGCCGCGTCTCTCCAATGATGGCCAATTGTTAGCCTACGTTTCCGTTGACCCTGTAACATTTGAGAACGAGCTGTGGGTGGCGAATGCGGATGGCTCCAACCCACGCCTGCTAATTGCGCGCACGGTGTTTCCAGCGGTGGATGCGCCGCTTTTCACACCAGATGGGCAAAACATCATCTTTGGCGCGGTTTCGGGGGGTGTTTCGCCGCCGCAACTCAGTTGGGTAGATTGGCTAACGGGAGTGCAAATTGCCTCCGCCCACAACGTGCCCTCCGATTGGTGGATGGTGCCCGTAACGGGAGGCGAGCCTCAGCGGTTGACTGAGATCTCGGATATTGCGCTATATGGTGATTTTGCGCCGGATGGCCGCCACATGGTTTTTTACAGCAACAACAATGGTCTAGCGCTGATTAAGCCAGATGGCTCCGGTTTGCGGCAATTATTGCCACAAGGCGGCTTTGGGGCGGTGGCGTGGATTCCTTAGCGGCCAAACACCTGCCGCATAAAATTGATCAGATGCCAGCGATCCTCTTCACTCAGGGCTTCTTCAAATGCGGGCATGAGAGAGCCGGGCACCCCTTTGGAAATCCATTCAAATAAACGGCCATCGGTGTGAACGCCGGGCACAGCATGGATGGTTAGATCGGCAGGGCGCGGGTTAAGGGTGAGGCCAACTGGCCCATCCCCGCGCCCCTCCACCCCGTGGCACATCGCACAGTTTTCAGTGTACACCATCCGCCCACGCGCCACGGATTCGGCATTCGGCGGGAAGGGGTTGACGGGGCCGGCAATCTCCGCCGAGCTGGCGAAAGTCAGCGTTGCGGCAAAGAACAAGCCTAAACTTGGCAAGCCGCCCAAGGCCGCAAACCGGCTGAGCGAACGTTCATGCAAAGCTACCAGTGCGCCAAAGATCACTGCCAGCACAAATATGAGGCCGGCATTGAGCAACCTAGGCTCCGGCAACCAAGCCGAAGCGCCGAGGTTAAGATTAAAGTTGGCATACACATCAAAGCGATCATCACGGCGCACAGCGACTTGCAACTGCCACGCTTCGGGTAAGCTGAGGTTACTGCCCGCAAAACGGTAACGGCCCCCCCCCTGCCCCGCCAGAGTGACTTGGCTGGAAGGCACTTTGCCGGAAAGCGGGGTGAAATCCAATTGCACCTCGCGCGCATCATTCACAGGCTGGCCGTTTTCCAGCACGGTGAGCACAAATTCATTCAGCCCCACGCGCGCGGGCGTCACCTCTAAATCGAGTTGTAATCCATCCGTTTCCACTTGGCTAGAAAAAGCGCGCGGCCCGCTTTCTGCCGCGCGGGCGGGAGGCAAGTTTGTTAGCACAGCCACACTCAACATCAGCAAAAGGCTCAGATATACTTCACTGGTCACATTCCGCTGAAATTGCCCAGCGCCCCCCTTCGGTAATAAACGCGGGATAATCAACATATTCACTGCGCCAATCAACATCATCACCAGCGCAATTGCCAGTTTCACCACCAGCGTTAGGCCATAAGCGGTGTTAAACAAACCTTCCCAAGAACCCACACGCAACATGGCTGAATAAACGCCGCTGAGGGTGAGAGCACCCACACTCAGTAGGGCCAGCCGCGAAAAACGCGGGATGAGTTCCCCGATGAGTTTTATCCGGCTAGCGGAGTCCAACGCGCGTATATGCCATAAACCCAACACAAAGCACATCAATCCGCCTACCCAGACGGAGGCCGCTAACAGATGTATCCAATCTGCAAATACCGGCCAGAACGGCTCAGCCTCCGTTGCGGCATGACTGCCTAGGCTGATGGTGAGTAAGGCGGCGAGCATGAGGCCAAACACAAGCCATCGCCTGTGATCTGCTCTCCTTTGCAGAATAAGGCCAATGAGAACAACACTGATAAGCAGGCGCGCTAACCAAATGGAGCCAAAACGTGTGCCCATCAACAAAACGCCCACGGCGTTGCTCCATGGCCACACCCATTCTGCGCCCGATGCCTTACCTGCCTGAAGCGCTAAGCTCAACACGTTGGCGCACAGCCATAACACCAATAACCATCCAAACCATCGCTTCCAAGGGAATGATAGGCCCACAAGATTATTACTGGGCCATACCTGCAACCGGAATAGTTCCCCACCCGCCAACGCGGCGGCAGTCAGCAGGAGTATCCACTTGATGAGCACTTCGCTAATAGAAAAATTGGTGGCGCGGGCGGCCTGAGCGGCGCCTAACGCTTCCGTCTGCACATTTCCCACGGCAAACGGAAATGAGCCAGTGGTGAGGTGACCGTCCACGCGGGAAAGCGCCTTCCACACCACGGTATAGACGCCTTCCCGCAAAGAGCGGAGTGAGACTGTCATTCGCGCACCATCAACCATCACTTCGCCCGTGCTTACCTCTACACCTTCGGCATTGAGTACTTGCACAGAGCTGAAGGCCGGCTCCAACGTCTCGGTAAAGTCCAGCACCACTTGGGCTGGCGCACGCTGAAGCACACTATTGGCCGCCGGCGTGGAACTTGTCAGCTCGGCGTGTGCGGCAACGGAGGAAATGCTAGCGGCCAACACCATTGCGGCGATAGCCAGAGCGCGAAAAAATCTCATAGCAAACAAAGCGACTTAGGTTTTGCTTTTAGCTTTATTACGGCTAACGGCAAACACCACGCCGAGGCCAATGGCAACGGCAACAAGAGCGAGGAGTAGGGTTAAATTAGCGCCGCCGCCGTCACTGGCCACGCCGCCGCTCGGTTCTACTTCTTCCGGCTCTACTTCTGCATTCACCAATTTACCATCCAATGTACCACTGATTTTAAGAGTGTATTTGCCCGGCCGCTCGGGTGTAAAGTCTGCCGTAAAGTGGCCGCCCGCATCGGCCTCCTTCAAGGTAAGCGCTGTTGTCTGGCCGCCATATATCACTTCCACGCTTAAACCGCTTACGTCAACTGTTGCGTGATCACCTTCTTCCTCGTGTGAATGGTCTTCGCCACTTTTAGAAAGGTTGATTTCAAAAGCGTTCGTTGCTCCTGCAATGGGCGGTTCGGTGACCCAGCCGTATTCCAAAACGTAATCACCTAATGTCACTTCATCATGCGCATAAACGCGCATGCTACTCAAAAATGCCAACGCTAACAAGCTGGCGCAAATCCAGCGTAACATGAGAGCCTCCAATCTATTCATGACCCGGGAAAGTTATCTCAAAACTACGCAAAGAAATCGCCATAAGCTAAGTTTAGAGATAGTCTTCGAGGGTTTGATACAAAATAAAATCGCTTATGTAATTTGATTTAGGGAGTGGCAACGCGGGGCGGAGGCAATAGAACTTGGGCAAACCAGAGCAGATTGGATGGGCACCCGGAGGCAAGCAATCGGCGCCACAAACAGGCGGCCAAACACGCCAGCATCAGCGCCAAAGCAGAAAGCACTTGCGGAGCAACCGAGGCTAACGTAGCGCGGAACAATTCCCACAAGTAATCATGGGAGTGCGGTTTATGGGCATTGCCCGCTGGGTGGGGGTGATGGTGGGTTACATCCGCCAGCATCCAACATGGGCACAAGCCGGGTTGCGCCAGAGAAAGCCACAAACTTAGGCCCACCAACGCCAAGCGAAACTTAAGCACGATGTAATTTTACACAGTTTAGTATGCCCCTTTCCAGCTAAACGCCCACCCAGCCAAGAAAAATTTGACGTTCACCTGTTAATTGTGCTAAAGTTTTTGTATCTGGGGATGACCGGTTTCGACGGGCGAGGCTGGTTCCAGATGGCAAGCCGGGCGGCGCCGAATACCCGTAAACTCAGCGCAAAACGTTAAGTGCCAACCGCACTCAATACGCTGCTCTTCCGCTCGCGGCCTAACCCCGCAAGCTGAGTGGCGGTTACTCTGCGGAGTAACCCGTTGACCGTCAGCTCCGTCTCATGGCGGACGTGATCAGCGAAACAAATGTGAGACTGCCGCTGAGTGGGCCACGCGCTCAGCGAAAGACCCAAATGTGGCTGGTCGGGGCTGTGACCCTGTTGCGCGGGGCCAGCACCGGTGACGCCAAAATAGCGCAACTACGCTTGTAGAAATCTGTCGCCGAATCGTTCGGACTCGGGTTCGACTCCCGACATCTCCACTTAACTGCCGACTAAAATTCTGTCGGCGGTTTGGTTTAAGCCAAATTTCTCATTCAAATCAATTGACTCTCCCCCGCCTTTGTGCCATAATCGCGTCCATTGATAGAGCAAACCAAATAGCTCACATCCCTTGCAATCCTTTAGAAAGGAGGAGGTGATGTCCCTTATGAGTAAGCCTTTTAGTCTGCGCGCCGGGGCATCCCTCCTCGAGTAATTCACTCGAAATTGCCCCGGCGCAACAAAAGGCCGTTCCAGTCAAGGAGCGGCCTTTTGCTTTTGAAGCCCAAAATCCTTTGAGTTTCCGCTACATTAGGGCTTCACTTGTTATTCTGTACAAATCAAGCATCTGCGGTTGATGGCGTGAAAGTTTTCTTACGCTTCTTGCGCCAGTATTTGGGATAAACTCGCTTGCCTAGCGTGATACGTGAACTCAACAAAGCGAACTTGTGCGAGGCCCTTGACAGGCTTATCTGGTCTGCCAAGGGTCTTTTTCTTTCACACAGTTTCTTTCCTAAATTGCTTGAATTCCGTTATAAATCTCACCAACTTCAAACATCGGCCTGGCGTTCTCTGGTGTAAACTTCTAACCAGAAGCAAGCCTCCGAACCAACAACCAACCATGAGTTCCACCCTTGATGCCCTGGCGAGCTATGTGCCCGCCCTAATCACCCGCCGCTTGGCCGTTGACCCTCATCCGATTACGGAGCCGCAACTAGAACAGACGCCGGCAGTGGCCTTGTTTGCCGATATTTCCGGCTTCACACCCATTGCCGAGCGGCTTTCCCAACGCGGCCCACAAGGCGTGGAAGAACTTTCGCGTTTGCTCAACACCTACTTCGGCCAGCTCATCAATCTCATCAATGATTACGGCGGCGATATAGTGAAATTTGCCGGTGATGCATTATTAGCCGTTTGGCCGCTCACGGCGGGCAAAGAAGAAACAACCGCCCTGCAAGCTGTGCAATGCGCGCTCACCGCCCAACGGCTGTTAGCCGGCTTTGAAGCCGGTGAGGAGACGCTCTCCCTGCGCATGGGCATAGGTGTTGGCGAAGTGATGGTGCAACATTTAGGCGGCGAGTATGGGCGTTGGCATGTGCTAGTCGCCGGTGATGTCGTGGCGCAAGTCGCAACGGTAGAGCGGCAAGCCGAACCGGGCCAAGTGATTCTCTCCACAGAACTATGGGAATTGGTGCGGGAAGTATGTGAAGCGCGTCCAACCCTCAACGGCGCGTGGCAACTGGAAGCGGTGCGTGAACCGCAACCACCACAAGCCCTCGTTCGGCCCTCGCTCTCCAATGAGGCGTTTGCGGGCATGCAGGCCTATGTGCCGGGCGCTATCCGCACGCGGTTGGCCGCTGGGCAAACCGGTTGGCTGGCAGAATTGCGCCGCGTCACTGTAATTTTTCTGCACCTGCCCTCGCTCAATCATGATACAGCTCTAGAGCAAGCGCAGAACATTGTGCGAACTTTGCAACGGGCCATTTACCGGTATGAAGGAAGCATGGACAAAATCAGCGTGGACGAGAAAGGCGTTTCGCTGATTGCCGTGCTGGGGTGGCCGCCCCTGGCGCACGAAGATGACGCCGTGCGCGGCGTGCAAGTGGCCCGCGCCATGCAAACAGAACTGCGTAAATTGGGTTTGCCCGGCGCCATAGGCGTGGCCACTGGTCGCGCCTTCTGCGGAACAATTGGCAATGACCAACGCCGCGAGTACACCATGATTGGCGATGTGGTCAACCTAGCCGCCCGGCTGATGCAAGCCGCCGAGGGCGATTTACTGTGCGAGGCCGCCACCCAACAAGGCGCGCAACGCGCGTTTGAGTTTGAAGCTCTGCCTGTCATTACGGTGAAGGGCCGCACCGAACCGGTGGCCGTTTTCCGGCCAACAACGGAAGTGCTCCGCGCGCGCACCTGGATGGCAGGCGAGCAAGCGCCGATGGTGGGCCGCACCAGTGAGCGCATGACGTTGGCCGCCCGCTTACAACTTTTGCTCGGCGGGCAGGGTAGCGTCATTATCGTAGAAGGTGAAGCCGGGCTGGGCAAATCGCGTTTAGTAGAAGACTTAGTGGAACAAGCCACTGCGTTAGGTATTGAAAGCTTACTGGGTAATGCCGATGCGCTCAAAAAAGGCACGCCTTACTCCGCGTGGCAAGCCATCTTCAGCGCCCTGCTGGAGATGAACGCCCAAAGCGATTCGGGCGTACGGCCCAACACACTCAAAAAGCTGGGTTTAGACGCCGACGGGCTCCGATTGTTGCCGCTACTCAACGATGTTCTACCGCTTAAACTCGATGACAATGAAATGACGGCCCAGATGACGGGCGAGGTCAAGGCCGAAAACACCCTCGCCCTCATGCTTCGGTTACTGCAAGCCGCCGCCGGACAAAGCGCCCGGCTAGTGGTACTGGAAGATGCGCAATGGATGGATTCAGCCTCATGGGCGTTGGCTTTGCGCGCCGCACAACAGGTGAAATCACTTCTGCTGATGATTACGATGCGGCCCCTGCCGGAACCGGCGCCGGAAGAATTTACCCAGCTCATTAAACTACGCGGCGTCCAGCGGCTTAAGCTCACCACTCTTTCAGCGGAAGATACGCTCACCTTGGTAAGCCACCGCTTGGGGGCCAACAGCTTGCCGGAGCCGGTGGCCGCCTTCATTCGCCAGCGCGCGGAGGGCAACCCATTCTTCAGCGAAGAGTTGGCTTACGCTTTGCGGGACGCCGGCCACATCCACATTGAGAATGGCGAGTGCCGCCTGACCACTGAAGTACGCGATTTAAGCGCATTGAACTTGCCCGATACGGTGCAGGGCGTGATTACGAGCCGCATTGACCGCCTCTCGCCGCCGCAACAGCTCACCCTCAAGGCGGCCAGCGTGATAGGCCGAACATTTCCCTACCCCACTCTGCATCACATTTACCCGGTGGAAGCTGACCGCCAACAGTTGGACATCCACCTAGATGCTTTGAGCCGTCTGGACCTGACAGAACAGGAAACACCCGAGCCGCAACTGACTTACGCCTTCAAACACAACATCACCCGCGATGTGGCTTACAACTTGATGTTGTTTGCCCAGCGGCGGCAACTGCACCGCGCGGTAGCAGAGTGGTACGAGCAAGCGCACGCCGACGAATTACCTTTGTTTTATGAGCTACTCGCCCGTCATTGGGAGGCGGCCGAGTTTCAGAGCAAAGCGATTGATTATTTAGAAAAAGCCGGTGAGCAGGCGCTAGAAAACTATGCCAACGAAGAGGCCATTGGCTTTTTTACGCAGGCGATGAAATTACACGGCGACCCTAAAGCAACTCGCCTGCCCGGCAAAATAGATAAGATCCGCAAAGCGCGGTGGGAATTACGGTTAGGCGAAGCCTATGCCAACGCCGCGCAATATGGCGAGGGCCGCAAACACCTAGAAAGGGGCCTGGCGCTTTTAGGCCAAGCGCCGCCGAAAGGGTCGGGCCAAGCCATTGCCAGCTTGCTGGGGCAAATTATGCGGCAAGTGGCGCATCGGTGGTTCCCCAAATACTTCATTGGCCAGCAAGCCGCCCAGCGGGAAACATTGTTGGAAGCCGCGCGCACCTATGAACGCCTAACAGAAGTATATTTCTTTGCCAATGAAGCCGTGCCCGCGCTGAACGCCGCTTTTCGTTCGCTCAACTTGGCGGAGGCCGCCGGCCCTTCCCCCGAATTGGCGCGGGCGTATGCGCCGGTGGGCACTATCCTAGGCTTCATCCCCCTGCATGGCTTGGCGCAAGCCTACTGTCAGCGCGCGTTAGAGATGGCGCGGCCCATGAACAATTTATCGGCGCGTGTGTGGGTCTCACTCGTGACGGGGGTGTACTATGCCGGCTTAGGCCAATGGGCCACCGCGCACGGTTTATTTGACGAAGTGGTGGAGATTGCAGAGCGGCTGGGAGACCGACGGCGCTGGGATGACGGCATGACCAATTTGGTGATGCTCAGTTATTTGCAGGGTGAGTTTAAGCGCGGGCTAGAGCAGGCCGAGTTGTTTTACGCTTCGGCTAGCCGCCGAGGCGATGTAGATAACCAGGGTTGGGCGCTGACGGAACGAGCCTTTTGTGCGCTAGCGCTAGGGCGCGTGGAGTTGGCGGTGGACGCGGTGGAAGAACTGCAAACGCTCTTCTCCGAAAACACTTCAATCGTAGATGAGCCGCTTCGCATTGGTGTGTATGGCTCCTATGCCAGCACCCGTTTGCGGCAGGGGCAGTTTGCGCAGGCCCGCGAGGCCGCCGATCAAGTTTTCCGGTTGATTGCGAACGCCACGCCCACCTCTTACCCGGCTATTGTGGGTTACTCCAGCGTGGCGGAAGTTTATCTCACCTTGTGGGAGCGGGAGGGCAACGCGCAAATGCAGACCGCCGCGCAAAATGCTATTAAGGCGCTACATAAATTTGCGGGTGTATTTCCCATTGGCCAACCTAGCGCCTGGTTGTGGCAGGGCCGCTATGAATGGTTGGCCGGCAACAAGGGTAAAGCGCGGCAAGCCTGGCAGAAAGCGCTGGAACACGCGCAAAAACGCCTCATGCCTTACCCACAAGCGCTGGCCCACGCCGAGTTGGCCGCTCACGCCGAGAAGCAGGATAGCCAACGGAGCCAGCACTTGGAGCAAGCGCGGGCCTTATTTACGCAACTTGGGAGCGTGGATGACCTCACCCAACTACCAGCTCATTGACCATGAGCTAAACCAACTTTTAGAACAGGCGATAGCGCAAATTCAGATGGATTTGGCGCAGGCCATGCCGCATAGCGCGCCGCGCCTGCACGCCTGGATGCGGCACTTGGCGCGTTCCGAGCAACCCGCCGATTACTTTCGCCAGCCGGTTGGATTTCCTCTCCTGCAATTGCCGTGGTGGTTGGCTCAGAGTTTGGGCGCACCTCAGACAGATTTTCTTTCGGACGTTATTTATTCCACGCTGAATGGCTATTACTACATCCGGCTGATTGATAACGTGATGGACGGCCACGCTACAAACGAAATACAGTTGTTGCCGGCCGCCAGCTTCTTTCACACGCGGTTCCAAACGGTCTATCAAACCCACTTTCCGGCCACCCATCCCTTTTGGCCAACCTTTCATCACGCGTGGTTTCGCGCGGCAGAAATCACCATCCGTGACGCGGATTTAACCGCGCTCACCCTCGAGGACTTTCGGGAAATCTCCAGCCACAAGGTCAGCGCCATCCACATTCCGTTGGCCGCCATTTGCTGGCAGAGTGGTCAACCGCAACGCCTCACGCCGTGGCTCTCGTTTGTGAACAAACTCAGTAGTTGGCACCAGTTCTGGAATGATGTGTTTGATTGGAACAAAGATTTGCGCTTTGGCACCGCCACCTATTTTCTCTCGGAGGCCGGGCGGCGGCGGGCCAACACCGAAACGGTGGCCGAGTGGGTGGCGCGCGAGGGCTTTGCGTGGGGGATGCAAGTGCTGACGGACTGGATGCAGGAGCTCAAACAGTGGGCGCGCCCACTCAACAGCCGGCCGCTTAACCAATATCTGAGTTTCCGCGAGGCGCTATTGGTAGAACAACAGCCGCAACTGCAAGCGGCTCTCAATCGGTTAACGCAATTGGCGGCGGCCTTTGGGCCGCGCGCGCAAGCATGAGCGCTGAACTGTTTACCTTAGCTCAAGAGCACTTTCGCGCTTTTCTGCGCGAATTTGCTGAGTACGGCATTGAACTCAATGAAACAATTGAGATGCGGCCGGGCAACGGGATGCTGTGCTACTACGATATGAACGACGGGCACATTTACATGTCCATCCCTGACGCCAATGAGCCGGTGGGCAAATTGCACTGGTTATTTTTGCGCTCTCTGCTCAAATGCGAGTCGCAGGCCGAGTTGATGCAGTTCTTCCATATTTTTATCCCATACGTCATCGCGCATGAACTGGCCCACCACTTCCGGCATAAAGCCGGCCTGTTTAGCGATAACCGCTGGCATGAGGAGCAAGTGGCGAACCAACTGGCCGTAGCGGTCACCAAACATCGGCTGACGCCCGAGCAAAAAGCGTTTGCGCGCCAAATGTTGCCGCGCGCCATCGAGGGGCTGGCCAGCAAACTAGAAGCCAAAACCGTCGCCACAGATTCCTATCACAACATTTTGTACGCGCTTAACGTCTCCGGCCAAATTGGCGATGCCGTGGCCGATGATTTGGAGATTGTGCAAAAACTGTTTGCCGTGCCCGCCGAGCAAATCCTGAAAGGGAGCGGCCAAATCTCCGCCGATTTGCTGGATCGTTTGGAACAACGCGAGGACATCATTGACGACATTAATGATGAATATGCCTCCGATTACATGCGTTACATTTACTACCACCTTGGCTGGCTCCATTTGGCGCTGACGGGCCGCGAGACGCAGTACGTGGAAGAGTTCATCCGGATGCACCTGCACCAGCCGGATGAACTTTTGCCCATCATTGAAATTGAAGGGGAGCCGAGCGATTTAGCCCTGCAAGCTTGCTTCAAAGCCCACCGCAACTTACGCGCGATTTCTGAGGTGGGAAGCCGCTTTTTTTACAAACGCTATCGGGCGCTTTTGCTGGCCCGCCTGCAATCCGCCTCCCTCTTCATCTCGCCCGCCCAAGCCGATTCCCTCACCAAGGAAGCCACCGCCCTGCTCCAAACATGGAAGGGCCGCGAGCGTGAATCCGACTCGTTGATGTATCTCTCACACCTCGCGCCGCCCAATTTGCGCCAACTGTTCCCCCACTCCATCGCGGAGCACATCAACCCCGATTTGCCACTGGTGCAAAGCTTACCCACCGAAACCGATGTGCGGCTGTGGCGGCATATTGCGTTTGGCATGAAGGATGAGGGCGCGGCCAACACGCTCTACCGGCTGGCATTGTTAGACCAGACCGATATTTACCGCCCCCTGCCCGCCGAAGTTCTGCTGGAGCTGGCCCATACCCTCTGCCGCGTGCGGCTGGCGGCGGGCGAAACCATCATTTGGCAGGGCGAGCCGAACGACGACGTGTTCATTCTGGTGAAAGGCGAGCTGGCGGTAGGCCTCTTGCAAGACGGCCAGTTTGAGCCATACGCCACAATTGCGCCCGGCGAGCTATTTGGCGAGATGGCGTTTTTTACGCAAGAAGCCCGCAACGCCACCGTGCGCGCCACCCAGCCGGCAGAGTGTTTTGTGTTGAAAGACGCCGATTTGCGTCTGCTGGCGTTTCGGCATCCCGCTATTTTGATGCAAATGGCCGGCGTTATTGCGCGCCGCCTTGCTAACTTTATCCGCGCCAAAGCGGAGGAGTGAGCCAAACCCCTATGCTATACTCCCCGCATCGGCAAACCCGTTATCCCTGAAAGGAGTTTTCTCATGGATTTTCAAACCCTCGTTGGCAAAGCACTCTCCGATGAAACTTTTGCGGTGGCCCTCGTCACCAATCCCGAAGAAGCGCTGAAGAGCGCCGGGGTGCAAGCCACCCCCGAAATGCTGGAAGCGCTCAAAGGCGTAGATGTGGACTCCCTCCGCCGCCTCGCCCAAGCATTTGGCGATAACAAAGCCGCCTCGCTGTAAAAGTCCGCTTTGGCCCAACAAAACGTCATCTGAGTTTTCAGGTGACGTTTTTATTTTGATCACAATAGCCCTTTGCCGGCTCAGCGCCAACGAAGGACTAGCGCAAACCCATGCCCCGCGTTTACTGGCCGATGGTTGAAAACTTCTTCGGTGCGCTCACCGGCGAACAACACGCGCAGGGCGTGCTTCTGCGGCACACGCTGGGCGGCGCATTTTCCGCCACCGGCCAATTTGCTCATATCCTTACCCGCCCTGCAGATTACCCACTGCTGGAGCTACCGCTGTGGTTAAGCGCAGACTGGCGCGCATCCATTGAACAACAGACCACGCTCGAGCAAAAACTCCTTCCGGCCATCACCTTTCAATTCTGCGCCGATTTTTTAGCCAGCGCCGAAAGCCCGTTTGACGCTCATTTTGAGAGGTTGGCCGAGGCCTTGCGCGCTGAAGCCCAACGCCTGTGGCCGGAAATTGAGCGTGGGCAAACCCCAGCCGCACAACCGCTGTTCGCGCTGGGGCTGTTGGCCGCGCAGGCAACCGGCGCCGTGTGCCAACGGCCATCAGAGACGCCAACGCTCATTGAATGCTTGCAGACCTTTCACCACGCCGCGCAGTTAGTGAACGAGGCCCTAAACGTGCGGCGTGATTTGGCGCTGGGCCAAACGTCAAGCTTTATTCAAAACGCGCAAGCAACCTTGGGCCTCCATGCCGCCACGCCGGAGAAATTCTTGGGGGCCTTGGTTCTGAGCAACGCCGCCGCGCCGCTTCACCAACAAGCATTAACATATTTAGCGCAAAGCCGCGCACTGGCGGAAGACATTCAGTGGCCCAGTTTTGCCCGTTTTCTGGATGGGTTTGAAGCGCATACCAACGCCGTTTTTGCCGCCCTAAACCTAAAAGCCCAACCGAAAATGGTTGTGCGTTTCACGCCCGTAGCCCATCACCACGCCCACGCCCAAGATATGGCCGAGCGTTACCTACTGGCCGATTTAGAGTTCAAGGAAAGCTGGGAAGTTCAACGGCGCGGGCTATTTGGCCGGCCAGAAGTTATCAGCAAAACGTTTGGCGCGGGCTTAGTGCTGGAATTCGCCGCCCCGCATTTGCCCGCGCTCCGCCCATGCGTGAGCGCATGGTTTGAGCATTACGCCCAGAGTGGTTTTCGTTACTATCCTCACCCCGCCGTCCCGCCGGATGCAGATGATTTGGGCCTCGCCTTGCGCCTGCATGCGCTCTCACCGGAGCCAGAAAAGCACCGCGCTTTGTTGGCCACGCCCCTGCGCTGGCTCCGCGCCAATGTTGGGCCAAATGGGCAACTGCCCTGCTGGTTTACGCGCGGCGTGGAAGATTGGGATACTACGCCAAACCCGGTGCTGTGGGGCAACAACTGCCTCACTGTGGAGGCCAATTTACTGCGCGGCTTGCTGAGCTTTGGCCGCGCAGAATTTGAAGATCTAATTGAGCCGGCCATCCAAAATTGGCTGGCGCGCTGGAATGCCATTGGGCTGGGCGGCAATTTATTTTATGGGCCGCTCTATGCGCTGTGGGCGGCTACGGAACTTTTGCTGGCTTATAACAGCCCGGCCCACGCCGCCCAGCCGTTGGCCGCCATTGCTCAACGCTTCCGCGCCGAAGCCGCTTCCATCCATACGCCGCAGGCCGCCGCGCTGGCGCTCTGCCTCAGCGCCCGCCACCCGCACCTTAAGCCACAACCGATTTGGTTAGACTTAATCCTAAAAAATCAACGCTATGACGGCGGCTGGTTGGCCGAGCCGCTGTTTGTGGCCCCCACGCGCGGCGAGGCGGCGGCGTGGTACGCCAGCCAAACAGTAACCACGGCGCTGTGTTATTACGCCATGCTCAACGTGTGATAATAGCCGCCCTAAAGGTGGGAGTTAGAACTGATTCAAATACTCCAACACTGGGTTAGCGTGGATATAGCGGCAGAGGCGCAATAAATGCATTTGGTCTGTAATTGGTAAGGCCGCGCACCCCATGACCAACACCTTAAGCCAACTCTCCCTTGAACCCCTTCTCCAAAATGGACGGTATCAGCGCCTCCAGTTCCGCCCGCGTGTGGGACTGCAACCGCCCAAAAGCATGGGCAGGCAGCGCGTTGACCTTTGCCTGCCGCGAAGCGCCCCCGACGCGGGGCAAAGGGGGCAACTCGTCTAGGTAGGCGACAATGCGCCGCTGTTCACTCATCATGGTTCAGGTCCAGTTCCATAATGTCCAGCGTAACTCCACGTTCACTACGGCTTTGTATTGTCTTGAAGCCTCTTTTCAAATATAAACCTTGCGCATGGGTTGTTTCAAGCACTATTTTGGCGCAGTTTTCCATTTTGGCAATTTGTATGAGACGATCCAGGATCGCCAAGCCATACCCTTTGCCGCGATGCTTGGAGTGAACCGCCATCCCTGTAATACAAAATATCCTTCCATCAGGTTTATGAGTTTCCAATGGATTTTCATCCAACCCAGGCTCCCGCTCGGTCAACCATTTTTCAGAACATCCGTAACCGGCAATTTCATCATCTTCTGTCAGGACAATAAAGCCTGATGGGAAAGCTTTGAAGCGCAAAGCGAAAGTCTCTGGCTTTTCCGCTGTACCATAAGGTGAGAACGCCTCATAATCAATGCGTGCAACCTGTGGTATATCGGTTTCCTGTGCTTGGCGAATTTCGTACATTTACAACTCTCCCTCAAACGCCTTTTCCAAAATGGACGGCATCAGCGCCTCCAGTTCCGCCCGCGTGTGGGACTGCAACTCCCGCAGCGCGTTGACCTTCGCCTGCAACGCGTCCAGGTAGGCGACAATGCGCCGCTGTTCGGAGAGTGGAATATCAGGAACGAGCAAATTTTCCAAAGCGGATTTGTTTATCTTTGGTCGTGTTGCCCCACGCCACAAAGGTCGAACATCAAGGCTTTCAATGTAATGCGCCAAGAAATAAGAAGTAACAGTATCTTTAGTTTTCAAAACGTGCGAATGGTTATTCACCCAAGTTTTTCCAGTAATAACAAAAGCAATTGGCTTGCTTCTTAACTCAATGTTTGCGCCATCTTCTGAGACTAACAACAATGTATCGTCAAAAATCCATTCATTGATGTAATCAACAATTCCACTTGCGCCATAATAAGGAATGTTTCCTGGCTGTTTTTCTTTTCGTTGACTAGCGTTCAATGGAATGCGCTTACCGTCAAGAAACTCTGCAACTTCACCTAACGGTTTTCCGCATTCGCTTAAGTCAAAAGTGCTGAAAAGTTTGTGTCGCTCAGATTTTACAAACGCGTCAGTTTCAACTTCCGCCTCTTCCCTTAGCCGCTGCGCCTCGTTGACCCGCGCCGCCAACGCCTCGATGCGCGCCACGATGCGGCGCTGTTCCGCCAGCGGAGGGAGGGGGATCGGAATGGCAAGAAAAACGGGTTCTTTCAGTCTCAAACGGCTAATGTTTGTTTGCCCAGTGCTCATTCTTTCAATTTCTTGCCATATTTTTTCTTGCGAAAGGTAAAAATGCAAAAATTTAGGTTCAGCCTTGTTGGTATCAACGCGAAAATAAGGAAACTCACCAGAAACAACGCTGCCTGCTACGCTTTCGTCCGCAATAGCGAAAGAACCTTTCCAGGCAAACAAGCGGTTGTAAACCAAGTCTCCTGCCTCAACCTGATATAACTCTGCGGCTTTGATATCGTAGCCAGGCTTTTCTTCGCGAACAAAGAGTCCTTTTGCATACCATTGAACGCCCAGAGTCCGATAAACCTTTTCAGGTTCAACGCGTACAGGTCTTGAAACTGGCTCTAAAACATCGCCAAAATTTCCAATCTTCCAGCCGTTTTTCATCATCACCTTTTCAAGCAGACCTTTAGGAACTGGCAGTCCCTAAAGGTCTAAAACCTTTTATTTCAAAAGAGCCTTGATTTCTTCCATCAGCGCCGCAATCTGCCGCTCTTTGGCAAGGATACTCTCCGCCAGTTCGGCGGGCGGCAGGTGTTCCAGGTCTTCCTTGCGGCGGGGGTTCTTCAGGTCGAGGTTGACCGAGACCACCTCGCCGTTGCCGTTGGTTTGAATCACGTCCGCGGCGCGCACCTTCCACGCCCGCTCATTTTCGGCGCGGTGATCCCACCAATCCAGAATCGGCTGAAACTCCTCGAACTGCAGGGGGCGCGTCTTGGTGTAGTTCTTCACGCCTTCGGGCAGGGTGTGTTCGTAGAACCAGATGTCCTCCGTCGTCCCCGCGCGGTCGAAGAACAGCAAATTGGTCGGGATGGACGTGTACGGCGCGAAGACTCCGTTGGACAGGCGGATGATGGTGTGCAGGTTGAACTCGCGCAGGAGTTGGGCTTTCACCCGCGCCGCGACTCCATCGCCAAAGAGAAAACCGTTCGGCACGACCACGCCGCAGCGTCCGCCGCGCTTGAGCGAGCGCATCACGAACTGCATGAACAACAGCGCCGTCTCGCTGGTGCGCGTGCTGGCGGGAAAGTTCAACTGAATGCCCGCCTCCTCCTCCCCGCCGAAGGGCGGATTGGTCACGATGACATCGAAGCGGTCTTTCTCGCCGATTTCGTTGAGCGGGTTCTTCAGGGCGTTATCGCGGCGGATGTTGGGATTCTCGATGCCGTGCAGGAGCAGGTTCATCGTCCCGAGCAGATACGGCAGGGGCTTCTTCTCGATGCCGAACAGCGTGCGGGTTTGCAAGGTCTCCTGTTCTCTGGAATTGCGCGCCTGCGGTTTGAGATACTCATACGCCTCGACCAAAAATCCACCCGTGCCGCAGGCGGGATCGAGCACGGTCTCTCCCAGCCGCGGCTTGACTCGGTCCACGATGAGTTTGACCACGGGACGGGGCGTATAGAACTCGCCCGAATCGCCCGCCGCGTCGCGCATCTCCTTGAGCATGGATTCGTACAGGTGCGAGAGGGTGAAGATTTCGTCGCGCGACTGGAAGTGAATCCCGTTGACCTTGTTGACCACCTCGCGCAGGAGATAGCCGCTCAACATGCGGTTGTAGGTCTCTTTGAAGACCTCCGCCACCTTTAGGCGTTCGTCCGAGCCGGAAAGGGAGCGCAAAGCGGGCAGCAAGCCGTTGTTGACGAACTGGATGAGGTCGTCGCCCGTCGCGCCGTTGTCTTCGTCCGCCGCCCAATCGCGCCAGCGGTACGGGGCGGGGATGACGGGCTTGTAGGTTTGCCGCGCCAGTTTGGCGTCCTGTTCGCGGCGCATTTCCAGGTCATCGTAGCACTTTAGGAACAAAATCCACGAGAGTTGCGGCAGGCGGTCGAGATCGCCGTTGAGTCCGGCGTCCTTGCGCATGACGTCGCGGGCGGATTTGATGAGGGAGGAGAGGGAGGCTTTTGAATTTTGTGGTTGTGGCGTTGATTTCTTTGGCATGGAATCCTTGTTATCAGACCCTAAAGGTCCTCAAGACCTTTAGGTTTTTTTTAATCGTAATCTTCCTCCGCGAACCACTTGCTCTCGGCATCGGTCACCCAATGCTCGTGCAGTCCCAAATATTCTTTCTCGCTTCCGAACCATTCCATAACGGCGTTGCGATTGACGCAGGTCTTCTTGCCGCTCAGGATGACTCCATAGGACGAGTATTTCCAGTCTCGAAAATCCTTTACAAACCCGTGCTTTTGCGGATTCTGGTGAATGTATGCAATGACATTCCAGAATTGACGGTCGCTCGTAACCGGCACGCGCCCAAAGGGATGGTGAAACAAACTGCCTGTCCTGCCGTAGGCTTTGTTGATTGCTTTGGCATAGGCATTGAAAAAATGCGAGAATTGGGCGCTATTGTGCCGGGAACTCGGCCTAGAGCCCCTAAAGGTCTTAGAGACCTTTAGGGGCTCTAGAATTTTCCCCTCCGACCTTGTTCGAATCAAAAGATGGAAATGATTTCTCAACAAACAATACGCGAACAAGTCCGTCACAGGCGACAGATACTTCTCGCAGAGATTGAGGAAATGTTCGTAATTTCTTGTTTCAACAAAGATATTCTCGTCGTTGATGCCGCGATTGTAGATATGGTAATAGGTGTTGTGGAGAAGGGGGGCAGGGCTGGTCATTTATTTTATCATTCAGACCTCAAGGGTCTTCGAGATCCTTGAGGTCTATGTTATTCATACAAAAACTTTTGCATCGCATCCACCGCCTGCAATAACTTCTCCACCCCGCCGAACAACTGGTAGATGTCGTAGGGCGAACCGTAACGGTCAAACGGCGAGACCTGCAGCACGCGCGCCAACTGGTCGAACTCGCCGACGCCGTAATCGGCGTATTTCTCCAGCAGGGTGTCCAAAATCTCCCGTGCGGCGGGCGTGAACTTGTTGAAGAAGTTGGCTTTCTTCTGGCGCAGTTTCTCGGCGCGCTCGCGGCGCGTCACCAGCGGCGCGTTATAAGCCACATGCAGGAGCAAATCCAGCGGGTCGGCTTCTTCGTGGTGGGTGACGCGCGCCAGGTGGTCGGGGTCAATGCCGCGAGTTCGTAACTGATTCAAAATCTCGGCGCGCTGTTCAGCAAGGGGCCACACTTGGCGCAAATGCTCAGCCGTCAAGTTCAGGCGGCGGATGTTTTGCGTCACATAGTCCGTAAACTCTACCGTCTTAAGCACATTACCGTCTGGATCAAGCTCAAAAGCTTGCTCCCCTGCAATGTACACATACACATTATCTAAATAATACTTGCGCGGTAGTTCGCCTATTTGGCGTTGAATTTCGCGAGCTTGTTTCTCCTCAATGTTTTCATATTCAGGCTCCAGCGTTCCCAGTTCACTATCTTCCACACTAGTTTCCTGCCCCGCCTGATCAATCTGGGTTCGCGTCACCCGCACCGGATCGCCGTCAAAAGCCGGGTCATAAAAAAGTTGCGTGGCTCCCACATAATCAATAATGGTGAACCAAAACTTATTGAAATCTTCCCGCAAGCGTGTGCCGCGGCCAATAATTTGCTTAAACTCCGTCATGGAGCTAATCGGCTTAAAGAGCACCACATTGCGGCAAGTGGGCGCATCCACGCCGGTGGTGAGCATTTGAGAGGTTGTCAGGATGACGGGCATCTCTTTTTCCGGGTCTTGAAAGTCATCCAAATAGCTTCGCCCCACTGCGCCTTCCTCAGAGACCACCCGTTCCACATAATGCAAATGAATCCGAGTCAAATCGGCGTTGGCATTATTCAACGCGATGCGCATATCAAGCGCGTGTTCCATATCGACGCAAAATACAATCGTTTTATCAAACCGGTTGGTGCGTTTGAGATATTCAGTCAGATGCCGCGCCACCACTTCTGTGCGCGCCAGCAAGGAAATCAGTCGTTCGTAATCCTTGGTGCCATAGATACCTGCCGGAATTTCGCGCCCAAAACGGTCCAGCACACCGGCATCAACCTGCAAGCCGCTCGCATCCACGTCAGGTATCACGCGATACACGCGGTACGGCGCTAAAAAGCCGTCTTCGATGCCTTGCCGCAGGCTGTAGGTGTAAATCGGCTCGCCAAAATAATCGTAGGTATCAACGTTATCGTCACGCTTGGGGGTAGCCGTCATCCCAATTTGGGTCGCCGTGCTAAAGTAATCTAAAATTTTCCGCCAGCTCCCGTACTCATTGGCCGAGCCGCGATGGCATTCATCTACAATAATTAAGTCAAAAAAATCTGCCGGATATTTTTCGTATAGGTTTTCCCCTGTCGTCGGGTTTGCCAGCGCCTGATAGAGCGCAAAGTAAATCTCGCGGCTCTTAACGGCTTCACCCTGAATCTTATGTAGGGCCTGGCCCATCGGCGCAAAAGTACGGTCTTTAGCCTGGTCAATCAGCACATTCCGGTCAGCCAAAAACAGAATCCGTTTCTTCCGTTTAGCCTTCCACAAACGCCACGCAATCTGAAAAGCCACAAACGTTTTGCCCGTTCCCGTAGCCATCGTCACCAAAATTCGGGGCTGGTCGGCCAATACGGCGTTTACGGCGCGATTAATCGCCACCTGTTGATAGTAACGGGGCGCTTTACCGCCAGCTTCTTGCCAATACGCCGTTAATGCGTCCGTTTCAGCTTGCGGGTTAGAAAAATTGAAAGTTCCCTTCAATCTTTCCCACAGTTCGGCTGGCGTGGGAAAGTTTTCTAAATTTCTTTCGCGTCCGGTGATGAAGTCATGCTCCACAATGCCATGCCCATTGCTGGCATAGGCAAATTTCACACCCAACAATTCTGCATATCGGCGCGCTTGTTGCAGGCCAGCGGCTGGGCTTTTATATTCCGCTTTGGCCTCCAAGACCGCAATAGGGATGTTCTGCCGAATAAATAGAACGTAGTCAACCCGCAAACCAGATTGGCGCGTATGTTTATCCCCAATCGGCACAACCCGCCCCGGCGTCAGCACCAGTTGTTCAGTGATGGCCTCATCATCCCACCCTGCAGTTTTGAGTTTGGGGAGAATATAAGTGCGGCAAGTATCAGCTTCGTTCATCTTCCCCTATTTTACCTGTGAAGGATAACTAAACAATCAACATCGAATCGCCAAAGGAATAAAACCGGTAGCGCTCACGCTTGGCGGCTTCGTAGGCCGCGAGAATGTGTTCGCGCCCGGTGAGGGCCGAGACCAGCATAAGCAGAGTAGATTTGGGGAGGTGAAAGTTCGTGATCAGACCATCCACCGCCTTAAAGGAATAGCCCGGATAAATAAAAATATCCGTGACGCCGGAGAAAGAAGACACAATTTGGTTAGCGCGGGCGTGCTGGGCGGCAGTTTCTAGTACACGTACGCTGGTGGTGCCAACGGCAATCACGCGCCGCCCTTCCCGCTTGGCCGCGTTCACCGCCTGCACGGCTTCCCCTCGGATTTCACACCATTCGCCATGCATTTTGTGATTTTCAACCGTAGCAGTGCCCACCGGTTGAAACGTATCCAGCCCCACGTGCAAGGTTACAAACGCGCCCAGCACACCTAATTCATCCAGCCGTTTGAGTATCTCAGCGGAGAAGTGCAAGCCGGCAGTGGGCGCGGCGGCAGAGCCGGCCTTTTGCGCGTACACGGTTTGGTAACGGTTGGGGTCATCCAGCCGTGTATGGATGTAGGGCGGTAGGGGCATCTCGCCTAAAGTTGAGAGCAACGGCGAAATGGGTTTGGAAAACCGCACCACGCGGCGCGCGCCTTCCAACTGCTCAATCACTTCGGCGGATAAATCCGGTTCGCCGTCCAACTGCAAACGCGCGCCCGGCTTAATGTTTTTGCCGCCAATCAACGCTTCCCACGTCATCGGCTCCAAACGCTTAAGCAAGAAAATTTCAACCTGGCCGCCCGTAACCTTGCGCGCCCGCAAGCGGGCCGGTATTACCCGCGTGTCATTGAATACCAGCACATCGCCCGCCCGCAAAATTTCCGGCAAGCGCGCAAAATGGCTGTGCGTTACTGCGCCGCTCTGCTTGTCAAGGATCAGCAAGCGCGAGGCGTCTCGCGGCTCAATGGGCGTTTGGGCAATCAGCTCTTCCGGCAATTCATAATCAAAGTCACTTAATTGCATATTGGTTGAATTCTTACACACTTACCGCAATTGTGCGTCAAGCGTGTATAACTTTTGAAAAGGGTTTCTCAATGGAATTCGTATCTGGAAGCAAGCAACCTGAGCATAGTTAAAGCGTGCGCCCTCAGCTAGAGTGGCTGGTTTTGACTGCGCTCAACGCGCCTTTAGCTCCTTAGGTTTAGCGGTTGAAAAAGCGGCCCAGTAAATTCAGCAAGAGGGTGAGGCCCAAGCTAAGAAGAATGGAAGTGGCTAACGGAAAGTAAAATGTGGTATTGCCGTTTTCAATGCGGATATCGCCCGGTAAGCGGCCCAGCGGCAGGCCCAAGCGTCCCGCCAGCCACATCACGCCGCCCACCACCATCACCACCAACCCGGCAAAGAAGACAAACCGGCCAATCGTCGTTAAGTCAGGCATAGTTAGATAAGCTTGGGCTGTTCGCCGTTTTCCGGCGGCGTGAGGCCGAGATGGGCATAAGCGGAGCGGGTTACGGTGCGGCCGCGCGGCGTGCGGTCTATAAAACCTTTTTGGAGCAAATACGGCTCCACCACATCCATAATCGTATCGGATTCCTCGCTGATGGCCGCCGCAATGGTCTCCAAGCCCACCGGCCCGCCGTTATATTTTTCAATGATAGTGCGAAGCACCCGCCGGTCAATCTCATCCAGCCCCAGCGGGTCAACATCCAGTAAATTCAGAGCTTGCGCGGCCACTTCCGGCGTAATCGCTCCGCCCGCCCGCACCTGCGCAAAATCCCGCACGCGCTTAAGCAGGCGCAAAGCTACGCGCGGTGTGCCCCGCGCGCGCCGGGCCACCTCGGCCACACCTTCCGCTTCAGCGGGAATGCTCAGCATGCGCGCCGCGCGCGCCACAATGCTTTCCATCGCCGTTTGGTCATAAAAATCTAAACGGAACACTGCGCCAAACCGCGCTCGCAACGGCGCCGTGAGCAGAGCCAGCCGTGTGGTCGCGCCAATCACTGTAAACTTGGGCAAGGTTAGGCGGATACTGCGTGCGCTGGGGCCTTTGCCAATCACAATATCCAGCGCGTAATCTTCCATAGCCGGGTAAAGCACTTCTTCCACCGCGCGGCCCAAACGGTGCACTTCATCAATAAATAAAATATCGCCTGCGCGCAAGTTGGTGAGGATGGCGGCTAAATCACCCGCGCGTTCAATCGCTGGGCCAGCCGTCACCTTCACGTTGACGTTCATCTCGTTGGCAATCACATGCGCTAAGGTGGTTTTGCCCAAGCCGGGCGGGCCATAAAACAGCACATGGTCTAAGGCTTCGCCCCGCTTTTTAGAAGCGTCAATTAAGATTTGCAAGTTCTCACGCACCTTATCCTGGCCCACAATATCGGCTAACTTTCTGGGTCGCAGGGCGTGGTCAGCTTGGTCTTCGGGTTTGCGGTCAGGGGATAATAAGCGATTGGGCGAATCAGACATGATGTGATTATAGGCGTGAAGGCATAAACAGAAAAATGACCATGCCAATCAAAATTATCGCGGCTTAGTGATGCGCCAAACATGAGCCGTTCGTAAGTAAAACTTGACTTGCCGGTTAAGAGTGTGATATATTCGCCCCTGCGCCGGAAAACGGCGCAATTTTATCGGTGCCAGTCGCGCACCCTACCCATTGCGGGGTAGAGCAGAGGCAGCTCGTCGGGCTCATAACCCGGAGGTCGTTGGTTCGAATCCAACCCCCGCTACTCAAAAAACACCGTAGCTCATTGGGCTACGGTGTTTTGATTCCCGGCGGGATACATTGTGAATCTTGAAAGAGAAGCGCGAGATCAAACACATTGAACTTCCTGTGGGTGCTTACCAGCGATTATGAGCGGTTAGAGCGTGTTATGCAGTTATGGTTGGGTCTGATAACCTCAACGCATGACACGCAAAGCATATCCAAGCGATGTGAGCGATGATGAATGGGTCTTCGTGGCTCCGTATTTGACATGGATGAGCGAAGCCGCACCACAACGCGATTATGAATTGCGCGAAATCTTCAATGACTTGCGTTGGATAGTCCGTGCGGGAAACGAGCCGGTTACGATGGAGCAAACGCAAACGGGGCCGCAAAGTGCATCTGGCCGTTGATACCTTGGGGCATTTGTTGGCCCTGCATGTCACTCCCGCCAATGAGCAAGACCGCGCCCAAGTCAGGCAATTGGCTCAAGCCGTCCAATTTGTTCTTCTGCCGCGTCGCTGGGTGGTCGAGCGTAACTTTACTTGGGCAGCGCGTTTTCGGCGACTGGCACGTGATTATGAACGCTTGCCGGAAACCTTGGCTGGACTGCATTTCTTGGCCTCCGCCATCCTGATGCTCAAACGTTTGGCTGGTTTGACGGCTCATTTACTGTAAGTTCATAGCCCGCTCTAGGGAATCAGCCCATCCATATAACTTCATAAAATCATTATTGACAAAGTGAGTATTTTTTCTATACTATGCACACGATTGCTGCAATCGTGTGCAAAACATAAAAATAAACAAAGTGTACAATAAAAAGGGAATCACCATTAAGGAATTAGCTCAACGGGCAGGCGTCTCGCATTCCACGGTATCACGGGCGCTGAATAATCATCCCTCTCTCGCCCGTGAAACTATTGATCGCATTCAGCAGCTCGCGCATGACCTTAATTATGTTCCCAGCGCCACCGCACGTAGCCTTAAAACCCAGCGTTCACATGTTCTAGGTGTCATTGTCAACCGTATCGCTGACCCGTTTTACAGCGAAGTCCTGGGCGGAATCCAGAATGTGGCCCATCAATTCCACTACAGTATGTTTGTATCCGCTTTTGAGTATGACCAGGAACGTGAAGCCGGGCTTATCCGCACGATGCTGGGACGGCAGGTAGATGCGCTGATTATCGGTTCATCGTTCTTCACGCAGGAACGGATCAGCCGCCTTGGCGGCCTGCCCGTGCCAACAGTGTTCATTCACAACCGCGCCGATGAAATCCTGCCGCACTCCCTCTATCACGCCGATATCAACGGCACGCAGGCGCTCACGCAACATTTGCTGGAGTTAGGGCATCGGCGAATTGCTTTCGGCGGTAACCGGCGTGGAGGCCTGCTTCACCGGCAACGGCTTGAAGGGGTTCTGGCTACACTGCGCAGCGCCGGGCTGGATTTTCCCAGCGCCTATGATCTGGCGGCGCCCGATGGTCAGTTGGGCAGCGGCGTTTTGCTGGCGGAGCAATTGCTAAAGTTGCCGGAGCCGCCCACCGCCGTGATCTGCTTTAACGATATGCAGGCAATCGGGCTGATGCAGACACTCCAGCAGAAGGGCCTTCGTATACCTGAAGACCTCTCAGTGACCGGTTTTGACGACCTCCCACTGGCGGCCTTCGTCTGCCCCGCCCTCACAACGTATATGCAGCCTAAGTGGGATTTAGGACAGCTCGCGGCGCGATTGGCGCTGCAATTGCTTGGCGAGAAGGCGGCGCTACCAACCACTTTCCAATCCTCCATCACTTTGCAGGGCCGGCTGGTCATCCGCAACTCGACAGCAGCGCCCAACCATATTTGAAAGGCCCTCTATGGCTGCCTCTTCACCGACATCATCAGCGCCTAAACCTCAAACTGGTCGTCAGCTGGCGGTGCATCTTCGGCAAGCCTACGAGCGCATGGGCGCCGGCTTCGCTCTGGTTAACTTCATCCTGCTGTTTATCATTTTCACCGTCACGGCGCCGAACTTCATCTCAGCGCTAGCGCTTTCCAACATCATTACATTCGCCAGTCTGGCCGGCTTGGTGGTCATTGGGACAGCATTGCTGATGATTACGGGAGAATTCGATCTCTCGGTTGGCTCCACGCTGGCCGTGGGCGGCTTCCTGTTCGCCATCCTGCTCAACGCCGGCCTGCCGCCCGTGCTGGCGCTGAGCCTGGCGCTAGCGGCCTGCGCCCTGCTCGGATTGGTCAATGGCCTGATTGTGGTGTTATCCGGGATCCCCTCGTTCATCGCCACGCTGGGGACAATGCTAGCCTATCGCGGCATCGTGCGCGTACTGGGCGGGGGCGACTTCGCCAAATATACCAGGCCGACCCCGGAGCTATTCAGCATCCTCAACGGCGGGCTGGATACTCTTAACCGCGCCTTCGACCCGACGGGCAACTTCCGCTCGATCACGATCTGGTTCCTATTGATTGCGGTCGTGGCAGCGGTGGTGCTGCATCGCGCCCGCTTTGGCAACTGGATTTTCGCCACGGGGGGCAACTACGAGGCGGCGCGCGCTCAGGGCGTGCCGGTGCGCCGAGTGAAACTCATCTGCTTTACGCTGGCCGGGCTGCTGGCCGGGTTGACGGGCGTAGCGCAGTTCTCTGATGGCGCCAGTATTGACCCACTACGCGGTGAAGGGCTGGAGTTGATCGCTGTGGTCGCCTGCGTCATCGGCGGGGTCCAGCTCACAGGCGGGGTGGGCTCGGTGTTTGGCGCGGTGGTGGGGATCTTCCTGCTACAAATGCTGGAGCAGGGGTTGGTATTGCTCGGCATCTCGGTGCAGGTGTTCCGTGCCATTGTTGGCTTCATCCTCGTCGCATCCGTCATCCTCAGCACCCACCTTAGCCGTGTGGAATAGCGATCTTCAAAGGAGGTGAGAATCCACTCCATACGACTCTTGCATCAACTTTTTTCACCTATGGCTCTTTTTTTGGAGGAGACCCATGTCCCGTTCACGAATCGCTTATATCACCAACATCTTGCTGATAGCGGGGTTGTTGCTGGCAGCCTGCGCTACTCCAACCGCCACGTCGGCGCCGACTCAGCCCGCTCAGCAACAACCCACAGCCGCTTCGCAGTCTACACAACCCCCTCAACCGACGCAAGCGCCTCCGCCCACTTCGGCCCCGACAGTTGCCGATCCAAACCGGCGGCTGAACATCTACGTGGTACAACACGCCCTGTGCGCCTGGGACTCGTGGTGGTGCACGATGAAGGGCGCCATGGAACAGGCAGCATCTGACTTGAATCTCAATCTGACCGTCCTCGGCCCCGATAAGTTCGATCTACAACAAGTGGCCGAGTTGATTGATCAAGCCGTGGCCGCCAAGCCGGACGGCATCGCCGTCACCGTCACCGATCCGCAGCTTTTCAAAGATAAGATTCAGCGCGCCATTGACGCCGGCATTCCGGTGGTCGGCTTCAACGCCGGCAACGGGCCGGATAAGGACGGCATCCCCTACCTGACCTACATTGGGCAGGACGAATATCAGGGCGGTTACCAGGCCGGCAAGCGGCTGGTGGCCGCAGGCGGCCAGCAGGGCGTGTGCATCAACCATCAGGTGGGCGGGGCCAACCTCGATGCGCGTTGCAAAGGCTTCACCGACGCACTCACCGAAGCTGGCCTGAAGGCCGAAGTGCTGGGCATCACCGATGACCCGGCCGCCTCACAGACCACCATCAGCGACTACTTCACCGCCAACCCGAATGTGGACATTGTGCTTACCCTCGGCCCCAACGGCGCTAACCCCTTCTATGCCTACGCCGAGGAGGCCGGCCTCGAGCCGGGCGATGTAAAGCACGGCACGTTCGACACCAGCCCCGAGATCAATGCCGCCATTGAGGCCGGCACAACGCTTTTCGGCATTGACCAGCAGCCTTACCTGCAAGGCTATGGTTCGCTGGCGACGCTGGCGTTGGTGGCCCGCTATGGCATCAAGCCGGCCCTGCCCGTCACCGCCACCGGCCCCGGTTTCATCACCAAAGAGAATCTGGGCTTCACTCCAGACCCGAATCGGCCGGTGAAGATCATTGCTGTGCAACATGCGCTTTGCGCGTGGGATGCCTTCTGGTGCGTGGTAGAGAGGGGCATCAACACCGCTGCCCAGCAAATGAAGGTGGACGTGCAGGTGCTCGGCCCCGATAAGTTCGATCTACAACAAGTGGCCGAGTTGATTGATCAGGCCGTGGCCGCTAAGCCAGACGCCATCATGCTAACCTACACCGACCCGGATCTGTTCAGGGCGTCGGTGCAGCGTGCGTTGGATGGCGGCATCCCGGTGCTGGCCTACAATGCGGGTTCCGGCCCGGATAAGGATGGCATCGCTTACCTGACGTATCTGGGGCAGGACGAATATCAGGGCGGTTACCAGGCCGGCAAGCGGCTGGTGGCCGCAGGCGGCCAGCAGGGCGTGTGCATCAACCATCAGGTGGGCGGGGCCAACCTCGATGCGCGTTGCAAAGGCTTCACCGACGCACTCACCGAAGCTGGCCTGAAGGCCGAAGTGCTGGGCATCACCGATGACCCGGCCGCCTCACAGACCACCATCAGCGACTACTTCACCGCCAACCCGAATGTGGACATTGTGCTTACCCTCGGCCCCAACGGCGCTAACCCCTTCTATGCCTACGCCGAGGAAGCCGGCCTCGAGCCGGGCGATGTAAAGCACGGCACGTTCGATGTCAGCCCGGAGATCGTGGCCAAGATCAAGGAAAGCTTCACCGCGTTCGCCATTGATCAGCAACCATTCCTGCAGGGCTATGGCAGCGTGATGGCGCTACAGCTGAAGGTGCGTCAGGGCATCAGCCCGGCCCTGCCCGTCACCGCCACCGGCCCCGGTTTTGTGGACGCCAGCAACGTTGACCTCGTGTCAGCGCTGTCGGGCGAGTATCGGTAATTTTCCACCATCATTCCTATCCCCTCTCTCGCCGGGAGAGGGGATGGGAATGCGATGGCCAGAGCATTGATGACCGCCCGAACAGTACCTCCCCCCCCTAACACTCAGATGTGGGCGAGCCGGTTACAACGGCAGTTTCTCCGCTCGCCGATTGCCGGCCCGCTTGCCACGCTGATCATTGTCTTTATCCTGCTTTCATTCACACCCAATTTCCTCACCTTCCGCTCCGTTTCCGGCATCGTCAATGCCGCCACGCTCACCGGCTTCATCGCCGTCGGGGTGACTCTGCTGATGATCGCGGGCGAGTTCGACCTCTCGGTGGGGAGCATCATGGCGATGGGAGGATACGTCTTCGGCTTTCACATCGTCGCCGGCGGCAGCCCTTGGGTGGGCCTGTTGCTGGCGCTGGCCGTCACGGGCGTGATGGGCCTGGCCAACGGCGTGCTGTTGGTGCGTACCGGCATCCCTTCATTCATCGTTACGCTGGGCACGCAGTTCATGTACAGCGGCCTGCTGTGGCTGTACTCCGGTTCGCAGATGCTGCAAATCACCGTAGACCTGCCGGAGTTCGCCATCCTGAACGGGCGCATTGACTGGCTTTCGGAGATGTTCCCCGGCGCGAACTTCCGAACGGCTTCACTGTGGTTATTGCTCTTGGTCATCGTGGTTCATCTGGTGCTGGTGCGGACGCGCTTCGGCAACCATGTGTTTGCCGTCGGTGGGCACAAGGCATCTGCAGCAGCACAGGGCGTGCCGGTCAACCGCGTCAAGCTCATCTGCTTTGTGCTCAGCGGGATGTGCGCCGGGCTGGCGGGCGTGATGTTGTTCGCCCAGTTCAAAACCGTGCGCATCGCCACCGGCGCAGGGCAGGAGCTGCAGGCCATCGCGGCGGCGGTGGTAGGCGGGGCGTTGCTCAGCGGCGGCTCCGGAAGCATCATCGGCGCCCTTATCGGTGTGCTCCTCATCAGCATGTTGCGCACCGGCGTGGTGCTGACCAACGTTATTGAAGCCGACAACTTCACTGCCATCGTCGGCGTAACCATCATCGGCGCGGCGATCTTGAACAACTGGGTCCGTAACCGAGCCTGAGGTTGCGGAAGTCAATCCTCACATCCCGAGAGGCATTCATGTCCGCTATCCCCGCCACCAATCAGCCCGTCGTCCACATGGAAAACATCTCCCGGCGTTTCGGTTCCATCGTTGCGCTGGAGGCGGTGGACTTCAAGGTATACGCCGGCGAAGTGACCGCCCTGCTGGGCGACAACGGCGCGGGCAAATCCACCCTCATCAAAATCCTCACCGGCGTCTACACGCCCACCAGCGGGCAAATTTATTTCAAGGGCCAACCGGTGACCATCACCTCTCCACGCATCGCCCGCGCCCTCGGTATCGAGACGGTCTATCAGGATCTGGCGCTGGTGCCGTTGATGAGCGTCTCGCGCAACTTCTTCCTGGGCCGAGAACCGCTGCGGTCGTTCGGGCTGTTGCGTCTGCTGGACCTGAAGACGATGGAGCGGCAAACGACCGAAGCGCTGAAAGATATCGGCATCGAAAAGTTCTCCAAGGGCCGTTCGGTGAACGAGCCGGTGGGCAAACTCTCCGGCGGCGAGCGGCAATCGGTGGCAATCGGGCGCGCGGTACATTTCGGCGCGTCAGTGCTCATCCTCGACGAGCCGACCTCTGCCCTCTCCGTGGCCGAGACGGAGAAAGTTCTGCACTACACGCAGAAGGCCAAGGAGCGCGGGCTGGCTGTGATCTTCGTTAGCCACAACATGGGTCATGTGATGCACGTGGCTGACCGATATGTGGTGATGCGACATGGACGCAAAGTGGCCGATTACCGCAAAGGCGAGCTGACCGAGAAAGATCTGGCGGATCTGGTGACAGGAGAACGAGAGAAGTAATTGGTGGTTGGCAATTACGATAAACATATGCCGAAAACTTGCGATCTCCTCACCATGGGCCGCTCGTCCATTGATCTGTATGCCAACGATGTGGGCGCGGCATTCGTGGACATCAGGAGTTTCGCCGCATACGTCGGCGGCTCGCCCACCAATATCGCCGTTGGCGCACAACGGCTGAATCTCAAGGCGGCCCTGCTTACCGCCGTCGGCGCCGACCCGGTGGGTGACTTCATTCTGCACTTCCTGCAACGGGAAGGCGTGGAGACGCGCTTCATCCCACGCAAGCCGAGCGCGCGCAGTAGCGCGGTCGTGCTGGGCATCGAGCCGCCGGATAAATTTCCGCTCGTCTTTTACCGCGACAACGCCGCCGATGTGCAGTTGACGATAGACGATGTGCTGGCCGCCCCCATCGAACAGAGCCGCGCCTTCGAGTTCGCCGGGACTAACCTAAGCCGCGAGCCGGCCCGCAGCGCGACGTTCTTTGCGGTGGAGCGCGCGCGGGCGGTAGGCGCAATCGTGTTCTTCGATCTGGATTTCCGCGCCGATCAGTGGCACGACCCGCGCGCCTTCGGCGCCAACGTGCGCGCCATCCTGCCCCAGACGGATATTGTGTTCGGTACGGAGGAGGAAGTGAAGGCGGCGGTGCTTACCGAAGCGACTCAGGTGCACATCGCCCACTCGCAGATCTCCGCGCCTGAGGTGCGCGGCGACGTGGAGACCGCCATCGCTGCTCTGCTGGCGCGCGGCCCGAGGGCGCTGGTGGTCAAGCGCGGGGCGCAGGGGGCCACCGTATATTTGCCGGATGGCCAACGCCTCCACGCGCCCGGCTTCCCGGTAGAGGTCTACAACGTTCTGGGCGCGGGCGATGCGTTTGCGGCGGGCTTCATCTACGGCTATCTGCACGGCTGGGACTGGTACAAGGCCGCGCGCATGGGCAATGCCTGCGGGGCGATCGTGGTCACTCGGCACGGTTGCGCCAACTTTATGGGCTACGAACGGGAAGTGTTGGATTTCATCGAAGCACGTGGTGGGTTCTGAGAAGTATGAATAGACATCAATGGGTAGTTTGCCGAAAATTGTGTAAGTTCGTGAGGCGAAATGAATTTCGCCTTCGCTCAACGTTTACACGCAAATTGGCATACCGCCCACGAATAATGGTTCTCTTGGAAATAAAGTGTGGGCGACAGCAATCCCGTATCCCTGACCCGGATAGCCTTATTCCGAAAAAGTCTAGCATCCACGCACTTTGCGATAAAAGGAAGTGAAAATGAAAACGTTACGCAACTACATTAACAGCCAGTGGAGCGCCGTGGACGAGGCACCGACCCAGGAGGTGGTGAACCCGGCGACCGGCGAGACGCTGGCGTGCGTGCCGCTTTCGCCCGCCGCCGAGGTGGATCGGGCGGCGCGGGCCGCCTCCGCCGCTTTCCCCGAATGGCGGCGAACCCCGCCTGCCAGCCGCGTACAATTCCTATTCAAGCTCAAACACCTGTTGGAGGCTCACTACGACGAACTGGCCCGCCTCATCACCCAGGAAAACGGCAAAATCCTGGAAGAGGCCAAAGGCGAGTTGACGCGCGCCATCGAAAATGTGGAAGTGGCCTGCGGCATTCCCACCCTCATGCAGGGCGATTTTCTGGAAGACATTGCGCGCGGCATTGACGAGTTCATGGTGCGCCAGCCGGTGGGCGTGTGCGCCACCATCGCACCCTTCAACTTCCCAGCGATGATCCCGTTCTGGTATCTGCCGTATGCGCTAGCCTGCGGCAACACCTACATCATCAAGCCCTCCGAGCGCTGCCCGCTGACGATGCAACGCGTAATGGAACTAATGGAGACGCTTGGCCTGCCGCCGGGCGTGGTCAACCTCGTCAACGGCGGGGCAGAGACTGTCAATGCCATCCTCGATCACCCGCTGATTCGCGCGGTCACGTTTGTGGGTTCGACGCCCACGGCGCGGCATATCTACTCGCGCGCGGCGTCCAACGGCAAGCGCGTGCAGGCGCAGGGCGGGGCGAAGAATCCTGTCATCATCCTGCCCGACGCCGACCTGCCGCTGACGACCCGCATCGTGGCCGATAGCGCCTTCGGCAGTGCCGGGCAACGCTGTCTGGCTGCCTCGCTGGCCGTCACGGTCGGCGAGGCGCGCCGAGCGTTTATCGAAGCCATCACCGAAGCGGCGGCCTCGCGCGTGGTGGGCTACGGCCTGAACCCGGGTGTGGAAATGGGGCCGGTCATCACCCAACAGAGCCAGGAGCGCATTCTGGGTCTGGTGGAACGGGGAGCGGCCGCAGGCGCCAAGGTGCTGGCCGGCGGCGCAACGACCGTGCCGGGCTACGAGCGCGGCAACTTCATCGCGCCAACGGTGCTGGATGACGTGCCGCCCGGCAGCGAGATCGCCCGCACTGAGGTCTTCGGCCCGGTGCTGGGCGTGATGCACGTCGCGTCGGTTGATGACGCCATCGCCTTGGTAAACGGCGGACAGTACGGCAATCAGGCAAGCGTATTCACCTCCAGCGGCGCGGCGGCGCGCAAGTTCCGCTACGAGGCCGAGGCCGGCAACATAGGCATCAACATCGGCGTGGCAGCCCCCATGGCCTTCTTCCCCTTCAGCGGCTGGAAAGACAGTTTCTTCGGCGACCTGCACGGCCAGGGCAAACACGCGGTGGAGTTCTTCACGCAGACGAAAGTGGTGGTGGAACGCTGGCCGGCGGAGTGGTCGCGGAAGTTCTAGTCGTCAGTCGTCAGTCTTCAGTCTCCAATCTCTCATCTCCACACTTCACAGCTACAGCCACTTTAGAGATTGAAGCCTGAAGACGGCAAGAGAAAACGCCATGAACACAATTCGCCTTACAATGGCCCAGGCCATCATCCGGTTTCTCAAAGCCCAGTACATCGAACGCGATGGCGTGGAGCAGGCGTTCTTTGCCGGATGTTTCGGGATTTTCGGGCATGGCAACGTGGCGGGCATCGGGCAGGCGCTGCAACAGAACCCCGACTTCCGCTACTACCAGACACGCAATGAGCAGGCGATGGTGCACACTGCCGCGGCCTTCGCCAAGGTAAGCCGTCGCATGCGGACGTTCGCCTGCACCACCTCCATCGGGCCGGGGGCCACGAACATGGTGACAGGCGCAGCTACCGCCACCATCAACCACCTGCCTGTGCTCCTCCTGCCCGGCGATATCTTCGCCCGCCGAAACGTCGCCCCCGTCCTGCAGCAACTGGAGTTGCCCGGTTCGCAGGATATTTCGGTCAACGATTGCTTCAAACCAGTATCACGTTACTGGGACCGGCTCAACCGACCAGAACAGGCCATCACTTCTCTGTTGGAGGCCATGCGCGTGCTCACCTCACAGGTTGAGACAGGAGCGGTGACGCTGGCCCTACCGCAGGACGTTCAAGCTGAAGCATTCGATTACCCGGCGGCGCTATTCGAGAAGCGCCTCTGGCATGTGCCGCGCCTGCGCCCTGACCCTGCCGCTGTGCGCCGCGCCGCTGAACTGATTCGCACGAGCCGAACGCCCCTCATCGTGGCGGGCGGAGGCGTTATTTTCAGCGATGCCACTGCCGCCCTGCGCGCTTTTGTGGAACAGACTGGCATCCCCGTAGGCGAGTCGCAGGCGGGCAAAGGCTCCCTCCCTTACAACCATCCGGCCTGCCTCGGCGCGATTGGGGCTACTGGTACACACGGGGCCAACCTCATGGCCCGCGAAGCCGACCTCATCATCGGCATCGGCACGACTTACGACGATTTCACCACTGCTTCCAAGACTGCCTTCCAAAATCCCTCGGTGCGCTTTATCAACCTCAACTTCAGCGAGTTGGATGCGCTCAAGCACACTGCCCTGCCTGTGCTGGGCGATGCCCGTGCGGCACTGGAAGAGCTGGCCGCAGCGCTGACGGGCTGGCAGGTAGACCCGGCCTATCGCGCCCGCGCCCGACGGTTCAACGAAGAATGGGATCGGGAAGTCGAGCGCATCTATACCCTTGAGCACGGGCCGCTGCCGAGTCAGGGCGAGGTCATCGGCGCGGTGAATGCGGCCTCCGGCCTGCGCGACATTGTGCTCTGCGCGGCGGGCAGCCTGCCCGGCGATCTGCATAAACTCTGGCGCACCCGCGATGAGTTCGGCTATCACCTCGAATACGGCTATTCGTGCATGGGCTATGAAATCGCCGGTGGGCTGGGCGCCAAAATGGCTGCGCCCGACCGCGAGGTGTATGTGATGGTGGGCGACGGCTCGTATCTGATGATGGCCCAGGAAATCGCCACCGCCGTGCAGGAGGGCATTAAGCTCATCATCGTCCTCATCAACAATCACGGCTTCGCCAGCATCGGTGGACTATCAGAGTCGTTGGGGAGCGGCGGCTTCGGCACGCGCTACCTCGCCCGCAACCCGGCGACGGGACAACTCGACGGCGACCGCCTACCGGTGGACTTGGCGGCCAACGCCCGCAGCCTGGGCGCACACGTCATCGAAGCCAGGTCGCTGACCGATTTGCGGCTGGCGCTGGAGGAAGCCAAACGCCAGACGCGCACCACCGTAATTTACGTGGAAACCGACCGCGAGCAGAGAGTGGGTGGGTACGAGTCGTGGTGGGATGTGCCGATTGCCGAGGTTTCGGAGATGGAGAGCGTGCAAGCGGCGCATCGCGCCTATACAGAAGCCCGCCGAAAGGAGCGGTACTTCCTATGACCATTCGTCTTGGGCTGATCGGCGCTGGCCGCATGGGGCAAGTGTTCGCCGAGCACGTAGCCTATCACGTCCCCGGCGCGACGCTGGCGGCCGTGGCCGATGTAAATGTAGCTCAGGCGAACGAGATAGCAGCGCGTTACGGAGCGGCAGCCAGTTATGCACATTACGCCGACCTGCTGGCCCGCGCCGATATTGACGCTGTGCTGATTATCACACCGAGCAACACGCACGTGGAAGTGGTGAAGGCGGCAGCGGCGGCGGGCAAACACATCTTCTGTGAAAAGCCGTTGGCGCTCACAGTGGCCGGCTGCGATGAGGCCATCGCTGCAACAGAGGCAGCGAAAGTGAAACTGTACATCGGCTTTATGCGCCGCTTCGACGCCGCCTATCGCGCCGCCAAACAGCAGATCGAGGCCGGCGTCATCGGTCAGCCGGTGATGTTTAAGGCGGTCGGTCGCGACTCTAAACGCACTAGCCTGGAATACGCCCGGCGCAGGAACAGCGGCGGTCTGTTGCTCGATATGGGCATCCACGACTTCGATCTGGCGCGCTGGCTGATGGGCAGCGAAGTGATCCGCGTTCACACCGAAGGCAGCTGCTTGGTGTATCCCGAACTGAGCGAAGTGGGCGACATTGACAACGCCGTGGTCAATTTGCGGTTTACCAGCGGCGCAGTGGGCAACGTAGACGTGAGCCGCAACGCCGTGTATGGTTATGACATCCGTACCGAAATCCTCGGTTCGGAGGGTGGGCTGATGATCGGCAAACTGCAACAGACGGCCGTCCTCACCCTGACGCGGAACGGCGTCAGTCACGACACTATACCTTACTTCATGGAACGCTTCGGCGAGGCGTATGCCGGAGAAATCCGCGACTTTGTTGCCTGCGTGCGTGAGGATCGCCCGCCCACCATCACCGGCCACGACGCCCGCGCCGCCACCGCCATCGGCGTCGCCGCCACCCGTTCGTTGGATGAAGGCAGGCCCGTCTGGGTCAATGAACAGTGAACGAGTTCAGCAAAGGTGGATGTTTGATAATTATTCTACATAGTGAGTGCCTATGATTCACATAGCTAATGCTCCGTGCTCGTGGGGCGTGCTCGAATTTGGTTTCGAAGGGAAAACCGCCGGTTACGCGCAGGTGTTGGATGAAATGCGTGAGGCCGGCTACGCCGGCACCGAACTGGGCGACTGGGGCTTCATGCCCACTGATCCCGCTCAGCTCAAACGCGAACTCGAGGCGCGCGGGCTGGCCCTGCTGGCGGCCTTCGTGCCGGTGAATCTAGCCGAGCAGGCGGCGCATGCGGCGGGCGAAGAGGCGGCTTTGCGCACTGCGCGCCTGCTCGCGGCAGCCGCTAGGACCACCCCCTTCATCGTCCTCGCCGACGACAACGGTAAGAACCCAGTCCGCACGCAAAACGCGGGCCGCATCCGACCTGAACACGGGTTGAGCGAAGAAGGCTGGCGGACCTTCGCCGCAGGCGCCGAGCGCATCGCCCGCGCCGTCCGCACGCAAACCGGCCTGCCCACCGTCTTCCATCACCACTGCGCCGGCTATGTGGAGACCCCGACGGAAGTGGAAAAATTGCTGGCGCTCACCGACCCCGACATGCTGGGCCTGTGCTTCGATACCGGCCACTACCGCTTTGGCGGCGGCGACCCGCTAACCGGCATCCGCCGGCATGGCGACCGGATCCGGCACGTACACTTCAAAGATTGTCACCCCGAAGTAGCCCGGCGCGCACGAGCTGAAGGATGGGATTACTTCCGGGCGGTGCGCGAGGGCGTCTTCTGTGAGCTGGGCAGGGGCGAGGTGCCCTTTGCGGCAGTGAAAGCGGAGCTAGAGCGACTGGGCTACGACGGCTGGTTAGTCGTGGAGCAGGATGTGCTACCCGGCATGGGCACGCCGAAAGACTCTGCCCGGCGCAACCGGGATTTTCTGAAGAGCATCGGGCTGTAATTCGTTATCAATCATCAGCAAACAGCAAAATAAACTCATGACCACTGACCCTCTCAATATCGGCCTCATCGGCGCAGGGCGAATTGGCCGCGTACACGGCGAGCATCTGGCAACCCGCATCCGCGGCGCGCGGCTGGCGGCCATCGCCGATGTGAGCCTCTCCGCCGCCGAGGCGCTGGCCGCGCAGTTCCACACCGTTGCCTGCCAGGATTATCGCCGCATTCTGGACGACCCAGCGATTCAGGCTGTGGCCATCTGCTCGGCCACTGATACCCATGCGCGCCTCATCATCGAAGCCGCCCAAGCCGGCAAACACATCTTCTGCGAAAAGCCGATTGACTACGACCTGCAAAGAATTGATGCCGCGCTGGGAGCGGTGGAGCAGGCTGGCGTCAAGCTGATGATCGGTTTCAACCGCCGCTTTGATCCCAACTTCCGCAAGGTGCGTGAGCTCGTGGCCCAAGGCCAGGTGGGCGACGTTCACCTGCTCCGCATCACCAGCCGCGACCCCGCGCCCCCGCCCATCGAATACGCGCGCGTCTCCGGCGGCCTGTTCCTCGATATGACCATCCACGACTTCGATATGGCCCGTTACCTGACCGGGAGCGAAGTGGTAGAAGTGTTTGCGGCCGGGGGGGTGCTGGTAGACCCGGCCATCGGCGCAGCCGGCGACATTGACACCGCACTCATCACGCTCAAATTTGCCAGCGGTGCGCTGGGCGCGATTGATAACAGCCGCCGGGCCGTGTATGGCTATGACCAACGCGTGGAAGTGTTCGGCTCAGCAGGCATGGTGGCGGTGAACAACAACACCCCCGATACACACGTGCTGAGCAATGCGGAGGGGGTGCACACCGCCCGACCGCTCGACTTCTTCATGCAACGTTACACCGAGTCCTTCATCGCCGAGATGACCGAGTTCGTGCGCTGTGTGCAGAACGACTTGCCTCCCCTTGTCTCGGGCCATGATGGTCGCGTGCCGGTCGTTATCGGCCTTGCCGCTCAGCAATCGCTGCGCGAAAACCGTCCCGTGCAGATTAGTCGCTAGTTACTAGTCGCTGGTCACTCGTCTTCAATGCTACCTCTTCCTCTTGGCACTGCCCGCGCCCTCCAGCAATGCGCTACCTCTCGCGGCGCCTTCACCATCCTCGCCGCCGACCATCGGGATGCGATGCGGGCTGTCATCAATCCAACTGCACCGTACAGCGTTTCAGCAGCCACCCTCACCGAAACCAAGCTGGATATTGTCCGCCACCTGGCCGGGGCGGCCAGCGCGGTGCTGCTCGACCCGTTGTACAGCGCGGGGCAGGCCATCGCCGTCGGCGCCTTGCCAGGGCAAACCGGCCTTTTGGTAGCGTTAGAGGAACAAGGTTACCTCGGCGATCCGCATAGCCGCGAAACCACCCTGCTGGCCGGCTGGGGCGTGGAGAAGGCCCGACGGCTGGGTGCAACGGGGGTCAAAATCCTGCTGTTCTATCACCCCGACTCAGGCGTGACGGCGGAAAGGCAAGAGCGCTTTGTGCAGGCCGTTGTCACTGATTGTCGGCGTTACGAATTGCCACTCTTTCTCGAACCGATCTCATATCCGCTTCACCCCAATGTAAAGAAGAACTCTCCGGAGTTCGCCGCCGAGCGCCGCCGTTTGGTGATTGAGAGCGTAAAGCGGTTAGGCGCGTTGAGACCGGATGTGCTGAAGGTGGAGTTCCCGTTGGACGTTACCCACTACCCCGACCCGGCGCTGTGGGCCGAGGCCTGCGCCGAACTGAACGCGGCCTCGCCGGCGCCCTGGATCTTGCTTTCGGCGGGCGAACCGTTCGAGACATTTTGCCTGCAGCTTGAAATTGCCTGCCGGGCGGGTTGCGCCGGCTTCGCCGTCGGGCGCTCAGTGTGGAACGAGGCCACAACCCTACCCGTCGCCGAGCGCGCCCGCTTCCTTTCCACCACGGGCCGCGAGCGCTTCCAGCGGCTGGTCGAAATCGTGCAGACCTCGGCCCACTCATGGCTGGAACGCTACACCATGCCAACGCCGGATGAACACTGGCACCGAAATTATTAAGAGCAACCAATGACACATCACCTCAAGCCCGATCTCGACTCCGAATTACGGCTCGACATCACTCCCACCTCGGCCGGCTGGCGCTATCTGAACTTCAGTGTGCGGGCGCTCCCGCTCGGGGGCCTGTTCACCTGCGTCACCGAGGCTACCGAAATGGCGCTTGTACCGCTGAGCGGCGAGGGAAGGGTCACGGTAGGGAAGCAAACTTTCCAACTATCCCGAGAGAGTGTATTCGCCGGCAAGCCGCACGTGCTGTATACCCCGCCCGGGCATGAACTGGCCATTGAAGCACGGAGTGATTTTGAATTTGCACTGGGGGGCGCGCCCGCCGAGGGCAAATATCCTGTGCGCCTATTCCGGCCGGATGAGATGAGAACTGAAATGCGCGGCGGCGGAGCGGCCCTGCGGCAAGTGAACCACATCCTGGCTGCGCCCCTTCCCGCCGAGCGGCTCATCCTGTTCGAGGTGTATGTGCCCGGCGGAGCATGGAGCGGCTGGCCGCCGCACTGCCACGATGGGTATGCCGGCTCACCGTATCTGGAGGAAGTCTATTACTATCGCTTCTCCCCGGTGTACGGTTTTGGCATTCACCGCAACTACCGCAAAGACGAGGCCTTCGATGAAGTGTTTACGGTTCGGCATGGCGAGGCGGTGCTGGTAACCAAAGGCTTTCACCCCACCACGGCTTCGCCCGGCTCCAACATGTACTTCCTCAACTATCTGGCCGGCGATCTGTGCGACGAAGCCCGCGCTACTCCCCCCATAGACGACACCGACTTCGCCTGGATGAAACAGGACTGGGAGGGCCGTCGCCTGACCCTGCCGCTAAACCCATAACAAGGCTGATAAACGTTCAGAGAGTCAGGGGAGGCGGCGACCAGCGACACTCCTCATCCCCAATGTCGAAGCTATCGGTGCACCCACATTTATCGCTCTCTCCATGCTCTCAACTTCTGCAACAGCAGGCGGCGGCAGATGAAGGTGTTCATGCCTGTGCCTTGAAGCGACATTCAGGGCAACCGAGTGTGTCGTTCGCCTCATTTCGCGCAATTTGATGTACATACCGGATGATATAATCGCCGCCACCATTAGCGACGCGCTGGGAAAATTAAACGCCTTTCTCTGGTTTGGGCTGGGTTTCGGTCTCCCTTTACTAGTGCTCTCTTTTCTTTCCGGCGTTGCGCAACGCTGGATCACGCGCCAGTTCGCCATGCGCGCGCGGTTGATCAATACCCTGAGTGGTGTATTGCTCATAAGCGTAGGGGTCTATGACCTATCTGTGAATTGGGAGTTGATTCAAGGAATTCTTCTGTGAACAAAAGATAAACAACCGGCATCGCGGGCAAGCGGCAAGGCAAACAACCCACGCCGGTTGTATCCCTCAATTTGGTATAGCGTCGGCCTCTAGCAAAAAAAGCCGGCAAAATGCCGGCTTTTTCATAGCGGAGAGGGAGAGATTTGAACTCTCGATGGTGTGACCCATACGCGCTTTCCAGACGCGCGCCATAGACCGGACTAGGCGACCTCTCCAAAGCGGGCGCAATTATAACAACGCTCGGCCACCTTGCACAGGCCAAGTTACTTGTTACAATCACGCCAACTCACCGCAGGAGCTTCCACAATGTCTGAAAATGTGTTTCCATCCCGCCACCCGTTGGTGTCTCACAAACTCGCCTTGCTCAGAAGCGTAGAAACAAAACCCAAAAAGTTTCGTGAGCTGGTGCGTGAAATCAGTATGCTATTAGCGTATGAGGCCACACAAGATTTGGCGCTGGAAGCCGTGGAGGTGATAACACCCATGGGCCAAACCTTTGGCCAGCGACTGGCGCAGGATGTGGGCCTCGTGCCCGTCTTGCGCGCCGGTTTAGGCATGGTGGAAGGCATTTGGGAGATGATGCCGGGCGCAGAAGTATGGCACATTGGCCTCAAACGCGACGAGCGCACGCTAGAGCCAATGCAATACTACGCCAACAAACCCACCGAGCCACGCGTGCAGTTGTGTTTGTTGTTAGATCCCATGTTAGCCACAGGCGGCTCGGCCTCGGCGGCGGTCAGTCTGCTCAAAAGTTGGGGGGTAAAGCGCATTAAGTACATCGGCCTCATTGCGGCCCCAGAAGGCATTCAGCGTCTGCAGGCCGATCATCCGGATGTGGCCATTCACGTGGGCGCGGTGGATAGTCACCTAAATAATATTGGCTACATTGTGCCCGGCTTGGGCGATGCCGGAGACCGGCAATTTGGAACGGCGTAGATAACACCAATTGCTCGTTGCCAAATGCTTGCAGTTACAACTTTCTTGGCCGCACTCGCGCTGTCTTCGTTAGGCACTTTTGCCGCCATGAAGCTAGGCCGGCGCCTCGGCCTGGTACAGACGCCGGGCGGCCGCCGCCAACACCCACGGCCCGTTTCCCGCATTGGCGGCGCGGGGCTTCTGTTAGGCTTTTTGGTCGTAAGCGCCTGGCTCTATTGGGTTGGCCCACGCCCGGCAGATACCAATTTGCATCTGCCATTGTTGGGCGTGTGGCTAGGCACTGCGTTAGCGCTACTCGGCGGGCTGGCCGATGACAAGTACGAGTTCAAAGCCGGGCCACAGTTCGCCATTCAGTTTATCGCCGTTCTCACCGCCCTATTTACAGATGTATTTATTGAGGAGGTCACCCTACCCATCTTTGGCAAAACGAAGTTTGAGTGGTTTGTGGTTGCGCCGCTCACCACCTTTTGGGTGATGGGCATGATGAATACCGTTAACTGGCTAGATGGTTTGGATGGGCTGGCGGGCGGCGTGGGCGCAATTGCGGCCGGCTTGTTTGCCATCCACTCCTATCAACTGCAACAGCCGGAAGTGGCGTTATATTCTCTGGCGCTAGCGGGCGCGTGTGTTGGGTTTGTGTTGTTCAACTTCTTCCCGGCGCGTGTCTTTCTTGGCTCGGCGGGGGCGCTCGGCCTGGGCTACGCGCTCGCCGCCCTCAGTATCATCGCCCCCGCCCGCGTAGCCACCGCTTTGCTCGTAATGGCCATCCCCATTGCAGATGTGGCCTTTCAAATTATCCATCGCTGGCGGCGCGGCCTATCGCCCTTGCAGGGAGACCGAGGGCATTTGCACTTTCGGTTATTAGATATGGGGTTTTCTCAACGTCAAATCGTGGTTGGCTACTGGATACTCTGCGCCTTATTTGGCGTAGCCGCGCTCTGGCTTCCATCCCCCGCCCTCAAGCTCATTGCGATTTTGGCGCTCAGCGCCTTCGTCATTATCGTATTATTCATCCTTAGCCGCCGTCAAAGTTCCGGTGTTTCAAGCTCAGAGGCTGTAAAAGACCCTTAGCCGACCGGCGAAAGATGGGTAAGCGGCTTCCTAATCCGTTCCGGCGCGGTGTATACGCGAAGGGTGTGGTGCCGCACATAGCCCACCACGGTAATGTTCCATGCGCGGCCTAGCCGCACCGAAAGGCTAGTGGGCGAAGTGCGGCTGACCACAATCGGCGCGCCCATCTTAGCCGCCTTGCTCAGCATTTCTGAGCTGATGCGGCCCGTGGCTAGCAAAATCAAACCTTCAGTATTTAGGCCCTGCTTCAACGCTTTGCCCCATAAACGGTCAATGGTATTGTGCCGCCCCACATCCTCGGCCACCAACACCAAGTGCGCGCCATCCGTCAGCGCCGAGGCGTGGATACCTTGGGTCATACCATATAACTGCGCCGCCTGATATAGATCATGCATGCGCGCAAACAATTGTTCCGGCGTAACCTCTGCCGAGGCAGAGAGGGGCGTATGCCGCCCGCTCAAATCATCAAATGTTAGGCCGCCGCCACACCCCGATGTAATTACGCGGCTGGCCGCGCCGGGTAGTGACACATCATGTCTTAACCACACCTCCACACAGGCGCCGCTAGGGCACACCACCACCCGCCGCACATCGGCCAGGTTTGCAATCAGGCCCTCGGCGCGCAAAAATCCCAGCGCCAATTCATCTAGCTCGCGTGGCGTGCACATCAGGCGCACAAATTCATCGCCGTTCACATGCACGCGTACCAGTTGTTCATCTGTTACTGCGCCGGCCACCAAACGCCATGCGCCAGCGTGATATTCGTCGTAAGCTGTGCTGAAAACGCCAGCCGGTGTAAGGTTTTCCATCGAAATAATGGTAGCGCAGTTCAACCACCCAGCCTAGCGGTGGACGAACAAAACAAAGGTGAGGTGTTTGGGCGTGGGGTCTGGAAAATCAGGCGAAGTGCGCCCGGCGGGAATTGAACCCACAACCACCTGCTTAGAAGGCAGATGCTCTGTCCGATTGAGCTACGGGCGCAGTAAAATAATTATAGCGAAGTTGCCCTAGCCGCCAACCACAGGCGGAAACAAGTTAACGTGGTCCCCATCCTTCAGCTCGGTGTTCAGGGCCGCCATTGAATTATTGATAAAGGCGTTGCGCACCAGCTTAGCAGGCAGATTGAGACGCGGCACCAAATCGCTTACCAACGCCCCCTCCGGCAATTCCACTTCGAGCGGGAGGGAGCGATTGGGGCCGGGGTGATGATCGCGCAGAAGAGCAAACAACTTAACGTAGACTTTCATTCATCGAATACGGGGCGCAAGCCTTTATACACCACGCGTCCGGCCAACGTGCGCAGAATGGTTTGGGCCGGCCGATTAATGCTTTCGCTCAATTCATTCGGGGACAAGGGACGATTACCGTTGGAGAGCAGAGTATGAAACACTGCATCCACCAGCGAGGTGTGTTCGGTCAAAAATTCGGCCAGCGGTTTGCACTGCGTGCGGAGTAAATACTGGGCCCGATCCACCGGGCGCACTTCCGCCGTCACCGGATCCACATCATCAATCGGCTCGCCGCCCTGCGCCTGAGCAAACGCCTCCTGAAACTCCGGCCGCAGATGTTTTTGCACGTCCACGCGCAGTTCGCGGCCCTCGCGCTCCCACCAGCCAAAATCTATGTGAAAACGCGTTGTTAGCGTAGGTTTAACCAGAGAGCTCACTCTTACTCCGTCCATTGAGATTGATCGAAACGCCAATACGCATCGCCGACGTGGGCGTAATAAGGGCGTGAAATCAGTTGATAAAACACCGGCTCCGGCGGGCAACGCCGCACCACATTGACGGCGGCGTACAAAGTTTTAGCATGCACGGCGCTTTGTGGGTTCAGTTTGGCCAACTCCCGGAAAATATCCGCTACCAGCCGCGCAAAGGGCGTGCTTTGGCTCTTCAGCCAAATTTCATCCACACCAACCAAGTTATCCACCGCAATCACCATCAAATCATCATAATTCACGCCAACCAATTTTTTCTGCATTGTGAAGGCCAAACGGCCATCTGCTGTAACGGTGGCGGTGCGGAGCCATTCGCGTGTGGGACGGCGTTTACTAGCGCGGATAACGACTTCACTGGCCGTTGCGCCGCGTGAAACCGTTATTTGCCCGCCAACGGGAAATTCCAATCTGCGGTACCACTCATCTAAACCATATACATAGCGATGTTCTCGCACTACCCAGCCGGTAAATTTTTCCTGCGTATCACCATCCACCCAGTTAAACAGAATCCGAGGCGCTTCAAACGCACTGGGGAAGAAGGGCGCAATTGTTTCTGTGAGCGGCAGAGTGCCCACCCGACGATGCGGAAACGTAACCTCCACCTTGATTTCGCTCGGCGGCGTCTCCGGCGGAGGCGCTTTCAACACGGAATATTCATCACCCAACTCGCGCACCAAGTTAGCCAGCGTTTCCGGCAAAGCGGCCGCATCAAACTCTGGTGCGGCGTTTTCCAAGCGGCGTGGTGGGAACAGCACTTCCGGCGGTTCCAAACGCCGCAAGAACCACACCACCTGCCCGGCTGGGCCAACTTCATCAAAACGTTGGTCATCTTGCAAGGCGGCGTGCAAAGAAAAAGCCTGTAGATGCGGGTTGATATTTTCCGATAGACCTACTTCTTTGAGCAGGGCTTCAGTCGGCAGAGGCCCGCCGCCGGCCATATCTAACACTGCTTCTGCCAAGTTAAGATGCCCAATGTTGATGGTGGCCAGTAGGGCGCGGGGGAACCAACGCCCGGCCAGCCGCACAATATCCGGGCTGGCCTTAAGTCGCGCTTCCAGGCGCGCCGCAATCGTAGCGCCGTGGTGGGCAAAAATTTCATCTGGCGTTGAGAGTTCGGCTTCACTTTCGTACCGTGATTGATCATTCAGCGCGTGCGCTTCCAGCCGCGCCGCAAACTGACGGCGGGGGCGTTCCTCGCCAAAATCCACCGTAATCACGTCAAATTCAGGGAGTTCGGGGTTGCGACCCGCACGCACTTCCACTACGGTGCCAATCTGCGCGACTGGCAAAGCAAAGGCCAGCTTCTGGCCCACGGTGTAGGTCTCGCGTGGCAGGTAGGCAGTGGCCCCTTGTTCGCGTTGCTTCAGCGCTTCGCTCTCGCGTTCATGGCGGCGACGAATGATAACCCGCACCATCTCTTCGGTGGTGAGGGGGGTTTCATCTTCCAGTAGGAGGTTGTATAAGTATTCGAGGTCGGCTTCTTCAATGGTGAAGCCTGCCCCCCAGTAATCAGTTTTCGGTTTCGGATGGTCGGTCAAGCTGAAGCCTCAGAACAATAAGATAAGAGCTGAGCCAAAATCACAGCAAGCTGGATTATACTCACTGCGCCAACGTTTGCACAGCATTGAATTCACATTGCTAATTTAAGGCCTCCGGGGCTTGTGCGCTCACAAGCTACACTTGGGATAGAAGCGCGCCCTTCGACGGCGCGGCTTACTTCATATCAAAACAAGCATCCTGAGCGGAGGCCCGCCAAGTTTGGCGGGCCGCAGTCGAAGGAACGTCGCTCCGCTTAGGGTGCTTGTGATTGTTTAGGTTATCCTGAACTGACTTTATAAGGAAAAGTTGCATGACTCACCCCCAATACATCACCGTTCACACCGCCGCTGGTCAGCTTGAGGCGGAAATCATCCGCAGTTTGTTACAAGCGCAGGGCCTCACGGTGCGCCTTTCACAAGAGAGCGCCGGCGCGGTGTATGCCTTCACCGTTGGCCCGCTGGGCGAAGTGGATGTGATGGTTCCCGAAACGGAAGTCGTCAAAGCGCGGGATGTTTTGGAAGCCTATCAGCGGGGTGAGTTTAATTCGGAAGAGGAAACACCGAGCGGCGAGGATGAGTAAACGCTTCTGCCATCTAAAGAAACTTCACGGAAATTCCGTCTCCGTCCAAATCAGCGGGTCCGTCTGAATGCCGCCCACAAACACTTCCCAGTGCAAATGTGGGCCGGTGACGCGGCCAGTGGAGCCGTTATAGCCAATAATCTGCCCAGTTTCAATTTTCTGCCCCACCTGCACCTCTATACGGCTTTGATGCCAATAGCCTGTGAACACGCCCCAGCCGTGATCCACAATCACCGAGTTGCCGCGAACAGTCAGCGGCTCGGCCAGCACCACTACACCGGGCGCGGGGGCCGTAATGGGGCGGTCATCGCCGCCGGAGAAATCCACACCGCCATGAAAGGAATCATACGGGCCGCCATTGTATGAGCGTAAGGAACCAAAGAGCGAACGCAAAACGCCCACAGACGGTAAAGCAAAGACGCCGTTCCACATTTTCACCGGTGAGTTTTGTGTGACGATGGCTTGAATCTTTTCAAACTCCGGTTGTATGTTGGCCGGGTCCAGCGTTTCCGGCGGGACGGTGAGGGGCGGGTCAGTGGCGTATTGCCCGGCGCGCAAAGGCAGAGCCTGCGCAAAACGGCTCACGCGGCCACTTTCATCGGTAGCCGTCAAAACAAGCGGGTATAAATTGGGGTCAGCCAAACGATAGAGCGCAAGCAAACCGTAGTATGTGTTCGGCTGGGCCGGGTCAGCGTTGAAGGTCATTTTCCACTGGCCTAACATGCCAGAAATTTGAGCAGGGCGGCTGGTCTTGACTCTGATCGAGAGCGTACCGCCTTGAATAAACAGCGTAGGCTGGAGTTGCAAATCGGTAAAAATGGCGGGCAAGGCTTTGAGCGGCGCTTCACCACCCGCCCAGCGCCACTGCCGTTGGGCCAATAATGCGGCCGCATGCGCCTGCTGGTTGAGGCCAGCCACCGCCCACACCGCTTGGTTGCGGGCCGCCAACTCGGCCAAAGCGGACTGGCCCTCCGCCAATTGCACTACACCACCGTTAGCCAACGGCGCAAACTGGGGCGCGCCCACCAATACCAGCGGCTGATTGATATAAACCCGGTCAGGGTTCACCAGTCGGTTCAGCTTAACCAGCGTGGCGCGCTCTACGCCAAAGCGCGGCCCCAAACTGGATAGCGTCTCACCCGCTTCCACAAAGTGCGTCACCAGCGCCCCCTCCGTTTGAGCATAGCCGGGGATAACCAGCGTGGCCCCCACTGGCAAAGCATTGGCATTGATGGTGGGGTTGGCGGCTTGCAAAGCTTCCAGCGTGACGCCAAATTGGCGCGCGATAGCAAACAATGTATCGCCCTCTTGCACCACATATGTAGGGCCGTCAACCGGCGCAGTATCTTGCGCGCGGGCGGCGGGCGGCGCGGCGGCAAATAATAGGCTAACGGCCAATAGCAGGCGAAGCGTCTTCAAAATCAAATTCATCACCAATTGAAATTTTCTCTAAGAGCGCCGGCGCCGCCTCTAAAGTGTAACGGGCCGGTTCGCGTGGCGCGTAGTAAGGCCGCCATGGCTGAGCCTCCACTTTATCCACCACGCGGCCTTTGGAATTAATCCAAATGGCGGCAATGGGAAATGACACAAACAACATGTGGATGGAGGTGGCGGCGCGGCTTTCGCTCGGCTCAACCAAAATCAGCGCTTCGCCGGGGTTTAGCCGCTCACGGAACATCAGCCCACGCAAACGACTAAAAAAGGAGTCGCACCAACGCGCGCCAGAAACAACCACTACACCGGTGGAGCGCAAACGCAAATTAACAAAGCGGGGCATAGGATTTCACCGCTAACGCGGCTCGCAAGGGCATGAGCGCGAATGACCTACAAAGCAAAACGGGACGGACAAGCCGCCCCGCGCGGGAAGCATCTCAACGCCAGACGGGCGGCTACTCGCCTAATACATCTTTCAATTTATCAATTAAGTGTTCACCACCCGGGGAGGCCGATTTAGGCGTCTCAGGCGCGGCCTCCTGCGTTTTACGGGTGGCAATCACTTTGTCTAGGCTATCAATCAAATCCTGCGGGCCAAACGGTTTGGTGATGTAATCATCTACTTTGGCAATGTGCAACCCCAACACTTTATCAATGCTCTGCGCTTTGGCCGTCACCACAATCACCGGAATATGTTTCATGGCCTCATTGGCCTTCATTTTTTGATAAACTTCCCAGCCATCCATCTCCGGCATCATCAAGTCTAGAAGCACGGCATCCGGCTTTTCCCGCTGAATGGCTTCTAGGCCCTCGCGGCCCCCCACCGCCCCAATCACTTCGTAGCCGCGGCGGCTTAAAATCAGCCGGATGAGTTCAATCATGGCTGGTTCGTCTTCAATACATACCACGCGTCTATTTTCAGACATCCATTGCTCCTAAATAGCTTTCAAGAGTTTACCACAGCTATCTTACAGCTTACACGAGTATAATCATTGCCGCAAACCCGATTTTGACAAAGGTTTAATTATGAGCGTAACACAACCGGGGGATATTATTCAACTGATGACGCAAGACCGGAAACGGCAAACCTTTATCTTTAAGCTGGTGGCCGGCGAAAAACTCCACACCCACTATGGCATGGTTGAGCACAATGCTCTCATCGGCCAGACGCTTGGCTCGGAAATTACCAGCCACAAAGGGCAAAAGTTTTACTTGTTAGCCCCCAACACGGATGACCTCATCCGGGATATTAAGCGCCAGTCTCAGATTATCTTCCCGAAAGACATTGGCTTTATTTTGATGAAGCTGGCCATTGCGCCGGGCAAAACGGTGATTGAAAGCGGCACGGGTAGCGGCGGCCTCACTACCGTTTTGGCGCAAATGGTGGGGCCACATGGCCGCGTGCTGAGCTATGATATTCGGGAAGATATGCAGGCGCTGGCGCGCAAGAATCTGGAGCGTGTGGGCTTGGCGGAGCGTGTGACCTTTAAGTTGCGGGATATTGCCGAAGGTTACGATGAGACCGAGGCGGACGCGCTGTTTTTAGATGTGCCTAACCCGTGGGATTACGTCGCACAGGCGCATGCGGCGCTCAAGGGCGGGGGTTTCTTCGGGAGCATTTTGCCCACGGCTAACCAAGTTTCTCGCCTGCTGGAGGCTTTGCAGAAAAGCCGTTTTGATTTTCTAGAGGTCTGTGAGGTGCTCATCCGCTACTACAAAGTGGTGCCGGAACGCCTGCGCCCCACAGACCGGATGGTGGCGCACACAGGCTATCTTATTTTTGGCCGGGCGGTAAGCTGGAATACGCCTGCGCTTAAGGTTGAAGCGGGCGAAGTTGAAGGCGATGCATTAGAATAAAAACCGAGTTTGAGGTGGCCGCCACTTGTCCTTCAGGGTCTACGCCTTGTTGGGCAAGTGACGGCCGCCTTTATCAAAAGAACCTCACAAGACCTTACTCAACAACACTTCATTCCCTTCACTCGTCACGATTTCAAAACCGCGTTTACGCAGGGCGTTCAACATCCGGTGATTGTCCTGCGTGGTTTCCGCCGTCATGCGCTTAAAGCCCCACCGGCGGGCCACTTCCATGCCGTAATCCGTAAGCAGGCCGCCCACGCCCTTGCCCTGCCACGCATCTTCCACCAACACCGCATACTCCACGCTATCGCCCGCCCGGTCGGCCACCAAGCGCACCGCGCCCACAAACTGGCGCTCACCTTTATCCTGCACTTCAGCCATAATGGCAATTTCACGGTCATAATCTGTAAACACAAACCGGGTGGCCATTTCATGTGTGGCTTCCTTAAAGAGATAGCGGAAGCGGTAATGCAAGGTTTGCGTTGAGCAACGCTCCACCATCGTCCGCCACAACATTTCATCTTCGGGGCGGAGTGGCTTGAGCGTAACGGCCTCACCGTTGGGGAGTGTGGCCGCCTTCACGTACTCCTCCGGGTAAGGCCGAATGGCTAAGTGAGCGTACCGGCGGCTTCGAGCCGTCATGTGCGCTTGTTCCACCACCACCCGCGCATCCAGCGCAATAACATCGGTCGCCGTCACCAACAACGGGTTAATATCCAATTCGGTGATTTCTGGATGATCCGCCACTAAGTATGAGAACCGCATCAACACTTCAATCAATTTATCAATATTGGCTTTAGGACGGCCCCGATAGCCGGTGAGGAGCGGCCAGGCCTTAAGTGACTCTAGCATCCGGCGAGCCAAGCGCTCATTCAACGGCGGCAACCCCAGCGCGCGGTCTTTGAACAGCTCCGCCGTGACGCCGCCCATGCCCACCAGCAAAATTGAGCCAAACACTGCATCGCGCTTCGTTCCCACAATCAGCTCCGTGCCGTTGCGCACATCCACCATCTTTTGCACGGTTACGCCTTGCACATCTGCATCGGGCCGTTTGGCTTTGGCGGAGGCCACAATCCGCGCAAACGCCGCGCGCACTTCTGCCTCCGTTTGCAAATTCAGCACCACGCCGCCCACATCCGTTTTGTGCGTAATCTGCGGCGAGAGCACCTTCAACACCACCGGATAACCAAGGCTCTCAGCCAGTTCCACCGCCTGGTCAGCGGTATGCGCATCTTTCGGTTGAATCACCGGTATGCCGTACGCGGCCAACAAAGCTTTAGACGCTGTTTCGGAAAGCACCGGTTCGCCTTCCAACGGCGCGGAAGCCAGCAGTTGCGCCAGTTCGGCGCGGTCAGGCTGAATATCCACCGGCACATCGCGCGGCGTCTCATACAACACTTCGGAGTTGCGCGCATAAGAAACCAAGTGCATAAAGGCCCGCACGGCTGGGCCGGGCCGCACATAGGTGGGCACACCGGCGTCCACTAAAATTTTGCGCCCCGCCGCCACAGCCTGCCCACCCATCCACGCCGCCAAAATGGGCTTGGTAATACCCTTGGAAGCTTCCGCAATCACTTGCGCCGTGCTGGTGGCATCGGTCATGGCCTGCGGCGTGAGAATGACCAACACAGCATCTACATTCTGGTCTTCCAAAACAATCTTCATCGCATCAGCATAACGTTGCGGCGGCGCATCGCCCAAGACATCCACCGGATTGCCGTGGCTCCAAAACGGCGGCAAAACTTGATTGAGTTTCTCAATCGTTGAGTCTTCCAGCATGGCAATTGTGCCGTTCTCGGCAATCAACTTATCTGTGGCAATTACGCCCGGCCCGCCCGCGTTGGTCACAATCGCCAGCCGCGCACCTTTGGGCAAACGTCGGCGGCCCAAGAGTTGGGCGCAATCAAACATATCATCCAAATCAAACACGCGCTCAATGCCCGCCCGCTGGAAGGCCGCATCATATACGGCGTCTTCGCCCGCTAATGCGCCGGTGTGAGAAGCGGCGGCTTTGGCGCTCTCGGCAAACCGGCCGGATTTGTAGGCCACCATTGGTTTACTACGGGAGAAGCCGCGCGCCGCCGACATGAACTCGCGCGCGCTAGGGATAGACTCCACGTACAAAATCATGCTTTCGGTGGCCGGGTCTTCGCCAAAGTAATCAATCAAATCACTAAAGCTCACATCCAACATATTACCGATGGAGACAAAGTACGAAAAGCCGATTTCTTGTTGCAAAGCCCAGTCCAACACGGAGGTGCAGAGCGCACCGGACTGTGAGATAAAAGCGATGTTGCCCGCCTTGGGCATAGCGGCATTGGCAAAACTAAGATTGATTTTAAGCGGCGGCACAATGACGCCGAGACAATTGGGGCCAATAATGCGCATGCCGTCAAACTTGGCTTGCTCGGCCTTCACTTGTTGTTCCAGCGCCACACCCGCTTCACCAATTTCACGGAAGCCCGCCGAGATGATGACCACGCCCAAAATCCCCAACTCGCCGCACTGCCGAATCAGGCTAGGCACCGTTTGAGAGGGCGTGCAAATCACGGCCAGATCGGGCGTTTTGGGCAAGCCGGCTAAATCAGGGAAAGCCGGGATGCCCTGCACAGCTTCTCGCTTGGGATTAATGGGATACACCGCGCCCTTATAGCCGGTGCCCATCATATTGTGTAAAACGTTGTAGCCCACGCTGGTTGGGTTATCGCTGGCGCCAATCACCGCCACGCGCTCAGGCCGGAAAATCTTGTTGAGGTTGCGGGTGGACATTGAAAGTTCCTTTCAAGTTCTCAGGAGAAGTAACGCAAATTGTATCGCGGCTTATATCGGCTTTGAGGTGTTAGAATCAATACTTGATACAACGATTTCCAACCCCATCCTTCCACGTTGGACGACTTACCGGCTAAGCCTTCCATCAGAAAGTTAGGTTGATATGGCATCACCCCGCGGCATGTTGAAATTGGGGTCAACGGTTGTTTTACGAAATTTGCAGATCGCCATTAAACTTTCAACGGGCAAAGCCGGCGCAAAACAATGGCGGGGGTCATTCACGGTGGCGGGCCAAGTTGGTTTTGCAACAAACCAAACTTACACACTGGTTATGGAAGATGGCCGCTCCGGCCCCATTCAAATCGCTCACCTAACGCACAGCGGCGGAGCCACGCTGGTTGAATTCCAAAGCGCGGGCCGCTTCGCGTAATTCAATCGGCGAGGGCGGTTTGTAAATCGGCTATTAAGTCCTCGGCGTGCTCCAAACCAACAGACACTCGCAGTAAGCCTTCACGCGCCTGAGTTTGCGGGCCTTCCGCCGAGGCGCGATGCTCGATCAAGCTCTCGACGCTGCCCAAACTGGTGGCGTGCCGGAACAATTTTAGGCGGTTAATCACGGCATAAGCTTCGGCGCGGCCGCCCTGCACTTCAAAAGAAAGCATCCCGCCAAAACCGCCCGTCATCTGTTTGGCCGCCACCGCGTGTTGGGGATGCGAGGCCAACCCCGGATAGTGCACCACAGCGACTTTAGGGTGTTGGCTTAGAAATTCCGCAATGGCCTGAGCGCTGGCCGTTTGGGCGCGCACATGATATGGCAAACTGGGCAAGTTACGCTGAATCAACCAACAATCAAATGGTGAGGGCACCGCGCCGCCTAACTTTTGAAAATCAAGGACGCGCTGGAAGAAATCATCCGCTTCTCGCGTAATCAAGGCGCCGCCCAATACATCACTATGCCCGCCCAAATATTTGGTGGTGGAGTGCATGACCATATCGGCGCCCCACTTCAGCGGGTTTTGCAGAACGGGCGTGGCCCAAGTGTTATCCACCACACATCGCGCGCCGGCGCGGTGCGCTAGTTCAGCAACATGTTCAATATCCGTAATATGCAGGTGGGGGTTGGAGGGAGTCTCAACCCACACCAGCCGCGTGGCGGCTTGCCAGGCCCTTTCCACATTCGCCGGATCGGTTAAGTCCACAAAGCTCACGTGTAAGCCCCAACGGCCGTACAACGTTTCCGCCAGTTGCCGCGCGCCGATATAAATATCTCGCGGGAAAATGACGTGATCGCCCGGCTTGAGCGCATGCAAGACTGCCATGATGGCGGCCAACCCGGAAGCAAAAGCGGCGGCTTGCGCCCCGCCCTCCAGCGTGGCCAGAGCGTGCTCTAACGCTTGCCGGTTGGGGTTGTTGTGCCGCGTATAAGAAAAACCACGCGGCGTGCTCCCATCGGCCTCACGCTCAAAAGTGGTAGAAAGGACAATGGGCGGGGCCACTGCACCTGTGGTGACATCATTGGTATGGCGGGCGCGGACGGCAAGGGTTTCGGGCTTCATGGGATAGAACTCAACAAAACTGGCCCTTCGCTGGCTTTCCTCCACTCAAGAACGGGTAAATTCCAACAGCCAGCGGAGGGCGTGCACGATTCCTGGAACAACGAATTGTTTAGCCGATTTTTTTACTTAATTTCGGGTGGGGTAAGGCCGGCTTGTAAAGCCACAGCCACCGCGCCCGCGCGGTTGTTCACACGCAATTTCTGCAGAACATGATCCACGTGCTTCTTCACCGTATTAGGCGTAATGAGCAACACTTCGCCAATTTGGCGGTTGGTGTAACCTTGCGCCATCAGCCCCAACACTTCGCGCTCGCGCTCCGTTAATTCCACCAAGCGCGAGGGCGGCTTGTTATCCGGCGGTTGTATGGAGTTCATCGCCTCGCGCACAATGCGGATGAAGGCTTTCCGGTCAAACAACGCCTTCTCAATAAAGGCATAAACGCCATGTTCTTCGTAAGCGCGGTCAATTTCTTCCGGCTCATCCATGCCGCTCACCACAATGGTGGGCACGTTCTTTTGCCGCGCGGCCTGCAACAGGCGGTAGCCATCGCGGTTTTCCTGCCGCGCCTCCGAGCTGGCGAGGTTCAAGTCAATAATCGCCAGCGCAAAGGCGCCGCGCTGTAGCTCGCCGCGGGCCTCGGCGTAACTGGTGGTGAACTGCAAAGCGGCCTCGTTGGGCGCAAGCAACTCGGCGTACAGTTCTCGCCATTGGGCATTATCTTCAACAATTAGAATAGGCTTGCTCATAATCACCTTTCCCAAATCACAATTGAGCAGAATGCTCTGTTATTAAAGTCGGTTGGCCGGTCTCATCCGGCCTCGCCGGCCACCGGCAAACGGATGACAAAAACACAGCCCGTCAAAGTTGGCTCAGGCTCAGCCAGCGTAATACTACCGCCAAAACGCTGTATCCAGGATTTTACCCACCATAGGCCAAAGCCAAGTTTCCGGCCAGTGCCTTTGGTGGAAAAAGTGGCGTCAAAGATTCGGTCGCGGTATTCCATCGCTACGCCGGGGCCGCTATCCGCCAGTGTTAATTCCACCCATTGCTGGCCGGGCCGCAGAACATCGGCTACCAATCGTCCAGATAATTTTATCTCGCCGGCTTGCTCACCCAACGCCTCGATGGCATTTTCTATCAGATTAAACAACACCAACCGCAATTGCTCCTCGCCGGCCATGACGGGCGGCAGGCCTTCTAAACCGTTAGCCTGCACCGTGATGTGGGCCGGCCGCTCTAAACGGCTGAGGGCCGTGTGGTAACAGGTAGCCACATCCACCGGCTCTAATTGGAAGGGCCGGAGAAAAGCAAAGGTTTCGCGCGCCACCGTCATGGCTTGCCGCGCGCTGGTTTCAATATCCGCCAGTTTTTTGCTGGCCACCTCATCCGCTTCTAAATCCGGGCGTCGGATGCGCAAACTCTCGGTCAGTTGCGGAATCACGCCCACGAGGTTATTCACCCGATGTAACAAATTGGCGGAAACATCTCCCAAGACGGCAAACGTCTCAGCCACTGTTTGCCTTTCCTGCGCGAGTTTAATTTCGCTCAACGCCTCAGCCTGCTGAAAGGCCACAGCGGCGTGATTGGCCAACGTCATAACCAAGCGTTGCTCCCAATCGGTAAACTCGCGTGGCTCCTGAGTGTAAACGCTAAACACGCCCCGCGCCTGCCCATCGCGGCTGAGCAAGGGCACCACTAAAGCCGAGACCCACCCCAACTGCGCCACCAGCGTGCGCCTCTGCACTCGGGCATCCGAGCGCATATCGCGGCTATAAGCCGGTTGGCGCGTGAGCATAGCTTCACCCAAAAAGCTGTTGGCAATATCCACCCGATAATCCGGCGGAATATCCGCATTGCTGGCCCGCCAGCGCAGGGTGCTGGGGTCTTGTGGGTCCAATTCCCACACAATGCAGTGCGGTACATTCAGCAAATCACACGCTTGCGCAATCAGTAAATTAAACAACTCACTGCGTGAGCGGCCCGCCAGAGCGCCGGTGAGTTGCTCCAGCGCGGCCAATAACTTGGCCTCTTGCAAAGCAATGCTGGCTTGTATGGCTAAAGCTTCCAATACGCGTTGATGATCGGGGGTGAAGGCGGCCACCCGCGGGCTTTCCACGTTCACCACGCCTTCCAACCCGCCGCCCGGCCCCAAAAGCGGCACGGCCAACTCAGACCGCATCTCGCGGCTGGGGTGCAGAACCCGGTAAATTTTATTCCACGGTGCGGCGCGCAAATCCGGGATGAGCACGGCGCGGCGATGAAAGGCCACCCAACCGGTGATGCTATCGGTTTCGCTCACCGGAAACTCGCGGCCCGCCTCCGCCGAAATGGGCGGGTCAGAGGCGGCCAACGCCAACTGGCCGCTGCGTTTGTTGAGTAAGCGAAACGAGCCAAATTCCGCGCCAATTAAGTCAAGGGCGCTATTGAGGATTTCATTCAACGTAGCATCTAAACTCGGGCGCGAGGTGATAAGGCGGCCGGCGTTTTGTAGCCGCTCCAACTCGTCCACCCGCTGTTGCAGTTGGCGGTTAATGCCCTCAAACTGGCGGGTGTTGTAAATCGCCACCGCCGAAAGCGGCACAAACGTATCCAGCAAACGCAACTCATCTTCATGAAAGCGGCGGTTGACCCGCAAATCAATATACAGCGCGCCCACCGGCTGTTCCCCCACCAGCAACGGATAACAGGCGGCGGTGCGGATGCCGGCCTGATATTTCAGTGGGTGAAAGGGCCGGCCGCTTTCGTAACTAAGCACACGCGCCTTACGCCGGATGGCCGTCGCCCCCACCCCGTCGCCGCGCGGCACATCACCCACCACCGGGGCTTGCTCTCCCGCCGAAACGCGGCTGGTGGGGTCAAAAGCCCCGCGCGCGGCATCGTAGGTGTAAATCACCGCCGCCGCCTCCGGCCCAATGAGCTTAACGGCGGTATCCGCAATTAACTGCAACGCATCCCGCAGGGAAGTATCCGGCCCGAGGCGATTAATGCGCGCCCCGGCCTCCCGCAATAAATCTAAAGCGGCGGAATAATTAATAGCCATCAGAAAATATTATGCCACTTAATAATGCCCTAGTCGCCAGCGCCAGTAACTAACAAGCCCTCGGCCACGTTGGCGCAACCGAGGGCTTGCAGTTTACCTCAACGGACTCGCTAAGGCTTAGGCGTCGTAATACAACACAAACTCATACGGGTGCGGGCGCAGGCGGATGGGGTCAATCTCTTTGCTCCGCTTCATGCTAATCCACGTCTCAATGACATCTTCAGTAAACACCCCGCCCTGCAGGAGAAAATCATGATCCGCTTCTAAAGCGGCCAAAGATTCCGCCAAAGAGCCGGGCACTTGCTTAATCTGTACATCGTGCGCTTCATAAATATCAAAGTCTGCCGGCTCACCCGGGTCAATCTTATTGCGGATACCATCCAAGCCCGCCAGCAACATGGCCGAGAAGGCCAAATATGGGTTGGTGGAGGGGTCTGGGCACCGGAACTCCAGCCGCTTGCTCTTGGGGCTTGCGGAGTACATGGGAATGCGCACGGCGGCGGAACGGTTGCGGCGTGAGTAAGCAATATTTACCGGCGCTTCAAAACCGGGCACGAGGCGGTGATAAGAGTTAACGGTGGGCGCACAAATCGCCAACAAAGCCGGCGCATGCTTGAGCAAGCCGCCGATGTAATGAAGCGCCGTCTTGCTCAACAGCGCATAACCTTTTTTGTCAAAGAACAGGTTCACGCCGTCTTTCCAAATTGATTGGTGCACATGCATACCGGAGCCGTTATCCCCCCAAATGGGCTTGGGCATAAAGGTAGCCGTTTTACCGTGCCGTTTGGCCACATTTTTGACGATGTATTTATAAAAAATCAAGTTATCGGCCATGCCCACCAAATCGCTAAAGCGCATATCAATTTCGCACTGGCCGGCCGTGGCCACCTCATGGTGATGCACCTCCACGGGGATGCCACACTCTTGCATCACGCTCACCATCTCGGAGCGCAAATCTTGTAGCGTATCACCGGGAGAAACGGGGAAGTAGCCCTCCTTCCAGCGCACGTTATGGCCCAAACCGGGCTTGCCGCTGTTCCAAATCGCCTCAGCCTGATCGACTGAGTAGTGGCCGGCGTTATTGGTTTGCTCGTAAGAGACGCTATCAAACACAAAAAATTCGGCTTCCGGCCCCCAGTAAGAAACATCCCCCACGCCGGATTTCTTGAGATATTCCACCGCTTTTTGCGCGATGTAACGCGGGTCGCGGCTGTAGGCTTCGCCCGTCAGCGGGTCACGCACGTTACACACCAAGCTGAGGGTGGGATGCGCTGTGAACGGGTCCATCACCGCTGTAGTCGGGTCCGGCATCAGCAACATATCCGATTCATGGATGGCTTGAAAACCGCGAATGGAAGAGCCATCAAAGCCGATGCCTTCCTCGAACAAGTCTTCGCTTAATTCATCCAAGCTGGCCGTGAAGTGTTGCCAAGTGCCGGGCAAGTCCGTAAATTTGAAGTCCACGAACCGCGCGCCATTAGACTTGGCAAAGGCCAACACTTGCTTGGGCGTCTTTGTTTTTGGGATCATATCAATTATCTCCTCAGCAGAATAAGGTTGGGCAATAAAAAAGCCCCCAACATGTTCTGAAAATGTTGGGGGCTTCATGGCCCAAAGGGTGTATTTGGTTTACGTTTATGACTTTAGCACGGTCACAAAGCCATTGTCAACTAAAACTTTTGGGGGATGAAGTTGAGCAAAGCGCACAAAGAATTGTCTGGGTAGAAGTGGCCAGACGCCGAAATGCCCTAACGGGCGATGCCGCTCAGAACCCGCGTTCTCCCAGTTGTTGCCAGAAAACCGGTTTTCGAGCATCGCGGTCATCAAAAAAACTCCTTTCATGCTCGTTTTTCCTTCCCAGCCGCTGGCGGGTTTGGCCGGTTACCCGCCACCACTAGGCCCAGTGCGCGCCCACTATCCGAGCATCGCTAAAACCGCCCCCCCCTCACGCTCGGATAATATACCTGTCAAGTTCCAATCGCAAGCCCTAATTTTGGGCATGTGAGTGTTTCAGCACCCGTTCATCGCCCACCCGCTTGGTAACGCCAATAGCGTCTAAATGCTCCAACAGCGCCAAGGCATACTTGCGCGAGGTTTTGAGCATATCGCGCACGCCAGCCACGGTGATGCCGCGGTTGGCCTGCAAGTGCGCCTTCACTTGCGCCACAGCCTGCGCGTAAGCGCCCGGCAAAAAGACCACCTCCGGCGAAAGTTGCACCAGTTGGCCCAACTCCACCAACGCCGCAAACACATCCTCACCCACCCGGGCCGCGCAATCTTTGGGCAAGGGCGTGTTGTAAGGGTCACGCGCAAAATCTTCCAGCAAGGCGTGAATTTTGTTTTGTTGGGCGGGCGCAAACTGCACCGTGTGGGTAGCCAGACACACACTGGCCGCCTGAGAGATGATAGAACCTTCGGCGGCGGCGTGGGCCAATAGCGCGTTGAACACGCGTGGGCTGAGCGACGTTGGTTTACTCAAACGGCTCTTAAGTTCTTCGCGCGGCATGCCCGCCCTGAGCGGGTGCTGAGCGTGAAAGGCCGCCAAAATTCCCTGCGCCGCACGGCTTAAGCTCTGCCACGCGGTTCGCGTCAGAACTAAAGCCTCCCCTTCCAGTTCAATCAACTCACCGGTGGCCCGCAAATCTGCTACGGCGGTTTGGGCGGCTGAAGTTTCTAATCCGGTTTTGGCAATAGCTTCTTTCAGAGAAGTTGGGCCGAGGGCTTCTAACGTCCGCAACAGAATTTCGCTTGGCGCGCCCCGCGTCGCCGCTTCCAACTGTTGAATCACGCCGATTTCATTCTGGCGGTAACGGCGCTTCGGATGCGGGTTCACAATCACCCCACCGCCCAAGGTGGCCCCCGGCGAGGGGCGGCGCAGGATAAAGCGCTGACCCTGCACAGCCACAACCGGTTCGGCGCAGACCAACTGAAGCCACGCCGCGCCGCCCGGCGCTAGTTCCGCCTGCCCCAGCAAGCGCGCAGTGGCCAGCGCCTCCGCCGCGCCCACAAAAAGCTTCACTTGAGCATTATGCCGCAGGGGTAAAGCCGCGTCCGGCAAGTGATGAAACCGCACATCCATGAGTGTGGTAGCGGTCAGTGCGCCGGGCTTGGCCACCACTTGCCCGCGTTTGAGTTGGGCCAGTTCTACGCCGCTCAAATTAATGGCTACGCGCGAGCCGGGCACAGCGCGCTCTAATTTCGTTTTGTGCGTTTGCAAGCCGCGCACTCTAGCAGATAAACCGCCGGGCAAGATTTCCACCGCGTCACCTAGCGCCAAAACGCCATCGCTTAGTGTGCCGGTGACGACCGGGCCAAAGCCCGTCAGGCTAAAAACGCGGTCAATGGGCAGGCGCGGGCGGCCCACATCGGGGCGCGGCGGGTGGGCGGCTAAACCGGCTTGCAAATGTTGCTTAAGTTCTTCCAAGCCGTAGCCGGTGCGCGCCGAGACGGCCACCAACGGCGCATTTTCCAGCCCAGCGCCGCGCACGGCGGCGCGCGCTTGCTTACTCACCCATTCCAGCCCGGCGGCATCCACCACATCGGCTTTGGTCAGCACAATCACGCCGGTTGAGATGCCGAGCAAATCTAGGATAGCCAAATGCTCGCGCGTTTGTGGCTTCACGCCTTCATCAGCCGCCACCACCAACAATACCGCATCTATACCGCCCACGCCAGCCAGCATGTTTTCAATAAAATCGCGGTGGCCGGGCACATCAATCACGCCCACCGGTTCACCATTAGGCAAGTTAAACCACGCAAAGCCGAGGTCAATCGTCATCTCGCGCTCGCGTTCTTCTTTGAGCCGGTCAGGGTGTGTGCCCGTCAGGGCCTGAACGAGGGTGGATTTGCCGTGGTCAACGTGCCCGGCGGTGCCAATCACGCGCATGGGGGGAGAAGGGAGAAATGCGCGGCTTCGCCGGTTGATTATTTCACTTTTACAAACGGCTGGTCATACTCAGCCACCATCTCGCGCAAAACGTTAAGGAGCGCCTGCAGGCGGTTGGCGTCCACTTCGCGCATATGTTGAATGGCTTCCTGCATCTCAGCCACCTGCTCCTCAAGCGTTTCCATCCGCGCCACATATTTTTCATTGGCCCGGTCATGCTCCCGCCACTGCTCATCGCGCAAAAGCATGTGCGTCGTCCAACGTTTTTGGTCATCGGCCAAAAAGGCGCTCCAATCCTGCCGCAGGCGGTCTTCGGCCAGCCGCTGAATCTCAGAGACTTCATTAATGCGGCGCTCCAGCAAATCGGCCGCTTGCCGCAAATCGGCGGAGGCGCGGTTAAACTCGCGGTTGGTTTCCGCGTATTGGTTAATTTTGCGCGCGTAATCTTCCATGCCTTCCAGCGAGGCCTCCACTTTTGCCCGCAACTCTACAAAGGCGCGTTCCTGCTCCGCCTGCCGAATGGATTGCGCTTCCGTCCATTGCACTTGCGTGGCGCGGCGTTCGCTTTCGGCATTCATCACCTCGGCAATGCGGCCTCCGCCCGGCGGGCAATATCCTCCACCACATCCACCTTGCCGCGGCTCTCTTCCAAGCGGCGGCGCAATTCAGAATTATCGGCCTGAATATCGGTGATGCGCTTGGCGTCCGTGCGGCGGCCCTCCTCCACCAGCGTCACCGCGCGGTTGCGCTCATCCACCAATTTGTTGAAATCCATCACCTTCTTCTGAAGCTCAGAGACCAAGCGCGAAATGCGGCCTTCCTCCTCGCGCCGGGCTTCCAAATCGCGCTCAATTTTCCCGATGCTTTCCAGCCCCTTACGCACTTCGCCCAAGGATTTATTCAGACCCTCGCGTTCCACCTTTCGCAAGCGTTCCTCTTCGCGTTGCGCTTCTTGGCGGCGCTTCTCCAACTCCTCCACTTGGCGGGCCATCTCTCGCCGGTATTGCTCCAATACTTCGTCCACTTTCGTCAGCCGCTGAATCTGCGCGTTAGCGCCGGTGAGTTGGGTTTCCAACTGTTGCAACCGTTTGGTAAGGGCGGAATTCTCATTCACCAATACGCCAATGCGCTCATACAAAGCCGTAATTTCTTGTTTATCTTTGCGGCGTTCGCTGTCCAGCCACTCTACCTGTTTAGCCAATTGCATCAAATCCATAGCCATACTCCTGTTCACGGAAATTATACTCAAAGCCGATGAACGCACTTCTCATGGGCCTTGCCAGACAGTGCTAAAATCCAACCCGCATGCGGCTCGGCTTAGATGTGCGGCTTACGTATTACACTCATGGCGGCATTGCCAAGTACATCCGGCGGCTGGCGGAATTTTTGCCGCAAATTGGCCCCGCCCACACCCATTTCCACTTTTACCGGCGCGGCCACGCAGACTTATTTGCACGGTCTGCTCAGCGCGTGGACTGCTTTACGCCCGCCCACCACCGGCTAGAAACGTGGGCGCTGGGCGCAGAGCTTTTCCCTCATCAACTAGATTTGCTCCACTCGCCGGATTTTATCCCGCCGCGCTGGGGGGCCAAGCGCTTTGTGATTACGGTGCATGATTTGGCCTTTCTGCGCTACCCACAATTCCTCACCGCCGAGAGCCGCCGCTACTACAATGAACAAATTCAGTCCGCCGTTTCCCGCGCCCACGCCATCGCCGCAGATTCTCACGCCACGCAGGTAGATTTAATCAACCTGCTCAATGCGCCGGAAGAAAAAATCACGGTTATCCATTTAGGTTTAGATGAGCAATTTCACCCGCGCCCGCCGGAAGAAGTGAGCGCCGTGCTGGCCCGGCACCGCCTGCCACGCGGCTTTATTTTGTTTGTGGGCACCTTTGAGCCGCGCAAAAATGTTCCCACCTTGCTCAAGGCGTACGCCGCTTTGCGCGCTCAGTGGCCAGAGGCGCCGCCGTTAGTTTTAGCTGGCAACCGTGGCTGGCTGTTTGAAGAAGCGCAAACATTGGCCCGTGAACTAAAACTGCACGCGCACACTTACTTTATGGAGAATTTCCCCTCCGCGGATTTACCGGCCACCTACTGCGGTGCGGGCGTAACGGTTTTGCCTTCATATTATGAAGGGTTCGGGTTTCCTGTTTTAGAAGCCATGGGAAGCGGCACGCCCGTGGTCATGTCCAACGTCTCCTCCCTGCCGGAGGTGGGCGGCGAGGCCGTGCTGAGCTGTGACCCTACGGATGAAGCCGCGCTCACCGAGGCGCTTTATCGCGCGCTCACCGATTCCGCGCTACGCGAGCGCCTAATTTCTAGTGGCTTGGCCCGCGCTAAAACCTTTACTTGGGAGAAAACGGCCCAAGAAACGCTGGCGCTGTATGAACGAGTGATGGGAAAGTAGCAGTGGCTACCGCTCAACCATCTCGCCTTACTTTTCTTCCAACCGCATAGGCAGGCCGTGGCTGGTTTTGAGCGTGAAAACAGGCTTGGGCTTCACCGGATGTTCCGGCTTTAGGCACAGGCGGTAGCGTTGAGCTACGGTGGCCAAAATCAGCGCCGCCTCCGCCAACGCAAAGGGCTGGCCAATGCACAGCCGCGGCCCACCGCCAAACGGCAAATAGGCAAATTTGGGCCGGTTGGGCGCTTCCGCTAAAAACCGCTCCGGCTTAAAGGCATTTGGCTCCTCCCAGTAACGCCCATCCCGTTGAATCACATATGGAGCAATCATCACCGTCCACTTGGGTTGAATGGCATAGCCGCCAATTTCATCCGCGCCCAACGCCTCACGGGAGGTGGCCCACGCCGCCGGATACAGCCGCAAGGTTTCGTCAATCACGGCGCGGGTGTAGGGCAGTTTGGGCAAATCTTCCATCTTTGGCAACCGGCCCGCCAAAACGGCCTCTAGTTCAGCATGCAAACGCGCTTCAACTGCCGGATTTTGTGAGAGTGAATAGAAAACCCACGTCAGCGTAGTGGCGGTGGTTTCATGCCCAGCGGCCACAATGGTGACGGCCTCGCGGCGCACCTGCTCATCGCTCATCCCCTCGCCGGTGGCCTCATCTTTGGCTTCAATCAACATAGACAACAAGTCTTCGCGGTGGCCGGCCTTACGTCGCTCAGCAATCATGGCCATGATCGTTTTGTAGGAATAGTCCATTGCCCAGCTGGCTTCGCGGTTCAGTCGGGTAGGCGCCCATCGCGGCAGGTAGTAGGGGTTATCCAGCCGGTATTGCACATAGCGGTCAGAAATCTCAAACGCGCGGCCTAGCGCTTTGTGTTCTTCCACTAAATCCACACTGAACAACGTGCGGCCCACCACGCGTAGAGTGACGCGCATCATTTCTTTTTCAATATCAAGATACTCATCCGCTGGCCGCCGCGCCCACTCGCGTAACATTAATTCCGCCGCGTCCGTCATTGCTTGGCCAAAGCCGGCAATCCGTTGACGATGAAAGGCCGGTTGCAAGGTGCGGCGTTGTTTTAGCCAGAACTCGCCATCGCTCGTAAACACATTATCTCCCGCCCACTCACGGATGATGTTCATGGTGTATTGATCCTTGCCGTAGTTGCGGTGGTTCTCTTGCAGGATCTGTTTGATGTAATCCGGGTGATTGAGAAAGATAACATGCGCCGGGCCAAACGGCAGATGCACCACATCGCCGTATGCATCAGCCACACGGCTCAAAAAATCAATGGTGTGCTTGGTGAACTCGGGCAAAACGCCGAAGAAGAAGACGCCTCGTGGGCCGGGCGGCAATGGCGCGCGCGCCCCACTGGTATTGGCGGTGACGGAAGCCATATAACAACTCCTGATTGTGAAAAATTATACAATCAGGATCAAAAAACGTCAACTTTGTTGCCCATCAGCGCGGCGCTTAACTTAGTGAACCAGCGCACCGAACTGCAGAAGGCAGATTACGAGCGCATACGCCGCGCCACGGCGTACTCCGGCAGCGGCCGATTAGGCGTCCAGCCAAAATCCTCATTGCGGTAGGCCTCAGCGGCGTAATTCAAAAGCGCCCAAATAAATACAATCAGGCCCATCATTTCGAGGCTTTCTTCAAGAGTCGCAATCATACTGTACGTCCAATTCTCGTAACCGTGTAATTCAGCATGGCTACTCCCAATAAGTTCAATGCCGATTGCGCCGCCAACGTAGAAAAATGCCGCGAGCAAAAACCGAAGCCTTGTTAGCGGAGGGAGATGTAACAGGAACTTCAAGAAAAATATTCCCAAAACAAATACCAACGCAATGCCGGGGATGACCCACGCGAAATAGAAAACCCCTAGACTGCCATCGCCCAGCAACATGCCAACGGGTATATTCAGACGCTCATGGACTTGAAATGCTTCATCATAAGCCATTAAGAAGAAGCCGACTGAGAGAAGCGCCCACTCGCGCACATGAGGCATCCCCTGCCGTTTGCTCAGGAGGGTGATAACCGTAAGAAGCGCAGTTGCGATGAGAATAAGCGCCACAGAGAAGAAAGTAGGAATGTTTTGCTCTACATCAACATAGAAGAGAGGGGCGAGGCGGGTGAGGAATGGATGCCCAAGCATAAACTTCGAGAACTGCCCGCCAATGCTGAGCAGAATCAGAAGCAACGCCGCCGCCCCTAAAAGACCGACATAAATCGGGTTTCGTTCGCACACATTACGCCATGCGCGCTGGGCAAACGCGACGAGCTTTTCTTGTTCAAGGATAAAACACACCTTACCGGCATGGTCACCATAGAAGAAGACAAGATAGAGAATACAGCCCGCCACACAAATAGCGGCGAGGGCGCACCAAAACAAGCCGGACACCGCAAAGAGGATGGCCCAGACAAGTTGGTAAACAACGAAGAACAGTTCACACAGGACAGACAACCAGGAAACATTGACGCGATCACGTTGCCGGACTGTTGAGCGATGGGCCGAGGCGGCTAAATTGAGAGACCTGACCCGATGAGTGACGGAGGCCGTTTTTGGGGTGCGCTCAAATTCGCTGTTTAAGGGGCCAAACAATCCTTCCGCAAAGGCATTGGACTGATGCACGAGCATACCTGTGCTGATGATCGCCAGCAGAAATGCCCGCCCGAATTGACCTAAAAACCTTGTCAGGGTGAGCGGCTCGGTGTAAGTGTATTTGGTCTCAAGCGCAGTAATAGCCGAGGATAACGTCAACCAAACTGCGCTGGGCAGAAGATAGATGGCCACGCCCCATGCCGGGCCAAGGGCCCCCAGCCAGAGATCGGTGATGATCGCAAAAGGCAACACGAGCATCCAAACCACCCATAACGGCCATTGCCACGAAACGCACATTAGAAAAAACAACTGCAATCGCCGCCACACCGATGCAGGATATTCAAAAAGCAAGGTGCGTAAGTGGAGACGCTGGACTTGTACCCAGCCTTGAGTCCAGCGTTTTTGCTGAGCTTTATAGGCGGTGTAAGTCGCCGGCAATTCCGCAGGCACAACAATCTCTTTTACGAACTTGGTGCGATACCCGGCAAAGAGAACCCGAAAACTAAGTTCACCATCCTCAACCAGGCTGGCGGCGCGCCAACCACCGGCGTTTGCAATCGCCGAGGCCCGCCACACTCCGGCAGTGCCGGTAAAGTTAACAAATTTCACAGCGGCTGACCGCCAAGCCATTTGCAGGGTATGATGATCATCAACCCATAACGATTGAGATAAGGTCAACGCCGATTCATCGTGATTAAGATGCCCCCACTGCGCCTGAACCAAAGCTAGGCCGGTATCGGGTTGGCCGTCCGGTTTATAAAAGTGTGGAATGGTTCGCAACAGAAAATCCGCCGGCGGCACAAAATCGGCGTCGAAAATGACCAGAAATTCAGCGGTGGTCTGTTTACGCCCAGCTTCAAGGGCGCCGGCCTTGTAGCCATGGCGGTCGGCCCGATGGAGCACGCGGCAATCGCGTCCGCGCGCCCGAACTTCGGCGCTGACCTGCTCAACGAGCCAACGGGTGTTCGCATCGGTGGAGTCATCCAATACTTGAATGCTGAAGCGATCGTCTGGCCAGTGCATGTTTGCCGCGGCCTCGATCACGCGCCGCGCCACAGCCTGCTCGTTGAACATGGGCAACTGCACACACACAGTAGGGTAAACAGCCGGCATCCGACCGGGTTGTTCCGGGGCGCGGCCCTTCCAGTAAAAACCCAAACGTTCGCTGATGCCGATGACCAGAAAAAACAGGATGCCAAAGAACGGCAGGTGCAACACAGTGGTTAGCACCCACCAACCAAGGCTGTGAACCTCCAGCCAAATCGCGCCGGTGAGGGCATGAGTGGTATAAATAAAAATCCCAACCGAGATCGTTATCATCACAATGCCGGGCAAAAACCAACGGTGTAGAGGTAGCGTTTCGGGTTGGGTCTGATTGGTGGTCCACAAGTTCATTGAAGTATTTCTCCCGTCAAGTGATAAATGTGCGCCGCGAACGCTTAACAACCGTCTCAGCCAACGGCAAAGCCGAAGGCATCGGAATCGGGAACAACACGGTTACACCGATAGCGTTACCGCAAAACAGCAAACAAATTGGAAAGCTGATAGAGTTGTTAGTGACCGCACGCGCAAGGCACGGTTGAACTGAGCCGCAGTCAAGGAAAAATCTCGCCGTAAGAGACCTGACAGGGCCGGGCCACGCATAAACGGGCCAGCGTCATCTGAACCGGGCACAACGCCAGTAGCCTAAATGTGGGTCTTCATGGGCATTAACGCAATGGGTAGTCCAAAAGTAACGGGTATATGCTGTAATTTTCTGCGGTTGTGTCACAACCTGGGATGAGAGCAGATTAAAATTGAGCCCACCTCAGAGTAAAGAACGGAGCGAATGAATGCGTAGAAAACAGGCGGCTGTGATCTTGGTTGTGGAAAACCGTGTATCACTTAGGCACAACAAGATTAAGCGCGCTCGGCCACACACTGATGGTGACGGGGGTTTGCGCCACAATTTCGCCGCCAATCGCAACATCTTGCGGCGGCTCGGCTTCGATGCGAATCTCACGCCCGCTCCAATGTTGCACTTCTACACCGGTATCCTGCCCAAGCAAATTGCTGGCGGCGATGGCGGCAAGCGAATCCCAAGCCACGTGCGTCAGCACAATTACATCCAGCAGGCCATCGCTTACATTGGCCCCTTGCGCCAAGTTAAGGCCACCCACCCCCATCTGCGCAGAATTGGCCACTGTGCATTGCACACCCACTATCGTCATCGTCTGCCCGTCAATGGTGAGAGTGTAATGAGTGAAAGGCACACGGGCTACGCTTTGCCAAGCGCTCAATGGATAGGCCAACAGGCCAAGCTGGTCTTTCAAGTCGCGTCCCGCCGAACGCAAAATTTCTGTTTCCAGCCCCAAGCTGACGCGCAGAATAAATAGCCGTTCCCCTAATCGCCCCATATCCACTGGGCGAATTTTATGTGGGCCACATACCAAAGCCACAGCGGCGGCTAAATCAATAGGGATGCCCAAATCGCGCGCTAATGCGTTGCCTGTGCCGCCGGGCAAAATCGCCAGGTTCACGGCGCGCCCAGCCAGAGCTGAAGCCACTTCCTTCACCGTGCCATCGCCGCCACACACCGCAATCAGTTTCTCACCCGCCAAATATAATTCTTCAGCCAGCCGCGCCGCATCGCCGGCCTTGCGCGTGAGGAATAACTCCCAATCCTGTTGTGCGGCATTGAAGGCGCGGTTAAGAATCTTCAGCGTGGGTTGGTCTGGGCCGGAAGCCGGATTGAGGATGACGGGAACGCGGAGCATAGCAAATAACGGTTGATAGCGAATTACCCAAGCAATTGTGGCGTGGCGAGCCATGCGCCTTTTTGATGCGCAACCGAGTTAACTTTTAGCGCGTGGCCTTGTTCGATAAGGGCGGCGCCGGCGAACTGAAGTTCGCTCGGCGTCCAATGAAAAAGTTTCTGCGCCTCACGTTCAGCGGCCGCGCCTACCGAAGCTAAATACAAGGCCAACAAATGTTGGCGCGCGGCGGCCCGCGTCAGCTTGCCGGCTTTTTCAGCCAAGCCGGGGTAATGCCGGTCAAGGATTTCGTAAATAAAAGCGTATTTCCATGCGCCCGCCTGCGCCACGCCGATGGGCAGAATTTTCAATCCGGCTTGCAGATCCACCAGCGCTTTTTCAAAACGAGCGTTGCTCTCTTTACTCGTCAGCCGCGCCTCTTTGCGAAGCGCGAGGGTGTGAAGCGGGCCTTTCTCCAACAAGGCTTCATATACCGCGCGCGCTTCAGTCGTCAGCCGGCCGGCCGCAAACAGCTCCATGTAATCCGAGGCATAATCGCCGTAGTTTTCAGAAAGCGCATAAAAGTACGGCAGGGCGGCGAGTGAAATAAGAGTGGCTTTACCACGCAAAAGCTTAGCGTAATGCCATTGCCGCGCGCCTAACAAACTATCTTTCCAGCCCCAAGTCACATGCCCGGGGTCATCATGCTTATCGGCAACCGGGCGCTGGCCCGCCACTGCCGTCCACAAACTTGGAAGTTCCACGCCTGTAATAGGCCAAAAATACACAAAGCCGCGTTCGTTTACAAATTCAATGGCGGCATCCCTAGTCTTAATTCTTAATGGCGGAGTCAGCCGGTAGGTTCGGGCTCGATACGCCTTGAGGGCGGCGGCGGAAATTTTCAGCATGATTTTTTTAGAAACACAAACCACAAAATGCGGTACAGTTAAATAAACCCAGCGCGGAAATACACAATGGATTTTTCAAAAGAGCGGGCGATGCTCAAAGAAATGATAGCCCAGTTGCCGGATTTTATCCTGTCGGATGTAGTCTTCTGGCAACTCGGCGGCTCAAGCCAGTACCCTAAACTCAGCTTAGGAGGATATTTGCTGGCGCGGTTACGCTTACAAACGGATGTGGAACATCGCGCTGAAGTGGCCGCCTTGGTGCAGGAGGGCGACGCCGCCCTCACCCAATGGCGCGCGACGGCTGAGCGCAAGGCGTTGGCTGAAATTCAACAACGCTTAAAGTTGTGGGAAAATTTTGTGCATAGCGGGCAAGGCCGCTACGCCACAGAGGTAAACCATCGCGCCGCCATTGCCCTGCTCCTCACTTTTTTCCCGCGCCTCGCCGAAACGCCGGAAGCCGCGCGGCTGAACGCGCTTGACCAAGTGCTTCGGGCCAAATGGCCGGAAGGTTTATTTGTGTGGGAGAGCCTGTTACAAGCGGTGTTCCCCAAAGATACGTTTTGGTTTCTATATCGTAAAGCGGCCTGAGGTTCATTCTTAGGCAACACCAGTCGAGCTTCAGTTCGGTTCATGCGGTTAAGGCCACCCGCACTCAGCACCACTACATTTGGCCCAAACTCAGATGTGTTGCCATTGGCATCCGTAGCTGTGGCCGTCACGGTTTCAGTAGCGGCGACTGTGGCCGTGAGCATCACACTAAAATTTAGTATACCGTTCACATCCGTAGCGGCAATGTACGCGCCTAAATAGCGTTGGCCTTCGCCGTGCCCGCTAATTTCCGGTATGGCATTCGCAAAGAACTCAATCCGGAAGGTCATGCCCGCTGTGCTGGTTAAAGTACCCGTCACCGTCAATTGTGAACCGGTGGTGGTGGCCGCGCTCAATTCCGGGAAGTTCTGCAGGTTATTTGATCCAGCATCGCTATCATCAGCGTCATTGGGCGTAACCCCATCCGCGCCGATATCAATTCCTTGATTGCCACTGGCCGCAATCCAATTTCCGAGAAGAGCATTATTGACGGAGAGCGTCGCATCATCTTGCACGCGAATGCCATCATCGCCATTGCCCAGCAATGTTAGGCCATCCGCCGCCACGCCAATCCAGTTGCCTTCCACACGGTTATGGCTACTACCGTGCCGGAATTGAACGCCGTCATCAGTGTTCCCGGCAATCAAGTTGCCCGCCCCAGCTGTTGCGCCGCCAATGATGTTATAGGCGGCATCATTCGTCACAAAAATCCCGTCAACGCCATTCCCCACATCAAGTAGCCCGGTCACGTCAGTGCCGATGTAATTGCCCTGAATTAGGTTGTTATCCGTGCCGATGCCTGCCAACCGAATACCTTCACCTCCATTGCCAGAGATAAGGTTGCGCTCAACCGCCAACGGGCCGCCCACTAAATTGCTAAAAGCCCCGCCAAAGATGGCGATGCCCTGATTGGTGTTAGAGATAACAGCGGCGCCGGTGACATCAAGGCCAATATAGTTGCCAATAACGAGATTATGACTGGCGGAGCTTAGGATTTGAATTCCATCCACGTTGTTGCCAGAAATAATGTTGCGGTCAGCCGGCGTGGGGCCGCCCACAAGATTGCGCACCGCCCCCGCGCCGAAAATAAAGACACCGGTTTGGTTAGCGTGTGCGGCGCTTCCCGTTACATCAGTGCCTAAATAATTGGCGGCAATGAGGTTGTTGGCTGAGTCAATCAGCCGAATGGCGCTTCCGCCGCTGAAGCCGTTAATGGCCAACCCATGTACGGTACTGCCGCTAGCGCCCGAATAAAGTTGCAAACCTGAGGCGCCCGCACCAGCGCTTGCGCCGTTTAATTCAATGACAGGCGCTCCAGCATAATCCGGCTCAGTCCGGCCATCAATGGCTACCACGTCCGTCATCACCGGCAGGGCGCTGGAAATCGCAAGCGTATGTGGCCCAGCGCCGGGGAGATTAAACCAAATGGCATTAAAGCCCGTTGTGGCATTAGCCTGTTCAATGGCCGCGCGTAAGGTGCATTCGCCCGGCGTAAAGGTTTCACACAGGCCATCGGCAGTATTGGCATCAGGGGCGTCAGTGACTGTATTGACCACAAAGGTCAGCGCGGGCGCAATTGCGGCGCTAAACTCAGAGGTGTTGCCGTTCGGGTCAGTGGCGGTGGCGCTCACCCACTCCCACGGAGAAACGGTAACCGGGAGGAGGGCGCTGAAATGGAGCACACCATCGGTGTTGGTGGCGGCGGTGTACGCGCCCAAATAGCGTGCGCCTTCCCCAAAACCGTTTGGGCTGGCGGCGGCATTGGCAAAAAACTCTAGCCGGAAGAGGGCGCTGGCGGTGCTGGTCAATGCGCCATGCACCACAAACTGAGAGCCGTTGGTGCTGGCGGAGATCAGCACCGGGTAATTTTGCAGGCCATTCGGGCCGCCGTCACTATCATCAGCATCATTGACCGTTACGCTATCATTATCCAAGTCAATACCGATTTGGCTGTGGTTGTAAATGGAATTGCCGAGGATAGAGATATTCATGGTGTTGGTTGGAAAATCATCCACCAACACGCCCACCTGAGCATTGGCAATAATATTCCCCTCGCCCGCCGCCGCGCCGCCAATACGAATTTGCGTTGCGCCATTCCAAGCAATAACACCAAAAGAAGTCCCCGGAACCGCTGTCGTCCCATCTGCCGCTACGCCAATATAATTTCCAATCACCACATTATTGGCGCTCCCAAACGGAAAGCTAAGGCCGCTATAGTTGTTGCCCGCCAGCACATTGCCTAAGCCCATACCAACGCCGCCGATGGTGGTGTTGCTCCCATCCACCCGAATAGCCGCCGAGGCATTTTGCTCGCCCGCCACAAACTGCCCCAGTGTATTCAACGCGCCGATGTAATTGCCCGTGAGGTTATGCCCATTTGAGTCTGAATTAATGCGGATGCCATTCCCGGCGAAATCACGAATCACCAAACCGCGGATACTGCTTCCATCAGCCGTAGCCGTTAACCGCAGGCCGTCCGCGGCCAAGTCATTTCCATCAATGATGACAATGGGCTGGTTGGCGTTGCTCACAAAATCCGGTTCGCTCGCGCCGTCAATTAACACCGCCTCGGTGATTAAGGGTAAAGCGGACGTAAGCGCAATCAGGTGCGGCCCGGGGCCGGGGATATTAAAGTGGATGGAATTTGCGCCGACGGTAGCGTTTGCCTGTTCAATAGCGGCGCGCAAGCTACATTCACCCGCCACTGCTGTTTCACATAGCCCATCCGCTGTATTCGCGTCAGGCGCATCGCCAATCACATTGACCACCAAAATTATCGGTGGGGTTAGCGTGGGTGTTGGGGTCTCTGTCAGTGTGGGAGTCAAGGTAGGCGTAGCTGTCCTACTTGGCGATGCCGTGTGAGTAAGAGTAGATGTTTCAGTCGGCGTGGAAGTTAAAGTAGAACTCGGCGGAGGTGTGCCCGTCAGCGTGGAAGAAGGCGTAAACGTCACCGAAGGTGTGGAGGTATAGGTCGGCGTAACAGAAGCCGTGACCGTGGCGGACGATGACGGTGTGGGCGTTAACGAAGCGGTTGAAGTGGGCAACGGCGTATTCGTCCGCGTGGGCGTGGCAGTGGCAGGCGCATTGGTGGGGGTGCGAGTGCGCGTTGCCGTAGGCAAGATGGTCGCCGCTGAAGTAGGCGTGCGTGTAAAAGTAGGCGTACGGGTGGAAGTGGAAGTGCGGGTGCGCGTTGCCGTGGGCGTGTGGGAGGTTGTGCGTGTCGGCGTCGGGGTTCCAGTGATGGACGGTGTATGAGAAAGGATGGCCGTTGCACTAGGGCCTAACGTGTTAGAGGGCAAGGCAGAGGCCGTGAGCGTGGCGAGGAGGGTGTCCGTTGGCAGAGGCGTCTCGGTGAAAACCACTTCAGCCGTGGCGGAAGGCAAAATTTCAGGCGCCGGCAAAGAGATTTCGGCAGTATCAGGGTCAAGCCAAAAAGAAGCCCCTTCCACAACTTCTCCAGAGAAATCGCCATCGCGGCGCGCCTCTTCTAAAAGCTTGTTATCCACAGCGGCAAAAACTTGCTCGTCCGTCCATGGGCGATAATCGGCCCTTAACTGGGAAACGATGGCAGAGACTGAGCGAGGGCCAAAACGCATGGTGGCCAACTGCCCCATCCCCATGAGGAGTAAGAAAATCACCAAAATTAAGCCTACGCCTCGGATGAGGCGTTGCAGGCCAGAGGTGAAAGACGTTTTGGACGGGGGTTCGTCAACCATCACACTTCAGCCGCGCTCAGGTTTGGAAGCGGCAAGCACATTATCAAGGCCGCGCCATTTACCCAAACCTGCCCACCCATCCGCTCGGCAATGGCTTTCACCAAGGCCAATTCCAAACCAGGCCCGTTTTCACTATCAAACGCGGCGCGCTCAAATAAACGCGCGGCCTCCAACGAACTTAAGGCTGGCCCATCATCCTGCACGGCAATTTGAATTTGATCATCACGCACGTTGGCCGAGACTTCAATGTGGCCGCCGGGCTGGCACCGATTGGCCGAACACATAACAAGCGCTTGGACGGCGCGATGCAATAATTCCGCATCCATACGCAGGGTTGGCAGATTGGGCGGGAGGCTCAGCCGGAGGCTTAAGTTCTTACTACGAATGAGGCCGTCTGGCGTAGCGCGCACAATTTCTGTAAGCGTTGTATGGAGAGAAATTTCAGTTGGGTTGAGGCCCAAGCCCGCTTCAATTTTCATCAATACCTGAGCATGATCAGCCCAAGCCCGCACACGATCCCACGTCTTGGTCTGCCGATATAAAAGTGAGGCGGCGCGCTTATTTTGATCGCCCAGCAAGACGCTTAACTCCGCCATATCACTCATCGCTTGCGCCAATGGCACCTGCATCCGATTGGCGGCCTCGGCCAACCACTGAAAGCGAACTTCATCCAACCGCTCAAACAACGTTACATCCCGGATGACCATGACCCAGCCATTCTGCGGCAGAGGCGCAATGCTCACCAGCCAGCGGGCAAGCGAGAAACCGGGCACTTCCACCACTAAAGCCTGACCTTTGCCCAGTGTTTGCCAATTGGTAATCAGATGCGTCAACGAACGCGGCAAAACATTTATCGCCGCTTGGCCCAATAAGTCGTTTTTTTCCAGCAACCTTTGGGCGGCTGGGTTGACCACCCGCAAAATCCCTTGGGCGTCGGCTGATAACAAGGCATCGCCCGTGTGGGTGAGAATGGCATTCAGGCGCTCGGTTAGGGTGGCGCGCTCCAGCAACAGCGCGCGATGCGCGCAAGCGCGTTCCACAGCTAGGGAGAGCACCCGCAACGTTTCAAAGGGCTTGGTCAAAAAATCATAAGCGCCGCCAGCCCGCATAGCGGCCACCGCCCGTTCCAACGACCCATAGGCGGTGACGACGATGGCCTCCAAGTAGGGGTCATGTGCGCGCGCCGCCCGCAATAGTTCAAGGCCGGACATTTCCGGCATATCCAAGTCGGTCACTAACACTGCCGGGGCAGAGCCTTGCCGGAGCGCATCGAGGGCGGCCGGGCCATTGGTGAAGGTGGTCACTATGAAGCCCTGTTGTTTGAGGTGTTGGCCCATTACATGTACAAAAGCCACATCATCATCAACCACTACAACTCGTTCAGAGGGCATAAACGTTATCCTAAAGTTTGGCGTTCAAGTTAGCAGGGAAATTGGATGTTGAAATCGGAGGCGGATTACTGGGCAACCAAACCGTAAAGGTGGTGCCAGTTCCCACTTGGCTTTCGACTTCGATGTGTCCACCGTGATTACTGACAATTCCATAACTTACAGCAAGGCCCAACCCGGTTCCTTCGCCGACGGGTTTGGTTGTAAAAAATGGGTCAAAAATTTTATTGAGGTGGTCAGGCTGAATACCAGAGCCATTATCTTGAATGATGATGGCAACACCTTGTTTCATTGGACACATTTTGACGCGCAAGAGGCCGCTACCCTTCTCGCGCATAGCTTGAATGGCATTTTGAACTAAGTTGATCAGCACTTGCTCAATCAATTGGGCATCGTACGTAATCATCACGCTCTCAGCGGGGATTTCAGGCAGGACGCGCACATGCGCCTCACGCGCCATAAAGCCCGTTAACCGCAAAACCGTTTCCACAGTAGTACGCAAATCGCCGGGCAACATTTCCAAATTGGATTGCCGCGCAAACTTCATCAAATCTCCCACAATCCGCGAAGCCCGCGCCGCGCTTTCCCGAATCAGCGCGGCGTTTTGCCGTTGCTCTTCAGTCAGACGAGGGTCATCTTCCATTAATTCGGCTAGGCCATTGATGGCGGCAAGTGGGTTTTTAACATCATGCACAATGCCCGCCGTTAGTTGCCCAATGGCAGACATTTTTTCGGATTGCACCAGTTGTTGCTGAGTGGCGCGCAGGCGCGTATTGGTCTCGGCCAATTCCTGATTCCGTTGCACTGTTTCAGCGTGCAACCGCTCAGCCGTCTCTGTGCGTTCGCGCAGGCGCGACGTCATGGCATCAAATGCCTGCGCCAGATCTCCAATTTCATCACTCATCCGTAAACCGGTTTGCTGATTCAAATCGCCGGCGGCGACCGATTGCGAGATGGCCCGGAGCCGCAAAATGGGTTTGGCAATGCGTTGCGCCAAAATAAAACCGAGAATGACCACTAAGCCGGCCATGGACGCAAAGAGCAAGCTAATCACATTGCGGCTATTGGCGGCTGAATCCACCACAAAGTTACTGTTTTGCACCACAGACAAAATCCCCAACGTTTGTTGCCGAACCACCAGAGGTGAATCCGCAACCTGAAAGGGGCGGCCATAGATTTCAACACTGCGCAATTGGGTGGTGCCGGTGATGAGGCCGCCGGGCAAGGCCAACGCTTCTACGTTGCCCGCGGTGAGGAATTGAGGATCGGATTGAACAAACGTGGTCTCAAGAAGGCGACCATCAGGATTCAGCACGCTGATATCAGCCAAAGCCAATTGCTTAATATCAATGAGCAAGTCGTTGAGATTCGTCCCAATCAACATCGCCCCTACCAACGCGTCATCGGCAAGCCGCCGCACTGGAGCTACCGTAAATAAATACCAACCCTGTTGAGTCTTGAGCAGGCCGGCAAATTTATCGCCTTGCTCATCCTGCTCACCGCGCAAAACGCGTTCCAAAGGCGGGAAACGCAAAAGCTCTGAGCCGTTACTGACTAGGTATTCGCCGCTCGCGGGCACATACGCCAAGGTGAGGATTTCACGGCCTTCCATATCAACGGTGGCCACCACATCCACTTTTTTATTGACGGCCAATGGCAGAAGACGCTCACGCAATAAATCCGCATTTCGGGTCTCTACCGCTTCCGCCACCTGTTCAGTAAAGACCATCGCCCGTAATTCGGCCAAATGGTCGGCTTCCTGGCGCACAATGCCATCTGCCGCCACATTCGCCGCTTCGGCTAACTGGCGCTCAAAACGCTCCTGCGCCGAGCCAAAGGCCAGACGAGTGGCGATGAACGTCCCCACCATCGCCACCAGCACCGTCAAAATCAAATACGGACCAATCAATTTGCCGCGCAGGTTAGTAAAACGAAAACGCCCGCGGTTATCCATCCACCATGCGCTCACTTGAGTTAAGAATTTTATAGGTGAACTTAAAACCGGCATTACAGCCCTTAATCCTTCGCCTTAGTATAAGTGCTGGAGGCCATAAATAATCGATTGACTAGGTTTGCTATGGATAAGAATTACCAGTAGGATGTGGGTCACCTCAAAGTTAGAAGGCCGTATGGAGAGCTTTCATGTCTGAAATGATCTTGGAAAATGCCCGCATTTACACCCTAGAAGGGCAGACCCCGCTGGTGGAAGCGCTGGCCGTGCGCGGCGCAGAAATTGTGGCGACCGGGGCTGTAGCTGACGTGCAAGCTGCCCTGCCCCGCGCTCAGCGGCTGAACCTAAACGGGCGCGCCGTAGTGCCCGGTTTAATTGACGCGCACATGCACATGGAATGGTATAGCCTGAGCCTAACCCAAGTGGATGCTGGAACTGAAACGTTGGCGGAGTGCCTGAGCCGAGTGGCCGCGCAGGCCAAACATACGCCGCGGGGTGCATGGATTACGGGTTTTGGGTGGAACCAGACGCGGTGGGGCGGGCCATTTCCCACCGCGCAACAATTGGATTCAATTTCTATAGAGCACCCCATCTATTTACGCGCCCAATCCGGGCACGCCGGCTGGGCCAATTCACTGGCGCTTAGGTTGGCGAACATCACCAGCCAAACGCCCCACCCACCCGGCGGAGAAATTCAGAAAGACGCGCACGGCCACCCTACCGGCATTTTGCTGGAAGAAGCCATGAACGTGATGGAAAAACTGATTGCGCCGCCCACTGAGGCCGAGTTGGCCAATATGATGCAGACGGCGCAAACGCAGTTATGGCGCTTTGGCCTGACGGGCGTGCATGATTTTGACGGACGACGGAGCTTGGCGGCGTGGCAAATTTTGCGAGAGCGCGGGCAGTTGGGGTTGCGCGTGTGCAAAACCATCCGCGTGGCATATTTGGAACATGCCATCGCGCTAGGCCTGCGCTCCGGCTTTGGGGATGAGTGGTTGCGGCTGGGCAATGTGAAGGTGTTTTTAGATGGCGCGCTTGGCCCCCGCACCGCCCGCATGATTGAGCCATACGATGACAACGCCGATAACTACGGCCTAACGGTAACAGATACCGAGGAGTTTTATGAGCAGGCCAGCCGAGCCGCCGCGCACGGCCTGGCAATGACGACGCACGCCATTGGCGATAAAGCCAACCATGATTTGCTGAATGTGTACGCGCGCGTGCGGGAGGAAGAAGCCGGGCGCGGCCCAACCCGCTTGCGGCACCGGTGTGAGCATGTGCAGATCTTGCACCCGCAAGATTACGCCCGGTTGGGGCAATTGAACGTGATTGCTTCCATGCAACCCATTCACGCCACCAGCGATATGGTAATGGCTGAGAAGGCCTGGGGCGCGCGCAGTTTGGGCGCGTATGCGTTGCGCACACAACTCAATGCAGGAGCAACATTAGCGTTTGGGAGTGATGCACCCGTGGAAAGCCCTAACCCCCTCTTGGGCATTCACGCCGCCGTCACCCGCCGCCGCGCAGATGGTTCGCCCGGGCCGGAGGGCTGGTATCCGGCGCAACGGCTGACGGTAACGGAAGCCGTGCATGGTTTTACACAAGGCGCGGCCTACGCCGGTTACATGGAAAATAAACTTGGCACGCTCGCGCCCGGCAAGCTGGCGGATTTAGTAGTGCTTGACCAAGATATTTTTACATGCGAACCGATGGCGATTAAGGATGTGCAGGTTGTAGGAACAATGGTGGGCGGAGAGTGGAAATATCGCGCGTTTTAGAGTTAGGCGAAAATACGGATGAACACGGAGCATCCGTGTTCATCTATCTGTGTATTTGGTGTTGTAGAAGTTTTAGTTTAAGCGCGAGCGGCGGGAGGGCGGCTCGTCATCTTCTTCATCTTCCCCCTCATCCAAAAGCTCATCCATCGCGTCTGCCGCCAGGCTGGGGATATAGGCATAACCGTCAAAGCCGTCTTGTTCATCCGCAAAGCCGATGTGACGACCATCCGGCACCAAGCCCACCACAATTACATCAGTGCCATCTTGCACCAGCGCCCAGCCCACGAGCGGCACGGCGCGCACTTCACCCTCTTCTACAAGTTCAGCCGCCCACCCCTCGGAAGGCATAATTTGTTGAATACGACGAGGAATTTTCATTTGGTCTCCGGTTTACCTTGCACGCGCGGCGCGCCACAAATGGCGCAGATTTGCGCGTCTGCGTCTTCAAACGGCGCGCCACAAAATTTGCACGTGGTCAGCATTAATTTTTTCTCCTCTTGAAGTTTTTTCTCGCGTTGAACGGTTTGCCACTCATCATCCAACGTGTTGCCCAAACGTTGAACAGTCTCGCGGATTTTATTGCTCAACACTAAATTCTCAGCCGATTCTGTTAGCCGCCCAACGTTGCGGGCCGCGTCCGTTAAGCCGCCAATCACATTACCGGTGAGCACCTTGCCCAAAGAACCAAGCGCTGCGCCGCCCACCTCCGCCGCCGCGCCACCCATAGCCGCCAAACTAGGCGCGCTGGCCGTAATGTTTACCTCATCAGATTTCTGCACAAAAGAAATGGTAACAGCCGTCACCCAGTTGCCGGTAGGCAGTTTCTGCAAGAATTTCACCGTGGCTTGGTCATTCTGGAGCGCCACCTCTGGGCGGGTATCATGGTCGCCTAAAGCTTGGAGCGCATCGGTAAAAACGCGCAGGGTGGCCTGCGGCGGGCGCGCCGAATGAAAACTATAGCTGGCGGCGGAGGTAGCATCTTTTAGCCCGCCTGCCACACCGCCCGCCGCCGCCGCGCCCAGCAAGCCCACCTGCCCTAACTCGGAGCCAGTGGGGGTTACAGCCGCTTCAGCTTCTTTAGCCTGCCGCCGGGCGCGCTCAATTAAGGATTCACGTTTAGGTTCAGCATCACTCATGGTTAATCTCCTAACCGATAAGTGATTTTACCGCAGATGTTAGCTCGCTTTCAGCCAAGCGGCTGACAGTTATCAACCATTATGGTTTATACCCTGCACGGCGAAGTAAGGTTTCTATGACTTTGATTTTTCGTTCGCCGACTGAGATAGCCGCTTGCAAGCTTTATCGCACTGCGCCGCGAGCGGCGACTTTCCAAATTACTTCTACTTGCTCGCCGCGCGCGCCAACCACTTCATCAAATAAATTACTGACCACGCAACAATGGTTAGGGATCACCGTCAGGCGTTCGCCGATGACGGGCTGACGGTCACAGGCTGAAAAGTCAACGTGCCCATGCTCCTCAGACAACGCATAGATTTTAGCAGCGGGGTACTCACAAATGTAGCCGTAGCCATCCAACCCATACATATCGCTGGATAAAGATTTACTGCCCGCATCTACGATTCCGCGCTCTGGTGTAGGGCGGCTTACCACCGTAGTATGAACTTTTAGCGCGCACTGATCCAGCGTCATCGCCCCAGCGCGGAGCATCATCCGATCTCCATATACATACGTGCCCGCGCGGTGTTCCGTGACTTCAGGATGTGTGTGGGCCTGCCACATAGCCGGTGTGCCGCCGCCACTCACTCTTTCAAGATGCAGGCCAGCACCTGCAAGCAGGGCGCGCGTTTCACGCACAAAAGCATCGGTTTGTTCGCTAGATGGGTAAGTCATCAGCCCGCCGAAATGAAGGCCGGGCAATTGCTGGACGAGACGCGCTAGCTCCGCCGCTTGATGTGGAGATTGCACGCCGCAACGGCGCGCGCCCGTGTCACACTCAATTAGAACTATCAATGTGAGTTCGGCCCGTTGCGCGGCGGCGGAAAGCCCATGAAGCACATCAGCGGAATCGGCCGTCACGCTGATGGTCACTTTCTTCGCCAGCGCCATCAGCCGGCTGAGTTTACGCTCCCCTACAATGTTATAGGGGATGAAAATATCCTTGAAACCGGCCTCGGCCATTACTTCCGCTTCGCCGACTTTTTGGCACGTCAGGCCAACAGCGCCCGCCTCGATTTGCAGACGCGCAATCTCTGGGATCTTGTGAGTCTTAATATGGGGACGATTGGCAATGCCATGTTGGTTAAGATAGGACTGTAAACGGATGATATTTGCCTGGAGTAGGTCAACTTCCACCACGGGAACGGGCGTCTCAAGTTCATCCACGCGCATTGAAAGCTCCTTTAATATGTCAGCGTTACTTTGCGGATATGACGCGGCGCTTCTGGGTTGTGGCCTTTGGCGCGGGTGAGGTGATAACAATACAGTTGCGCAGGGATGATGCTAACCAGCGGCGTCAGCCACTCCGGCAAACCAGTGGGCAGGCGCAAACTGGCTTGCCCTAGCGCCAAAGCCTCTTCAACATCAGAGAGCACCAACAATTGCGCGCCATAATCTTCACGCAGGCGGTGTAACAAACCCAGTAAATCCGCTAACACCACGCCGCTGGGCGCAATGGCAAATACCGGGAAGCCCTCGCCCACAATGGCAATCGGCCCGTGTTGAAAATCCGCCGCTGAATACGGGTCTGCCAGCACATAGGTTAGTTCTTTTAACTTCAACGCCCACTCTTGCGCGGCGGAATAGTTATAGCCGCGCCCCAACACCACGCACTGCGTCAGCGTGGCGTGTTGAGCGGCCAGCGCTTCAATCTGCGGCTCTAGCGCCAACGCTTGGCGCGCGGCGGCGGGCACTTGGCGAAGCGCGGCCAATTGTTCCGCATCATCCCGCATCGCCGCCGAAAGGGCGGCCAGCATCAACAACTCGGTGGTGTACGTTTTGGTGGCGGCCACTGCCTTCTCCGGCCCGGCACTTAAATTCAGCGTGTGCGTGGCGGCCAGCGCCAACGGCGATTGAATGTCGTTGGTGAGGGTGAGAGTCAACGCGCCCTGCCGTTGCGCTTCGGCAATCACGCTCACCACATCCGGTGATTGGCCGGATTGCGAGATGCCCACCACCAGCGCATTTTTTAGGCGCGGTGAACTGCCATAGAGGGAGAACAGAGACGGTGCGGCCAGCGCTACGGCCAGTTGGTTGTTCGCGCCCCATAAGTATTGGGCGTATGTGCCGGCGTGGTCTGAGGTGCCGCGCGCCGCCAGCAGAACAAATTCCACGTTTCGCGCGCAGATGGCCGCCGCTGTTTTTTGAATAGCGGCGAGCTGAGAGTCCAACAGGTGTTGAAGCACATCCGGCTGTTCTAAAATTTCATCGCGCAGGCCCATAAGTCAATCCTTGCCGTTATAAACACAAACCACACGAATTTCACAAAACTCATTCAACGTATCATTTATGAAATTCGAGTTCAAATCATCTTTGATACACCACTACGCCTTCGGCCACCGTCAGCCGCACCTCACCCGCATCATCCAACAAAATGAAATCGGCATCCTTGCCCACCTCCAAACTACCCTTGCGCGCCGAAACGCCGATGGCGCGGGCGGCGTTCAGGCTGGTAGTTGGCCAAGTTTCTTGTAAGGTCAAACCAGTGGCCTGTTGGAAATTTTTTAGTGCCATTTCCATAGTCAGGATACTGCCCGCTAACTGCCCATCCGGCAGGCGCACCGCCCCGCCCTGCACTTGCACGATGCGCGTATCAATTGGGTATTCCCCCTCCGGCTGGCCAGTGGCCCGCATGGCATCAGTAATCAAAATCACGCCCTCTGGCCCTTTAGCTTTCGCGAGCAATTGTATGGCCGCCGGATGCACATGTATGTTATCCACAATTAACTCGCATTGAATTTGTGGGAGCGTGAGAATTGCGCCCACCGTGCCCGGCTCACGGTGGCCGAGGCCTAGCATAGCATTGAAGCTGTGCGTGGCCTGCCGCAGGCCATGCTTCACCGCCGTCACCATTTGTTCGTAGGAGGCGGCAGTGTGCGCGGCAGAAACCGTGACGCCGCGCCGCACGCACTCGTCAATCAACCACAAGTTTTCGGGGAACTCTGGGGCCAGCGCCAACAAACGCACCACGCCTGTCTCTAAAAACGTTAACGCTTCCTCCCGCTCCGCCCGTCGGATAAGGCGCGGGTCTTGCGCGCCACATTTGGTTGGGTTGAGATACGGCCCCTCCACATGCGCGCCAAGAATAGTAGCGCCGCCTTCAACTGGCCCTTGCACTTCGGCCACCAATTTCAATGCGTAGAGCGTGGCCTCGCGAGTGGCCGTCCAGGTGGTAGGCAAAAAGCTGGTCACGCCATGGCGCGCAAAGAAACGGGCCATCGCGCGCAGGCCATCCGGCGAAGCGTCCATTAGCTCATGCCCTGCCGCGCCGTGAACGTGTACATCAATAAAGCCCGGAAGCAGATGCTGGCCGCGCGCATCGATCTGCTCCGTGAGAAAGCCAGCCGGAAACTCTGGCGGTTGGCCCGCGCCCATTAACTTAATCTCACGGCCTTCCGTTAACAGCCAACCCGGCGTCCACTCTTCCGTGAGGCCGTAAACGTGTGCGTTGGCAATGAGCAAGCGGTTCGGCGTCATCATTGAATAGAAACGGGCAATTGGCCCGTAAATTGAAGCTCACCCCACAAGCCGCGCGCCAGGGCTTGGACGTGATGGTTAGTGATCAAGGAACGCAGCGAGATGAGCCACTCAGTGTTGTAGTCAAACCAACTTTAGTGGGCATAATCTCTGTCACTGTAATCACGCACTTAATAGCAAACATGCGGGAAATAACTGTACAGACCACCATCGTTTCCAAACAAAAAGCCACCTCGCGGTGGCCTTTTCTTCATTACACATCTAAGTTCTTCACGTTCTTCGCGTGCGTTTGGATGAATTTGCGCCGCGGGTCAACGGCGTCGCCCATCAGCATATCAAAGGTGCGGTCCGCTTCCGCCGCATCTTCAATATCTACTTGCAAAAGCGTGCGGTGGGCTGGGTTCATGGTAGTCTCCCACAACTGCTCGGCGTTCATCTCGCCAAGGCCCTTAAAACGTTGGATGCTGGCGCGCTCGGCATCCTTGCCCAGCGCCTTGATTACTTTATCTTTCTCGGCGTCGTTGTACACATATTGCGCGTTCTTTTTATGCTCAATGCGGTACAGCGGCGGCTGAGCAATGTACAGGTGGCCTTGCTCAATCAAGCTCTGCATGTAACGGAAGAAAAAGGTAAGCAGAAGCGTGCGGATGTGGGAGCCGTCCACATCGGCGTCCGTCATCAAAATCACGCGCCCGTAGCGCAAACCTTCCAGCGAGAAGCCTTCGCCAATGCCAGTTCCCAGCGCCGAAATCAGCGCTTTCACTTCATTGTTGCTCAAAATCTTATCCAGCCGCGCACGCTCGGTATTCAGAATCTTGCCGCGCAGGGGCAAAATGGCTTGGAAGTGCCGGTCACGGCCCTGCTTGGCGGAGCCGCCGGCGCTGTCACCTTCCACAATGTACAACTCACATTTAGCCGGGTCGCGCTCGGAGCAATCCGCCAGTTTGCCGGGGAGCGTCAGGCTCTCCAACGCGCTCTTGCGGATGACCAAATCTCGCGCCTTCTTGGCCGCTTCGCGCGCTCGCGCCGAGGTGAGACACTTCTCAATGATGGCCTTGGCCTCACGCGGATTCTCTTCTAAGAACGAGCCGAAAGCTTCCACCGTTACTTGCTGAACGGCGGTCTGCACTTCGGGGTTCATCAGCTTCACCTTGGTCTGAGACTCAAACTGCGGCTCACGGTGTTTAATGCTCACAATAGCCGTCAGGCCCTCGCGCGTATCTTCGCCGGAGAAGTTCGGGTCAGAGTCCTTCAGCCCACCGCTCTTGCGTCCGTAATCATTAATGACGCGGGTGAGCGCACTGCGCAAGCCCGTCATATGGGTGCCGCCGTCAATAGTATTGATGGTGTTGGCGAAGGAATATACGGACTCATTGTAAGAGTCTGTGTATTGCACGGCCACTTCCACGCCCACGCCGTCCACTTCTTTCTCGGCATGAACAACGGAGTGTAACGCTTCGCGGTTGCGGTTGAGGTAGCGCACAAAGCTCTTAATGCCGCCCTCAAAGTAAAAGTTCATCTCGCGGCCGTCACGCTCATCCTTGAAATCAATGCGCACGCCGCGCGTTACAAACGCCATCTCGCGGAAGCGGGCGAGCAAGGTTTCGAATTTATAATCCAACCCCTCTTCACGGAAAATGGTTCGATCAAAGCGAAAGGTTTGGCGTGTGCCGGTATCATCCGCCTTTACTTTGCCGATGTGCTTAATCTGACCGACGGGAACGCCGCGTTCATAGCGTTGCTTCCACAGTTTGCCATCGCGCTTAATCTCAGTCTCCATCCATTCGGAAAGCGCATTCACGGCGGAGATGCCCACGCCGTGCAAACCACCCGAAACTTTATACCCGCCGCCGCCAAATTTGCCGCCGGCGCCAATCACCGTCATCACCACATCCACAGTTTCCATCGGCTTACCTTTGGCATCTTTTTTAGTGGGGTGTGGGCCAACCGGGATGCCACGCCCGTTATCTTCAATGGTTACACTGCTATCGGCATGAATAGTGACGTTGATTTGCGTACAAAAGCCGGCCAATGCTTCATCAATGGAGTTATCCACCACTTCGTATACTAAGTGGTGCAAAGCTTTAATATCAGTGCCGCCCACGTACATTCCGGGGCGCTTGCGCACGTGCTCAATGCCTTCTAAGGCTTGAATTGAGCTAACATCGTAGGTAAGCGGTTGGTCTGCCATGCAAAACTCCGGAAAAGGTAAAGTGTAGAAAAATCAATCGAATTATCGAAAATTAAGCCCAAACCGATTGGCGCAATCACTGACAATTGCCTGCGTCGCAGGCTTTTCGTAAAGTTGCGTCGGTCAAAACTCATTCGCAATCGAGCCGAATGCTTACGAGCGGCGCGCCGTGTGGGCAGTCGTCGTTGTTTTCTGCATCGCCTGCCACCAGCGGTAACGGTCTTGGTAAAACACAAAGGTTGCGGTCACAGTGGCCGTAGCCACAATGGCATGCCCACTAATTCCTAATAACAACAACCACGAGGCATCGGCAGGCAGGCCCCATAACGTGCTAAGACCCAAATTGATGAGCGTGAGGGTGGCAAACAAGGAGGCCGTTTGCGGTAAATTGCTCTGCACCAACCGCAAACTATCCAGCAAACCGCCAAATAACCCGCGTTTTTGTAGAACAATGCCGTGCGGAGCAAAGCCGCCAAAAATCAGCACCCACAGCAAGCCTGTACCCACAACCACCAGAATCAAATATCCCAGTAGTGGGTTAAAGGCAGAGGCTACGCTGGCAATCACAAAGGTGGGTGCGCCAATGAGAAAAATCAACACCAAAGCCAAAGCCAAGACGATAAGCAACCGGAGCCAGTCGGCCCACACGCGCGTTACCAGTTCACGAAAATTAAAACGGCCATCGCGTACTTGCTGAGCAATCATGCCAAAGTACAAGGCCCCCACCCATACTCCTGCCATCACAAAAACTACTTGCATCAACAGATAAAGTAAAACATTACCCAGAGCAAAAGTTGCCGGCGCTCCAAAAGGAGTTAGGATAGCAGGCCGGCCACTCAGCAAGCTGGGCAAGCCCAGCGGCGCTGTGCTCAGCACGCTAAAAAAATTAAATCGCTCTCCCGCCGCTTCTAGCAAGTTGGTTAGCGCTTGGGTGTTATTGGGTGTAGCGTCAGAGCCGGATGTGAGCATCATTTCCCGAAAAAAGCCGGCTAACTGCCGCGTGATAGGCGCAATTGAAAGATGCACGCCCAGCCACAGCCAAATATCCAATAAAAGGGGGAGGAGCACCAGCAGGAATTGCCGATTAACCACCTCGAACCCCGCCGTAATGGAAGCCACAATGCCTCGCGGCTCACTGGGTACTTGGTTACGCACGGTTGTTGATGAAGTCACAGCTTTTAATTTTACCACGTTTGTTCTAGTAATTTTCACTTGAAAAGTAGCATAAAAGCGATTTTTACGCGAATTTTTAGGGGAATTAGCCGTTTCATAACCCGAAAGCAGCGCCGGATTGGCGAACACAAAAAAGCCCGCCGAAACTCTGCGGCGGGCCAATAGCATCAGCCAAGGTCTTAGTTATTCCACCTTCGTCAGGCGGCTAATCAAATCATAAAAGATAAAAAAGTTGGGGATTTGCGGCACGGTAGCCGAGGCCCAGTTGAACCAACCGCCTTCTTTTTTAACAGAGATGTTGCCCGCATTGAGCTTAATGGCCTTAATTTCGCTCCACTGCAAGCTTTTGTTACCGCTGTAAATGCCCTGCCGGTCAATAGCGAGCGGGCCAAACGTTAATCTTTGCCCGTTTTGTAGGGCCGTAACATAGCGCGGATAAAGCGCGTTCGTGGCGCCCTTCTGAATGGCGTTGCCCAAATCTGCAATTTTGTCAAACTTATCATCCAAAACAATCTTTTGTTTATCCTGCGTTTGAATGGTGTAGACATGCGTGGTGCCGGTGTAAATGCCATTGCGATAATGTTTAGTAATGGCCTGCCAGACAGCCTCAATTTGGTCCCAGCGTACTTGTTGCAGGCCTTTGCGGTCAACATAGGCAAAGCCGGCTTCATACAATGCGGCAGAGGTTTTCCAATCGCGCCAAGTGCTGTAAATCATCCACACACCTAAGGCCAAAGCGCCCACCCCCGCCACCGCCACCACCGCCAAGCCCGGCGCTTCATTATCAATGCGGGCTAGACCATAACGAGTATAAGTGTCATATAGGCCAAACGCCGCTCCACCGCACATCAATGGCGCGGCAATCAGACTGAAAGCCGCGCACCCCAGGCTCGTCCAGCGATTGGAGCTCTTAAGTTTATGCTCAGCTACAAGCGCGCCAAGGCCGACGACTGACGTAAAAGGAGACTCTGTTGTGGACTGCATGATGACCTCCGAATGAAGTACGCCTTTTATACCTTGTCTGTCACGGGCTAGCAACAAGCGCCGCTGGCAAAGCTCCAACCAAAGTCAAGTTTCGGTTTAAGCTGGGGGGAGCGTATCAGTTATGATAAGGAGTCACAACCGTTTTCAGCGAGGTGTGCATGCACTCGATGACCACACAATTCGAGACACGGTGGATGACAAGTTTGCGCTGGTTACCCATGATCGCCGCTGTCATTCAAGTAAGTGTTGGGGGATTGGTGTTATGGGGATGGGGCTTCCAAATTCCTCTCCTCCAAAGTCTTTTACCTGAACTAGCAACGATGAAACCGCTCACGGCTGTTGCCAACATACTGGCGGGCATTGCCTTGTGGCACTTACGGTCAGAAACCAGCCCCATTAGGCAAAAAACTCTTGGCCGGTTGTGCGCCGGCTTGGTTATGCTGATTGGAGGGGTAGTTCTGGCTGAATATCTTTTCCACCTACCCTGGAATATTGACGCTTGGCTGTTCGCAGAAGCGATACTGGCGGAAGGCGGCCCATACCCCGGGCGTCCATCTCCGGCCACCGCGCTTTGCCTTTTCCTATTGGGTCTGGCGCTCCTCATGCTAGACTGGCGCGCCAACTGGCCCACCTCTCTGCTCGCCCTCGCCGTTTTGTTCATCAGTGGCTTGGCGCTTATAGGGTATATATATGGGGTTGAGAGTTTGTATCAAATCCCATCTTATTCATCCACGGCGTTGCATACAGTGGCCCTGTTTATCATCGGCGTTATCGGGGGTTTATTCGCCCGTCCCACGCAAGCCGTTATGGCTGTGATTCACTCGCGGTTTGGAGGTGGGCAAATGGCCCGCCGCCTCCTGCCTGCCGCGCTTTTGCTTCCGCTTGTTTTAGGCTGGTTTCACTTACAGGGTGAGTTAGTCGGCTGGTACGATACCCACTTTGGCTTGGCGCTATTCGCCAGCGGTAATATCGTCATGTTTAGTATCTTGATTTTTTTGAATGCGCGGCAACTCAACCAAGAAGACGCGCAACGCGCAGCCATCCTAGACTCGTTGCGCGCCAGCGAAAACCGGTTTGCCAAAATCTTCAACTCCAGCCCCACAGCCATCAGCATTTCCAGCACCGAGACTGGGAGAATAATAGAAATCAATGAAGCCGGCCTGCAACTGTTTGGCTATTCGCGCGCCGAAGTTATTGGGCGGACGGCAATTGAGCTGGGCATTACCAATCCGCAACTCCGGCAACAAGCTATTGAGGAAATCAAACGCGTCGGCGTTATGCGCAACCGCGAAGGCGTGGTTTATACCCGGACAGGCGAAGCGCGCCACGTCATCATTTCAATTGAGACAGACACCCTCAATAACGAATTGTGCACGCTGGCCTCCATGTTTGATATTACTGAGCGCAAGCGCGCCGAGGAAGCCCAGCGCCTGAGCGCCGCCATCATGGAAAATATTGCGGCGGGCATTGATTTGGTGCGCGTCAGCGATGGCGCGATTGTTTACACCAATCCGGGGTTTGACAAATTGTTTGGCTATGCTCAGGGAGAGCTTATCGGGCAATCTGTTTCTGTGATTAATGCGCCCACCGAACACACCCCCGAGGAAACAGCGCACCGCATTTTCACGGCCTTGCGGCAAGACAAAGTTTGGGAAGGGGAGGTATATAGCCGCCACAAGGATGGCACAGCGTTTTGGTGTTACGCCAGCGTCTCTACCTTTGAGCATACTGAACATGGAACTGTTTGGGTGGAGGCCCGCCAAGATATCAGCGAACGTAAACGCGCGGAAGCGTTGCTCCATCGGCAGGCGCGGTTACTGGAGTTAGCCCATGAGCCGATTGTGATTTGGCAACTCGACGGCGGGATTGTTTTTTGGAATCGGGGCGCCGAACAGCTTTATGGCTTTTCGGCAGACGAAGCGCTAGGACGCGAAAGCCATGCGCTACTCAGCACAAAACATCCGCTCGGTATCAACCAATTTTTGGCGTTGCTCAAACAAACGGGTGAGTGGCAGGGTGAGCTGACTCACACCCGCCACGATGGCACACAACTCATTGTGGAAAGCCGCCAACAACTCATCCATGATGAAATGGGAGTATGGCTGGTGCTGGAAACAAATCGTGATGTGACCGAGCGCAAGCGCGCCGAGGCAAAAATCACCGAGGCGTTACGAGAAAAAGAAGTCCTCCTCAAAGAAATTCACCATCGGGTAAAAAACAACCTGCAGGTGATTGCCAGCATGCTCCGCTTACAGGCGGATGGCCTGCCTGACCCTAACGCCCGCGCCCTGCTCATGGATAACCAGCGGCGGGTACGCTCAATGGCTCTCATCCATGAACAGTTGTATCAGGCACAGGATCTAGCGCATATCAATTTTAGCGACTACGTCACCAGCCTGGTAAATTATTTGTGGCGACTGTACGCGCCCACCCAAGCGCTCGCAGAGGTGCAGGTACACGTTGAGGCCATTACGCTGGAAATTGAGCAGGCAATGCCTCTGGGCCTTATCGTTAACGAACTGGTTTCGAATAGTCTGCGGCATGCTTTTCCAGCCGGGGCCGCCGCCGGCCCGCGTAGGCTTTGGGTTTCCGCCAGACGCGCAACCAGCGGCTGGTTGGAGGTGGAGGTGGGCGATACCGGCGTGGGGCTACCCGAAGGCTTTGCAATTGAGAAAACCACCTCGATGGGATTACAATTAGTGCAAGCATTTATATTGCAATTACGGGGGCAACTCCAGATTCACAATCACCCCGGCGCACGGTTCACAATGACCTTCCCCCAACTTTAGGAGGCTGTATGACGAAAGCCCGTTTAGTTGTAGTTGAAGACGAAGTCATTATTGCACGAGACATCCAACACACCCTCAAGCGCTTAGGATATGAAGTGCTGGCATTATCCACGACGGGCGAAGACGCACTCAAACGGGTGGCCGAGACCCAACCGGATGTCGTCCTGATGGATATTCGCCTGAGCGGGGAGATGGACGGCGTCGCCACCGCTGAGATTATCCGCACCCGAGATAAACTGCCGGTGGTGTATCTCACCGCCCACTCCGATGAAGCCACCCTGCGCCGCGCCCAAGTGACCGAACCATATGGTTACGTCCTCAAACCCTTTGAAGAACGAGAATTAGTGATTGCCATTGATATCGCTCTATACCGGCACACCGTTGAAATGCAATTACGACGGATGGAACGCTGGCTGGCTACAACGCTTGATAGCATCGGCGATGCCGTCATCGCCGCCGATACTGCCGGATCAGTTACTTACATGAACCGGGTGGCCGAAGCGCTCACCGGTTGGCCCTTGGCAGAGGCCATGGGCCGCCCGCTTGAAAAGGTGCTTCAGCTCATTCATAGTGAGCCGCCTCATGCGCCAATTGAAAGTCTAGTGGCCAGAGTATTGCGCGAAGGGATGATTATTGAACTCAATCCGAATACCATGCTCCTCAACCGCGCCGGCAATATGGTGCCGGTGGATGATAGCGCCGCGCCTATTCGAGATGAAGCCGAGCAAGTTTTAGGAGTGGTGATTATCTGCCGCGATGTCTCAGCCCGCCATCGCGCCGAGGCGCAATTGCGTCACTCCGCCAGTCATGATGCCCTCACCGGTTTGCCCAACCGGGTTTTGCTGATGGATCGTCTCAGCTACGCTTTTGAGCACGCGCGACGGCACCCCGGCTATCATTTCGCCCTGCTCTATTTAGACCTGGATCGCTTCAAGGTGATTAACGATAGTTTGGGGCATCTATTTGGCGACCAAGTCCTCATCCAGGCGGCCCAGCGGCTGGCCAAAAGCTTGCGACTGGAAGATATGATTGCGCGGTTAGGCGGCGATGAATTTGTAATCTTGCTTGATGGCGTGTCGGATTTACGGGATGCGGTGCATATCGCCGAAAGGATTCAGGACAGCTTACGCGAGGGTATCAAGGTCAAAGATCAGGTGGTCTTTACGACCGTCAGCATTGGCGTTGTGTTGAGCCAAGCCGACTATAAAGAACCGGATGAAATTTTGCGGGACGCCGATACCGCGCTCTATCAGGCCAAAGCCCAGGGCAAGGCCCGGTATCATATTTTTGATACGGCTTTACATCAACGCGCCCTGAAGCTCTTGCGGCTGGAAACAGATTTGCGCTACGCCCTTGAGCGCGAAGAGTTCCGAATTTTTTATCAGCCGATTGTGGAACTGAAGAGCGGGCAACTGCGCGGCTTTGAAGCCCTCATCCGCTGGCAACATCCGGAACGCGGCCTGCTCACGCCGGATGAATTTTTGGGTTTGGCCGAGGAGACCGGCCTGATTGTTCCGCTGGGCTGGTGGACGTTCCGGCAAGCCTGCCATCAGGCCGCGCGCTGGCAAAAGCATGGCGACTTAAGCATTAGCGTCAACGTCTCTAATCGGCAGTTTTTACAGCCTGATTTACTGCCGCAGATTAACCAAATCCTGACGGAAACCGGTCTATCGCCCCATCAATTCTGTCTCGAAATCACTGAAACTGTTATTTTGGACGAGAATGGTTTTGATATTTTGTCCAAGCTCAAAGCCATCGGTGTTCAATTGCATTTGGACGACTTCGGAACAGGCTATTCATCATTGAGCTTGATTCATCGCGCCCCGATTGACATGCTCAAAATTGACCAGCACTTTATACAAACTCTCACCGATGAGACCGGCGAAAAAAGCTCGACGGTGCGAACGATTCTGTTGCTGGCGCAGGAGCTAGGGTTACACGTGGTGGCCGAGGGAATTCAAACAGCCGCGCAAGCAACTTTTCTCAAAGCGTTGGCGTGCGAACATGGGCAAGGCTATTTGTTTTCCAAACCGATAGATGCCGCAACGGCCACAGCCTTAATCCAAGAAAATAGACGTTTGCCGCCGGAATAATAACGCCCTTCCGCAGACCGAAGGGCGTTGCCGGGTCATCCTTATCCTTAGACCGATTTCTTAAACGCTTTCCGCCCCGCGTATTCTGCCTTGCTTCCTAATTCTTCCTCAATCCGAAGCAACTGATTGTACTTCTCGACGCGGTCACTGCGAGCGGGTGCGCCTGTCTTAATCTGGCCGCAGTTGAGGGCCACAGACATATCCGAGATGAAGGTATCGCCCGTCTCACCCGACCGATGAGAAGCAATGGCCGTCCAGCCCACATTTTGCGCCATCTTAATGGCGTTGATGGTTTCGGTGACAGAGCCGATTTGGTTGAGTTTGATGAGCACCGAATTGCCCACGCCTTCGTTAATGCCGCGCTGAATGCGCTCCACATTGGTTACAAACAAATCATCGCCCACCAACTGCGTGGTAGCGCCCAATTTATCCGTCAGCGCCTTCCAGCCGCCCCAGTCATCTTCGGCCATGCCATCTTCAATAGAAACGATGGGATAAAACTTGCGCCAGTTGGCCCACAAATCCACCATCTCACCGGAGGAGAGCACCCAATCCTTGCCCAAATGATACTTGCCGTCGTCCTTGAATAACTCGCTCATGGCCGGGTCGAGCGTCAGCACAATATCTTCACCGGGTTTGTAGCCCGCCTTTTCAATGGCCGCCATGAGCAATTTCAATACATCTTCTACAACGGTGATGGCCGGCGCAAAGCCGCCCTCATCGCCGAGGCCGGTGCTGAGGCCTTTTTCTTTGATGAGGCCTTTCAGCGCATGATAGGTTTCCGCGCCCCAGCGCAAGGCTTCGCGAAAAGTCGGCGCGCCGACGGGGGCCACCATAAATTCCTGCATCGGAACCGTCGTCCAGCCGGTGTGAGCGCCGCCGTTGATGACGTTCATCATCGGCACGGGCAGAATATGCGCGCCCTCGCCGCCCAGATGCGCGTAAAGTGATTGTTTACCTGCCGCCGCGCGCGCCGCCGCCATGCTCACGGCAAGAATAGCGTTGGCGCCGAGTTTGCTTTTGTTCGGCGTGCCATCCAGCTCCAGCATCTTGTTATCCAACGCGGCTTGGTCGGCGGCATCCATGCCTTTGAGCGCAGGCGCAATTTGCTCGTTGGCATTCTTCACCGCGTTTAACGTGCCTTTGCCGAGGTAGCGTTTTTTATCGCCATCGCGCATTTCCAGCGCCTCGTGCGCGCCGGTGGAAGCGCCGGAGGGCACAGCGGCCCGGCCCCAATTGCCGTTCTCTAAAGTTACTTCCGCTTCAACGGTGGGGTTGCCGCGCGAGTCTAAAATCTCACGCGCATGAATGGAGCTGATTTTTGTGCTCATATGATATCTCTCTTGATTATGCTTAAAACGTGATGCGTGAAACGTGGGGGCGCTTCGCTTACCTACTTTTCACGCTGTAGATTATACAGTCACCCGCTCAATTTTCGCCCCTAATCCGCGCAAACGCTCATCAATCCGCTCATAACCGCGCTCAATCTGGCCAATGTTGCGGATGTATGAAGTGCCGCGCGCGCCAAGGGCGGCAATCACCAACGCCATGCCGGCGCGAATATCCGGCGATTCTAGCCGTTCACCTTGTAGGTAAGTAGGCCCCTGCACCAAACAGCGGTGCGGGTCTGCCAGAATAATACGCGCGCCCATCTGCACCAGCTTATCCGTAAAATACATCCGGCCTGAGTGCATCCAATCATGAAACAGCACTGAGCCAGCGGCCTGTGTGGCAGTAGCAATGGCAATGCTGATTAAATCGGTAGGGAAGGCAGGCCACACATTGGTTTTGATTTCGGGAATGGCATCACCGTGATCGGGCACGATGGTGAGCGATTGGCTGGCGGGCACTAAAACATCATCGCCCAGCGCCGTCCAGCGCACACCCAATCGCCGCATCACCAATTGAATCATATCCAAATGCCGCACGCTTGCCTTTTGGATGCGAATTTGCCCGCCCGTGACGGCGGCGGCGGCGATGAAACTCACCACTTCCAAATAATCGGCGCCAATGGTGAATTCGCCGCTGTGCAAACGCTCTACGCCTTCAATGGTAAGGGTGTTAGAGCCAATCCCACGAATGTTGGCGCCGAGCAGGTTGAGAAACTCACACAGCTCTTGCACGTGCGGCTCACTGGCCGCGTTGCGGATGATGGTGACACCCTGCGCCAACACAGCCGCCATCACGGCGTTTTCCGTGCCCGTCACGCTGGCCTCATCCAACAGAATGGGCGCGCCGCGCAGGCCCTGAGTGCGCATCACAAACTGTGTGGCGTCATACTGAATTTCTGCGCCCAGCGCCCCCAGCGCCAGCAAATGCGTATCCACGCGGCGGCGGCCAATTACATCACCGCCGGGCGGCGGCAGTTCCACCTCACCCTGTCGCCCCAGTAATGGGCCGGCCAGCAATAGCGAAGCCCGAATGCGGCGGCATAGTTCTGGGTCAAGCTTGGTTTTGGTGAGGCGCGGCGTGTGGATGCGCCAGGTATGCTCATCCAACTCTTCTACATGCGCGCCTAAATCGCTAATCAGCTCGCGCATGGTTTCCACATCGCGGATGCGGGGCACGTTGCGCAAAATCACCGGTTCGGCAGTGAGCAAACAAGCGGCCAACAGCGGCAGAGCGGCGTTTTTGTTGCCAGCAGGCGTTACCGTCCCGCTCAACGGCTGGCCGCCTTCAATCACAAATTGTTCCATTCCAAATTACCTTTGGTGTTAATTTCCCCCAAAGCGGCCCGATTGTAGCCAGCCGCCGCTTATGGGTCAACCAACGTTTGGCCTACGGTCTAACATGGCAAGCCACCTCCAACCCTGAGATAATTCTGTGAAGTGCCTTTCTAAAACGCGGATTACGCGGAGGCGTAAGGAAAACACGGAAATACTGCGTTCATCCACATTTTCCGTGTTTATCCGTGTTTCAATTGGGATTACAGTTTCCAAACCACAATCCTTTTATGACTGACCACCCTCCCCGCTCCCTCTTTGAAACGTTTGCCGAGAACATTACTCAGCGCCCACCCACCGAGATTTATGGCCGTGAGGCCGAAGTGGGCCAAGTGCTCACCGCGCTGGCCTCCCCGCTGAAGGGCCGCGTGGTGGTGCTGGGCGCGGCGCGGGTGGGCAAAAGCGCCGTTATTCAAAGCGCCGCGCACGCCATTGCCAACGGTCAAGCGCCAACGGAACTCAAAGGCAAGCAAGTGTGGCGCTTCAATCCGGCCAATTTGCCCGGGCTGGGCGTGCCCGGCCAGTGGCAATCCGCGTTGGAGCAATTTCTTACGGAGTGGAGCCAGCGGCCCGAAGTGATTCTGTTCATTGAAGATTTGGTGGGCGCTTCCCGCGTATTTGCCTCCATTGGGGATGACTCCCGCATGAACTTGGCTTACGCGTTGGGCAACGCGCTTCTGCGGTTTAGCGGCTTGTGCTTAGCGGAGGCGGAAGATAACGCTTGGCGGCGGCTTTCCGATACGTTCCCTAATTTCCAGCGGCTGTTCCTCAGCGTGCGCGTGCCGGAGCCGGATTTGTACACTGCACGCGGCATCATCCAACGCGTGGCGGATGACTTGGGCCTGCTCCACACCATCACCATTCAGCCGGAGGCCATTGAGCAAGCTTTAGACTTAAACCAACGCTACGCGCTGGACCGCGCGCAACCGGGCAAGACGATTGATTTACTACAAGATGCGCTGGCCGTGACGCGGCCCGGCCCGGGCGCGGTGCTCACGGCAGAAGATGTGACGCGGCGCTACGGCGAGCAAAGCGGTCTGCCCCGCATGTTGCTGGATGACTCTGTGCCCTTCAACGAAGATGAGGTGCGGCGTTTGTTTAGAAGCCGCGTGCTGGCGCAAGACCAAGCCGTGGATGCCATTGTGCAAGTTTTGAGCTTACTGCGCGCGCGGGTGAACAACCCCCTGCGGCCCATGGGCGTTTTGCTGTTTTTGGGGCCAACCGGCGTGGGCAAAACCGAGCTGGCCCGCACACTGGCGGAGTATCTGTATGGCGACCGCGAGCGCCTCATCCGCTTCAACATGGCCGATTACGTGGAGCCGTACCAAGCCGGTGAGTTGTTTGGCAACCCTTATCAAGAAGATGTGAACTTTCGGCGCGGCCTCATCACCAACCGCCTTGCGGGCCGGGCTTTTGCCGTGCTGGTGCTGGATGAGTTTGAGAAGATGCACCCAGCCATCTACAACCGCTTTTTGCATTTGTTTGATGAAGGCTTGCTCATCAACGGCAACGATGAAATCATCAACCTGCGCAACTGCATCTTCATCATCACCAGCAACTTTGGGGCGCGCATAGTGGAACATGGCCGCTTGGGTTTTAGCATCCCAGAAACCACGGAAAGCCGCGAGAAACGCGTGGTGAGCGAGACCGAAAGTTACTTCTCGCCGGAATTTATCAACCGCATGGATGCGGTTTGCATCTTCCACCCGCTCACGCGCGCGGTGATGGCAGATATTGCGCGGCGGGAAATTGGCGATTTGTTCAAGCGGCAAGGCCTGCAACGCCGCGCGTTTGAAGTGGAAATTGCCGATGAAGTAATTGAGCATGTGGTGGAGATTGGCTACAGCCCACATTACGGCGCGCGCTATCTCAAACGGCAGATTGAAAAGACGATTACGTACCCGTTGGCGCGCGAAATTAACGCGCTGGCGGCGGAACAATCCGGCGGCGCCATCCGGCTGTATGTAAAAAACGGGCGCGTCTTTTCCACCTATCTCGCGCCCTCCCGGCCCGGCCCCAGCGAGACGGAGAAACAACGCAGTAGCAAGGCCACGCTAGATGAAATCCGGGCCGCCCTGCCCGTGCTGGCCGCGCGCGTGGAAGCGCTGGAGGAAATTTACGGCTTAGAAGCGGCCCGCGCTGAACGCGAGAGCGTGTTGATTGAAATGGCCGATGTGAACTTTTGGAATGATGCCGCCGCCGCCCGCCGCAAGCTGGATGCCTACCAACAAGCCTCCGGCTTAATTGACCAACTGGGCGAATTGCGGCAAGCGCTGGATAACTTGGCCAAGTTGTGCGCGGAGAGCGCGCCGCCGCCGGAGGCCGTGACGCGCACGTACAAATTCCTCAACACAGAATTGCCGCGCATTGAATTCACCTCCTTCCTCAGCGGCCCGTATGATACTTTGGGCGCGTACGTCATCATCAGCATTAAGAGCAAAGCCACGGGCGCGCGGCAGTGGGCGGCCACACTAGCCAAGATGTATTTGGGCTGGGCCAAACGGCGCGGCCTGAGCGCCAGTGTGATTGGGGAAGATGCCTCACCGGAAGGCCGCCATTTAACCTTAACGCTGGCGGTGAGCGGCTTTGGCGTGTATGGCCTGCTTCAGGCCGAGAGCGGCACGCACCGGATGACGCACATTCACAAGGCCAGCGGGCGCGAGGGTAAACAAACATTTACGGCCAACGTGCTGGTGCTCCCAGAACTTACAGAAGAAGATTTGCCCCCAGCGCCGGCGGGGCTGAAAACGCACGTCAAGAGCGTCAACCGCGCCGGTTTGCTGATTTCGCATTTGCACACGCAGGCCACCGCTCAGGCCGAGGGCCAAGCGCCCCTGCTCCTTGCCAGCAACTTGCCCGCCGAAGATGTGAGCGCCGAGGCCGCCCGTTTGCTCCGCATCCGCTGGCACATGCAAGCTACCGACTCTGCTAAAGGTGAGCCGCCTAGCGGCGGCATTGTGCGCAGTTACACGCTCAGCACCAAAGATAAGGGCATCCATGACCATCGCACCGGCTTGCGCTCCCTCAAAGTGAAGCAGGTATTGGACGGTGAGGTGCAAGAATTTTTGGATGCGGCGTTAGAGCAACGGCGGCAAAAAAACGCAAACTGAATAATGTGAATGACGCTGGTTGAAAAAGACTCGCAGAGATGTGCCGTTGGCGCTGTGCCCTGCCTAAAATTCACCGCGCCTACCTCGCGGGCGCAAATCAGATAAACAGCCTCTACAAAATAAAAATTGGCTTACAATTCGCTATGAGGCCACACCCCTATGACTCAATCTGAAAACCACTACGTCATCATTGTGCACGGCACGTTCAACTCGCCCGTCAAAGGCCAGCCGCCGCTGTGGTACCAACCCGGTGGGGCGTTTGCCAAAAAACTGCAAACGGAACTAGAGAAACTCAACCCGGAATTTAAGGGCGCGGTATGGCGCGGCTGGCCGAGCGGCGAAGAGGCCGAAGGTGACCAGGCTTTCTTCTCGTATTGGTCAGGGGCCAATACCCATCCGGCGCGCGTGGAGGCGGGGGAAAATCTCGCTAAGACCATGCAGAAAATCTGGCTGAAAGACCCACAGGCGCGCATTCACTTGGTGGGGCACAGCCACGGTGGCAACGTGGTGCTCAAGGCGTTGGAGGCGTACGGGCGAATATTAACGAATTACGAAGCCGGTTTTGCAAACTGGAAAGAAGAACGCAAGAAAGCCGCCAACCAAGGCCAAGCTGCCAAAAAAGACGATGAGTTGGATAACATCTACGCCCGTTTTGAAGCAGTGGCGGGGATGCTCAGCCCGGATTGGGGTGAACGCCCGCTGGCGGATTCACCTGAGCTACACCGCATTGGCCGAGTGGTGACGTTGGGCACGCCGTTTTTCCTCAAACGCTGGCGTTACTCGCGCACAATGCTGAACTTACGGCAAGGTTTTACGCGAACTATAAACTTAATTAACTGGGCGGTGGTCGGGGTGTTGATAGTGCTGTTCTTTGTGGGCATTGCCTGCTATTTGCCCATCCTGCTTGGCTCCGGCGCTTTGAGCGCAGTGGGTGTGGCGCCGTTTGTAGGTTTCAACCCGTTGGCATGGGAAGGATGGCTGGGTTGGTTCAAATGGTTGGCGGCCATTGGCGGCGGCGGCTTCATCTTGCTGATGTTATATGGCCTCACCATTGACCCCAAGTGGAACCGCAACCCGGAAGATACCAATTACTACTTTGACCAAGTGAACACAGAATGGTTGCGCACCAAAGACGCCCCGCGCATCCCGGCTTTGTTGGTCAACGCCGGAGCGTTAGATGAAGCGCTGATGGCGCTTTCGTCCCAGCCGCTGTTAGAAATGCTAGGCCGCCCCTCGGTAGAAGCCTTCACCAGCCTGCGCCTACATTCCACCAACCGCCCGCCGGAAATTGGCCTACCGCACGACCCTGATGACGTGAATATCATTCAGGGCCTCGTTAATCTCTTGGTGAATCTACGGAACATTGCCCTCAGCCCTTTCTTCTTCTTGGTTCGGCGGCTCTTTCAGCGCCCAGCCACCAATTGGCTTATGAATACCCTCCGGCAAGTGGTAGTTGCTTCTGCCACCGGCCTGCCACCGTATGAAGTGGATGACGCCAATCTAGAAGTGCGGCCCATCACCGAGGTGCCGGCGCTGGATGATGGCGGCGAGATTTGGGATGTTTCTAAATATCTGGCGCATCATCGGAATGAAACTATCAGCAATACCGCCATTGACCCGGAACGGTATAGCTTTTTCTGGGATGCCAATACACGGGAGAAGCGGTTTGCCAAATCCCACATCTTCTCTGCGTTACAAAAACAAAAGGAAACCAACCCCAACTTAGAAAAGATGCTGGGCAATCCGGAATTCCAGCGGATGTGCTTGGCGATTGAGGAACGCTTGCTGGAGGTGATTGGCGGTGTGGAGGTGCAACACGCCCGCTACTTTCAAGACGAGCCGATAGTACGCGGTGTGGCCCAATTTATCGCGTCGGGCAAACGGCCCGAGCCGCTAGAAGCGGAGTGATGAGTCCGGGCATATGGCTTTCACGGCAAAAATACCGCCTCATCGCAACGCCCCGCACGCAATGTGAAAAAAGATACTCAAACCTCTCCCACCTCATATCATCGCCCCACGAGTAACACTTCTTTCTCGCCGGGGACATTTGTGTTATACGGGTTAGTGGTGTTGTTTTTCGCCCTCGGCGACTTAGTGGAGATTATTCCAGCTCTGGTTTGGATAACTCAATACGATTGGTTTCATTACCTGCATGAAATCCACGACATTGTGGCCCTGATCTTTATGGTAGCGGTTGCCCATCATATAAATGCGCGTCTGGGTGGAGCGTTGGTGATTTGGTTCTTGCTTCTCCATATTCCTTACTTCAGCATAAATTTCACCTCCAAAGCGGCAGAGAATCTGCGCCTCGTCCTAATGCTAAGCGCCTCGCTCTTCACCATTTACATTATCAACTCGCGCCAACGCCTGGAGAGGCAGTTGCTGGAGCAAGCACAGCTAGACTCGCTCACGGGTTTGCTCAATCATCGGGCCTTTCATCAGGAACTGGAGCGCCAGTTGGCTTTGGCGCGCCGTTATCAAGAAAACGTCGCTGTCTTGTTTATTGACCTCGACCGCTTCAAGCTGGTCAATGACACTTTTGGGCATCAAGCCGGAGATGCTTATTTACGCCAAATTGGCGATATCATGCGCCAACATTTTCGCACCACAGATATTTTGGCCCGCATAGGAGGAGATGAATTTGCGGCGCTCTTTCCTCACACCAACTCAAGTCAGGCCCAAGTGGTTATTGAGCGCTTCTCCCACGCTTTGGCCAACATTAAGATAAATGGAGAGCTACAGGCTTCGGCAAGTTTAGGGTTAGTCATTTACCCACAGGATGGTGAAAACGCCGAACGCCTTATGGCCGCCGCTGACCAAGCAATGTACACGGCAAAAGCAGAGGCCCGCCAGCGCATTACCCATGCCGCTCAGGGGCCGTGAGGGATTTCAAAACTAAGACCGCTCATAAAACAGAGCGGCCTTCCCATTTTCTACTGTAAACTTTGTTACTTGCGTTTACTCTCTTGGGGCGTCATCTCCACCATGCCGTAGGGAAAATCAAACTCAGCCATACGGGCCAAAAACGGATCAGGGTCAAAATGCTCTGGCGCATGCACGCCGCTTCCCGCCCACAGGCCCAGCGCCATCAGTTCCATCGCAATCACCGGCCCTACCGCGGTTTGCCATGCAATGGCCTGGCATCCATACTTGCGCATGGATTCTTGATTATCCGTGACTTGGTAGAGATAAATTTCGCGCGGTTTCTTATTTTTCTTGCCCTTTACCCATACGCCAACACAGGTTTTGCCCGTCATCTTATCGCCCAGAGTGGCGGGGTTGGGCAAACAGGCCACCACCACATCGCGGGGGGCCACTTCCACATTGCCCACCACAATTTTGTTTTTGTTATCCAAGCCAACCAAGTGCAGGGTTTTTAGCACTTCAATAAACTGCTGACCCAGACCGTACTTAAACGTCACGCGGCGGGCGTTGATATAGCGCGGAATCAGCACCACTTCTTCATGCTCCACATTCACCACTTCCACCGGGCCAATACCTTCGGGAAAATCAAAAACCTCCGGCTCGGAAAACGGTTCGGTGGTGTGCCAGCCGCCGCGCTTGCGGTCAAAAACCAGCGGCGGATTCAGGCATTCTTCAATCGTTGTCCAAATGCTAAAACCGGGCGCAAAAGCATAGCCTTCAATCGTCAGATTGCCGCCATCGCGCACACCAATTTCTTCAATTTCATCAAATAAATGCTTGGCGGCATAACGGGCAAACACATCAGAAACGCCCGGGTCCACGCCCATGCCCAAAATGGCTAATTGACCGCGCTCCCCCCACTTTTGGCTTTGCGCAAATTGATATTCGCCCAAGAGCTTGCCCGGCTTGTTGAACGGGTCTGTTGGGTGCGGCTCAGAAAGGGTGACGGCCATATCCATATAATCACATCGCGCCGCAAACGCCGCGTCAAAAATCACCTCGTTGAAATTGGGCGCCACGGCGTTCATCACCAAATCAACATCATGTTTTTTCGCCAGCCGGATAATTTCCTTTTTGTTGGACGCATCCACCTTTTCAACGGGGAATTTCTTGTTTTTGCCGCCCAACCGCTTTTGCACGGTTTTGGCGCGTTTCTCGCTGTAATCGGCCAGCACCAACCGCTCTAGCCACGGTTTATCTTTGGCGACTTTGGCAATCGCTTCCCCCACTGCTCCCACGCCCATCAATAACACACGCATAAAATTCTCCTGAACAGTTTTTCTGATTCTAGCACGGGCCACTTAAGGTAAATGACGGCTGGATATGCGTAGGATGGTGTAGGATAACTTGATGACTAGTCACCAGGCTTCTTTTCCGAATTTTCTAGAGATTGCAGAACTTTCAAGTCACGTTCCAGATTACGCTGACGCGCCCACAGGCTGAAGACATACAATCCTAACACCGTCAGCGTAATGCCAAAACCGAGCCAAAAATAATTCCAAGTATCGGGTGTTTCCATAGTTCCAATCAGGTGACAGTCATTGGCACAGCGTTTCGATACGATGAACGCTTAACCGCCAAGACTGTCACTCACATGACATTCTTACGCCGCGGCCAATTCCGCTTTGCGTTGTTCCACTTTTTCTGCCAATTCACTAAGTTTCAGCCGGTTGGCAAGCAAGCAAAAGTACAACAACAAAAAAACCACTTGGGCAAATAATAATGTGCCGGTCATCATGGGCGTCATATCAAAGCCACCCTGCGCCGTTTCGGAGCCGGTGCCAATGACGGCGGGATGAATGGTGCGCCAAATGCGGATAGAAAAAAACGTAATGGGCACGCTGATAAAACCGACTAGGCCGTACACTGCTCCAAACCGCGCGCGGCGGGCCGGGTCATCAATGCCCTGCCGCAACATCAGGTAGGCCACATAAATAAGGGCCATGATGGTAAAGGTCGTGAGGCGGGGGTCCCACGTCCACCACGTATTCCACGCCGGACGCGCCCAGACAGAGCCGGTGACGGTAGCAATAACGGTGAACACTAAGCCGACCTCTACTGAGGCAGCCGAGATGCGGTCCCACCGCATCAGCCCTGTGCGCAGATAAACAATGCCGCATAGGGCTGTGATCGCAAAAGCCACAAACCCAATCCATGCCGGGGCCACGTGAAAGTAAAACAAGCGCTGAACATCGCCCATGGTGCGCTCAGTGGGCACGGCAAATAACACCAGGCCTACTAAAATGGCAAAGCTCACGGCGGCCATGCTATTGAGCACGGTTAAGACTTTAGATGACAACATCGTTACTCCTCCACTACAAAATCAAATGTCATAAAGGCCACAGCGATAAAAATCACATCGTAGCCCAACAATAAGCCAAACCAAGTAGTTAGTTCACTAAAGGACTGGTTGGCCAATGCGCCGCTACTGGCCTGCACAGCGGCCACCAGCACTGGCACGGCCACCGGCAAAAGCAAAATCGGCAACATCACATCCCGAGCGCGCGTTTGCACAGATATGGAGGCCAGCAAAGTGCCCACGCCCGCATACCCCAGCGTACCCAACAACACTGCCAGAATCACCAACGGCTGGAGCATCGGTAAGTTATATAGAATGGAAAAGATGGGCAAGATAATGGCTTGCACCAATAACATAAATAACCAATTGCCCGCCAACTTACCAAAGTACACTGCGCTTCGGTCAATGGGCGCCATCAACAGGCCGTCCAGTGAACCGCGGTCTTTTTCGGCGGCTAAACTGCGGTTAAGGCCCAACGTGCCAGAGAACACGGCTGTCACCCATAACACACCTGCCGCCACATTTTCGCGCGTTACCCGGTCTAGCTGGAGGGCAAAGTTGAAGGTGAGAATCACTAACAACGAAAACACAAACATCGCGCTGAGCAATTCCCGGCTTCGGAACTCTGCTCGCAAATCCTTCCAGAGGATAGCCCAGACAACGCGCCAATAGTTCTCAAACATACTTCCAGAGCAGGGCTTTAGAGTGTGGCGCGCTCATATTCACTTTGAAATTCCGCCGCCGTAACCGTGCCGCGCGGCGCAGAAAATACCAACTTGCCCTTCGCCAACAACACTACACGGTGGGCTAACCCCAAACTGTGCGTAATGTTGTGCGTGGTCATCAGCACGCACGCGCCCTGCGCCGCTAACTCACGCACAATCTCATCAAGCAGAGCAACACCGGCTGGGTCTAAACCGGTGTATGGCTCATCCATTAGGTACACGGGCGGCGCGGCCAAAAGCGCGCGGGCAATCGCCAGCCGTTGGTGCATGCCGCGCGAGAACGTGCGCACCAAATCTCGGCGGCGAGCGGCCAACCCCACCCGTTCCAGAAGCGCGAGGATACGAGCAGACGCTTCTCGCAAACCATAGAGTTTTGCATAGAATTGCAGATTCTCTTCGGCGGTTAAATCGCCATACACTAATGGTTGATGGGCAATCACGCCCAAGCGTTGGCGTACTGCTTCAGCCTGAGTGGGCAAAAGGCCGCCCGCCACTCGCACCGCGCCCAGCGTGGGTTTAGTGAGGGTGGCCAAAATCCGGAGGAGGGTGGTTTTGCCGGCGCCGTTTGGCCCAAACAAAGCCACACACTCGCCCGCCGCCACATCTAAATCCACGCCGCGCAGAACGGGCTTGAGGCCAAAGGTTTTGGTGAGGGCGCGGGTTTCAATCATTGTGAGAATTTGAGGGTTAGGAAATTCGTTACTCGGTATTGAAGCAAGCACCGAATAACAAACAACCATTTACTTCAGCCAAATTTTTGTTAGTTCGGCCTTCAGCTTAGCGCGTTGGCGTTGGTGTTGAGCCGGTTCAAGTTGGCCCGCCGCCAGCGCATCATCCAGGCGCGCGAGTTCGGCTAGCAACCGCTCACGGTGATTTTCCACCGCAGAGCCGCGTTGAATACGCCACCATGCCCAGCCAATGCCAAAGGCCGCCAACACAAAAACACCGCCGCCCAGCAACACATTCTGCCAACTATTGGCGCTGGTTACGTCAAAAGCTAAGGTTTCATGGGCGCTCAGGGCCAAGCGCCTAAAACTTTGGAAGGCTTCGTTCTGCACCCATTGCGTCCCCGCCGCCTGCCACGCCGCGCCGCTCACACTGGCGGTGGCATCCCCCACCAGCAAAAGCGCTTCATCCACCGGAAAAGCCTGCGGCTGGGAAAACGCTAACTTTCCGGTAAACGGTAACTGATACGATACCAGCACTTCCAAAGTATCTTCGCCGGGCGGCACAGGCCGCAAATCTGCCACCGTCTCATTTACACGCAGATAGGTTTGACCTTCCACGCCATCTGGCACGCTCACGTTTTGCGCGCCAGCCGGCAATCTAATCGTCACTGCGTTCCGTTCGGTGGGGATAAAGGTGCGGTCACCCGTATTGCTAAAAGTAAACAGCTGGCCTACGGTAGCCTGCCCCGGCGTCTGAAAGAGGATATATGTTTCGAGACGGCGCACACGGAGAGTATCCGGCGCGCTGGTCGCTTCATAAAGCGAAAACGAAGCGTCTAGCCTGTCAGCGCCCACTTCAAACCGAGCCGGGTGACTAAAGTAAGCCACGCCGTTGTAATTGGTCGTCACCGCAAATTGTTGTTGCAGGGTGTAAGGCACGGCGGCAAATTCAAAACTACCGTCGCTTTTGAGTATAGTGGTGCGTGTGAGGACGATGCCCGTTTCATCCGCGCCCACCAATTGCGCTTCTAGGTTGGCGGGCAAACCGGCGCCGGCGGTGCCATTGGTAACGCGGCCCACAACAGCGCCAAGCCGCTCCAAAGGCGGCCCGCCCGGCGCGGCATACTCCAACGCTAAATTGCGCACATAGCTGACTGCCGCCCAACGTTCGGATTCTGGCAAGTTTTCAAAATCATGCTCAGGCCGAGCCAACGCCGCAAACAGGTCATTCGGTGAACGCGCCGCTTGCCAGTTCAACTGTGAAAAGTCCGGCTGGCTGGCGGCCGTGTGGCACTCCGCGCACTGTTGCGTAAACACACGCTCGCCCAATTCCATCTCATCCGCCGGGGTGCTGAGGGTGTATAAAAACGCCACCAAGTGCCAGCGTTCCGCCACAGTGGTGGATTGCCCAAACGGCGGCATAAAATTTTCCAAACGGCCATTGGTGATGATGTCAAACCACCTCTGCGGGGAGGCGGCGCGGGCCACTGCGGCGTCTGAGAATTTGGCGGGCGGGTTGGGCAATTGAGCCGCCTGTTCACCATCCCCATCCCCAGCCGGGCCATGGCAAGCCACACATCGCTCCGCATAAATTTTTGCGCCCACTTCGGCAGAGGCGCGCACCACGCCTAAAACTTCTTCGGCGGTGAGAGTGGGCGTAGCGCCCAGCAAAGGCCTCGCCTCTGCGCCGGGTAAGGGCGTAACATCACCCGCCAATGAACAACCAGCGAGCAATAACGCTAGCCCAATTAGGAAAGCCGCTCGTCCTTTCACGTTGTCGCCTCCGGCAGAGGTTGGCCACACTGGCTACAAAAGCGGTCAGTGGTGGAGGCGGGCGCGCCGCATTGGGTACAGGCGTGAGCTGTAGGCGTTTGGCGGCGGCGGGCTATGGCTTGTTCAATCGCTTCATCCACAGAAGTTTCAACGGCAGATAATCCCTGTATATCAAGTTGCTTCAAAACGGCCACGCCGCGCGCTACCAGTTCCGCCCGTTGAGCGGCATAATCCTCTGGCGCAATTTTGCCCACTGAGTGGTCAAAATCCAAATCGCGCAACGCCAGCAAAATGGCTTCGCGCTCAGCCAGCAAACCTTCAGTCGTGGAGGGAGCTTCATCATAGAGGCCGCGCCGCGCCATAAATGGGTAGGCCACGCCAAATACCACCAGCGCCAGCAAGGCCAAACCAATCAGAATTGAACTAAAGTCCATGAGGAAGCAGAAAGAGATGGGCTAGCGGCGCTCTTCAAGTTCACGTTCCAGCCGCGCGGCATAGTCATCCATAGGCGGGGGGCTGGGCGGCGCCGGGGGCGCCGGCGAAACGTTGGCGCGCAAAAACCGCCATAAGAAAAAACCGCCCGCCAGCACCAGTATAGGCGGCAAAACCCACACTAAAATATTTAGGCCGGCAAACGGCGGCGCGGCCAGCACTCGGTCACCGTATTGCCCGGCAAAGTAATCTTTAATTTGGGCTTCCGTCCAACCCAATTCCAGTTTTTCACGGATGGTAAGCCGCCATTGACGACAGGCCTCTGTTGGGCACACATCTAACGGAATGTTTTCACACACTGGGCAATATAGGCCTTTAGCCACGCGGTTTACTTCATCATCCGTAACGGGCGCGGGCGTGCCGCTTTGGGCCTGCGCTACGGTGAAGGAAAATATGGCAAAGAGAAAGATAAAGATGAAACGCATAGTTCACTCAACGGCAATCAAACGGCCTAATGACTAGCCGGCGCGGCGGCAATAGGTGAGGTCAGTGAGCGGCGGCTTTCGGCGGTGGTGGGCCACACAGCCACCAAAGTGCCTAAGATAAAGATCAGGCCGCCCGCCCACACCCAATTGATGAGCGGATTAACGTACACCTTGAACGTGGCGCCGTCCACGCCCACCGGCTCCCAATCCACCAGCAGTACATACACATCATTTTCAATGGAACTGTGCACGCCCGGAATCGTCATGGGTTGCAGGCCAGTGGTCAGTTCATAAATATCGCGGCGAGGGTGCAACAAGGTGAGGAATTGGCCGTCACGGAAAACGCTGACGGTGGCGCGATGCACTTCGCGGCCATCCGTATGGGTGAAGTGAATCACATCGTCAAAGCGCAGGGTGTAGCGGCCTAGCGTAAGTTGCTGGCCCTGATTAAGCCGCCCTTGCGTTTCAGTTTGGAAAAGTGTAGCCCCAATAATGCCAATGGCCATCACCACCACGCCGAGATGAATAATGTAGCCGCCGTAGCGCCGCCGATTACGAGCCATGAGGGTGAACAGCGCCGTGAGCGCATTTTCGCGCGTGGTTTTCATGCGCGCCTGCGCGCCGCGCACAAACTCTAAAATTGTGGTGGCCGTCACCAGCGCCGCCACCCAAAAGCCCAGTAGTGCGCCGGGGTTGTAAATGCCCGCCGCCAACAAAATTGCCACTGCAATCACTGAGAACGCGAACGGAATTAACATCAGCCGCCCAAGCTGTTGCATGGAGGCCTTGCGCCAAGCCAACAGCGGCGCCACGCCCATTAGTAAAAGTAGGCCCAGAAATTGCGGGCCGGTCACTTGGTTGTAGAACGGCGGGCCAACAGTCACTTTTTGGTTGGTCGCCAATTCGGAAATCAGCGGGTACACCGTGCCCCAAAACACAGAAACCGTAATGCCCATGAACAGCAGGTTATTCAGCAAGAAAGCCGACTCACGCGAGAGCATGCCTTCTAACTGGTTTTCATCTTGCAAGTGCTCCCACTCACGCGCCAACAGAATGAGCGAGGCCATAAAAGTAAATGCAATGAAGGCGAAGAAAGCCGGGCCAATGGCGCTTTGCGCAAAAGAGTGCACAGAGGAAAGCACGCCGGAGCGCGTGAGGAACGTGCCAAAAATCACCAATGAGTAGGTGAGGATAATCAAAATCATATTCCAACGCTTGAGCATCCCGCGCTTCTCTTGAATCATGGATGAGTGAAGAAAGGCAGTGCCGGTGAGCCACGGCATGAGGGCGGCATTTTCCACCGGGTCCCAGCCCCAAAAGCCACCCCACCCCAACACATCATAAGCCCAGCGGCCACCCAGGATTAAGCCCAGCGAAAGAAATAGCCAACCAATCACCGTCCAACGGCGGGTGGTGCGGAGCCACTCATCATCTACGCGGCGGTTGACGAGCGCGGCGATGGCGAAGGCGTAAGGCACCACAAACCCCACAAAACCCAAATACAACATGGGCGGATGGATAATCATGCCGAGATGGCGCAAAAGCGGGTTGAGGCCCCGGCCATTCTCCGGCACAAAGGGGATTGAATTGGCGGGCGGAAAAATGCTGGAAACCACACTGCCATCAAACACCTGCCAAAAACGCGCAAAGGGGTTTTCAAACAAGACGACCAAGCTGATAAAAAAGCCGAGCGTCACCATCATGACAATGATGACGATGGGCATGGAGTCTAAATCACGTTCCCAGCGGCCCAACAAGGCTGAAGTAGTGAACACGGACATGAGCCAAGACCAAAACAGCAAGCTACCGGCCTGCCCACCCCACAGCGCCGTCACTTTTAGATAAAACGGCATCTCGCGGTTGGAGGCGCTGTACACATACTCCACGTTGTAATCACCCTGAATGAGCAGGGTAACCAGCAGAAGGGAGGCCAAGGTTAGCAGTGGCAGGGTGAGCAAAGCCGCTTGGCGGGCGCTGGCCAGCAGAAGCCGCTCGCGACGCTTCCAACTCAGCGCGGCCATCACCACTGCATACAAGGCACAGCCAAAGGCCAGTAAAGTGCTGTAAAAGCCTAGATTGGCTAACATGAAGTCTCCTAAGTCAATTCAGTCGGCAGGTGCATTTTAGCATTGCCCACCCGGTCACAGCAGATGGACTTGTTATTGCAACTAAGCCCAGATTTTATAGGCGGCTATTCAGCGCCTCGTTTAGGATATATCTTGACCGGAACGGTCTTGAATGACAAATGTAATCAGCGTTGGGTGATATTCCGCACTAAGACGTAAGGCTTAGGGTCGGTATCTTTTACATCACGCACTCAGAGAGGAAGGCCATCTTCATGTCCATCCGGTTAGCCTTAATCATCTCTGGCATTACCTTGGCGCTGGTGACCGGTGTGGGGTTATACGTTAGCAATTTCACGGTGTATTTAGGAAATGACCCAACCGCTTGCAATAATTGCCATGTCATGGATGCCGCTTATGAAAGCTGGTTTCATGCGGGGCACAAAGAATGGGCGGCCTGCAACGATTGCCACACCCCGCATGACCTAATCCCTAAATATATCGTCAAAGCCGAGTCGGGTTATCATCACGTTACGGCGTTCACGTTTGGCACCTACCCCGTCAACATCCGCGCCAAAGAAGAATCCCGCGCAGTCATCCAAGAAAACTGTATCCGGTGCCACGCAACCACGGTAGCTGACGTGGCCGATGGGCAGATAGGCGCTGACCGCTATTGTTTTGAATGCCACCGCAATGTGGCGCACGGCAATCGGGGCATTTCCATTTTGCCGTATCAAGATACCAGCCGCTGACTTCAGGAGAATTCCCCATGCAAAACCGAGGCCCGTTCATCATCCTTATCAGCGTCATTGTGGCTTTGGCCGCCCTGGTCATCGGTCAATTCTTGTTCATCCAAAATACTAACACGCCCACGCGGGGCATTGAAGAATTAATCACCATCGCGGCCCAAGAACCGGACTCTGAGCAGTGGGGCATTAACTTCCCTAACCAGTATTCCACTTGGAAACAGACCGGCGAAAATGCGATTAAGACCACGTACGGCGGCTCAGTGCCTTTCGACAAGTTGGAAGCGGACCCACGCCTGTTGAAGTTGTTTGCCGGTTACCCATTTAGCAAGGGCTACACCGAAGACCGCGGTCATGCGAACAGCTTAATTGATGTGCGCGATAGCAAGCGCATTAATGAAAAAACACCCGGCACATGCTACTCCTGCAAAGCCTCGGACAATCCGGCATTGTGGCAGGCGCTGGGGATGGAAACGTATGATAAAACGCCCTTTGCCGAGTTGGGACAACAGATTCACAACCCGATTGGGTGCGCTAATTGCCATGAAGCTGAAACCATGCGTTTGATTGTGACCAATCCGGCTTTAGATGAAGCCCTGAAGGCCCAAGGCAAGGACTGGACAACGTTTACGCGCCAAGAAATGCGCACGGTGGTGTGCGCCAACTGCCATGTGGAGTATTACTTCAAAGGCGAGGGCAAATATCTCACCTTCCCGTGGGCCAACGGCACGCGCATTGAAGATATTACCAAGTATTATCAGGAGGCCAATTTTACAGATTGGACCCACCCCAACAGCCAAGCGCCGCTGATTAAGATGCAACATCCGGAGTATGAACTGTTTACGGCGGGTAGCACCCACTTTAATGCGGGCGTGGCCTGCGCAGATTGCCACATGCCATACACGCGAGATGGCGCCGCCAAATTCTCTAACCACAACGTGCAAAGCCCGCTGGTGAACGCTGAAGCCGCCTGCGGAACATGCCATACGGACGTGAGCTATGTGGTTGGCCGCGTCACCATTATCCAAAAACAAGTCTTTGATACATTGATTGCCACCGAGGATGCTTTGGTGGCCGCCATTGATGCGATTGAGGCGGCGCTGGCAGATGCGAATGTAAATGCGGCCAAACTGGCCGAGGCGCAACAACTACACCGTGAGGCTCAACTACGTTGGGACTTCATCGCCGCCGAAAACAGCATGGGCTTCCACAACCCTAGTGAGGCGCTCCGCATCTTGGCCAACGCTACAGATTTAGCGCGGCAAGCACAAATCAAGGCCATGGAAGCGATGAGTGGCGCAGCGACGGCCAACCGATAACAATTTTGAGTAAACCACAAAAAAAGAAGAACATGGATTAATCCGTGTTCTTCCTTTGATTCTGTGCTACCCCTGTTCAGAGATAGGGTTACCCGCCTGCGCCCCCATCGGCTTGGTTGGGCACGGCCTCGTCGTAGCGCGTGGGGCATTTCAGCAGAAGTTCATCCGCGTAAAACACGCCATCTTCCCCCAATTTGCCCGTCACAATCGCCTGCGCTTCGTTCTGCAGTAAATCCGGCTTGGGGCCAACGTACACCACCTTCACGCGTTGCGCGCCCGGCGTGCTCACGGCGTTGTGCAAAGCCGCCGCGAGGCCGCCCTGCGCTTCAATTTCATTGTTATCTGCCGTGACGTGCACCATCTCAAAAGTAATCGTTAACGTTTCTGGATCATAGGTGATCGTCTCACCCAGCACCGCGCCAGAGGCCCGTAAATTTTGGCCTACAATGCTTTCGCCTTTCGCCTTAATTTCATTCACCGTAAGAAAATATTGGGCCGTGTTTTGGAGCGTGGTGGCGATGAGTAAAACTATAGCGGCAATAATCAAGCCGCCGCCAATGAGAAACTTATAGCGCCCAAGGCCGCTAGTGGCGGGCAAGGGTTGGGGAGTAAGTGTGGTTTGGGTCATAGTTCGTCCTTGAGTTTATTGTGCCAAAGTCAACAACCGTATTGATTGGTTCTTAGATTTTACTCCAAACTCTGCGGGTGTTTGTAAGCGGCATCAGTTGAATAAGCTTGACATTGCCTTGGCTTCCCTTAGGTAGTCGCGGTTAAGCCCCTCCTAATTTTTCATAATAACCTCGCGCCACAAAATATCCAAAATATGCAGAGCGCCCAAGTTGCGCACGGTGTAACCGTACTGCAGGTTCTCAGCGCTAAAATCTGCCGCGTTGCCGTTGGGCGGGCTAGAGGGATGCACCGTATCCCCAATGCCCTTGCCCGGCAAGCCTTGTAGGGAGGCCCAGTAATCCCACAGCGGCACTTGGTACGTTTGCGCCACTTCTCGTATCACGTCATTAAACACAAATACGCGCTCGCCCGGAATATCATTCAAGAATCGGTCTGGGATGGTGCTGATGACAGGGATGACGCCGCGTTGAATGGAATAGCTCACAATCGTGCTTAAGTTGGCGCGGAAGGCTTCCGGCGTGCTGTTCACGGCGTCATTTGTGCCCACCATGATGAGGGCAATGGCCGGCTTCACCACGCGATACTCACACGCCAGCGGCGTTTCACCATTGAAGCACCACGTCCGGTCAATGTAGTTCAAATCCAGCACCGTCCACGCGCTCCAGCCGTTGGTGGCCGCAAAAGAAACATTGCTAAAAGAATTGGCTGTGCGCGCTGTGACTGCGCTGAAATTCTGAATAGTGGATGCAAGATAGCCGTAGCCGTGCAACACACTGCGCCCTTCCCCAATTGGGTTGAGAAAATCCGGCGCAACGGTGATGCTATCCCCCACTTTAGAAAACACATTGGCGCGGTTGCCCAGGGTTTTGCCGGTGAGGTAAATCTCTCGGGCGCGGGTGGTGAGGTTGCTAAGATACGGATAAGAAACGGTGGGCGGCGGAAGCGTGGCCGCTACAGATGTGGCGGTGGGCAGTTGATTGGTTGCCGTGGCGCTCGGCTGGCCGGTGGCGGTGGGCGCAGGCGTAGAAGAAGCTGACGGCGGCGTAACGGTTACGGGCGTGGGCGTGGGCAAATCCAGCGGGAAGCCAGTAACGGGCAGATCTGCCGTTGGGATGAAGACCTCCACCCATTGGCTCATCACCCAGCCCTGTGTGTTGGAAGAAAGCACTTTTACTTCCAGCCAAACGTTATCGGCGGTACGGCCCAGCAAATTCAGCGGCGTCAGCGCATCTAGGCCGCCCAAAACGCGCCCCGCCGTGCCCGGGCTTTCTCGCAAACGCAGGCCGTTACCATCCGCCGCTACGCGGGCTTGGCTCTCCGGCGGCGGCACAATCACAATCGCAGTGGCGGTTGAAAAAATTTGAGTAGCGGTTGGGTTGGGCTGTTCCGTAACCAGCGTGGGCGCTAAAGTGGCGGAGGGCGCCGGAGCGGCGCTGGGTATAATCGTTGGCACAGCTATCGTTGGAAGCGGCGCGGAGGTGATCACGGCGGCTAGCGTGGGCAAAGCGTTGGCCTGTAAACCATCCGGGCCGCCCACCAAAAGCAACGCCAAAAAGCTCACCAGCAAGCAGTTGGCCAAAACAAATAAACTGAGAATAAGCTTTTGAGCCGCCGTCATCGCCTTACCTGCCAACGAGTGTAGCACTGAAGAAAAATTTTGCTGGCGTTGAGTAACCACAAAGACACAAAAACACGAAGCCGCACGAAGGGTTTCTTGATGAACTTCGTGCCTGTAAAGTCTTGGTGGTCAACAGAAACACAATGAAAAGTCTTCTCTCCCGTGAAAACTTATGGGCCATAGCCCTGTGCGCCATCGTCATCGCTCTCATCATCCTCACGGCGGATAACGCGCCCCAGTGGATTTATCAGGGTTTCTGAGCCGCGCATGACGTTAACATCTATTCTGATTTTGTCCGGCGGCGCACTGGCGTTGGCTGTACTCCAACGAGCGCGCGGCTGGCTCCTGCTAGCCGCTAGCGTTTTAGTGCTGTACTGGCTCCAGCCTGCCACGCCCATCCGTCAACTAGATTTTTGGCTTCCCACAACCTCATTGGCGCTCACAGTTTGGGTTTGGGCGGCCACACAAAAGGAAAGCTGGAAAAGCTGGGAAACGCTCATCACCAGCGGCGTATTGGTTGGCCTCCTCCTCGCCATTGCCGCCTTACGTTACGCGGAGCCGCTGTGTTGCCTCACGCCCACCCGCCCGCCGGATATCCTGCGTGTTTTAGTAGCGTTAGGCATTTTTTTTAGCCTAGTCGGCCTCACGCATTACGTTTCACGCTTGACGCTGATTCTGCGCCTCATCACATTGGGCCTGCTCATCATTTTCATCGCCCTAAAGTTTGAGCCGCTCACCACACAACTGAGCGCCGGTCTGCGCTCCCTCAGCGGCCAACCAGTAGAACAAGCTTCCGCGCTAGATATCCGCTGGCTGGGCTTTTCTTACTTGGCGTTTCGGCTCTTACACGTTCTGCGTGACCGCGCCAGTGGCCGCTTGCCCACCATGAACTTACAAGAATTTGTGACCTATGGCTTGTTTTTTCCGGCTTTCACCTCCGGCCCAATAGACCGCGCCGAGCGGTTTCTGAAAGACTTACGCGCGAACGGTGCAATTTCCACGCCAGAATTTATTGAGGGCGCGCGCCGCTTGCTGATTGGCCTGTTCAAGAAATTTGCGCTGGCGGATACGTTGGCGCTGATTGCCCTGAATGACCAGAACGCGGCGCAAATCAGCTCACCACTTTGGCTATGGGTGGTGGTGTACGCCTACGCTTGGCGTTTGTATTTTGATTTTTCCGGTTACACGGATATGGCGCAGGGGCTGGCGCGGTGGCTAGGCGTGCGCCTGCCGGAGAATTTTGAACGGCCATACACCAAGCCCAACCTCACGCAATTTTGGAACTGTTGGCATATCACGCTGGCGCAATGGTTTCGCGCGTACTTCTTCAATCCGGTCACGCGCGCTTTGCGCTCACGCCCTCTGCCGCCCGCCGCCATCATTTTCATCGGCCAAGCCGGAACCATGATGTTGATTGCGCTGTGGCACGGCATCACGTGGAATTTTGCGGCCTGGGGCGCGTGGCATGCGCTGGGTTTATTTCTTCACAACCGTTGGGCCGATTACGCCAAAGGCCGCTATCCAAAATTACTCGCTTCCAAAGCGTGGAACGCGGCGGGCGCTATTTTTACCTTTCACTTTGTGGCCCTCGGCTGGGTATGGTTTGCGCTAAGTGATGCGGGCGTGGCAATGCGCGTGTTACAAAAATTATTCGGGCTAAACTTCTAAACATGTTTTCTTCTCCAGATGCCCAATTCGCGCGGAACGTTTTACTAAAGACTGGGCTGTTGTTCCTCGCAGTGAACGTCCTCTTCGCCCTTACCAACCCGCTTCCGGCTTTGGGCGGCGTAACGCTGTACAACGGCCTGTTTCCGGGCCGTCCGCGCCTGCCATACAGTGATGCGCCGGATAAGGCTTACAGCCTCAGCCTGTTCAACCTCAACGCCATGTTTGCCGCTCATGAGCTGGCCCAACCCAAACCGGCGGATGAATTTCGCGTCATCGTCATCGGGGACTCTTCAGTGTGGGGCTTCCGGCTCACCAACGCAGATACGCTCACGGCCAACCTCAACCGCGCCGCGCTCCAACTGCCGGATGGACGCACCCTGCGCGCCTACAACCTCGGCTACCCCATCATGTCTCTGCTGAAGGATTTGCTCATCCTTGACCAAGCGCTGAACTACCAGCCGGATTTAGTGGTTTGGCCGCTCACACTGGAGTCTTTTCCGTACGATAAACAGCTCTTTCCACCACTTTTACAAAACAATCCAGAGCGCACCCAATCTCTAATCACCTATTACCAATTACCTCTCAATGTGAATGACCCCGGTTTCGTTCACCAATCTTTTTGGGATAAAACGCTGGTGGGCCAGCGCCGCGCTTTGGCGGATTTATTGCGCTTTCAGTTTTATGGCGTGCTGTGGGCGGCCACCGGCATTGATCAAAATATCCCGGCAGCGTTCACCGAGCGCGCAAACGATTTGGAAGCAGACTTAAACTTTCACACCTTGCAACCACCCACCCTGCGAGAAGAAGATTTGGCGTTTGAGATTTTGCAAGCTGGAGTGCGCCGCGCTGGCTCTATCCCAGTTTTATTCATCAATGAGCCGATGTTTGTGGCCGACGGCCAAAACAGTGACGTGCGTTACAATTTTTTCTACCCGCGTTGGGCGTACGACCAATACCGCCCCATGCTGGCCAAGCAAGCCGCGCAGAACGGATGGCATTACGTGGATTTGTGGGAGGCCGTGCCCAACACCGAGTTCACGGATAGCGCCGTTCATCTCACGCCCGCCGGTTCAGCTTTGTTGGCGGAAAAAGTTGGGCGGGTGATTTTGGAAACAGCGGAGAATCCATAAGACGTTCACTTATCAATGTCACCCTGAGCGCTAACGTCAACCGCTAAAAGTTGAGATTCTTTATCGCGCGAAGGGTCTGCTAGTCATCAACAGACCCTTCGCGCGCAACCATGCCGTTGATGTAATGATCATGCATCCGCGCTCAGGGTGACAAATACAAAAGACCATGACTTCAGAAATCCAAACTTCACTCTCGCAATACATCGCCAGCAAAATTCTCAAGCAACCCAACCGCGCCATTACGCCGGACGAAGCTCTGCTCACCAGCGGCTTGATTGACTCTTTCAGCTTGGTGGACTTAGGTTTATTCATTGAAGACCAATTTGGCGTGCGGATTGATGACGCAGAATTGAACCCGCAGACGTTTGATACGCTGGCGCAGTTGGTGAAGTTGATTGAGTCTCGTAAATCATAATGGTTCTCCCTCACCCCCGGCCCCTCTCCCGCTGGGAGAGGGGAGCTACCATTCCAAGAGTTTTAGCGCAAGCGTATGAGGAAGCGCCAGAGCAGGTTTGCCTGCGCCTGTTGTTTGCCAAAGAGCCGGAGCAAGCCATCACTTACTCCCAATTGATGCGCGGCGCGGCGGGGTATGCGGGCGCGTTGGCAGAGGCCGGGATTTTGCCCGGCGAGGTGGTGGTGCTGATTCTGCAACACGGCGAGGCACTACCATTTGCGTTTTTCGGCGTAAGTTTGCACGGCGCTGTGCCCGCCATCATGCCGTTTCTTACTGAGAAGCTTTCACCAGAAAAGTACCGCGCCGATTTGGCCGCACTGATTGATGTGACGCGGCCCGCCGCCATCATCACCTATAGCGAGTTTGAGAACGAAGTCCGCGCCGCGATGCGGGCGAGCGCGAACAATTCTGTGCGCGCCGTTTTGCTATGGGAACAAGCGCTTGCGGCGGAACCCAACTGGCCCGGTCTAAGCGGCCTCCGGCGCGGAGCCGAGCAAATTGCTCTCTTACAACACTCCTCCGGCACCACCGGCTTGCAAAAAGGCGTGGCGCTCTCACATCAGGCCATCTTCAATCAATTAGAAACGTATACACAGGCACTGCAACTCACAGAAAAAGATGTGGTGGTGAGCTGGCTTCCGCTTTACCATGATATGGGACTGATAGCGGGCTTTCTCATGCCGTTGTTGTGGCGTGCGCCGCTGGTGCTTCTCTCTCCGTTTGATTGGGTGCGCGCGCCATACAAGCTCATGCAGGCCGTTTCTCATTATCAAGGCACGCTCACCTGGTTGCCCAATTTTGCCTTCAACTTTTGCGCCCAAAAAATCCGCGCGCGGGATTTAGAGGGCGTGAACTTAGCCAGTTGGCGGGCGGTGATTAACTGCTCTGAGCCGATGCACCACGCCAGCCACCAAATGTTTGCGGAGAAATTTGCGCCGTACGGCTTACGGCCCGAGGCGTTAGCTACATGCTACGCAATGGCAGAGAACGTGTTTGCGGTAACGCAAGGCGGCGTGGATGAGCCAGTATTAGTGGATGAAGTGGACGCCTACGCTCTGCGAAATGAGTGGCAGGCGCGGCCCGCCAGCGGCGAAGGGGCGCTGAAACTTTTATCGGCGGGCCGCCCCCTGCCCAACGTGCAAGTGCGGGTGTTGGATGAGGCCCGGCGAGAACTGCCGGAGCGCCGCGTGGGTGAACTGGCGCTCAAGAGTGATTGTCTGCTCACGGGGTATTTCAATCGGCCAGATGCCACGGAGAAAGCGTTTTATGAGGGCTGGTATCTCACGGGTGATTTTGGATACATGGTAAACGGCGAAGTGTTTGTGATTGGCCGCAAGAAAGAGCTGATTATTGTGGGCGGCAAGAATGTGTACCCGCAAGATTTGGAGCGGCTGGCCGAGGACGTGGCCGGTGTGCATCCGGGCCGGGCCGTAGCCTTTGGCGTGGAAGATGCGGAGGCGGGCACTGAGGAAGTGGTGCTGGTGGCGGAAGTGGATACAGAAGATGCCGCCGAGCGCGAACAAATCGCCAACGCCATTCGTCAGCGCGTGACGCAAGGCTCAGATATTACATTGCGGCGCGTTTACCTAGTAGGCCCGGGCTGGCTGATTAAGACCAGTAGCGGCAAAAACGCGCGGCTGGGGAATAAAGAAAAGTGGATGAAACAGTTCGTCTTAACGCATGAAATGGATTGAATCCAACGACGCCCCTTTATTTCGTCTCACTCTATTCCGAGCCGCGCAGTATCTTCTCCATCTTCTTGCCCTTTGCCAACTCATCCACTAGCTTATCTAAATACCGAACCTGTTGCGTCAAAGGGTCCTTAATTTCCTCCACACGATACCCACAGATGACGCCGGTGATGAGGTGGGCCTTAGGGTTTAGCGACGCTCGCTGGAAAAAGGTTTCAAACGTCGCATTTTCTTTGATAAGCTCTTGGAGCTTCTTATCATCAAAATCCGTCAACCACTTGATAACCTGATGTAGCTCTGCTTTGGTTCTGCCCTTCTTTTTCACCTTTTCGAGATACATTGGATAGACAGAGGCAAAGGTCATTTTGGCGATGCGTTGGTTGTGGGCGTCGGGATTTTTCATAGAGGCCTATATTTTAGCCTTAATCCTTCAAATGAGTTACCTGAGATGGTTTGTTGATGAGGCCACCAACCGCAAGCGGCGTAAGCGCATATTGCTAGTGTTTATGGGCGACCACAATCGTCCCTAACCCAAGCATACTAAAGCGGCTAAGCACGCCCCGCCAGCCTGTGCGTTTAAGAGCTTCGAGAAAGTATTGATCCGTAAAACCCAACTCGAGCCATCCAAATTTCCGAATTGACCAAACGGACATCCCATCCAAGCGTAAACCCCAGGGGCGGTTACCCCAGAATTCGCCCGTCGGCGCAATTGGCTCAAAACCGAAAACCACCACGCCATCATCCTTGACAAACTGATGAAGCCGCTTAAGCATTTCAAGGTGCTCCGCACAATGATGGAAGCTCTCGTAAAACACGACAGCATCATAAGTTTTGTCGGTTTGAAAGGCGAGCATACTATCACACACAAGCCTGACAGTTAGTCCTTGTAGTTGGGCGCGGCGGCGAATAAGTTCAATGAAGTGCGGTGAAATATCAACGGCCGTAACGTGATGCCCCAGCATAGCCAGATGCAAGGTCAAATCACCACAGCCCGGCCCAAACTCCAGCACCTCCGAGTAAGGGCGCAGGCCCAAATGTTTGATAACAAGGCCTTGCATGATGAGTTGATCTCCAACCGTTTGACAACTCAACGTTGAATAGGGAAATGGGCGGTGCGTCAATGCCTCCACGTCAATGACCGATTGCTCATTTTGTTCGGTGATGTATTCAGACCGTCCAGAGATTTGGCGGTAGAGGCGCCACTGCCCATCCGCGTAAGCAGGGGAAAACGGGTCCGCAGGCAATTCGGTTGCGATTTGATATTGAAAACTTGCTAGGACGTTTCGCAAGGCATCATCAGATTGTTGGCTAGCCGCATCGGCCCGCGCAATCCAGGCATCCAGTTCGTCTGAGGTTGAAATCATGGTTGGCGCATTGGTTATGAGCCTCTGGGCACGCAGTTTGGCGAAGAACTGCGCTATCAATCTAGCCAGAAAAGGGGGAAGCAGTTCGAGGGCATACTGTTTGAGGGTTGAGTACATGAAAGCTCCAAATGCACAAACGCTATCCGCCCCTTTCTAATCTATCTCCTTCCAGCTAATAAATCAGCGTATCCACTTAAACTCAGCCACGTAGTTGTGAATGTGCTGGCAAGTGGGGTCACTATCCAGCACGGTGATGGATTGCATTTGCCATTGTGTGGCGCTGAGAAATGTGAGTTTGAGTTGGGTTTGGCCCTGCACTAAATTGCTCGGCCCGTTATAAAAGTAGTTGTTCACACTGGCGAGGCTCAACACATACGTGCCCACGCCTTGGTCTCGCAAAGTGAGCGTGTTACCTTCCTGCGTAATGGCAATCAGGCCATAAGGCACAGAAATGGGCGCGGAGTTACATGTGCCTACCAAGTTATCCGGCGAGGGCGGCACTTCCCACACGGATTGGCCAGCCGGCACAAAGGAAACCGGGCCGCTCGGCGTGTTAGTAGCGGGCGGCTGGGTGGGCGCAAGCGTTTCAGTTGGGGCTAACGTTGCACTTGGCTCTGCGGTCGCGGTAGCGGCGGCAGTGGCCGAGGGTGGCACAGCCGTGACCGTAGGCGCAGGATTAGTGGCCGCAACTGTGTTCACAGCGGGCGGCGGCAAGGTAGCTGTAGGCGCAGGCGTAGTGGCAGGCGCACAGGCGGCCAAAGCGCTCATTACAAGTAAAAGGCTACAAATCCTGTTTCGCATGATGCCCGCCCCTTCGACTTCGCGGCAAGCCTTCGCTTCACTTACATTCTGCTCCGGCTTGCCGCTCTGCTCAGGGTGCTACCAAATCTCCAATCCTCTAATTCTCTCTCACTGCGTGCCCATCACCCTGCCAAGGGTATTGCACGCCGGGCAAGCGCCGCCGGGCCGCACAATGCCAAAGGCGGCCTGCGGGTCAGAATCAAAGGTGGTGAAGTCCACATTCCATACAATCATCAGCCGCACAATGTTGCTACTGCGCGCCAAACTGGCCGCCTCGGCCAACCACTGCGCTTGCTGGCCCACAGTGATGTGGTTGCCCCAATCATATTGTTGCGGCAAAGGCGGGTAGCCCTCATGTGAGAGATAGCCGATTTCCGTGAAGCACAACTTCTTGCGGCCGCCAAAGGTGTTGTAATACAGGCTCACCATCGTGGGATAGTAGCGCGTGTAATAATCGGAGCGCGGGTCACCGCTGGAGCGCGTGGGGCTGACCATGCCCTCGTTGTAGTGAATGCCGATGCAATCCATGTAATTCACCGCGCCCGCCGCCGCCATGCCGCGCAGGTAGTTGTCATCGTTAATCACCCGGTCTGGGCCAAACACCGATTGCGCGCCGGTGGGCGATGGCGCAGAAGAAATGACCAGCGTATTTGGGTTGGCGGCCTTGATGGCGGCGTAGGCTTTCTTGAGCAGTTCTACGTAGCGGGCGGGGTCAAGTTCGCCGCGCGGCCAACTGCGGTCTAGGTTGGTCTCATTCATCACTTCAATGGCATCTGCGCCCGCCGCCGCAATCTGCCCGGCGTAGGAGGCAATGGCATCAAAGTTGGTGCCGCCCGCCATGTGGTGGGCATCGGCCACTAATGCTACCAACATCTTGAAGCCTTTATTGTGTGCATCGTTAATCATCCCCACATCTACGCCCGCGCCGGGGCTCCAATACATTTGGCGCTTCACCCACGTCATGCCCGCGGATTTCATCAAGTCTGGGAAGCGGAAATCTTGCACTTGGCCGCCCAGTTCAAAGCCGCCGGGCGTGGCGGCCACCGGGCCAGTGGGCACGCTTGGCGCAGAGGGCGCGGGGGCTGGGCCAGCCGCCGGTTGTGAGGGCGTTACTACCACCAGTTCTCGCACATTCCTCACGTTAAGTTTGCCCACACCAGCCCATATCCATGCCTCTCCCCCAAAGCCGGGCAAATCAATCTTAACCCACAGCGCATCTTGTGTGCGGCCCCGTACTGTAAATTTTTGGTCTTTCTTGGCCTGAGCAATTACAGCCCCGGTGAGGCTGGGGAAATTGCGCACACGCACGCTCTTCTCAACAATGGTGATTTCCGCCACGGCCACCGTGCCGGAAGAAGTGGCCGGGCCGCCGCCGGACGTTCCGCCGCCTGAGGTGCTGGGCGGCGTGTACGGCGTGGGCGGGAGCACGGGGAGCGTCATCACATCGCCTTTGACTGTGCCGTTGGCGGCCAGCACCCACGCGTCCGCCGGGCCGGCCACCTGCAGGCGAATCCAGCTACCACCTTCATTGCGGCCTAGCACGTTGAAGGTTTGATTCTGAAAGAACGAGTACACCACGGGCGCGGCGCCGTTGGGCGCACTCCGGCCCCGGATGCTTTTGGCCGTGACGGTAAAAGTCACGGCCTGTTGGGCAAAAGTTGGGGCAACACTGTTGAATACCAGCATACAGATGAGCACTAAAACGGCCAGTGAGCGAAGACGGTTTGGCATCATGGGCAACCTTTAGAATGAGAGTTGAACCTACGCCAGCGATTTTACTTGGCAGGTGGGCTAGAGACAAGCTAAACTCACGCCAGCACAGCAGGTTGGCGAAGTTATATCTCGGGAGTTTTATGAACCAATCACGCATACCGTTTTTAGAGAAGTTGGCTGAAGCCTGCCAATTACAACCCGTTTCATTTCACATGCCGGGCCATAAATTCAACCCCGCCCTTTTGCCGGAGATGACCAACCTGTGGGGCGCGGGCGTGTTTACGGGTGACCTGAATGAGTGTGTTCCGCCGATTGATTATTTACATTCAGCCAACCACAGTTTCAAAGAGGCGCAAGCCCTAACGGCTGAAGCCGTGGGCGCGGAACATAGCTTTTTTCTGGTGAACGGCTCAACGGTGGGCAACCAAGCCATGCTGATGGCCGCCGCCAAAGATGGCGACGAAGTGATTCTCGCCCGCGCCGCGCACCGCTCTGTGTACGCCGGCCTGATTCTTTCGGGGGCGCGGCCCATCTATGTACCGCCAAACTACCATCCCCAGGTAGGCTTCCCGCTGGCGGTGGATGTTTCCGCCGTGGCCCAATGTTTGGCAGAACATCCACAGGCTACAGCCATTCACATCACCAGCCCCAATTACTACGGCTATGTTTCAGATGTGGCAGGCTTGGCGGCGTTGGCGCACGCGCACCAACTGCCGTTGTTGGTGGATGAAGCGCACGGGGCGCATTTTCCCTTTCACCCGCAACTGCCGCCCTCCGCCGTTGCGCTTGGCGCGGATGCCGTGGTGCAGAGCGCGCATAAAACGCTCGGCGCGATTACGCAAGCCGCGTGGCTTCACCTTTCTGGCCCGCGCCTCAGCGCCGCACACCTGCGTCATATCCTTTCGCTGTTGCAATCGTCCTCCCCCAATGCGCTTCTAACCAGTTCACTCGATGCGGCCCGCCGCCACGCCAAATTGGAAGGAGAACGTTTGCTCACCCAAGCTTTAAGTTTGGCGGAAACGGCGCGGTCGGCCATTCGCCAGATTCCGGGACTGTGGTGTTACGGCGCAGAATTAGTGGGTGAGCACGGCATTGCGGCGTATGACCCCACCAAGCTCGTTATCCGCGTGAGCGAGACGGGGTTGACGGGCAAGCAATTTGTGGCGGAACTGTGGGCGCACCACAAAATTACGGTGGAATTTGCGGACCCGCGCCACATCATTTGCTCAATTTCAATGGCGGACGAAGCCGCTAAAGTGGAGCTTCTGCTTAACGCTTTACGGGCCATTGCGGCGGAGGGGCCAAAAACCGAAAGCCCGCCAGCCGTGCAACTGCCGCCTAGCACTTTGCCGGAGCTGGTGCTTAACCCACGGCAGGCCGCGTTCAGCCGCTCACGCGCCGTGCCGTTGGCGCAGGCCGCCGGAGAAATCTGCGCCGAGCAAATCATCCCCTACCCGCCCGGTGTGCCTTTGCTGGCGCCCGGTGAACGTCTCAGCGCAGAAATGATAGACTATCTGCGTTACCTGTTGGCGCTCAACACCAGTATCGTTGGGCCGGAAGATGCCCAGTTGAAAACGGTGCGGGTGATTGAAGCGTAAATTGGGCCAGCCCTTTGTGGGCTAGCGAACTTATCAGATAAAAGCCCGTAAAGGGCCTAAAGGAGCCTCCATGAGTCAAGCTCGCACTATCCGCGCCCCACATGGCGCTACGCTCACCTGCAAAGGTTGGTTGCAAGAAGCCGCCTACCGCATGATTCAAAACAACTTAGACCCGGACGTGGCCGAGCGGCCAGATGATTTGGTGGTGTACGGCGGGCGTGGGCGCGCCGCGCGCAACTGGGAGAGTTTTGACGCCATCCTCGAAACGCTCAAAAACTTAGAAGATGACGAAACGTTGTTGGTGCAATCCGGCAAGCCGGTGGTGGTGTTTAAGACCCACGCCGATGCGCCGCGTGTGCTGATTGCCAACAGTAACTTGGTGCCGCACTGGGCCACGCAAGCCACGTTTGACAAAATGGAAGCCGAAGGGCTGATGATGTACGGCCAGATGACGGCGGGCAGTTGGATTTACATCGGCACGCAGGGGATTCTCCAGGGCACGTATGAAACGCTGGGTTCACTGGCGCGGTTGAAGGGCTGGGGCACGCTCAAAGGCAAGTTTACGCTCACGGCGGGGCTGGGCGGCATGGGCGGCGCGCAACCGTTGGCCGTGACGATGAACGAAGGTGTGGCGTTGGTGGTGGAAGTGGACCCGTGGCGCGCGCAACGCCGTTTAGAAACAGGATATGTGGATGTGGTGGTGGATACGCTGGAAGAAGCGATGACGCTGGTGGAAGAATCCAAGGCCAAAGGTGAGGCCAAATCCATTGGCCTGATTGGCAACGCGGCAGATATTTTCCCGGAACTGGTGGTGCGCGGCATTACGCCGGACGTGGTGACGGACCAAACTTCCGCGCATGATTATCTTTTCTATGTGCCGCATGGGATGACGCTGGAGCAGGCCAATGAACTCCGCGCCCGCAATCCCAAAGAATACGAGCAACGCAGTTCGGCCAGCATGGCGCGGCATGTGCAGGCCATGTTGGATTTTCAGAAGAAAGGCGCAGAAGTTTTTGATTACGGCAACAATCTGCGGCAACGCGCTTTTGATTACGGCGTGAAAGATGCGTTCAACTATCCCGGCTTTGTTCCGGCGTACATCCGGCCATTATTCTGCGAGGGCAAAGGGCCGTTCCGCTGGGTGGCGCTCTCCGGCGACCCGGAAGACATTTACCGCACGGATGAAGCAGTAGCCGAACTATTTCCTGAGGACGCGCATTTGCGCCGCTGGTTAAAGATGGCAAAAGAGAAGATTCACTTTCAGGGCTTGCCCGCGCGCATTTGTTGGCTGGGCTATGGTGAGCGCGTGAAGGCGGGCCTGAAGTTCAACGAGATGGTGGCGCGCGGCGTGGTGAAAGCGCCGATTGTGATTGGCCGCGACCATTTGGATTCCGGCTCGGTGGCCTCACCCAACCGCGAGACGGAAGCGATGCGCGACGGCTCGGATGCGGTGAGCGATTGGCCAATCCTCAACGCGCTCATCAACGCTGTGGGCGGCGCTACATGGGTCAGTTTCCATCACGGCGGCGGCGTGGGCATTGGTTACAGCCAGCACGCCGGGCAAGTCATTGTGGCCGATGGCACGCCGGAGGCCGCTAAACGCTTAGAGCGGGTGCTCACTACTGACCCGGGCATGGGCGTTGTGCGCCACGCGGATGCGGGCTACCCCGAAGCGATTGACGCGGCCAAACGGCACGGAATTAAGATGCCGATGTTGAAGTGAAAATTTAACCGTGAAGAAGCGAAGGGAACGCAAAGTTTTTCTTAGCGCCCTTCGCGGCGTTTACCACCGTTAGTTATGCGTGAGCGCCGCAAAGCTGACCGGGGCCGGCGGTACAAAGCCTAAAAATCTTCAAACCCAAAGGGCGGCCTTCACTCGCGCGTTCCGCACAATTGTGTATAGTTCACGTATGACTACTCCTGATTTACTGACGCAGGCCATTCAGGCCTTGGACGCCGAACAAAAAGACCGAGCCCAAGTATTGTTGGCGCAGTTGCTGAAGCAAGAACCTAACAATGAGCGCGCCTGGCTGTTGATGGCTGAAGCCCTCACCGATGTGGAACGGCAGAAGTTCTGCATTGAACGCGCGCTGAAAATCAACCCGCAGAATGATATTGCGCGGCAAATGTTGGCGGAGCTATCCGGCTCACTGCCCGCCGAAGCCGATTGGGTGACGCAGGCCGAGCGTGAGGTGATGCCCACCCAAGAGGAGGCCGCGCGAATTCAGGCCAGCGCCCCAGAAGCCGTTGAGCCAGCGCCGACAGAGGCAGAAGTTCCCGCCCCAGCGCCGCTCCAAACCCCAGCCCAACGGCGGGAAGCTTTAGAGTTGGCCGTAGCGATGATTGAGCGGCGGCAAGTGGATGAAGGCCGCGCCTTGCTGGAAAGGGTGTTAGAAGTTGAGCCGCAAAACGATACGGCGTGGTTGTGGCTGGCGAGCATTTCGAGCGACGTAGATGCCAAGCGCAATTTTGTGGAAAAGGCTTTGGCCGTCAACCCCAAAAGCAAAATAGCGCAGAAGATGTGGAAGGAGTTGGGCGGCGGCGAACTGCCCACGCCCGCTCAACCCGTTGCCAGCGCCCCCACCACTAACGCCGCACCAGCCCAACCCGCCACCGATGTTCAACCAGCCAAAGGCCCAAATGTGTTTGCCATTGTATTAACCATCGGCGGCCTCATCGCGCTTCTGCTCATCATCGGCATGGTGGTGATTATTTTGATGCGGCCTGCGGGGTAGACACATTAAGCGATTCGCGATCCAAGTAATTCTCACTCTACTTACAAGCTCAACAAAGGGAAACTTTTATGCTTGAAGCGTTTATCACAATTTTGCTCACTAGCCCTTTACCAGTAGCACTTGTACTAAGCGGAGTTTTGTGCATCGCCATAGCCATTGTTGGTGAAATTCCATCTATAAAGGTTGATAAAGTTCGGGCGCGAAACCTGGGGATATTTGGGGGAGTATTGATTATTCTAGCTTTGGGGTCATCTTACCTTGTAGCGTTTGTATCTCTTCCAGTATCACCCAATACCAATATAGTAGAGTCAACATCAGCGCCTACAGATATTAAAGTATCCCCAGTAGCATCTGCTGTAGCGACTCCACTTATCAATGTAACAGCGACTATATCAACCGCTAATCAACAAACCGAAGAACCTGAATGTTCTACGACGGATTTCATAGTTCCACTTGGGGGCATTAATCCCCCCGTAGGTAGTGTAATTTGCGTTCCATCTGGTGTTATTAGTTGGATCAGTAGTGATCCTGCTAGATTTACGATACCAGAAATTTACGAGGCTAAACTCACTGAAGGATTTACATTTACTCTTTTTGGACCAGTCAAATTTGTGCTCTCAGATGTAGTGGGTGCGAATGCTCGATTGGACTCAAGAACTAATACGAGTTTGCTAGGCAACTTTGATAATAAGCCCCGGAATTTGGTTTATATAAATGGGAAAGTATGTGAATACGTTGAATACACAGGTTCAGGTTGTCCATAAATCCGCAATGGAATTTAGCAACAACTAATAGTGAAAGAACAAATCCTCCACCTAGACCCGCACGATGATTACGTCTCCGCCCGCGATAAAATGGGCTGGGTGCAAACCGCGCGCGTGGTGCTGGTGTGGCCGCCGCACGGCCAAGTGCTCAACCGGCGGCTGGATTTGGTTTTGCTTCACCGGCACGCGCACCGGCTGGGCGCACAACTGGCGCTGGTGAGCGGGGATGGCAAAGTGCGGGAACATGCGAGTGAGTTGGGCCTGCCCGTGTTTGGCTCGGTGGAGGCCACCCGCAAAATGCGCTGGCGCTCCCGCGTGCCGCGCGTGCGGCCCCTCCGCCGCCAGCCGCGCCCCAACACAGACGTAATCCGGACTACATTTTTTGCCCAACAGCAGGCCGCGCCCACGGGCCGTTGGTTGTTGGCGTTGCGAATTGCGTTGTTCACTATTGGCGTGGCCGCCGTGCTTTTTCTGGCGTACAGTCTAATTCCTTCCGCCGCCATCACCCTCACGCCTGCCGCTCAGCCTGTTTCGGCCACCGTCAACATCACTGCGGATGTAAATGCCATTGTTTCACCCGATGCGCCGCCGGGCTTAATCCCCGCCCGCACCATCCGTGTGGAAGTGCAGAACACGCAAGTAACGGCCACCACCGGCCAAATTGAAGTGCCGGACCAACCGGCGACGGGCAAAGTAGTATTTACCAATTTGGTGGGCACCGCGGCCTTTATTCCGCAAGGCACCAGCGTGCGCACCACCACTGGAACCAACGTGCGCTTCATCACCCTCCAAGCCGCCAACATAGAGGGCCGTATTGGCGCCACCATAGAAGTGGAGATTGAAGCAGTGGAACGTGGGCCGGCAGGCAACGTCAACGCCGCCACCATCAACGGCATCGATGGGCCGCTCGGCACGCAGTTGGCTGTGACGAATCCCTTGCCCACCAATGGCGGCTCCGTGCAACAGCGGAGCGCAGTGGCGCCGCAAGACCGTGAGCGTTTGCGGGCGCAGATGTTGAATGATTTACAACTGAACGCCGTGAGCGCGGTAGAAGCGCAATTGCAACCGGGCGAGTTTTTAGTGAGCCAAACGCTCACCATCACGCAAGTGCTGGCCGAAAGTTTTGACCGGGCCGTAGGCGAACCCACGGATGCCTTGAGCCTGACGCTCCGCATTGCGGCCACCGGCGTGGCGATTAATGAGCTAGAAGCGCGGCAAGCCGCCGCCAAAGCCCTCCAAGCGCAAATCCCGGCGCAAGCCTCCCTCGCCGCTGAGTCACTTCAGTTTGTGCGTGACCCGCAAATTTCCGTAGATGAAGCAGGCCGCGTACACTTCACACTCACGGCCTCCGGAAATATCTTTGAAGCGTTTGATGTGGAAGCCGTGCGCCAGTTAGTGCGCGGCCAACCGGTGGAGACCGCCAGCGCGTTGTTGCAAAGCAACCTCCGGTTAGCCACGCCGCCCCAGATTAACCTTTGGCCGGATTGGCTGACGAGATGGTATGCTTACTTACCGTGGTTACCACTCCGCATTGCAGTCATTGTGCCCTGAGAGTTTATGCGCTGGTTAGCCGTTGACCCCGGAGACACATACATCGGTTTGGCGGTTTCTGACCCAACCGGCACTGTAGTGCGCCCACTCGCCACACTAAAGCATGATTCTTACGCCGCTAGCGCGGCTAAGATTCTGAAAGCCGCAGAAGAACAACTAGCGCAGGGCATTATTGTGGGCTTGCCATTGGATGAAGAAGGCGCCGTTGGCCCACAAGCCCGTAAAGCAAGCCGCCTAGCAGAGGCCCTGCGTGCTGTTTCGGCGCTCACCATCGTTCTACATGATGAAAGCCTCTCCTCGCGGGAGGCCCATCGCCTGCGCCGCGCGGCCGGCAAAAAGAAGCGGCCCCGGAACAACACGGAACATGCGCAGGCCGCCGCCGTGATTTTGCAAAGTTACCTCGATGAACATACGCCAACGCCGACGGCGCGTTGACGCCCTAGCCCTCTTTTTACTTTTTACCCTCACCTTGTGCGCGCTAGTGATTGTGGGCGCCAATGTGTGGGCGCGGCTTTCCCCCGTCAACTCTGTTTTGGGTGACCCGGATGCGGAGTTAGGCTTCGTGGAACGCAACGCGCTAGCGGCCTATCTCATCCTCTACGCCGAAGAATTAACCAAACCAGCCAGCACTGATAACACGCCGCAAACCTTCACCGTTACGTCCGGCGAGGTAGCGGAGGATATTGCCAGCCGCTTGGTGAATGCGGGCCTCATTACAGATGCGCGCCTGCTCAGTTTTTACTTGCGCTATCACGGCTTGGATAAAACCATTGAAGCGGGAGATTTTATTCTGCGGCCCAACATGACGATACCGGAGATTGCCCGCACGCTAGGTGACGCCTCAGCGCGCGAAGTGCCCGTGCGGGTGATTGAAGGCTGGCGGCGCGAGCAAATTGCGCAATCATTGGCCGCCAACCCCAATCTCAACTTCAGCACGGAAGAGTGGCTGGCGCTCACCGGCCCCAACGCGGAAAAAGTGGGTGATTACGCCCTGTACGCCGAACTGCCGAGCGGCGCTTCACTGGAAGGGTTTTTGTATCCAGATACTTATCTCTTCAAACCGGATACAACCACGCGTGACATTCTCAGAAAATTATTGGCAGAGTTTGATCAACAAATCACGCCGGATTTCCGCTTTGCTATCGGCCAGCGCTCACTCACTGTATATCAAGCCGTCATCATTGCCTCCTTAATTGAGCGCGAGGCGGTGCTGGATGAAGAGCGGCCTGTGATTGCGTCCGTCATTTTTAATCGGCTAGCCATCGGCCAACCCCTTCAAATTGATGCCACAGTGCAATACGCCATTGCCCAGCCGGAAAATTGGTGGCCGCCCGTAGCCGGGCTAGATTTCCGCACCATTGCTAGCCCGTACAACACCTACATCATCAACGGCCTGCCGCCCGCGCCCATTAGCAACGTGCGCGCCGCTTCCCTGCAAGCCGTAGCCCAGCCCGTAGCCACAGATTATTACTACTATCGCGCCGCCTGCGATGGCAGTGGCCGCCACAACTTCTCCCGCACGTACGATGAGCATTTGGCGAATGCGTGCCCATAATGCAGTAAACAGCGGGGCAGTGAACGGTAACCTGGTTTCACGTTTCACGTTTTGCGTTTTACTGTTTACTGCTTACTGCTTACTGTTAACTGCTTGCACAATCACGCGTCCTGTCCTAAAAATCGGCCTCGTTGCGCCATTTGAGGGCCGCTATCGCGATGTGGGCTATGAAGTGGTGTTCGCGGTACGGCTGGCCGTGCGTGAAATCAATGCGGCGGGCGGCGTGGGCGGCTACTCGGTAGAGTTGGTGGCGCTGGATGATTCTGGTGATGAGCAAATGGCGGTGGAGCAGGCCCGCAAGTTAGCCGCTGATGCCAGCGTCATCGCCGTCATCGGTCATTGGCGCGAGAACACCACCATCGCCGCCGCGCCAGAATACGAGCGCGTCAGCATCCCGCTGATCGCACCTTCTGCCAACGCCCAACTCCCTGCGTCAGCCTTCAAACTGTGGGCGGTCTCACCTTGTCATCTTATCACCCCTACAGATTGTTTTGAGTCACTAGAAGATTTAGAGCTAGCCGCCGTCAACAACCTCACCCTCACCGTGCCCGCGCCGTTGCCTATAGATTCAACAAATGCCACGTTTGCAGAACGCTACCGCCCCATTGCCTTCGGCTATGAACCAAAGTTCAATGCTGTGCTGGCCTATGATGCCGCGCAACTGATTTTTGATGCCATTGCGCGCGATGTGGCGCAAAATCAAACGCCCACCCGCGCCGGTGTGGCTGAGCAACTTGAATTATCAAATTTTTCCGGCCTAAGCGGCGAGATAAGTTTTAACGCCACGCGCCAATGGGCTGCGCCCGGCGCATGGACGTATGTGTGGCGGAAAAATGAATTGGCGCGGCCGTAATCATCGTAAGGGCGCAACATTGCTGCGTCCCTACGATTTCACAATTTTGTAATACAACGGCAAGGGTTTCACACGTGCGGCGCTGAATTTGTGAGCGGCCAGCACGCGCGCCTTGGCCGCTTCCAGCTTGGCCGCATCATTGGCGTAAACGGTGAACAGCGGTTGGCCTTTCTGCACGCGTTCGCCCACTTTGTGGTGAATGAGAAAACCTACGGCGTAATCCAAGGCGTCACCTTTTTTGGCGCGGCCCGCGCCCAAATCTACGGCGGCTAAACCCACTTCGCGCGCGTTCACTTCTTTCACAAAGCCGGTGCGCGGCGCGTTTACCGTTTCCACCAGCGCGGCTTGCGGCAAACGTTCCGGCGCATCAATCACACCCACATCCCCGCCTTGCGCGGCCACCATCGCGCGGAATTTAGCCAAGGCACTGCCATCCGCCAAAACGCCCTCCAACATGGCCCGCGCCGCTTTGGGGGTTTTGGCCTTGCGGGCCAAAATCAGCAAGTGGCTTCCAATCAGTAAACAATGTTCTCTAAAGTCTTGCGGGCCGCCGTTGCGGAGCGTATCTAATGCTTCACGCACTTCTAGGGCGTTACCCACCGCCACGCCCAGCGGCTGATTCATATCCGAGAGCACGGCCACCGTTTTGCGCTTGGCCACTTTGCCAATGCTCACCAAAGCCGTTGCCAGCGCCGTCGCATCTTTGAGATTGGTCATAAATGCGCCGTGGCCCACCTTCACATCCAGCACAATGGCTTGCGCGCCCGCCGCAATTTTCTTGCTCATCACACTGCTGGCAATCAGCGGGATGCTGGGCACGGTGCCGGTCACATCGCGCAGGGCATATAGTTTGCCATCGGCTGGGGCCAAGTTAGCAGATTGCCCGGTGAGCACAATGCCAATCGCCTTGAGTTGTTGTTTGAATTGCTCGGTGGTAAGGGCCATATTGATGCCGGGGATGGATTCCAGTTTATCCACGGTGCCGCCGGAGAAGCCCAGCCCCCGCCCAGACATTTTGCCCACCGGCACACCGCAGGCCGCCACCATTGGCTCCACCACCAACGTTACTTTATCGCCCACGCCGCCCGTGGAATGCTTATCCACCGCAAACGGCACGGTATCGCTCAAGTCCAGCATCTCGCCAGAGCGCGCCATCGCCAGCGTCAGTTCCGTCATCTCGCGCGCCGTCATGCCGCGCCACAGCACAGCCATCAGCCACGCCGCCGCTTGGTAATCAGGGATTTCGCCTCTGGTCAAGCCGGTGATAAAGAACTCAATCTCAGCGCGGTTCAACTCACCGCCATCGCGTTTTTTGGTGATAATGTCTACCGTCTTCATTTTTTTTCACCATAAAGGCACGAAGAAGACCAAGGCCACAAAGTTTTTGAGTGAACTCTGGCCACCTTCAGGTGGCTGTGGCCTTCGTTGCTTCGTGGTTAAACAGCTTGTTTGAGTAAGGCTACGGGTAAAGGCGGCCATTCGTCGCTTTGGTCAGCCGCTTCCGCCCAGTTTTCCTTGCCGCTCCAGCTCTCAATTTCAATGGCATACACGCTGGTACGCTTCAACTCCTGCTCCGTAATGGGGCGGTATTCTTTGCCTGCCGTCAGGTTTCCAAAGTATTTACCAATCAGGCCGTACAGGGCTTGTTCTTTCTCGGCCAAATCTTCCAGCACACGCAAGCGGCCATACACAATCACGCTGGCGTATTGAATACTGAACTCCAGCGCCACGTTGCTGGGCAGTAGCCGCCCAAACTCACTGGCTTCAAACGCCACCTTTTCGCTGTGTTCGGCATTGGCCCGCATCCGGCCCACGATGTTGGAGTGAAAGATGATGCGCTGATGGGCCTCGTCGTACCAATAAGTACTAGGGTTGATGAAAGGCTGTTCACCCCAAACGGTGACGATGCGCCCAATCGGGGCTTTGCGTAAAAACGCTCGCGTCCAAGCATCATCACGGGCATGCTCTTTACGGCGTTGTTGGTTGATGGGCGTTATGCTGGGGTCATAATTTTTGGGCATGCCTAATTCTAGCCGCATAAAATTGTATAATCAAAACAATTCTCCAATCCCCAAATTCTCTACCTATGCCCACTCCCTGCGATTTACTCCTTACCAACGCCCATGTGCTCACAATGGATGAAACCTTTACGCAGTACCCCTCCGGCGCGGTGGCCATTACGGGCGATAGTCTGGTGGCGGTGGGTGAAGAGCGCGAACTGAAATCGGAATACACCGCCAAACAAACAGTGGATTGCGGCGGCAAGATTTTATTGCCCGGCTTCGTCAACGCCCACACCCATGTGCCGATGACGCTTCTGCGCGGCCTCTCCGATGACCGACGGCTGGATGTTTGGCTAATGGGCTACATGTTACCGGTGGAGCGCGAGTTTGTGCGCCCCGATTTTGTGCGGCTGGGCACCGGCCTCGCGTGCGCGGAGATGATCCGCTCTGGCATTACCAGCTTTGCGGATATGTATTACTTTGAGGACGATGTGGCCGCCGCCACTGCCGCCGCCGGGATGCGGGCACTGTGCGGCCAAACCGTGCTCAAGTTCCCCGCGCCGGATGCGGCCTCTTACGAAGACTCACTGGTGATGGCGCGCGATTTCATTCAACGATGGAAAGGCCACCCGCTGATTGTGCCCGCGCCCGCCCCCCACGCCCCCTACTCCTGTACGCCGGAAATTCTAATCGCCTGCTCCGATTTAGCGCAGGAATTTGATGTGCCGCTCCACATCCATATTTCCGAAACAGCGCTGGAGGTAGAAAACTCCCGTAAAGAACATGGCATGCCGGTGGTGCCGTGGGTCAAGAAAAATCGGATTTTGGACGCCAAGGTTTTGGCCGCGCACTGTTGCCATATTGATGTGGGCGAGATGCGCACCCTCAAAGGCGCCAACGCAGGCGTGGCGCACAACCCCACTAGCAATCTCAAGCTGGCTTCCGGCGTAGCGCCCGTAACCAAAATGCTAGAAGTGGGCCTGAATGTGGGCATCGGCACAGATGGCCCGGCCAGTAACAATGATTTGGATATGTTCGAAGAAGTGCGCTTGGCCGCGTTGTTGGCGAAGGGTATAAGCGGCGACCCCACTGCCCTGCCCGCGCGAGACGCTTTAGCCTTGGCCACGCGGTTGGGCGCGCACGCCCTCCACATTGGGCATCTCACCGGCACGCTCACCGTTGGCAAACGCGCCGATTTAATTTTGGTGGATACGCGCCGCCTGCACAGCCTGCCGCACTTTACGCATGACCCGGATGCGGTGTACGCCCAAATTGTGTACACCTCCAAAGCCACCGATGTGACCGATGTAATGTGCAACGGTCAGTGGCTTTTACGAGACGGCCAACTTAAGACGGTGGACGAAAAGAACTTGCTTGTGGCCGCCGAAGATTACGCCAAGAAGATTGACCATTTCCTCATCCAACGAGAAGGCAGTGTTTTGCAGAAACTAATTGCGATTGGCGGCGCACAAGAAGAAGAAAGCTTTGAAGTGCAGGTTAAAGCCCACCTGCCCACGGACGCCCAAGTGCTGGCCGTCATCAATAGTGATCAAGTCACCATCATCCGCACCCGGCACTATCACGAGTTTGACTCTTACTTCTTCTTCAGTGACCCAGCCCAAGGCCGTTTGCGCTACCGTGAGGATGAGTTTTTGGATGAGAAGGGCGCGGTGACGCGAATGCGGGCGCGATTAACGCACACCGGCGAGGCCCGTGAGGGTGAGTTTAGCGCGGTGCTTCTCTCGCGCTCACGCTTCCTCGCGCCCGCCACCTATTCTTTGCGTTTCTACCGTGAGTATTTCAAACCCACGGAAATGCGCGAGATTGAAAAAGACCGCCGCCGCTGGAAGCTGGCCTACAAAGGCGTAGAGTTTTTCGTCAATTTAGATAAAGTGCTTAAGCCAGCTATGGATGGCTATTTTGTGGAAATCAAATCCCGCACCTGGAGCCGCCGCGACGCGCGCGAAAAAGCCGCCATTATCAAAGAATTGTTGACGCTCTTTGGTGCTAGCGAAGACCAGATTGTGACGGAAGATTACGCTGAGTTGGTGAAGCAGGAGTAGGACGGACTTTCACCGCTTTTCTTTGGCTACGCAGGACACAAATCTTCACAAAGCCGCTTAAATCCGCTTTACCCGTTCATCCGTTTAACCCGTTTTCCCAAAGCGCGCCTGCCACTCAAACAAGCGGCTCAAAGCTTCCATCGGCGTGAGGGTGTTCAAATCTAACGCGCTCAATTCCGCTTGCAAGGGATTGGTCTCGGGGAAGAGGGCCATTTGCGCGGCGGCGTTTTCCTCCCTCTGCACCGCCTTCCCGCCCGATTTTTCCAACTGCCCCAAAATCTCCTGCGCGCGCGCAATGAGCGAACGCGGCAAACCGGCCAACTGCGCCACGTGAATGCCGTAACTCCTATCGGCCCCGCCCGGCACAATGCGGTGCAAAAACACCACCCGGTCACCTTCCTCAGTCACGGCCACATTGTAATTCCGCACGCCGGGCAAAATGTTCGCCAAATCCGTCAGCTCATGGTAGTGCGTGGCAAACAGCGTTTTAGATTTCAGTTTAGGGTGATTGTGAATATGCTCAATGATGGCCCACGCCAAAGATAAACCATCATAGGTGCTGGTGCCACGCCCAATTTCATCTAGCACCAGCAAACTGCGGGCGGTAGCGTTGTGCAGAATGTTGGCCGTTTCCACCATCTCCACCATAAATGTGGATTGCCCGGCATGAATTTCATCTTGCGCGCCAATGCGAGTGAAAATGTGATCAAACACGCCTAGCCGCGCTCGCTCGGCGGGCACAAAACTACCCATTTGCGCCATCAGCACAATCAGCGCGGCTTGCCGCAGATAGGTGCTCTTGCCCGCCATATTCGGGCCTGTAATCACGCGCACGCATTCGCCCGGCTCAAAGATAATATCGTTTGGCACGTAGCGCTCACCGGCGGGCAAAAGTTCTTCCACTACGGGGTGCCGCCCATTGCGAATCTCCAAAGCAGGTTCGGCCAGAAAGTTTGGCCGCACAAAATTGCGCCGCGCGGCCACTTCGGCTAGAGCGGCCACCACATCTAATTGCGCCAGCGTGCGGGCGGTGAGTAACAGGCGGCCCGCCTGCGCGCCAATTTGTTGGCACAATTCTTTGAACAGCCGCGTCTCAATTTCTAAAATGCGCTCTTCCGCGTTGAGCACCAATGTTTCATATTCTTTCAACTCGGGTGTGATGAAGCGCTCTGCGTTGACGAGCGTTTGTTTGCGGATGTAATTATCCGGCGCGCGTGGGCTATCACCGCGGCTGATTTCAATGTAATAGCCAAAAACCTTGTTGTAGCCTACTTTGAGATGCTTGAGGCCGGTGCGCTCTTTCTCCACTTTCTCCAAGCTGGCAATCCACTCGCGCGCGTGGCGGGAAGCGTTGATGATGCCATCTAACTCGGCGGCGTAACCAGCGCGGATGAGGCCCGGCTTACCCAACACGGCGGGCGGTTCATCCGCGAGCGAGGCTTGGAGCAGAGATAAAACATCCGCGCACGGGTCTAGCTGAGAAATAAGAGAAAGCAAGGGAGCGGCGGCGTTTCCTTCATTTCCTAGTTTTTCTCGGATAGCCGGGAGGGCCAACAAGGTTTCCCTCAGCGCCACCAAATCACGCGGGTTGGCCGTGCCGCCTAAAATGCGGTTGGTGATGCGTTCCAAATCATGCAAAGGCTTAAGGGCGGCCAACGTTTCCGCCCGGAGCAAACCTTGGGCATGAAAGGCGGCCACACGATCCAGCCGCTCGTTAATGTGCGCCAAGTTAAGGAGAGGTTGATGCACCCACTGTCGCAAAAGGCGTGCGCCCATCGCCGTCACCGTAGCATCCAGCACGCCCAACAAGGAGCCTTTGATTTGTCCGCCGCGCAGGGTTTCGGTCAATTCCAGGTTACGGCGCGTGGCCGGGTCCAGCGTCATAAATTCATCCAGTGTGTACTGGCTGAGGCGCGTCAGCAAGTTAAGGGCGCTGGGCTGGGTCTCTTTAAGGTAGTTGAGGATGACACCGCTGGCCGCGATGGCAAGCGGGGATTGTTCAATGCCAAAGCCGATCAGGGTTTCTACGCCGAAATGTTCAAGCAGGGCCTGACGCAACTTAGCCGGGTCAAACTTCCATGTGGGCAAAAGTGTGCGGGCCACCCCATTGGTTTCTAAAATAGAACGATGATCTTCTGCCAACAAAAGCTCCGCTGGCCGCAAACGTTGTAATTCCTGCCGCGCCAGCACCCACGGATTCTGGGCCTGAAACGTGGTCACGGCAAATTCACCCGTAGTGATATCCGCATACGCCAAACCTGCGCGGCCTTCGTTGACGACCAGCGCCGTTAGATAATTATTGCGGGCGGCATCCAACAGATTGGGCTCAGTCACGGTGCCGGGCGTCACCACCCGGATCACCTTGCGCTCCACCAACCCCTCAATTGGTTCTACGCCGGTTTGCTCGGCAATGGCCACATGATGATTTTTAGCGATAAGGCGCGCCACGTAATTTTCCAGCGCGTGGTGGGGCACGCCGGCCATGGGGATGCGGCGCTCGCCGCCTTTATACATGTTGGCGCGGCTGGTTAGCACAATCTCCAGCTCGCGGGCCACCAACTCGGCGTCCTCATCAAACGTCTCGTAAAAATCGCCCAGCCGAAAAAACACAATTTCGCGCGGATACTGGCGTTTGAGATTGAGATATTGTTGGCGTAATGGGGTGGGTTCGTAATCAGACATCACGCGGGATTGTAACGGCTTTCGCTAAGGGACGGAAGACAAGAGACGGCAGATGAGCAATAACGGATAAAGAAAACGCCCCTGCGGTTTAGCAAGAGCGCTTCTGTAGTCTACATTCTGTATTTCGTCTTTTAGCGTTTCAAACCGAACCGAGCGCCGCTTCCGTATCGGCGAAGGTTTGGAAGAGCGCATCCAGACCGGCAATATCCAGCACTTCTTTCACACGGCTGGAGGGTTGCGCCAAAAGCACCGCCCCACCTTTGGCCTTAAGCGCTTTTTGAGCGGAAATGAGGGCGCGCACCCCGGCGCTGCTGATGTAATCGGTGCCATCCATCTCCAAAATCAAATGCGCATGGCCACCTTCCACCTGTTGTTGCAGGGCTTCTTCAAATTTGGGCGCTACGCTGGCGTCCACACGCCCCGTGACTCGCACCACATTGGCGCGTTTGTATTCACGAATATTGAGTTCCATAAATGCCTCCAAGTACAGAGTGATTTTAGCACACGCCCCATTAGACGATAGGCCCAGCGCGCCGGGCCTTTAGGGCGGAGATGGCGTGCGGCACCGTGTCATGTAGGCTGAACAAAGTCTCCATGCCAGACATTTTGAGCACCTGTTGTACGTTGGTCGAAGCCGCGGCCAGCCGCATATCGCCGCCCAAATTCCGCACCCGGCGCAACGCCAAAATGAGCACCCGCAGGCCGGCTGAGGCCATATAGGTTACGCCCGCAAAATCAATCACAATATTGGCCCGGCCTTCGCTGATTAAGCCATTGAGCGACTCTTCAATGGAGCCAGCCGCGGTTAAGTCAATCCGGCCTTCAGGCGCCACTACCCAAATGTCTTCTTCAGGGGAGGAAACTAAAATCATTTTCAATTAACTCCGTAAATACTCACCAATGAGTTGCGAAGTATACACCAATGAGTCATTATGAGTGCGCTCATAGTTGTGTGAGGCGTCCACGCCCGGGCCTAGCAAACCCACTTGCACATCACCACCCGCGCGCCAATATGCCTCACCATCTGAGCCGTAGTACGGATAAATATCCACAGTGTAAGGAATATTTGCGGCTTCAGCCAATGCGCGTAGTTTACGGTTCATGGCCTCATGGTATGGCCCGCCGGAATCTTTTACGCAAATGCAAGCCGCAAATTCACTGGAGGCCTGCCCCGGCCCCACCGCTGCCATATCCAGCGAAAGCAATTCGGCCAAGTCAGGCGGAAAGCCGCTGGCCGCGCCATGCCCTACTTCCTCATAATTACTGATGTGCAACGTTGTGCGTTGAGTGGGCTTTATCCCAGTTTCATGCAAGGCTTTCACAGCGGCGTACATACAGGCTACCGCCGCTTTATCATCCAAATGGCGCGAGCGCAGAAAACCCGCCGGCCCACTTTCCACGCGCGGGTCAAAAGCCACAAAATCCCCCACGCCGATGCCCAGCGCCCGCGTTTCATCCGCCGTTTTGGTGCGGGCATCCAGCCGCACTTCCACACCGTCATCGTCCCGCTTCATCTCTCCGGTTTCCGCGCCAAAAATATGTGAGGAGGCTTTAGTCGCCAACAGTGAGCCGCGCACCGTCTGGCCGCCGTGCGTGAACACCGTACAACCTTCACCTTCCACGGTATTCCAAGCAAAGCCGCCAATTTTGGTCAGCCTCAGACGGCCATTGGCCTTCACCTCTTTCACCATCCCACCCAACGTATCTACATGGGCGGTGAGGGCGCGCGGGGCAGTAGCGGCCTCGCCCGGCCATTCAATCACCAGTGCGCCCTTACGGCTACGGTGCATGGGTAAGCCAAACGGCGCAAAGGCTCGCTCACAATACGCAATCGCGTTTTCCGTCATCCCCGTAGGGCTGGGCGTGTTGAGCAAGCCAATCAGAAAATCAAGCAAAGCGGAAGTGTTGATGGAAAGAGGCATGGAAATCCGTAAATCGTGAAGCGTGAAACGTAGGCGCCTTGGCTTTACGTTTCACGCTTCACGGTTCACGCTCACTTGTTCCAACAAATCTAAATGTGTCTAAGGCCAGCGCTGGCACGCGATGCACGCCATAGAAACCAGAAAGCGTGTGTAAACTGCGCCCCACGCCACTGACGTGTTGCAGAGCCGTTACCAGTTCTTGGTCAAAGCGCAGGTTGTGAACGGGATAGGCCAATTCGCCGTTCTCAATCCACCATACCGCATCCCGCGTAGTGCCCGTAGCGGCGGCGCGGTGGCTGGCCGTTTGGCGCACATACCAAAAGCGGTTGATATATAACCCACGTTTCACTTTAGAAATCAACTCCGGCACAGTCTGAGCGCCGGGCGTTAGCATGAGATTCTCCGGCGCGGGGCCATCCCAATCTTCATCATCGTACGGTTGCGCGTGGCCGGTGGAGGTTTTGTGCGGCTCACGCGCCGCCGTCACTCGGTCATACACAGGCGAGAGCGGCACGCCACAGCGCACAATCTCTACGCGCTGTTTGGGCCAGCCCTCGCAATCAAAGGCGCGCGGCAGGCCATCCGCCGCTAGGGCGTCATCCACAATAGAAATGTGCGGTGAAAGACTCTGTTGACCGATATGTCCACACATCCAACTGCGTTCTTCCTGCACAGCCAACGCGCCCATGCCGTTTTCAATCATCGCTTCCAAGAGTGTAAGCACTGCGTAAGGTTCCAGCACCACGCTGTATTCACCGGGGGGCGCGCGGCGGGGCGCTTGTAGAGTGATGGCTTGCTGAAAGGCGGTATGTGCTAAAGAGTCTAAATCAATCTGCGCCAGCCGCCAGCCGGTGGCGTGCGCGTAAGCTGAGGCCTGCGGCTCAGCTTGTTCAGCTACAAAGGTCACATCCACTTGCGTGCTGGGTGCGTAGGCAAAAAGGCCTTTGGAGTTGAGTAAAGCATACTCATACCGCGCCGCGCTGTACGCGCCGGAAACAGCCAAACTGGCGGCGCGAGCACGGCTACACAACTCAGCCACGGTGCGGGCACGTTCCTGCGGGTCATCACACAGTGCGGCCACATCCGCATCAAAAGCGGCCACCGCCGGATAAGTTTGCGGCTCTGGCAGGCCGGGCCAATGGGGGGTTTCGGGCAAGTGTTGCGCCAATTCACAAGCAGTGCGTACCACCCGCTCCAAGCCCAATTCGCTCAAATCATTGGTGGTGGCGGCGCCTACGCGCGTGCCGATGGCGGCGCGGACTTCAATGATAGCGTCGCGTTCCGCCACGTTTTGGTGAATAGAATTGTGAGCAAAGCGCGTTAGCGCTTCATCCATCGCTGTGAAGGTGATTTCAGTTTCATCAGCTGTGGAATACATGAGCGCCCGTTCCAACAGATGTTTTGTTTTTTCGGGGCCAAGCTCTCGCGCGCTTGACCCGTTGGTACGGTGGGAAACCATATTAGTGAAATGGGCAAGCGTCTTTCGTCTCTATATACTCTACATTAGCCGTACCCCAAAAGCCAATTGCACCAACTGGTCCAACCAACGTATCAGGGTAATCCAGATCAATTTTAGCCGTAACAGTCTCACAAGCCTGTTCTAAACTAGCGCCAGCCTCAACTTGTTTCACAAATAGTTGCGCCAATTCTAGAAATTCTGAACCGGCAGTATTCGGTGGGTATTGCACTTTCATACGATTGATGACGCTTCGAGTACGGTCAGGCCGCTCAACTTTTAGCCACAACGTTACCAAGCGGAAATTGGCAAAAGCAGTTTGATAATCAAAAGCCGCCTTGAAATCACCATTATCCTGACCAATAGATGGGATTTCTCTGAGAGCTCTTACCGTCGCGGCGCGTTCGTAGTGCCGAATCGCTTGCCGAAAATCCCCATCATCAACGGCTAACTGAGCGTCTTGCAAGACATGAATTCGATACGGCGATGGATGAAAAACACTAGATCTCAGGACAAATTGCGCACCATCCCAAGCATAAGTCTCCGTAAGTTGACGGCCTTTGCCAGTTTCCAGGTTGCCTTGGTTTGTTCCGGTGATGACCAATTCTTTTAGTTCATCACCATTTGAATCATTAACACGAATGTAAGCCGGGCAATAAAGGTAAGTAGTAAAAAAGTTTTTCCACTGTTCACCATCCCAACCAATAACACTTGCATAGTCATCGCAAGCCGTTCCAATCCATGTATGATTCAGAAGAAGTTGGGGGTAACCAATACCAATCAAATCATCCGCAGATAAAATAATCGCCTTATTAACTGAGTCACCAAAGTCTTCATGCTTTTGATTGTATTTACCATTCTCACACTCAAAAATCACTAACTGAGCACTCACCTCAAAGCCATCGTTATTCACGAAAACATACGAGAGAGCAATTTCTTCGGTTTTGTCGCCATTCAAGTCTTTAAATAAAACTGAACCGTTTGTTCGTCCAAAGTAAGTTTTGGTCAGCGGCCACAAACCACTCAATGGGCCGCCCTCATTTAAGTAACGGAGTATGTCTTGTTCTAGGAGTTTAGCGTCGCCCGATTGCTCGCCAGCAGGAATTTGAATCGGTTTGACGGGCTTAGTAGCCTTAGGAGGGCATTTGGCGGAGGCTGAGGAGATGCCGCTGGGATAAGAAAAGGCCAACGAAAACGCAATTAGGAGGTAAAAAAGTTTGTGACGAAACAAATTAATCACCCTGATTGACTTTATCACCTGTATTTGGCCCCACCAACCGGAAGCTGGGCCGCCCGACCAGCGCACTGCACAAGCCGCCACGTTGGGCCACATTCACCACCATCTTTTGAGAGGCGCGGCCTAAAAGGGAAAGGCCATACTTAGTGGGCGCGAGGCCAAACACGGTGTAAAACGGCTCTAAACTGGTGTGGCCATCTTCCGCTATCACGGGGAATTCATATACTGGAATCCGCGCCAGCCGCTGAACCACCCACTGCTCCTCACCTTTTTGCGCGCTTGTCACCGCTTCTTCAATCGCCGCCTCCCACTCGCTTTGGTTGATGGTGGAGCCGATAATGATGCGGTCACCGCCATAACTGCGGTTAGGCTTGAGCACCAAAATATCATGCTCCTTGCGCACGTATTCCAGCAAGTTCACCATTTCACCATCGGCCAGCGTAGTGCGGCGGTCAGTTAACACGCGCGTCCACAACACATGGCGGCGGAACACTTGCCGCTCATCCGCGCTGAAATACTTTTGTGTAAATTGTGGGTCAGTGAGGATTTCCCAACAACTCTTGTGGTCAAAATCGCCCGCCAGGGAACTCACCACGCGGTTGCCACGGAAGAGCGCCCGCATCGGCATAATATCCACGCCTTCCACTTCCTCGTCCAGCAAATCACGGATTTCGTAATCGCGGTACACCACATCCACGCGCCGCCCGTTGTACAGCACTTCGTTATCCAGCAGGTACAGCTCACTGGGGTCGGCGTGCATGATGGTCAAGCCATGTTCCACGCGATAATACTCGGCGAGGGCCTCTTGCTCCACTGGCCCATCACCGCTGTACTTCGGCTCTACAAAGCACACGTTTCCGCCCGGGCGGCCAATCGCTTCCAAGTGGTCTAGCACTTCGCGCATAAACAGTTCACGCAAATCTTGGCCCGGCTCTAGCCGCAAATGGGCATCATGCCGGTGCAAAGCCGGTAGCACCACCTCTGCCAGCAATTGCTCACAATTGGGGATGAGGTGAATACCGCCCACGCCGCTTAAGTTTGGCTCCAGAAAATGCAGGGAATCTTTCCACATGGGGCTAGTGAGGTCCACCACGGCATCCAAACGGCCAAAGACGGGGTTGTTCTCTCGATGATCCGGCCCCCAGTTATCCCACAGCCATTTTTCTTCGGGTGAGGTGAGGGGCACCACGCGGCGCACCGCAAAATCTTGCACATACAAATCCGGCAGGCGCTTGAGGGCGTTGATGAGCGTCAGCGCTACAAAGTGCATGTAGCCCAGTTGGTCCGGCAAAACGCCGGTCGGCCGCATCATCAACGGAATCACATCAGTTTCCCCATCCCGCATATAGATGATTTTGCGTCTCAGGCTTTCTTCACGCATTTGCCCTACCACTTGTTGCACTTCCGTTGGGGAGAGTTTGGCAAAGGCGTGCCGCAATTGCGCATCTAAGGTGGTGCCAATGAGGCCGCGCTCATCCGCCGGGGAAAGAATAGTCATAGGGGTGGATAAAGTTTAGCGGAAATCCCATTTTTTAGGAAAAGTGGTACAACTTTCATTTCACTCATTGCGCGGATTTACTGGTCTCAAATTACCCCAATTTGTGTTAGATTTTTCACATCCAATCCCGCACGGAAAGTTCAATGACGCCTAAAATTTCTAAGTCTCTTACTTTGTGGTTGCTCACCCTCAGCTTAACTTTAGTGGCTTGTGACCCGGGCGGGCCAAGCGCACCCATCACCGATACTCCGCCCGGCAATAGCGGAGGCGAGACGGCTACCGTCATCCGAATTATTGACGGCGATACGATTGACGTGCGCTTTCCCGATGGGCGGGAGGAACGCGTACGCTACATCGGCGTTAATACGCCCGAGCGAGATGAGGCATGCTTTGACGAGGCGACCAGCGCCAATGCGGCTTTAGTAAAAGATCAGACCATTACACTTATTAAGGATATCAGCGAAACCGACCAGAATAACCGCCTGCTCCGCTATGTATTTTCCGGCAACGTGTTTGTGAACGCCGAGTTGGTGCGGCAGGGCTACGCTGAGGCGCGGCGGTATCCGCCGGATGTGGCGTTTGCCGAGGATTTTGAAAAGCTGGAAGACGAGGCCCGTTTGGCCAACCGCGCCTGTCACGCCACAGGGGTGTTTGGCGGTCACACGCCCGCCGGGGAGCCGGTCTTTTGCGAGGGTGAAGGGCTGTGCATTAAGGGCAACATCAATCAGCAAGGTGAAAAGTATTATCATTTTCCCGGCTGTGGTTCTTATGAAAGAACGCAAATTAATGAGAGTAACGGTGAACGCTGGTTCAACAACTCACCGGAGGCGGAGGGGGCGGGCTGGGTGCGCGCGCCGGATTGCCCCTAACATTGGCCGGGCCACATTCAGGCCATTGACAGCCACAGGCTGAAACTTTATAGTGCCGCCAGTTTGCCGAGGCAATCGGTTTAGCCACCGGTTGCCTTTTCATTTACACAGAGTCCATATCAAATTCTCTTATTCGCCCATGCTCCAAAATTACGCTCCGTTTGAACTCATTATCTTTGACTGTGACAGTACCCTCTCTACCGTAGAAGGCATTGATGAGCTGGCGCGCTGGGCGGGCAAAGAAGCCGAAGTAGCTGATTTAACCAACCGCGCCATGAATGGTGAGCTTTTGCTAGAAGCCGTTTACTCACGCCGTTTGGAACTGCTCAACCCCACGCGTGAGCAAGTGCAACGGCTGGGTCAGTTATACCGGGAGACGATGATCCCGGATGCCGCGCAAGTGATTGCGACTCTGCGAGAGTTGGGCCGCAAGGTGTTTATTGTGAGCGGCGGGCTGGCGGCGGGCGTGCGTGAATTTGGCGTATGGCTGGGCCTGCCGGAAGAGCACATTTTTGCGGTAGAAGTGGAATACAACCAACTAGCCGGCAATTGGTGGGAAACGTGGAAGCACCCGGCCGGCCGTAACTTAGCGGAGGCCGTTTTAGCGCATGATGGCGGCCCGCTCACCATTGGCCGCGGCAAAGCAGACATTATCCGCAATTTACGCCGCCAGCACCGGGGCCGCGCCATGTTGATTGGGGATGGCATTTCGGATTTAGAAGCGAGCGAGGCCGTGGATATGTTTGTGGGTTTTGGGGGAGTGGTGAGCCGTGAGAAAGTGCGCGCCGAAGCGGATGTGTTTATTCACCCGGCTTCACTTGCGCCCGTTCTGCCGCTGGCCCTCGCCCGCCCCCTGCCCGGCCACGCGCTCTTCAATCATGGTGTGGCACATATTAAACAAAACCTAGTGAGTTTCAGATATCAAGAATTGGCCGTTGCCCTAAAATCCAAACTACTGATTTAATTGGACACGGTTGCTAACGCAAACACAGGCGCTTCGCGCTCACAGCAAGGAAGGGTTTGAGATGAGAACTGGCACACCTCCCCCACACCCAGAAGGCAAACATTCTGAAATCACGAAGGTAGTCATTGAATGTTTTTACGCCGTTCACAAAAATCTTGGATATGGCTCTTCGGAGAGGGTATATGAGAACGCTTCAAAACACCTGATTGAACGGCGCGGGCTGGTGGTGGAGCAACAAGCGCCTATCCCAGTTTATTTTGAAGGGCTCAAGGTGGGCGAGTATTTTGCGGATTTGCTCATCAATCGGCTCGTCATTGTTGAACTAAAGGCGGTGCGCGAGTTAGCGCCCGAGCATGAGGCGCAACTGCTCAATTATCTCAAATCCACCCCGATTGAAGTGGGCTTGCTGGTCAACTTTGGTCTAAAACTCACCATACGCCGCAAGGTGTGTGATAATCCCCTCAAAGGCACACTAAGCTGGACGAATTGGAAATAATCATCAAAACCTTGTTTAGCAACTGTGTCCGCGAAGCGGCTGTGTCCAAATTAAATGTACCGAATACTTGTGACTGACCCACTGCCCGAAGAGGGCCTACACCTCCTGCGCGCCGCACCGGATGTGGAAGTAGATTACGGCCCGGCGTCGAGCGTTGAGTTGAAAACGCGGATTAGCGAGTATGACGCATTGATTGTGCGCTCCGGCACGGCAGTGAATGCGGAGTTAATTGAGCGCGGCGCACGGCTAAAGATTATTGGCCGCGCGGGCGTGAACCTCGATAACATTGATGTGCAAGCCGCCACTGAGCGCGGCATCATGGTGATGGCCACGCCGGAAGCCGTAAGCGTGGCCGCCGCTGAACATACGTGGGCGTTGCTGTTAGCCCTATGCCGCCGTGTGCCGCTGGCAGACGCTTCCTTGCGGCGCGGCGAGTGGACGCGCGGGTTATTTCTTGGCGCGCAACTGCATGGCAAAACCCTGGGCCTCTTGGGCTTTGGCCGCGTGGGCAGGCTGGTGGCCGAGCGCGCCCATGCCTTTGGCCTGACAGTGTTAACCTGTGACCCGTATATTGACCCCGATATGCCGCGAACCGTCAACGTCACTCTTGTGACGTTTGATGAACTCCTTAGCCGCTCCGATTTTCTCAGCCTGCACGCCTCTCACGTTTCGCAACCACTGCTTGGCGCAGCAGAATTTGCCCGCCTCAAACCCGGCGCGCGCCTCATCAACACCGCCAGCGGCACGCTAATAGATGAGGCCGCCTTGTGGGAAGCGTTAAAAACCGGGCGCTTGGCGGGCGCCGCGTTGGATACATTTGCCCATGAACCGCCCGCGCGCGGCCCGCTCTTTGAGCATCCAAACGTAGTGGTGACGCCCCATCTCGCTGCCAGCACGGAGGAAGGGCAAAGCACAGTGGCCGCACAAATTGCCACACAAGTATTAGATGCTCTGCGCGGGCAGGGCTACCGCAACGTGGTGAACTTACCTTTCCGCGCCGGGCCAGATTTCCGCGCCGTGCGCCCATACTTGGAATTAGCAGAAAAACTGGGCGCATTGCAAAGCCAACTAGCGGGCGGCCCCATCACCCGCGTAGAGGTGGAAGTGAAGGGCGAGGGCATGATGGATTTAGTGAAGCCCATCGCCGTGGCCCTGCTCACCGGTTTACTACGGCACATTTCTAGCAAGCCAGTGAACTACGTCAACGCGCCCGCTCTCGCTGTTGAGCATGGGTTGAACATTACGCAGACCCGCGGCATGAATTTGGTGGATTATCCCAACCTGCTCTCGTGCCGCGTAAGCTGGGCGGGCGGCCAACGCTTGGTAGCCGGCACGTTGTTTGGCGGCAGTGAGGGCCGTTTGGTGCAGATGGATGACACGCGCATGGATGCCAAGCCGGAAGGCCATGCGTTGGTGATGTTCAGCCGAGATGTGCCCGGCGTGATTGGCATTGTGGGCACATTGTTGGCCCAGTTCGGCGTGAATATTGCGGAGTGGCGGTTGGGGCGAGATACGCCGGGTGGCACCGCGCTCTCCTTCATCAACTTGGATGAAGCCCCGGCCTCAGCGGCGCTCAATTCTTTGCGCGCACTTCCACAAGTGATTGAAGTGCGAGCGATTGAGTTGTGAGCCGCAAATCCGAATCGTCACCCTACCCGCGCCAGTGCCCGGCGGGGCATAGGTGAGCGCTAACGCCGAACCTTTGGTTTTACGCTTCTTTCTCAGAGTAACATACCAAAGAAGATAAGGCTTCGCATAGCCTCAAATTCCATTTGAGTTAATACAAATTTCAACCCGCGCACCTAAAGGGCTACGCGCAGAAATTATTTGCCTGCCACAAACGCCCACGGGCGCTGATTGGGGCGGTTCATTGCGCCGGTTTCATCACGCACAAAAACTTTCCAATAGTACGTTCCAGAGGCGAGCGCGGGCGGCGTCCAGCAGGTTTGCGTGAGCCAGCCGCTATCTGCGGATGTGGGGCCAATGAGCACCGCCCGGTAGTGCGCCTTCACAGTTTGTTTGCCAAAGTCTACGCGCCAGCACAGCCGGGGCCGGGCCTTAGTAGAACTCCAACTCAACGGGCTAACCAGTTCCGGGTTTTGAGCGAGGAAACTCGCATAACCCACGGGCGCACTGAAGGCGCGCACGGTATAGCGCACGGAGGCGAGACGTTGATTGTTGCGCGAAAGCGTCAGGGCTGAAACGTAATCCCCCTCCGGCTGAGCCACCGCCAGCGGCAAATTAAAAATAGCAAATTCCGGCGCGCGGCGGGTCAGCGGCGCAATAAAACTTCCCAACGCCAAAGCGTCAGTGGCATCAAATGCACCTTTCACCGCCACCGGCAAAACTACCCGTGCGCCGCGCGTGAGCACCAGCCGCGTGGGGAGGGCCGGGCCAGTACCCGGCCAACCAGAAACGGTGGGCAACCAATCCGGCAAAACTTCCGGCGGGTAACTTAGGGTTAATCCAGACCAAGTTAAGTTCTGAGAAGTGATGCGACCATCACGATAGCTCAACTTATCGGCGGTAAAATTTTCACATTCACGTTCCACCACGTTAGGCTGAACCCAAAAATGCAGGTGCGGGCGCACATTGCCGCTTGAGCCAGCGTATGCAATCACTTGGCCCTGCTTCACTTTCTCATCCGGCAGAACCACAATTTTATTCAAGTGCATATAGCCACTGGCGCGCCCATCCGTATGTTGGAGTATGAGCATCAGGCCCGTTTCAGCGCGTGTGCCCACAAAAAATACTTCTCCCGCCGCCGGCGCCAACACGGGCACGTTTTCAATACTGCCCGTCAATGGCACAAAATCGATAGCGCATTTGTTTTCATAGTAAGCGCAATCATGGTCAAACAGCGTCTCGGCCCCACACGGCCCGCGTGAAATTTGCCATTCCCCGGCTGGCAAGGGCCAGTGCCAAACTTCAGGTTGCGCCGCCGCCACCGTGGGCGCAACGGCTTGCGCTAAAGATGAAGCGCAGATGAGCGGCAGAAGCGCAAAAAATAGCCGTTGGTATAATCGCAAATGAAATAGGTTACCCATGCAAAACTCACGCCGAAATTTTCTCAAATGGAGCGGCTTACTGGCCAGTGGGGCGCTTCTGCCGCCGCCGCCGCCCGAAGAAGGCCCACGCCAGCCCACCGGCCTCGCCCGCGCTGTGCGTGGATTGTACATTTATGAGAAGCCTTCTTTCCAATCCCGTCAACTGAACTTCTTAGCGGGCGATAGCGTTTTCAGTTTATTCGGCCAAGCCGAAAGCTCAGATGATACACCGAATAAGATTTGGTATCGCGCCGGGCGCGGCTTTGTCCACTCGGCGGGCGTGCAGTTGGTAAGCTGGCAGTTTAACTCTATTAGCCGTGAGGTGCCGCAGGGCGGCTTCTTGGCCGAAGTAACGGTTCCGTTCACGCAAGCGCGCGTCGGGCCGGGGCCGGGCTTCCGCAGTAGCTATAAGTATTATCACAGCACCACCCACTGGGTGTTAGACACAGCCGAAGATAGCGAGGGGCGCGTGTGGTACGGCATTTTTGGTGACCGCACCAAAACGTTTACGTGGGCGCGGGGCGAACATTTGCGCCGCATTACTGCCGCCGAAGTTGCGCCCCTTTCCCCGGACGTAACGGATAAGCGAATTGAAGTGAGCTTGGAGAAGCAGACGTTTAGGGCCTTTGAGAATGGCAAACTGGTGCTAGATACCGTATGTTCCACCGGCATACCGTTGCGTGAGGAAAATGGCCAAATGGTGTGGGGCACGCCGGTAGGAGAGTGGCAAGTGATTAGCAAACGCCCTTCCCGCCACATGGCCGGGGAGGATGGCGCGGCGGCGGATTTTTTTGATTTGCCCGGCGTGCCGTGGGTGACTTACTTTCATTGGTGGGGCACCGCCGTACACGGCACCTACTGGCACACCGATTTTGGCCGCCCGCGCAGTCATGGCTGTATCAATCTGCCCAGCCCGCTGGCGCTGTGGGTGTATCGCTGGACAACACCAACCGTACCCTTGGACAAAGCGTTTGTAGACGCCAAAGGAACGAAATTGGTGGTGAATTATTAGCAACAAGCTGTGAGTAATTGGGAGAGCGCGATGAGTAAGCGTGCTTTGTTTGAAGGTTTGGTGGTTGACCCAAACGGCAACCCGGTGGCAACGGCGTTCGTGGGCGGTCAGGCGCAGTACGTGGTGGAAGATGACGGTTTCAAGTTTCATGTGGAGGCCGAAGGTGTTGACCGCCAAGTGCTAAAACAATTAGGAGAACAGGTACGAGCTAACCGTGATTTGGTGGGGGAGGGCGTTATGAAAATGCTGGGACAAGATGATATTTTTACCAAAGCCGCCATTGATGCGCAACTGAACAAGCTGGACGAAAACTTTGAACAACTCATGGCGCAGGGGTTGCCGGAAAACGCGCGCGTGTATATGAACATGTTGGGTTTTCGGATTACGATTGACCACCACGGCGAAGTGTTGAACATCGCCCAGCCAGGCACGATTGCTCCCGAGGATGAATAAATATCTTGTGATAAATTCGTTTTCAAGATCGTTTCTTGCCCTAATAGGCTGAGTGATGGGCTCTAACGTTTCTCGCGTACAAATCATGGTGGTGGCCGCCCTTGCTACGGGCGTAGTGCTGTTGGCGCTGGTGGGCGCGGCTTGGGCATGTTTTATCACCGGCAACCCCAATACCAACCCCGCCGCCACCGCCAATGCCGTGAGCACAAACGTACAAGAAACCCTGATTGCAATGGGCACATTGCCGCCGCCGGCGACTACCGTCATTGAGGCCACACAGCCGCCCATCATTGCGCCTACCGCCACAGCGCCGCCCAACACCCCGTTTCAACCTCCTACGCCCACCAACATTCCCCCCTCGCCCACGCCGCTCGCGCGCGGCAACGGAACCTTGTTCACCGCCGCCCGCCGCACCGGCCCGGTTACCCTCAACGGCGCGCTGGATGAATGGCCCAATCCCCTGCCCGGCGTGGTTGAGCAAGCCACCTTTAGGAGCGAGAATTGGACGGGCGTGAGTGACCTCAGCGCCCGTTACGCAGTGAATTGGGACGATAACTTTCTATATCTTGCCGTGCAAGTGACGGATGACGCCCATGTGCAAACGCAACGCGGCGAAACACTATTCCGCGGCGATAGCGTTGAGATTTTGCTGGATACGGACTTGGCCGGGGATTTTGCCAGCGCCGAACTTAGCACAGATGATTTTCAGATCGGTTTTTCGCCCGGCGCGCTAAACGGCGATTTACCCGAAGCATGGCTATGGTTCCCGACCAGCCGGGAGGGCGCGCCCACCAGCGTAAGTGTAGCCGCCCAAAGCACTACCCTCGGTTATAACTTGGAAGCCGCCATTCCATGGAGCGTGTTTGGGATTCGCCCGAACATCAACGCCCGCTTCGGCTTTACACTTTCTATTTCCGATAACGACTCAACAGGCGCGGCGGAACAGCAAACCATGGTCTCGTCGGTAGCCACCCGCCGCCTCACGGACCCTACCTCCTGGGGCACGCTAGAGTTGGGGCCGTAAACAAATAACTTGCCGCTGGAGACCCCGTCGGTTGGAAGCGCGAATTACCCACCCAGCAACGAGTGAAATGGATTGAGTGAGCGAAACCACGGGATACCGACCAGAATCGCCACTAAAGAAAGCGCAAAGAAAATACCCGCCCGCTGAAATTTTGCCGCATCAGCGGCGGCCCGCTTAGAGAGCGAGCGGCCCACATGCGCCAATACCACCGCCGCTAGCATAACTGAAATATGCTCAACCGCAAAAAAGCGGAGCACGGTGTCCTGCATCGCTACGCCAAAATTCTGGAAGGCTGTTGCGGTGAGGGGGCTGAGGAAAATATACAAAATTAAGCCCACTAAAAACTGCACATCCATCAGGCCTGTCACAATCAAACCCAAACGATCATCCAGTTTGCCCCAGGTGTGCTTGCCAAACCAACCCATTAGCGCCTTGCCTGCCGCTACGACGATGGCCAGGAGCACAAGCCAGCGCAAAATTGAGTGAATCACTAAAAAGGTGGTGTACATAGAAACTCCCAAACGAAAGATGACAAAATTATAATGGCAGGTTTTGTTCAGGCGTGATAAGTTTTTTCTATAAGTTTTACGCTTGCCGAGTTTGGATGTTTATGCCTGCCGCGCAGTTACGGCGCCGCAATCTTCAGCCAAGGGAATGGCGAACGCGGTTGTTCCCCCCACCACCACTGCGCCAAACGATTGAGGGGCGCGCGTGGGTTATACAGCACTTCTGGCTTAAAAGGCGTCAGCGTTTGCTGTTGGTGGTGATGATAATGTTCAGCCATAAATTCCAGCCGCTTGGATTGGAAATAAGCCAGTGAACGCGCCCGGGCCGCTTTCACTTCATGCGCAATGTATAGCGGGCTATCCAGCACATGCACTTCGCCGCCCGGCGCACACAACTCTAGCAAGCGGCGTAACAGAGCGGGCAAATCGGCAAAGTATTGAATCACGCTGGCGGCCACAATGAGGTGAAAGGCGCGGGACGGCAACGGCGCAGTGAAAATATCCGCATATAAAAATTTGAGGCGCGGTTGACCGAAGAATACCCGCGCGGCTTGTGTCAGCTCACGCCGATTCAAATCAACGCCATACACACGCACATTGGGTAGAACAGCCAATTGATGCGAAAGCCAGCCGTTGCCGCAACCGAAATCCAGAATATCCATGCCGCGTTGCATCCGCGCCACATAATTCGCTAAGCGGCTGAGCGAATCGGCGCGGGCCGCCCACTCTTGCGCCAGCGGATGTTCCGCAGAAATCTCCGGCAAAACGCGCACTTCCTCATCCCGGAGTAAGCGCCCCTCCCGCGCCCGCACGCGCCAATAGCGGTCTTCCTGCTCTTTGTACTGTTCCGGGTCAGAGAGGAAATACACGTTATCACGCCGCTCGGCGGAGGCGAGGAGATTTTCAAGTAAAGCGGGCATTTACCCCTCACCTCTGTCCTTTCTTCCCGCCGGGGAGAAGGGGACTCTATAGCCAGTAAGGATAAAAAAATCTCCGATGGAGTTGAGGAGCGGCCAGCGGCTAACCCGGGCATCTAGCCAAGTGAGCGCATGAAACAGACGCGGCCAACGGGTGGGAAAACCCTCCATGAAGGCCGGTGGGCTGAACACCGAAAGCGCCTGAAGCCGAAAGCCAACAAAGTTAGGCCGCAACAGTTGAATGACATGTGAAGGGTAAAAATAAAAGGTGGAGAAGTAAGCGCCTTCTACATGGGCGCGCGCATGCCCCCGCACCCGCCGAAAGGCCACAGCAAAGCGCCCCCGCAACGCTTGAGCCAATTCCCACGGGCACACGGGCGGCATCAGCACCCACACCAGCGCCCCACCCGGCCTGAGCACGAGCGGCAATTTTTCCGCCACGGTGCGTAAATACGCCAACGGCACGCAGTTGAGGCCGCCAAAGTTAGAAAATACCATATCAAACGGGCCGCCCGGCGCTTGTTCGATATCCAGAAAGGAAAGTTGTTGCGCCGTTAGGCGGCCATGCAAATTTTCGCGCTCAATCTTGCGCCGAATTTCAGCCACCATGCCATCGGCTAAATCGGTGGCGTGCACCCGCAAGCCGTGTTGAACAAAATAAGCGGCGTCTTCGCCTGTGCCGGCGTTCAATTCCAAAATCTTCGCCCCCGGCTGGGCCATCTGCAAAACCTGCGTCCGCACTTGCGCCCGCGTCCAACGCACCGCCGCGTTTTCAGCGCCGTAAGCATCATACACCAATGCCTTGCGCGAAAAGCTGGTGTTGATTGAGTCTAAGTCAAGCATAAAGGCGCGAAACGTAAACCGTGAAGAATAAAGAGCGTTACTTCACATTTCATGTTTCACAAAGCTTCGCAGGGCAAAGGAGGTTTGCGCTAACCGAGCCATTTCTACAAACGCATTTGGTAATTTACGCCACTGCCGTTTGCGCCACCATTTGTGTAACCGATGTTCAGCGTGCACCAAGCGGTGCAGAAGCCGGTAAAACTCCGCCGGAAACGGCCCTTGATAGAGCATAGCCAGGTCATCCGAATCGCGCCAATTCTGTTTATCCCCCAACTCTAGTTTCACGCGTTCATAAAACTTAGTGCCGGGCAACGGATACGAAACGGAGACGCCAATATCATCCGGTTGGCAGGCGCGCACCATTTGGCGCGTGAGCGTAATATCCGCCCACGCTTCACCGGGATAACCAAATTGCAAAAAGAAGCCCACCTCAATGCCCTGTTCACGGAGCAACCGCGTGGCGCGTTGAATATCGCCTACCGTTTGGCCCTTCTCCATCGCATCCAAAATTTTCTGGGAGCCGGACTCCGCGCCAAACCAAACGGTACGGCAACCAGCGGCGGCCAGCGCGGCGGCGGTGCGTTCGTTCACCAAATCTGCGCGTTGCAGGCACTTGAACGGAATCCGCAAGCCTTCTGCCTTCAACAAGCCGGCAAAGCGTTCCAGCCAGCCGGGCTTGAGGCCCAAAATATCATCCATAAACCAAAGGTGGTCCGGCGCAAATTTCTGCGCTAACCACTTGAGTTCCGCTACCACGTTTTCCGGCGAGCGGGAGTTGTAGCGTTGGCCCCAAATGGGCTTGGCACACCAGTTGCAGTGATAGGGACAGCCGCGCGTGGTCACGAGATTAAGTGAAAAGTAGCCATGCCGCTCGCGCCAGATTTTTTGGTAGCGGGCCATATCCACTAAATCCCACGCGGGAAGTGGGAGGGCGTCCAAGTTTTTGATATCGGGGCGGCGGGTGGCGTGAAGCGTGAGACGTGAAACGTGCCCAAGGATGGTATTTGGGTCTTGGGTTGAGCGGCCCGTAAGCGCATCCAGCAATTCACCCAGCGTCTCTTCGCCCTCACCCAACAACACATGGTCTGCGCCGTGTTCAAGATATAAATCCGCATGGTCGGTCATATCCGCGCCAGCCACAATCACCGTGCAACCGCGCGCCTTGGCCATGGCTATCATTTGCCACGCCGCTTCACGCATCCGCAACAAACACATTTTGCTCAAGTAGTTGAAGTTATCTTCAAAAATGACGGCAAAGCGCGGCTGATGCTGTTCTAGCGCGGCGTCCCACTCTTGCTCACTCTCGGCCAGCATGGCATCAAACAGCGCCACAGAATAACCGCGAGCGCGCACGTAACTGGCGGCGTACAGTGTGCCCAGCGGCGGGTACGGTTGCATGGCCGCCCACAATTTGGGATCAAAGCGTAGAAAGTAGGATTGGCCGAAGAGAACGTCAGTCATTAGCGATTATGGTGGATGGCTCAAAGCAGTTGACCAGCCGTTTTGAGCTATCAGCATATACAAGCAGAGCTTCTATGCGCGCCTCATACTCCGCCAGCACCCAAGCGCCGTGATCATTGAAGTGGCCTTTCACGCGGTCAGCATCTAGTTGGGCGGCGGAGGCGTGAGCAGCGGCTTGCTGAAATTTGCCCTGCTTGCGGCGCTGTTCCCAATTTTCTAGCGGCGTGGCCACGGGCGGTGGGAGCAAAAATTCTCCGGCGCGTTGCAGGTATGTGGGCCGCTCAGGCGGAAGGGGTGGCGTTGAACGCGCAAATGGATGATTGGGCAAAAAGCCCCCCACCCAACGGTTGGCCGCCTGCATCTGTTGGTAAACGCTGAAGCCACTCAAGGGCACCATCTGCGCCAACTCATGCGCGATATATAAGTTGCGGGGCGATTGCGCCAGCGCGGAATTAGATAATACATAGTTAGGGCACAGCTCCACGCCAAAGCGGCGAGCCAAATGCACCACGCCCACACACAGCGCCCGCGCCAGCCACACGCGGCCCGGCACCGTGACTATCAAATAATCCACGTCATCCCGGGGCGAGGCGCTGTTCCGCATAGCCAGCGCGCCCGTCACAGCCACCAAACGCACAAACGGCAGGGCGGCCAACACGCGCCCCCACTGTTGCGCCTGCGGCCAAAGCCCGGAAGAAAAACCCTCCCGCTCCAACCGCACGCCGAAGAGTTCGGCGCGGCCGGGGAGCGCAAAAAGTTCATCCTGCTGAAGAACAACCCCCATGCGCACGGCAGAAGTCAACGCCGTTTTCACTTCTACTGCCGTGCTTTTTTCCCGAATCGAATATCGCCACACTTCCTCGGCTGTTAAAGCGTAATCAAACAAATCGGCATACACCAAGGTGCGCAATAAGGCGTTGAACATACCGGCGTTTTGTGAATAGCGGGCATTATGCCATAATCAGCTTAGGCCAAAATGCGTGGAGGCAAAAACATGCGGTGGATGCTCGGGTGGGCGCGGTTAGCGATTGCCGGTTTGGTTATTCTACTTACAGCGCTTGCCATTCTGCTCACGAGTTGGATACCGTTGACGAAAAACGGCGCTCGGCTCTCGGCGTGGCTTACCACAGCAGCCGCCCGCTGGGCGATGGCCTTGTTCAATGTGCGTTACCATTGCGCCAACCGCGAGGTTTTTGAGAAGCATAGCGGCTTCATCTTTGCCAACCATATTTCTTATTTTGATATCCTGATGTTGCAGGCCATTCGCCCGCTCCGCTGGCTTTCCGCCGAAGAAAATCGCAAAATACCCGTCATTGGCTGGGTGGCAGAGGCGATTGGAACGGTGTTTGTGAACCGGGGGAGCAAGGAAAGCCGGGCGCAAGCCCGTGAACAATTATTGCGGGCCGAGAAACACCCGCCCATTGTTTTGTTCCCCGAAGGCGGCGTGGGGCCGGCGAACTCATTACAATCGTTTCGTTACGGCGCATTTGAAATTGCCATGGCGGGCCGTACGCCATATTTGTTGGCCGCCATCCGGTACAGTCACGCCGAAGTGATTGTGTGGGGCCAGAACGAAAGCTTAATGACGACGCTCCATCGGCTGGCGCGCTTCCCGGGGCCAATTCAAGCCGAGGTGGTGGCGCTCAACGTCATCACGCCGGAGCCAACGGCGGACCCCAAGCAACTAGCCACTGAGGCGCACCACCGCATTGCTGAAGCGATGAATGTGCCGCCCCAGATGGAATCATTAATCATGTGAGGATATGTATGATGGCGAATAACCCCATTAAGCGTATTGCGATTTGTACCGGCGGTGGTGATGCTCCCGGTTTGAATGCCGTCATTCGCGCCGCCACGCTGGCGGCCATCAATCGTGGTTGGGAAGTCTGGGGCATCCGCGATGGATACAACGGCATCATGTTCCCCGAACGATACATGGGCAACGGCGTATTCAAGTTGACGCGCGACCACGTGCGGGGCATTACCCACTTGGGCGGCACCATTCTGGGCACCACCAACCGCGGCAATCCTCTCAAATTCCCCGTGCAACAAGCCGATGGCTCATTCAAAGAAATAGACCGCTCCGATGAACTGGTGGACTTGTTCCGCCGCTGGAATTTTGACGCTCTCATCAGCGTGGGCGGCGATGGTTCACTTACCATTGCCAATGTGCTAGCCCAAAAGGGCCTGCGGGTGATTGGCGTCCCCAAAACGATTGACAATGATTTGGACAAAACCGTGGCGACCTTTGGCTTTGATACGGCCGTTTCGTTTGCCACCGAATGCATTGATCGGCTATTTTCTACGGCTGGCTCACATGGGCGGGTGATGGTGGTGGAAGTGATGGGCCGTTATGCGGGCTGGATTGCGGTGAACGCCGGTGTGGCCGCCGGCGCGCACGCCATTTTGATCCCAGAAATTCCGTACAACTTAGCCCCAGTGGCGGCGAAGATTCAAGAGCGGCAAAATCGCGGCGCGCAGTTCTCTATTGTGGTGGTGGCGGAGGGCGCTAAGCCCAAAGGCGGCGATGTTTCGGTGCTGGGTAAAGCCGTAGGTCAAGCGGAAAAACTCGGCGGCGTAGGTGAAAAAGTAGCCAAAGAGCTAGAAGCGCTCACCGGTAAAGAGTCACGCACCGTTGTGCTGGGCCATCTTCTGCGCGGCGGCACGCCCACATCCGCAGACCGCTTGCTCGGTTTACGCTTTGGCGCGGCGGCCATCCGGGCGCTGGAGGAGGGCCACACAGGTGTAATGGTGGCCTTAGACCCACCCACCGTGGATTATGTGCCGCTGGCAGAAGCCACCCACCGCATGAAATCCGTGCCCGTGGATTGCGATACCATGCTCACGGCTCGTGATTTAGGCATTTGTTTTGGGGATTAATGTCAATTGTGGAGGGCTGGCTTGTACTTGATGATTACGAACAACACCTGACTCACCAGTTTTCAAACGATGTCGCGCCTTCATAAATTAAGTTTGGTTTTGTCTATTATCGGCCTGCTCAACGCCGCTTACCTTTCATGGACAAAGCTGGTAAACACCACCATTTACTGCGGGCCGGGCAGTTCTGCCTGTGACGCCGTTTCTAATTCCATTTACGGCCAAATCATGGGCGTCCCAGTGGCGTATCTGGGTTTTATGAGCTATCTTGCCATCTTAGCTCTACTCCTGCTAGAGAACCGTTCTGAGTTTATGCAGAACAATGGCCCAATTGCGGTTTTTGGCTTGGCGTTAATAGGCACGTTGTTCTCTGGTTATTTGCAGTACGCTTCTATATTCCTCTTGCAGGAAGTTTGCCCGTACTGCGTGGTGAACGCGCTGGTGATGCTGACGCTTCTGATTGTTTCTATTTTGCGTTTGCGGCAAGCGCTAGATGTTACTTCCTAATATGCGTGACTTTTTCCTTTACCTTTCCCGCGCTGGTTGGGCGCAGACCTTCATCACCCGCTTTCCGTTGGCGCGCGCCATGGCCATGCGTTTTGTGGCGGGCGAAAGCATTGCCGAGGCCATCACCGCCATCCGCGCCCTCAACGCCAAAGGCATTAACGTGACGTTGGATTTTTTGGGCGAGAGTGTAAGCCGCCGTGAGGAAGCGCTGGCCGCGCGCGATGAGTATGTGCGCGCCATAGAACAGATTGCGGCCAGTGGTGTGCGGGCCAATGTATCCATCAAACCTACGCAGTTCGGCTTAGATATTGACCGAGATTTCTGTTTGGAAAACATCCGCGCGGTGGTGGCGAAAGCCAACGAAACGAATAATTTTGTGCGGCTGGATATGGAAGGCACACCGCACACAGACTTAACGCTGGATATTTTGGCCGATCTGCGGCGCGAGTTCACCAATGTAGGCACGGTTTTGCAGGCATATCTCTACCGCACGGAGGCGGATTTATTAGCGCTGGCGGATACGGGCGTGCGCATCCGTTTGTGCAAAGGCGCGTATCAGGAACCGCCGGATAAAGCCTTCCCCCTCAAAGCGGATACCGATGCCAACTATGTGAAACTCTCCAAACTTCTGCTAGACCGGAGTGGAAACGCGCCCGCCGACCCCACCGGCCGCACCCCCCCGCTGGCCGCGCTGGCTACGCACGATGAAAAAATGATTATGGCGGCTAAGAATTACATTAGTGAGCGTCAAATCCCGCGCGACCAATTTGAGTTTCAGATGTTGTACGGCGTCCGTTCTCAGCTTCAGGAGCAATTGGTGCGAGAAGGATATGCGGTGCGGGCCTATGTGCCGTATGGCACGCATTGGTACCCCTATTTCATGCGCCGGTTGGCCGAGCGCCCAGCCAATGTTTGGTTTTTCATCTCTAACTACTTCAAAAATTAATAAGTGTATGTCACACTCCTGCGCAAATATTCAAATCACAGGAGATTGATTAATTATGGAAACGAAAGATCTATTTGATTTGGGCCTTCAGGCGGATTTGGCTATGGTGCGGCAAACGCCCATGACGCGTCGGCGAGTGCTGAAGCTTGGATTGCTTGGGGTGAGCGCCTTTTTAGCCAGCTGTGTTGCCCCAAGCGCCACCAGCACAAGCACCTCCAGCGGCGCTGTGGGCGCATCGGATAGTTGCGTAAGCGCCATTCCCACCGAAACGGCTGGCCCATACCCGGCGGATGGCTCTAATGCTTCTAACCAAGACCTCAATGCGCTAACGCTTTCAGGCATTGTGCGGAACGATATGCGCACCAGCCTGGGAACCGGGAATGTGGCGGAGGGACTCCTCTTCAACCTTGAAATGAAACTGGTCAATATCAATGCCGGTTGCGCGCCGCTGGCCGGTTATGCGGTGTATGCCTGGCATTGCAACCGCGATGGCGATTACTCGATGTACAGTACGGCGGTGGTAGACGAAGATTATCTCCGGGCTGTGCAAGCGGCGGATAGTGAAGGGGTGGTTAAGTTCACCTCTATTTTCCCCGGCTGTTACTCAGGCCGCTGGCCACACATTCACTTTGAGGTGTATCCTTCACTGGAAACCGCCAATACAGCTCGGAACGCCGTCCTCACGTCTCAAATTGCCCTCACGCAAGAAGCCTGCCAGGCGGCCTATGCCACAGCCGGCTATGAGGCCAGCTTGCGGAATTTATCCCAGATCTCGCTAAGCACCGATAACATTTTCAGGGATGGCGCCGATTTGCAATTGGCGACGATGACAGGCGACTCCGCCGGAGGCTACACGGCCAAAATCACCGTTGGCATTGCGGCGTAAACGCATAACCGCACGGGACAAGACAACGGAAAACAGCCTCTCCCTGCGGCTGTTCGGTCAACGCTTTCAACAGGTTATGACGGTTCCCCCACCCGCTAAATTTTGGACACGCCAACGCATTTTGTTGGTGATTGGCTTCGTGGCGGCCTTAGCCGTGACGCTGTTCTTTGGTGGGCGCTTTCTAGGGCGCTTGTTTTGGCGGCCCAGCCGTGAGCCCATTCGCGAGTGGATGAGCATTGCTTATGTGGCGCGGGCCTATGGTTTCCCGCCGCCTATTTTGTATGAAACCATAGGCATAACGCCATCTAGAGAAAACGATCACACACCCATTCGCGAATTGGCGCGGCAGTTGAACCAGACCCCGGAGGCGTTGATTGAAAAACTCGAAGCCCGCATTGCGCAAGGCCCACCCCCTGAGCCATCTGGGCCGCCGAGGCCATGACGCATGGATATTCAATCTACCTTGACGAACGCCCTCAACAGTTATGGGCCAACGGCGATCTTTATAAGCGTGTTGGCGGCCGCTATCGGCCTGCCTCTGCCCACCAGCTTTTTGCTACTGTTTGCCGGCTCGCTGATTGCCAACGGCGATTTGGATTACGGATCTGTAGTAGGGTTGGGGATTGTGGCCGCCATTCTGGGCGATCATATTGGTTTTGCGCTGGGCTGGTTTGGTGGGCGCTCCGTTGCCACTAAAATTACACAATACTTTAAGGCCGAAAGTTCTTTGGAAAAAGTGGAAGCCTTTTCCAGGCGCTGGGGCGGGCTAAGCATCTTTTTCAGCCGTTGGCTGATGACACAATTCGGCGCCCCCGTCAATCTCATCAGCGGCGCAACCCGGTATCAACCCTTGCGGTTCTCTCTGTTTGTAATTGTAGGTGAGGCGGTGTGGGTGTTGCTCTACGTGCAACTGGGCCAGTTCTTTAGCACCAGCATCGCGGAGGTCAGCGAAGCACTGAGTGATTTTGCCGGGGTGATTGTGGGAGTATTGGCGGTGGTGGTGCTAGGCTACTTGCTCTGGCAAAATGTGCAGAGCGCTAAACCCGCCCCAGCCGCCCAACCAGTGACCGTCACCGAAACCATCGAACCGATCGGTTAACCTTCACAAACACAAAGCATTTTCTGACGCGCTGTGAGTTGCAAGTTCGGGGAGAGGGCCGTAAACTGGTGATCGGCTGAATCCAGTTCTCACACAAATTCACATGCGCAAACTTCTCCACCTCACCCTGACGCTTATTTTGGCCGCGGCGCTTGGCTTTGCGCCGGTGGCGCACGCCCAAACGCAAACCCACACGGTGCAGGCGGGAGAGAATTTGTTCCGGATTGGTTTGCGCTACGGCGTAACAGTGAACGCATTGATGCAAGCCAACGGCCTGACGAGCATTTATATCTATGTGGGCCAAGTATTGGTGATTCCGGGTCAAGCCGCGCCCGCGCCTCAGCCCACCGTCCCGCCAGTGCTTATCAACACGCCCAGCGCATCAACCGCCGCGGAGCCGGTGTACCACGTTGTGCAACGCGGCGAAACGCTCTTTCTGATTGGCTTGAAATATAACCTACCGTGGACACGCATTGCGGAAGCGAATGGCATTGTGGGCGATAGGATTGACGCCGGCCAACAACTCGTTATCCCAGTGCCGGGCGCACCCGCCCCCACTGCGCAACCAACTGCCGTTCCACCCACGGCCGCTCCAACAGAAACGCCCGCCGCCCCAACAGCTGAGGCCACGTCTGCGCCGGCTGGCGCTGAGATCATCCACATCGTTCAGCGCGGCGAGACGCTCTTCACGATTGGCCAAAGGTATGGCGTGCAGTGGCCGGTGATTATGGCGGTAAACAACTTGAATGGGGAATTGATTTTTACGGGGCAGAGGCTGGTCATTCCCACAGACCCCAACGTGATTGCGGAGGCCGCCGCCAACGCGCCCGCGCCGCAAACCGGCGGCAACAAAGCGCCAGTGCCCGGTTACACCGGCAAATACTTTCTGGTGGATATTTCTGATCAGATGATTTACGCCTTTGAGGGCGAAACTTTGATGCGTTACACGCTGGTTTCCACTGGTCGTTGGCCCACGCCCACCGTTTTAGGCACGTACAAAATCTATGTGAAATATGTTTCCACGCGCATGGTTGGTCCCGGCTATGATTTGCCCAACGTGCCCTACACCATGTATTTTTATAAAGGGTATGGCATTCATGGCACCTACTGGCACAACAACTTTGGCACACCCATGAGCCATGGTTGCGTGAACCTCCCCACTCCCGAAGCGGAGTGGGCCTTCAACTGGGCCAGCGTCGGCACCACCGTCATCGTGCAACAATGAGACGATAAACGGTTGTTTTATCGTCCGCCATCTGCTATCCATCGTCTTCCGTGCTTCTCCCCAACAAGACCGCCCTCGTCACCGGCGGCGCGCACCGCGTGGGCAAGGCTATTGCGCTAGAACTGGCGCAGGCGGGCGCCAACCTCTGCATTCACTACAACGCCTCAGAAAAGGCCGCCCAAGAAACAGCGGCAGAAATTGAAACTTTGGGCGTGCGGGCTTGGGCGCTGAAAGCGGATTTAAGCCAACCGACGGAAATTGAAGCCCTATTTGCCGGCGTTTCTGCCGCATGTGGCTCATTGGATGTTTTGGTGAACTCGGCCTCCATCATGGAAACAGGCGATGCCCGCACCTTGCCGCTGGAAGCATGGAACCGCTCGCTAGCCATCAACCTCACCGCGCCCTTTCTCTGCGCCCAACACGCCGCGCGGCTCATGGGCAACGGAGGAGTCATCATCAACATCACGGATGGAAGCGCCCTGCGCCCATGGGCCAATTATCCCGCGCACTCGGTAAGCAAGGCCGGTCTGGCGCAATTGACGCAAGTGCTGGCGAAAGCCTTAGCGCCCAACATCCGAGTAAACGCTGTTAGCCCCGGCCCTGTGATGAAGCCGCCGCACTGGGAAGAGAGCCGCTGGGAACGGGTGGCGCAGGGCACGCTTCTCAAGCGCGCCGGTTCGGGCTATGATGTGGCCCGCGCCGTTCGCTTTCTCATTGAAAATGATTTCATTACCGGCGAAACGCTGGTAGTGGATGGCGGCGAACGTTGGCGTTAGTGGCGAGGCGTGATGGGCAATAACTCACACCACGCAATAACTACCCAAAGATGCCTGACCGAAAAGAAATTATCCTCAAACGCCTCACCGAAGAAGGCCAAAAAACCTACGAATTTTTTAGCGGCTTGAGCGAGACGCAACTGAGCCAGCAGATTTACTCGGATGGGCCGCAATGGCGGGCGAGTGATATTTTGGCGCATGTGGCGTTGGCGGAAAGCCTGTTCGCACACTACAACCGCGAGGTGCTACACGGTGGCCGCGGCGCGCCGGAAGATTTTGATATTGACGCTTTCAACGCCGAGCACACCGCCGCCGGCCGAGCCGCCGCCGCCGCACAATCCCTCGCCCAATTTCAAGCCGCCCGCGCAGAAACCATTGCCCTCACCGAGACCATGCAGGAAGCCGATTTTGACCGCCCAGCCTTTCATCCGTATCTCGGCCACACCACGTTAGAACAGATTCTCAAAACGCTTTACCGCCACACCATGCTTCATGAGCGGGATATCCGCAAAGTTTTGGAAAGCGGGCAGACACTACCGAGTAGTGAATAACGTATAACCATTTATTCGTCATTGGAGACACGCATGACTTCTCGCCGCGATGCAATCCGCCGACAAATGCAAGCCGAGCACGAAGCCAGCCTAGAGATTCTGCGCGCCATCCCGGAAGCGCAATGGGCCACCCCAGTGCCCTCTGAAGAAGAAGCGCCGTGGACGGCGAAAGATGTGCTCATCCATTTAGCGGTTTCAGAAGCGGGCATCCTCACGCCCATCACACGCTATGTAAATGGCGAACCGGGTGTGCCCACAGATTTTGACCTCAACCGCTACAACCGCAGTTCCGTAAAAAAACGCGCGGATAAAACCGTGCCGGAGCTGTTAGCAGAGATTGAAGCCGCTCATGCCGCGTTGCTCGCTAAGCTGGAAACTTTGAGCGAGGCCGATTTAGATAAAACTGGCCGGCATGCGCGCGGCGACACGCTCACCATTGAAGGCTTCTTCCGCCGCACCAGTGAACACCGTCTCCAACATGCCCGTGAGTTGCAAAAAGCGGTCGCGTAAGTGCGCATGTCACTGCGAGGCGCGCTTTTGCGCCGAAGCAGTCTCCCCCAAACGGCAACGCGAATTTAGGAGATTGCTCACCCTGAAGGGCATACCTCACCCGCTTTGCTCATTCGCACTGACATTCACCACATGACCACTTTGCCGGAGGCCATCGCTTCCAACCCGGGCTGGCTGGCCCGCCCTGTTAGCGTGTTGGGGGTGGGCGCAATTGCAGACGCAACCTATTTAGCGCAAGTTTTACGCGAGTATCTGGCGCGGGGCGGAAATTTATTAGACGCACAACATTGTGAACCGGCCCTGCGCCAGCTTGAAACCAGCAATGAAGAGTTAATGATTTGTGTTCAGGGCGGCCTGCTTCCGGCAGACCCACGCCCTCTGCTCCGTGAAGGAGTGTTGGAGGCCGAAGATGTAGTAGCCAACCACAGCCTCGCACCCGCGTTTTTACGTCAGCAATTGCAAAATTCACTCATGGCCCTTCAACTTTCTAGCGTGAGCGTTTTTTGGGTAGAGGGCGCAGATGTGATTTTACAGGCCACCAGCGAAACGGATTTGCGCTTCCGCTTGCGCGAGGCATTTGCCGCGCTAGAGGTGGCCGTAGCCCAAAAGCAGATTGAAGCGTATGGCCTTGCGCTGACCCACTCGAATTTTCCAGTAGCGTTAGCTATAGAAGTTTCACAAGATGTGTTGGGCGAATTACATCACTTCCGCGCCATAAAATACCCCAACGGCGAAGTCCGCCAGCCGGATGGAACTTTCCTCACCCACATTCTCCCGGCTTCCCAAGTTCAGATTACACCTATTCGTTCAGTCACCCCCTCGCTCAATCGCAAAATGAAAGAGTTTTTCACCGTTCTGCCGCCTGCCGAAGCGTTAGCAAAACTATTCACCCACCTGCCGCCACACGGCGCGCCAGAAACGATCCCCATCACCGAAGCGTTAGGCCGTGTGACGGCGGCCTCCGTGCGCGCGCCGGTGGCCGTGCCCTCTTTCCCGCGCTCCCTCATGGATGGTTACGCCGTGCGCGCGCAAGATACGTTTGGCGCCAGCCAAACATTGCCAATGTATTTGGAATTAATTGGCGAAGTACCGATGGGCCAGGCGCCGCCTTTTAGCTTGCGTGAGGGCACATGCGCCTTGGTGCACACGGGCGGCATGTTGCCAGTTGGCGCAGACGCAGTGGTGATGATGGAGTTGGCGCAACCGGCCCGCGAGGATGAAATTGAGATTCTCAAAGCCGTTGCGCCCGGCGAGAATATTTTGCGCGTGGGCGATGACATTTTAGAAGGCGCGGAGATGTTGCCTGCTGGGCATCTTTTGCGGGCGCAAGATTTAGGCGGCTTGGCCGCGTTGGGCCTGACGCACATCCAAGTGGCGCGCGCGCCGCGCGTGGCCTTGCTAGCTACGGGCGATGAAGTAGTGCCGCCGGATGTTGAACCAAAGTTGGGCCAAGTGCGGGATGTGAACTCGTTTTCGGTGGCCGGACAAATTGAACGCGCAGGCGGCGCGCCCATTCGTGTGGGCATTGCGCCAGATAACTACGCCGATCTAAAACGTATGGCTGAGGGCGCCTTAGCAAAAGCGGAGATGCTGGTGCTTTCAGCGGGCAGTTCGGTGAGCGTGCGAGATATGACGGCGGAAGTGATTAACGAGTTGGGCCAGCCCGGGGTGCTGGTGCACGGCGTGGCCCTCAAACCCGGCAAGCCCGCCATCCTAGCGGTGTGCAATGGCAAGCCCGTGATTGGCCTGCCCGGCAACCCCGTGAGCGCCATGGTGGTGGCAGATTTATTTGTGGTTCCAGCAATTTATCGTTTGTTGGGCCTTCGTCAACCGCCCGTGCGCCAAAGCGTGCGCGCCACCCTCACCCATAACCTGCCCTCACAGGCCGGGCGGCTGGATTACACGCCCGCCCGCCTCATCACCCGCGAGGGCGCACTGTACGCCGAGCCGTTGTTTGGCAAATCCAATCAAATTTTTACTCTAGTGTTTGCGGATGGCATGATCCTCACGCCCACCGACTCCAACGGCCTACAAGCCGGTGAGAACGTGGAAGTGCGACTCTTTTAGCCCTCCAATAACCCATAACCGCCATGGCTCTTTTTGATCTTCCCTTTGAGCAACTCCAAACCTACACGCCGCCACGCACCGAGCCAGCTGACTTTGATGCCTTCTGGCAAACTACTTTGGCTGAAGCGCGGCAACACCCCCTCGAAGCCAAATTTGAGCCGGTAGATTTTGGCTTAACCACGGTTGAAAGTTTTGATGTGACCTTCAATGGCTATGGCGGGCAACCCGTGAAGGGCTGGCTAAATTTGCCCAAACAACGTCCCAGCCATTTACCCGCCGTAGTGGATTACATTGGTTATGGTGGTGGGCGCGGCTTCCCCACAGATTGGTTGCTGTGGAGCGCAGCCGGCTTTGCCCACTTGGTGATGGATACGCGCGGGCAAGGCAGTGCGTGGCAAAAAGGTGATACACCCGATTTGCAACCTGATGGCGGCAACCCGCAATTTCCCGGCTTTATGACCAACGGCGTGCTTTCGCCTACCACGTTTTACTATCGGCGGGTATTCACCGATGCGGTACGCGCGGTTGAAACGATCCGGCAGCACTCAGCCGTGGAAGCCAGCCGCGTGGCCGTAACGGGCGGCAGTCAGGGAGGCGGCATTTCGTTAGCCGTAGCCGGTCTTGTAACAGATATAGCTGTGTGCATGCCGGATGTGCCGTTTTTGTGCCACTATCGCCGCGCCACTGAAATCACCGATAGCGCCCCCTACTCCGAAATTGCCCGCTACTTGTTGGTTCACCGGGATAAGGTTGACCGGGTTTTCAATACGCTGAGTTATTTTGACGGCGTGAACTTTTCAACCCGGGCCAAAGCGCGGGCACTGTTCTCTGTGGGATTGATGGATGACATCTGCCCGCCTTCCACTGTGTATGCCGCCTACAACCATTACGCCGGGCCAAAAGATATCCGCGTTTACGCCTACAACAAGCATGAGGGCGGCGGGGATTATCAGACGGTTGAGAAAGTGAAATTTGCCAAGCAATATTTATAAACGCTTTACCACTCAGGCGCTCACAGCACGAAGCTCACTAAAAAACTCTGTGAGCTTCGTGTCTTTGATTCTTTGTGGTAAATGACCGTAAAACATGAAAATTGAACACCTTGCCATTTGGGCGGAAGATTTAGAGCGGTTGAAAGAGTTTTACACGGCGTACTTTGGCGCGGCGGCGGGGGAGAAATACCACAACCCCAAAAAGCAATTTGAGTCTTACTTTCTGAGCTTCCCCTCTGGCGCGCGGCTAGAACTGATGAAACGGGCGGATGTGGCGCAGAGGCCCGCCAGCGGCCCACATTTTGGCCTCGCGCACTTTGCTTTTTCCGTTGGCTCACAGGCCGAGGTGGATGCGCTGACGGCGCGGCTAAAAGCCGCAGGCTACACCGTGGCCGATGGCCCGCGCTTGACGGGCGATGACTACTACGAAAGCGTAGTGTTAGACCCGGAGGGGAATGTGGTGGAAATTACAATCTAAAATGCGGATAGCCTAAATTTATTTGATGGTTACATTTTTTCTAGGCTCACACCTAAATGGCTACGCGCAAACTAATATTAGCTAACAACACACACGAGCCCCTTCAAATACTCGCCCTCAGGAAAATTCAGCGCTACGGGATGATCTGCGGCTTGCGTAAGGCGGTGGAGAATCTGCGCCTCGCGGCCAGCATCTAAGGCGGCATCGGCCACAATTTTTTGGAAGAGCGGCAGTTCAATAGCACCGGAGCAAGAGAATGTAAACAACACGCCGCCGGGCCGCAGAAGCTTGAAGGCCAGTAAGTTAATATCTTTGTAGCCCCGCGCCGCTTTTTCTATTTGATGTTTTGACTCGGCAAACTTCGGTGGGTCCAACACAATCACATCAAACTGGCGGCGGGAGTCTCTAAACTGGCGCAGAGCGGAAAATACATCGGCTTCTTGGTGAGTAAAGCGTGAAGCAGGAAAGGTGTTGAGTTCACAGTTTTGCCGCGCAAGTTCAAGCGCCGGGCCGGAAGAGTCAATCTGGGTGATGTGAGCCGCGCCGCCCCTGAGCGCCATCACGCCAAAGCCGCCCGTGTAAGCAAAACAGTTCAACACTTCCTTGCCCGCCGTAAACTCTGCCAGCCGCGCGCGGTTATCGCGCTGGTCTAAGTAAAAGCCGGTTTTGTGGCCGCGCACCACATCTACCAGCAAGCGTGCGCCGTTTTCTTCAATCTCCACCAGCGCGGGCGGCTGTTCTCCGGCTAGCAGGCCGGCCCGTGTGGGCAACCCCTCCTTTGTGCGCACATCCACATCAGAGCGTTCATAAACTCCGGCGCATGGCGCAAGTTCCTGCAACACGTTCACCACCGTTTCCCGCCAAAATTCCGCGCCCGCCGAGAGAAATTGGCAGACCACGTAATCAGCATAGCAGTCAACAATCAGGCCGGGCAGGCCATCTGATTCTGCATTGACGAGACGCGCAGCCGTGAAACGGCCTGTCCTGAGCTTATCGAAGGATGAAACGTGAAACGTGGAGCGTGAAGCGATGGCGCGCGTCAACTTAGCGCGGAAAAATTCGGGCGAGATTGCTTCGGCTTCTTGGAATGACCAGATACGGGCGATGATTTGCGATTGCGGCGAGTAGGCCGCGCGGGCCAACCAACGACCATCAGCCGCGCGCACATCTACCGTTGCGCCCAGTTGCGGCTCGCCGCTTACTTTCTCCACCGCGCCAGAAAAAACCCACGGGTGGCGGCGGAGGAGAGATTTTTCTCGGCCGGGTTTTAGGATGAGTTGCGGTAAAGGCATGAAGGATTCTTTTCACCACGAAGACGCCAAGCAGGCAAAGCCTTTGCGAAGTTTTTTGGCGCTCTTCGCATCTTTGCAGTTAATTTGCAAGCACAAATCTAGCGCGTTCCAGAACTTCTAGCGCGCAATCCATCTCGGCGTGGGTGTGGGCGGCGGTGACGGTGGCGCGCACGCGGGCCAAGCCTTCCGGCACAGCGGGCGAGATGACGGGCAAGGCAAAGACGCCGTTCTGCTGGCACTCGCGCACTACGCGATACGCTTTTTCATCCGAGCCGCACACAATGGGCACAATGGCTGTTTGTGTGTTGAGCGTATTGAAGCCGAACGCGCGCAGATGCTCCCGAAAGTAATAGGCGTTAGCCTGCACCTGCGCCACCCGCTCCGGCTCTTGCTCAATCACTTGTAATGCGGCGTGTGCGGCGGCGGCTTGCGCGGGCGGCAGGGCGGCGGAAAAAATAAAGGGGCGCGCCGCGTGGCGGAAAACGTGGATCAATTCCTTGCTCGCCGCTAAATATCCACCCACCGAGGGAATGGTTTTACTCAGCGTGCCCATCTTTAAATCAATCAAGTTTTTAACGCCAAAATGCTCTTCAATTCCGCGCCCCGTTGCGCCCAGCACGCCAAGTGAATGCGCTTCGTCCACCATCAGCCAGGCGCCGTGAGCGCGGCACAGCGCCGAGACGGCGGGTAAATCAATCACATCACCATCCATACTGAACACTGCATCCACCACCACAAGCTTGGTGGGCGCATTCGCCGCACGGCGCAGGCAACGCTCCAAATCCGCCATATCACTGTGCTTAAAGCGCAGAAACTCTGCTCCCGAAAGTAAACAGCCATCTACTAAGCTGGCGTGGTTCAACTTATCCGAAATTACGGCGTCATGCCGCCCAACCAAGGTGGTGATGGCGGCCAGATTGGTAGCGTACCCGCTGGAAAAAGTCACTGCGGCTTCGCGGCCCGTGAACGCGGCCAGCGCGGTTTCCAATTCTTCATGCAGTTGAAGCGTGCCGGCCAGTAAACGCACACCGTGAGTGCCCGTGCCGTATTTTTCCACGGCGGCCTGCGCGGCGGCGTTGATGCGCGGATCGCCCAGCAAGCCGAGGTAACTGTAAGAAGCCAACTGCAACAACTCGCGCCCGTGAACGCGCACCCGTGTGGGCGAGATAATTTCTTCCACCGGTTGATTGAAGAAGTACAGCCCTTCTTCTTCTGTGCGGCTTACGCGCTCGCGCCAGTATTCAATTTTGGCTTGAATTTGGTCAGGCATTCAGTCTCACGCTAAAACGCAAAGCTCGCCTTAAATCAGTGAGCATAATTTCGAGCATGTCATACCCGCGAAAGCGGGTATCCACAACCAGATCATGGACTCCCGCTTTCGCGGGAGTGACGAACCATGAAAACCAGATACTTGACGTGCTTGGCGAGAGATTCTAACCGCCGAGGGCGCGCAGTTGGGCTTCATCCAAAATCGGCACACCGAGGCTTTGCGCCTTCGCCAATTTGGAGCCGGGCGCTTCGCCCAACACGAGATAAGAAGTCTTTTTACTTACGCTATCCGTCACTTTGCCGCCGCGCGCCTCAATGTACGCTTTGGCCTCATCACGGCCTAGGGTGGGCAAAGTGCCGGTGATGACGAACGTTTGCCCGCTGAACGGCCCGCTGGTTGCGGCGGCGCGGCGCGGCTCAGCGGTAGGCCACACGCCAGCCTTTTTCAATTTCTCCAGCACCTTCTTGTTGCTCTTACGGGCAAACCAATCCGCCACGGCCTGCGAGGCGGCGGGGCCAAAACCTTCAATCGCCTGCAACTCTTCCAGCGTGGCGGCCTGCACCTTATCCAACGAACCAAAATGCGCGGCCAAATCCCGCGCGGCCACCTCGCCCACGCCATGAATACCTAGCGCGGAAATCAACTGACCCAGGGGGCGGGTTTTCGCCGTTTCAATCGCCTCTAAAAGTTTTTGCGCTTTCTTTTCAGCAAAGCCTTCTAGTTCTAGCAACTTTTCTTTGGTGAGCGAGAAAATATCGGCCACATCTTTTACCAAGCCGGCATTTACCACCAACATTGCCACTTTCTCGCCAAAGGTCTCAATATCCAGCACGGCGGCAAAATGTTCCACTGCGCGGGTAAGTTGCGCAGGGCAGGCGCTGTTCACACAATAAAAGGCCACCTCGCCCTCCACGCGCTCCACCGGCTCACCGCAGGCCGGGCACTGCGTGGGCGGTTTATAGGTTTTCAGCTTGCCAGTCCGCGCCTCCACCACCGGGCCAATCACGTACGGAATTACATCGCCTGATCGCTTCAGCAGGACGCGATCACCAATCCGAATATCTTTTTCAGCGATGTAATCAAAATTATGAAGCGTGGCCTGCTTGACGATGACGCCGCCCACCTCCACCGGCTCCAAAATGGCGTACGGCGTGAGCACGCCGGTGCGGCCCACGTTCACGCCAATATCATTCAGTTTCGTTGTTACCTCGCGCGCCGGAAACTTAAAGGCAATCGCGCCGCGCGGATCTTTGCCCACAAACCCCAAATCGGCGGCCAGCTTCAAGTCGTCCAGCTTAATCACCATCCCATCTGTTTCATAGGGCAATTCATCCCGCTTGTCGGCATAACTTTCACAGTATGCAATGGCGTCCTCGAGCGACTTAAATTTGCGGGCCGCCTCGGCCACCGGAAACCCTAAAGCGCGGAGATATTCCAAAGTCTCCCACTGGGTAGAGATGTTTACGCCCGTGCTTGCCACAATCTGATAGCACAACAATGAAATGGGGCGGCTGGCAGTAAGCTTTGAGTCCAGTTGCCGCAAAGCGCCGCTGGCGGTGTTACGCGGGTTCTGATAGGTTTTCTCGCCCTTCGCCGCCTGCTGAGCGTTGAGCTTGGCAAAATCCTTGATATAGATGACGGCCTCGCCGCGCACACTTAAGAACGAAGGATAAAGGTTGAAAGCGGAAGACGCTTTGCCTTTGGCCGTGGTTTGCACCGGAATCCGCAGCGGCAAAACGCGCACGGTGCGTAAATTGGGCGTAATATCTTCGCCTACTTCTCCATCGCCACGCGTGGCCCCGCGCACAAACACGCCATTCTCATAATGTAAAACCACCGTCAGGCCATCAATCTTCGGCTCCACCACAAAAGCGGCCTTTTCCACGCGGTCATCCAGCTTGCGGATACGGTCAAACCATGCCCGCACGTCATCGCCATTAAAAGCATTACCCAAGCTCAGGATGGGGGCCGGATGCCGCACCTTTTCAAACTTTTCAGAGATGAAACCGCCCACGCGCTGGGTGGGTGAATCTGGGGTGAGCAATTCTGGGTGCGCGGCCTCCAGCTGTTGAAGTTCAGCGAACAACGCATCATATTCCTTATCCGAAATAATAGGCGCAGATAAGACATGATAGCGATAAATATGCTCGCCAATTTCGCGGCGGAGTTGCTCCACGCGTTCGGCAGGGGTTTTCGTTTTGGGCATGGGGGGATTATAGCGGAGTCAAAACGGACTTGAAACAGATGACCGGACAAAAACGAATTTGCGCCCTGTTCAGCCTGTTCACTTGCCTGCTTATCCGTTTTAGGCGCGCATCACCACAGCGGCAAAATCTGCGCCGTTCTCAACAAGGTAAGCCGGAAGCCCCACCTGATGTAATGCGCCCACCAAACCGGCATTACTGGCCACTCCGCCAAACGAGGCCGGATTGACCACAAAGGTAATTAAGTTTACGCCGCGCCGCTTGAGGGCTTGAGCAAAGCCCACCCAGCTAATATCCGTGGTAGCCGTTAGCATCATCACTGTTACGCCGCGCGGCAACTGGTCGGCCTCTAATCGGAGCACATCTAATAAGCGATGGCGGCTGACGGCGCGAAAAACAGCCAACGTCTCTAGGATTTTATTCAACTGCCGTTCGCCGCGATCCGGCTGAACGACTTCACGGCCTTCTCCGTATGTAATCAAACCTACCGAGCGGTCTTGCCGCAAGAAGTATTGCGCCAATGAGCCAGCCAGGCTCACCATATATTCCTCCGTGTTGGGGGGGAGGCGCACGATGGCGGCGCGTTTATACCACGGCGCATCATCATAATTTTCGGCCGCTAGGTGCGGTTGGCCGGCTTGCGCCGCTCGCTCACCGTCCACCATCACCCACACATCGGCCAACGGGTCTAACTCAAATTCTTTCACCATTAACCGGTCACGGCGGGCCGTAGAGCGCCAATGAATACGGTTGAATGAATCGCCGGAGGCGTAATCCCGCACGCTGGAGGCGTTGGGCGTGACGTAGTGTGTGCGCCGCCGAATGGCCTCGCCGCCCGGCGCTACGCCCACCGGCATCGGAAAATCCGGCAGATGGGTGGTGGCCGGGTACACCACCACTTGCTGAGTGGAAGCAATATTGCGCGTTATCTGAAATAGACCAAATGGGTCGCCGGAGGAGATGGTGAGCGGGCCAAGCCGGAAGCGCCCGCGTTGTTGGGCCTTGGTGCGGGCCACCCAAACGCGTTCGCCATGCGGGCCTAGCCCCACCACCACCCGGCTGGGGTTATGGCCGGGTAAATCGCTCTGGTCACGCACTTCTAGCCAGAGTTTTGGCAGGCGGCCTAAATTCCGCACGGCTAGTCGTTCTTCTAAGTTATCACCTACTTGCGCGCGCAAGGCCCGCGTTTGCCGCGCCACACGGATGCGGCCCAAACTCGTCCACGTCCACAGGCCAGCCACGGCAATCAGCGCCAGCCACAGATACAACAACGTGTAAAACAGCGGGCGGCCCGTGATGAGGGCGCCGGCGAGCGAGGCAATTAGTAGAATGATAACGACGATACGACGAGAGCGCATAAAGGTTTGAGAATTGGAGGATTAGAGAATTAATTCAACTGGGAAGGATTTCATTCTCGCTTTTAGTAATGCGCCAATTGTGTCATCTTGCTCAAGCAAAAGCTTGGTATAACCCAACAACGTCATCATGTGCGTCAAGCTTTCGTTTCGCCAATATGGAAGTAACTCGGCAAATTTTTGACGTTCTTTCTCTAGCTCAGATTTTTCTGACATTAACTGAGTCCAAATTCTGGCAATAAATTTTCACTTTACTTCTTCAACTGCGTTGCGCCCGGCACAGGCACACTCCCTAGCACATCTTTCACAATTTGGCGGGAATCCACGTTGCGGATGCGGGCGGCTGGGCCAATGATGATGCGATGCGAGAGCGCGGCATCGGCCAAGGCTTTTACATCATCCGGCAAAACGTAATCGCGGCCTTCAATGGCGGCGCGGGCTTGCGCGGCGCGGAACAACGCCAAACTGCCGCGCGGGCTTGCGCCTAAATACACCTCGGCGTGCTTGCGGGTTTGGTTGGCTATTTCCACAATGTAACTACGGAGCGGCGCAGCCACATGAATTTCACGGATGGCTGTTTGCGCGGCTAATAACTCCTCCACCGTCACCACTTGCTCCAATGTGTCCACCGGATGGGCAAATTGTTGGCGATCAAGAATGGCCACTTCATCAAAAGCGTTCGGGTAACCCAGCGAAAGACGGAGCAGAAAACGGTCTAACTGCGCTTCAGGGAGAGGAAAGGTGCCTTCGTATTCAATGGGATTTTGCGTGGCCAACACCATAAACGGGCGCGGCAGGCGATGCGTCACGCCGTCCACCGTCACTTGCTTTTCTTCCATGGCCTCCAGCAAAGCGGCCTGCGTTTTGGGTGTGGCGCGATTGATTTCATCGGCCAGCACCACCTGCGCCATGATGGGGCCGGGACGGAACTCAAATTCACGGGATTGCTGATTAAAAATAGAAACGCCCGTCACGTCACTGGGGAGCATATCGGGCGTAAACTGCAAACGGTTGAAACTGGTGCCCAACGAGCGGGCAATACACTTGGCCAGCGTAGTTTTGCCCACGCCCGGCACATCTTCAATTAGCAAGTGGCCCTGGCACAGCAGGCCAATCAACGTCATCTGCACCTCGGCGGATTTGCCGACGATGACTTTTTCTACATTGGTTAGCAAGCGTTGCGCGATGGATTTCACGTTAACGGTGGTAAGAGGTAAATCTTGAGTCATGGAAGTGTGGTGGTTGGTAGATGTCAACATAGGCGCTCCATTGGCAACAGAGTCAGAGCGAGGGGTTACTCGCTCCGTTGTAGTACCCTAGCCAATGGGCAAAGGTTCAGTCGTCTGCTTCGCGGACTTACGGCTAATGCTTCGCATTCGCAACTTAACGCCAATCCCTAGCCAATCTGGTGAATGCCCCGCATGCGCCAAACTGCCACGGCCAGCGCCAGCCAGATGAGCAGGCCCACACCCGTAAGCGTTACGGCCAGTTGAAATGTGGGTGGCGCGTATAGAAATTCTACCCGATGCGCACCCGCCGGAACCCAAACCGCCCGAAAGGCGTAGTTTGCACGGCGGAGAGGCGTCGGTTGGCCATCCACATAGGCATACCAGCCGGGGTACCAAGTATCCGCCAATACCACCCAGTTTGCCTGATGAAGATTAAGTGAGATTGAGAAGCCATTGGGGTTGTGAGGGGTGATTGGCTCAGAAAGCGGCGCAGGAGCTAGCCAGCCGGCATCCGATGCCTCCAAGACGATTTGTTGAGCGGGGTTGAAGGCTGGCGATGCGATAGCCGTTCGGCTGGCCGCTTCATCAGCCACTTCTAGCACTTGCGCTTCAGACTCTGGCAAAAGCCACAGCCGCTTTGCTTCACCCGGCACACGGTAGAAAACTACTTCGCGGGCTGACGTTATCACCTCCCAGGGCAATTCTTCGCTACTGGTGACAGCGCCCACATTCATCAAGTTTAGGAGCGTCACCGATTGCGTTTCGCTCACCACATCCGTGAAACCTTTGTAGTATTTGCTCACCAACGGATCAAAATTATTAGCGGAGGCCACGCCCTCTAAAACGCCCACATTGGGCAACTGCACGGCCCGCGCTCCAACAGATAAATCCCTTGCCTCGCCGTAAGTCAGAAAAGAGAAGTACGGCTCGAACATCACACGCTCACGGTCTGCCGGAAATTGATACAGCCGCTGGTCGCCTAGTTCCGCCGCCAGAGCCCGGCCAGACTCTGTGGGGGCGCGGTACAAATCTGCGGGCGCAGGTGGGTGAATGCCGTAATTGGCGTACAGCAAATCTGCCGCCAAGCAAACGGCCACCGCCAACTCCCATTTCATTGATTGACTTTTTGGCTTGAACAGCGAGAGCAAGCCCACCGCCAATAAATTTACGCCCAGCGTCAGCGCCGCCCACGCCGCCGTGCTGAGGAGTTGACCCACGCGTGTGCCAGTATCCACACCTAATAACGTCGCGCCCGCTGTCCCCATCAGCGCCACTGCGCCTGCCGTGCCGAGGCGCGTCCAATACAGCGCGCGGCCCTGCGGCGTAGCCCACTGTTCCACGCCCTGCCCGGCCAGCAAGGCCAATGCAAACACAAACCACACCATCATGCGGGTGGGCGCTTGAAACATGTCAAAGGTGGGCACGTTGGCGTACAGCCACGGAAAGATAGGCGTATTGCGGCCCAGCGCCAAAATCAAAGTGATAGGCAGAATGAGGAAGAGGAGAATTGGAGAAATGGAAGATTGGGTGATTGAGTGATTGGGTAATTGGCGGCGGAAAATTTTGGAGCCGGCAACAAGGGCAAACAACAGCGGAATAATGCCAACGTACACTGCATCCTCAATGTAATTGCCATAGCCATAAAACTGGCCCCGGGCAGGATTGCCGAGAAAATCCGGCGCAAGAAAAGTGAGTAAGCGCCACGGCGAAAAAGAATACGTCATCACAAACTCATACTCTGCCGCTTCAGCGCGCGGGGATTGTTGAAGCAACTCAAACGCGGGCAGAAGTTGGATGGAGGCGAGAAGAATGGCTAGCAAAAAGGAGAGCAGGAGAATTAGAGAATTAGTTATTAATTTAGTGATTGATGATTGGGTGATTGGTTGACTGAAGGCGCGCCACAAAACCCATGCGGCCAACAATAAATAGGTGTACCAGGTGGTTTGGGCATGGCCGGTAAGCAATTGGAGGGCCAGAATGCTGGAAAGGCGTAAACCGTGAAACGCGAAACGTGAAAGTGCAACTTGCCGCCATTGTGTATTGTGAACTGAGAATTGCGCATTGAGAAGTTTATCTGTCGCCCAAATGACCCACGGCAACCAAGCCACAGCGGCATTGATGCTGTAAAAACTGGCCCGCGCCACTACATACTGCCCCATGCCAAACGCTAGCCCCGTCACCACTTGCCCCAGTAAAGAATAATTCAATGAGCGCGCCAGCTTCACCATGCCCACGCCCGCCCAAATGATGTGAAGCACCATCAGCCAGTTGAGGGATAAATCCAGCGGAATGATGAGTGAGAGCCAGTTGGGCGGATAAAACAGCGCGGATTGATAATTGGCGGCCAGCGGCGCGCCGTTGCCCAGCCACGGGTTCCACAGCGGCAAAAAACCGGCGCGCACACTTTCCAGTGCGGCCAAACGCCACGGATAAAACTGTAGGAGCGGCGTGCCCCAATACACCATCTGCACGCCCAGCAAAAACGGCGCAAATAAGATGATGGGCGCGGCAATCACAAATGCGTAAGGCCAGTGGCGGCGAAACATTATTTTGGAAGAGTTCAACTCAAAGACTCAAAGAAACAACCAACTCAAGGGCGGCAAGCGGCTACTAAGAAAATTTTGCGGCCTTCGTTTTCTTAGTTTCTTTGTGGTCAAAGTATTTCACGGCACAACTTGATAAACGGCGTACTCGCCTTGCTCAAAGCGCTTGGTCAAATAATCGGCAGAGGCTAAATCAAAATCGCCCAGCGCGCGCTCTAACGGGCCAGCCAGCACAAAAGTGATGCGGCCATCCGTAAGCAGTTGGCGGCGCGTGGCATCTGGCGTTTCTGGTTGATAAAAAGATTCCACGCGCGGCAACTTTTGGCTGAGGAAAACAGTTTCCGGCCCATGGCCCACATAAGCCGTAAGCGGCGTGAAAGCAGGCAGAAGGTTGCCCGTATCAAACGCACTCAGGCCCACATCTTGCGCACTGGCATTGTGCTTCAACCAATCAAAAGCCGCAATTTGATCTGCGGGCAAAAAGACCGGGCGCGCTAAACTCAACGCCGAGGCCGCCCCACCAGCCAGCAGTAAAACACTGGTGGCAGAGCTTACCCCCAACATGGCCGGAACCACCCAACGCCGCCAACGCATCAACGCCACAGTAAGGCCCCAAACCGCCAAAACAGTCAGCGGCAAATGAATCCCCTCAATCAAGCGCCGTTGGGTGGAGATGGGGGCGTATAACAAAACCGGCTGGATGCTGAGCCACGCCGCGCAAAACTGCGCCAACCGCGCCTCCTGCTTCACTCGTGCGCGCCAGCCCAAAAAGCCAAGCGCCAGCCACACGCCAAACGCGGCCACATAGTGCAATGGATGTGGCGATGGCAACGTATTTTGCGCCAACCATTGTTTGAGAAACGGGTCAGCATTGAAAGAAAAGAGCGCGTATGCCACGGTGGGCGCAGAGAGCAAGCCGGCTAGTGCGGCAGGGCGAAGCTTCATGAACAACGCGCGCATGCTTTGACTGCGCTCAGCATGCTTGTTCCAAGAACGAAGGATGGTAAAAAATGTGTCCGCACCCATCACCGCCCACGCCGTGCCCACGTACAACGGCTGAATGAGGCCTACCACTATCAAGCACAACCCAGCACTCAACCCAGAGCCGCGCAAGTAGGCCAGCAGAGCCAGAATCAAAAAGATGCGCGAGAATGCGATATGCGGCAGAGAGTAAAGCGTGATGAAGCTAAAAGCTTCCGGCGAGATGAAATCCACTGGATATGAGCCAAGCCATTCAGATAAACCACTGAGTACCAACAACCAGCCCAAACCGCCGCCAAACGCCAGCAGGATTAAGCCCAAGCGGCGTTGGGAAACTTCGGGCAGGAACTCGGCCAAGAAGCGATAGGAGGCCAACAGCACCCCCCAGCCACTCACCAACCGCGCGGCGTGAAAGACGCCGACTTGCGCGGCGTAATCTGGCCCAGCGAGTTTGCCCAATAACAAATAGAAAATAAAAATAAATGCGCCATTTTGTGGCTCGGAGGAATAAGGCAAACGGAACAGCCATTCACCGCGCGCACCTTGCCCCATCTTGGCAATGTAAGAATAGCCATCATCCACCCCGAGGAGGAAACCGCCAAAACGCCATTGCTCCGTTTGCGCGGCCACGCCTACCAAGTATGGCAGGCTGATGAGGGCCATGATGAGAGCGGCCACAAGCATGACCCAGCGCCACTCGGCGCGCGTTACGGGCGAAGCCATAACCAAATTACTCCCACGAGGCTCAACAATGAAATTACTAATCCAACGAAAACCGAAAGCGGCCAAAACTCAAACACAACGGTGTGAGCACCTTCCACCAGTTGAACGCCGCGCAATAAATTTTCTACCGTCTCAATTGAAACAGGTGCGCCATCCACTGTGGCTTGCCAGCCGATGTAATTCACATCACTCAACACCAGCCGGCCCGGCCCGTTGGCCTGCACCACAACCCGGTTGGGTGTGGCTTCAACAATTTCAGCTACGCCACCTTCCGCCAGCCACGCCCGTGGTTTCCATTGTACGTTTTCGTAAATCCGCGTGCGGCCAAAAGTTTGCACCAACCATAAGCCAGCTGAATTTACATCAAACTCAGCCACCACATATTTCACGCTCAACAAACCCAACCTCTGCGCCGAGGGCACGGCGCTCGCGTTAGCCGTAGCCACATCACTTGAAAAAGATGGGATCGTCACGCTGTAATTTTCAGTGGGCACGCCACTAGCGCGTTCCATAAATTGCACAATGGTTTTAAGTTGAAGTGGGTTCACGCCGTCAGCGTGATACAGACCATCATCTAACGGCAGGCTGTAAGAGGGGGAATACACGCGAAAGAAACCCGGTTGGGCCGCTAGCCACGCCGAAGCGGCATTTAGGGCAGGACGCGGCTTGGCTTCCACGAGGGTGAGGTTGAGGCGGGCCAAATCTAGCGTAGTGAGGAGTAAAACGGTGAGCAGTAGGAGGGTAGAAAGTGGAACGTTTAGAATAGTTTTCTCCCTCACCCCGGCCCTCTCCCGCTGGGAGAGGGAGAAATGCAGGCCGTGCGCGGCCAGTACGCTCACGCCCAGCGCCACCAAAAACCACACGCGGGAGGGCACACGCAAAAAACTAAGGCCGGGTAAAAGATTGAAGACGGCGGGGAACAACACAAAATTATCCCCCAACGCAAATAACGCCGAAACCAACACCACACCCAGCCAAAACCACTGCCGCCGCGCCGTCCCTAAAAAAGCCAACAGAAGCGGCACAAGGCCCACGTACGTCATATATTCATGAAAACCGCGCAAAGGCGCAACCAATAAACCTAACAGCCACAACCACGGCAAGGAAAATTCCGCGGCGTCACTTAGCGTGAGCGCGCTACGGTTGGTTTGCAGTAAAAATTCTGCCAGCGGGAGCCAGAGCACGGCGCTGAGGAGCAAAGCCGTGAGAGTAAGCGCGCCAAGCTGAATGAACGTAGGCTTGAAGCCTAAACGGCGCGAAAGCACAAAAGCCACCGCCAATAAGCCGGCATAGAACGCCCAACGCGGGTCTGCTAAAAAAGTGAGGGCGAGAATAAACCCGGAACGGAAAGGGAGACGTTGGGAAATTAGGGAAAAGAGGAGCCACGGCGTCCAGGCTACGGCAAAGACGAGGGAGAGATGGCCCGCGCCGAGGTGGGCGATGAGTTTGGGCGTGAACGCAAAAATTACGCCGCCAAAAAAAGATACGCCGTCCGGCAAATTTTGGGCGCGTAAAAATTGGTAGAGGCCTAAGCCCGCCCATGCTAAATGCAAAGCCCATAGCAAATTAAAGCCGAACGGTAACGGCAAAATCAGTAAAAGCCAATTCGGCGGATACCACAGCCCGGCCAACGGGTCGGCGGCGAAAGGTTGGCCGCCAAACAACTGCTCATTCCACAACGGCCATTGCCCGTGTTGCCAAACCGCTTCGCGCCAATACTCGGTGTTGGGCCAGTGAGAGATGAGCAAATCGGTGTAGGGTGAGTCTGGTGGAAAGGCGGCGCAATTAAGGCAAGCCGTGAGCGGCCAGAGGTTGAGAAGGGCGAGGACGAAAAAGAGCGCGAAACGTAAGGCGTAAGGCGTAAAACGTGAGGCAAAGCGAGTGGAGCGTGGGGCGTTCACGGCTTTACGGGCGAGCGTATACAGTCACATCATCCTGTTGAAAGAGGATGCGCCAAGCGGGTGGGAGCGTGGGCAGTGAGCCGAGGGCGGCTTCACGCGGGCCGTAAAAAATCACATCAATGTTGTTGGAAAGTAAAAAGCTTTCCACGGGCACTGCGCCGGTAAAAAATGCTTCCACCTTCTGCCGTTGCGTTACGCCGTCCATCGTCTCCATGGGGTGGCCGTACAACACGCGCACATCCGCCTGCGTGGGCAAAAGCGTGCCCGTACCCGGCGCGGCCAGCACAAGGGCGTTTGGGGGCAGTTGGCGCACGGCGGCTAATTCAGCCTGCGTCCAGAACGTATCCGCCGCACGGGTGAACACTAGACTAGTGGACGCCAAAACCGGCAAGAGATTGCTCAACATGGATACCGCCGCAATCAGGCCGCGCACCGCTGGCCGCCACCGCTCGCTCACACGCGGCAGAACAACTTCCCGCACGGCCACGGCGGCCAGCACGGCAACTGGAAACCATAGGCCGAGGGACATGCGGCGTTGATAAGGAAAAGGCAAATACATCAAAACAATGCCCACCACCAGCCAAACAACCAAAACATCCCGCAAAGGGCCACGCTGACGCGCCACCCGCCACGCGCCGATGACGGCCAGCATCAATGGCGCGCCGCCCCACAGCAACGCCGGAATTAAATTCGGTGAAGGTGTGTTGTTCTGCGCGCTCCAGGATTGAAAGACGGGCGTGGAGTTGACAGCCTGGCCAATGAAGATGACCCACGGCCCGGCGCTGAGGCCTGCCACGCCCACCGGCACAACTTCGGCCCAAGTGAGCTTGCGGTTCACAAATACCCGCCACGCGCAGATCGCGCCCACCACCGCACAGGCGGGCAAAAGCGTCATCGCTTGCACTTGCGCCAGTGCCGTGACCGCCAACGCCACCAAAATCATCCTCAGCCACAGCGGGCGTTGAACATCTAAAACCGTCCAATGCACAATCAGCAACATCAGCACCCACGCCAACGGAAAATGCGCGTTGTTGAAGAGGGTGAGGACCGGGATTGATTCTGAAACCCACAAATCATACGGCGGCACAGAATCTTGAATGACAAAAGCGGCCAACCAACCGAGGCCGGAGCTGAGCGCAAAAAAGAGCCAGGTGAGCAAACGCTGGCGCGGCTGTTCCACAAAGTGCGCCACCATGCGGTATGCCGTGAGCAAAAGCGCAAAGCCCGCTATCAGCCGTGCGGCGTGGTATGTCACATCCAAACTTAAGCCTAGCCAACGCGCCACATGGCCGAGGAACAAATAGTAGGTATAAACAAAAATGCCCGGCCCCGGCTCCGCTGTGTACGGCAAGGTAAACAGCCACTCCCCGCGCCAGCCCTGCCGCAGTTTAGCCAGATAGGAATAACCATCTTCAATGTTGAATAGGATGCCGCCAAACACGTGCGGCGCGGGCACGGCGTAAGCCATGAAATACGGCACGGTGAGGATGAGCAAAATCCCAACTGACCCCAGCGCCACTTTTTTCCATTCTGGCAGGGAGACCATGCGGCGTATTCTAGCGGAAGCGCCGCAAGGCCAATAGTTAGGCGTGGTTGGGAAGCGCCAGCGCTATTTTGTGGTTGGGCTATAATCGCGCCCATGAGCCGGGTTGGGATGCTTTTCCGTTTGCAGGCGCTGGATTTGGAGTTAGAAGCTGGCCGCGCGCGGCTGGCCGAAATTGAACAAGCATTGAGCAGTAACCCCGCGGTTCTGGCCGCCCAAAAAGCGCTCACCACCGCTGAGGCCGCTCACCGCTCCGCCCGCACGGCTCTGCATGATATTGAGCTAGACGCGCAAGCCCTCAGCGCCAAAATCAAAGAAGCCGAAAACCGTTTGTACGGCGGCGCGGTGCGCAACCCCAAAGAATTAAAAGATTTACAAGCTGAGCTTGAGTCCCTCAAACGCCGATTGGCGGAGGTGGAAGAAAAAGAGTTAGCGGCGCTGATGGATTTAGAAAGCGCGGAGGCCACGCTGGCGCAAGCCCAAGCGCAACGGCAGAAGGCAGAAAAAGAGATGTTGGTTTTGAACGGCGCGCTGGCCGCCGAACGCGAAACGTTAATGACGCATGTAGCGGAAATGCAAGCGCAACGCGAAGCCGCCACCATCCCCATCCTTGCCGCTGACCGCACCTTGTATGAACAACTGCGGCAAGCCAAAAAAGGGCGGGCTGTAGCCAAACTGGATGATGATGTATGCGCGGCTTGCGGCATTGAACCCACCGCCGCCTTACGCCAAATTGCTCGGCGCGGCGAGTTAGCGCAGTGTGTAGGTTGTGGAAGACTTTTGTATGCTGGTTAATTCTGAAACTCGCCTTGATAAGTAGCGAAGGCTTGAAGCCTTCGCTACTGCTGAAAACTCACATTTTACGTTTTACGCATTAAGTACCACGCACTAAAACCATGCCCTCCATTGACTCCTTCTCCTTCTGGCTTGGCTTTGCAGTGGCAACGGGCATTGGCTTGCTTTTGTTTTGGCAACGCCAACGCCTCAGCGCCGCGCGGGAGGCGGTTGCTAAACAATTCGGCCAACTGCGTGAACGCCTCACCTCCGGCACGGAGCGCAACTGGCGTGATGATGTACTCCGCTACGCCCAAACCAACCACTTGGCGGGGCAATTGTTCACGTTGGATGAGGTGTGGGTTCCCACGCGCTTCTTTACGCCGGAGCTGGAAATTGACCCGGCCCGCACCACAGAAGACGAAGACCTCAACGCCATCATCCCTGTTTTTTATGATTGGCCGGAGATGGCGGCCACCTACCGCGCGCCCACGGTGAGCATTGAAGAAATCGTGAGCGGCGAAACGCCCTTGGTGGTTTTGGGCAACCTGGGCAGCGGCAAAAGCACATTCTTAGCCCACCTCGCCAGCCGCGCGGCGCGGGGGGATGAAAAGCTTTTCCCCGGCAACCCCATGCCCATTCTCGTTCACGTAGCGGATTTAGAGTTGCCCCTCAAGCCCAACGAAGATGTGAGCGCGCCGTTAATTGCCGCCGCGCAAATGCGGGCCTCGGCCCTCACCGCCGCCGCGCTGGGCCGCTTCTTGCGCGGAAAATTCCAAACCGGCCAATGCCTCATTCTGCTGGATGGCTTTGATGATGTGCAACCCGCGCAAATGGAAAACATTGCGGCGTGGCTGGCGCAATTCAAAAAACAATATCCTGCGCACCGCCTGCTGGCCGCGGCTGGGCTAAAGGGTTATGGGCCGCTCACCCAACTCGGCTTTGCGCCGGTGCACATTGCGCCGTTAACGCAAAATGAATACACCAGCCTGCTGAATAAATGGCAGGCCGCGTGGCAAACCCTGCGCGCTAAAAACCGCAAACTCAACTCGCCCACCGAGCCAGATTTGCACCTACTCACCGGCTGGTTGCGGCTGAACTATCAGGGCCGCTCCGTGTTTGAATTAACCCACCGCATTTGGGCCACGCTGGCCGGGGATGGCCGCGGCCCGCGCCCCGCCAACTGGTTGGAGGCCGGCCTCACCCGGCTAGGCCTCAAGCCCAATGAACGCTTAGGCCTCAACAAACTTGGTTTAGCGCTTCTCAACGCAGAAGACGCCGCTGGTTTACCCAAAGCTACCCTCAAAGAGGCTTGTACGCCCGCCTTTCGCTCAACCACCGGCGAGATGGAGTTAGACCCCAATGCATTTTTAGACGGCCTCGTGAACAAGCGGCTGTTGGTGAAGCAAGGCCGAGACCGGCTGACGTTCCGCCACAGTTTGTATACGGCGTACTGCGCGGCCTGCGGCTTAGCAACAGAGCCGGAAAACATCAGACCGGCGATGACGCCGCTGTGGAACTGGACGCTCAACTTTTTAGCGTCATTGGGCGATGTAACGCCCACAGTGAAAGAGCGGCTTAGCCAGCCTGCCGATGTTCTGCAATCCGAGCCATTAACATGCGCGCAATGGTTGCGCGATGCGCCCGCCAACGTGTCGTGGCGCGTGGATGTTCTGCGCCACCTCAGCCGCCTCACGCTTGACCCAGCGCAACCAGAAACGTTGCGCCTGCGGGCGCTGGCAGGTTTCATCGCCGCACACGATAACAGCGCCGCCGCGCTGTTCAAGCAAGCCGCCACCAATCAAGCCGATCCACTCGCCCGCCGGATTGGCATTTTAGGTTTGGGCGTGTTGGGAGATGAAACGGTGGTGAACAACCTCGCCGCCTATCTCACTGACCCGTATTTAGATGTGCGGTGGGCGGCGGCTTTAGCGTTGGCCAACATCGGCAGTGAAAGCGCGATTGTGATGCTTCAGCGCGGTTTGCAAGGCGGTGATGATACGGTGCGGCAAGCGTGCGCGCAGGCCATGGCGCGGAACGCCGATTTGGGCCATGACTTTTTGAAAGACGCGCTAAGCAGTCAGGATTTGGCGCAACGCCGCGCCGCCGTGTTTGGTATTGCAGAAACGCGCGCCGAGTGGGCGCTGGAATTGTTGGAGAAAACTTCACGGGAAGAACGCGAGTGGATTGTGCGCAACGCGGCCAGCATGTTCGTAGCGCGCTTCACCGAAGGCGGCACAGCTAAACCTAAGCCCTATGTAGCGCCAGAACATCAGGGTTGGTTGCTCCAGTGGGCGGCGGCGCATGGCATTGGTGTGCCGCCCGGCAAAGGCGCCGTGGAGGTTTTGGAACGCGCGCTGGCGGAAGGTGAAGAGCCTACCCGGGTAGCGGCCACGGAAGCTCTGGCGCAATTGGCGGATGTGGCCGCCGCGCGCCCGCTATACACCGCGCTAGCTGACCCTAATTCGGGCTTGGTGCGGGATGCCGCTTACAAAGCATTGGCAAAAATTAGCACTGCCTCCGGCCAGCGGCTGTACCCGCCCGTGATGCAACGGGTGGCCAGCGGGCCATCGGGCGCAACGGCTACCCTTAATCAACCTGCCGCGCGGCCCACGCCCAGCACGGCCACCCTCCAAAACAAAGAGCCGCGTCGGTGATACGCATGATTCACACGCCGCCGATAACGCCTCATAAGTTTCTAACGCCGCATAACGGGTAAATACATACGCTGAGTCAGCGTCGGCGGAATCCCCGGCGCACAGCCCAGCACCAAGCTATCAATCACCGTTTGAGCAGTGTTGATAAATTGAAGCCGCAAGCCCGTGGCGCTGGCCTCCACCCATTGCGCGCCATGGCTGGCGCTGTAACGCACGAGGCTTTCCGGCAAGGGGGAGGCAAAACCATACAAAGGCGCCCCACCCGCTCCATTCACAATATAAGGTATGCCATTCACCGCCAGCCGCTCATAATTGTGCACATGCCCACTCAACACCACATCTGCCCCCCACGCCTGAAACGGCCATTGCAAGCTGGGTGTTGAGCCGTGAACCGAACTGGACGAATACGGTGGATGATGGAAAAACACCACTTGCCATGGCGCAGTAGAAGCCGCCAATTGCGCCTGCAACCACTGGCCCTGAGTGGAAGCGGCAGTGATGCCATCCGGCTCGGCCCCATCACTGCTCACGGCAAAGAAGGCCACCGGCCCAACCGTAAAGGCATAGTAGCGTTCATTGTTTGGCAAACTGAAGAAAGCGCGGTATGGCCCCGCATCCAGTGTGTGGTACCAATCATGGTTGCCCAGTGAAGGCCAAAAACGGTTATGGTTTACCGGCGCAATTGGCCCACCCACCGAGACAGTGTAAACGCCGTGGTACGGGTAAATGTACTCCCAATAATATTGCCCCACGTTGGTATCTAACAGAGCTTGGGTGGAGGAATTGGGGTAGGAGTTATCACCCGTGGTAATGATAAAGTGCGGCCCCCAGCTCTTCACAAGCGTTGCAACCGCCGCCTCATCCGGCGTATTTGCGCCGTAATCCCCAATAACAGCAAAGCGGACGATGGGCGGCTGAGTATCACAGGGCGGCGGCGGAGGGCAGTGGGTTGTGGTGGCCGTCAGTCGCAAATCAAATCCCAAATCGCTACTCATGGCTGTGGCCTGATGCACTTCCACCGCTACCTGATTATCACCCGTCACTAACGCCGTGATCGGCACGGTGACGGTGAAAAACATAGACTCTTCCGGTTCAATGACAGAGCTAGACGCATACGTAGTGTACACAATGGCGCCAGCCGGCAAATTACTCCGCATCACTTCCGTACCGTTGAGGTACACCGCCGCGCCGTCATCGCGCAACAGCTCCAGTGTGAGGCTGGAGTAAATGGTCGTGCTCGTGACGGAAAAGGTAGCGCGAAAATAAGTAGTGGGATATTTGTTGTTAACGTCCGGCCCATAGCCAATCACGGTCGCTTCGTCGCCATCGCCGTAGCCCAATTGCGCCATGCCGCTTGCCCAGCCGCTATCATCAAAGCCTGCCGCCTTCCATTCATCACTGGGCGCGTTGGCGGTTACGAAATACTTCCACGCGCTACCCGCCGCCACAAGTTCCACCGCTTCACACGCGGTGGGGGTTGCGGGCGCAGGCGTTATGGCGGTTGTGTTTGCCTCCACGGATAACACAAGCAAACTGTCAGCCAACAAAAAAGCCAACCACCAACGGGGCGTTCCAAAAGGTAGTCGCATTGAAAATCAACTCATGAGCTAAAGCGCATGAAACCGGGCCGCCTCGCGCTCGGCCCACATCTGCCGAATATCATCATAACTGGCGTCATTCACCGCCACCCACTGCTCAATAAAGCCGTGCTCAAAAACCTTGCGCGCCGCTGGCTCATGGTGCAGTTCCGTCACCAAGGCGCGGATTTCGCTCCGCAACGATTCTGGCAAGGCAGTGGAAACGGCCAGCGGCTGAATGGTGGACGGGCCGAACACATCAATCACCTTAATTTGCTCGGCCAGCTCTGGCCGGGCACGCATTTCCACCATCAGCACTTGACAATCAATGGCGGAGCCATCCACCTCACCCTTCACCACCATTTGGATGGAATTCTGGTGCGCCCCGCTCTGTACCGCCTTGCCAAAGAAGCCCGGCCCCAAGCCGCGCCGCAATAAACTCACAATCGTTAGGTTGTAGCCGGATTGGGAAGAAGGCTCGTTGTACGCCCACGCTTGCCCACGCAAATCTTCAAAACGCGTAAAGGGCGCGTCCCGCCGCACAATCACATCCGAAAAGTAAACGGGCCGCCCGGCAAACCGCTCACCCTTCAAAACCGGCGCGGCCAGCGGCTCCACAGTATTGGGGAAGCGTTGAACCAATTGTGTGTAAGGTGAGCCGCAGATAAAGCCCGCCTGCGCCCGGCCATCCACCAATTCTTCATAGGCCTCGCCCACAAACAACTCCGTTTCCACGCCCAGCCGTTGGGCAACGGCGTGTGCAATAAATTCATACACCGGGCGCATGTTGGGGGCTAGATAAGTGACGAAGCGAAGGGTGGGCATAAGCTGATGATACCGCGCAAAGCCGCTAAGACGCAAAGAAAACTCACGGCTTTGAGCCTTAGCGCGAGGCAAAATGCAACTTTTCCACCTCCCCACCTGTATTACACTTCAGGCATGAGTGACTCTGAGGAACGCGAGCTGGTTGAACGCGCCCAGCGTGGGGAAACCGCCGCGTTTGGGGAGTTGGTGCGGATGCATCAGGCTAGCGTGTTTAATGTGTGCTTGCGGCTGATGGGCGAACGGGCCGAGGCCGAGGACGCCGCGCAAGAGGCCTTTATTCGCGCCTTTGGCCGCCTCAGCACCTTCCAACCAGAACGCCCGTTTGGGCCGTGGATGCGGCGCGTGGCCGCCAACTTCTGCCTAAACCGGCTGGAGGCGCGGCGCGAGGCCGTGCCGTTGGATGAGGAGCGGGATGAAGCGGCGGAGCTGACGCCAGAGGCCAGCCGCGTGCAAACGGAGCAAAGCCAAGCCGTGCGCACCGCCCTAGCCAGCTTACCCGCTCACTACCGCGCTGTAGTGGAACTGCGGCACTTTCAAGAGTTGAGCTATGATGAGATTGCGGCGGAGCTAAACTTGCCACTGAGCGATGTGAAGAGTCATTTATTTCGCGCGCGGAAAATGCTGGCCGAGAAGTTAAGGCGTGAAACGTAAAACTATGCACCTGAACGAAGAAACCCTGAACGAATATTTAGATGGCGCGTTGGAAACCGTTGAGCGAGCGGCGGCCGAGGCGCATTTGGCCGCCTGCCCACAGTGCGCGGCGCGGCTGGCGGAACTGCAAACGCTCTTTGCCACGCTGGAGGCTTTGCCCGCCGAGCCGCTCACCCGCGATTTATCCGCCGCCGTTGAGGCCGCGCTCACAGCGTCAACCGCCGCGCCGCTCTCCCTGCCGATGCGCGCCGTGTTACTCTTGCAGGCTTTCATTGCCGTTATTGTGTTGGCGCTTTCTGCGCCGGTTTTGTTGGCCAATCTCCCACCCTTCAACCCTGCACAATTAGGCCCAACCTTCACGCTTAATTGGGCCAGCCTGCTGGAGCCGCTAGCTCAACTCTGGGCGCAAAGCCAAACCTTTGTGCGCTCGGCCACTTCGCCGCTCACGGAAATTTCCCTGTGGATGTGGGGCGCGACGTTGGGCAGTTTGGCCGTGCTGTGGTTGGTGGGCAATGGGGCAGTGCTACGTTTCATCACTTCCTCTCGGAGCCATTCATGGAAGAACTAACTCGCGCCGTCATCATCATTGGGGTGGGCAATCTCTTGCTGGCGCCGTTTGTGCTCAGCCTCAGCGCCCTTTTTCCGCGCCGCATTGCCCGCACGCGCACCATTGCGGAGCAAATGCCGGGCCGCGCTTTTGCGGCTGGCCTCGTTAATCTGCTCTTTTTTAGCGCCATCGCCCTTGGTTTCTCCACACTGGCGGATGCCATCGGCAATGAACTGCCGCGCCTGCCCGCCCTCCTGCTCTTCACCGTTTTGCTCATCGCGCTGAGTTTTGGCCTCACCGCCGTAGCGCGTTTGGTGGGTGAGCGCCTGCGCCCACAAGCCACAGATTTGAACCGCACCGTTGTGGGCGCTTTAGCCCTGAGCCTTGGAAGCACTTTGCCGCTGGTGGGCTGGTTTGCGCTCCTGCCCTACGCGGCCAGCTTAGGCTTAGGTGCGTTTATCATCAGTTTTGTTTGGCGGGAAAAACCACCCACGAGCGGGTGAGAGCCTCTTCGCTTCACGCTTTCTCCTCTTCATCCTTTCAAATTCATCGCTCACTTTCTCCTAAACTCCGCCTCGCAACAAAACCCGCCCTCAGCCTGTATTCCTGATAACAACACTTGAAAGGAATACGCTCATGGCTGACGTTTCTGCCATCTTTGGCATCCTGCTTTTACTCGCAATTGTTTTCCCCGGTTTACTCACCGCGCTATGGCTTCTGTTTCCGGCAACGGTAGAGCGAGCGCGCCTGCGCTTAGACCGCACACCGTGGCAATGTTTTTGGCTGGGTGGTGTGCTTACAGCTGTCATCACCATCCCCGTGGTGATTCTGCTCGTCATTGGCGCTGGCCCGGCGCAATTTTTGGCGTGGGCAGTGGTGATGATTTCGCTGGCTGTGGCCTCCATTGGCGCGGCTGGGCTGGCCGCCAAAATGGCCGAGCGGCTGGCGCAAAATAGCTCACTCTCACGGGCGGGCGCGTTTGTACGCGGCGCATTGGCCTTAGAGCTGGCCGCCGGTTTTCCAGTGATAGGCTGGTTCATCTTCCTGCCATTGGCTGTGGTGCTCTCCCTTGGCGCTACTGCCTTCGCCCTGCTCCGCTGGGTTCCACGCCAAGTCAGTCAACAGTCTTCTGTGATCAGTGAACAGTTGCCCGCCGCTTCCCATTAACACCGCTCACTGCCTACCGCTCACTGCCTACTGTTTACTGCTTACTATCATGAACCGCCGCCGCTTTCTACAACTCGCCGGCTTAGTGGCCGGGAGCGCCGCGCTAGCCGCCTGCGATAACGTCAATCCGCTTGGCCAACCCATCGCCCGCGCCCGGGAATACGCCGCTGGTTTGCCATTCGCACTCCCTTCTCTCCCGTTGGGAGAGGGGTTGGGAATGAGGGACGGCTTCACTGCCCTCGCCCGCCTCACCTTTGGCCCCCGCGTGGAAGAGCGCCAACGCGCCGCCGAGATTGGCTTGCCCGCATGGCTGGAAGAACAACTTGCGCCGGAGCAAATCGAAGATGAAGGCGTGCGCCTGTTATTGGGCCGGTTTGACACGCTGAATATGCACGCGCACGAGCTACACGCATGGAGCGACAAGTTGTTTGATGACGAAGACCGAGCCACCGTGCCCGATGAACTTCGGCAAGCCACACTCCTACGCCAAATCTACAGCCGCCGCCAACTATACGAAGTGATGGTGGATTTCTGGACGGATCATTTCAACATTAGCGTAGAAAAGGGCGACTGCTTTTATCTTAAGACGGTGGATGACCGAGACGTTATCCGCCCGCACGCGCTGGGCAACTTCCGTGATTTGCTGTGGGCCTCCGCGCATTCGCCCGCCATGCTGGTCTATCTTGACCAGCATGTGAGCGATAAAACTCACCCCAACGAAAATTATGCGCGCGAAATTATGGAACTGCACACTTTGGGCGTGGAAGGCGGCTACAGCCAGCAAGATGTGATGGAGCTAGCGCGCTGTTTTACGGGCTGGACGGTGAAAGAGCATTGGTGGCGGGGCGAGTTTGCGTTTGACCCGGCCAAGCACGACGACGGCCCTAAAACCGTTTTGGGCATGAAGCTGGAGCCAAGCGGCCAGGCCGAAGCCGAAGCCGTGATTGAAAAACTGGCCACGCACCCCAGCACGGCGCGCTTCATCGCAGGCAAACTCGCCCGCCGCTTCCTCGGCGAAAACGCTTCACCAGAAATCATCCAACGCGCCGCGGAAACTTTTCTACAAACAAACGGCGAGATTCGCGCCGTCCTGCGCGTGATTGTGTTGGAGGGCCTCCTAAAATTCCCCGCGGGAGAGAAAATAGAGCGCCGGTTCAAACGTCCCGTTCACTTCATCACCTCGGCTTTGCGCCAGCTCAACGCCGCCACCAACAGTGGTTTGGCCCTGCATGAATATTTAGCCCGCATGGGCCAACGGCATTTTCACTGGCCCACGCCAGATGGTTACCCAGACCGAGACGAAGCATGGTTGGGCAACCTACAACCGCGCTGGCAATTTGCGCTAACGCTGGCCCACAACGAGATTGAGGGCACGCACCTAGATTTAGATGGTTTGCTCACCGCCCTAAACGCCCACACACCGGAAGAAATAACCGATGGGCTGGCTGTGCTTTTGCTCGGCCAACCCTTGCCCACCACTGAACGCAACGCCCTGCTAAACGCTCTCAAAGGCGCGGACGATGAACTGCCGCGTGTGCTGGTAGCCGGGTTAATCGCCTCACCTGCATTTCAATGGAGATGAAACGCAACATAGGAAACGTGAAAGCCGATACACTTCGTCACGTTTCACGCCTCTCGTTTCATACAAAAAAATGACCTACACCTTAACTCGCCGCCAATTCCTTCAATCCGCTTCTGCGCTGGCTGGCGCGGTAGCCTGGCCCGCCTGGATGCCGCGCCTGAGCTTTGCGCCCAAACAAACCGCCCCGCGTGGTGATACACTGGTGGTGGTGTTTTTACGCGGCGCGGCGGATGTGTTGAACATGGTTGTGCCACATGGCGAAGACGCCTACTACGCCCAGCGCCCCACCCTGGCCATCCCTCGGCCAGATGATGCGCGCGCCGCCTCTTCGCAACGCGCCGTGAATTTAGACGGCTTCTTTGGCCTGCACCCGGCTCTGCGCGGCCTATTGCCGGCGTGGCAAGCCGGGCATTTGGGCATTGTGCACGCGTGCGGCGCGCCGGATGAGTCTCGCAGTCACTTCAAGGCCATGGAACTGATGGAGCGCGGCGTGGAAGATGAACGCGGCCCAGCTTCTGGCTGGATTGGCCGCCACCTCGCCACCCTCAACACCGGTAACCAAAGCCCACTGCGCGCCATTGGCTTGGGCACAATGACGCCGCGCAGTCTCAGCGGCGGCGTGGCGGCCACCGCCCTTCGTTCTATCACAGATTTTCACTTGGGCGGCAATAAACGCGCCGCAGAAAATATGCGGGCCGCGCTCACGGCGCTGTATGGCGGCAACGAGCCGTTGAGCATAGTGGGCCAGGAAACGCTTGACATTTTGGATACGCTTCAGGCGCTAGACCCACTGGGCTATGTGGCAGGCCGTGAGGCGCGCTATCCTGATTCAGAATTTGGGATGGGCTTGCGGCAGGTAGCCATGCTGGTGAAGGCCGAGGTGGGTTTAGAAGTGGCCGCGCTGGATGTGGGCGGCTGGGATACGCATTTTGCTCAGGGCGGCAGTGAGGGGCTGATGGCCGGCCTACTCAAAGATTTAGCGGATGGGCTAGCGGCCTTCCACGCAGATATGCTGGATTACGCCGGAAAGCTGACAGTCGTGGTGATGAGTGAGTTTGGGCGGCGCTTGGCGGAGAACGCCTCTTTAGGCACGGATCACGGCCACGGTAGCGCCATGCTGTTGTTAGGCGGCAACGTACGCGGCGGGCAGATTTTGGGCCGCTGGCCGGGTTTGGCGGCAGAGCAGTTGGTGGGGCCGGGGGATTTGGCCGTCACCACCGATTACCGAGATGTGCTGGCCGAGGTGTGCTTGAAGCGGCTGAATAATCCGGCGCTGGCCGAGATTTTTCCCGCTCACACCGTCAACTTGCCGGGATTTATCAAATCACCCGCCTAAAACTCAAAGCGCGCCGTGAGATTCAGAATCTTTGATTAACCCACAACGCCCCAGCTCAACACTGGGGCGTTTTCATCTGACGCAGGTTAGACCACGTATCTGCGCTTGGAACCCATCTCAAGGCTGACCAAATAGAACCGTTTTAAGTGAGAAAACGAATCGAAATGGCGCGTTGGAAGATGGGTTCTGTTAGACGGCGTCTTTGAGGGCCTTCACCGGGCGGGCCTTCACCACTTTGCGGGCCGGCTTGGCCTTGAACACCTGCGGCTCCTTGGTGAACGGGTTGATGCCGTTGCGGGCCGGCACAGCGGGCTTCACCACCACCGTCAATTTCAAGAGGCCGGGGACGATGACCTCACCGCCGCCCTTCTTGGTAAGCTGATTAATGATAACGTCATTCATCGCCGCCAACGTCGCGCCAGCTTCCTTCTTGGAAACGCCCGCTTTATCGGCTACCGCCGCCACGAACTGCGATTTACTGAGTTTGCTTTTAGCCATACGATTCACTCCTTTATTGGCTAGGGATTTTGAACAGGGCCGCGACTCTACTCCAAAACTATCCAAATGCAAGCCAAAATTGGTTTTTTTTGCGGGCCAAGTTTGAAAAACTTTGCCGCAGAAGATGTTCAGCTCACTGCCCCAACTGCGCCAGAAAAGCCGCCGGTTGCCGCCGAAAAACTTCACGCGGCAGGCGGCCCGCACTTAAAGCCTCCAGCGTTTGCGTTAGCCAGTGATTGACGGGCGTGGGCACGCCCGCTTCCGCGCCAGAGCGGGCCACTGCGCCGTTCAGCCAGTTCACTTCCGTGCGTTGGCCGCCCTGCAAATCAATGTGAAAGGAGGGCATTTTGCCGCCCCGCCCCCGCGCCACGCCGCGCGCCAGCAAGGGCCGCCCCAGCCATGCGGGCAAACGCACCCCCAACGCTAGAGCGCGCACGGGCGCGCCGGGCAAATCCACCACAGCGTAATTTTTCCGGGCCATCACGGCCAAGCACTCGCACAGCATCCGCCTTTCCACTTCAAACAAATGCCTGTCCGCAAAAATCTCAGCCACCGTCATATCCAAAATAGCCGAGGTGGCGTTACCCACCAAATTGGTGAGGAGCTTTGACCATTTCAGCGCGTCAGCAGACGCGTAGCCTTGCGCGTTCAATCCGGCTTGGCGCAGAGCGACCAGCACACCCTCACTCAACGGGTGACCCAGCGCCACGCCCACGCCGCGCTCACGCTCCACCTGCGCCTCTCCCACCGTGCGCCGCGCCACCGCCGTTGTAACCGTTCCGGCCAAAACCCGTTCCACGCCAAAGGCCTGTGCTAACGCGCCCTCATTGCCAATCCCATTCTGCAAACACACAATGAGGGGCGGCGTGGTGGTTACTGCGCGCAAGTCGGCAATTGCGGCGGCCGTATCATACGCTTTAAGCGCAAACAAAATCACGTCCGGCGCGGTCTCTAGCGCGGTCGGCAGTGAATCAAAAACATTGATAGCGAAAACCGGCGCACCGTTCAGCCGGAAGCCGTGCGCGCGCAGATGAGCGGCTGTGGCCGGGCGGGCGTACACGCTCACGGGTTGCCCGCTACGCGCCAAACTCGCGCCCAAGTAAGTGCCAATGGCCCCCGCGCCAAAGACGAGGAATTTCATATCTCATTCACCGCCAAGAACCAAAGCCACAAGGTTTTTCACTTTCTTCGTGAGCCTGATTTTCTTGGAGGCGTAGTGGGTGAGCGCTTTTTGGGCTTACGTTTCTTGGGCTTGCGGCGCGGCAAGGGGGCTTGGCCCTTGCCCAATTCGGCGCATAGTTTTTCGCGCCCGCTAGCCGCTAACGCTTCCAGAATAAATTTAGCGGTGCGCGTGGCCATCGGTTTGCTTAGGCCAAGTTTTTTTGTGAGCAAAGGCACCAAGAACTTTACGGCGGCGGCTGTGCCATCGTCCAGCAATGCGCTGGAATCTGAACTGCGGCGCGCATCACACAGAAATTCATACAGTGTGGGCCGCACCTTGGGGCCGAGCGAGTCAATTAAATCAGTGAGGGCACTCATAGAGATACATTACAACAATTGCACGCCGATGAAATCTCGCGCGCCGCGCGCAAAATCCATGGCTGGCATGGGCTTTTTGCCAGCCGGTTGAATCAGTTCTAGCCAAAGGCCGCCTTCAGCGCAGGCCACAGCCACGCCACGCGGCATTGGCACAACGGTTCCCGGCGCACCACGCACTTCGGGCGCTACGCTAACTTTTAGGATTTTCAGCGGCTGACCATTCCATAGCGCAAACGCGCCCGGCCACGGCGTAAAAGCCCGCACGCGGCGCTCCAGCTCAGCCGCCGTCTGGGTAAAGTTGAGGTGGCCGTCTTCCTTCTTCAGTTGGGGCGCATAGGTGGCCAGCGCCTCGTCTTGCGGCTGCGGTGTGAGTGCGCCGGATAAATACTGCGGCAACGTGTCAATCAATAAATCCGCGCCGAGTTGGGCCAGCCGCGCAGTTAAGGTGGCTGTGGTGTCTTCGGACAAAATGGGTGTGGCGCTTTGGCTTAGTATTGCGCCTGTATCCAAGCCCACCTCCATCTGCATAATGGTGCAACCCGTTTCTGCCTCGCCGGCCAAGAGAGAAGCGGCGATGGGGGCCGCGCCGCGCCAGCGCGGAAGCAGTGAGGCGTGAACGTTGAGACAGCCGCGCGGCGGTAAATTTAGCACGACAGGTTTTAGGATTTGCCCGTACGCGGCCACGACAATTAAATCCGGTTGCCATGCGGCCAGTTGGGCCTGCGCCTCTGGCTCACGCAGTTTGTGCGGCTGAATAAGGGGCAGGCCCGCTTCTAATGCAAATTGCTTTACAGGCGAAAGCGCCAGCCTCTGCCCACGCCCAGCGGCCTTATCCGGCTGAGTGACAACGCCTATAACGGTGTAATTTTGATGAAGGGCTTGCAGGCTGGGCACGGCAAACGCAGGCGTGCCCATAAAAACGATGCGCGGCATGCGCGGCATTCTAAACCAGATGATGTTTTTGGAACACTGGCAAACGGCCTATTTTTAGGTGAAAGGCTACGCTTTGCACTTCCGCCCAATTCGCATAGAATGTAGCCATCAACGCTAAGTTTCACAAGGAGTTTCACCATGTCTGATCAACCCGTGATGGGCGATATGAGCGGAGGCATTACCAGTGACGATAAGCTCTGGTCACTGTTGGCTTACATTTTTAGCCCAATCGTCCCCGTTATTCTCATGCTGATGGAAGACAAGAAAAATCGGCCCTTTATCCGCTCTCACAATGCACAAGCTCTGGCGCTCGGCCTGATTAACTGGATCGCCGCCTTTGTGCTTTCCTGGGCCGTTGTAGGGTGCTGTATCAGTGTGGTGGTGGGCGTCTACCAAATCTACTGCGGCATTCAAGCCTATCAGGGGAAGACGGTAACGGTTCCCGTCCTCACCGATTTCATCAAGAATCAAGGCTGGGCGTAAGTCCCTTTCTAAGCACCAGACCCTAAAGTTCTTTGAGACCTTTAGGGTCTTTTTTATTTCCCGCAACTTCTCCGCTACGGGCGCGTAATACTGGGCAAGGAGTTACGCAAACATGACTGACACACCTTCGCCTGAAATGAGCAACTTACCTTCAACTTCCGTAACCGAAGCTCAACCCTTAAGCGCTGGTGATGAGCGCACTTGGGCCATGCTGGCGCACCTAAGCGTTTTGATTAACCTAATGACGGGTTTTGTGGGGCCAATCGCGGCGCTCATCATCTATCTGGTCTATCAAAATCGTTCGCGCTATGTGGCCTATCACGCCCTGCAAAGTTTTGTAAACCAACTCGTCTGGTGGGTGGGCGGCGGCACCATTATTGGCTTGGCGTGGGCGGCCACCGGCTTGCTTTCCTTTGCGCTAATTGGCTTGCTGTGCATTCCCTTCGCCTGCGTCATCACCCTTATGCCGCTCTGGTCACTCGTGGCAGGTGTGTGGGGCGCTATTGAAACCAATGCTGGCCGAGACTTCAAATACTGGCTGGTAGGTGATTGGGTGCGCGGCACACTGACGGGCTAATGGCCAATGAGAAATTAGAAATGAAAAATGCAAAATGGCTAGCTTTTACATTTTGCATTTTTCATTTTACACTTGCGGCGTATGGTGGCCAAACAACTCAAACGCTGGCTCATTGCCCCGCCCCTCACCGAAACCGCACAATATGAACTTAGGCATCTTAGCCCGCTGGCGGCGCAGTTGCTGTTCAACCGCGGCTATGCCACCGCCGAAGCCGCCCGCACCTTTCTCTCCGGCGAAATCCCCCATAACGATGACCCGGCCCAACTGCTAGGCCTGAGCGAAACCATTGACCGCCTGCGCCGCGCACTTACCAAACAAGAAAAAATCGCCATTTACGGGGATTACGATACCGACGGCGTAACCGCAACGGCGCTGTTGGTGCAAACGTTGGCCGCGTTAGGGGCGGATGTGCGCGCCTATATCCCCAATCGTGAAGACGAAGGCTATGGCCTGAATCACGAGGCTCTCAAAACGCTAAAAGACTCCGGCGTGGACTTAGTGGTGACAGTGGATTGCGGCATTCGCTCACTGGCGGAGGCGGAGACTGCGCGCGCCATTGGTTTGGACTTAATCATCACAGACCATCACTCCCCCGGCGAGGAAATTCCACGCGCGCTGGCCGTCATCAACCAAAAACAGCCGGATGACGCCTATCCTGAAAAAAATCTATGCGGGGCGGGCATTGCCTTCAAACTAGCGCAAGGCCTTCTGCGCGGCCAACCCAATCCACCGCTAACCGCTTCTGATGTTTTAGATTTGGTGGCGCTGGGCACGGTGGCCGATTTGGTGCCGCTGACGGGCGAGAACCGCTGGCTGGTGCGAAGCGGCCTAAAGGTAATTAACAAGCCGCGCCGCGAAGGCCTGAAAGCGTTGATTGAGGTGGCGCGGCTCAAGCTAGGCGCAATAGACGCGAGCAACATTGGCTTTGCGCTTGGCCCTCGGCTGAACGCGGCGGGCCGCTTGGAGAGCGCGCTGGATGCGTACGAACTGCTTACCACCAATGATATGTTCCGCGCCAACCAACTGGCGATCCAACTGGAAGCGCAGAACCGTGAGCGGCAAACGCTGACGCGCGAAACACAAGCTCGCGCGCGCGAAATTGCGCTCAGTTCTAAGGCGGATGCGCTGTTGTTGTTTGCGGCTGACTCAGATTTCAAGCATGGGGTAGTGGGGCTGGCCGCCGCGCGCTTGGTGGATGAGTTTTACCGGCCGGCGGTAGTGGCCCGGCGTGACCCGGATTTCACACGCGGCTCAGCGCGCAGTATCCGTGAGTTTCACATCACCCATGCTTTTGATGAGTGCAAAAACCTGCTCACCAAACATGGCGGGCATGCGGCGGCGGCGGGCTTTACGGCGGCCAGTGAAAACGTGGATGAGCTAGCGGAGCAGTTGCGCGCCATTGCGGAGCGTGAGCTGGCCAACGTGGATTTGCGCCCCGCCCTGCGCGTGGATGCCGAGACCCCTCTCTCCAGCATTACGGGTGAGTTGTGGCGTGAGCTCCAGGCGTTTGAGCCGTGCGGCTACGGCAACCCCACCCCTGTGCTGGCCTCCCGCGCGGTGAAGGTGAAAGATTCTCGCTCAGTGGGCGCGGAGAACAACCACCTCAAACTCACGCTCACGGATGGCCGCGTGACGGTGGATGCGATTGGGTTTCAGTTGGGCCACTGGAGCATACACCTGCCGCCAGTGATTGATGTGGCCTACACCGTGGAGATGAACGTGTGGAACGGCTCTCAACGCTTGCAGTTGAACGTGAAAGATTTGCGCAAGGCAGAGGGGTGAGAGTGAAACGTGAAGCGTGAAACGTGTTGTGTATTCTGTAGAGCCACACTATAAGGCCTTTTCTCGGCGCTGTTGAGCTAAGAGCGCTGAAGTGCTCACAACGAGCCAGATTCCCCAAGCCAGACCAGAAATCCATAAACCAAGTGTGACGGATTGCGGCGCATAGCGAAACTCAACGGTATGCTCACCTTCCGGCAACGCTACGGCGCGGAACATGATGTTGGCGCGCAGAATTTCAGCAGGCGCGCTATCAATGGTGGCCGCCCAGCCCGGGTAAAAAGCATCGGTGAGGAGAAGATAGCCGGGGCCGGTGGCCGTGATGGTGATTAATTCAGGGGCATAGTGAGTGATGACGGCGGACGGTGGACGGTGGACGGTGGACAACTGATCGTTGATAGCTGATGGCTCATGCAAAATAAGAGTCTGGGTCACATCAAATTCAGGGCCAGCGAGAAGCTGGCGGGCGGCTTCATCGGTTTCCGCGAGAACGGCGTGTGGCACTACAAAGGCACGGGGCAAAACGTTTAGGTTTTCATACACCTTCACATCGCCAGAGTGCGCGAGGCGGTACGGGCCGAGGGTGAGCATTTGAAAAGCATCGGTGCGCGCATCAAACAGGCTGAGGCCCTTAACGGAAGTTGGCCCAATGAGGGTGAGCATTTGCAGTGAGAGCGGCTCGCCAAAATCAAGCCGCCCGTTTACCAGAGGCAAGGTAAGCGTGACGCCAGCGGTGGATTGCACGCGCACCTCACCTGCGGCGGAAGCGCCTTCTTCCAAAACCACTCCCAAGCTCGTAGCTTCAAATTCTGGCAGGCGGGCAAGGGTAAATTCTTCGCCTTCTTGCAAACTCACCCTAAATTGCAAATCATAGAAAATGCCATCTACCCAGGCATCACCTACTTTATCTGTGAGAAGCCAGCGCGCGTTGACGAGGCTGAGCAGGTGCGGGCTGGGCATGACGGTAATGTTTTCGCGCAAACGGCCATCGGCGGAAAATTCACCCGTGAAGAGTTGCGTAAACTCAGCATAGTGGCGCAGGGGCAAAACGCCGCCATCAAAACCATCCACGGCGGGTACCCCCCACGCCAGCGGCAAATTGGGCGAGAGCACTTCCTTGTGTTTGGTAGCGATGATGAAATCGTAAACCGCGTCCGGCGGCAGTTGCGGCTCTAGATAACTTTTTAGCTCGGCCAAATCGCCCGGGTCAAAGCGCAGGGCGGAAGCGGAGAGAAAACGGTCTGAGGGTGATGGGTGACGGGTGACGAGCAGTTGAAGCATGGTGGGCCGGATGGAGCTGTACGCTTCCGGCGCGGTGAGGCGGTTGATGGGCAAAGTTTGCGCGGCGAGGAAAAGCTCACCAAAAACTAAGACCACCACCAGCGTTGTTTGCCAGCGGCGCATAGCTTGCCACCCTTTATAGGTGGCGGGCCACCCCAAGATAATGCCCAACGCGGCCAACGGTAAAAGCCACAAGGCCCCATCCACCAGTGCGGGCTGGCCAAGCGGGCCAGTTTCTCCGGGGGGCGTGATATTGGAGGCAAGGAAAACTAAGGGAAAGAGGGAAAGTGGGAGTAAAAGGCGGACGGCGGACGATTGACGACGAGTGATGGAATCTAACCCATAGCCAGCGAGGCAGGCCACGCCAAACGCAAACAGGAACAGCCAGCGCGCTGGGACGCGGAACAAATTTAGTGGCGGGAAATTTGCCAGCGCGGCATACAGCGGATTGAACGCGCCCAACGCAAAGCTTAAGCCCACCAATGCCAGCGCCAGCAAAGCCACCCGTTCGCGCGAGCGCCCCACCCCCAGCGCGGCCAAGCCCAGGCCCAGCACACCGGCATACGCCACAAACTCAGTGAACAAGCCGCGTGAGTAACCGGGCAAAAGCGCACGGGCTAGCAAACGCGGGTCCAGTGAGAAGGATACGGCCTCGCGCCACGGCAAACCGCCACTACGGAGCGATTCGCGTTGAAGCTCCAGTGTGGGCAGGAGTTGGGCGGCGGAGAGTAAAAGAGCAAAGAGGACGGAAGAAAAGAGTATCAGAGAATTAGGAATTAGCGATTGGCGAATAGCTGTTGGCGGATAGCTAAGTAAAAAATATAGCCCGAGGCCTGTGAAGGAAATAAAAACACTTTGGGTGTGGCCGGCCAAAATTTGTAAAGCAATAATTACAGCCAGCCGCCCAATCATCAATAACCAATAACTTTTCGGCGCGTCAATTCTCCAATTCTCCACTCCTCCAATAACCAACAGCCATGGGAACCACGCCAGCGCCTGAAACTGGTTGATGTGCTCTGCCTGCGCCGTAAAGTAACCGCCACAGGCAAACAGCACAGCGGCCAATAAACCGGCGGATGCAGAAAGGCCCAAGCGCCGCCGCACAAAAAATTGTGTGCCCAACGCGGCCAGCAGAGCGTGAAAAACGATGGAGATTTTGGCGGCTACGGGCGCGCTGAAAAATATCAGCGGCCAGTTGAAGGGATAGAGCACGCCGGTTTGCGGGTTAGCCAAAAATGGCGCGCCCATAAAAATATCTGGCGTCCACAATGGCAGGCGGCCCGCTAGCAAAGCCTCCGCACGCGCTTCCCAGTACGGATAAAAGTACAGATAAATATCCCCTCGCGCCAGAATCAAATTGGTGAAGGCCAGCTTCCAGAAGAAAAGCAGAACAAGCGCCGCGCACAGGCCCAATTCCCAAACCCGAGGTGTGGAATTTTTTAGCACGGCGCTATTTTACAGGGGCGCAAGTTTGATAAACCACGTATGGGCTGTTATAATCTTACGGCACTTCGGGGCGTGGCGCAGCCCGGCTAGCGCACTTGCATGGGGTGCAAGGGGTCGGAGGTTCAAATCCTCTCGCCCCGACTGCAACTCCCTTACTTCGTCCCTGTAACTTAGTAAGGGAGTTTTTGTTTTATGAAACCCACCCTACTTACACTATTTCTAACCATCAGCTTTTGGGCGATGTTCATATCATCCTGCGTAACCGCTCCTCAACGCGATTTTTCTGATGCTGATTTATTTCTAAGTAATAGTAATCTGCCAAAAGGTTGGGAGGTAGCTGGAAGATTCCCTAAAGTAACTGATAACGAAGGTCAGAAAAGCGGTGGGGTTGTTTCATTCTATGCGTTGGATACAGTTTACGATGCGCGAATTACCCAAAGGATTTATCGTTATGATAGCGATGGGACAGCAGGTAGACATTACGCCCGATTCGAGACAGGCATGTTCAGTGATGAGAGTGTATATCGAACTACACCCTGGATAACACCTGAGGAATTTACTTTTTCCAGCCAAGCCGCCAAGCAATGGCGGTTTGCTTGTGCTGGGTCTAACTTTACGATTGGCCCTAGCACCGGCACGTATAGCACCATTTGCAGATATTTAGCGCAATATGATGAGTTCCTAGTGATTATCTATGTTGATTTGGAAATAGATAACGAAGTGTTTATAAGCGTGCCTGAAATTGCCACTGTGATATTAAGTGCTGATCAGCAGATGTACAACTATCTTATTTTGCAAGCTACTCCAACTCTTGAAGCGCCTTAGTTATTGTGGAATGGAAAGAGTTAGATGGCAACGACTCTATTCCGCAAAGTCCCAATCTTCTCAATCTCACATTCCACTACATCGCCTGGTTTGAGAAATTCCGGTGGGGTGCGGGCAAAGCCCACGCCGTGCGGTGTGCCGGTGGCAATTACATCGCCGGGCAAAAGCGTCATTCCTTTGGAAAGCCATTCAATAATGGCTGGGATATCAAAAATCATATCGCCCGTGCTCCAATCCTGCTTCACTTCCCCGTTTACGCGGCAGATAAGCTTGAGCGCGTGCGGGTCCGGCAAATCTTCCTTGGTCACAATCCACGGCCCCATCGGGCAAGAACCATCTAAACTCTTGCCTTTGAAAAATTGCCCACCGTGTGAGTTCTGAATATCCCGCGCCGAAACATCATTCAGCACGGTGTAGCCAAACACATAATCATAGGCATTTTCACGCTTAATGTTTTTGCCACGCTTGCCAATGATGACGGCCAGTTCCACCTCCCAATCAATCTCCATGGAAACGCCGGCATCAAACGGAATATCCCCGTATGGGCTGTTGAGGCTATTGGTATTCTTGGTAAAGAACAGGGGCACTTCCGGCATTACGACCGGCTTGTTTTTGGCGCGTAAACTTTCGGCGGCGTGCTCACGATAATTCATGCCAATACACAGCACATTGCGGCGCAATTCCGGGATAGGCGCCAGCAGTTTCAACTCACGCAAAGGGAGCATAATGCCCGTGCCAGTGCGGGCGCGTTTTAAGCGGTCTTCGCCCGCTTCAATAATGCCCAGCATATCAATTTGGGGGATGGGCGTCACCACGTCATCGGAACGCAAAAACCCCAAACGCGGGCCGGTTTCAGATTGATACGTCAGTAATTTCATGTTCGCCCTCCGGCATGGCAGATATACGCCGAAAAAAGTTCGGCGGCAAGCAACGTATAATTTTACCGTGCCTTCCAAGCCCTTTGGCCAACCCACGCGCGGCAAAACGGCCCCCAACCGCCTACGCAAAACAGATACGTTTTTAGCGGTGGCCTATCCTGAATTTGTGCGCCACCTGCCGGGTTTGTATGTAGATTTGGGGTACGGAGCGTACCCCTTCACCTCGGTAGAAACGTTGGCGCGTTTGCGGCGGCTCAATAACCGCTTGCGCGTGTTGGGGGTAGAGATTGACCCTCAGCGTGTGGCGGATGCCCAACCCTTTGCGCGGCCCGGGCTGGAGTTCCGGCGGGGAGGCTTTAACCTGCCGCTGAAGAGTGGTGAACGGGCCGCCGTGGTGCGCGCCTTCAACGTTTTGCGGCAGTATAGCGAAGCCGATGTGCAAGCCGCGTTGGCCGCACTGGAGACGGCGCTGACGCCCAATGGTTTATTGATTGAAGGCACTTGTAGTCCAGACGGGAGACTGATGACATTCAATCTCTATCAGAAAAGTAATGAAGGTGTAGGAGCGGGTGACCTTTCATCCTTGCGCCGAACTATGCTCGTTTTTGCGCCCTCGCTACACTCAGATTTTCTGCCCCGCCAATTGCAAGCCGTTCTGCCCAAGAACTTTATTCACCACGCGGAGCCGGGCGGGTTGATTGATGAATTTTTCGCCGCTTGGCATAAGAGTTGGCAAAGGGCGCGCGCGCAGGGCCGCGATGTGCGGCAGGTCTTTTATCATTCCGCATTACGCTTGATGGATCATTACGGATATGAAGTGGCGCGCCGTCCGGCCTTGCTTAAGCGCGGCTTTTTGTGCCTCGGGCCAACATGGCCGCAGAAGTCATCTACCTTTACTTTAGCAAAGTAGTAACAGGGCCGGCCTGATCGGTCTGCGGCGCTTGGTTTATTGCTCGCTTCTTCAGTCTTGCGGCGGCAGGCCCACCCACACTTCCCCGTTTTCCACCTTCACCGGGTACGCCGGAATATTTACAATGGCCGGGAAGGAGAGGACGCGGCCATCGCGCACATCAAAGCGCGCACCGTGGCGGGGGCATTCAATTTCATAGCCTTCCAACTCACCTTCGGCCACCGGCCCATCATCATGGGAGCACACATCCGCAATGGCGTAGAGCGTGCCCGCAATATTGAATACGGCGATGGCGCGGCCCTCCACTTCCACAATCTTGCGCGCGCCGTTGGGCAATTCCTCCGGCGTGGCTACAGCCACAAACTCAGCGGTGGTAGGGTCAACTTTATCGTAGAGGGTCATAGAAAGTTCAATCTTCTTCAGAATATTTCTCGCCGTGCAAACCGTAAGCGCCGGCTTTAAGCACTTTGAGGGAGAGTAAGGCGCATTTCAGGCGGGCGGGCGTTAGCTCAATGCCCAGTAATTCTAAAACATCCTCTCGCGTCAGTTGTTTCACCTCGGCCAGCGACTTGCCCAGAATATGCTCGGTGAGCAAGGAAGCTGAGGCTTGCGAGATGGCGCACCCGCGTCCGGTAAAAGCCACTTCGTTTACGCGCTGGTCAGCATCCAGCCGCACATCAATCCGCACTTGGTCACCACACAGTGGGTTAGAGTCTTCATAGCTAAAGTCATTCGGCTCCAATTTGCCCTTATGGCGCGGATTTTTGTAATGATCCAGAATCAGCTCGCGGTAAAAATCGTCCATAGCACGTTTCACGCTTCACGGCATGAGCGTGAAGCGCGAGTTTATCCAAACACCTTCTTCACCCCATACAAACCGTCTATTAGTTTATCCACTTCCGCTTTGGTTGTGTAGAGGTAGAAGCTGGCGCGCGCGCTGGCGGGCAAATCAAAACGGTCATGCAAGGGTTGCGCGCAGTGGTGGCCCGCGCGAATGGCGATGCCGTCTCGATCCAGCACTTGGGCAATATCATGTGGATGCACCCCTTCCAAGGTAAAGGCCGCCACACCGCCCTTCTTTTCCGCGCGGGGGCCAAGCACTTTCACGCCCGGCACTTCTTCCAGCCGCTCCAAGGCGTACACCGTCATTTCTTGCTCATGCGCCGCAATCGCCTTCATACCAATTGCGCTCAAATAATCCACAGCCGCGCCCAACCCCACAGCTTCCGCAATGGCCGGTGTGCCCGCTTCAAACTTGTATGGCAAATCATTCACCGCAAACTCGCGCAACTTAACGCGGCGGATCATATCACCGCCACCCATATAGGGCGGCATCGCTTCCAATAATTCACGCCGCCCCCACAACACGCCCAAGCCCGTTGGCCCGCACAGCTTGTGGCTAGAAAAGGCAAGAAAATCCACGCCCAGCGTTTGCACATCTACCGGAAAGTGCGGCACGCTTTGCGCGCCATCCACTAACACAGTGGCGCCGACGGCTTTGGCTTTGGCTGCAATCTCACTCACCGGGTTAATAGTGCCTAGCACATTGCTCATGTGCGTCAGGCTCACCAACTTTGGCCCTAGTTGGAGCAAATCATCCAGCACAGCCAAATCCAGCAGGCCGTCGTCCATCACCGGAATAAACTCCAGCCGCGCGCCCTTCTCTGCCGCCAGCATCTGCCACGGCACCAAATTGGAGTGATGCTCCATCTCGGTAAGCACAATAACATCCCCAGCCGTTAGCGTGCGGCGGCCCCAGGTTTGCGCCACTAAGTTAATGGCTTCGGTAGCATTACGGGTGAAGATGATTTCTTTGCGCGCGCCGGCGTTGATGAAGCGTTGGACTTTATCGCGTGCGCCTTCATATAGCTCAGTGGCTTCCTCCGCCAGCGTGTGGATGCCGCGATGTACATTAGCATTGGAGCGGCGGTAGTAAGCATCCATCGCTTCGATGACGGCCAGTGGTTTTTGCGCCGTAGCCGTGGAGTCCAGATAAACGAGCGGCACACCCGGGCGGATTTCCCGTTGCAAAATGGGAAAATCGGCGCGGCAGGCGGCAAGCGTGGGATAAGACATAGACCTCAGGCGAAACAGCCAACTATTTTTCGATTGGGGCTTTTTGCGTGCGGTAATATTTTTCCGCGCCGCGCGCCAAATTCACGGCCAACGTGGCGCACTTGAGCCGCGTGGAAACCACCTCGCGGCCCATTTCATCAATCAATGGCTCCGGATCAAAATCGGTTAATGTTGTCAGTGGGCGGCCAATTAATTTATCAGTCAGAAGCGAGGCGGCGGCTTGGCTGATGGTGCAACCCTCGCCCTCAAAGCCCACCGCGCTGACGCGCTCTTCGGCATCCAATTTGAGATATAGCGTCACCACATCGCCGCAACCGGGGTTGCCGCCCGAAATCACCACGTCCGCATCCGCCAGCGGCCCATGATGGCGCGGATGTTCATAGTGATCGAGGATAAAGTCAATGGATTGTTGACGGGTACTCATCGTGAAGCGCAAAACGTAAAACGTGAGGCGTAGAACACGGCCTCACGTTTTACGCCTCACGGTTTACTTTTCGATAGGCGCGCCCACCAGATTGCCCCACTCCGTCCAAGAACCATCATAGTTGCGGACGTTGGGATAACCGAGCAGGTAAGTGAGCACAAACCAGGTGAGCGAGGAACGTTCGCCAATGCGGCAGTAGGCGATGATGTTTTGATCCGGCGCGTAGCCGTTTTCAACTTCGTAAATTTGCTTTAATTCCTCAACACTCTTGAACGTGCCATCTTCATTCACGGCTTTGGCCCAGGGGATATTCTTAGCGCCCGGGATATGGCCGCCCCGGAGCGCTCCCTCCTGCGGATAAGCTTCCATGTGCAGTAACTCGCCGGTATATTCCTTGGGCGAGCGCACATCCACCAGCGGCGCTTGTGCGTTTACATGGGCCAGCACCTGGTCGCGGAAGGCGCGGATTTTGTAATCCGTGCGCTCCTGCGCCTTGTAATTCGCCGGCGGGTAGCTTGGCACTTCCTTGCTCAGGGGGCGGCCTTCGTCAATCCACTTTTTGCGGCCGCCATTCATAATCTTCACCTGCTTGTGTCCAAACAACTGAAACACCCATAGGGCGTAGCAGGCCCACCAGTTGTTTTTATCGCCGTAAAATACTACGGTTGTATCATTGCCAATGCCCTTGGCCGAGAGCAAGGCTTCAAACTCCTCCTTGCCCAGATAATCGCGGCGCACGCGGTCATTCAAATCCTGTTGCCAGTCAATCATCACCGCACCCGGCACATGGCCTTGGTCGTACAGCAAAATATCCTCATCGGATTCAACCACACGAATAGTCGGGTCAGTCAAATGATCAGCCACCCACTGGGTGCTGACGAGAAAATCTGGATGGGCATACGGAGTGCTCATAATCGGGAACCTCACTATGAAACTGAACAAAATCAGGAAAATGGTTGGGTAACGGGTAGGCAAACAAACACGCAGAAGGGCTTAAAGCCTACCTCAGCCCTTCTGCGTAAATACAGAGGCAAACCTGCCAACAGTTGCGCATCATGCGAGAGTTTCCGCCGTCAGCCGCCGAAGATTGGGTGAGCCATGCGCACACCAAAGCGTCCGGTCGGGGATGAGCCAGCCCGCGTTGGAAAACACATCCGTTTCAAAGCGAATAGCCGCCATGCGGGCATCCACTTTCACCACCACCCCGGCCAACCAATCACGCACCACCTGGTTGGCCCGCCGATGATGACAGCGTACTTCTACTTGTTCACCAACCGTGAGCTTACTGCGACGCATTTTAGCACACCGACTTACTCGCTCGAGGGGCGGATAAAACAGATTTCCGAAACCACAATCCGTTTATTTTGCCCACTTAAGCTCGCATCTTCACTTCAATCGAGCGCTTGAGGCGCTCGCGCACGCCCTCAAACGGAATGCGTTGCACAATTGGGTCAAAGAAGCCATCCACCACCATGCGTTCGGCCTCCTTTCGGTCCATACCGCGCGCTTGTAAGTAGAACAGGTGCTCGTCTTCAATTCGGCCCACAGTTGCGCCGTGCGTACAACGCACATCATCCGCCATAATTTCTAAGCCGGGGATAGAGTCCGCACGCGCCTCCTTGCTCAACACCAAATTACGGTTGGCCTGATACCCATCCGTCTTTTGCGCGCCCGGGGCGACGTAGATCATGCCCTGCCACACCGAACGGCTTTTATCTTTCAACGCGCCCTTGAAAAGCAAGTCGCTCGTGGTGTGAGCGGCGTGATGATTCTGTTGAGTGTCATGATCGAGATGCTGGTCTCCCTCGGCAAAATAGTAACCAGACATTTTGCCCACTGCGCCCTCGCCATCCAAGTCAATCTCACTAAAGTTCTTGGTGAGATGCGAGCCGGTGGCCACAAAAATCCAATCCACTTTGCTATTCTGGCCCACGCTCACGCGTTCATGGGAGAAGTTCCACACCCGTTTGCCGAGTGATTGTAATTCCACGAACGTCAGATGGGCGTTCTTGCCCACTTTCACTTCCACCGTCGCGGCATGCAAAGTCTCTTGTTTGGCATTTTCCGGCGAGGAGGTTTCATGCACCACCGTTGCCGAAGCGCCATCCTCGACCACAATTAGCACGCGGCCAAAATGCGCCGCCCCCGCCAGCCACGCCACGGAATGCAGGGGCAAGGCACACTGCGCGCCTCTGGGCACATACACAAACAAGCCATAGTCGGCCATGACTTCGGCCAATGCGGCAAACTTACCCTCGGTGGCCGGCACCGTTTTGCCCAAGTATTTCTTCACCAGCTCAGGATACTTTTTCGCGGCGGTAAAGAAATCGGTGAAGATCACTTTTTGCTTCTTAAGCGAAGCATGCAGGCTAACTTCGGCCACTTTGCTACCAATCTGCACCAACTGCCCGCCCTGCTCTTTGCCCACCAGCGGTTTGAGCAATGCGGCTGGAACCTTGCCTTTGCCGTTCACCGCATGCGGCCAGACCACCTCGCCCCACTTAAATGTGCGAATGTCCGTCCGCCGCCAGGCTTCATCGGAGAGGGAGGGCATGGGCATAGCCTGATACAGTTTAAGCGTAGCCAAACGGCGTTTGGTGTACCACTCGGCTTCCTTTTTCTGCTTGGCCAATGCCAAAACATCGGCCTTCGTCAAAGTCAAATCGGTAACGGCCGGTTCTTCTTTCTTGCGCCCGGTCGTAATCACCGTGCGCGGGTAAAGCGTCACGCCATTGATGGGCGTGGGTTTAGTTACAATTTCTGTAGTCGTCATTCAAAATAGTGAACAGCGCATAGTGAACAGTGAACAGTAACCTGGTAAAACCGGCTACTGCTTACTGACCACTGTTGACTGAATTACCCTACACTGCCTTCCATCTGGAGCTGAATCAGCCGGTTCATTTCCACGGCATATTCCATCGGCAGTTCTTTCACCAACGGCTCAATAAAGCCGGAAACCACCATCGTGGCGGCTTCTTCCTCGCTTAGGCCACGGCTCATCAGATAAAACAACTGGTCTTCGCCCACCTTGCTCACCGACGCCTCGTGGCCAATGGTTACATCTTCCTCGTCAATCTCAATGTAAGGATATGTGTCGGAACGGCTCTTATCATCAATCAACAGCGCATCACACACCACATTAGATTTAGAACCAGCGGCGCCCTTGTAAACCTTGAGCAAGCCGCGGTAGCTGGTGCGCCCGCCTCCTTTGCTGATGGACTTAGACGTAATTTTGCTGGAAGTGTTCGGCGCGCCATGCACAATCTTCGCGCCCGCATCCTGATGTTGCCCCGGCCCGGCAAACGCGATGGAAAGCACCTCGCCATGCGCCTTCGGCTCCATCAAGTAAACGGCCGGGTACTTCATCGTCAGCTTAGAGCCGAGGTTGCCATCCACCCACTCCATGGTTGCGCCTGCATAAGCCACGGCACGTTTGGTTACCAAGTTGTACACGTTTGGCGCCCAGTTTTGGATGGTGGTATAGCGGCAACGTCCGCCCTTTTTCACAATAATTTCTACCACCGCGCTATGCAAAGACTCGCTGGAGTAAATAGGGGCCGTGCAACCTTCCACATAATGCACATATGCGCCCTCATCCACAATAATCAGCGTGCGTTCAAACTGGCCCACATTCTTGGCATTGATGCGGAAGTACGCCTGAAGCGGCATCTCCACCTTCACGCCTTTGGGCACATAGATAAATGACCCGCCAGACCACACGGCGCTGTTGAGGGCCGCAAACTTGTTATCGGTGGGCGGAATCACCTTGCCAAAATATTCTTTGAACAGCTCAGGGTATTGCTTCAAACCGTCATCAGTGGAGAGGAAGATAACACCCTGCTCTTCTAGGTGTTTTTGCACGCTGTGGTACACCACCTCCGAGTCATATTGCGCGCCCACGCCGGCCAAAAACTTCTGTTCCGCTTCGGGGATGCCCAACTTATCAAACGTGCGCTTCACGTCCGCCGGCACGTCATCCCATGTCTTAGCATTTTCCTCGGTGGGCTTGAGATAGTAATAAATGTCCGCAAAATCAATCTGATTGAGATCACCACCCCACTGAGGCATGGGCTTCTTCTCAAAGATACCGAGCGCGCGCAAGCGGAATTCACGCATCCACTCTGGCTCGCCCTTCATCTGCGAAATTTGCTCTACAATTTCACGATCCAGGCCTTTGCGTGTTTTGAAGACGTATTGTTCCGGGTCATGAAAACCGTATTTCTCTTGATAGGCTTCGTTGACTTCAATTTTTTCTAGTTCTGGCATAGCGGCAATTCCTGTTGAATGTTACAAGTTAGCAAGTTCAACTTTTCAATTTTCAACCTGTAACCTCGTCAGCATGCTTCTCGCGCACCCAATCGTAGCCGTGCTCTTCCAGATGCAAGGCTAAATCCGCGCCGCCACTCTCTACAATGCGGCCATTGAGCATGATATGCACGAAGTGCGGTTTGATGTAGTTGAGGATGCGTTGATAGTGGGTGATGACCAGTATTCCCACCTTGGGGCCGGCCAAGGTATTTACGCCGGAGGCCACAATCCGGAGCGCGTCAATATCTAGGCCGGAGTCCGTTTCATCCAAGATGGCAATTTCCGGTTCCAAAGTAGCCAGTTGTAAAATCTCGGCCCGTTTCTTTTCGCCGCCAGAAAAGCCATCATTCAAATAGCGGCCCGCAAAATCATGGTTCACTTGAAGTAAATCCATTTTGCTCTTAAGCAGTTTGCGGAATTCTGGGATGGAAATGCCTTTATCCTCGGGATTGGCGGCGCGGCGGCGGGCGTTGATGGCGGCGCGCAAAAAGTTGGCCACGCTTACGCCCGGGATGGCGACTGGATACTGAAAGGCCAAGAAAATGCCGGCCCGTGCGCGCTCATCCGGCTCCATCTCCAAAACATCCTCACCCTTGAAGATGATTTGCCCAGCCGTAACGGTATAGTTGGGGTGGCCCATCAATGTGTATGCCAATGTAGATTTGCCCGTGCCGTTAGGACCCATTAACGCGTGAATCTCACCCTGCTTAATGGTCAGGTTGAGGCCCTTGATAATTGGCTTATCTTCCACACTAACGTGTAGGTTGCGAATTTCCAAAACTGAACTCATTTAAAACGTCTCCTGCGTTTAATGCAAGTTATTTGCAAAAAAGTTTGTGTGATTATAACAACCGAATTTACCTGCGTCAATTACTGAGATGCTAATCTATTTTATTGACCCACCTGCGGGCGAACGTTATAATTTTGAGCGTAGTAAGGATACCAATAATGACCCAAACAAACGCTCACAATAAAGTGGTGTGGCAGGCTGAGATAGATGAGCCGGAGCGCGCCGCCCAAGTGAAAGAAGCCCTCCGGGAAGTGGTAGACCCGGAAATTGGCCTGAATATTATTGAACTTGGTCTGGTGCGAGATTTGGCCTTTCAGCCGGAAAAAACGTGGCTGAAGATGATTCTCACCACGCCGTTCTGCCCGTACGGCCCGGCCATTTTGGAGCAAACGCGCCAAAAAGTATCCTCGGTCACAGAAATCCCCACCACCATTGAGATGGGCATGGAGTTGTGGGACCCTTCCATGATGGAAGAGGGCGCAGGGGCGGATTGGGGTTTGTTCTAATCCGCAAAGTTTTCCACGAAGTACATGAAGGGGTACTAAGCCGCACGAAGAAAACGAGCGGCTCAATATTGAGTCGCTCGTTTTAGTTATGGGTTTTAGGCTTTCTGTGATTTAAAGCGCCGCGTTAAGAATGCTGAGATGCCGTATCCGAGCACAAGAATTATGGGGAAAAGTGACGGGCCTACAAGAACCAAAAATTCTTTGAGATATAGTATAAAAAATTGGGTTGTAATTGAAAAAAATATCCAACACCAATAAACCACGTAACTGATTAACGCAGTTATCAGAACAAAAATCGCAAAATTACGACTCCGAATCAACGTTTTTAACGGCCGCTCAACAGAAGTAAGAGCAACAAACAGGATACCTACGCCAAACAATGGTGAAACTAATTGGATAATAGGTATAAGACGAAGGTATAGTAAGGATCCACCCGTGTCGCGTGAATCGAAGTTTAAATCCCTAATTGACACAGTGCAATAAAGGCATTCCTCTGGTCGGATTGTTAGAGCTTCTGTAAGTGTCAAGCGCTCCCTTGCGCCTCCCCAACCATCCACACAAGAAAATGAGATTTTCGAGTCGGTTTGGAAAAGGGAAGGCCAACATTTACTAGTTTCATAATCAATGGTGGCGTAAGCGAATGTGCCATTAGGGCGTGTTACGAGAATCCACGACCGATCACCATCACCATCAGGCGTGTAAGAAAAGTCAGTTTGTATCCATCGGGGAATGTCGCCGTCACCAGCGGAGGTGCCGTCCAAACGAACAAAATCGCTAAAATAACTAAGCTGATAGCCCCAATTCGATAATGTTGTGTTCGCAACGCGTGTAAACTTATAAAAAGCACAACTAAAACTGGTGCACCACAAAACAAAAAGTATGAATGAGGCCAGAAAAATAGAGAAAAGAAAAAGCGAACGGAATAGGTGATGACTTGAATAGTTAGAATAATTTTTTCCAAGGTCACACCTATTCTTCGTGTTACGGAATACACCCCTTGCTTACCAACGGCAGGTACATGAAGAACGGCCCGGCAAGTGTGGGTGGTGGCGAGCCAGCAGGCTTTTGCAGGCACACGGGCGGCGTGCCAGAGCGGAGGAAGGTGCCGCGCCCCGTGCCCCACAAAATGCGCGCGTTGGCCGAGTTGGGCAAATCATAGGCCACCACGCCCATGTTGGCCGTGCCAATCACCACTTCCAAATCTGCATCCGCATCAATGTTGGCCACGGTGGGCGCGGCCATCGCGCCGTCCCAATCATCCGTGCTCCGCGGCAGGTTCACGGCGTGCAGTTGCGCGCCAGTGGATGATGCGATGATGAGTTGCCCAGCCGCGTTGCTTCCCTTCTGCGTCCATGTGGCAAAAATCACTTCGGCTTGGCCGTCATTATCCAAATCCACCACCGCTGGTTCTGAGGCAAAGCGAATAAAGGCCTCGCCGGCCTGCTTCACTTCAAACGGCCAACTGCCATGCTGGGTTTTATCCAGCCAGAAAGCGTGCAGGCGGCCATCATAAGAGGAATACAGAATCTCAGCCAATCCATCGCCATCCAAATCCGCCACCACTGGGTTGGGCGCGTTGGATTCAATCACGTTGTAATCTTCAGAGAGCGGCGCGGCCCCGCTGGCGGGCGTGGGCAGAACCGTCCAATCATAGCTTCCCGCCGCCCAACGTGTGCGGTCTGCTTTGAAGATATAGGGGATTTCATATAAATCTGTATATGGGTTGGTGCCGCAGTTATATACGTTGCCAATCACCACAATTTCGCGCGCGCCGTCACCGTTCACATCTGCAATCACCGGCGCACTATTAGCAAAGTTGGGGCGATTCTCCCCCGGCATGCCGCAAAAAGCGTAACCGCGCAAATCTACCGCGTGGCTCACGTGCACGCCCACTTGCGACCAGACTTTGCCAGCACCGTAAATACTGCTGGCGGCCAATTGGTTGCCGTTGCGGTCTAGCGCGGTGATGTAGTGCGTATCCGTGGGGCCGATGACTTCTTTCAGGCCATCATTGTTCAAATCCCCAATGGCGGCGTTTTGGTTATACATGCCCCAACCATAACCGGCTTCACCATCACGCCGCGCGGGCCAGCCGCCGCGTTGGTTGCCGTTGCCATCAAAGGCGTTGAGTTGTTTGGTGGAGCCACCACTTGCCCGCCCCACCACAATATCCAGCACGCCATCTACTTCTAAGTTAGAAACAGCCAGTGTGCGCACTTCACCGTTGCCAAATGGGTTGCGCGCCCAAATTACGCCGCCCGCGCTGTTATACACGGTCAGTTGGTCACCACTGCGGCCCACAATAATTTCTAATGAGCCGTTGCCCGTTAAATCCGCTACCACAATGCTGGGCCACACGCGGCTTCCGTTGCTGGCCCGCCATTCTTGTGCGCCGGTTGAGCCGTTGAGGGAGACTACATCATAAGAGCCCCAGATTACTTCGGCTTGGCCGTCTTTATCAATATCCGCCACGGCGGGGGAGGCGTACCAGCCCGTTTGGCACCAAGTTGGAAAACAGCCGCCGCGTTGCCATTTGAGCACCGGCGCGGAAAATTGGGCGGCGGGTTTGGCCTGCACAATTTGCGGCGGGAACTGAGCCGCAACGCAGAGAACGGCCAGCATCCCCAGCCATTGGGCGGTGCGTATCAGCTTCATCCCTGAAAGGCCAACACAATCAACACCACGCCGGTAATGGCCAAGAAAATGATGAGGCCGATCATTAGCAATGTGGAGGCCGCCATCCGGGTCATTTGTGTGGGGCTGGTGGCGCGCACCACATCGCCGGTGGTTTCCGGCGGCGGGAGGACAGCGGTGGCGGTGATGGTATCGGGCGGGAGGCCGGGCAACTCATCAGTATCAAACAGTTCCGGCTCAACACGCACAAAAGGCTTGGGTTCTGGCACATCCAAGGCGCGTTTCATCTCGCGTGTATCCGGCGGTTCTACCTTTACGGCTTGGCGTTCCACGGCGTGGCGCACGGTGGGCAGGCCACACTCGCGGCAGAATTTATCGCTAGCATCCAACGGTTGGCCGCAATTGGCGCATTTCAGGTCTTCGGCGGGTTGGTCGGTCATAGGGGTAATTCTACTGCCTCATGACAGCGGACGAAAGACGGCTGACTTAGGCCATATCGCTCTTCTTTCTATCCTTGTTCTTCGGTCTGCGGTCGTCCATCGTCCGTAGCTCGCCGCCTCTTTACCAGCGAAGCCCGCCGAACACTATCCCAGCCGTACTTCTCACGCAGGGCATCCACAGTGCGAGCCAGTTTTTCCGCCCGCTCACGGCTTCCTTCCCCAAACATCCCTAACTGCCGCGCCGCCTCGCTCAGACCAGAAACGCCCACTCCGATCAGGCGCACGCGGCGGCCCGGTTGCCACACTTTCTGGAATAAAGCCCACGCCGCTTGGTGAATTTCTTCCGTTAAGTCCGTGGGTTGCGCCAGCGTGGTTTGGCGCGTCAACGTTTCAAACGGCGGCCAGCGCACCTTAATCTTCACCGTCCGGCCAGAAAGGCCATCCCGCCGCAAGTTGGCGGCCACTTCTTCGGAGAGTTCCAAAAACTTGCGCCGCAGGGCTTCACCATCGGTCACATCGCGCGCAAACGTGGTTTCGCTAGAGATGGATTTGGCTTCATAGTCGGTTTCTACGGGCCGCTCATCAAGGCCTTTGGAGTGCCGCGCCAGCCCCCGCCCCCACTCACCAAAGCGGCGGATGAGATCAGCCTCCGGCCAGCGCGCCAAATCGCCAATCGTGCGCAGGCCCAAAGATTCAAGTTGCTGACGCGTTTTAGGGCCAACGCCCCACAGCGCGTCTAACGGCAATTGGGCGAGGAAAGCGGCCTCCTGGCCGGGCGGCACTACTACCAAACCGTTCGGCTTACCCACGTTAGTGGCAATCTTCGCCACGAGCTTGTTGCTTGCCACGCCGAGCGAACATGGCAAGCCGGTTTCATCCGCGATGCGGCGTTTGAGCAGTGCGGCCACTTCACCACCCGGGCGCGGGTCACCGGTTAAATCCACAAACGCCTCATCAATCGAAATCTGCTCAATAAGCGGGGAAACATCAGCCAGAATCCGCATCACTTGGCGCGAGTATTCACTGTACAGCTTGCGGTTGCCGGGGAGCAGGTTGAGGTGTGGGCACAGCCGCAGGGCTTGCGCGGTGGGCATGGCGGAGCGCAGGCCAAATTTGCGCGCCTCGTAGGAGGCGGTGGAAAGCACGCCGCGTTCATCGGCCTTGCCGCCCACCGCAAACGCTGTGCCTTTGAGGGCTGGATTAAGCAGTTCTTCCACCGAGCAGAAGAAAGCGTCTAAATCCAAATGCAGAACGGTGCGCGTGGGCATCGGATGCATTATCTGCCCTAGTGCTCCGCGCCGCAACTCAGTTAGGTTGGGGATTACGTCCGCAACATCCGGGCTTCGTGGGCTTGGAGTAACTGGTTGTAGTAAGCCGTTTGCATCTGGCAAGCTTGTTGAAGAATGAGACATGATGTTGAGCCGACGAGGCCACCCTCAACCGCAACGCTTACCTGCCCATTCTGAGCGGGCCGCACATGTGCATCGGCAACAACTTTTCACTGATGGAAGGCCAATTGCTATTGGCCATGATGGCCCAAAAATTTGACGTGCGCGAGACGCCCCCGCAACCGGATGAGGGCAGACGATGATGACGATGCGGCCTCAAACGGCTCTATTACACCGCCACCGGCAAAAAACAATATGGCGCGAATTGTGAACCAATGCTATCCTCCGCGCAACCCTATTTTATTTCTCGCCAAGTATGCGCAGAACGCCAAGTCCAAGTAAAGCTTCGCGGGCTGTGTGGTCTTTGCGAGAAAACTACAACGTATGAAATGGTTTCTTGGCATCCTCGGTGGATTGTTGGCATTGCTGGTGGTAGGCACATTGGTAGTGGGCTTTTGGCCCGTTGCGCCGGATGTGCCGCAGGTAGGCGCAGGCGGCAAAGCCGGCGACCCTACGCCGCCTACTAACCCAGACCGACGCGGCACCGGCGTCATTATTGAAGTTAAGGCGGGCGAATCCATCCAAGCGGCGATTGATAAAGCCCAGCCGGGCGATACCATTCGCATTCAGCCGGGCGTATATCAAGAATCATTATTGGTGCAGACCGAAAGTCTCACGCTCGAAGGGGTGGTCAATGGCGATGAGCGCGCCGTGATTGACGGTCAGGGCAAAGACGCCAATGGCATCCTCGGTGTAGCAGATTACTTCACTGTCACCGGCCTAAAGACCATCAACCACACGTCCAACGGCATCACCACGCAAGGCGTTACGGGCCAAATTTTCCGCAACGTCATCACAGAAAAGCCGGGTGATTACGGGATTTTCCCCGTGCTATCCACCGATATTTTGGTGGAAGATTCAATCACGAGTGGCGCTGTTGACACAGGCATTTATGTGGGCCAATCCACCCAGATTGTAGTGCGCAACAATGAAGTGTTTGGCAACGTAAGTGGCATTGAAATTGAGAACTCCACTAACGCGCTGGTGGAGGGCAACCATGCCCACGATAACACCGGCGGCATCTTGGTGTTTGTTCTGCCGGGCAAAACGGCCACGGAGGGGACCAACACCCGCGTGGTGAACAACTTGATTGAGAACAATAATCTCCCCAACTTTGCGCGGCCTGAAATGAGCGTGGCGCTGGTGCCGCAGGGCACGGGCATGCTCATTCTTTCCGCCGATGAAACGGAAGTCACGGGCAACACCTTCCGCGGCAATCAGAGTTTTGCCGTTGCCATTGTGGCCCTCACAGATTTTCCGGATTTCTTCCCCCCGCCCGCGCAAGGCTGGGATGTGCCCGTGCTCTCCGAGCGCAACTGGGTGCACAACAACATTTATGAGAACAACGGCTACAACGCTGTGAAAGAAGTGACCGAGGCCGGCTTCATCGGCGCGGATTTATTGTGGAGCACCAGCGGCACCGGCAACCGTTGGGATGAGACCGGCGTGAAAGTTTTCCCGCCCGCCCTGCCTTCTTCCAGTTGGCCCAGCTTTTTGGCAAACGCCTACCAACGCATTTTGAATTGGGCCGTGGTGAATTTGCTGTAAACACCTAAGACGTTATAGGCCCTAAAGGCCGTTACGACGTTTAGGGCAGTTGAGGCAAGCTATCAACCACTATAAGGGGGTTAGGATAGATTTTCAACTCGTTAACGTGATTACAAATAGGGACTTAGCGAATGGATTACTCAAATCCTGCTTGGCAAGATGTTTCATCAATCATCTTAATGTTTATGGCAGGTATTTGCGTTATTGTGATTGGCTTTCTTAAAGCACAAAAACTACCCTTCATCTTCTGTACGCAAAATCTAGGGCGGGTATTACTTGAACTTGCTGTACTCCAATTCATCTTGTGGTACCCCGCATCATATATTGCAGTTCAGATTAAGTTAGGGCACCTTAGCTCAAACTTTATGCATCTTGCGTCTGCATATCGAACACTCGCCCCAATTGCCAGTTTGGGGTTGGGGTTATGGTATGCCGCTCGCTATTCCAACACTGCTCAAGTCAATTCATCCTGGTTAGTACAGAGCGGGGCCTTTTTACTCAAGATATTGGCTGTGTTTACAACATTGTTTCTCGCACAAGTCAGCGCCGAAATTTTCGTGCCGGGACTACAGTTATACGTAGCGCGCGGTGTCAAGTCCTTTTTACCATTAGTAACCGGCTTGATGCCGTCGATCGTCTACTTTTGTTTTATCCCAACCATTGCTGGTTTGATATTCGAGTGCCTTGCAGAAGCAATAACCAGTGTGACTCGCGGAATACAAAATGCCAATGCCATTTCCCCGTCACAGTCTTTTGCTCTAACAGGGAATTTAGAAAAGCTCCTGCAGGGGGGCTTTATCGTTACCATCATTTGTATTGGCTTAGGTTTTTCAGTCCGTGTTGCCGCGCCCTCTGAAGATGTTTACATTCCGCCCGTTTATCTACCGCTTGTGCGTTCCGCTGGCTCAACCTCGCCATTAGAGGTTTTAGCCAATCAAGCTTTTAGCTTTACATTACCGACGAGCCTCTTTGTTTTTATGGGCTGGCTAATAGCCTTCAAGATTTATAAACGCACACCCAATGGGGCAACTTTCGTTTTCGGCGCACTGTGTCTCATGTACGCAACTCAAGGCATTATCGTGTTTAGCAATTCTGCAGGCCAAATACTATGGGGGGCGCGAAACGCGATCAGTTTATTGATGATGCCGACTCAAATTCATTTCTTGGCGCTTTTTCCTCGCTCCACTGCACAGCACCCGGTGTTTTTTAAGACCGTATACGCCAGATTTGTTCTCCTTTTGCCAACTTGGACGCTCTTCAATTTTATTGACCCACAGTCCCTAGCTCACTGCGCGCTCTTTGTACAGGGCAGTTGCATCGAAGGCCGACAGGCTTTGCTGCTAACGCAAGCTTTGGGGCTTTATCTTCCCATTCTGTTTGGGTGGATTGCTACTTTTTACATCTTAGCGATCAAGTTGCTTAACTTTTCAACTCGGCCCAGTTCAACCAGCCCGTGCCACTGGCTTGATGCAATCGGGGATTACAAGGGGCAACTTTTATTACAAGAGTATCATCAACTACTACGTTTGATTATTAGCCTAGTTATTGGTTTATGCTTAGCATTAGCATTGTTAGTTACCCTGCGCCTCAATTGGGGACTCTCTGCACAATCCACCCTATTGATAGCACAATTTACCTTCTCGCTTGTGCTAGTGATTTCCATATTTAGCAGTTTGTATCAGGATGGCTTATGGCGTTCCGGACGAAGCTTGTTGGTCGCTAATATATTGGTATTCTTTATTAATTTCCTTGGATCAGCATTGCTTGCTAGCCGTCTTGAAAACATCTTAAGCGCGGCCTTTGCAGGATTTGCGGTCGTCCTGGCCACGCGCATCCCCATCGAAAAACTAACTGACTGGCTTAAGCAAGAAATCTATCGTATCAGCATTGGTCAAAACCTTCACTGGAATCACACTTTAGACAAGGTGATTGATGACCTAAACAATATTAATGCCCAAAACCAGCTAGCTAATTGGCAATCCATAATCCAACGAGCTCTTCCTCCAGGAATTTATGACGCGTGGCTCCTAATCAGGATTAATCACAAACAAACTAACGTTTTTGAGGTAAGGTCACTTAATCCCCAAAACCCGTGCGCCATTGAAAATCACCAGATACTTACTAAAAAAATCGGCTTAGCGGTAGGATCGACCGAGGTTATTTTAGAGGAATGGTTTATCCAAATAATTGCTCGAGCGTTAGGGACGCGTCCTCGCCAAATCATTGAAACCAGTGCCATTACTTTGCATGATACTGAACCGGATATCCCCATGAAGCTTTTTGACTTTCTCACGTACCAACGGTCTTTCCATGCTCCCGTAGCATTTTGGCGTAAACTAAATGAGCTACAGATTGCTCTGGTAGCGCCACTGGGTAGCACAGATAACATTCAAGGGATAATTCTTATTAGCACGAATGGTGTTGGAGATTATTATTCTCCTGAAGATCTAACCACTTTTGCTCAAGTAACATCCACTATTTTCGCCCGCTATTTGGCGATCCAAACACAAGCAACATAAATAAAACCGGCGGAAAGACTCTCAGCCTTCCGCCGGTCTTAATTACTTTCCACTTTCTAAAAACTATCTGCCGCCCGTTACCTGACGCAAATTCTCACACGCAGGGCAACCGCCGCCGGGGCGGATAATGGCGTAACCAGCCATTGGGTCATCATCATAGCGGGTGAAGTCCACATTCCACACAATCATCAGCCGCACAATGCCGCTGTTCTTGGCGATGTTGGCCGCTTCTCCCAACCATTGCGCTTGCTCCGCCACGCTGGTATCCGCGCCCCACGCAAACGGCCCCGGGAGTGCGCCGTAACCTTCCGGCGAGAGATAGCCCAACTCGGTAAAGCACAGTTTTTTCGCGCCGCCAAAGGCGTTGTAATACAAGCTCACCATGCTCTGATAGTAGCGGGTGTAGTAGTTAGAGGGGTTGCGCGGGTCACCGCTGGTTTGCGTGGGGCTGAGGACGCCTTCATTGTAGTGAACGCCCACACAATCCATATAATTGCCTGCGCCCGCCGCCGCCATTGAGCGGATGTACTTATCATCGTTCCATACACGGTCTGAGCCAAAGGCCGGCTCCGCGCCAGTGGGGGCCGGGCCAGCCGAGATGACGAGCGTGTTGCGGTTGGCGTTTTTGATGGCGGTATAAGCGCGCTTGAGCAGTTCCGTGTATTGCGCCCCGCCAATCTCACCGCGCGGCCACTCGCGGTCAATGTTGCTCTCATTCCACACCTCAATGCCATCTGCGCCTAACCGCGCCACCTCACCCACAAAGGCCGCGTAGCTATCATAGTTAGAACCGCCAGCAATGCTCTCCGGCCCACCCACGACGCTAATCAGAATTTTGAAACCTTTGTTATGCGCCTCGTCAATCATGCCTTGGGCGCTGGAGGCAGGCATACCGGGTGACCACTTTAACTGGCGTTTAACCCACCACATGCCAGCGTATTTCATTTTATCGGGGAAGGCGAACGAATCGACGTGACCGCCTAGCTCAAAACCGCCCGTGTTGCCCGAGGGAGGTGGCGCAGTAACGGTGCTGGGCGGAGGTGTGGTGGCGGCTGGGGGCGGTGTAGAGACGGAACCGCCGCCAGTGGGAATCACCAGCCGTTGGCCCACAAAAATCAAATTCGGATTCGTCAGTCCGTTCGCCGTCATGATGGCTTGCGTGGTCACGCCAAACCGCGCCGCAATGCGCGAGAGCCAATCCCCGGGTTGCACGATATAAATTTGGCTGCCCGTGTTAGAAGGCGGCGGCTGGGTGACTGGAGGCGCAGAAGTGGGCGCCGGCGTGGCAGGCGGATTTCCGCCGCTGGTTCCGCCCGGAATCACTAGCCGTTGGCCGACAAAAATCCGATTAGGGTTGGTAAGGCCATTAGCGCTCATAATCGCCTGCACCGTCACGCCAAACCGCGCCGCAATGCGTGAGAGCCAATCTCCTGCCTGCACGATATAAATTTGACTCCCTGTATTAGAAGGCGGCGGTTGGGTGGGGTTGGATGGAACGCTACCGCCCGTGGGAATGGTGAGCCGTTGGCCCACGAAAATTAAGTTGGAATTGGTGAGGCCGTTGGCGCTCATGATGGCCTGCACCGTAACCCCAAAGCGCAGGGCAATTCCAAACAGCGTATCGCCTCGTTGCACCACATAAGTAGTATCCGCATAAGCGGGCCGCGCCGCCGCAAGCACCAGCGCCATCACGGCAATTGCATTCATAATTTTTCTTACCATTGAAAACTCCTTTCAATCATCCATCCCGCCTCCACCCCGGCAGAGGCCAGATGACTGTAGCACAGCGCCCTAGCGGCCACAAGCGGCGACTCTAACCTTTGGACGAAACGCACTGAGGCCAAATGGAATGGATTTTCTGATTGTGTTCACACCCATGCACCGTGCATCCGCTTCAATTCTTGTCCGTTTTCTGCCCGTTGTGGTACGCTAAGGTTATCTTTCACTTACCCGCTCATGGAGTGAGAATGACCGCACCCCAAATCTACAACAACATCCTCGAAACCATTGGCCACACCCCTTTAGTTAAGCTCAACTCTGTCACGCGCGGTTTGCAATGCACCGTAGTGGCCAAAGTTGAGTTTTTTAATCCCGGCGGCTCCGTCAAAGACCGCATTGGCGTGAACATTATTAATGCCGCCGAGCGCGAGGGCCGCTTGAAGCCGGGCGGCACGGTAGTGGAATCCACCTCGGGCAACACGGGTGTGGGTCTGGCGATGGTCTGCGCCATCCGGGGATACAAATCGGTCTTCGTCATGCCGGACAAAATGAGTCAAGAGAAAATACGTCTTTTGCGGGCATTTGGTTCCAAAGTTATCATAACGCCCACAGCAGTGGATAACAACGACCCGCGCAGTTACACCATGACGGCTAAGCGCATCGTGGCCGAAACGCCCAACAGCATCCTCGCCAACCAATACCATAATCCAGAAAACCCCCGAAGCCACTACCTTACTACCGGCCCGGAAATTTGGGAACAAACAGCCGGGCAGGTAACCGATGTGGTGATTGGGATGGGCACCGGCGGCACCATCAGCGGCGTGGGTAAATATCTCAAAGAGAAGAATCCCAAAATCAAAATCATCGGCGTGGATCCATACGGCTCAATATTGTATGAAACGCACAAACTGGGCCATATGCCGCCAGACCCCAAACCGCGCACCTACAAAATGGAAGGCATTGGCGAAGATTTTCTACCGCAGGCTCTGGATTTCTCGGTGATTGATGAAGTGATTCAAGTAGGCGATAAGGAAACCTTTCTCACAGCCCGCCGCCTGGTGCGCGAAGAAGGCATCTTTGCGGGCGGCTCCTGCGGCGCGGCCGTGGCCGGCGCCCTGCGCTATTGCCGCTACCTCGGCCCAGAGCGGCTGGTGGTGGTGATTCTGCCAGATAGTGGTTCACGCTATCTCACTAAGATGTTTGACGATGACTGGATGCGCGAGAACGGTTTCCTCGAAAGCGCGTGGACCTCGGCCACAGTGGCGGATGTGCTGGCCACCAAGAAATTACGCGACGTGATTACGGTGCGGGCCAACGAAAGCGTCAATGCGGTAGTGGCCAAGATGAAGGAACACGATATTTCGCAAATCCCGGTGGTCACCGAAACGGGCGAACTGATGGGTATGGCCTCCGAGTTAGAACTACTTAATCATTTGGTGCTGGACACGCACAAACATCAGGCGGATGAGCCGATTGTTGACCTGATGCGTTCAGATGTTGCAACTATTGGGCCAGAAGCGCCGCTGGAAAGCCTGATGAGCGTGTTTGTAAACCGCAACGCGGTGGTGGTGGTGGAAACCGGGCGCGTGGTTGGTATCCTCACCAAGATTGATATTTTGGATTATTTAGCCAGCCATTAGACCGTGAAACGTGAAGCGTGGTAGCCTCACGAGGCCCTATTTTACGTTTTACACCTTACGGGTTATGACGATTCTCCCCCACCTCCAAATCATCCCGCTTAAAGACATTATTGAGCATGAGTACAACGATGCCCAACGCACCGGGCCGCTGGTGGAGCGGTTGCAGGCAGAGGGCATTCTGAAAAACCCGCCGATTGTGGCCCGACTGGCGGAAACAGATGCGCGCTATGTGGTATTGGACGGCGCAAACCGCTCTACAGCTCTGCATCAGCTCAACTATGAGCATATTCTGGTGCAAGTAGTGCCCTATCACCCACCCCAGGTGACGTTGAGCACGTGGCATCACGCCATCACCGGCATGGATATTCACAAATTTATCACCGCGCTGGAACGAGCCGAGAGCTTTGAAACACACTCGGTGGATTTGCTGGATGCACGGGCAGGGTTGGCGCGGCGTGATTTTGTGGCCTACGTCAACCTAAGCAACGGCGCCGTGGCCGCCATCCGCGCTACCTCCAACTCCCTGCATGATAAAAACCACGCTTTGAATGAGTTGGTAGATACGTACAAATCCAACGGCAAACTTCAGCGGGTAACGGCAGAAACTTTGGCCGAAGCCCGCACACAACATCCGGAATTGATTGCGCTGGTTGTGTTCCCCAACTATGACCCGGCGGAAGTGCTAGCGTTAGCCCGCGATGGGGAACTCATGCCGCCCGGCCTAACGCGGCACCTGATTCAAGGCCGCGTCTTGCGCACCAACTACCCACTGAGTGAGCTACGCTCAGCTGAGCCGCTGGATGTTAAAAATGCCCGCCTGCAAGAATGGATACAGACCAAATTCGGCCAGCGGGAAATTCGCTTCTATGGCGAAGCCACCTTCTTGTTTGATGAATAATCAATTTGGACGCAGATTTTTCTCAAACGGCATTCTAAAATGCGCTCTGTAATTCTACTTATCTTTGCGCTGGCTTTAGCATTTGGCCTCACCGTAGCCAACCACGGGCGCGCGTGGGCGTGTAGTTGCGCCATCAGCACTTTAGAGGAAGAATTTGCCCGCTCCGCCGCTGTTTTTGCGGGCACGGTCACAGAAATCACCCTGTCGCCAGATGCGCCGATGATCAGTTCGGCAGACCCCGTGTGGGTGAAACTTGACGTTATACAAGCGTGGAAAGGCGCAGAGGCGGAAACCGTTGAGCTGTACACCGCGCGGATGAGTATAAGTTGTGGCTACCAAAATTTCAGAGTGGGCCAAGCTTTTCTGGTATTTGCCTATCAAGATAACAAAGGCGCTTTAGCAACCGGCCTTTGCAATCGAAACGATATTTATTCACCGTTCACTTACGATGTAAAACAACTAAACGCGCTTACATCTTCCATCCCCGCGCCAGCGACTGAGTCTTTGCCTACTACCGCACCGCCCATCGCTGGGAGCGTGGCTGTAATTTTGGCGCTTTCACTGGTTCTGCTTGCCCTACTCCAAAAACAAAAAAGTTAAAGTCATGCGGCCCAATTTTCTCCCCGCACCGATTAAGTTCGTTCTTGTTGTTCTGCTCTTCGCCGGCCTTGCGTGCCAATCCGTCACCAATCGCATCACGCCTACGGTGGGGCCGGTGTGTTGCGCGCCGCCCACTGAAGAGATGGATTGTTGCGCGCCGCAACCCACCTTCCCGCCGGAGGTGCTCATCCCCGGCCAAACGCGCACCAACCCATTTCCGCGCGCCGGCGAACACGCCCTGCCCAACTGGCGGGTAGAAATCCTTGAAGTTGTACGCGGCGCGGAGGCCTGGGAGATGATGCAGGCGGCTAATCGGTTCAACGATGCGCCGTATGAAGGCGTTGAATATTTATTGGTGAAGCTCCGTGTGACCAGCACGCATGATGATGCTGATGAGCACGAAATCTACGTCACGGATTTTCAGGTGACGGGCGAGGCGCGGCTTTCCTACTTCGGCTCCGGCCAAGTGCCGCCGAAGCCGATTTTAGATTACAAAATACGTTCCGGCGAAACAGTGGAGGGCTGGGCCAGTTATTTCATCACACAAGGTGAGGGCAATTTGTTATTGATGTTTAGCCACATTGACGAAAGCGACCCCGCCAATATCCGCTTTATTGAAATTGATGAGGGCGCACGCGTGGAAACGGACGCGGCGTTAGCAGACATTGCGCCGAACCGCTTGGGGGTGGATGAGAATGAACCGGCCAAAGTCGGTCAGACGCTTATCACCGAAGATTGGGAAGTAACAGTGCTGGAATTTGAGCGCGGCGTAGATGCTCAAGCCCGCCTGAGTGAAATCAGTGAGTTCAACCCCACGCCCGAGCCTAACCTTGAGTTCGTTTTAGTAAAAGTCCGCGTCCGTTACATTGGCCAAACGCCAGGTCATCGTCTGGATGGCTCATCGTTTGCAACGCTTAGCGGCGGCGAAAAAATAGATGCGCCGTATGTAACCCCGCCGAAACCAGCCTTGAATGCTCGTTTTTTCCCCGGCGGCGAGAGCGCAGGCTGGGTGGCAATGCAGGCGCGCCGCAACCAACCCGTGACGTTGGTATTTGAACCGTGGCTCGATTTCAACGGTGAAAATCTGCGTTATATTGTGTTAGAGTGATGTCACTTTTGCATTGAATTACACGCATAAACCCTCGTGGGCCTAAAATCCATGAAGACTGAAAACAAACTGGAGATGCCTGGGTGATTAAGGACTTAAGAAATGCAAACGCCCTGCTCACGGGCGGCTCACAAGGTTTGGGCGCGCTAATGGCCCGCGCTCTGGCTCAAGCGGGCGTCAATCTGGTCCTCACCGCTCGTTCCGCCGATAAGCTGCAAGCGGTGGCAGATGAAGCCAAACGGTTTGGCGTGAAAGCGGTGACCATTCCTTGTGATGTAACCCTTGCTACTGACCGTGAGCGTTTAGTGCGCGAAGCCGAGGCCGCGCTTGGGCCGTTGGATATTTTGATTAACAATGCAGGCGCAGAGTTAGTGGGCAATTTTCTGAGTAAAACGCCGGCCGAATTGGAGCAAATGATAACCACCAACCTCACCGCGCCCATTCTGCTCACGCGGGCCATAATTCCCAACATGGTAGCGCGGCGGCGCGGGCACGTTGTCAATCTCGCGTCCCTGGCGGGCAAAATGGGGTTGCCGTTCAACGCCACCTACGGCGGCACCAAGGCCGCGCTTTTGGCCTGGAGTAGCGCCCTACGGCTTGAGTTGGAAGGCTCTGGCGTGAGCGTTTCCGTGGTGACGCCGGGCTATGTTTCTAAGATGGGGATGTTCTCCCGTCATAATTCCAAAGCGCCCGCCTTGCTCGGCGAGAGCAAACCAGAAGATGTGGCGCGCGGCGTACTACGGGCGCTCACCACTGGCGCGCCGGAAGTCATCGTCAACCCACGTCCGTTCTGGCCTATGCACGCCGCTTACGTCCTCGCGCCTGAACTGATGGTTAAATCCATGCACAGCTTAGGCATTATCAAATTCCTCAAGCGCACCTATGATAAACATTAAGCCAATTGCACAATCAGGTGATTGAGCCGTTGTTGGCGTTTCATCCGCTACCGTTTGAATGAAAAAAATTTACCTCGAAGACATCCCACTGAACGAAGCGTGGGCGCGCTTGCAAACAGCGTTGGAGGCCGTTGGCCGCTGGGGGCCGCTGGAAGCTGAAACCATCCGGCTTGACCAAGCCTTGGGCCGTGTAACGGCCGAGCCAATCTTCGCCAAACTCTCCGCCCCGCACTACCACTCCGCCGCCATGGATGGCTACGCCGTGCGCGCCGCCGATACGGCGGCCGCCAGCGATAACGCGCCCGTTCACCTTCAGTTGGGCGCTCAAGCGAAGTATGTGGATACGGGCGACCCGATGCCGAATTGGGCGGATGCAGTGGCGCCGATTGAAAATGTGCAGGTGATAGACGCCGGACGGCCAACAACGGACGACCGTCAACCATCGTCAACAGTCAGTCGTCCATCATCTATTGAAATCCGCGCCAGCCTCGTTCCGCGCCAGCACGTGCGGCTGATGGGGGAAGATATGGTAGCCAGCGAATTGGTGCTCCCGGCCAATCACACGCTGAGGCCGGTGGATATTGGCGCGCTCGCCGGTTGCGGCCACATCACCGTCAACGTGTATCGTCAGCCGCGCGTGGCCGTCATCCCTACCGGCACGGAACTGGTGGATGTGGGCAGTGAGTTGAAGGCGGGCGATATTATTGAATACAACTCCTTAGTGTTAGCCGCGCAAGTTCAGCAGTGGGGCGGCCTCGCCACGCGCTTTCCCATTCAGCCGGATAATTTTGAACAGATCAAGGCCACCGTAGCCCAAGCCGCCGCCACGCATGATCTGGTTTTGCTCAACGCCGGCTCTTCCGCCGGCTCCGAAGATTTCTCCGCGCAAGTGGTGGAAAGCTTAGGCGCGCTCTTGGTGCATGGCATTGCGGTTAGGCCGGGCCACCCCGTCATTATTGGGATGATAAAGGGGCGAGCGAACACTGACGGTGAAGAGCAGACGGCCATCCCTATTATCGGCGTTCCGGGTTACCCCGTTTCTGCCGCGCTTACGGGCGAGATTTTTGTGGAGCCGTTATTGGCCAGATGGCGCGCGCAATCTGCGCCGCAAATGCCCACCCTCACCGCCACGCTCACGCGCAAAATCCTTTCACCGATGGGCGATGATGAGTATGTGCGCGTGACGGTGGGCCAAGTGGGCGAGCGCGTGGTGGCCACACCGCTTTCGCGCGGCGCGGGCGTGATTACGTCTCTGGTGCGGGCGGATGGCATCCTGAAAATCCCGCGCCTGAGCGAAGGCCTGAACGCGGGCGAGACCGTGACAGTGCACCTGTATCGCTCGCCCGAAGTTATTGCGCGCACCATTGTTCACATCGGCTCGCATGACTTAACTCTAGATTTGTTGGCGCAGTTTTTGGCCGAGCGCGGCAGTGGTTTGTCATCGGCCAATGTGGGAAGCCAGGGCGGCTTGGTGGCTCTGCGGCGCGGCGAAGCCCACTTGGCCGGAAGCCATTTGCTAGACCCGGAAACGGGCGAGTACAACGTGCGCGATGTGCGCCGCTATTTGCCAGATACGCCGGTGGCCCTCGTCACGCTGGTGGGGCGTGAGCAAGGCCTGATGGTGCCGCGCGGCAATCCCAAACGCATCCACACCTTAGCGGATTTGTACCGTGAAGATGTGCGTTTTGTGAACCGGCAACGCGGCGCGGGCACGCGCGTTTTGCTGGATTATGAAATCAGCAAGTTGGCGTTCAAAACGCGCGGCATCAACGGCTATGACTTTGAAGAGTACACGCACTTGGCCGTAGCCGCCGCGGTGGCCTCCGGCGCGGCAGATTGTGGCTTAGGCATCGCCGCCGCCGCCCGCGCCCTGAATTTAGATTTTGTGCCGCTCTTCAAAGAACGCTATGACTTGGTGATTCCGCGTGAACACCATGAAAGCGCCCTGCTCCGTCCCCTGCTGGATATTTTGCAAGAGGCCCGCTTCCGCGCCGAGGTGGCGAAACTGCCGGGTTATGATGTACGGCACATGGGGGAAGTGGTGAGGATGTAGAAAGTGGAAAATAGAAAGTAAACAGTAAAACTTTGCGTTTTTTCCGGCTTCGCGGTTAACTTTTCCGCTCAATCAAAAATGACTCTCATCTTAGAAAACGAACACTTCAAAGTAGAAATTGCCCCACAGCATGGCGCAAGCATCATTAACTGTTTTGCCAAGCTAAGTGAGCAGTGGGTTCCCATCATGCGGCACACGCCGTTGGAGGCGGCGCAGGCGGGCAATGTGAGCAAGATGGCGAGTTTCACGCTTGCGCCCTACTCCAACCGTTTGCTCAACGCGCGCTTTAGCTTCAACGGACGCGAATATCAACTCCAGCCCAACACGCCGGAGGGGCATGTGCAACACGGCGATGTGCGCCGCCGCCCGTGGCAATTAGTGGGAGCTTCCGCCGCTAGCGCCACGCTGAACTTTGATAGCCGCCAGTTTGGCGATTTCAATTTCCCGTTTCCGTTCACCGCGCAGATTCAGTACACACTGGAAGGCGCAACTTTCCGCACGCATTTTCAGATGCAAAACGTGGGCGCGGAGGCCATGCCCGCCGGTTTTGGCTTTCATCCCTATTTTCCCCGCACACTGAACGCGGCGGATGAGGCGGTGGAAATTCAGGCGCAAGTGACGGGCATTTATCCGGAGTTGATTCCAACTTCTGCCGCCGTGCCTGTGCCGCCGGAGATTGATTTTCCAGAATTGCGCCCATTGGGAAATATCGTGATGAATGATTGCCGCACGGGTTGGGATGGCCGCGCCTCCATCCGCTGGCCGCGGGCTGGCGTAACGCTTACGCTGGAGGCCACAGAGCCATTGCGCCACTTAGTTTTGTATTCACCGGAGGGCGAAGATTTTTTTGCGGTGGAGCCAGTAAGCAACGCCACTAACGGTTTCAACCTACTTGCTAGCGGTGTGCCCGGGCATGGGGCGGTGATTTTGCAACCGGGCGAATTGCTTCAAGGGGAATTTAGTCTTTCAGTTTCAGCCATAGGGTGAAACGTGACGCGTGAAACGTACTGACTTCGTCACGCTTCACGTTTTACGTTTCACAAATTACGCTCCCTTATGCTTCAATCTATCAACTGGCAACGCACACTCCCCGTTCTCATCTCTATAGGCATTATTTTGGCCGTAGCTTTCCTGCGAGACCGTTCGCGGACGCTGGCGGCGATTTTGGCGGTGATGCCCATCAACATCCCGTTGGCGCTGTGGGTGATTGCCAGCGGCGCAGATGGTGACCCGCAAGTCATTGGCAACACCATCCGCGCGATGTTTATTGGCCTAATACCGGGCTTTGTGTGGTTGGGCGTAGTGCTTTTATTAGTGCGAGCCGGCTGGATGATATTGCCTGCGATTGGGTTGGGTTATGCCATATGGGCGGTGCTGATTGCCGGGCTGTTTTGGTTGGGGGTTTTGTCAATTCCACAATAAAAATGTGCAACTGAAATGCAAACTCAAAAGCTATTGCATTTTTCATTCTCCATTTTTCATTGTAAACGCCTCTTCGTTTATAAATTTTGTTTCAACCATTCAATTCCCGGCTTGGCGAGGTGTGGGGCGTAGGGTTGCGCGGCTTCGTGGTCCGTGCCAATCAACGGCACTACGGTGAGCGGCGAGGTGATGCGTCTCGCAATCTCGTAGCAGGCTGTAAAATCACAAATATGATCTTGGGTGCCATGCACCAATAACACTGGGCATTGAATTTTATGAAGCGCATCGTACAACGCAAACGCATTGGCCTTGGTTTGGATTTCTTCCGGCGTTTGCGCGCCCACCACCCATGCAAAACTGGTGCGGATGCCATACACCGCTTTCATTATTCCGGTGCCAATATCAAACGGCGAAGCATAAGCCACACACGCTTTGATTCGGGTGCTGGCGGCGGCGGTGCGTAACGCAAAAAACGCGCCAAGACTGCCGCCCAAAACCCCCAACCGCTCTGCATCAATGGCGGGGTGCGCGGCCAACACTTCGAGCGCGGCCAAACACACCTGTTCATCGTTGGGCAAAATTCGCGGGCCATCAAAATTCTCGCCGTGGGCGGGCATATCAATACAAAATGTAGCGTAGCCCGCCGCGCGGAAAGGGGCCACCGTCACATCATAATCATCTTTATCGCCCGCCAATGTGTGAATAACCAGCAAGGCGGGCGCGCGGCCCGTGGTTAACTTGGGAAAGTGAAGTAAACCCGAGGTGACGCCGCCGGCATGCCGCACTTCCAACTGTTCCACGTGCTCATTGTTCAACTCACGCAGACGAGCATACAAACGGCGTTGCACGGGTAAAATGCGGCGGCGCTCTGGTAAAGGAGTATAAATGTAATAGCCATCACCACTGTAAGCCAAATTCAACATGGTGAGCACGGTGCGCAGGGCGGCAATCGCCGCGCCGCGGTCACCACGTAACCAAGCGGCCTCCATTGCTTTTAGGTGCGGAGAGGCCATATCCTCCCAAACGGGCCGCCACATGCGCAAAGATTTCATGCGGCGAGCCACCACGGCTGATAAATCCGGGTCTAGCCCCAAATTTGCGAGGATATTTTTGGTTTGCGCGGTATCAAGGAAGACAAAGCCCAAGCCAGCCCGAATGGCCGCTTCGGCAATCGGTTTGGGCGGCCCGCTCACCATTGCCCCAACTTGCGTGGTCACCGGCTCTTTGATGTTGAGTGAACGCAGGAAAGCTTCAAAAGTGGTGGTGTCCAGCATACAGGGTATGGATTTTAGAATGCAAATCTGAGATTTGAAATTTGCCTTCTCGCATCAATAACGCGGCACGGTTGGGTCCACTTCCAACGACCAAGCTTCAATACCACCGCGCAGATTAATCACCTTTTGGAAGCCCTGCGCTTGGAGATACGCCGCTACCCGCAGACTACGCATCCCGGTATGGCAATAGAAAACGTATTCGGCGGTTTTCTCCAGTTCATCCAGCCAAGTTTCGGCTTGGCTCATCGGTTTTAGCACCGCGCCGGGGAGGCGGGCGATGTGCCACTCCATCGGCTCGCGCACATCAATCAGTTGCGGGGGATTTTCGCCCTTTAGCCTCTCGGCTAGTTGTTTAGCAGAAATCTCGGGAACCATAACATCTCACGTAATCGGAACCGGGGTTATCAGTAGCACAAATATGATCAACGCCAAAACTGCCAATGCGCGGCGGCGCGGGCCTAACTCGGTGATTTGATCCAGCGGCTCAGCGTGTGTGCGGCCTAGGAAGAAGACAATAGCCGCCCACACCAACCAGCCCGGCCAAAAGAAGCCGAGCAACACTAACGCGCCCGTGATGATGGGCACCAAGCGGAGCGCGCGGCGGCCAATCAGCACATACAGTGCATGGCCGCCATCTAGCTGTCCAGCCGGAATCAAGTTCAAACCCGTTACGAGCAAACCACCCCACCCGGCCCAGGCCACTTGGTTGAGGAAAACATCTGTGCCGCCATTAGGCGGAAATATACCCGAAAGATAAAACCACAATGTTTGTAGCCACGCCGGCCAATCACCGCCCGTCGGCTCCGGTAGTAGCCGGCCAAACAGCAAGAACTTAATCAACACATACAAAATTGAGTTGCCTTCAAAGCCTGTGGTTTGCCCAACAGGGACGGCGTTCACTTCAGAAGTAGCCAAGCCGTAAATTAAAAGCGGCACAGCCACAATAAAGCCCGCTAGCGGCCCCGCCACACCCACATCCAACAAAGCGCGTTTGTTCACGGGCGGGGATTTGAGTTGAATAACCGCGCCCATGGTACCCAGCGCCCCAAACGGAAACGGGATGAAATATGGCAGGGTAACGTGCATTTTGTGATAACGCGCCGCAAAGTAATGGCCAAACTCGTGCGCCAGCAAAATGGCCAGAATACTTAGCGCAAATGGCCAGCCATTAAACATTTGGGAAGCGCCTATTTGTAGGAACGCGCCAAAGGCTTGCAGGTTTTCCCAAAAACCTTCCGGCGCACGTTGCAAAATTTCCGGGAAGGGGCCTTCGTAGCCATACAAGCCGCCAAAAAATAAGGTGCTCGCCACTGTCAGCAAAAACATCACTCCGTTCACCCACGGGTTAGAGGGCGGCGGGTCAATGACGCCGCGCAGGGCAATCAGGAGGTGCGCGCCGGCTTGATCTTTGCGGAAGAGAGGCGTGTAACCCAGTAAACGGAAGCGTTCCAACACAAAATGAAAAGCTTCAACGGAGTCTCGCGTAAGCTGGCCGCGATAGCGCACGGCGTATTCATCTGTAGCGCCAAAGGTGGTGTCATCCACCCGCATCACCTGCTCGGCAATGGGGCGTAGTTCAGCCACATCGGCTTGAGTTATTTTTTTGAGAGGAAACATTAGGTTGCCATTACTCGCTTTTGCGGGGATGCATGGGAGTCGAACCCACCCACCGCTTCTGAGAAGCGGCACACCGGTTTTGAAGACCGAGGCCACCACCGGATGACATCCATCCCCATGCGCGATTGTACCAAAGCCAAAACGCCGGAATCATAGGAATGTTCAACCATGGTCATTCGATCACCCATTCGTTGCCCAAATTTTCATCAACCCAACGGTAACTTTCCTGTAACCAGTCGGAAACCTTTTGGTGAACGGCTTCGTCTACGCTGGCGACTAGAATTCAGGACAATTATGAACACTCGTCACCTGCTCCTTCACATTGCGCTATTTACGTTAGTGGTGGTTGCCTGTAGTACGCCCCCACCCACACCCCAAGTCATTGTAGTAGCGCGCACCGCCGAGCCAACGTGGACATTGCCATTTGACCCGGAAGCGCCCATCACCCCTCAGGTATTAACCACACCGCTCTCGCCTGAGCCAACAGCCACGCCCGCCGAGCCGGGCACCCCTACGCCCACGGCCCGCCCAGGGATTGACCCCACCCTCGGCGCGGCCACGCCGAACCCCTTTGTGGAGTTATCTACACCCATCCCAGAGCCAATGCCCCAACTATTTCTGGATAAAGAAGTGAGAAATATCTTGCTATTGGGGCGCGATACAGCCAAAGACTCGGCCAGTTATCGCACGGATGTGATGATTGTGGTTTCGGTGCACAAAACCAACCACACGGTAACCTTGTTAACTTTACCGCGCGATTTATTTGTGTACATCCCCGGCTGGACTATGAATCGACTGAATACAGCGGCGGCCTATGGAGATTCCATTAATTATCCAGGCGGGGGCGTGGCGTTGTTGGAGCAAACGATTTTATACAACTTGGGCATCCCCATTCACGGCTGGGCGCGGATTGATTTCAGCGGCTTCAAGCAAGTGGTGGACATTTTGGGCGGCGTGCAAGTGCCCGTGAGTTGCGCTATGCAAGATTGGCGGCTAAAAGACCCGTACAACGTTGATCAGGATGTGCAGGACGCGGACAACTGGCATTTATACACGGTAGAAACCGGTTTACAGCAAATGGATGGCGATTTAGCGTTGTGGTACGCTCGTTCGCGCAAGCGCAGTAGCGATTTTGACCGCTCACGCCGCCAGCATCAGGTGTTGCGCGCCATGCTGGATAAAGCCCTGCAACTCAACATGCTCCCCAAGGCGCCGGAGCTGTATCAGCAAGCCATCCAGATTGTGGATACCGATTTGACAATTGGCGATGTTCTGCAATTTATCCCCATGCTGGCGAACATTGAAAACGCCCGCATTAAGAGCCGCTTTATTGGCCGTGACCAGGTGTTCAGCTGGACAACGCCGCAGGGTGCGGCGGTGCTTTTGCCAGACCGCGAGGCGGTGAAGCGCGTGGTGGCGGAAGCCTTTGAGCCGCCGGCAGAAAATGTATTGGCGCGCAGTGGCCCGGCAGTGGAAATCTGGAACGGAAGCAACAACGCCAGTTGGGCCGCGCTTGCCATGGATAACGCCGAATGGGCCGGGATCTCTGCGGTTATTGGCGCGGTAGACCGAACTGATTATGCCGTTACCACCTTGTATGATTTCACGACCACGCCCAAGGGTTCTATTCGGAGCGAGCTTCAGCGCGTGTTCAATATCAGTGACGCCAACGTGGTGGTTGCGCCGGATGAGAACGCACCCTACCCCTACCGCGTGGTGCTGGGGGCGGATTATCAATCCTGCGTGAAACCGCAGACCATTATCCGCGCTACGCAAACACCAGAGCCGGGCAACACTACCGCCGTACCCGTGTTCAACGAGGCAGAGATTGTGCACTCGGCCCGGATTATTGAAGTGCCACCTAAGCTGGATGGTGATTTGGCGGAGTGGACAGCGTTGGTGTATCCCCTGAATTCGGTCAGCTTTGGCCCGCAAAATCGCGTCAGCGCCGCAGATCTTTCCGGCTCCTGGAGCACGGCGTGGGATGATCAGTATCTATATATTGCCGCAAAGGTAAAAGACGAGACGCTGGTGCAGTTGGCCAAAGAGCAAGATTTGTTCAAAGGCGATGGCCTTGAAATCTGGCTCACGACTGAGGTGACCAATCGCGGCGAGCAACTCACGGAGCGTGATTTTCAATTTGGTTTGACGGCGGGCAATGGCTTGGCCGCGCCGGAGGCCTTCTTGTGGCTCCCCAATCAGTTCAAAGGTCGGGTGCTAGATGCCATCATCGCCGCGCGGCCGGTTGAGGGCGGTTACGGCATTGAAGCCGCTGTGCCGTGGTCGGTTTTCCGTCTCACGCCGGGCGCAGGCCAAAGCTTTGGCTTTACGCTGGCTTTGAATGATGATGACACCACGACCAGCGCCGAGCAAGAAACACAGGTGACAAGCACCCAAGATGCCAAATTAAATCTGCCGCGCACTTGGGGTGTACTGGTGCTAGATCCGTAAGATGCAGTGAACGGTGAACCGTACATTGTGAGCAGTGAAGAATAACCAATCAAAAAGTAGCGCAAGCCAAAACCTGCGCTACTTTTTTGTTCACTGTTCACTCCCCAACTAATCACTGCCCTAGTTCTTCAACCCCAGCCCCGCGCCGCAGTAATCGGTGCGTTCCTTGAATTGATTGAGAATGCCATCCGCGCGCGAGGCCATGCCAATACCAATTTGGCTGTGCGCACTCACTTCTTGCCGCAAGGCCCCGGGCGCGCCTTCGGCCAACGGGTTGCCAAACGCATCCGTAAAGTACATGGTGGGGCCGTTGGCGTTGTACCAATACGGCGCCGTGTGATAGTTCTCACGGTCACAGCCATGGAAGCCGCCCATAAACGGCGCTTCGTTCAAACGGCTGGCAAAAGCGTCGGTGGTGTAAATCAACCGCGTCTTATCCGCCGGGTCCATGGTGGTGATGGTATCAAACACCGCCATCGTCACAAACGCTCTGAGCGCCTCTTGCCCATTCGGCTTGCGGATCAGCAAATCACCCGACCAGATTTCATACGGCGAGGTCACTTCACAGCCGGTGCCGGGTAAAGTCATCACTGTGCGGCCAATATCATTACTAAAGTTGTTGTCATTGTTATTCCGATCGCGCTCACAGATGGAGCCTACGCCGTGCGTATCAAACAGCCCTTGCACGTGGATGTACTGCCCCGTGGGCATAACAATATCCACAATGGCCGAGTGGTGGGGCATGGTGTAGCGTAGAACACCGCCTGTGCCCATATGGAACACCACGCGCGCCGAGCCAAGCATGACGCGACCTTCATCATTCACTTCACCGCGATTGGCGACCGCAATCTTGAAGCCCTGATGCGCTTCCTCGGGGTGGCCGGCCGTGTAGCCAATATAACCAAACGGCGGCAGAACGGGGTTGGCCAGTGAAGTGGTGGGGTCGTCACCGTGCTCGTGCGCAAAGCGGCACTTGGCGCCACCCGGGTTATTGGCGTCTATCGGCACTTCTTGTGGATGCCAAGTTCGGTACGTGCGGCCATCCGGGCCAGTAGTCACATAACGGTCATGCACCTCGGCCGGGCATGTGCCCAGAATATCTGCCGCCACCGGGGATAAACCTCCACCACTGCCGCCACCGGGCGTTGGCGTCTCAGTTGGGTGATGATGATGTTCAGTTGGCGTTACCGTCGGCGGCACACTGGTTAAGGTCGGCGTGGCCGTGGGCGGCACATTAGTCTTGGTGGGGGCCATCGTAGCCGGGGCGCTCGTGCTGGTACTAGTCCGGGTGGCGGTGGCCGCAACCACGGTTCGGGTGGGAGAGGCAGTGCGGGTAACGGTGGCTGGCACTGCCGTCCGAGTCGGTGAAGCCGTACGCGAGGGCGTTCGGGTGGGCGTACGGCTCGGCTTCACAATTGGGCAAACCAATAAAACCGATTTGCCATCAGTGGCCGTTTTGATTTGCAATTTCGATTCACACACCACCGTCAATGCAGAATTTGGTTGCATTCTGATGGTCTGTGAACTCGATTGCTGAGGGCGAGAGGCTTCAGCGTTTGCTAAAGCATTGGGTATCGCCCAAGACAGGGCCAACGTGGTGACCACTGCCACAAAAACAATAAAGGGTTTTGAAACTCGCATAATCTGCCTCCTCAGGTAGAACATGAGAGCAAGATAGCGGTTTCAACAGGCCCGCTCCACAAAGGCAGGGTGAACGTTCAGTGAAACTCTTTTATTTCCTTAAGCCAGATATGAGAAACCATAAGTGAAACAACCAAGCTCCAACATCCGGCGTAATATCGGCGTTAGAGCCAACATAAGTCCTTTAAGCGCGGATTAAGACGCCATCAATGGGCTGACTCGGTGGGAACAAAAAAGCCCTCGCGAAAACTTGGCGAGGGCTTAGCTCATCAACTGTTCATCATCTCTGGCGCTATTGAAGGAAAAAGCTCAAGACAAAAAGGCACATGCCGGCCAAGCCACACATCACCAATAAGCCGATAAGCACCAACCCGACAATCTGAGCAATTCGGCGCGAGTCAGTGGAAGGGGTATTCATCCAACACACTGTTTGAGAGGTTAGGCGGACACCAGCTGTTTAGCGAGACGGATGATTTCTTCATAGTTAGGTTGTTCACCTAGGGTGGGCATGTAAGCCACATAGTGCAGTTTATCATCCTTGCCCACCACAAACACCGCCCGGCGATGCCAGCGACGCTCTTTCATCTGTGTGGCGTATTTCACGCCAAAGTTCAAATCCATGTGGTCGCTCACCGTAATCACGCGCTCTAGCCCTTCTGCCGCGCACCAATTTTTCTGCGTGGGGGGCAAATCACTGCTGATGGTGATGATGCGGATATCCTCACCCAAGCTGGCGGCTTCTTCGTTGAAGCGCCGTGTTTCTGCTTGGCAGGTATTGGTGCTAAGCGAGGGCACAGCGGCCAGAATCCGCACCTTGCCGGCCGTCTCTTTCAACACATCCACTTCTTCCCAAGAATTGCGCCCGGCCCACACCCCCACTTGCGCCTTAAAGGCTGGCGCCTTCTGGCCCACTTTCACATCCGCGCCAATGATGGTGGCAGGCTTTCCAGCCAGCTCCATTACACCTTTGCGCTCTACGGGCTTTTTAGCCGCCGGTTTGCGCGCGGCCGGCTTCGTCGTTTTCTTCACGGGTTTCTTCGTTGCTTTTGGGGTTGCCATATCACAAGGGACTCCTATAAAGATTAGGCGAATCATATCACTGATAACTCATGCGCCACCAAATCGGCATAAGTCTCGCGGCGGCGGATGAGGCGCGCTTCCCCGCCGTCCACAATCACTTCGGCGGGGCGAGGATGCGCATTGTAATTGGAAGCCATACTCATGCCATAAGCTCCCACATCTCCCACCGCTAATAAATCGCCCGGCTTTAATTCGGGCAAGTAGCGGCCACGGGCTAACACATCCGCCGCTTCACAAATGGGGCCAACCACCTCGCAACCGGCTTCCAGAGAGGGCGCTAGGTTTAGCGGCAGGAGGTTGTGGAAGCTTTCATACAACGCTGGCCGTAGCAAATGATGCATGCCCGTATCCACCACTATCACGCGCTGACCGTTCATCTGCTTAATGCTCTGAACTTGCGTGATGAGTACAGCGCTGTTAGCCACCAAGTAACGGCCCGGCTCGAGGTGAAAATGTAAGCGGCCCAAGTAAGGCTTAAGCCGCTCAACCATCGGGGCCGCAAAATCCTCGATGGAAATTGATGGGTGTGAAAGCTGGTAAGACGCCGGAAACCCTCCACCCAAATCCAGGGTGATGAGCTTGGGGAAATCCCGTATCACACTCAACGCCACATCAACGGCACGCAAAGTAGGCTGAACGCTTGCTAGCTGTGAACCAATGTGAATGTGTAAGCCGGAAATATTCAGCGCCGGAAACTCCGCCGCGCGCCGTAAAAGGGCGCGGGCTTCCTCCACAGGCAAGCCAAATTTACTGCGCGCCCCACCTGTGCGGATATGATGGTGCGTATCCGGCTCCACCGCCGGATTAAGCCGAAGCGCCACCGTGGCCGTTTGCCCACGCGCGGCGGCCAGCTCGTTCAGCCGCGCCAACTCATCCGCCGACTCAACATTGAACCAGCCTACATTCGCTTCCAGAGCTTGCGCAAGTTCGGCCTGTGTTTTGCCCACACCGGCAAAGACAATCCGGCGTGGATTTGCGCCCGCCGCCAGCACACGGTACAACTCTCCACCAGAGACAATATCAAAGCCGGCGCCAGCCTCCCGCAACAGTTTGAGCAGGCTGAGGTTGCCGTTGGCTTTTACAGCGTAGTAAATGGTGGGGTTAAGTGGGGCGAAGGCCGCCGCCAACTGCCGGTATTGCGCGCGCACCGTATTGGCCGAATACACATACACGGGTGTGCCATACTCGGCGGCGAGGGTGGCCAGCACAACGCCCTCACAATGTAGTTGTTGGTTGAAATACGCAAACACGCAGAGACTTAGGTGGACGGTTTGCGCTCGCACACATGCTCGCAGTGCGCGGCCAGAGTCACCCGCAACGTATCTGCCTTAAAGCCCAAATCGCGCACGGTGGCGCTCAGCCCCGGCGTGGAGGCGCCAGCCACCTGATTAAGCTTGCCGCAATCTAAACAGAGGATTGACATTGCTCCGTCATCCACCGAATGCACTTGATAATGTTTCTCGCCGTTCATGCCGGGCACGGCGTCTAGCCAGCCCATCTCTACAAAGGTAGACAGGTTGCGATAAACCGTAGAAAGATTCATACCGGCGTGCTTAACTTTGCGATGCAAATCTTCGGCGGTGAGCGGCGCAGTGGCGGTTAAGAGCGCTTCTACCAAAGCGCGGCGAGGCCCCGTGAGCCGGTAACCTGAAGTGCGCAGATGATCCAAAATTTCGCTATTCGTCATGCCATCACCTCAACCCGCAAAATCTGAGCGATTTCCGTGCCAATCACATGTTCGTGTGCGTTGCGCCCAGTGCCGAGTTTAACCCGCATAGGGCCGTTGAAGGGCGCGCGGTTGATAAGTTGAATGGTTGCGCCCGGCACTAAGCCCAACTCGGCGCAATATCGCAAGCGTGGGCCATCATCTGTTTTCACCCGGCGCAAAATACCGCCCACGCCAATGGCCAAATCGGCCAGCGGCTGATCTTTAATGGGCGCAATTTTCCCATCCTTGGTGGGGATAGGGTCGCCATGTGGGCAATGGCTAGGAAAGCCACAGACCGCATCCATTCGGTCTTCAAAAGCCTCGGTAATCGTCAGTTGCAAGCCATGTGCTTGCTCGTGAACCTCATCCCACCCAAAGCCCATCACCTTAACCAAAAACACTTCCAGCAAACGGTGGCGGCGAATAGATTTGAGCGCCTCGCGCTCGCCGGTGTGAGTCAGCACAACGCCTTGATAAGGCTTGTGAGACAGCATCCCGGCCTCATCCAGTCGGCGTAACATCCGCACCACCGCCGATGGAGAGACCTCCAGTTTTTCTGCCACCGCCGAGGTCGTTGCGCCCTCCGGCGTGCTTTGCAACCGGTAAATCTCCCCCAGATATTCACGCATCACAGGACTAATTTGCAAATTTACCTCTGTTCATTTCTGAGTTGAGTTTTTTCTTATCCGATATTGGCGATGGTCAAAATCATTTTTTTACCCATCAGTTGACTTTCAGCTTTATTTTGCATGATACTCGATTTGCAAATCACTTGCAATAACATTTTCGTAAGAGTTTGTGAGGATCAAAATTAAGGCATGTGTGACTATGAAACTATTCTCGCTGAGCAATCAGCGACGCGTTATATCAGTCAATGTGAACATGGCACAGTCCATCTCTTGTGGGATGGGCTTGGCCTGCACCTCAATCAAGAACGCTTTTTCCAGATGGCCGCCGCCATTGAGAATGCCGTGAGTGAAATGAAGCAACTTGTGCCGCAAAACGGCGCCGGCCTTTTCCGCCTGCAAGTCAACCACATTTTTTTAGGCATTCCGCGCCAACAATTTACCCAGCTTTGGGAATTGGTGAAACAGGCCTTACCCAACGTTGATTTATTTGCCGGAATAGAAGATGAAAATTCGGGCCGCAGTCTTGGCCGCCTACACATCCGGCCTGCCCGCATCTGCCCCAACTAAAACCGGATGCGCGTAATTAAGCCTTTTTACGAGACCGACTCCGGCCTCACCGATCAACTTGGTAACACAACCTCCCCAGATTCTTAACCCATCATCGAAGGAAACGCCTAAATGAATTACACCGGCCCCAAAGTTCGTTTATCACGGCAGTTGGGCATCGCCCTAACGCCCAAAGCCGCCAAAATCATGGAGAAGCGCAAAAATCCCCCCGGCCAACACGGGCCGGAGAAGGCATATCGCGCCGGTCGCATCTCAGATTACAAGCGTCAGTTAACAGAGAAGCAAAAACTGCGCGCCCAATACAACATCCACGAACGGCAGATGCGAAATTACTACCGTCAGGCGATTAAGTCCACGGGCAACACCGGGGAAGCGCTAGTGCAGTTGCTGGAGACGCGGCTGGATGCCGTTGTTCTGCGAGCGGGCTTTGCACGCACCATCTATGCCGCGCGTCAGTTTGTTACCCACGGTCACTTTACGGTTAATGGGCGCAAAATCGGCCTACCCGGTTTCCGCTTATTTCCCGGCGATGTGGTAGCGGTAAAAGCCGCCAGTCACACTATACCGGCCTTTGCCCAAGTCCGCGAAAATCGGAATACCCCTCCCGCCTACTTAGAAGTCAATGCTCAGTCATTAAGCGCCAAGCTACTTAAGTGGCCGGAACGCGCCGAAGCGCCCGTCATCTGCGAAGTGCAAGCAGTGATTGAGTTTTACTCACGCTAATTTCCATACTTTACTCAGACTTGAGGAGAGAAGAATGATAAGTCATATCAGTCGCCAAAGCTTGATGGTTCTAACAATTCTGACCGTAATCGCGTCGGCGTGCGCCGCCCCGGCAAGTGTTTCGCCGCAAGCCCCCACCCAACCATCAGCCACCGAAGCGGCAACCCGGGTTATTCAACATGCCCTTGGTGAAACCACCATCACCGGCACACCGCAACGCATAGTAGCGCTTGAGTGGACATACGTGGAAGATTTACTAGCCCTCGGCATTCAACCCGTTGGGGTGGCAGATATTGCGGGTTACAAGACATGGGTGAAAATCCCAGTGGAACTAGGGCCGCAAGCAGTGGATGTGGGTTTGCGCGGCGAGCCCAATTTAGAAACGCTGGTCAGCCTTAAACCGGATTTGATTATTGGGCTGGATTACAGCTTTGGCGCGGCCTACGAGCAAATTAGCGCGATTGCACCGGCCATTGCCTTTAATCCATATCCGGCAGATAAAACCGCTTCAACTTTTGAGGAAATGCGAACCACGCTGATGACCATTGCCCAAGTAACCGGCAAAATGGCAGAAGGCGAAGCGGCGCTGAAGCGTCTCGATGAAAAAATTGCCGCTGGCCGCGCCCAACTTGAGCAGGCCGGGTTGAGCAACGAAAATTTTATCCTCTCGCAGATCTATTTTTATGATGGCGCTACCTCAGCCCGCTTGTTTACCGATAACGGCATGGCGGCTGAGATTGTCAGCCAACTTGGACTACAAAACGGCTGGGAGGATGAGTGGCAACAATATGGGTTTACCACTGTAGGCGCCGAGACGCTCAGCGAACTAGACGAGGTGCACTTTTTCTATGTAGATAACGCAGAAGGGTCGGCGTTAGCACAAAGCAGTTTCAAAGAAGTGTGGGATAGCCTGAGCTTTGTAAAAGCCGGGCGCGCCTACCCGCTTGGCGGCGATACCTGGCTATTTGGCGGCCCGCTCTCGGCAGAGCGGCTGGTGGATCTAGTGGTGAGCGCCCTCACAAATTCAGCAGTTGAGGCCGCTTTCCCAGTGACGATTGAACACAAATACGGAAGCACCACCCTCACCGAAGCGCCGCAACGCATCGTGCTCGTCGGCCTCGTGGAACAGGATGCCTTGTTGGCGCTAGGCATCGTCCCTGTGGCCACGCGGGAATGGTACGGCGGACGGCCCGGCGCGATTTTTGAATGGGCAAAAGACAAATTAGGCGCCGCTCCTGTGCCGGAAGTGTTGAGTGGGAATGAGTTGAGTTTTGAACGCATTGCGGCCCTCAAGCCGGACATCATCATTGGCCTATACGCTGGACTGACCGAAGAGGAATACGCTACGCTCTCACAGATTGCGCCGACGGTGGCCCAACCCAAGGAGTATGTAGATTGGGGTATCCCTTGGCAGGAATTAACCCGCAAAATCGGTTTAATTGTGGGCAAGGCCGCCGAAGCTGAACAATTGGTGGCTGAGGTAGAGGCAAAGTTTGCTGAGGCTCGCGCCGCTTATCCTGAGTTTCAGGGCGCAACAGGCGTAGTGGCCTCCACCTGGGGTTACCCAGAAAGCTATTACCCATACTCATCCCAAGATGCACGCGGGCGCTTTATTACTGCCTTGGGATTTACTGTGCCGGCAACCATTGATGAACTGGCCGGTGATGGTTTTGGCGCATCAATTAGCCGGGAACGGCTGGATCTGGTGGATGTAGATATGTTGGTGTGGTTGGCTGAAGATGATGGATTTGATACGGATCCGTTATATCAAGTCTTGAATGTGGTCAAAGAAGGTCGGCATGTTTTTATTCCACCATCTGATCCGTTTTACGACGCCCTCAACTTCAGCACGGTGTTGAGCCTGCCATTTGCGATTGACGGCTTGGCGCCGCGCTTCGCCGCCGCTGTGGATGGCAATCCGGCAACGGTGACAAAATGAACGCCGCCGCCCGCTTACATCCGCTGGCGCAAACATTCCATCAGCTCGCGGCGGCAGGTGAAAATTTCAGCCCGTGGCTCCGCACGGAGGTAGATGCTGAACCGGGCTGGCTCTCCGCCGCCGCGTTGACGACTCATTCGGCGTCAATTACGGAACTGTTGGCGCGCACAGCCGCACACCACCCAACAACAGATAAGCAAGCGCCCGCCGCGCTGTGGTTCGGTCACTACGCTTTTCATGTCATGGCCGTGCCCATCGCCTGTTATTTAGCTTTCCAGCGCGTGCCCAATCTAGCGCTTGATAAAGTGTGGGCGCGCTTTGATGCAGAGGGCAATGTGGTTGCGCTCGCGTGGTATCCCCACACCTTTGCCGCCCTGCCCAGTGATGTGGACGCTCAACACCCCGATTGCGTTGTGTTGGCCTCGCGCGATGCTTTACGGGACAACTTGCGCGAACAAATCATCGGCCACCTCACGCCGATTGTAGAAACCCTAAGCGCCAGCTCTTCGTTGGGCGCGGCGGGGGCCTGGGCCTTAGCCGCTGATTATGCGGCTAGCGTCTTCACATGGCTCACGGGTCTGCTATTGGGCGATGAGGCATTAGGGGTATTGGAAGCTCGCGCTTTTTCTGCGCCGGCCTCGGCATTACACCGTCAACGCGGCTTTATCCTCATTGAGCATTGCGGTTTACGCCATCAACTCGTTGACCGGGTTTCGTGTTGCCGTTATTTCAAGGTTGAGGGTGGCAATTATTGTTCCAATTGCCCCCATCAGCCGCTTGAGAAACGCATTGCGCGCACTCAAGCCTGGATGGCCAAAGAAGCCGCACAGGTGAAAGTGGTATGACAATGTCATTCCGCATGGCTCGCACTACTACATATCGGCGCGCTTACTCAGGGTTACTGTTATGGACTGGCTTGTTGGTTGGGATATTGGGGGTAGGGCTGGTCGCTCTCCTCAGCATTGCCTTTGGTGCGGCAGATATTGATGCGCGCACCGTTTGGGAATCGGTGACCGCCTTCAACGCAGAAGACACACACCACCTTATCATCCACACCCTGCGCCTACCGCGCGCCCTGACGGCGATGCTGGTCGGCGCGGCGCTGGGCGTCACGGGCGGCATTATGCAAGCCCTTACGCGCAACCCATTGGCAGACCCCGGTTTACTAGGCATTGAAGCGGGCGCGGCGCTGGCCGTTGTGGCCGCCGTGTTTTTTCTGCGGATTGAGACGCTCACCACCTATGCGGTGTTTGCTTTTGTGGGCGGCGCGCTGACGGCGCTGGCCGTGTACGGCTTAGGCTCACTGGGGCGCGGCGGCCCAACGCCGTTTAAACTCACGATTGCCGGCGCGGCTATTTCGGCGTTGCTTTCCTCGCTCACCACAACTCTGCTCATGTTCAACCAGCGCGCGCTAGAAGAAGTGCGTTTCTGGCTGGCGGGTAGCGTGGCCGGACGGGATATGACTCTAGTGGCCCAAGCCACACCCTACCTCATCGTTGGCTTAGTGGTTGCGCTGTTACTCGGGCGGCAAATCACTACCCTCTCACTCGGGGATGATATTGCCCAGGGCTTAGGTCAAAACACCTTGTGGATTAAAACCGCTTGTGCGGCGGTGGTGGTGGTGTTGGCAGGCACAGCAGTCGCGCTGGCCGGGCCAATTGGCTTCGTCGGTCTCATCATCCCGCATATCGTGCGTTTCTTTGTGGGCGTAGATTATCGGTGGATACTGCCCTACGCGGCGCTCCTCGGCGCCATTTTCCTTTTGCTGGCAGACGTGGCAGGGCGGCTCATTCTGCGTCCGCTGGAATTGCCAGTAGGAATTATGACAGCCGCCATCGGTGGGCCGATTTTCATTTATCTCGTGCGTTGGAAGGTAAAGGCGAGTAGTCGGGCAATTGAATAGACTATTCATCACTTAACATGAGCCCTTGGTTTGTTCTTCGCTCCAAACAGCCGCCGTTCTCGCTCCGAATTGATCGGCGCGTACCGGGGATGGCCGCGCTATTTATACTCGCCACACTGACGGGCATGGTCATCAACATCGGCGTAGGTGAATATCCCATTGCGCCCTTAGATGTGATGAAAACGGTGCTCGGGCTTGAAACCGGCAACGCCGATCATGTATTTATCGTGATGACGTTGCGTTTGCCCCGCATGTTGGTAGCCTGGCTAGTAGGCATGGCGCTTGGTGTAGCCGGTAGCATTGTCCAAGGCCTCACCCGCAACCCATTGGCCTCACCGGACTTAACCGGTGTCACCGCCGGGGCTAGCCTCGCCGCTGTGACGTTGATTGTGGCATTCCCCCAAGTTCCCTTCACCTTTGTGCCAATGGCCGCCTTTATCGGCGGGGTGATGGTGGCGCTTCTGCTGTACCTGCTAGCGTGGCGCACCACCCACGCCGGTGGAGATTCCTCCCCTCTCCGATTAATTATGGTGGGAATCGGCTTATCGGCCGTTCTAAGCGCCATCATCTCCTTCGTGATTACATTTGCGGAAATTTGGCAAGTAGAACGAGCGATGTTGTGGCTGGCGGGCAGTGTGTATGCCACCGATTGGAACGATGTGCGCACCCTAGTCCCCTGGCTAGCTGTATGCTTACCCCTCGCATTATTCACCGCCCGAGATCTCAACGGCTTGAGTCTTGGCGAAGATATGGCGTTAGGCTTAGGCATCCCTGTGGCGCTTCAGCGTGGTGTCTTATTGCTCTTGGCCGTGGCGTTATGCGGAGCAGTGGTTTCGGTGGCGGGCGCCATTGGCTTTGTAGGGTTGATTGCGCCGCATGTAGCGCGGCGGTTAGTCGGCCCGCTTCATGAAGCTGGGTTGCCATTATCAGCCGTCATCGGTGGCCTGCTCGTCGTCCTCTCAGATTTAGTTGGTCGCACCATCGCCGCTCCCGCCGAAATTCCAGTCGGCCTCATCATCGCCCTCGTTGGAGCGCCGTTCTTTATTTACTTACTTTATCAAAATCGTCATCGGTAAAACCCGTTTATGCCAACCTTACAAACTCACTCTCTCACCCTCGCTTATGATCAAACACGCATCATTGAGGCGCTCACATTACACCTGCCGGCTAAGGGCATCACCGCTCTGGTAGGGCCAAACGGCTGTGGCAAATCTACGCTTCTACGGGGGCTGGCGCGTTTGCTCAAGCCTAAAGATGGCGCGGTTTATCTCAATGGGCAATCCATCAGCGCCTTACCTACAAAGGAGTTGGCCAAACAACTTGGCATCTTGCCCCAAGCCCCCCTCGCCCCAGAGGGCATCACCGTCCGCGAACTGGTGGCGCAGGGCCGTTACCCGCATCAACGCTGGTTTGAGCAATGGTCTGAAGAAGACGAGCGCATAACCGAATGGGCTTTGGCCCTCACCCACATGCACCCCCTCGCCGCACAGCCCGTGGACGCGCTCTCCGGTGGGCAACGTCAACGGGCATGGATTGCGATGGCGCTGGCGCAAAATACGCGCATCCTCCTCCTCGATGAGCCAACGACATTCCTAGATATTGCTCACCAAATTGAAATCCTGCAACTGCTCCAACGCCTCAATCGCGAAGAGGGCCGCACAATCGTAATGGTACTCCATGATCTTAACCTGGCCGCCCGTTATGCAGACCACATTGTTGCCATGAGCGTGGGTTCGGTCATCGCCAGCGGGCCACCCATGCACGTCCTCACCACTGAAATGGTTCGAACCGTTTTTAACGTTGAGGCCGATATTGTGATTGACCCGCGGACTGGCGCGCCGCTGTGCATACCGTATGGGCTAAAGCCGTCCACCTCGGCGGTAGATGAGCCCGCAAACCTTCAGAGCCAGTTGGCCTCTGAAACCGTCTCTCTGCAACTTGCATAAGAGTTTTTTCAATGCGTCCACTTCTACACCTTTTCCTAAGCATCGTTGCTGTTAGTCTGCTCGCGGCCTGTGGCGCGAGCGGCACACCCGTTAGCGTTACCGTCCAGGAATCAGGCTCAACGCGCTTGGTCACCCATCGCTTTGGCGTTAGCCCGGCGCCGCTTAACCCACAGAAAGTTGTGGCGCTCGGCGAGGAGGAACTTTTGGCCGATTTGCTGGACGCCCAAGTGCGGGTGGTGGCCTCCAACGCTAATGTAACGGAAAGCTTCCCGGGTTTTCAGGCAGAAGAACTCGAAGGGATTACGATTTTCGTCTCAACCCAAGCCAATCTGGAAACAATCGCCGCCCTACAGCCAGACTTAATTATTGGCTACACCATTTTCATTGATGGCATCGGCTATGACAAATTAAGCGCCATCGCGCCCACGGTGGCTATTGACTCCGGCTTTGATTGGCAACAAGCGTATCGTGAACTGTTGAGCGTATTTGGCAAGACCGAATTGGCCCAAAGCAACCTCGACGCCTACACTGCGCGAGTAGCCGAAGCCAAAACACAACTAAACGCTCAGGGCCGCCCAATTTCTGTGGGCACCATCTACCCCGGCCCCTCGCCCGCCGCCTGGGTGGATGGGCCAACCTCTGTGCCGCAGTTGTTGCTAGATTTAGGATTTACCCTCAGCCCAACACCTGAAGCAGTGAAAGATTTAGGCGTACGGAATGGGCGCGCTTTCTTCAGTTTAGAGCGGCTGGATTTGTTTGCGGCAGACACTTTAATTTTGGTTCAATCCACATTGGTGGAAGGCGAGGCGCAAGCCCTTTTAGATGCAAAGGCCAGCCCGCTATGGGCGCAATTGCCTGCCGTTCAGCAGAACCGCGTGTTTGAGCTAAACCGGTTTGGCTATCCCGGCCTGCGCGGGCGCAATGCGTTATTAACAGAGTTAGTGGCACTGCTAACGCCGTAAGGGCGTGATATAGTTCTACGTATGACCAATATCAAAGCTGAATTAACTGAAGTAACCACACCGGAGGAGGATAAGAGCGGCAACATTGTCGGCGGCCTGATGGTGTGGGTGGCAGTGCGTTGCACTCTGCAATACGTGATTTTGCCGTTTGTTTTACCGGTTGTGGGCGTCAGCGGCTCTGCCTCGCTCTGGCTCAGCGCCGCTATCAGCGTCTTGGCGTTAGGAATAATGGTGTTTAATTTACGGCGCTTGTGGAACACCCCCTGGCGCTGGCGCTACCTGACGCTGAGCCTGGTTGCGGGTAGCGCCATTGTGCTGTTCTTGTATTTGGATTTGAAGGAATTGTTGGGCGCGTAAAACCTTCAACGTTCACGGGCCAGCCGCCGAAAGGTAAGAGCCGTAATTAGGCCATAAGCCACAAAATTAGGGATAAACAACGCCACAATTAGAGGCCGCCATTCCAAACCTACGCGCGCAATATCCGCCTGCATGTAAGGGGTGGCGTACAAGGCCGCCCCAAGCGTGAAAGTGACGAACAAGCCAAAACTCACGCCTTTAACCCATACACTGCCAGGCCACCAACGCCGGGTAGCGGCATAGGCTACGCCCACCAACAAACCGATGAGGGCCGTCCCCGCCAGCATCATCAAGGTCAATCGCAAATTGAACTGTGGCGGCTTTTCGGCCACATTGGCCACAAAACGCATAATGGTGCGCCCGGCCACACCCCAAAGCAACCCGCCCAGCGCGCCCGCTACTGCGCCATAACTCAACTGTTGAAGGATGCCGAGAAGCGTCAGGGGCCATGCATGCGCTGAAGTTAGCGGCCCATCAACTGTGCGAATAACAGCCATAGCGACGGTGCAAGCTAACGCCAACATCGCCACGATAATTTGCGTTGCAACGCTCGCCGGGCTGAAAACCGTGAGCACACACGACCCCCAGGCCACACTCAATGCAAGCAACTTCACCTTCACCGGCAAGGCCCGCTGGGCTTTGAACGCAAAGGCGGCGCGAAGCGGGGCCTGCAACCACGGGCGGGTCAGCACCCAACGATACAACCGATCTGAACTACGGGCGTAACAACCCGTTGCGAGTAACAGAAAAGGCGTGGTGGGCAGGCCGGGCAAGAAGAGGCCCAGTATCGCCAACCCTAACGCCAACGTTCCAATGATGATCAGAGTCAGCCGCGCCACCGGCGAGAGCGGTTTGAATTCAATCACATAAGTTTCCGAAGTGGTCATGGCGTTATCTCCTAAAGGGTCGAGTAAAACTATGCATATGTTTCGGAGGTGAAATCGGCGGTCACCGATGGATCAAGCTCCGGCAAAGCCGGATTGATAACGGCGCGACACTGCGGATTGGCACACCCCGGACAGCGCAAGGGATATTGCTTAGAATAGATTGCGCCGCTTTGCAAATGCTCGGCCACTAACTCTGCCAATGCCCGTTGAAAAAGCGGCTCGCCATTGAGGGCAGGCGCACGCTTGAAGCGAGCGATTCCTACGCGGTGCGCTAATTCTCCGTATTCCAAATCAATCTCCGAAAGCGTTTCAATATGATCACTGGTGAATGCAATAGGTACTACCAGAACGTTGCGGCGCTTCAGCCGGCCTAAATCTTTAATCATCTGTTCCGTGCTTGGCCCCAACCACTGCACCGGCCCCACCGCGCTCTGATAACACAGCAAATATTCGTGCGAGAAGCCGAGACGCTCCATCACCGCCTGCACACTCGCGCCAATCTCCTGCGGATAGGGGTCACCGCGATTAATCACATCAAGTGGCAAGGAGTGGGCGCTAAACATCAAGAGTACTGAGCTTTGCTCTTCGGCTGGAAATTGCGCCAGCCCGCGCCGCACGCTCTCCGCCATCGCTTCAATAAACAGGGGCTGAGTGGGCCAGCGGTCAATCAGGCTCCACTGAAAAGTATTTTCCAAACCCAAACGCCGCACAGCCCGCCACAGTTCATTCAGGCTGGAGCCGGTGGTGGAGCAGGAAAACTGGGGATACTGCGTGAATGCAATCGCCCTCCGCACGCCATCGGCTTGCATTTGCAGAAGCGCCTCTTCACTGAAGGGCGGCGCGTAACGAAAGGCCACATAAAATTTGTGCGGCGCAGTGTGGGGCGAAAGCTCATCTAGCCATTGCGTCATGCCCGCGCCTTGCGTTTGCGTCCAGTGCAAAATAGGAGAGCCGCCGCCAATGGCTTGATAGTTGGCCTGAACTTGGCGTGTTCGCGCCCGCGCCAACAACGGCCCCAAAACAGATTGCCATGGCAGTTGGATGATTTCGCGGTCAGCGAATAACCGTAATAAAAATGGTTGTACAGCCGCTAAGTTCTGTGGGCCGCCCAAATTGAGCAAAACAACCCCAGTGGGTGGAAGTGGCATGTTTTAGGTAAGCCTTTTGGACAAATTGGTCTGAAAAGCCGAGCGCAAGGCGCACAAAACTAACCTTGGTCAACTTTACTGTTGCCAAAGCGCACACATCAATTAATCACCCCTGCCTAGAATTCAACAAAAAATCTCACTAAAATTACATGTTGAATTTTGACTTAATCCAGATAGGAAACTGTTATGACGCTAGCACTCATGCTCCGCGAGGGCACCAAAACTTCCCATCGCGCCGCCGAAAGCACGCCGTTTATTCAAGCCTTCTTCGCCGCCAAAGTGAGCGCCGATGCTTACCGCGAGTTGCTCATCCGGCTGTATCAGGTGTACACCGCTTTAGAGCACAGCTTTGCAGAACATCAACACCATCCTGTATTGGGACGCCTGCACTCCGCCGCACTGGCCCGCACCACCGCGCTGGAAAGCGACTTACAGTTTTACTACGGCGACGATTGGCAACACCACATTCAGCCCACACCCGCCACGAAAACCTATGTAGAGCGCATTCGCACTCTGGCGCGTGAGTGGCCGTTGGGCTTAGTGGCGCACCATTACACCCGTTACCTCGGCGATTTATCCGGCGGGCAGGTCCTCAAACGCATCGCCACTAAAGCCTTCCAACTCATGGATGGACGCGGTGTGGCCTTTTATGAATTTCCAGCCATCCCTAACCACGATGAGTTCAAGGCAAAATACCGCGCCACACTGGATGAACTGGCACTAGAAAGCGAAACCGCGCAGAAAATTGTGGACGAGGCCAATCACGCCTTTCACCTCAACACACAACTCTTCACCGAACTGCAGGCAAATTAAGCACTCAGCATCTCGCCCTAGGTTATAACGTAGCTAAAATCTACATGAGCTATAGGCTTGTGTAGATTTTTGTATACCTGTCATAGAGAAAATCGTTCACGTCCATCACCAAATCCAATTGAGAATTTACTCAAGTCAACTTCTAAATTCTCACCAAGTGAACCTGGAAATTCAACTTTGGGATTGACGAAGCCTGACAACGTTGACATACTTCTCTTTGCAAATTATTCGCAATATGAAAGGTATTCATCAATGTCACGGGTTCGTTTGACTTCCCTACTCCTGAACGGCGCACTCATTCTAGCGGCGTGCGCGCCAACTTCCACACCGGCACCCACCGCCGCGCCCACTAACCAACCGGACTTATCGGGCATCAAAACCTACTTGGTGAGCAAAACCACAGAATTAAAGGTTAGTACCAGCGCCCTTAGTGCGTTGGGGGCGCAGTATTATGAGTGGGCTCAAGCGGCCAATTTTGATTACGCCAAACTCGGCGCTGACCCAGAGGTAAAAACGTTAATTGAAGAGGCCCGTGCGGCGTGGATGAAAGCCAGCCCGCTTTACGAACAGACGGAAGGCATTGTGGCGGGTACACCCTCTTTAGCGGATTACGATGTCATTTTGGACGCAGGCGCTTCCGGCGCGGAAGACCCAGAAGGCGCGGCCCCGTATGATTTAACTTTGCCAGATGGCCGCGTGTTGGAGAAACCAGGCAACTTATTTGGCGTGAACGAAAGCACGCTGTGGGGCACTTGGCCAGAGTTCAGGGGCGGTGACGCCGATTTTGACGGCGACGGCCAGATTGAATTTGGCGAGGCCGTGCCGGAGGCCAACGTCTTCAAAGCCGCCTCAGAGAAATTGGATAGCGTGGCCGGAGAACTTGCCGCCGCGGCGCAAGCGTGGACGCCCACCGAAAGCGATGCCTTCACCGCGTTGGTGGTGATGGTGCCGACCATGAGTGAATACTTTGACTCGTGGAAAAACTCGCGCTTTGTGGCGGGCGATAACTCCACCCAACGCGATTTTGTGGCCATTTCGCGCCTAGCAGATATTCAAGATATCCTAAGCAGTCTGCAAGTGGTGCATCAAAACATCAGCCCCCTAATTCAGACCAGTGACGCGGCGCAAGACGCGCAGATTGCGCAAGAGTTGGCGGATCTAAAGGCTTTTGTGGCCGATGTGTATGCGAAAGAACAGACAGGTCAACGCTTCACCGCCGAAGAAGCCGATTTGCTGGGCGCAGAAGCCCAAAACCGCGCCACCGCCATCACGGGCAAAGTTTCTCAAGTAGCCGCTAAGCTTGGCATCGAAATTGAAGAATAAAAAGCCACAAAGCCCTAAAGCTTCGCGTCTAAGAAAATCGTCATGCGCCGAATTCTGCCCGTTATCCTTGCTTTACTTCTCATCGTCAGTGCGCCGCTTCGTGCTGTACAGGCCGACGTTACGCCTCCCGCCGCCACAGCCGAGCTAATCCGCACCACGTTGGTGCATGCGCAGTTGGTTCTAGGCGCCGATGCGGCAAGCGCGGCGCAGGATTTACAAACGGTGAATGCGGCGTATAGCGACGAATTTGCGCTTACGCTGGCGCAAGCCGCGCCAGAGGCTGATGCGTACATCCAAGCCGGCCTAGAAGATTTGCTGACGGCCCAGAAAAATGCCGATGCACGCTTATGGGCCTCCGCCCGCGCGCAAGTATGGACGGGGATTTTGGCGGGCAGTTACGCCGTAGTGGAGCAAGCACTACAGCGCAATGATATAGCTACGGCGCGCGAATGGTTGACGGTGCGTGAGTTCCGGCAGGCCACGCGCTTTTCGCGGCCAGACGCGGATGCCACCTTGGCGGTGGAAAAATTGGCGGCGGGAGAAATCTCCGCTGAAGAAGCGGTGCTCACCTTGCACGCCGATTGGCTAGATACCTACCAAGCGCGGCTAACCGAAGCGCTAGATGATTTAGCCGGCGCGCAGGCAAACAATTTTTCAGTGCGTATGGCTGAACACGCCGCTTTGGCGCGCGGCTATTTTGCCCTGCTGGCCACGGCTTACGCAGAACAACGCGGGCCAGCGGCCCTCGCCGCCTTGCAAATGCAATTTACGCAACTGCAAGCGGCGGCCCTGACGGAAGCTGATCTTACGCCCATACTGACCACGATAAAAAACGAGTTGCAAAATTTTCGCGCCGCGCCGCTCAGCCCGGAAGAACAAAGCCGCCGCGCCGGTCAACTTCTGCGTTACCTCAGTCTCGTGCCCATTGAATATGGGCGGGGCGTTATCAACGGCGTGGTCACAAAAGATATTGAGATTCAAGAAGCGGCCACTTTCTATAACGGAGCCAAGGCCTCCTTCAACGATTTGCGTTCGCTATTAAATGAACGCGACTTCGCCCGAACGCAACGCGCCGCCGACCTTTTGCAGGCCGTTGGGCTAAAAGTGAATCAAGCCGCCACGCAACCAGAAAATGCCCCTGCGCCTGACGCGGTGCGCGGCGAGGTGGAAGCGCTCACCGCTTTACTAACAGATTTGATGCCAGCCGAATGGCAGAAACAAAGCGCGGCAGGCGATTTTGATGTGATTGAAACCCTGCTAGACCAGATGGAGAACGCCGTCCGCGCTGGTGATTACGCGCTGGCGGAGAGTGCGCGGCTGGAAGCGTATGCCATTATGGAAGTGGGGCCTGAGGCCAAACTGATGGCCTTTGCTCCGCAAATGAAGCTGACGCTGGAAGCGCTATTTTGGAACGGGCAAGACGCGCACAAGGGCCTGGCTTACTTGCTAAAAACCGGCGCGCCGTTGAGTGAAATCAAGGCCAGCCGCGCTGAACTGAATAAGCACCTGGGCGAAGCGCAAACAATGCTCGCTCAACAAAGCGCGCCCATCGCGGTAGCCACCAACGCCGGCCTAATCGTTTTTCGTGAGGGGTTGGAGGCGGTGGTGATTTTGGCTTCGCTGATGAGTAGCTTAAAAGGCGCTAACGCGCGTCTGCGCCGCCCACTGTGGGTGGGTACGCTGGCCGCCATCCTTGGCACGGCGGCTACATGGTTGCTAGCGCGCGGCGTCCTACAAGCCTTCGCCCGCTACGGCGAAACGTTGGAAGCTGTCGTCTCGCTCATTGCCATTGGCATTTTGCTCCTCATCACCAATTGGTTCTTTCATAAAATGTATTGGACTGACTGGATTGCAAATTTTCACCAGCAAAAAAAGCGGCTAATTTCAGGCGCGGCGGGCTTGTGGCTGGGGCTGATGACTTTGGGTTTTACCAGCGTGTATCGCGAGGGTTTTGAAACGGTGCTGTTTTTGCAGGCGCTGGTTTTAGAAGCAGGCAACGCGGTAACGCTAAGCGGCGTGGCGGTGGGTTTTGCTTTGGTGATATTGATAGGCATCGCTATTTTCAAGTTTCAAGTGAACTTGCCTCAGAAGAAAATTTTGATTGTGACCGGCGTGCTGATTGGCGGCGTCCTACTCACCATGGTGGGCCACACGGCGCACATTTTGCAAGTTATTGGTTGGCTACCCCTCCACCCCATTGCGGAACTGCCCTTGCCCTATTGGATGGGCATCTGGTTTGGCCTGTATCCCACATGGGAGGGCTTGCTCCTTCAGGCCGCCTCAACCATTTTCGTTATTGGCAGTTACTACCTAGCGGAAAACATGAAGGATGGCAAACGCCAAACTGCCCCACCCAAACAGCCGAAGCGTAAAAACAATCAATCGGCCTATCTTTCAAGCAAACACCGTTACCCAGAAATATCCACTAAAGTTAACCCGAGTCAAAATAGAGCTGGCCGTAGGTAAACGCTCAATTTCCGCTCAATTGTTGACGCCCCCTCTTAAACCTGACATACTCAGGTGCAAATTATTTGCAATAAGAAAGGTTGTGTTAATAATGTTACGGTTTCGGTTTACTACACTTCTCTTGGTAGGCGCAGTGACTCTAGCCGCCTGCGCCCCTGCCGTTACGCCTACCCCTCAGGTGGTGCGGGAAACGGTTGAGGTTCCAGTCGAAGTTACCCGCGTTGCCACACAAATCGTTGAAGTAACGGCGGCGCCTCAGCCCAATGACCCCGGCTCGCTGGTGATTTATTCAGGCCGGAGTGAAAGTTTGGTAGCGCCCATCATCGCACAATTTGCTGAAGCCACCGGCATCCAGGTAGAAGTCCGCTACGGGAGCACCTCAGAAATTGCCGCCACGATATTAGAAGAAGGCGCCAACTCCCCGGCAGATGTGTTCTTCGCGCAAGACCCGGGCGGGTTAGGCGCGGTTGCAAACGCGGGCCTGCTGGCCCCCCTACCTGCAGATTTAGTTGCCGGTATCCCAGAGCGCTTCCGCTCACCCGATAATTTATGGGTGGGTGTTTCGGCCCGCGCCCGCGTGGTGGTTTACAACACCGAAACGCTTCGGCCAGAAGATTTACCTACCGATATTGCCGAATTTACGGATCCCAAATGGTCAGGCCGCATCGGTTGGGCGCCCACAAATGGTTCGTTTCAGGCGATGGTGACGGCGATGCGGGCAACCTGGGGCGAAGCCCAAACCCGGGCGTGGCTGGAAGGCATCTTAGCCAACAACCCACAGACTTACGAAGGCAATGCGCCGATTGTGGCCGCCGTGGCCGCCGGTGAAGTGGAAATAGGGTTTGTAAACCATTACTATCTGTACCGTTTCCTCAAAGAGGAAGGGGAAGGTTTTAAGGCCCGCAATTACTTCGTGCCAGATGGTGGGCCGGGCTCGCTGGTGATGGTGGCGGGCGTGGGCCGGCTTGCTAACGGCAAGAACGAAGCCAACGCCCTCAAGTTTGTGGAATTCCTGCTTTCTACTGTGGCCCAACAATACTTTGCCAGCCAAACCTATGAATATCCGTTGGTTGAAGGCGTGAACACGCAACGCGGGCTAACGCCACTAGCCGAACTTAACGCCTTGGACATTGATTTAACAGATTTGGCTGACCTCCAAGGTACGACTAGATTGTTACAAGAAGTTGGCGCTTTGCCATAGTTTATGCACCATGCTCAGACCGGGCCGCGACTTCGCGGCCCCATCAATTTACTCAAAATCAGATGGCCGCTTCTGTTCTTATGGACGGCTTCAATTTTGGTGATGGGAGCTGTTTTACTACCCATCACCTATTTGGTTATACGTGCAATCGGCTCCGGCGCAACGGCTTGGCAGGCCCTGTTTGAGTGGTCATTACTGGCAACCATTGTTCGTACAGGTTGGTTGGCCTTGGCCGTAACGGCGGTTTCCATATTGATTGCCGTGCCGTTAGCTTGGTTCACCGTTCGCACGGATGTGCCCCTGCGGCGATTGTGGGCTATCCTCACACCTTTACCGTTGGTTATCCCAAGCTATGTTGGGGCCTATCTCATGGCATCGGCGTTAGGCCCACGTGGGCTGGTGCAAAACTGGCTAGAAGGCCCTTTGGGTATTACGCGGTTGCCAAGCCTATATGGTTTTCCCGGCGCGGTGTTGACGCTTGCCTTGCTAAGCTACCCTTATCTTTTGCTCAGTGTACGGGCCAGTTTATTACGGATGGATCCCGCCTTGGAGGAAGCCTCGCGCAGTTTGGGGCACAACACTTGGCAGACTTTTTGGCGGGTAACTCTGCCTTACTTGCGCACGGCTTTAGGCGTTGGCGGTTTGCTAGTGGCGCTATACACCTTGCGCGACTTTGGCGCAGTCGCCATCATGCGCTATGACACCTTCACCAACATTATCTACCAACATTACCGCACATTCGATCGTTCCCAAGCGGCCCTCATCTCGCTGGTGTTGGTGGCGTTGACGCTCTTTATGGTGGCGCTTGAGATACAAACACGCGCCCACCATCAACAAGGCGGCATGGGCGCTCTGCGCCCGCCCACGCAGATTGCGCTGGGGCTTTGGCGGTGGCCGGCGTTTTTCTTTTGCGCCGGAGTGGTGTTTTTGGGCCTGGTTCTGCCCGCCGGTGTGTTGCTGTACTGGTTGATCCGCGGCCTGAACGCCGGTGAAGTTCTATCCGCGTTGGGGTTGGCAACTTGGAATTCAATACTGGCCTCAACCTTGGCCGCGGCGGCCACCCTGTTAGCCGCCTTACCGGTGGCCGTATTGGTGGTGAGGCGGCCCGGCCCCCTCACCCGCATTTTAGAGCGCCTCACCTACTCTGCCTTTGCCTTGCCCGGCATTGTGGTGGCGCTGGCGCTGGTTTTCTTCGGAGCCAACTACGCTTTGCCGCTTTATCAAACCCTGCCAATGTTGATTCTGGCCTATGGGATTTTGTTTCTGCCGCAAGCGGTAGGCGCAATCCGGACAGCGCTGGCGCTCGTTCATCCTAGCCTAGAGGAAACAGCGCGCAGTCTGGGCCGCGCCCCCTGGCAAGTATTTCTAACCGTTACGCTTCCCATTGTTCAGCCGGGCGTAACAGCCGGAGCGGCACTGGTCTTCCTAACCACCATGAAAGAATTGCCCGCCACCCTTATCCTAGCGCCGCTGGGCTTCAAAACATTAGCTACCAGCGTGTGGGCGGCAGTTTCCGAGGCCTTCTTTGCACAAGCGGCGGCCCCAGCATTGCTGATTATTCTGCTATCATCTTTACCGATGACGTTCCTGATTTTTCACGAACAGAGTACCCATCCATGAATTCCGTTCACTGCGAAAATGTTACCAAGTTCTATCATGGCCTGCCAGCGGTGCAGGGCTTGAGCCTGACGGTGCAACAGGGTGAAATCCTTGCTTTGCTTGGGCCAAGTGGATGCGGCAAAACCACCACCCTGCGCCTCATCGCCGGTTTTGAGAAACCGGAAGCGGGCCGCATTATGCTGGGCGAACGTGAGGTGGCCGGGCCAAGCGGCTGTATGCCGCCGGAACGGCGGCAGGTAGGTATGGTGTTTCAACACTATGCGCTTTTTCCTCACCTCACCGTGGCCGCCAATGTGGCTTATGGATTGGCCCATCATACCGACCGCGCCGCCCGCGTGCGGGAGGTTTTAGCGGTGGTTGGGCTAAGCGGCCTAGAGGCCCGTATGCCGCATGAACTATCCGGCGGCCAACAACAACGGGTGGCGTTAGCGCGGGCGCTGGCCCCTCGCCCACAGGTATTACTTTTGGATGAGCCTTTTAGCAACTTGGACGCTGACCGCCGCGCTACAGTGCGAACACAGGTGCGCGAGATCCTTAAGGCCGTGGGCACGACGGCCATCTTCGTCACCCACGATCAAGAAGAAGCGCTCGTCATCGGAGACCGAGTGGCAGTGTTAAATCATGGATGTTTGGAGCAAATTGCCGCGCCACAAGAACTTTACGCCCGCCCGGCCACTCGGTTTGTGGCCGAATTCTTCGGCCAGCCATTTTTCTTATCTGGTCGGGTAGCGGCTGACGGACTGCATACGGAGTTAGGCTTTGTGGCCCAACCTCCCTCCCTGCCCGTTGGCGCACCGGTGGATGTTTTGGTCCGACCGGATGATGTTGTTCTCACCCCAGATGCAAACGGTTCAGCCCGTATCACCCACAGCATTTTCCGCGGCGATTCATATTTATATGAAGTAGCCTTGCCCTCCGGGCGTATGGTAAAGTGTTTTGGCCCGCACACCACGCCCTATCCACTCGGCACCTGGGCGCATGTTACCCTCGCGCCCGGCCACGCGCTGGCATGCTTTACTCAAGCCAACTAGATTAAATCAATCCGGCACGTAGCGCGGGTAGGTTTGTTTAGCGGCCTCAGCGCGGGCGATATCAATTTCTACGGTCGCAAAAGGTTGTTGACGTGAAGTCACAGCCAGCACCTGCCCGTCTGGATCAATGACCCAGCCCTGCCCACCTAAATCCACGTTGGGGTCTTCGCTTACATGGTTAGAAGAGAGGGAGTACGCGCCGCTGACCACGGCTTGCACGCGGCCGCCGGCCAGCCATTTATCTGTGGTGGGTTTGCCGGTGGCGCGCGGCGTGGCAATGAAGTGCGCGCCTGCCAGCCCGTAAGAGCGAGCGCGTTGCAAAAACCACAGTTCGGTGCAAATCACCAAGCCAAACCTTATCCCAGCCGCCTCAGACAGCTCAAACTGCTCCGCGCCGCGTTGATACCAACTCGCCTCCCAAAAGCCTTCATCTTCCGGCAAGTAGTATTTATCATGCACCACTTGGTAGCCGTGCGCGGCCTGCCACATAAAACCTTCATTCAAGCGTAAGCCGTTGCGGGTTACGGGCCGCGTGCCAATCACGGTAGCCACACCCAATTCTGGCAAGCGGGTCAACCAGCGCGCGTGCGCCTCCACTGCGTTCTGCCAGATTGTGGCAGAAAATTCTGGTGTGAGCGCGAACCAGGGGCAAAACGGCATCTCCGGCAAGAGCACCAGTTCACTGCTTTCAGCCTGAACATGCATCACCAACGCGGCCCAGTCTTCGGCAAAGCCGCGCAGATCGTCACGCAACTCGCAAACCGTTACTCTCACGCCAAACCTTCAGTCACCACCAGATGGGTGGTAGCATAAGCATGACGCATGGCGCGCGCGGGCGCGTATTCCGGCGAGTGCAACCATGCTTTGGCCTGATCTAGCGTAGGAAATTCTAAAATCACCAAACGGCCCGGCGTCCAATCACCCTCCAGCGTTTCTGTGTGGCCGCCCCGCGCCAGATATTTGCCGCCATACTGCGCAATGCTGGACGGCGCAAGTTGTTTATAGGCTTCATAGTTGACGGGGTCATTGATCGTCACGTCTACAATCACATAAGCGGCCATAGTTTCTCCGGTAAGAACGTCTAACGGGTTTTACAAAGAGTATTCGGTGAGGCTGGGCTTAGCCGGCCGCCGCGCCGCGCGGCTGAGAAGAAGCGGCGGCCGATTGCGCTTCTGGTTGTGCAAGGGCTGAGGCCGTCCATAGCAAAAGCGCAATCCAAATTAAGTCAGCCAACAACAAATGTGTAATTTGCGTCCATAAGGGCACGCGCAACCAGACATTGATGAAGCCCACGGCCCACTGCGCTAGAACCAAGCCAGCGGTGATGTGAGCCAGCCGTTGGGAAACCGAGTTCGGCGTCATGGGCGCCACCGAGAAAGCCAGCCACAATAAATACGCTCCCACGCCAATGGCAATGAGGGGATGCCACAGCCGCAGGCCCACGAGCCAGGCCACCAACGCATCGTATTGCGCGCTCAGGCTGAAGGCTAAAAAATCGCCGAGTGAAATTAAGGCCCCACTGCCGCCAATAAGTAAGACGCCGAGCAAGCCGAAGCCAAATAACCACAACCGCGAACCTTGCCCATGTAGTTGCACCGCCGCCCCGCCAGCCGCCCACCACGCCGTAAATGTGAGCGCGGCTAAAAGGAAAAGGGTATTTATCAAGTGCAAGGGTTGCATGAGAATACGCTCCACCGAGGTATCCAGCGCCGTCCAGCCCTGCCGCACCAGTAACGCGCCAATGAGACCCTCTAAAAGCACAAAAATAAACGAAGCCGCCGCCGCGCCGCGCACGCGGTGTTTGGGCGGAAAGGCGCGCCACGCCCACACCACCAACGCGATGACGAGCAAACCATCCAGCCCGCTAGTGAGCCGATGGGAAAACTCAATCAGCGTTTGCAGGCTGGCGTTGAGCGGAATAATTTGGCCGTTGCAATCCGGCCAGTGTTCACCGCACCCTGCCCCAGAGCCGGTAGAGCTAACCACCGCGCCCCACAAAATCACCAGTAAGTTATAGGCCAATAAGGCCCACGCGTAACGGGCAAAGATTTTTCTAGATTGCATCATGCTTAGGCCAAGAATATTGGCATTTTTCAATAGTGAGCGCTACGAAGCTTCGCCAGACTTTTCGCTTGTTTGCTCCTCCAACGAGATGGTGTAGCCAAAGCGCCCGTTGGTGCGGAGGTAGATGGGCTGGCGCGGGTTGGGCTCCATTTTAGCGCGCAAGTTGCGCACATGAGCACGTACCACTTCTTGGCTACCGGTGCCGGGCGGGTATTTCCACACTTCTTGCAGTAACTGCTCCGCCGTAAACACGCGGCCCGCGTTGCGCATGAGGAATTGCAGAAGTTCAAATTCCACGGGCGTGGGGTTTACCACTTTATCGCCCACAGTTAACTCAAACGTTTCCACATTCAATGTGAGCGCACCGACGGTGATGCGCTTGGGCGGCACCACGGTGGAGGTTTCAGCCGAGGCCGCTTCCACCCGCGCCGTTGGGGCGCCATTGGCAACCGTTTCGGGCAAGGCTTCAATTTTGGCGCGTAACATGGCCTGCCGCCGCAAATTGCCCAGCACCAACGCCAAGCGCTCTGCAACCGTGCTAGCCAGTTTTTGTTTTGACTCTGAGAGCATGGAACGGATGCTTTCGGGCTGATTAAACACGGCTGTGCCCCGGCGCAGGCGTAGGTGTAAAATCCCCAACGTTTCACCTTGGGCGACCAGCGGCGCACACAGAGAACGGTGATTGATTGGGTCGGTCACGTGTTGGCACATTGGCGGAATATCAGCCGCAAACAACTTGCCGCGCCGCAACGCCTGACAATCATCAATGCCAAACTCCGGCTCACCGGGTGGGGTGCGGCCCCAGGCTGTGGTCTGTTCAAAGCGGCCCGTGTGTTCATTCATCAAATACAACGCGCCCGCTTCGGGCGGAAAGAGCAATTGCACAAAATCGGCAATGATGGGATAAGTTTCCGCCAGCGAGAAACAGGCTTGCAAGCGGGCGCCCATCTCATCCAACAGAGAAACTTCGCGATGGCTTTGCTCTAAATCCTTTACCCACTCAGACATTTTCTGTTCAAGCGCCTGCGCCTCATCTTCCGCCCGCTTGCGTTCAGAAATATCCATCTTCAAGCTTTGTAGGTACAACGGTTGTCCCGCCGGGTCACGAATGAGCAAAGCTTCATCGCGGATCCAGACTTCCCGACCGTCGCGCGTCAGCATTCGATATTCACCGATGTAAGGCTTTGCGCCGGGTGTATAGACATGCTTGAGTTCTGCTAAAACGCGCTCACGGTCTGCCGCGTGAATTTGGCGTTGCCAAAGTTGAGGGTCTGCTACCCACTCGGCCTGAGAGAAGCCCAGCATCCGCTCAATTTGAGGGCTGATAGATAACGTGCTGCTGTTGGCATCCAACGCCATGATGTGCACGCCGACTGGAATTTGGTCCACCAACTGTTGGTAACGGGTTTCGGCTTGCCGCAGAGCGGCCTCCGTGAGGGTGCGCGCGGCGCGCACACGGGCGGCAGCCACCTCGCGCTCAATGGCCGGCACCAAGCGCGGTAGATTACTTCGGCGGATTAAGTCATTGGCCCCTAAACTTAGCGCGGCCCGCATCTCCTGCGGCTGGTTGGTATCCGAGGCCAGCAAAAACGGAATATCATGCTCGCTCTCACGCAGAAACGCTAGAGCTGAGGCGGCGCTGAAAGCCGCCATGCCATAGTCACAGATAATCACGTCCCAGCGGGGTTGCGCCAGCGCGGCGCGTAAACCGGCGAGTGAATCCACCCGCCCGCCGTCTACCTCATAATCCGCGCGCCGAAGTTCTTCGACCATCTCCGGAATGATGGGGGCATCTACATCAGCGATAAACAGAACATGCAACGGCTTCGACATGACATTAAACTTTTATATCACGCTTCCGAGTTATGCCACGGCGGCAAAATACTCGCGCTCAACTTCCGGCCAAGCGGGCCGCCCAGCCAAACGCATATAACCGATAAGGGTGGGATGCACACGCTGGAGCGCCTCCACAATTTGGCCGCAGGTGCGCCGCACAGAAAAGTGCGCGGTGGGCGTGGTACGAAGCTCACACAGATGAAAAGCTTCGCGCAAATTAAACGTCATCAACACCCGCCGATTGAAACCGTTCGGCACTAAATAACTGGCCTCGTTCGGAAAATCCGCCGCTAGCTTAGAGTAAGCTTCCCGCGCGGTTTCCATTGCGGCGCGATACTCGGTTTCAAAACCTGCATCAACAATGGCTTGCGGCACAGCGTAACCCAGCGTAGCCGTTAGCGCCTGAGGGCTTTGCGTCATCATTCGATGGCGCTTAAGCTCAAAGTAGCCGCCCTGATCCATCACACAATCAAAGGTATATGTGATGTGCTCCAATTCACGCAAGGGCACATCATACTTATCCAAACGGCCTAACGCTTCGCGGGCTAACGCGGCCTTCTGTTCAGCGTTCATGGCGGCCACCGCCGCGCGGCATTCCGCCAAACTGCTCTGGCCATAACGGTACAAACAGGCCGCCAGAAATTTATCCTCAGCCTCCGCGTCGTAATCTAAAAGCGTTACGGGCGCCCCAGCCGTGGGCGCACTCGCCACGTTTTGAGCCGCGCTGGCGAGGGCTTCGGCTGTTGCGCTTTGGTAAGGAACCGCATCAGCGTACTTCACCAGGGTGGGCACTTCACCTTGCGCCACGCGCTTAACACCCTCTCCCACGGCCCGCACTTCTTCCAGAGGATGCGAGAGCATTTTGCGGATGGCGCTTTCCAGCACCCGGGCATTGGCCGTTATACCCACATTAGCCAGCGCGGCGGCGGGCAGGAGAAAACGGCAATTGTCTACATATTTCGAGCGGATGCGGCCATCCCAGCGTGTCTCGCTTTCACCCTCTTTGCGGGGAAAGCGTGTTTGCATGAGTTTCTGCACCGGCCCCAGCGAACGCGCGTATGTATCAAATAACAGGCGGCAGGTGCGGCGGTACAACTCTGCCTGAGCGCTTTGTTCAATAATGGGCGGCACAAAAAAATCATCCGGCCCCCATTTTTGGTAGCGAGTGGATTTCTCGGTGTAAGACGCCAGCCGATTCGACTCCAAACACTCAATAGCAAGTCGTGAGACGTTCTCGACGGCAATATGTAAGACGGCATGCTCAGCCACGCTGGCATGACCATAACCCACTACCCATTTCTCGTGGAACTGCGCAGAAGAGGCATCGGTTAGTTCCGCCGCAATTTCCCGAAACGACTCTGGGCTTCGTGAGGTCTTTGCAAAAGCTACGGCGATTACTTCCGGGCTAAGGTATTTGGGGCTGAGGAGGTAAATGTCTCGGTCGGGCATATGGGCGTAAAGTGTGAAACGTAAAGGCGCAACGGCTTTCACGTTTTACGATTGACTCTCCGGTCGCAAAATTTCTCTGGCGCTCAAAATGTCGCGTTGAATCTGCGCCACCAACGCGTCTATTCCGGCAAATTTTATTTCGGGCCGCAAGCGGGCCACAAACTCTAAAGATAAATCGGTGTGATACACATCAGCCGCAAAATCTAACACATGCGCTTCCACCGTTGGCGTGGGTGTGGTTGAGTTAAAGGTGGGTCGGAAGCCGATATTCGTCACCGCCGGATAAAGGCCATGAACGGTGTGCGCCCAGCAAGCATACACGCCAACGGCTGGCAATGCATCTTCATCGGAGAGCGCCAGGTTAGCAGTTGGGATGCCAATGGTGCGGCCCCGTTGCGCGCCCTGCACCACGCGCCCCGTGAGCAGAAACGGGCGGCCCAGTAGGCGGGCGGCTTGCTCCACCGCTCCATCGCGCAGGCACTGGCGAATGCGGGTGCTGGAGATAATTTCACCATCCAACACCACCGGCGCTTGCACTTTTACCGTAAACCCCAATCGGGCCCCGGCGGTCTGTAGGTATGCCACAGTGCCTTCCCGGTTGTGGCCCAACGCAAAATCCGCCCCACACCATAACTCGCGCAATTGCAGCTTTGTCACCAGTTGCTGAACGTACTCGCCAGCCGTAATGGCGGCAAATTGAGCGTCAAAGGTGTGCGTCACCAGCGCATCCACACCCAGCGCGGCCAAGTGTGCGGCTTTAGCGGGTGGCCGCGAAAGATAGAAAGAGGGTCGCCGCCCGCGCAGAAAAACGGATGGATGCGGCGAAAACGTAATCACCACCGCTTGCTGCGCGGTAGCGTGGGCGTGTTTCACCATTTCGCCGATGACGGCCTGATGACCACGATGCACCCCGTCAAACGCGCCAATCGTTACGCAGGTTGGTTGGTCAAGTTTCAACTCATCAAAACGTGATACGGATTGCATAAATCAGGTTATGGGCAAGCCAGCCGCACACTTACAGAGCATTTTGGCCTGCAAATAATACTTTGTTGAGCAAATTGAGCCGGCGCTAATCAGCCGCGGAGCACTTTTTCGGGCCGCCACACACGCCGCTGCGCATCCGCTTTAAGCACGGCAAAAAACTCGTTTTCGGACGTCGTGGCGCGGGCCAACGCGTCCGCGGCCACATCTTCCGCCAGCGGCAGAAATTGACCGTTCTGCACGCGGCGCGCTTCCTCAGCCGATAAGGCCAGAGTGGGCCAATCTGGCACAGCCGCCGCCAAAGGTTTTAGCCGCGCGGCCCAAGTCCCTGCCGCAAACTCCGTTTGCAGGGCTTCCACCGTAACAGCCTCCGCTACCGCAAACTGCCCCGAGTGGGTGCGGCGCAGGGCGGCTAAATGTGCGCCGCACCCCAACGCTTGCCCTAAATCATGCGCTAGCGAGCGAATGTATGTGCCGGCTGAGACTAAGACCTCTAAAACACAAATGGGCGGCGCCCACTCCACAATTTCTAAATGGTAAATGGTCACGCGGCGCGGCTCCAACTCCACTGCTTCACCACGCCGCGCCAGTTCATACAACTTTTGCCCGCCACGTTTGATGGCGGAAAACGCTGGCGGTCGTTGCCAAACAGGCCCACGGAAATTAATTAACGCGGCTTCCACAGCGGCTCGCTCCGGCAAGCGCTCGCTGGTGGCCGTGATTGCGCCAGCCGCATCATATGTGTTGGTGCTCTGCCCCAAACGCACATGCGCCAGATACCGTTTGTCTTTATTCAACAAATATTCACTCAGCCGCGTGGCCGAACCCACGCACACCACCAACAAACCGGTTGCTAACGGGTCCAACGTACCGGCGTGGCCCACTTGCCGTTCTTTTGCGCCGCGCCGCACCAGCGCCACCACATCATGTGAAGTGGGCCCGGTGGGCTTATCAATGAGTAATAAACCGGAAGGCATTGTGCAATAACTTGTTTTGCTCTGCTTGCCGTAAGCAGTTCACGCAGGCCGCTAAACTTTTGTGTTAGGGTCTTTTGGCGCCGTTTTTGTTCCGGTCATTTTTCAACACGGCTCTGGTGGCGGCCAACACCGCCGTTTCCACTTCCGCCAACGTGCCCGTCACTTCTGCGCCAGCCGCGGCTACATGCCCACCACCGCCAAATAACGCCGCCAGTTTGGCCACATCCACGCCCGGCACGGCGCGCCAACTCACCTTAACTTTATTCTCTGGACGCTCAGTAAAAATCACGGCTACCTCCGCTTCCCGCACAGCGCTTAGGATATTAATTAAGTCGCCATCGCCACTGCCAGGATATTGCGCGGCGGCCTTGTCGGCCAACGTTAAGCTCGTCCATACCAAGCGTTCTTCTAACTTTATTCGGCTAAGGCCTTGCCCCCACAACCGCACCGTATAGTAACTGCGCTTAAAAAACGCCAAATCATATAGCTCCGGCAAAGAAGCGCCGGCTTGCATCAGCACTTGCACCAAAGCCAGCGTTTTAGCCGTCGTGCTGGAGGTGCGAAATCCCATGGTATCGGTGATCACGCCCACCAAAAGCGCCTCGGCGGCCACACGGGTGAGCGGCAGGCCAAGCGGTTCAAGCAATTCGGTGATGAGTTCAGCGGTGGAAGCCGCCTGCACATCCAGCAGATTGATCGTAGCAAAGCTAGGGTTGGTTGCGTGATGGTCAAACATCACATCGGGCAAGCGCGGCAACTGCTTACCCAGCTTGCCCAGGCGGCCCAAATCCGCCGCGTCCAGCGCCACAATCAAATCATATTCACCGCGCGGCTCCTGTGAAATTTCGGCAAAACCTTGAAGAAAACGGAAATTATCGGGCGCTACATCACTACACGCAAACGTTACCTGTTTACCGGCGGCGCGCAGGGCCAAGCCCAGGCCAAGCAATGACCCAATCGCATCACCATCTGGATTCACATGGGTGAGCAGAAGCACGCGCTGGGCGCGGGCCACCCTTTGCCGCGCGGCGGCCAGATGGTTCTCGGCTACATTAGGCCGGAATAAAGCCAGAAAAGGTGAAGGGTTCATTGGTCAGCCGCCTGCCGCGCTAAAGCCTCAAGAATGTGTAGCGCCCGTTCAGCATCTGCCACCGGCACAAAAATATGATCATGAAAATATGCGGCCACCACATTACAGCTAATGTTGGCTTGGGCAAGCGCCTGCGCTACAGCGGCGGTGAGGCCCACCGCTTCCAAGGAGGAATGCACTGTTAGCGTTAGCCACGCCGCCACAAAACTGTACGGCCAGGCCTGCGCCTCCGCCACGGCGCGAGGCACAATTATTGTTAGCCCTTCCGCCTCAGAAAAAGTGCCGACGGGCTGAACGTCCGACGGCACAGGGTGGGTGTGAGGGCGGGTGCAAAACACATACTCACCTGTTTGCAAAACTGGCCGCAGGCGGCGCAATAATGCGGCTAAATCCTTCTCACCAGTCATGGCGCTTCATCCGATTTGGATTGCTTAATTTCATCCAATAGGCGTGAAATGTCTTCCACGTTCTCCAAGCCCGGGTCCCAGTGAAAAACGATTTGCGGCGCGTTGCGCAACTGCACGCGGTGACCCACCTCTCGCCGGATAAAGCCTGCGGCGTGCGCCAGCGCCTGCATCATTTCTTTTTTGCGCGTTTCATCCCCTATCGTGGATACAAACACATTCGCCTGCGCCAATTCGCGGTCAATCATCACCCGCGTCACTGTCACCAAACCGAGGCGCGGGTCTTTCAACTCACGTTGCAGTAATTCGGAAATTTCGGCACGGATGCGCTCAGCCACGCGTTTTTGGCGAATGGGGGTTGGCATGGATGCAAGATGCTGGACGGTGGACGGCAGACGATTATCAGGGTCGTCCACCGTCCAGCGTCGGCCGTCAATTGACTTGTTGAATAACGAAAAACTCCAAGATGTCGCCCTGCCGCACGCCGTCATAGTCCTTGATGCCCACGCCACACTCCATGCCTTTTTGCACTTCGCGCACGTCTTCTTTCTCGCGCTTCAAGGAACCGACCTCGCCTTCATACTCAATTTTGTTTTGGCGCAGAACGCGCACCCGGGCGTTACGGCGAATTTCGCCCTCGCGCACCGAACAGCCGGCGATATAGCCCATCTTTGGAATCTTGAACACAGCCCGTACCTCCGCGCGGCCAATCGTTACCGGTTTGAATTCAGGGCCAAGCAGGCCCTTTAGAGCTTTTTCAACATCTTCAATCAGACGGTAAATGATGTCATATTGGCGAATGGAGATGCCGTTAGCCTCGGCCAAGCGCGCCGCTGCCGGGTCCACAGACACCGAAAAGCCAATCACAATCGCACTAGAGGCGGTAGCCAGCATCACATCGTTTTCAGTCACATTGCCGGTTTCAGCGTAAAGGATGTTCACGCTGGGGCCTTCGCCGGTGTTGAGCTTTTTAAGCGATTGCACAATTGGCTCCAATGAACCCTGCACATCGGCTTTGATAATCAGCACCAGCTCTTTGGTTTCACCGGCCTTGAACTTAGCAAAAATCTGGTCTAAGCCGGTGGGTTTTGTTTGTTCTTGTTTAGCCTCTTTTTGCGCCAATTTGCGCTCGGCCACCAACACCCGGGCTTCGCGGTCGCTTTCAACCACGCTGAATAAATCACCGGGCACGGGCACTTCAGACAGGCCCATGAGGCTCACCGGCGTGGAAGGGCCAGCTTCTTTAATCGGCTTACCTTTATCATTAAACATCGCGCGAATTTTGCCGTATGAGGTGCCAGCCACGATCACATCGCCAGCGTGGAGCGTGCCGTTTTGCACCAACAGCGTGGCAATCACGCCGCGGGCCTTATCCAGATTCGCTTCCAACACCGTGCCAGAGGCGGCGGCCTCTGGGTTTGCTTTGATATTGGTCAAATCATCGGCCGTGAGCAAAATCGCTTCCAGCAAATCATCAATGCCGGTTTTTTGCTTGGCAGAGACGGGCACCACCATCGTTTTGCCGCCCCACTCATCCGGCGTCAGTTCCATTTCGGCCAATTGGGTTTTTACCCGGTCAGGGTTGGCGTTTGGCTTATCCACCTTGTTGAGCGCCACGATAATGGGCACTCCGGCGGCGCGGGCGTGCGCGGCGGCCTCGCGCGTTTGGGGCATCACACCATCATCGGCGGCTACCACTAAAATGGCTATATCGGTGGCCTGCGCGCCGCGCGCCCGCATGGCCGTGAAGGCCTCGTGGCCGGGCGTATCTAAAAATGTGATCCGGCGTTTGTTGTGTTCTACCTGATAAGCGCCGATGTGCTGAGTAATGCCGCCGGCTTCGTTAGCGGCCACATTGGCTTTGCGGATCACATCCAAGAGCGAGGTTTTGCCGTGATCCACATGGCCTAAAATAGTCACCACCGGTGGGCGCACACTCAAGTTAGCCGCATCTTCCGCTTCAATGAGTTTACGCCAGGCAGGGCCATTGAGCTTGGATTCCTCCTTTTTCTTCTCTTCAGCCAGAGTTTCCGCCGAGACTTCGGGTTTAGCTTCGTAGCCGAGCTCCTGCGCAATCAATGCAGCTGTGTCAAAGTCCAATTGCTGGTTGATGTTGGCCATCATGCCATTGCTCATCAACTGCTTGATAATATCAATCGGGCTGGATTGGGTTAAATTGGCCAGTTGCCGAACTGTAACCGGATTGGGAAGCTCAACTGTTTTAAGACCGTTGTCGCTCATAAATACCTCCATACGTGAGGGAGAATGAGCGCCAGCGGCCACACCGGGCGTTAGCGGGGGGCGCTCATCTCTCTAAGTTGTTGGCGGCCAAGTGCCAATTGGCCGTCAGGCATCGGATTCATTTGAATAGTGTTGGCCGTGGGCGCTCAACGTCGCCCGGTCGGCATCAGTGATAGTCACTTTCAAGGCGCGTTCTAAGGCGCCGGTTTTTAACGCTTGTTCCCAACAAGACCTTTGGTTGTGCAAATAGGCGCCGCGTCCATTGACCTTCCCAGTTGGATCAACAAACACCTCGCCATTTGGCCCGCGCACCAGCCGCACCAGTTGCCGTTTGGCTAGCACTTGGCGGCAGGCCACACAGGTGCGTTGCGGAATATGCTTCACACGTTTAGAACCCATCACATAGCCTATCCCATGGATTCTCTAGTGTTTGTATAGCAAGGCCGATTACTCATCATCTCCTAGCAAATCACCGCCGCGGCTGGATTTGCGAAGCTTCTGTTTGATGTAAACGCCCAATTCTTCATCGTAGGTGATTTCAGCCGCTGGGCGCCGTTTACTCTTCTTCTTGCCCTTCTTCTTGGCGCCGGGCGCTTCATCCTCTTCATCTTCGTCGTCCTTGGCCTCGTAGTCTTCTTCTTCTTCAGCCTCAACCTGCGCCTGACCAACGGCAATGGCGGTCTCTTCCACAACAGCCACCGGCTCAGCCTCACCCATTGGAGCGGCTACTTCGGGTTGAGCCTCAGCCGCTACTGGCTCGGCGGGGGTTTCTGCCACAACCGGCGCTTCTATTACCGGTTCAGCTGGGAATTCCAGCTTGGCAAAAACACTCTTGACTTCCTCTAGGTGCTTATTGGAGAAACCTTCGGCCTCTAACAAACGCGCTTCATCTAGAGCGAGCACTTCCATCACCTCACCCACCGTTTTGTAATCGGCATCCGTCAGCAACCGCACCACCGCATCAGATAAGCCAGCTTCGGCCAACGGCATCCGGCGGGCCGCGGCGGGCACGGCGGCCCGAATGGCCGCGGCGCGTTCTACCTTAGCGGCGCGCTCTTCCTGTCGGCCGCGGGCCAGTTTCTTCTCCACCATATCCACCAGCTTGGCCAGTAGAGTGTAATCCTCAGGCGCCAGTGGGCGGCCTTCCGCCTTGCGCTGAAGGATACCTTCCACCGTTCTAATCATGTCAGTGTTCTGCCGTAAAACATCGGCATACTGCACATCGCTAATGATCGTATTCTTGGCGTCATTAGCGGCTTCAGTCAGGCTCTTGATATCAATCCGCCAATTGGTGAGCTTAGCCGCCAAGCGGGCGTTTTGGCCCTCACGACCAATGGCAAGGCTGAGTTGGTCATCCGGCACCACCACCATTGCGGTTCGGCCCGAAATCGGGTCATCATCCAGGTACACCGCTGTGACGCGCGCCGGGCTGAGGGATTTGGCAATAAAGGTGGATTGATCAGGGTTCCATTCAATGACATCTATCTTTTCGTCATTAAGTTCCTTGACAATGGATTGAATGCGCACACCCCGCATGCCCACACACGCGCCTACCGGGTCTACGCCCTCTTGCCGGGCGGAAACAGCCACCTTAGAGCGGTAACCTGATTCACGCGCGATAGACTTAATCTCAACTGCGCCATTGTAAATCTCAGGTACTTCGTACTCCAGCAAGCGGCGAAGCATATTTTTATGGGTACGCGAGAGGATGATTTGCGGCCCGCGTGTGGTTTTGCGCACCTCCAACACAAAAGCGCGCACTTTCTGATGAGGATAGTAGCGCTCACCGGGCATGGTTTGGTTGCGCGGCAAGGTGGCTTCTGTACGGCCCAGCCCAATGGTGATGGATTGTGAGCTGACAGCTTGCACGGTGCCGTTCACAATATCACCCTCACGGGAGGCATATTCCTGATACTGACTTTCGCGCTCCGCCTCGCGCAGGCGTTGCACGATTACTTGTTTAGCGGCCTGTGCGGCAATGCGGCCAAAATCCTTGGGTGTAGTTTCCACCGTCACCATATCGCCCAGCTTTGCGCCTGGGTCCACTTGGCGAGCCTCGGCCAACGTCACCTCAGTATTATGCTCCAGCACACTATCCACCACTTCTTTTTCAGCAAAAATCTTAATGACGCCGGTGGACAAATCCACCTTGGCCACCACATGCTGAGCGGCGGAGGCGTTTACCGCCTTGCGGTACGCCGTTACCATCGCATTCTCCAGCGCTTCCACAATCACATCGCGCTTAAGTTTGTTTTGCTCAATAATTTCGTTAAAGGCAAGGGTTAATTCACTCTTCATACAAGTCTAGCCACTGGGGCTTATAAGTAAGAAACGTGGGGGTTGCCCACGTTTCAACACGGCACTTACTCTAAACTGTAAGGGATTTTAGCACTGTGGCAAAGGTTAGGCAAGTTGGGCTATCCAAAGAGGCGGTGGTCATCGGCTAGCAATCCCAGAATGGGTCTTACGGCAAAAGTGAGCATCCTCTTGAAAGGCTATTAATTCATGAACTAGGGATTTTTAACCCCCGCCGCCTCCCGCGCGGCTTTACGCTTGGCGCGCAGGCCCACCAAACGTTCCTCGCCTTTCATTAACCGCGCGAAGTTAGGGCGTAGGGCGTAAGCCAGCAAAAACGTGGCCCCCACCCCAAACCATACAAACGTCCAACTGAGTGCGCCGATATAGGCCAGATAGGCGAGCACTCCGGTGACGGTGATAGCTGTGAGAATAGTGGCCACGCTGGCATAGCCCACAAAGTACAAAATAATCGCGCCCTCAATAAATACAATCGGCAACATCCACGGCCAAAAGCCAATGGCCGCGCCGGCGCAGGTGGCCCCACCCGCGCCACCTTTGAAGTTGAGCCACACGGGATAGTTGTGGCCAAGGATGCTGGCGAGGCCGCTGAGCACCATGCCCCACTCTTGCAACCAACCAGCCGGCAGAAGCCATTGCGCCAGCCAAACCGCCAACGTGCCTTTGAGAATATCGGACATAGCGGTGAGAAAACCTATCCAAAAGCCGCCAGCCCGCATGGCGTTGGTGCCGCCGGTGCGCCCACTGCCAACCTCGCGCACATCCTTGCCCGTAAAGAGCCGCACATACACCAAACCCGATGGAAACGAACCAAGCAAATACCCGCCTAAGGTTGCCAAAATTAATTGCAAAATTTCCATAGCGCTCCACAAAAGCTAACAGCTATCAGCGATTAGCTATTAGCGATTAGAACTGGCACTTCAGTGCATTGCCCATTTTGGATGTAAAACGCGCGGCCTTGCCATTGGTTACGCTCATGGGGGGCGCAAATTAAGTATAGCGCTTCGGGGTAGTAGGCCTCTGCCACATCGGTTGAGGAGGGGATAGCCGGGCCGGCAGGGTGGGAGTGAAAGATGGCGGTGATTTCCAAACCGGCGTCCTCAATCGCCACCATGGCCTGAATTTGGGCCGTCGGCTCCATTTCATAGCGCACCGGACTGCGCCAACGGTTTTCAATCAAGAACACTTTTTCCACCACCCCGCCCCGTCCACCCAGCAGGCCGCAAGCTTCGTTGGGCAGTTCGCGGGTGAGATGTTCCGCGATGGTTTGCCATTGATGCCGAGTGAGCCGCAACGTCACGGCGGCATTATACCTTTTTCATTATACGAGGCCGCGCCGCCCACTCCTTGACAGCGTCGCGCTTCTACCGTATACTCGCCCCATAATTTAGCCATGACTAAATTTTTATTTCGTAACAACAAATATGCTCTCTCACGCCATTGAAGATTATCTCAAAGCCATCTACGAAATCGAAGAGGATTTCGGACAGGTGAGCACATCCTTGCTGGCCGTACACTTAGACGTGGCCCCGGCCTCGGTCACCGGCATGGTGCAAAAACTCTCCAAAACACGGCCTCGGCTGGTGAATTATGAACGGCATCAGGGCGTAACTCTCACCGCCGCTGGGCGCAAAATCGCGTTGGAGGTCATTCGTCATCATCGGCTCATTGAGCTATATCTGGCGGAAGCGCTGGGGTATGAGTGGGACCGCGTAGATGCTGAAGCCGAGAAACTAGAGCACGTCATTTCTGAAGAGTTTGAAGACAAAATTGCCGCTTTGCTGGGTGACCCCAAGCTGGACCCACACGGTGACCCCATCCCCACCAAAACCGGCCAAGTGGCGGAGGCTTGCCGCCTGCCGTTGAGTGAGATTGAGCGTGGGCAAACCGTGCGGGTGGCCCGCGTGCGCGATGGTGACCCGGCCTTTTTGCGCTACCTTACCGAGTTAGGCCTGACCTTACAAACCACTGTAGTCGTGATTGAGCGAGCGCCGTTTGATGGCCCGATTCATGTGGCGGTGGGCGATAAAACGCACGCTTTAGGCCGGGCTGTGACGGACAAAATTTTTGTAGAAGTGGAGTAACAGAAATGGAAACCTACCTCTTGCTGTTCTGTATGTTTTACATCCTCGGCGTCATTTTCTTTGGCCACTTTGAAGAGCGCACACCCAAAGCGCGGCGCTTGCTCAAATTGGCCTTCAACTTAGGCCTAGTGGCCGCGGCTTACCAATGGCTTGGCGGTGCGTGGGCGGCTGGGCTGATTGTGGCCTTGTTCGCTATTGGGTTAACTTTTCACTTTTGGTGGACGGCCAAAAACGGCATTCATCCTTTTACAGCCGAGCCACGCGAGAAATATTATGCGCTCCGCGGGTGGAAAACATCATAAGCACAATGCCCGACCGTGGGCGTTTTGGGAGAACCACGTGAAGCTAAAGCTACTTTCATTATTATTAGCCGCGCTGATGCTGACGCTTGGCGCGTGCGGGCCAACGGCCAACCGCCCCGTAAGCAATTTGGGCGATCGGACAATTAACATCGTGACCACTGTGGGCATGATTGCGGATGCGGCGCAAAACGTGGGCGGTGAGCGTGTAAACGTGACGGCGTTAATGGGGCCGGGCGTAGACCCGCACCTGTATAAACCCACCGCCAGCGATGTACAAACGCTGGAAAACGCCGATATCATTTTTTACGGTGGGCTGGAATTGGAAGGCCGCATGACGGATGTATTTGTCAAACTGGCCCGCTCTGGCAAACCTACCTTTGCCGTCAGCGAAGAGATTGACCCCGATAAGTTGCGCCAGCCAATTGAGTTTGAGGGCAAATATGACCCGCATATCTGGTTTGATGTGACGCTGTGGCAGGAGGCTGTGCGCAAAATCAACCAAGAATTGCAGACGTTAGACCCAGCGCACGCCGCTTTTTATCAACAAAACACGGACGCTTACTTAAAAAAGTTAGAGGCCTTGCACCAGTACGTAAAGGAACAAATTGCCAACTTGCCAGAAAACAGCCGTGTGCTGATTACGGCCCACGATGCGTTTGGCTACTTTGGCCAGCAGTATGGAATGGAAGTGCGCGGTTTACAGGGCACCAGCACAGCCACTGAGGCCGGCGCAAAAGATGTGCAGGATTTGGCGGACTTCATCATCCAACGCCAAATTAAAGCCATCTTTGTGGAATCTTCTGTGCCGCAGACCACTATTGAGGCCGTCCAAAAAGCGGTGCAGGCCCAAGGTTGGGATGTCAAAATCGGCGGCGAACTGTTTGCGGATGCGATGGGCGCGGCGGGCACGCCGGAGGGCACCTACATTGGCATGGTGCGGCATAACGTGGATACGATTGTAAGTTCACTTCGCTAATCATCCAGCGCCAGACAAATTAGGCGGCAGAATGTTTCAGCCAGTCTGCCGCCTAAAGCCCGGCGCATTTTATGAAATGCTTCATCCCGTTTCGATTAAAGACCTGACCGTTGCTTACCGAGAAAAACCCGTGTTGTGGGATGTGGATTTAGACATCCCGGCAGGAAGTTTGGCCGCCATTATTGGGCCAAACGGCGCGGGCAAGAGCACACTCATCAAAGCCGCCCTCGGGCTTATTCCTGCCGCCGCAGGCACGGTGGAGTTTTTTGGCAAGCCCTATCACAAAAACCGGCATTTGGTGGGTTATGTGCCTCAACGCACCAGTGTGGATTGGGATTTCCCAACCGATGCATTGGATGTGGTGTTGATGGGCACTTACGGCGCGTTGGGCTGGGTGAAGCGGCCCGGCAAGCCACAACGCGAGTGGGCGTTGGAATGTTTAGCCAAAGTAGGTATGGCGGATTTTGCCAAACGGCAAATTAGCCAACTGAGCGGCGGACAACAACAACGGGTGTTTTTGGCGCGGGCGCTGGCGCAAAACGCTCAACTTTATTTTATGGATGAACCGTTTGTGGGAGTGGATGCGCTGACCGAAAAAGCAATTGTGGCCTTGCTACATGAGTTGCGCGCGCAGGGCAAAACGGTGATTTGCGTCCATCATGATTTGGACTCCGCGCCGGATTATTTTGACTGGGTAGCGCTCCTCAACGTGCGCCTAATCGCGGCCGGCCCGTTTGCCAATGCCTTTACGCAAGAAAATCTCACTAAAGCCTACGGCGGGCGCATGTACGCGTTCAAACACGGCCACTGATGAATGAAACATAAAACGAGAAGCGTGATGCACAAAAGTAAATGACTCACCTTAGTGACCAAGCCTCTGAACAACGAAGTCGCACGCTTCACGCATCACGTTTTACGAAATATGCACTCCGAAAAAAGAGTTAGCCATGCTAGAACTCCTCGCCGATTTACTTTTTGATTACACCCTCCGCAACGTGGCGCTGGGTTCTGCTTTGCTGGGCGTGGTGAGCGGCGTGCTAGGGTGCTTTGCTATTTTGCGCCGCCAGGGTTTGCTTGGCGATGCGCTGGCCCACGCCGCCCTACCCGGCATCTGCCTAGCCTTCATGCTCACCGGCCTCAAAACGCCCATTGTGCTGATGTTGGGCGCGGCGCTGGCGGGTTGGCTGGGCACTCTGCTTTTACTGTACATCGTGCGCCAAACGCCGTTGGCCGAAGACGCCGCACTCGGCATCATCCTCAGTGTGTTCTTCGGCTTCGGAATTGTTCTGCTCACCTTCATTCAACGCACCGGCGACGCCAATCAGGCCGGTTTGGATAAATACTTATTTGGGCAAGCGGCCACACTGGTAGAGGAGAATGTCATCACGATGGCGGTGCTAGGCGGCTTGGCGCTGAGTGTGGTGACCGTGTTATACAAAGAGTTCAAACTCCTCACCTTTGATGCAGATTTTGCGGCCAGCCTCGGCTTTGGCACACGGCGGCTGAGCGTTTTGCTCACCTCTTTAATGGTAATTGCCATTGTGATTGGCTTACAGACGGTGGGCGTGGTGCTGATGGCGGCCATGTTGGTAGGCCCGGCGGCGGCGGCGCGGCAGTGGACGAACCGCTTGAGCCGCATGATTGCGCTAGCCGCTCTGTTTGGTGCGGCTTCTGGGGTGAGTGGCGCGCTAATAAGCATCAGCGAGAGCCGCATCCCCACTGGCCCAATGATTATTTTGAGTCTGACCGTAATCGTTCTGCTTTCACTGGCCTTTGGCTCTGCACGTGGCGTGGTGTGGGATTGGCTCCGCCACCGCCGCCGCGTGTTGGTAGCGCCGGAAACAGTTTAGAACCCATCTACATTGCCCGCTTTGCCAAAAGCGCTAGAGAGTCACATGAACACCGAAATTATTTTCCGCCTCATTGCCTTTATGGTATTGGCTGGCGCCATGAGCATCAGCATTTACTTCCGTCACAAAGCCGAAAAGCAAGGTGGCCGTATGCGCACCGCCGAAGGACAGGGCTTAGTAAAACTCTTGCGATTGTATGGCCTGCTCGTGCTCTTGCCGTTGTTGGGCTATCTTGTTAATCCAGATTGGGTGACGTGGGCGCGCGTAGCCTTGCCAGAATGGTTCCGCTGGTTGGCGGCCGCGTTGGCGCTAGTCTGCCTGCCGTTGGTGTACTGGATTTTCAGCAGTATCGGCAACAACATCTCGCCCACGCAAACCACCCGTGAACGGCATCAACTGGTAACCCACGGCCCGTACCATTGGGTACGGCATCCGCTCTACACTGTGGGCGCGTTGCTGGTTCTCGCGCTAAGTGGCTTAACGGCGCTCTGGTGGCTGGCTGTAGCGCTCGCACCCGCCCTCGCTGTCCTCGTTTGGCGCACATCCACAGAAGAAGCGCACCTGATTGAAACTTTTGGCGATGCATACCGCGATTACATGCGCCGCACTGGGCGTTTCTTTCCAAAGTTAGGTTAATGACCGTTTCGCGTTTTAAGTTATGCCTTCTTCCATTATCATCATCCTCACAGGCATTCTCGTCGCCCTCGCCTGCTCCCTGCTGGGCGCGTTTTTGGTGCTCCGCAAAATGAGCATGCTGGCCGATGCCATCAGCCATGCCATTTTGCCCGGCCTTGTGGCTGGTTACTACGTGGCGCAAGGGCCCAACTTGCTGGCCGGTTTTGCGGGCGCGGCGCTGGCGGCAGTGCTCACCGTGAGCTTGGTGGAGGCTCTGCAAAAAAGCGGCCGCGTAGGCAATGACGCCGCTATCGGCATTGTCTTTCCGGCTATGTTTGCGTTGGGAACAGTGATTGTTTCACGCTTTTTTGCCAACGTGCATTTGGATGCGGACGCCATTTTGTATGGCAACTTGGAATTTGCCGCGCTAGAGTCACTCATTATTGGAGAAACCAACCTCGGCCCACAAAGTTTGTGGGTGATGGGCGCGCTGACCATCATCAATCTGTTGTTCATTAGTCTGTTTTATAAAGAACTAAAACTGGTCACGTTTGATAGCGGGTTAGCCGCTGCGCTGGGGTTCTCGCCCATGCTCATTCACTATGCGCTCATGACGGTGGTTTCGGTTACGGCGGTGGGCGCATTTACGGCAGTGGGCGCGGTGCTCACGGTGGCGTTGATGATTGTGCCGGCGGCCACCGCTTACCTGCTGACGCACCGTTTGCCGATGATGATCATTTTGGCGTGCGGTATTGGCGCGGCCAGCGCCGTGGGCGGGTTTTATCTGGCCGTCGCTATCAACGCTTCCATTGCCGGTTCGATTGCCACACTCAATGGTGTATTTTTCATTTCAGCGCTCACCGTCGCGCCAGAGTACGGCATAGTGGCGCGGGCGCTTCGGCTACAAATGCAACGTGTGCAATTTGCCAGCAAGACATTGGTGATGCATTTACACACCCATGAACACACCCTCGCCGCACATGCCGAAAGCGCCGTAGCGCACTTGAGCGATGAGCTGAGTTGGTCACCTCAATTCGCCCAGAGCGTTATTGCCAATGCCCTAGCCGAACGCTTAATTGAGCAGGGCAATGGGCACTTGCACCTGACAGAAACGGGCCGCCAACTAGCGCAACGTGAGAGCCAAAAAGAGGCCGGAGGAATTACACAATGAAAAAACACTCACTCAATCGTCGTAATTTTCTCAAAGCAGGTGCGCTGGGCACACTGAGCATTGCCGCCACGGCCAGCGCCGCCTTAGCCCAAGCCCAAAGCGGCACGCCCACGCCGGAGCATGAGGGCCATGCCGGGATGCACGGCGGGCACGGCAGTTATGATGGGAGCATGGGCGAGGTAGATACCACCCGCTTTGACCCAATGGTTTATCTAACGGATTTTAATTATGGCACCGTCAGCACCCTGCCCAACGGGCAAACACTCCGTGAGTGGCGCATCTACGCCGTGGACGAAGAAATTGAAGTGGCCCCCGGTGTGTATTTTCCGGCGTGGGCGTATGGCATCGAGGGCAAATTACCGCAAGTGCCCGGGCCAACGTTCCGGTGCACAGAAGGAGACCGGTTGCGGTTTGTGTTTGGTAACGGTTCCGCTCACCCGCATACCATTCACTTTCACGGCATCCACCCGCCCAGCATGGATGGCATTACGCCGTTGGTGCACCCCGGCGAGACGTTTACGTACGAGTTTGATGCCAAACCGTTTGGCCTGCATCTATACCATTGCCATGCGATGCCGCTAAAGCGCCATATCCACAAAGGTCTGTATGGCACCTTCATCATTGACCCAAAAGAAGGCCGCGAGCCGGCCAAAGAATTTGTGATGATGATGAACGCCTTTGACACTAACTTTGATGGCGAGAACGAAATCTATGCCGTGAACACGGTCGCTTTTCACTATGCTAAACACCCTATCCCCGTCAAGGTTGGCGAGCTTATCCGCGTGTATTTGGTGAACATTACTGAGTTTGACCCGGTTAATTCTTTCCATCTGCACGCTGGGATGTACAAACTTTTCCGCACTGGCACACGGATGGGTGACCACTACGAATACACCGATAACGTACTCATGGGGCAAGGCGAGCGGCATGTGTTGGAATTCGTGCTGGAAAACCCAGGCCATCACATGTTCCATGCCCACCAAAGTGAACTAGCCGAGTTGGGTTGGATGGGGATGTTTAACGCAACGGAGTAACACCATGAGCGAAAAAACCATCACGCCCACGCGCGGCCTAAACTTACCCAATTGGCTGTGGATTACGCTTCCAATTGCGGCCTTAGCGACGCTGGTAGCTGTGTTTTTCCTCACCAACCCGGCGGCCGTATTTACCTCTGATGCGCCGCCATTGGAAGATTTGGCCGTAGAGCGCATTGTGCTCACTGAAACAGGCTTCCGCGTAACAGTGTTCAACAACGGCGCTACAGAAGTGACGATTGCCCAAGTGGCCGTTGATGATGCGTTTTGGCAATTCACCGCCGAGCCTTCCGCCACCCTGCCCCGCCTAAGTTGGGCTACGGTCACCATCCCTTATGCTTGGGTAGCCGGTGAGCCACACGTCATTCGTCTGTTCACCAATACCGGCACTACGTTTGATGGCGAAGTAGTCGCCGCCACACTCACGCCCTTGCCGGGCCTGCGCGAGTTTGGCGCGTATGCGTTGCTGGGCTTTTACGTGGGCGTGGCCCCAGTGGCGCTGGGCATGTTGTGGTTTCCAGCTATGAAGCGGTTGGGGCGGCGCGGCCTCAACGCCGTGCTAGCGCTCACCATTGGCCTGCTGGTGTTTTTGTTGGTGGATACGGGATTTGAGATTCTTGAACTTGGCGCAGAAGTGCCCAGCGCTTTTCAGGGCATACCGTTAGCGCTGTTCGCCGCCCTACTTACGTGGCTGGCCCTCATCGCCATTGGCCGCCGCCGCCAAGCCGCTGACCCAGACCCGGTGAAGCAAAGGCTCTATATTGCTTTTTTGATTGCGCTGGGCATTGGTCTGCACAACTTGGGTGAAGGGTTGGCCATTGGAGCGGCGTTTGCGCTCGGTGAGGCCGCGCTGGGCTCATTCTTAGTCTTGGGCTTCACTCTTCATAACGTGACGGAGGGCGTGGGCATTGTAGCGCCCGTCACGCGAGACCAACCGAAGCTGACCACCTTGATTGGATTGACGCTGTTAGCGGGTGCGCCGGCCATCCTCGGCGCATGGATAGGCGGCTTTGCATTTTCGCCTGTGCTGGCGGTGCTGTTCTTGGGGGTTGGCCTCGGCTCTATTTGGCAAGTGATTGTGGAAGTTGGGCAACTGATGCACCGTGACGCGGAACGCGAGGGTTTGCCCTTAGTTTCATGGCTCAATGTGGGTGGGTTTCTAGCCGGTATCGCCCTCATGTATCTCACTGCTTTGCTTGTGAAATAAATCCATGGCCTTCGGGCCAAGCCGCGTAAATTTTGATAGATAACTAGGGGGTACGGTGGGCATAAAGCCGTCTTAGGCCAAGGCCAACCTTTTTATCCTGTCCAGTTAAAGTCTCAACTCATTCTTAATTTCGCCCGTTATAATCATACCTAATCGCGGGCCGACAGGAACACCCACAAAAAATTAATGGGGGTTCCTGCATTTTGTTCGCCCGCGACTTAAATTCATCCTTGAAATCTTTTGGAAGACAACATGACTCGAACCCCTCCCTCCTCACGCCAAACGCGCAAAGCTTCAGCCGCCCAAGCCGCCCGGTCTGGCATTCCCACGCCCGCTCTCATTGTAGGCGGTATCTTGATTGTCCTCGCCTTGCTCATCGGCATTGCCACCTACCTCACGATTGAAGAACGCAACGCCCTCTCGCGCCCCATTGAAGGCGTGCAACAATTCCCCGGTCTGGACCGTAGCCACGTGCAAGGCGTGGTGCAATACCCCCAAACCCCGCCCGCCGGCGGCCAACACAATGAGCGCTGGCAAAACTGCGGCATCTATGACCAACCCATCATCAACGAGCATGCGGTTCATTCTTTGGAACATGGCGCGGTGTGGATTACCTATCAGCCAGAGTTGGATGCGGCCAGCGTAGAAAAGCTCCGGAGCTTGGTAACGGGGCGCGAGTACACTTTGCTTTCGCCCTACCCCGGCCTGCCATCTCCCATCGTTGCCACTGCTTGGGGTTTGCAATTGCAACTTACCGACGCCAATGACCCGCGCCTGCCGCTCTTTATCCGCAAATATCAGCAAGGGCCGCAAACGCCTGAGCCGGGGGCAGTGTGCTACAGCGGCGTGGGCCAACCGATTGCGCGTTAGTTTATCAAAACCCATTTACACGCTTGCCAATTCGATTCGTCGTCATAGCAAGACAGATGAACATTCCAAGTCGCCGTTTCACTTTCGTTTTAGCCCTTGCGCCGGCCGCTTTGGGCGCGCTCGGCTGTATGACGGCCCAACAATTGATAAGGCCAGCCGCCACCGCCACACCGCCCGGTTACATTGATGGCGTAGTGGAATATGAAATTACTGATTTTAGTCACTCCCAGTCTGATTTAGATTACGCCATACTCCCCCCACCGGGCGGCCCACATCACCCCGCCTGGCAAAACTGCGGCATCTATGCCGAGCCGATAGTGACCGAACACGCCGTCCATTCATTGGAGCATGGCGCGGTATGGATTACATATCAACCGGATTTAGCCGAGGCGGAGATAGAGCTGTTGCGCCAACTCGTGCGTGGCCGCACCCATGTTTTGCTCTCACCTTATGCTGACCAAGCCGAGCCAGTGACGGCTACAGCGTGGGGCGTACAGTTGCGAGTAGAGTCAGCGGACGATCCACGGCTGGCGCAATTTGTTCAAAAATACGAAAACGGGCCACAGACGCCCGAACCCGGCGCACCCTGCACCAACGGCGTGGGTCTGCCGGACGAGAAGTAACACAAACATATGTCCAATTCCACTCTCTGGCGCTGGGCGTGGCCCAGCGTAGCGCTTTTCTTTGCCATCCTCGCCGCCGTTTTTGCCGGTTTGTGGTGGCAAAGCCGCCCCCCTTCTGATTCGGACCCGGCAGTAACGTTTGCGCGTGATATGACGGCCCATCACATTCAAGCGGTGGAGATTGCGACTATTCTGCGCGACCGCACTTCTGACCCTGAACTGCGGCAAGTGCTAATTGACATGGTGCTGACGCAACAGGCGCAGATTGGGCATATGCAGGGCTGGCTCCAAGCTTGGGGTTTGCCCTACTCCGGCCCCAACCCACCCATGACCGGTGAGATGGAACACGAGGGCCACTTGATGACGATGACGCCGAGCCTCATGGGCATGGCTAGCCAGGAAGAGATAAACGCCCTCAGCGCCCTGCCCGTACCGGAAGCAGAAATTAAGTTTTTGCAGATGATGATTAAGCACCATCAGGGCGGCGTGTTGATGGCCGAGGCGGTGCTCAAACATACCTCTCGCCCAGAAGTCGTACGATTAGCGGAAGCAATTGTTAGGGCGCAAACCAGCGAGATTGCTTACATGACGGATTTACTCCAACAGCGCGGGGCGGAGCCGTGAGTGGCTGTTCTTTAGAAAGATCTATCAATTAGCACACACAAGACCCTAAAATTTAGGCGCATTCTCGCGCCAACTGATAGGTTTGGGCCTCTTCGCCCCAAAGGGCAATAGCACCATGCAAAGATCAAAATGTGGGTATGGTTCTATTTGTTGATTTTTCTCATCAGCCTCAACCGAGTTGATACGGCTTTTGCGTGTTCAATGATCATCATGCGCTACTGGCCCTGACGGAATTGGGTTGGGGGAAACGAAAAGGGGCTGGCTTTCGTTTGGAAGGCCGCCAGCCCTGCAATCAGGCTAATTCGCGCGCAATACGTCCAGAAGGCCACCACGCCCAAGAATTGGGTAACGTCCTCCAATAAAATCAGGTGGCGTTCGCCAGCCAGTAAACGCTGTTGTCCATTCAAAAGGTCAATCAACTGTGAAAAACCAAGCAAACCGAGGCTCAAACATAGATATAGGCGCTCGTGCTGGATGAGTTGGTGAAAAAAAAAGACGAGGAACAGGATGACGCCAATCGCATAGAAAATCAGGAACATTTCCTCTTTGAGGCCCAAGTAGCGAACGGCCAATGACTCATGAAACAAATAGAGGTCATCCAGCCCTAACCACAACCCCACACTCGCGAGTGCGCCAAGATAAAGCGTGAACCGTTGATTAGGCGCGGCCAACCGCCAACGAATAAGCGTTGCGAAGGCGCACCAATTGGCCCCACTTAGCCAAAGTATGACACTTAAGTTGGAAAAGAAACCTAAATAGGGTCGCCCGGTTTGATTGAAATCAATCGCGTCTTGAAATAAGTAGTCGGGATGAATATCGGGGCGATTTAATAACCAAATAATGACTACGGCCATTAACCCACTCGCTAAAAGAATTGGCAGGAGACCAATCAGCCGCATATGGCTGGCCTGACTCAGCAAACTAAACTTCCAAAGTTTTGAAGCATGTTCAGGTGATTGAGCCATTGAAATGCTCACTTTTCTCTATCTCTAACATCCATTAAGACTGATTGGGATCAACTATTCAACCGCTCATTACAGCATAATCTTTCAACCCACAATAAATTTATATGTGAGAGGGAGTTCTTTTCACACCAATGCGGGCGGCTTACGGGCAAATTGCTTGAGCCGAAGCGTTGATGACGTTGTTCTCGGCCAAGCAGAAGCCGGGCCCCTTAATGGTCACGGGCGCAGTGTAGGGTCTCAGCGAGCTATCTTTGACAATGGTCTGACCGCCTGCGCCGGTGTGGATGGTGACACCGTTATCGGACATGCCAATCACCGAGCCTTGCGTGAATTCAATCAAGCTCCCACTACCGCCGATGCCAGCTTCAATCACCAGACCACCGGCCCCGCCGAAGCGCGCCTGATCCATCTTGATCACACCTAGCGACTGTCGGAATTGCTTCAACATATTGGTGGTCTCCCGTGAATGGCTTCATAGTGTTGAAACTACAAAGCACTGTGGCCTTGCTAAAAGCAGTTTTATAACTCGGTTTTTTGGCCCTGTTTTTCAGGCATTTTCGGGGTTATGAAACCACTTTTAGAACAGAGACGCTCGGTGTTGAAAAAATACATCACGGGTCATCCTTGACTTCCACCCTTTTTTTCGCTAATATATGAATAGTTGTTCATACATTCATATACGATGCCTGCCAAACGCTCCTTCCATGCCGCTGAATTTTTGGATGCCGCCCAAGTGCGGGCCGCCGAACAAAACCTGATTGATGGCCCTACCGCCACGCAACTGGCCCGTACGTTTGAAGCGTTGGCGGACCCCACGCGGCTCAGAATTGTTTCGGCCCTTTCCCACGCCGAGTTATGCGTGAATGATTTAGCAACATTAGTAGGCATGACGCACAGCGCCGTTTCACACCAATTGCGCCTGATGCGCACCAGCCGCTTGGTGAAGAGCCGCAAAAATGGCCGCGAGGTGTATTACACGCTGGATGACGAGCACATCCATGATTTATTCCACCGCGGCTTAGAACATCTGGAGCACGAATGACTCTCAAAACCTACCCCATCACCGGCATGGATTGCGCCGATTGCGCCCGCACGATTGAAACGGGCGTGACACAACTGCCCGGCGTGCAAAGTGTAACCTGCGATTTTGCGACTGCTAAATTGCGCGTGCAAGGGGACATCAGCGAAGCCGCGCTTCGGCAAAGGGTGGAAGCGCTGGGCTACAAAATTGACTCAGCGCCTACGCCCGCCGCGCGACCCAAAACATTCTGGCAATTCATCCTCTCCCGCGCCGAAACGCGCCTCGCCTTACTAGGCACGGCCTTAATCATTGCCGCTCTGCTCCTCAGCAACTTAATCACCAATTCTCTAATCACTAATTCTCTGTTGATAGTCGCCCTGCTAATTTCCGGCTTCCCCATTGCGCGCAGTGGCTTCAACGCCCTGCTTATCAACCGGGAGTTCAACATTAATTTTCTGATGACGGTGGCCGCGGTGGGCGCGGTGGTGATTGGCGAGCCGCTGGAGGCCGCTACGTTGATTGTGCTGTTTGCGTTGGCGGAAGCCTTGGAAGGCTACACCACTGACCGCGCCCGTGATAGTTTGCGCGGCCTGATGGAGCTTGCGCCGGCTAAAGCTGTGCGGCGTAACGGCCAAACAGAAACAGAAGTGCCGGTAGAAATGCTGACAGTGGGAGATGAAATCATCATTCGGCCCGGCGAACGTGTGCCAATGGACGGCGTGGTGCTAACCGGCAACAGCGCCGTAAATCAAGCGCCCATCACCGGCGAAAGCGTGCCAGTGGAGAAAGGGCCGGACGCTACCGTGTTTGCTGGAACGCTGAACGGCGCGGGCGCGCTCACCGTGCGCGTCACCCATTTGGCGCAGGATAACACCCTCAGCCGCATCATTCACTTGGTGGAAGAAGCCCAAAGCGTGCGCGCGCCCAGCCAACGGCTGATTGACCAGTTTGCGCGCTGGTACACACCGTTGATGATGGCCATTGCGGCCTTGGTGGCCGTTACGCCGCCGCTGTTTTTCAATCAACCGTTTTGGGATACGGCCACAACGCATGGCTGGCTTTACCGCGCGCTGGCATTGCTGGTGATTGCCTGCCCATGCGCCCTGGTGATTAGCGCGCCCGTCACCATCATCAGCGCCCTCACCGCCGCCGCGCGCCGGGGCGTGCTGATTAAGGGCGGCGCCCATTTGGAGGCGCTTGGCCAACTGAAGGCCTTTGCGTTTGATAAAACCGGCACGCTCACGCAAGGCCAACCGGCCGTTACCCAAACGCGCGCGCTAGAGTGCTTAAACAATGAGCCGTGCGCGTATTGTGATGAAGTGCTGGCGTTGGCCTCCGCGCTGGAAAAGCGCAGTACGCACCCCTTGGCCCACGCTGTGTTGAACGCGGCGGAAGCGCGCGGCCTAAGCCAAACATACGCCGCCGAAAGCGTGACGGTGTTGGCTGGGCGCGGCTTGCAAGGCTCCATCAACGGTAAGCTGGCCACGCTAGGCAATCACGCGCTGTTTGAAGCGGAGCATCCGCACGCCGAGCAACTATGTGTTCAAATTGAGCAGGCCGAGGCGCAAGGCAATACCACCATGTTGGTGTGTGATGGTGACCGCGTGCGCGGCTTTATTGCCGTGGCGGATACCGTGCGCGCCGAAAGCGCCGAGGTGGTGGCCGCCCTGCACACGCTCGGCTGTAAAACGGTTTTGCTTACAGGAGATAATGAAACGGTGGCGCATGCCGTGGCCGCACAAGTGGGCGTGGCGGATGTGCGCGCCAACCTTTTGCCCGCGCACAAGTTTGAAGCGGTGAAAAACCTGCGCGCAGAATTTGGCGCAGTGGGCATGGTGGGTGATGGCATCAATGATACGCCCGCCCTTGCCGCCGCCGAGGTGGGCGTGGCGGTGGGCGGCGCGGCCAGCGCGCAAGCCATTGAAACAGCAGATGTGGTGCTGATGGCGAATGATCTACGCGCCCTGCCCTTTAGCGTGCGGCTGGCTCGTTTCACGCGGCAAATTATTTGGCAGAACATCGCCTTTAGCCTTGGCACTAAACTTGTCTTTGCCGCACTGGCTTTGGGCGGCGTGGCCTCGCTGTGGCTGGCAGTTTTAGGAGATATGGGCGTTTCTCTGCTGGTAACGGCCAACGGTTTGCGGCCCTTGCGCTTTGAGTCAACGGCCAGAATAGATTGAATAACCCCCAAACTTCAACGCCAGATTCCGTTTCCGTTTACTCAATCTATTGAAAATCAAGATGAAAGCTTTTCAAGACTATTACCCAGATCATCTCAACCAGTGTTATGGCTGTGGGCAGTTGAACCCACACGGCCACCGCATCCGCAGTTTTTGGGATGGTGAAGAAACCATCTGCCGCTTTGAGCCACAGCCTTACCACGTTTCTTTTCCGGGTTTTGTGTATGGCGGCTTAATTGCTTCACTGTTTGATTGCCATTCCATCGGCAGCGCGGCGGCGGCCATGTATCGCGCCGAGGGCCGTGAGATGGATACCGAGCCGCCCTTTCGGTTTGTAACGGCCAATCTAAAGGTAGATTATCTCAAGCCCACGCCGCTGGGCGCGCCCCTGCTCATTCGCTCACAAATTACCGAGGTAAAGGGCCGCAAAGTTTGGGTAGCTTCCACATTGTATGCCGGAGAGCTGGCCTGTGCGCGGAGCGAAGTGTTGGCCGTGCAAATGCCGGAGAATTTCCTACCAGCAACCAACTAGACTTCAGAGAAGTGATATGAAACTCAACGATTTCAAAGTATTAACCTTTGATTGTTACGGCACATTAATTGATTGGGAAACGGGCATGGTAAATGCGCTGACGCCGCTTACCGCAAAATTAGGCGGCCAACTGACGCGGAATGAAATTTTAGAAGCGCACGCTCGGCATGAGTCCTTTCAGCAACGGCAAACGCCGCAGAAGCGTTACCGCGAGGTGCTAGCGACGGTTTACAAACGGCTAGCGGAAGAATGGGGCGTAAACGCCAGTTGGGCCGAATGCGTGGCGTATGGCAACTCTATCCCAAATTGGCCCGCCTTCCCAGATACGGCTGACGCCTTGCGCTATCTCAAACAGCATTACAAGTTGGTGATTCTCTCCAATGTAGATAACGAAAGTTTTGCCGAGAGCAATAAAAAGCTAGGCGTAGAATTTGATGCGATTTACACGGCGGAGGATATTGGCAGTTATAAGCCGACGGCCAATAACTTTGAATATATGCTAACAATGCTCAAAAGCCGCGGTTATGAAAAAACAGATATTCTGCACACCGCGGAGAGCATGTTCCATGACCATGCGCCTGCCAACCGCTTCGGCCTAGCTTCATGTTGGATTTATCGCCGGCACGCGCAGGAAGGCTTTGGCGCAACCATGAACCCCGGCGAAATGCCGCACTATGATTTTCGCTTTAACAGCCTGGGCGAGATGGCCGAGGCGCACAAGCGAGAGTTGAACAACGAACGAGCTAGCTGATTATGCCGATAGCCTACAAAAAAAAGCCAGAGCGTGGCCGAAACCGCGTTCAAGATGACGGCGAAGCCGACGCCCGCCACGGCCAGACGGCCCAGAATGCCGGTGAGAATACCCAGATACGCCGTTAGTTTGTTGAATAGGCCCTGTAACATCACCACCCCAATTACTAAAAAACCAAATGAAAGTGTGCCAACGGCATAAACGATGGCCAAAGGCGAGGCAATAACGGAGGAAGGATAGTTAGCCGCCGCAATCAACAACGTGTATTGGGCGTCATCACTGGCGGTGGCATAATCGCCGCTAAGCATGATGAGCGAGGCATAGCTGACCCAATTCACAGCCAATTCCAGAGCAATGAATAACCCTACAAACGCCACCCCAATCAGCATGGCCTGGCGATTAACTTTATAGAGTGCGATGTAAAGGGCAAGCGCCACCGGCACATAGAGAAAGTTGGTGAAGACGGAGATACCTACAATGGCCCACTACGCGGAAGTTTTTCCAACCAGATAGTTCAGCCACGCCTCCCCGCCCACGGGCGGCGCGCCCACCACTGCATACAACCCAATGATAACGAGGTAGGCCAAGCCAATGATGATGGCGGAGAAGCCACCCACACGAAACCACCAGCCATCATTATCGGTCTTAGCCCAATTCGGCCGTGTATCCATTGGATGCATTTCTTTCTGCTTAATCCCAAATAAACTACCCAACGTCGATTGAGTCTGGCTCTAGGACGGTGACGTTCTGTCCGGCGTATTTTTCATATAGGTCAGCCCGGCGGTTTCTCCAACCGTCCAGCCCACCGCGCAGGTTGGTAATGCGCTTAAACCCCTTCGCTTTCAAGTAATACGAGATCATAACCGAAAGCCCGCCGCCCGGGCAATACACCAAAATTTGCTTATCGCGCGGAATCTGTTTCAAGTAGTTTTCGACACGGATAGGGTTGACCTCATGAGCATTCGGCAAACCCTTGAACCTTTTCCGATCATCAGGCGGGCGTACATCCAGAATGAAAGTGTTTTGGTCAAACAGAATGTTTTCGTTCAATTGCGCGGGCGCGAGCATGTTGACGAACGAGATGCGACCTTCCACATAATCCTCGATTACTTGCGCCGCATATTGGATGTCGCGCGCTGACGTGTCGTGCCCAAGACTGATTCGTATGGTCTCGCGTGCGGCTATGTCAGATAAACCGATCGCTTTCAAAACATGGGAAGGCGCATCTTCCCCGGTACTACATGCCGACCCGGCAGAGACTGCGATCCCGCAATAATCCAACATCCCCATCAACCCGGCATTCTCCACGCCCGGAAAGGTAACACTGAGTGTGTTCGGCAAGCACTCCGATTCGGTTTCCGGCGAATTGATCACACAATCCGGTTTAATTTTCTTGAGCCGCTGAATCAGCTGTTGTTTCAAAGCTTGGGTCTGTCCAACGCGCCCAAGGAGTTTATCCACCTCTTGGCAGGCCGCGCCAAAGCCGACGATATTGTGGATGCTTTCGGTACCGGCTCGCAATCCGCTTTCTTGATGACCGCCATGCAACAACGGCGTAAATGGGCTCCCCAGTTTAACGTACAAAGCGCCAACGCCTTTCGGCCCATAGAGTTTATGCGCGGAGAACGAGGCGTAATCAACATCCCAGGCATGGAGGTCAATCGGAATCTTACCCAGCGCTTGTACACAATCCGTCAGCACCAGCGCGCCGCGCTTATGAGCGATGTTCGTGACAGCCTTGAGGTCTTGAATGACGCCGGTTTCATTGTTCGCCAGCATGCAACAGACCAAGAATGTATCGTCGTCCACCCGTTTTTCCAATTCAGTGAGCAGGACTCGGCCCTGATTGTCTACCGGGCAATATTCGATCACCACCCCTTGAGTTTCCAGATAGGCCAACGTATTCATCACGGAAGGATGTTCAATCGGCGTGGAAACGATCTTTTTCCTTTTGGGATAAAAATGTGCACTGACCGATTTGAGCACCGCATTGTTGGATTCGGTTGCGCAGGCGGTGAAATAGACCTCAGACAGTTCGGCATGAATCGCTTTCGCCACGTGTCCCCGTGCCTCCTCCAATACCGCCGCCGATTTTCTTCCCATTGCATAGAACGAGGATGGATTGCCGTAATGATATTTCAACGCCTGATTCATTTTGGTTTGAACACGACCGCTGACAGGCGTCGTCGCATTATGGTCAAGATACACCTGCCGGTTGAAACGAATAAGATGCTTCAAGAATTCGAAGTACTGAAATTCCATTGGATGCTCCTGCAAGGTGGCAGAGGTGTTTTCGCGCCGAGCAATCGGCTTCAGCTTTTGCCGTTAACTCCCATCGTCACCACAATCTTCCCCTGCGCGTGCCCGGTGCCCAAATGGCGCATCGCCTCCGCAATGTTGGCGAACGGATAAGTTTTTTCCACCACTGGCTTCACCTTGCCCTCCGCCATCAAATCCCGCAGAACAATAAAATCTGCGCGATTGAACTTGGCGATAAAGAAAAGCACTTTTTGGCTCGCGCCGAACGCCCCTAAATTCACCTTGATGACATGACTCAGCGGCCCAATCCACGGGTTGCCCTTGGGCGCACCCACAATCACAAAACGGGCGTCAGGCTTTAGAACGCGCTTATATTCTGCCCATGACCGCGTCCCGGCGTTATCCAGCAACAAATCATATTTCTCGCTCCGGCGAGTGAAATCTTCTTGCTTGTAATCCACCACCACCTCCGCGCCGAGTGAACGTGCCTGTTCCACGTTGCGCGTGCTACACACCGCGGTTACATGTGCGCCCAACGCTTTGGCAATTTGCACCGCAAACGTACCCACCCCGCCGGAAGCGCCGTTGATTAAGACTTTCTGCCCGGGCTGAATTTGCCCATAATCCCGCAAGCCCTGTAAGGCCGTGATGGCCGCGATGGGGACCGCCGCCGCCTGCTCAAAAGTCACATTCGCTGGTTTATGCATCAGCGTTTCTTCCTGCTTACACACATATTCGGCAAACGCGCCAGACCGCGCCCCAAACACTTCATCGCCCGGCTTGAACTGAGTGATGGCGCTTCCCACCGACTCCACCACGCCGGAAAAATCCGTCCCCAGCCGCGCCTCCTTGGGTTTGGTAAAACCACCTCCCATAAGGCGAGCAATGAATATGCCCGTCATGGCATACCACTCCGCCGGATTGACGGACGAAGCGTAGACTCTGACTAATACTTCATTCTCTTTGGGCGTAGGCTTTTCCACCTCACGCATTTCAAGCACCTCTGGCCCGCCATATTTTTCACAAACAATTGCTTTCATGGTGTTATTTCCTCAGGAACCCATCTACAAACTTGCCGTTTCGATACGTTTTCAAGCCCCAAACGGTTCTATACCGTGCGTTTAGAGCTGGGTGCTAAGCCGTCATCTCTGCCGGGCCAGGCTGAACGCGTATCACCGAAACTAAAGGCAGGCCCAAGTCACGGACTTTTTTTAGCAGGCCATACAGGGCCGCCTGGTCAACCACTGAGCAGACTAACAGCGTATCGCCGTTGTCCTTCAAAATAATCGCCGCGCCTTCAAACCAGTTGGTCCACTGCTGGTTTAAATGCCCCTGCACCTTGATTTGATAAACGCCAGGCGGCTGATTGAGCATGAAGCTACTGTACGCATAATCCAGCTAGCCGCGTAGACACCAAAGTGTTGTTTGGGAGTGTTGAGGGCTATAGCAAGCCGAATTTACGGGCCGCGGCCACGGCCTCCGTGCGGCGTTGCACTTGCAATTTCTCGAAAATTTTACGGTTATGGCCTTTGACGGTGTCTAAAGCGAGGAACAGCCGCGCGGCGATTTCATGATTAGAAAGCCCGTCCGCAATCAGGCGGAGCACTTCCAGCTCGCGCTCACTCAACGGCTCAATGAGGGGTTGCGCCGTTTGGTTTTCAGTGTTTGGGAAAGCGGCCAGCAATTTGCTGATGTAGCTTGGGTGGAGGCCGTGCCGCGCCGCCTCCGCCAGAAGTTGGGCCATCGGCTGGCCCATATCCACAAACGAGCGGATAAAGCCCTCCGGCTCGGCCAACGCCAGCGCCTCACCTAACCGTTGTCGGGCGAGATCTCTTTCGCCCTGGATATACAAGGCCACCGCCTCCAACGTCAAAATACTGAACAGCTCAGACACCCAGCCTTTAGCCTGTGCTTGTTGATGAAGTGGCGCCAAAATCTTAAACGCAGCGGAAGCCTCGCCCTGCGCCACCTGCACCTGGGCTTCCTTAAAGGGCAGTTGATGGGTGCGGGCCAACAGCAGAGCTTCCGCCGGGTTGCCCTGCGCCAGCAAAAGCTGAATTTGCGCCGCCACCACTTCCGGCAGGCGGTGGGTGAATTTTTTCTGGCGCGTTACCTGATGCGTTTGCGTCAGCATCTCTGCCGCCGCCACCACCTCACCCCGCGCCAATTTCAACTTGGCCAGAAACAGTTCGGCGATGATAAAACGATCAATCACCCGGTCATACTGCTGCGCCAATTGCCAACTCCGCTCCGCGTGCTGTTGCGCGGCCTCCAAATCATTCCACTCATACAGCGCTCGCGCCAAACCCAAATGCGCCTCGTTGATAATCTGTAGCGGTTGATCACCCGTTATTTGCAAAACGCGCCGGTACGTCTCGGCCGCCGCATGGAGTTGATTTTCAGCTTCTTGGACTGCGCCTAAACCAATAGTCGCCAAGATATTGGTGAAGATATCGCCCGCCGCTTGGCTTAGGGCAATTGATTCTAGCAAGGCAGTTCGCGCCGCCCCCAAGTCTTTCCAAAACATATGCGCTATCCCCATCGTCCAGTAAGCGTTGGCGCGGGTGTTGAGCTTGCTCGGATGCAGATATTCCAACGCGCGTTGAGACTGCGCCAGCATCACGTCCGGTTGATAATGCGTCAAGGCCAGCGTAGCGCGGGCGGCGGCAATTTGCCCTGTCAAATTTCTGGTGGCTTCATCTAGCACCTTGCCTTGCAAGGCGTTTTCCGCCGCTTGTAATTTCTCTTCCACGCCCGTGGTTTGGCCGTTCATCAGCATTAGGCCAGCCGTGCGCCACCACAGGTAAGGTTTTGCGTTCAGCACCGTGAGGGGCAGGGATTGAAGCCAGTTCAAAATAGTGAGCACTGCGCCACGAAAGTGAAGTGGAATAGTTTTGCCCACGCTCAAGCGCTCGGCCCGCTCAATATCATTGGCGGTGGCGGCGTGTTGAAAAGCCTCCAACTCCAGGCCGTTTTCTTCAAACCACTGGCTGGCGCGGATGTGCAAGGCGTTCACATCCACGGAGGCGGCCGTGAGCCTCTGCCGCAATAAATCCGCAAACAGATGATGATAGCGATACCAACGTCGCTCTTTATCCAGGGGGATGATGAACAAATTAGCTTGCTCTAAATACTCCAAATGCTTTTGCCCGGCGCCAGGGGGCGCTAACACCACCGCCTCACACAGCGGGCCACAGAAGCGCGGCAGGATAGCGGTGCGCAGAAGAAAATCTTGAATGGCGGGCGGTTGCTGGTTAAGCACTTCCTCCAACAGATAATCTAAGACGAAGCGATGACTGCCGGTAAAAGATTCAATGAAGTTGGCCGTATCATGCACGCCTTGCATGGAAATAGCGGCCAATTGCAAGCCCGCCACCCAACCTTCGGTGCGGGCTTCCAACGCCGCAATTTCATCCGTCGCTAACGCCAGCCCCATGGTTTGTTTGAGAAAATCGGCGGCTTCGGTGAATGAGAATCGCAAATCCGCTGCACGCAGTTCGGTGAGCTGATGGCTGGCGCGTAAGCGGGCCAACGGCAGGCGGGGGTCTTCACGCGTGGCAATGACCAAGTGCAAGGGCGGCGGCTGGCGTTCCAACAACAGCGCCAGCACTTCATCTACTGTCTTGGAATCTACGGCATGATAATCATCCAAAATTAGGATAAAGGGTTGCGGTAAGGCTGAGATTTCATTGAGCAAAGCGGCCAGCACAGCCTCAGCGGGTGGCGGCTGAGGGGTTTGTAAGGCTGGTAATTGGCCAGCACCGAGTTGCGGCGCAATGGTTTGTAGGGCGGCAATAAAGTAAGTGAGGAAACGGGCCGGTTCGCTATCGCCCTCATCCAAGGAAAGCCAAGCGGCGGGTCGCCCGCAGGCCGCCAGCCACTCGCTCACCAACGTGGTTTTGCCAAAGCCCGCCGGGGCAGAAATTAGCGTGAGCTTCCGTTGTAAACCCTCGTTCAGGCGCGCAATGAGGCCGGAGCGCAAAACAGCCTTAGCCCGGTGCGGCGGAGCGTAAAGCTTGGTGGCTAAAATTGGCACAGACATTTTAATTTAGTTGACAATCACATGCTACAAAGGCCTTACTAACTACACGGTCGGCAAGTGACTGTCAACTTGCCAAGATATAACAGCGCATAGCCTAAATCTCGTTTCCAGCCACGCTCTTTTTATTAGCACACACCTAAGTGGCTACGCGCAAACAATCACGCTTCTAGAATCTTTTGCACTTCAGCTAATTCATCCTCGGTTAGCGCCCAATCTGCCGCGGCGGCATTTGCGGTCACTTGCGCTGGGCTGGTGGCGCCAGCAATGACGCTCGTCATCTGCGGTTGACTGAGGAGCCAGGCAAACGCCAACTCATGCATGGTGTGGCCGCGCGCGGAGGCAAAAGCTGTAAGCTTATCCAATACGTCATAATTTTTGTCCGTCATATATTTTTGCACATACGGGCTGTCCTGCCCGCGTGAGCCGATGGGGGCAGGCTCGCCGCGCTTATACTTGCCGGTGAGGAAGCCGCCCGCCAGCGGGAAGTAGGGCAGAATCCCAATGTTGGCAAAGCGGCAATACGACGTCAGCTCGCGCTCAATTTCCCGTTCCAACATATGGTAGTGCGGCTGAATAGTGACGAAGCACTCCCAGCCTTTAAGTTCCGCTAAAGTGTTGCAATGCGCCAACTGCCACGCGCTGAAATTGCTGGCCCCAATGTAACGGACTTTACCCGCCCGCACCATATCGTCTAAGGCCCGCATCATTTCTTCGGCAGGGGTGGTTTCATCCCAAGCATGAATTTGATACAAATCAATGTGATCGGTCTTCAGCCGCCGTAAACTGGCCTCCACCGCATTTTGCAAGTGATAGCGGGAAGCGCCCTGATCATTCGGCCCATCGCCCATTTGGCTTCGGCCTTTGGTAGCCAGCACCACACGTTCCCACTGCCCGGCCAAAGCCGCGCCAAGGTATTCTTCCGAGCCGCCGCGATTGCCATACACATCGGCCGTATCAAAAAAGTTAATGCCCGCATCCAACGCCTGATTCACAATGGCCTGCGTGCCGGCCGCATCGACTTTGTTGCCGAAGCGGTTGCAACCAACCCCAATAACAGAAACTTTGACCCCCGAATGACCGAGTGAACGATACTGCATGCTAAAGCTCCTTCATAAGGTGAAAATCACCTGCTAAATTACAAATTGGCCTTCAATGATTCCGCCGCCGCGCGGGTGAGGCCTTTGACCTTGAGCAATTCTTCTAAACTGGCGGCGCGGATGCCATCTAATGAGCCGAATTGTTTGAGAAGCGCCTTGCGCCGCGCCGGGCCGATGCCGGGGATTGAATCCAACTGCGAGGCCAAGCCGGTTTTGCTCCGCAAGGAACGGTGGTGCGTGACGCCAAACCGGTGCGCCTCATCGCGCACGCGCTGAACCAAATACAAGCCCTGTGAACGGCGCGGCAGGAGTATGGAATGGCTTTGGCCCGGCAGGAAAATCTCCTCTTGTTGCTTAGCAAGTGAGCACACCGGCACCGCTTCAAACAACCCAAACTCCTGTAACACTTCCACTGCTACGCCCAGCTGGCCCTTACCACCATCAACCATCAGTAAATCCGGCAAACGCGCAAAACTATCATCTTTCTTGCGGCCGGGCGCTCTAGCCGGGTCAGGTTCCTGAGCTTCCTGCCAGCGCTTAAAGCGCCGCGTAAGCGCTTCTCGCATGGAGGCAAAATCATTTGGCCCTTCCACAGTTTTGATATTGAAGTGGCGGTAATGGGCTTTGCGCGGCGTACCTTGCTCAAACACCACCATGCTGGCCACGGCGTTAGTGCCCTGAGTGTTGGAAATATCAAAGCATTCCACGCGGTTGGGCGGGCGCGGCAGGTTGAGGGCGGTCTGTAGTTCAGTAAGGGCTTGCGTTTGGCGGTTGGTGTCCGCCTCCCACTGCGCTTTCAATACATTAAGTGTATCCGCCGCGTTCTCCGCCGCCATCTGAATTAAGTCAGCTTTTACGCCACGCCGGGGCACAGTGAGCATAACCTTTTCGCCGCCGCGTTTATCCTTCAGCCATTGCGTGATGATTTCGGCTTCGGTCACGTCATTCGGCAAAAGCACTTCTTCCGGCACATACGCCGCCTCATCATAGAATTGCTTCACAAATTGCGTCAGCACTTCTTCATTATTGGTATCTTCCGCGCCCTCCAGCACAAAGTATTCGCGGCCAATCAGCTTGCCGGCTCGCACAAAAAATATCTGCACACAGGCGTTACGGTCATCGCGCGCAAACGCAATCACATCCGAATCCATCTGCTCCGCGGTAATCACTTTTTGCTTTTCCACCACGCGCTCAATGGCCACCAGTTGATCCCGCAGAGTAGCCGCTTTTTCAAATTCCAAGTTTTCCGAAGCGGCCTGCATATTGGCGCGCAAGCGCATAACCACCGAAGCCGTTTGCCCGCGCAGAAACTTACCCAAGTCCTCGATCATCGCGCGGTATTCATCTTTCCCAACCGCGCCAATGCACGGGCCGAGGCATAACTTAATATCGTAATACAAACATGCGCGCGGGTCCCGGCCCGTAATCACGCGGTCACAAGTGAGATACGGAAAAATCTTCCGCACCACATCCAATGTTTGATGCACCGCCCACGCGCTGGTGTACGGCCCAAAATAGCGGGAGCCGTCTTGCTCCATCTGCCGCGTTACCGTCACTTTCGGAAAATCATCCGCTGTATGCAATTTGATGTATGGATACCGCTTATCATCTTTTAGCCGGATGTTGTACTTGGGCCGGTGTTTCTTGATAAGCGTCATCTCAAGAATCAGGGCTTCCAATTCCGAACCAACAATGATGTATTCCAAATCCGCAATGTGCTTCACCAGCTCGCGCGTTTTAGGCGAATCCACATTTTCATGAAAATATGAGCGCACGCGATTGCGCAGATTGATGGCCTTACCCACATAAATAATCGCGCCCTCGGCATTTTTGTAGATGTAACAGCCGGGTTTGGTGGGGAGCGTTTCTAGTTTCGTTTGCAGGGTTTCGGGTAAAAGCATGGTGGGATGTAAACAAATAGTTGCTGACGGATAGCTATTATATCCGGCGTATAATCGGCAAATGGACTCTTTCCCGATTGAGGCCGAAATCGGCCAAATTCTTACGGCGCGCAAACTGACGATTGCCACTGCCGAAAGTTGCACGGGCGGCCTGGTGAGCCACCGCCTCACTAACATTTCCGGCTCCTCCGCCTATTTTTTAGGCGGTGTGATTGCGTACGCATATGACGCTAAAGAACATCTTCTGCACGTGCGTCACAACACGCTTTATCAACATGGCGCCGTAAGCGAAGAAACGGTGCGCGAGATGGCGCGCGGCGCGCGTTTTGCTTTGGGCGCAGATATTGGCCTTGCAGTGACGGGCATTGCCGGGCCGGGCGGCGGCATGCCAGGCAAGCCGGTGGGGTTGGTGTGGCTGGGACTCAGCGCGCGCGATGCGGAACTCACCCGCAGTTTTGTATGGAACGGCGAGCGCGTGAGCAACAAAGAACAATCCGCCCAAGCCGCGCTAGAGCTGGCGCTGGAGTATTTGCGTCGCCCGTGATAGCTCAACCCCATAATGTCATTGCGAGCCGCCCGTTGCGGCGAAGCAATCTCCTAAATTTGGAAGATTGCTTCGCTCGCGTTGCTCGCTCGCAATGACACAAAAAAATTGAAAGCTTTCATCTTTGGCGGCACAGGCTTTGTAGGCGCCGCCCTGATAAAAGAACTATTGGCGCAGGGCGCACAAGTAACGGCCACCGTACGCACGTTTGAGCGCGCCCAAAACCTGCCACGCGGCGTGCGCGCTATCCCGGCGGATATCACCAAGCCCAGCTCGTTTCAACACGCCATGCGCGGGCAGGAGGTGGTGTTTCATCTGGCCGCCGTCACGCGCACAGGCGTGCCGCTGAAAGATCGTGAGCGTGTGCAACGCATCAACGTGGAGGGCGCGCGCAACGTGCTAGCCGCCGCCGCCGAGGCGGGCGTGCCGCGCCTCATTTACGCTTCTTGCGCCGACACGGCGGCGGAAAACTTAGTTTTGGAAACGGAAACGCAACGCGCTAAACAACGCGCCCACTTTGAAGTGGCCGCAGACATGCAGAAGCGCGGCGCGCCAATCACCATTGCTTGTTTAGGAACAGTTTACGGCCCAACCGACCCTTCGGGCTGGGGGCGGTTGGTGGGATGGCATAAACGGCGGCGTTTGCCCATCATGTACAGCCCGGAGAGCGTGCGCGCATGGACGTTTGTGGAAGATGCGGCCCGCGGCCTGTGGTTGTGTGCGGAGCGTGGCCGCGTGGGTGAAACGTACAATTTAGTTGGCCCAACCCACACGCTAAAAGAGTTTTTTGCCGCCTGCGCCGAAGTCACCGGCCAGCCCGCGCCCTACTTATGGTTGCCCGGCACGTTGGCGCGCGGCGCGGCCCGCCTGCTAGAGCGCCCCCTGCCCGCGTGGGCCGAGCGCCTCCGGAGCCTCACTACCTCATCGCCTACTGTTTCAGCCGAAAAAGCGCAGGCTGAGTTGGGATGGGAGGCGTGTTCACTTAAAGATGGGTTGAATAGAACTTTTTCAATCGGCTAGAATTCAATTGATATTACTGAGCGTAAGCATGTGATAACGTCATACCCGCTTGCGCAGGAGTGACAGGCCACATAACGTGACCTGATCAAGCACAAAAAATCCTCATGCAACTTTTTGAGCAAGCCACCAACCTCCATATGCATACGCCATACTCGGATGGCGAGTGGTACCACCCACAAATTGCGGAGGCGGCTATGGCCGCCGGGCTGGATATGATTTGCGTGACGGATCACAACGTGTGGGTGCAGGGGCCGGAGCGTTACTACGAAAAAGACGGCAAGCGCGTGTTGGTGCTGATTGGCGAAGAGATTCATGACCAAGCCCGCGTGCCGCAAAAAAACCATCTGTTGGCGTACAACCATAACCGCGAGCTGGCGCGGGAAGCCCCTCAACCACAAAAGCTCATCAGCGCCGTGCGCGAGTGCAACGGCCTCGCCTTTCTCGCCCACCCGTTTGATAACTCCGTGCCGCTCTTCAACTACGAAGATATTTCTTGGGTAGATTGGAGCGTGAGCGGCTTCACCGGCTTAGAAATTTGGAACTACATGTCCGATTGGGCCAAATTGCTCACCAGCCGTTCCACCACCATCCGTTATGCGTTGAACCCTGAGCTGGGCATGGATGGCCCCAGCCCGCGCACGTTGGCCAAGTGGGATGAACTCACGTCTAGCGGTTTGCGCGTCGTGGGCATCGGCAACTCGGATGCGCATGCCACGCCGGTTACCCGCTGGGGGATGACGCGGGTGATTTTTCCGTACGAGTTTTTGTTCCGGCAAGTGAACACACACACGCTCACGCCGCAACCGCTCACCGGTGATTACGCCACAGACCGCGATATGTTGGTGAAGGCGCTGGCGGATGGGCACTGCTTTATTGGTTACGATGGCATTGGGAGCACCAAAGGCTTCCGCTTCAGCGCCAACTCGGAGCGCGGCACGGTGAGCATGGGCGACGACATCACCAACCAAACCGGCCTCACGCTCCAAATCAGCGCGCCGCAATCGGCCAGCCTGCGCTTGTTGCGCAATGGGCGGGAAGTGTTGCGCCGCGAAGGGCAGAACATCACACACGTTATCCCGCCGGGCGAGACAGGTGTGTTTCGCGCCGAGGCCTACCTGCCATTTAAGGGCCGCCCACGCGGTTGGATTTTCAGCAACCCCATTTACGTTCGGAGTTAACAAATGGACTTCATAATAACCACACTGGGCGGGTTATTGCCCAATATTCCGCTTTACATTATCTGGATAACAGGCATTGTGCTGGCCACAAATTTACGGCGGAGCGATGGCCGCATCACCGCCTTTGCCGCTGGCGGGCTAATGCTTGTACTGGCGAACAACTTGTGCCTAAGCGTGGTGAACGCTAATTTGCCGCTCTGGTTAAGTAATTCGGGCGGCTCAGTTGCCAACCTCAGCTTCGTTTACGGCTTAACGAGTGTGATGAACGCCTGCATCGCCAGCGTCGCGTGGATTTTAATTCTGCTAGCAATTTTTACGGGCCGAGATTAAATCATAAAGCGCACTTAGAAAAAAAGACCACGAAGAACATTTAGTGAACTTCGTGGCCCTTTGAGGCTCCGGGGCAAACAAACTAACTCAGCTTCACCACGCGCCCAGTTTCAGCAGACTCAAGTAAGGCCAGAATAGTTGCAATATTGCCGCGCGAGTCCGCCTCTGAAACTCGGCTGGGCGCGCCGTTCAGAATGGCGTCGGCCATATTTTCCACCTCGCCCGTGTAAAGCAATTCCGGCCCGTTCACTTGAATTTGCTCCACTTTATCACCGCGCTTCAGCAGTAACGTTTCCCGCTCTGTAGGTTTGAATGGCGTGGTAATGTTGAGCACGCCTTCACTCCCCACCACTTCCATGTACGCGCGGAACGGCGTGCGGAACGCCGAATCAAATTGGGCGTATACATCACCCGCAAAGCGCAATTGGCCGAAAAAGCTTTCATCCACGCCGCCGCGCCCGATGTATTGCTGGCCACTCACCTCTAAAGGCTCGCTCCCCACAAGATAACGGGCATAACTCAGTGGATAACAACCTACATCCCAAATAGAGCCGCCGCCCCACTCTTTTACCAGCCGCACATCCGCCTCGTTTGTGAGATTGAAGGAGAACGCGCCCTTCACCAATTGCAGTTTTCCAATTTTTCCCGAAGCCACAATTTCCTTGACTTTGAGAGTTTGTGGATGATGGCGGTACATGAAGGCTTCCATCAAGATGCGGTTGTTGGCGCGCGCGGCGGCGAACATCGCGTCCACTTCCGCCAGCGTCAGCGCCAGCGGCTTTTCACACAAAACATGCTTACCGGCCTCCAGCGCCTTAATCGTCCACTCGGCGTGCAGGTGGTTGGGCAGTGGATTGTAAATCACATCCACTTCCGGGTCAGCCATCAGCGCCTCATAACTGCCGTGCGTGCGCGGAATATCCCACTGAGCGGCGTATTCTTTGGCCTTGGCCGCATCGCGGCTGGCTACGGTGGTCACTTGGTTACGCGCTGAAGTTCTCAGCGGCGGAATCAGGGCGCGATTGATACGAGCCGTGCTTAGCAAACCCCAGCGCAAAGTAGTCGTCATGTTTAGCTCCAGTGTTAGGGAATTCACAATATTCAATGCGCAATGTGAATTGCGTATTGTGCATTCTAGGTTGTGAACTAAAATTTGCGTATGAACGCTCAACATTTTACCCTTGGAGCGCGCCAAATCCGGGCGCAATTTCTCACACCCACTGCTGTCCGCATTACCCACGCCGCGCCCGGCCAGCCGCTCCCCCCAGACCGGCCCTGGCTCAGCCACATCCTTCTGCCTCAGCCGGAAATTGCCGCTGAGGCCGCGCAACTCACTGTTGACGTTGAGCAACTTAATCTGCGTATCGCCTCTCGCGCCTCGCGTTTTACGTTTCACGAAGCTGAGCCTCCCCGCTTTGGCCGTGAAGCCGGAAAAATCCCGCGCGGCTTGGCGGCCGATATTGCCGCTTTTGAAGTGCGCGTGGAAAATGACCAAGTGGCCGATGGGGTGAGCCTTGCATGGAAGATTGAGCCGAACGAAGGTTTTTACGGTTGGGGGGAATGGTTCAACACCTTCCGCCGTGAGCGCGGCGTCTTCAAGCTTAAGACCCGTGATGCGATTGCCATTCTGCAACACAAAGAAACGTACTCCGCCATCCCTGTGTTTTACAGCTCACGCGGCTACGGCGTATTTTTGCTGAACAGCCACCCCAGCCAGTGGGCCATTGAGCCGGAGCGTGGCGCGCTTACAGTGGACGCGGCCGGGCCAAACGCGGATTACGTGTTTATCTACGGCCCCAGCTTCAAAGAAATTTTGCGCACCTACACCGCCCTCACGGGCCGCCCGCCGCTCCCGCCGCGTTGGGCCTTTGGGCTGATGGTGACCGGCTACCCCCAAGAGCCGCAAGCCGTGGTGGAGGAGCGCGCCCAAGAACATCGCCGCCGTAACCTGCCGCTGGACGCGGTAATTTTGGATTACCACTGGGAGGAGCGTTATCACAATTTCCAATGGCGCAAATCCTTAATCCCTAATCCCCAATCACTAATTGCCAATCTCAAAACAAACGGGATTAAGTTGGGTCTCATTACCACACCGTTTCAGAACGCCAAAGCGCGGCCCGCGCAAAAGTGGGTTTTACAAAAACTGGCCGGCAACCGCCCGCGCAATTTAGAGAATGATGATGAGCGTAACCTGCCTGCCTACGCCGAAGGCCAAGCCAAAGGCTACTTTGCCCATGCTGACGCCAAGTGGTGGTTTGGTTCCGGCGGGATGATTGACTTTACTAACCCCGAAGCCGCGCGCTGGTTCACGGCAATGATGCGACCCCGCTATGAAGAAGGCGTGGCTTTTTTCAAGAATGATGACGGCGAATACTTGCCGATGAACGCTCACAGCTACCTCGGGCTGAGCGGACGTGAGCATCATAACTTATACGGCTTCTTCTACAGCCGCGCTTTGTTTGAAGACATGGCGGAGCTAGATGACCGCCGCCCGTTTGTGTACGCGCGCTCCGTGTGGGCCGGTTCACAACGCTTCCCCGCCATTTTCCTCGGCGACCAGCATCCAGAGTTTGAGCACATCCAGCGCACCATTCGCGCCGGTTTGAACATGAGCCTGTTGGGCTTTGCGTATTGGACGGCGGACGTGTTTGGCCTAGATGGCAAAACCACGCCGGAGACGCACATCCGCTACGCACAGTGGGCCTTACTTAACCCAATTGCCCGTTACTTCTGGCGGCCACCCGGCGCGGATGATACGCGCTTCCCGTGGTCACACGGCCCACAGAACGAAGAAAACTTCCGCACCTACACCAACTTGCGCTACCAACTTCTGCCCTATTACTACGCGCTGGCCTGGGAGGCGCATCTCACCGGCATACCGCCCTTGCGCCCCATGTTGCTAGAGTTTCAGGATGAGGCGCGTTTTGCGAGTGAAGCGACCCAACTCATGTTTGGCCCTAGCTTACTCATGGCCCCGGTGCTAGAAGCGGGCGCTACGCAACGTGTTATCAAATTGCCCGCCGACACATGGCATGATTTTTGGAGCATGCACACTTATACCGGCGGCGGTGAAATTGTTTACGCCGCGCCGCTAGAACGCCTGCCGCTGTTAGTGCGCGGCGGTTCCATCATCCCATTTGGGCCAGTGCTTCAACACATCCCCGAACCACATCAATTCAACGAATTGGAATTGCACTGCTACCCGCCCTACCCAGCCACGTTTAGGCTGTATGATGATGATGGCCGCACGCGGGCATACCAGCGCGGAGAGTTTTCAACCACAGACATACAAGTGACGGGAGACGGAGGACAAGTGAAGGTTGTAGTGGAAAAAGCGCAGGGAACCTTTCCAGCGGATTCCGAGCTGCGCCGCATCACCGTTGTCTTACATCGGGCCGCCGCGCCGCGCCATCTACAACTTAACGGGCAACTGTTTTCCGCGTGGGAGCATTCCACTCAAACGCAAACCCTGCGCGCCAGTTTTGAGTGCCCACTCACACAGACCACCGAGCTTGAAGTCGAGTCATAATCATAAACTTCTGCGGTCATGCACCAGAATATCTTTTGCGTTTATATGCTGACGAACGCCCAGCACACCGTTCTCTACACAAGCGTTAAACTTACAAGGGCGCATAGCCGAGCTTCGTGCGGGTCGAAACGTTTTTGCTAAGAAATACAAGCTCACAAAATTGGTGGGCTTGAGTGCCTGAATCAAACGATAAGCATGGTCGGATCAGAGCTGGTAGCCGAAAAAAGTGACGCGATGGCTATCGGGCAGGCCGAGGTGGGTCAGACGATTGAGTGCGCGACAGCGAATCCCGACCTGGGGGGCTTGCGTGTCCAGGCGGCGCGCATTGAGTTGCGAACCGGAGATCGTTTTCATGCGAAACGCGGCTTGCTGGCATTGGCTCTGGTTGGCAAAGGAGTCTCGCCCGTCCGCCCCGCCGCTAACGCCTGCCGTTGGGCGGCCTAATCAAAATCGGTCGAATCCTGTTTATCCAAGAGACATGGAAATTAGCATCATCACGTCTAATGTTTCAGCAGATTTTCTGAGCCCGCCCGGTGTGCCAACATGGGATGAACGCAAACTGCTGTACGCGCAGGTCTTGCGAAACGCACAGCCGAGCCTAATTGGGTTACAAGAAGTTACGCCGCGCCAACTCCAGTTCTTGCGGGAACAACTGCCCGAATTTACTGCATTGACCGTGCCCGTCACCGACCCTGACCCCGACCTTCTCGCAACGTGGCAAGCGAAGTATGCCCAGTTTGGCCTGCCCCAAATTCCTGATCCCTACGAAATCATTCTGTTTTACCAAACCGCTATCTTTGAGCTATTGGCTACCGGTTACTGGTGGCTTTCGCCTACGCCCGACCGCCCCTCGATTGGTTTCGGCAACACCGCCCCGCGTGTCGTGCTGTGGGCGCATTTGCAACATCGCGCTTCAAGCCGCGCGTTTTTCGTCTTCAATACGCATATTGACCACCGCTGTACGCGTGCGATGGTTGACCTGTGCCGAGAGAGATTGATGGCCTTTGCTACAGCTACCGCCTCCCTCATTTTCATCGGGGACATGAACTTCAACCCAGGCGATTCTAATTACGCTTCACTGATTAGCGATAATTGGCGCGATTCGCATGAAGCCGCTGATGCTCCCGGCGCGGCCACCTTCTTGTATGATCTGCCGAACATACCCGGTGGACGAATTGACCACATCTTTTATCGCGGCGATGGGCTTACGCCTCGGATGTGGACGCGCCTATTGCCGCCTGATCCAGAACGGCGAGTGTCTGACCATGACCCCGTGTACGTTCGATTTAGCATAGAAGAATGATAACGCAGCGGGAGTCAAGCAAGCGTCACCCGTTCAATCGCAAGGCCGCCCAACCCGGCATGTAGCGGATTTGGCCAACGTTGCGCAGCTTCACATTACTTTTTACCCAATCGAACAGGCACAAGATATAGCAAAGGAATGACCAAGTAGATGCTAATCGCAAGCGCCGTGTTGAAAACCGTCACAATAATTCCGACCAGATAAAGCCCCGGCCCAATCAAGCTACGGCGCATGGCCCATTGTCGAGTCTGCAAATCAATGTCTTCCCGAGTTAAACTCGCTTTGTGCGTGGCATACCAGCGCATAAGAGAAAATGACAGACTGGCAGCAAGCATGGCGGCGCCAAAGAAGGTGACGGCAAACGGATTATCGGGATACTCGCCCAGCATTGCAGTGGGAAAAGGAATGAAGGTGAGGCAGAGCAGAAAAATGTTACCATATAAAAATATGTGGAAGTCAAAAATGATGACCAACCTTCTCGTTACTGTTTTTGTGATTATAGCGATTCTCATCAGCGTCTACTTTATTGTGGCTTCACGCACGGACACATTTACGGGGCGGTGGGTAGCGTGGAAGTCGTCAGGGGTGGACGATTATCTGTTATTTCCTTTCGCCGCCATTAAGCGCCCGCCATCAACATTTACTTTCGACAACAGCAACGAAGATTTTCCAAATAGGGACATTACCTATGAGTACAATGGCAAAACGCGAACAGCGAATTTGGAAGCGCTTTTAGAACAAACCAACACAACGGCCTTTATCGTTATCAAGGGAGACACGATTCTCTACGAGAATTACTTCAACGGTTATCAACGAGACTCCATTGTGACTTCCTTTTCCATAGCGAAATCCATTACTTCATTGTTGATTGGCATGGCGATAGACGACGGTTACATTCAAAGCCTACACGAGCCTGTGACCCAATATATTCCAGAACTTTCTCAAATTGACCCGGAGTACCAGAATATCACGTTACAGCATCTCCTCTCAATGAAATCCGGGATCGCTTTCAAAGATACTGACATTCCCTGGCATGACAAATCGAAGGCGTATTACCATCCCTATCTACGAGAGGTAGTCACGCATCTGCCGCTGGCAGAACCGCCGGGCAAAACATTTGTTTACAATGCCTTCAATCCAATTATCCTCGGCATCGTCTTGGAAAATGCAACCGGTCAGTCAGTGGCGGAATACTTTGAAGCGCGTTTTTGGATGCGATTGGGCGCAGAGTATGACGCCTCCTGGAGCCTTGACAGCAACGAAGACAAAATGGCGAAAATGGAAAGCGGCTTCAACGCCCGCGCGATTGATTTTGCCAAAATCGGAAGGCTGGTTCTACATCGGGGCAAATGGGATGGCGAACAAATGATTTCCGCCGAGTGGATCGAGAACTCGACAAAAATAGAAGCCGAGAACCTTGTCCCCAAGTTTGGCGGCAATGTCTACTATCAGAACGGTTGGTGGATTATCAGCCCCACCGCAAGAGACAAGTACACAGTGTTTGGGTGGGGACATCTTGGTCAATACCTTTTTATTTTTCCTGATGACGACATGGTCATCTTACGTTTTGGAAAAGAAATTGGGCAAGTTGATTCTTGGCGGCGAATTGCTCAAGAAATTGTGGGGGTTGTGGCTAACAAATGACGCCAGCCAACATCGCCTCTGCCGCGAACACATCCGCCCCGCTCAGTGCAGATACGAGGCTGCCTTGCGAGCACTGGTTCCGGTTGGCGAGGCGCCCCACCCGCCCGCATGCAGGTAACGCAAACCGTTGGGCGCTCCACTGCCTATAGTTGCTATGCACATTACTATTCTTGCCTTAGGTTCACGCGGTGATATTCAGCCCTATGCGACCCTCGGCCAAGGGCTGAAAGCCGCTGGGCATCAGGTGCGTTTTGTTACCTTTGAGAATTTCGCCGCGCTGGTTGCTGAAAATGAACTGGACTTCCATGCCATTCATGGAGACGCGCAATCTCTGGTTGCCAGCGCCGGCGCCGATATCCTCGCCCTCATGCGATCCTTCGGCTCGCTGGCCGAAGGTTATGCCCGCGACCTATCCGCACCCTATTTGGGCGAGACCGACCTGATTATTAATCAATTACCCCTTGGGCTGTATGGTTTTGATTTGGCGGAAAAATATGGCGTCCCGCTCGCCCTGGCAGCGGTGATCCCGCTAGCCCGGACGCATGCCTTCCCGATCATGGGGTTTCCCAAACTCCTGTGGCCAGGCTATAACAAAGCAACGTATTATTTGGCCGAACAAATGGCATGGCAAATGTTTCGCGCCACAATTAATCGCTGGCGGAAACAAACCCTCGCACTGCCTCCCTTGCCAATGGCGGGATATTTTAGCCAGTTAGGAACGCGCCACATCCCGATCCTAAATGGATTCAGTCAACATGTGGTGCAACGCCCCAGCGATTGGAGTGAACACATCCACATCACCGGCTATTGGTTTCCAAAAGATAGGCCTTGGCAACCACCAGCCGATTTGCAGGCGTTTATTGAAGCGGGGCCTCCACCCGTATTTATTGGCTTTGGAAGTATGCCCCTAAAAGACCCGTCACAAACTACAGCGCTCATCCTAGAAGCCCTCAAACAAAGCGGACAACGAGGCATTTTGCACGCCGGCTGGGGCGGTCTGGGCAAACAAACACTACCGGATGACGTCTTCAAAATTGATTATGCGCCGTATGATTGGTTATTCCCACGCATGGGAATGGTGATTCATCATGGGGGTTCCGGGACAACAGCCTTTGGGCTTCGGGCCGGAGTTCCATCAGGCGTAGTGGCTTTTGTTTTTGACCAATTCTATTGGGGAGAGCGTGTTGCGGAGTTGGGGGTCGGGCCTTCACCCATCCGCTATACCAATTTGACGGTTGAACGCTTACGAGACATTATTCAGCTGGGCGTTAGCAACGCGCGGATGCGGCAAAAAGCCAGTGAACTTGGGCAAAAAATTCGGGCAGAAAATGGAATTGAAATTGCCTCGCACATCATTGAGAAAATAGTGCAGGTACAGTAAGCGTTAAGTACGGGCGGCTTTTCTAGCCCTGGTTCTGGTTAACGAAGAAGTCCCCCCGCCCGCCTTGCCGCTAACTTAAGCCGTTGGGCGGTAGCGCCGTTGAAGGAGAATGCACCTAATGAAATATTCTCTTGCTTTTAGCCTATTGGCAACCATCATCCTTTCTGCTTGTGCGCCTGCGTCTGTACCGACATTGGCGCCTGCAACCAGTTTAGCACTCGTGTATACCGACACGCCCCCGCCAACGGCGCCGGTGGTTGAGTTACTAACGGAAACCCCGCCGCCCACCAGCACAGCGATTCCAGCCAGCCAGATTCTTGAAAACCGGCCGTTTGCCCCCGCCAACATCAACCTGTTCAACCCCAGCGTTTATCCCGAGTCCGCGCCGGCTCTCCCAGCGCAGGGCGCCGCGCTTACTGAGGATCAAGTGCGTATCCTGCTACGGGATTACCTGGAAGCCGAGTTCCCTGATAGCCCCGAAAAGCAACAATCTTACATGCAGATGTTTGACCACCCTGCAGTGGCGGCGCGCATTCCCAACCCTAGCCTGCGAGCTGGCCTGCTGGGCTTAGCCAACACCTTAGCCGAGCCCGCCATTGACTTCGTGCTGGGCGCTCGAACCTTGCGCGGAAACCTGATGTTTAACGAAATCAAATTCGGCGAGTTGCCGGAAAACATAGTGGCCACAGTCGTTCCCGCTGGTAGCGCCGACGCCGAGCAGTTCAACATCATTTTTAGCCAGCGGTTTGCGGCCGAAAACCCTTTCCTGTTTACCCGCACTTTCGCGCACGAACCCCTGCATCAGGATAACGTCAACGGTGTTTACGAAGAAGGCCTGATTACAGCTATTGATACCCTGGTATACCTGTACCAGCTTGCCCATCACCCCGAACTGGCCAGTCAGGATACTTGGCTATCCCGCTTTCATAACACCAATGCGCTAGCCCGTCTGAATTCCGGAATTGGATCAGAACTGGGTCTTTTGGAGTCCAACGGCAACAGACCTATCCTGCCCAACAGTATCGTGGACTTCAACAGCTTCTGGAACCGATACCGTGACAACCCGTCTTTTGAAGCGACGCCCGGCAACTTCCTACTTCGTCTCTATCTGAAAAACTTGCAGGAAGACGGAGCGCCCGAGTGTTCTGCAGACGCCTTCAATCAAGCCTTGCTGGAATGTCTGGACCAGAATCAGGGTTTTATTGTGGGAGAGGATCTGGTGGCCGCCGCCCGGGCGCTGCAGTTAGATATTACGGAAGATGGCCAGACGCCATGATTGGAGGGCCTGACAGCCGCCCTCCTGAATTGGTATAGGGAGACAGACAAAGTGGCTTTATCAATAAGAGCAAAAAAATTTATCGCCGAGATCACTAACGGAAAAGTGAAGCTGGGCGCTCACATATTCTGCGCTTTGCTTCCACTGCTCAACCCTGCTACAATTCTATTTAATGAACATCCAAGTTTTCGCCCCAACTCACCATCATCACCATCATAATAAGGTTGGTTAATGTGGCCTGAGCAAAGCCTGAAGCTTTTTGTCATTTCACACGCGGGCCACTGGCTCGCGTTTTTGTTTTATTACATTGATCACGAACGACTGACTACCGACGATCACCTTCATCGTCTGCCATCCGTCGTCCGCCATCCAACCGCATGAAAACTAAAATCCAAACCGTAAAAGGCGCACGTGAGTTTTATCCGGAGCAAATGGCGCTCCGCCAGTGGTTGTACGCCAACATGCAAGCCGCTTCCCAGGCTTTTGGCTACCAGGAATATGACGGCCCGTTTTTGGAAACGCTGGAGTTATACGCCGCTAAATCCGGCGAGGAGTTGGTGAAAGAACAAGCCTTTGTATTTGCTGACCGTGGCGGCGACCAAATCACCCTGCGGCCCGAACTGACGCCCTCGCTGGCCCGCATGGTAGCCGCGCGGCAAGGTCAGCTACCCCGGCCAATCCGCTGGTGGAGCTTTGGCCCGTTCTGGCGCTATGAACGCCCACAAAAAGGCCGTTCTCGTGAGTTTTTTCAATGGAACATCGATTTGCTAGGGGTGGATAGCCCCGCGGCAGATGCCGAACTGGCCGCCGTGGCCGCCGATTTCTTTCGGCGTATTGGTTTCTCAGCAAGCGAGGTGAAGATTCAGTTCAACAACCGGCGGCTGATGGACGCACAAATTGCCGCTTTAGGTCTGAGTGAGAACAAGAAAAGTGTTTTCCGGCTGATTGACCGGCGCGATAAGATGAGCGCCGAAGCATGGGATACATATGCGGGCGAGTTGGGCGTGAACGCCGCACAATTGCACAACCTCAAAGCCTTACTAGCCGATGGCAACTTATGGCAAAAATCTGAAGAGTGTGTGGCCTTCTGGCAGGCCGCCGAGGCGTTGGGCATCCGTGATTACCTAGAATATGACCCCACCGTTATCCGCGGTTTAGATTACTACACCGGAACGGTGTTTGAAGCCCGTGACCGTGAGGGCGAGTTCCGTGCGATTTTGGGCGGTGGGCGCTACGATAATTTAGTGGGCGATGTGGGCGGTGACCGCATTCCCGGCGTAGGCTTCGCTATGGGCGATATGGTCATTGGCTTAGTAGCGCAAAAATATGGCAAAGCCGCTGGGTTGGCCGTCTCGCCCAGTGAGGCGCTGGTGACGGTGTTCAGTAAAGACATGCTGACAGAATCTCTCAAACTGTCGGCGGAACTGCGTCGGGCCGGCCTACGGGCCGAATGGTACCCCGAAGCGGCCAAACTGGATAAACAACTCAAATACGCGGATGCGTTGGGCGTGCGTTGGGCAGTTATTTTAGGGCCAGATGAGCTGGCGGCAGGTGTGGTTCAACTGAAAGATTTACGTAATAGAAGCCAAACGGCGGTACCGCGCGCGGAGGTGGCCGCTCTGGTGCGGGCGGCGCAAAACCGTGAAAAATAGTGGTAAAATCCGGCGCGCGTTAGGGAAACCTAACACGTCTATGGTGGCTGTAGCTCAATGGCAGAGCGCTTGACTGTGGCTCAAGATGTTGTGGGTTCGAGCCCCATCAGCCACCCCTAACAAACGAAAAATGCAAAATGGAAACATTTTGCATTTTTCGTTCATGCGCCCTCGTAGCTCAATTGGATAGAGCGCTTGACTTCGGATCAAGATGTTGTGGGTTCAATTCCTGCCGAGGGCACTCATCATTATCTCCATTCAACGTCTGTTTCTCGTCGAAACGTCAACTGAACTACTTCTGACTCAGTCAGTGACCGGGTTGCACATCATATGCGGCGCTCGCGCGAACTTTTGTTTAATGATGACACACAACGCCTAGAGTTGCTTCTCACGCCGCTCAACCGGCTTGATGTGTCAATTGAAAAATCCTTCTTCGCGGAAGCTATTCGCACGGGCCGCGCCGATTTGAAACGCCTGCACATTAATTACCTGGAGCCATACTTCTACCTCTCGACCGGTTACGGCACGGTGGCCGGCACCACCAGTATTGCGTTAGGTTTTTATGACTGTCACCCACTCCTGCAAGAGTTAAACCACGCCTTGCGCGGCTTCCGTTACAGCAATGAAGACATTGTAAATTTGGTGCGGCACGAGCTAGGGCACGCCTTTGCGTATGCATACAAACTTTACACCCGCAAAGATTTCCGCCGGATTTTCAGAGTCAAGGGCCATTACTTCCGCACCTACCCGGCCACAGACCGATACATTGAACGCGCCAACCCCTATAGCCGTGATTTTGTGAACCCTTCCGGCGACCATTACGCGCAGAAGCACCCGGATGAAGATTTTGCCGAGACATTTACGGTGCTGATGCAACCCAATTACAACTGGGAGTATGAATACCGCAACTACCCGGGCGCGTTGAAGAAACTGCGCTTTGTGCAAGGCCTACTCAAAGAACTCGGCAATACGCCGCCCCTGGTGAGCCAAGCGCCCTACCCGTTTGAACCCTTGGAAGAATTTAAGGAAACCGTGGCGCAATTTTGCAAACTCAAGAGTACGCGCACCTACCGCGCCAAAGCCACCGGGTATATTGACCCGGATTTGTTGGATTTGTTCTGGCGGCCCAAGCCCATTTTGCGCGGCAACCGCAAGCGCGAGCGCGATTACGTGCACGCCGATAACTTCATCCGCAAACACAAGCGCGCCATCGTGACGCAGGTAAGCCGTTGGACGAGCGTGGCCGAAGTTGTGGTGAGAGACTTGCTGGATAAGTGCAGTGTGCGCTCGCACGCGCTGGATTTATGGGTGCGGAAAGATAAACGCGAAAGCAAGTTGGTGGAATTCACGTCTTACATTTCCTACCGGTGCGCGTTATACGCTCTGCACGAGCGTTACCTAGATTAGCTGAAATTTGCCGATGACGGTTACTTTAATCCATGAGCGACCAAGTTGTTGCCGGGGGCGTTTTTCGCCAGTAACCCGCCATATAGCGTCAGGATTTTTTCGGCGATGATGTGCCAACTGTAGTTGCGGGCATATTCCGCCGCTCGCTCACTCATGCGCGCCCGCAGGAGTGGGTCGGTGATGAGCCGGCAAATTCTATCGGCCAATAATTCCGGGTCACGGTCTGGCACGGTATAACCGGTTTCGCCATCCCGAACCAAAAACGCCAGGCCGCCCACCTCAGAAGCAATGACGGGCGTGCCGCACGCCATAGCCTCCAGCGCCACCATGCCAAAAGATTCATAGTGCGAGGGCATAATCACCACATCGGCGGCGGCGTAATAATCAGGCAAATCATCTTGGCTTTGCTTGCCCAAAAACGTTACCATACCGTTTAGGCCCAATTCCTGCCGCAGAGCCTTAATCCGTTCTAGCTCCGCATTTTGTGTAACGGCGTCCTCTGGCTCTCCACCAATAATGGATAAAGCCAATTGCTCGCACTGGCACACGCCGCGTTGCTTTAGGAGCGCCAGCGCACGAAGCAGTGTTTCCAAGCCCTTGAGGGGTTCAATCCGGCCTACAAACAACAGCAAAATACGGTCAACATCCAACCCCAAATGCGCTTTGGCGCCCGGCATAGAACTGGGGTGAAAAAGTTGTGTATCCACACCCGGCGGGATGACGACGACCCGGCTCGCATCAGCGCCGTACAGCCACTGCATCTGAGCGGTTTCCGCTGGAGTGGCCGCAATCAGCTGGTCAGCCTGAGCCATTAATTCTGTTTCTACCCGCACCCGCAGTTCGCTCTCGCGCTCATCCGCCGACTGTGCAATGCGGTTCTTCATGTGGCCTAGCGTATGGAACATCTGAACAAACGGCGCGCCCCAGGCTTGCCGCAAACTACGCGCCGCCACGCCGGAAAGCCAATAATGGGCGTGCACCAAATCATAGTGAAGATTGTTGGCCCGCGTAAACTCCCGGATGCCGCCCACAAACTCCGGCACATGCTCATACAGGATTTCCTTCGGCAGGGGCACTTCCGGCCCGGCCGGCACATGAATCACACGGTTGCCGAAGCCCAAATCTTCCTTGACGTGAGGTTGGTGTTCGTCCTGAGAGCGGGTGAATACATCTAACTGCACGCCGCGGCGGCCCAATTCCCGGCTCAAATCGCGCACATATACATTCATGCCGCCGGTATCTTTGCCGCCCAGCGTAGCCAGCGGGCAAGTGTGAAAAGAAAGCATTGCAATCCGCATAAAAAAATTATAACGTGGAGAGCGGGTTAAGCCGGGCTGGCGAATTCTTAGCCCGACGGACCAACTATTTCTACCACTTTATGCCTTTCCAGGTTTGCCCAACAGGGCGCGTCATGCTACACTCTTTGACACCATAAACAAGGAACGCGTTACACACGGCCATGGCGGAAAAAATTCTTATCGTTGATGACGATCTTGACACGCTCAAACTCGTCGGTTTGATCTTGCAACGCCACGGTTATCAAATTGTAGCCGCCAACGGCGGTATGCAGGCCCTCTCCAAAGCGGTAGCTGAACAACCTGATATTATTTTGCTGGATGTGATGATGCCCGATATGGATGGGTACGAGGTGACGCGCCGCCTGCGGGCTAATACCAGCGTAGCCCACATCCCCATCATCATGTTCACGGCCAAAACCTTGTTGGATGATAAGGTGGCCGGGTTTGAAGCAGGCGCGGATGATTACCTCACCAAGCCCACCCACCCAGCGGAATTGGTGGCGCATGTGAAGGCCCTGCTGGCCCGCAACCGCTCCAACAAACCGGCCATCGCCGCCGAACACGCTCGCATTGTGGGCTTTTTGGGCGCCAAGGGCGGCGTAGGCACCAGCACGGTGGCCATCAACGTGGCCGCCGCCACCGCGCAGGGCGGCCAAGATACCATTCTGGCCGATGTGCGCCCCGGCAATGGCTCCCTCGGCCTAATGCTCAATCTGGCCCAATCCCAAGGCCTCTCCTCCATTTTGGGTAAACCGATTGGCGATTTGAACCAGCGCACTGTAGGCGGGCAATTGGTTTCGCACCCCAGCGGCATTCGCGTTCTGCCCGCCGCCGCCGCGCCCAAGGAAGCGGCCCTCAACAGCAACGTGGCCCAGTTGGAAGCGATTGTGAAGGTGTTGAGCGGCATGTGCAAACTACTCATGCTGGATTTGGGCAGTGGCATCACCGAGGCCAACCGACGCATTTTGCCGTTGTGTGATCATTTCATCTTAATTTCAGACCCGACCCGCATTTCCCTGCTTCAAACCAAGGCTCTGCTGGCAGATTTAGCCTCGCTCGGGCTTGCGCCCGCCAAGGTGGATGTGGTGGCCGTCAACCGCGCCCCCTCCACCAATCAAATGTCTTGGTCGGTGGCCGAACAAATTTTAGGGCGGCGGGTGACGCTGGTAGTGACGCCCGCTGTGGAATTGGCCTACCAAGCCTCGGATATGGGCACACCGATGGTGTTGCTCCGGCCCGATAGCTTGACGGCTGACCAAATGCGCAACCTCACCAACCAATTGATGCAAAAAATCCGGCAAGGCGGAGGATGACGCACCCGGCTTACCTCATTGAACGCGCCGCTGAATTACTCCGCGCGGCCCGGCGGGTGGTGGTTTTCTCGGGCGCTGGCCTCTCCACCGCCTCTGGCATCCCCGATTACCGTTCGCCCCATTCTGGCCTGTGGGAAAAAGCTGACCCATATGAAGTGGCCTCCCTCACAGTCTTTCGCCATCACCCGGAGCGCTTCTTCAATTGGATTAAGCCGCTGGCCCGCCTGATTGCCTGCGCCCAGCCCAACCCGGCGCATTATGCGTTAGCGCGGCTAGAAAAAACTCAACAGCTTACCGCCATTATCACCCAAAACATAGATGGCCTGCACCAACGAGCGGGCAACACCAACGTGCTGGAGATCCATGGCGGGCTGGGCACGGCCACGTGTGGGGCCTGCCACCGCACGGTGGAAGCCGCCCCCCACTGGGAAGCCTTCAATCGGAATGGCTCTTTTCCAGCTTGCCCCCATTGCGGCGGCCTGCTCAAGCCCAACGTCATCCTCATGGAAGAACAACTGCCCGTGCTGGTGTTTCACCAAGCACGCCGCGCCGCCCAAACCTGTGATTTGATGTTCGTGCTCGGCGCCTCGCTAGAAGTTTTACCCGCCGCCCGCTTGCCGGTGGAAGCCCTTAACGCGGGCGCAAAATTGGTTATGATTAACCTTGGCCAAACCTTTTTAGATGAACGAGCGGATGTTTTGCTTCAGATGGATGTGGCTGAAGCCTTGCCGGAAATTGTGGCCGCCGCCGGAGTGCCTTTGGATGAATGACTCAAACAGTCACTTAACCCTGAAGCTGAGCCGTTTAGAGCGGCTGATGGATATTAGCCAAACGTTGGTTTCCACGCTGGATCATCACAAACTCCTGCGCGAAATTATTCAGGCCGCCATTGAACTGACGCACTGCGAGGCCGCCAGCATCATGCTGGCAGACCCGCAAACCGGCGAATTGCGGTTTGAAGCCACCACCAACATTGAGTCAGCGCAGATGGAGGGTTTAGTCATCCCAATTGATAACAGCATTGCGGGCTGGATTTTTACCAATGCCCAACCGCTAATTGTGCCGGATACCAGCCAAGACCCACGCTGGAACCGGAATGTCGACTCACGCGTGGCTTTTGTCACGCGTTCGATTTTAGGGGTGCCGCTCATTAACCGGGGCAAGGCCATCGGCGTTTTGCAGGCGCTCAACAAAACCAGCGGCGATTTCACCGAAGACGATACCAACATTTTGGCGACGCTGGCCGCGCAAGCCGCCGTGGCCATCATCAATGCGCGGTTGTTCCAGCAATCCGACTTAATCTCCGAAATTGTGCATGAACTTCGCCAGCCGCTGGGGGCCATCATGGCCACCACAGGGTTGCTCTCTCGCGCAGAATTGCCGGAGAACAAGAAGGCCATGCTCATCCAAACCATTCAGCGCGAGACAGACCGGCTGAACACCATGGCCACCGATTTTCTAGATATGGCGCGGTTGGAGTCAGGCCGGATGCGGTTTCGCAAAGAGCCATTTAATTTGCCGGAATTAGTAAATGAGTGCGTGGAAATTGTGCGGCCCCAAGCCGCCGCGCGTGGCCTCACCATTCACCTAGAGCTGGATCCGAGCCTGACCGGGCTAAACAGCGACCGCGGCAAGCTGAAGCAGGTCTTGTTAAATTTGCTGACGAATGCAGTGAAATACAACAAGGAACATGGCCACATCACCATTTCCACGCGCCGCGCGGCGGAGGAGATGGAATGCCGCGTGAGCGTAACCGACACCGGCAAAGGCATCCCACCCGAATCGTTGGCGCAGATTTTCCAAAAGTTTTATCGCGTGCCGGATAGTGAGGGTTACGCCACGGGCACTGGTCTGGGCCTTTCCATTGCAAAGAAAATGGTAGAAGTTTTGGGCGGCGAGATGAAAGTTGAATCGCAAGTGGGTCAGGGCAGTACGTTTTGGTTTACGCAACCGCTGGAAGCCAGTAAACAGTAGGCAGAAAGCAGTCAGCAGTTTTCACTGCCTTCTACTTTTTGTTTTCTAACACCCCCACCAACGCCTGCAAGCCAAGTAAATAACTTCGCCAGCCAAAGCCACGGATGGAGCCCACGCACACCGGCGCGGTAAGTGATGTATGCCGGAATTCTTCGCGAGCATCGGTGTTGCTCAGATGCACCTCAATCACCGGCAACCCAATCGCCGCAATCGCATCGCGCAAAGCCACGGATGTATGCGTGTAACCGCCCGGGTTGATGATCACGCCCGCCGCCCAAGTGCGCGCCTCATGTAAAGCCTCTATCAACGCGCCCTCATGGTTGCTCTGCAAAGTCCGCACTTCTAAGCCTAAGTTTTCTCCCTCCGTTTTCAAACGTTCATCAATTTGCGCCAGCGTGACGCCGCCATAAATATGCGGCTCGCGCAAGCCCAACAAGTTGAGATTAGGCCCATGCAAGACTAAAACGCGAATGGGCGTGGAAGTGGTTTGGCGTTTTGGCATGACGGCATTATCAACGCGCGTCGTGGAATAAGTCAACAGAGTGAGCGGAAGGAAACGGATAAGGCAACAGCCGCCTTCAACCGTCTAAAAAATTAGACTCGATGGAATTTTGTTTATAAGTTGATTAACGCTTTCTCATTCATCCGTTTCTCATTTGGTTCTTGTCGCGTAACCCAAGCCCAATGTTTCAAGTTTTATGGCGCATAACCCGTAGATTTCAGTCGGAATTCACACTCGTGAGACAACATAAGCCAAACTTCACTCTCCTTTCACGTAGGTTTGGGGGTAATTTTGCGGACAGCACTATGCCAAAACAATAAATTAGGCGGCAGTTCGGCTGGCACGCCTAGAAATTCCAACACCAGCCGCTGGAGAATGAAATGTACCAGTACCCTGCCCCTTTTCAATTATTAAGCCTCAGCCGCTGGCTGATCATTAGTCTGGTTTTGGTTAGCTTTTGCGCTGAAAGCCTAGCCGCGCCGTTGGCCTCGGCTAGCCCAGCCACCGCCACCCTACCCGTTCGTGGGCGTGTGCGCTTGGTCTCCCGCACAGACCCAGTGGATAGTTCCAAATACATTAAACTGGTGGTGGCCGATAACGGCGCGCCTCTACGCGGCGAGAATCCCCGCTTGTTTAAGGATAGCAACGGAACCCCCAACCCCAACGCCAGCAACGCCGATTATTGGCGCCGCCTGGCTTATACCTTCCGGCTCAACACCGTGCGCGTGCTCATTTATCGTGAGCCGCAAGCCTTCTCCGGCGGATGTGGTTTCAACTGTACCAACTTCAACACCTACTCCGCCACAGACGCCGATACGAACAAAGACGGCGTGCTGGATAGCCGGGATGCGGGCAAAGCCAAATGGGATCAACTCATGCAGAAAACGATTGCCGCTTTAGATATCTGGGTGACCAACGCCGCGCAAAACGGCTTCTATGTGATTGTGGATTATCATCCGGTGGGCGGCATTGATATGTTTGACGCCCGCGAGTGGTGGAAGGTCATTGCGCCGCGTTACAAAAACTATACGCACGTCATTTATGAACTGGCCAATGAACCGGTGAAGTGGAACTCTGACCTATACACGGAGGCAGACCGCAACTTCCAGAAAGAGATGTTCCAGTATTTGCGGAGTGTAGCGCCAGATACGCACATTATCCTGTGGTCATTTGCCCAATCCAAGGTGCTGAACTCCGGCGGCCCAACTATGCTGGATGTGGTGCGTGCCACCAGCGGCATTGACTACAGCAACGCTTCGGTGGGTTTTCACATCTACAGCCTGAAAGACGTCAACGTCAATAATCTCAAACGGGCTTACCCAGTGATTCAAACGGAGATGGGCGGGCGCTCTACAGCCGATTATGACGCCCACGTTGCCAACATGGAGCGGCTGGGCATCAGTTCCTGGATTCTATTGGATGGCACGTTGGCGGGCAAAGAAGTGACCGTCAATTGGGCGATAGACCCCTTTTTCAATAAATCCGCCACGCCGGCGCCCACCGCCACGCCAACGCGCACACCCACCGCTACTGTGGCGCCGCCCACCGCTACCGTGGCGCCGCCCACCAGCACGCCCATCGTTACCCCAGAGCCGCCGGGCGGCGTAACCCCCATGCCTACGCCGATTGTTGACCCCTCACAAACCATCCGCATCAATTTTCGGAATAAATATGCGGCAGACTTAACGGGCGCAGTGGGTGATATTGGTTTGCCGTTTGGAGACCGAGGCAACGGTTTGGTATACGGCTGGGATAGAGATAACACCGCGAACGCCCGTTTTCGTAGCGGCTTCTATCCAAGCAACACTCATCTGGAAAGCTTTGTGTACATTGGGCACTACGGCGCGTATGTATGGGAAATCGCCTTGCCAGAAGGCTGGTACACCGTGCGGTTGGTGGCCGGTGATCCAAAATATCCGCTCAATGGCACGTACATCACCAACGTTGAAGGGCAACCCATTCTCAACGGCCAGGCCACCACGGCTAACCCGTGGCTGGAAAACACCATTCAAGTGCGTGTGACGGATGGCCGGCTAACAGTGACGAATGGCAACGGCTCCAAAAACAATGTTCTGAACGTGATTGAAATTACGCCGCTGGTAGAAGAAACCGCGCCGCCTGCACCGGCTTATCAGGAGCAGAATGGCCTGGTAGTGATTGAGGCCGAAAATGCCATGCGCGCGACAGACCGAAGCGGTTATGGCTGGCGTTCTCAAACAGATGTAGGCGGCTTTGTAGGCGGGAGTTTTATGCGCGCGGAGCCGGAGCTTAAAGGCGGCGTGAGTGATCCGTATTCGGCATATAGCCCTAGTTTAGAGTACGTCATCAACTTCACCACGCCGGGCATCTACTATGTGTGGGTGCGCGCCTACGCCAATGACTCCGGCGCGAACTCATTGCACTTGGGGTTAAACGGCGCTGAAATTGGCGCAGGCCGGAACCTGAGCTGGAGCCAGACCGGCGTGTGGACATGGACGCGGCGCGTGGAGAATGGCGCGGCGCATGTGATGGTGGAGGCCGCTGGCCAACACACCCTCAATGTTTGGATGCGCGAGGACGGCGCGCGGCTTGACCGCATCATCCTAACGACTGACCCGAACTTCACGCCGACTGATAACGGCCCAGCCGAAAGTCTGCGGCAATAACTTGGCTTAAGTAAGACGAGCGTTGGCATAACAACCAACGCTCGTCTTATTTTCTGCCGCTCTTACTTACTGATGACCGACAATGCGGTGCGGCGCGTACAGCTCTTCCAGATATGCAACCTCTTCCTTCGTCAGCTTGACGGACAGAGCGCCGACGGCTACCTCCAAATGTGAAATCTTGGTAGCGCCGATGATGGGCGCCGTTACCGGCTCCTTCTGCAACAACCAAGCTAGAGCAATTTGCGTGCGCGGCACGCTGTGTTTCTGCGCCAGTTCAGCCACCCGCTCCACAATTGGGCGGTCTATTTCGGCAGCGGCGTCGTACTTCATCTTCTGAATCTGATCGGTTTCATAGCGCATGGTGCTTTCGGACCAATCGCGCGTCAGGCGGCCCGAAGCCAGTGGGCTGTACGGGATGGAACCAATCCCCTCCGCGCGGCAGAGCGGCATCATCTCGCGCTCTTCTTCGCGATAAATTAGGTTGTAGTGATTTTGCATCGAGACGAAGCGCGCCCAACCGTGTTTTTCGGAAACGTACAGCGCCTTTTGGAACTGCCAGGCCCACATGGCCGAAGCGCCGATGTAGCGGGCTTTTCCGGCGCGGACGATATCGTTGAGGGCCTCCAGCGTCTCTTCGATGGGCGTTTCGTAATCCCAGCGATGAATCTGATACAGATCCACGTAATCGGTCTCCAGCCGCCTCAGGCTGTTGTCAATCTCGCTCAGGATGGCCTTACGCGAGAGGCCGCCGCCGTTTGGCCCCTCGCGCATTTTGCCGTGGACTTTGGTAGCGATGACGACCTCATCGCGCTTGGCAAAATCTCTCAATGCGCGCCCTAAAATCTCTTCACTCACCCCGATGGAATAGACATTGGCGGTGTCGAAGAAATTGATCCCCAACTCGAGGGCTTTTCGGATGATGGGCCGGCTGTTTTCTTCGTTCAGCACCCATTTGTGGACCCATCGCTCGGCATCGCCAAAACCCATACAGCCCAAGCAAATGCGCGAGACTTTCAGGCCGGTGTTGCCAAGTCGTGCGTATTCCATACGTTTCTCCTTATTAACTTTCGGCGGGAACGGCTGAAAGCGGTTCGCTTGCTTCAGCCGCTTCGCCTTCCATCGAAATTTGGGGAATGGTCAGGATGATGAACAGCCCAGCCAACAAAGCCAGCGCGCCCGCCAGGAAGACCAGCTTCAGTCCGCTTTCGAGAGTGGGCGCACTGCGCTGAAGCAGTCCTAACAGCGAAGGCGCGACGGCAATGCCAATCATCTGGAAGAAGAAAACCGCGCCAACCGCCGAACCCAATAGCCGCTTGGGGACGGCAAACTGCGCCACCAGCGTATTGAGCATGGGAAGTGCGCCCAACCCCAAACCGGCCAGCGAGGTTGCCAGCACATAGAACCAGACCGGCGATTCGGCGGTCAGTTGCCAGAGCATAAAAAGCGAAAGCGTCCCCAACGCATAGCCGAGAATGTACATGCCCTTATACTTTTTGGTCTGTGAAAGCCGGAATCCAACGGGCAAGCCGACGAACGCCGCCAGAACTGTGTAGGGCGTGAGCATCGAACCGTTACCCGTTGGACTGACACGCATGACTTCCTGAACGAAAATGGGCGAATAGGCCAGAATGCTGACCGTGCCAAAGAAAGAGAGCAAACCCGCCCCGGCGGCGGTCATGAACGTGCGGTTGGCGAGAATTTGCGGGTCGAGAATCGGAGATTCAGCCCGTTTTTCGATTTGCAGAAAACCGCCCCAAGCCGCCAGCGAGAGGACAAGCAGTAACGCCCCCATTCCCAACTTGCCTTCCTCACCCAACCAGGAAACTCCAAAAATCAGCGTAGTGGTGGCGAAGATCATTACCACCATGCCCGGGATATCCATCTTGGGCCTGCTGGTTGGCGCGGGATTCGGCAAAGCGGCGGCCAGCAACCCGGCGGCAGCCAGCATGAGCGGGATGGCCCCCCAATACAGGCCGCGCCAGCCGAAGATGCTTTCAGTCACCACCCCGCCCAGCACCGGGCCAATCAACGCGGCGATGCCGCTCGGCAAGTTGAGCAGGCCCGTCCATTTGGCGCGCTCCGCCGGAGGGAACAGGTCGCCAATCGCCGAAAAGCAGAGTGGGATGATGGGCCAATGCCCAATGCTCATAAACGTGGTGGCCGCCACCAGCCATGTCATGGAAGTCGCAGACGCCGAAAGACCCAAACCGAGCAGGAAGATACCAATCGAGGCGAGCAAAACCACCCGCCGCCCATAAACATCGGAAAGTTTGCCGGAGAGCAAAGTCCCCGCCGCCCCCGCCAGCGCGGGCAGGGCAACCAACCATGAAAAAAGCGCCATGCCGTCCAGCTCGGCAATCATGCCCGGCTGGGCGATGTTGCGGGCATTGATGAATAGGAAGCTGACGAACTGCGTGATGAAGACCGCCCCAACGCCTAGGGCGGCTTTGCTTGGAGTTGGTATGTTGGATTGCACAAAAACTGGCGTCATAAATTACACATCCAGTTTTCTCGTACCCAGCCATTTCACTTTTTCAGGGTCACGGTGGTCAAAGAAACTGCTGGTCTTGGTGTCCAGCGTTGCAATCGCGGCCATATCCTCGGCGCTCAGTTCAAAATCAAACACGCTGATGTTTTCCAGCATCCGCTCTTTGCGGGTGGTTTTGGCAAGCGCAATGATGCCGCGCTGAATCACCCAACGGAGGATAACCTGCGCCACGCTCTTTTTGTGCTTAGCCGCAAGAGACAGCAGAGTTTCATTTTGGAAGATGTTGTTGCGGCCTTCGGCAAACGGCGCCCAAGCTTCAACGGCGACGTTGTTCTCCCGGAAAAACTTGTGTGATTCGATTTGCTGGTGGAATGGGTTCACTTCAATCTGATTGACGGCCGGGGTTACCGTGTTGTGAACGATTAAGTCCATCATGCGGTCCGGGTGGAAGTTGGAAACCCCAATGGCGCGGATTTTGCCCTGCCGGTAGAGCTCTTCCATGGCGCGCCATTCGCCATACACATCGCCATACGGTTGGTGAATCAGGTACAGGTCAACGTACTCCAATTGCAGGCGGTTGAGCGACCGTTCGAAAGCTTTGAGCGCGCCTTCGTAGCCGTTGCGTTGAATCCAGAGCTTGGTGGTGATGAACAATTCCGCGCGCGGCAGGCCGCTTTGCCGGATTCCCCTGCCCACCGCTTCCTCGTTCTGGTACGAAGCCGCCGTGTCAATGTGGCGGTAGCCGCTTTCGATGGCCTGGATGACGCTCCTTTCGCACTCGGCGAGGTCGGTAATCTGAAAAACGCCAAAACCGATGCTGGGGATTTCGACGCCGTTGTTCAATTTGATGGTTTGCATGGTTTTCTCCTTAATTGGGACTCTGTTCCGGGGTCAACAGCCGGGTGAACGAGAGCGAAGCCAGCCTCCAGCGGCTTTCCTCCTGCACATACACTTCCGTCACCATAAAGGGATTGGTGACTTCGTTGCCGCCCACCACCGCCAGCAGCGTGATGCGGTTCAAAAGAACAGCCGTCGAGCCGAGGATATTCACCGACACCTCGTGAATATCAGCTTGCTTGTAGTGAATGCCGCCGCTTTGGATGATCTCCATTTCGCGTTCTTTGCCCCACGCTCCGCCCATGTGAACAAAGACAGATTTTTCATGAAAGAGCGCGTTCAGGGCTTCGGCATTACGCTCCGCCATCCAGTTCCACTTTTCTTTGGAAAGGGCGATGACTTCTTGTTCCAGAGAATTGTTTGACATGACTCACACCTTGCGTTCTGCTTATTCAGCCAGATATTGGCCATCACTGACCTTTTCCATCCACTCAACAACCTGATCATCAAGGGATTCCTGAATGGCGATATGCGTCATGGCGGTGGTGGGCGAAGCGCCGTGCCAGTGCTTTTCGCCGGGGGCAATCCAGACCACATCGCCAGAGCGGATTTCCTCCACCGGGCCGCCCCAGCGTTGCACCCGGCCACAGCCCGCCGTCACAACCAGAGTTTGCCCCAGCGGGTGAGCATGCCAGGCCGTGCGCGCGCCCGGCTCGAAGGTCACAGAGGCGCAACTGACGCGCGCTGGAGCGGGCGCCTGGTTGAGCGGGTCAACCCGCACACTGCCAGTAAACCACTCCGATGAGCCTGTGGCAGAAGGTTGAGAGCCGTTGCGCTTGATTTCCATACTGCCTCATATTCAACTACTTTCCAAAAACTTCGCGCGCCACCCGAACGGCCGACATCGCCCGTGGCCACCCGGCGTAGAAAGCCAGATGAATGATCACTTCGGCGAGTTCCGTTTCAGAGAGACCGTTTTCCTTCGCCCGCTTCAGGTGGCCGGGCAGTTGTTCGGTACTTCCGTTCGCAATCAGCGCGGCCACCGTTGCCAGGCTACGGTCACGCTTCGAAAGTTCTGGCCGTTCCCACACATCGCCAAACAGCACCCCATCCGTGAGTTCCGCCAGTTTGGGCGCAAAATCGCCGACCAGTTTTTGCGCCGTTGAGTGTTCTTTCGATTCAGGCATTTTGTATCTACTAATATCGGTCACCAACCACCGTAATCTGCGCCATGGCAGAGCGGATTTCAGCCAAGTCTTGTTCGGTCAAATGCACGTTTACCGCGCCCAAGTTTTCGTCCAGCCTTTCCAGTTTGCGCGAGCCGGGGATGGGCACGATCCAGGGTTTTTGCGCCAACAACCAGGCCAGCGCAATCTGGGCTGGAGTTGCGCCCTTCTGCGCCGCAATTCGCTCCAACAAGTCAATCACCACTCGATTGGCTTTGATAGCTTCCTTTGTAAAACGCGGATTGCGACTACGGATGTCGGAGGGGTCGAAGGTAGTGTTTTCATCCACTTTACCGGTCAGGTAACCGCGCCCTAGCGGGCTATATGGCACCAGACCAATCCCCAGTTCTTCGCAAGCGGCCAGCACGCCGTTGGTTTCGATGGCCGTCCACCAGATCGAATATTCGCTTTGCAGGGCGGTGACGGGCTGAACGGCGTGGGCGCGGCGGATTTGCTCGGCGTTGGCCTCAGACAAACCAAAATGCCGGGCCTTGCCCTGCTGAATCAAATCTTTCACCGCGCCGGCCACATCTTCCATCGGCACGTTGGGGTCAGGCCGATGCTGATAGAACAGGTCAATCACTTCAACGCGCAAACGCCTGAGCGAGGCCTCGGCCACACGCTTGATTTGCTCCGGGCGGCTGTCCATCCCAAAGCGGGGATGCGGCCCAACTTCGGGGCCATGCTTCCAGCCGAATTTGGTGGCGATAATCACCTTCCCGCGAAACGGCTCCAAAGCCTCGCCGACCAGTTCCTCGTTGGTGAACGGGCCGTACACTTCCGCCGTATCGAAGAATGTGACGCCGCGCTCAACAGCTTTGTGCATGAAAGCAATCATTTCTTGTTTGTCGGTGGGTGTATCGCCAAAACTCATGCGCATACACCCCAAGCCCAGAGCCGAAACTTCCAAACCATTTTTTCCGAGTTGACGTTGCCTCATCTTGAGCTCCTTTTAGAACCCAGTTACAAACCTGACTTTCCGATACTTCTATCGGAAACGGATCTATTTGATGGGTTCTTATTCTTCTTGAATGATTTGTTTTTCCTTTTCCAAGATGGCGTTTTCATATACATCAATCTTGTGATTCAGGATGTCCAGCGTTTTTTGCATCTCGGCGATTTTGGCCATCAACCGCTCGCGCTGTTCAAGAAGAATCTCTTTTCTGGCTTCAATCGTCTTATCACCCTGTTGAACGAGCTTCACATACTCAACGAGCACTTCAACCGGAAGCCCTGCTCGCCGCATACACCGGATGAAATCCACGCGCCTGAGATCAAGTTCATCGTAATCGCGAACGCCGCCGCCATTTCGATGAACCGGTGGAATAAGCCCAACCCGTTCATAGTATCGAAGCGTATCAGCGGAAATACCATAACGTTCACTGACTTCTGCGATTTTCATATTTCACCTCTACAAAAGTCTAGCACTTAGAGTCGGCTCCAAGTCAAGGGCTTGATGGGCATTTCGCTCACTTAATCACCCGCCAGTATGGCCCAAAGCCCCCACAAAGGCCGGAAAATGCCCGCAATTACCCCTTGACCTGAAGTAAGCTCAAAGTTTTAGAATGCACCCTCGACAAACGATAAAGACTGGAGATACATTATGTTTCAAGTTCATTTGATTAGTGCGGTGGTTGAATGGGACTGGAGGCTAAAGATGGAAGAGGAGAGGCAGGCCAACCTGAAGGGCAAACCGTATGAAATGTTAGCGGCGTCGGCCAACCCGTCTAAAAAAGTCCGCCGGCCTAAACGAACGCGCAAGCTTCAGCCGATTGTAACTGGCCAACCGGCCTGTTATGGAACAGCCGAGCACGCACAAGTAAAGGGCGGCTAAATGGGCCTGAGCGTTTACCTACATAGCTAGATTATCAACCCACCCCAAAAACTGCCTTGATCTTTTCAAGGCAGTTTTTTCACATAGGTGACGACCACCTAAAACTCTTAAAGTCTCTGATAAGATAAAAAAAACCAACCGATAATCTTTTTAGGACAAGCATCATGGATATCCACACACTACGAAAACTCATGGCCGAGCGCGATACGTTTAGCATTTTAGAAACCGTAAATGTGCACACCGGCGTTAGGTCAGTTCTCAAAGAGTTTGATTATGTGATTGAAGCGCCCAACTGGACGCGGGATGGCCGCCATTTGGTTTATAACAGCCGTGGGCGGATGTACACGTATGAGTTGGCAAATGGGGAAATCAAAGAGATTGATACAGGGTTTGCCATTGACTGCAACAATGATCATGTTCTTTCGCCAGACAACACCCAATTGGCCGTTAGCCACTTCACAAACGAAGACGCCGTCTCGCGCATTTACATCCTGCCGCTTACTGGTGGTAGCCCCGTGCTGGTGACCGAAAAAGGCCCCAGCTATCTGCACGGCTGGTCACCAGACGGCCAACGCTTGGCTTATTGTGCGGAGCGTAACGGCCAATATGATATTTACACCATCTCCGTGAATGGCGGCGCAGAAACACAACTCACCGATTTGCCCGGCTTAGATGATGGGCCAGAATATTCCCCCGATGGTCGGTATATCTGGTTCAACTCCACGCGCACCGGGCTGATGCAAATCTGGCGCATGGAAGCGGATGGCGCAAACCCCACGCACATGGTGAAGGAGGAAGCCAACGGTTGGTTTCCGCATGTTTCACCAGATGGCCAGTGGGTGGTGTACATTGCCTACGGCAAAGATGATGTGGCGCCCGGGGATCATCCGGCCAACAAGAACGTTGAACTGCGCCTCGTCTCGGCGGCAGGGGGGGAATCCAAAACGATTGTAAAGTTGTTTGGTGGACAGGGAACCATGAACGTGAACTCTTGGGCGCCAGACAACGCCACCATTGCATTTGTTTCGTATCGGCTTAAGCAATAAAGCGCCACGTAAAATCAACTTTACCCTCAGGAGAACCGCGATGAAAATTCAACCCGTTAAGACTGCCATTGTGGGGTGCGGCATGATTAGCGACGCCTATTTGAGCACGATGATGAATAAATTCAAGATTTTAGAGGTGGTGGGGTGCTATGACCGAAACCCGGACAAGGTTCAAGCGAAGGCGCAGAAATATGGCCTCCAGGCCCTCTCTTGGGAAGAAATCCTGACCGATGCCTCCATTGAAGTTGTGGTCAACCTCACTACGCCCACGGCCCATTACGCCGTCATCAAGCAACTGCTGGAAGCCGGCAAGCATGTTTACACCGAGAAGGTGTTGGCGGTGGAGTTAGAACATGCCGCTGAACTGGTGAAACTTGCGGATGCAAAAGGCCTGTATCTGGGGGCCGCGCCCGATACGTTTTTGGGCGCGGCGATACAGACCGCCCGCTATGTGGTGGAGAGCGGCTTGATTGGCGAGATCACTTCCTGCTATTGCGCCCTCACCCGTGATAGTGAGATTTTTAGCCGCGCCTTTCCCTTCACCGCTAAACCGGGCGGCGGTATCGGTTTCGATGTGGGAATTTATTACATCACTGCCCTGCTAAGTATTTTGGGCCCGGTGAAAGAAGTCTCGGGCGTGGTTCATACCAGAAAACCGGAGCGGCAGGATTATGCTCTGGAACGGTTTGGGGAGCCTTTCCACATTGAATGTGAAACGCTGATGGCCGGCATTCTGCAATTTGAGTGTGGCGCTACGGGCAACCTATTGTTTGACGCAAACTCAATTTTTACCGCGCCGGAAAGGCCCAGCCTGGTGGTGTTTGGAACGCTGGGGGCGCTTTATATGGCTGACCCCAATCATTTTGGAGGCGAAGTGCGGGTGATTTTGAAGGGCAACAACGAACCCGTCAGCATGCCGCAGAGTCACGCCTTCAGCCAAGAATATCGAGGCTTAGGCGTAGCCGAAATGGCTTGGTCTATGAGAAGGGGCCGGAAAAACCGCGCTAACAAGGAAATGGCTTACCATGCGCTAGAAATTCTGCACGGCATCGTTAAGAGTAGCGCCACGAAAACAAACCAGAAAATACAATCCACCTTTGAACTAACGCCGCCCATTCCCCGTGGGTATTCTGGCCAAACCTATTTTGAGTTCATTGAGGAAGCCAGCATCGCGCAATAAGGTGTGAAGTGACTCTCAATCTGAAAAGAGCGGACGAAAGCGAGCAGGAGGCCATCAATACACTGATTATCAAATCAGAAATGGCGAGCATGGGCAACGCCGGTAATCCGAGCGCTTTTGTGAGGCAATATTCCATTAGCCAGCGCGCGCTTTTGACGAATGACAGCTATGTTCTTTACGAAGGCCAAAATCTGGTCGGCTTTTTTATGCTCACCCGTGATGGCGTTGAACACGAACTAGCTTACTTTTATATTGAGCACACCCGGTTGGGCAAGGGTTATGGAAAAATACTTTGGGGTTTTATGGAAGGGGTCTGTGTCCAAAACCGCATCCACAAAATCAACTTCGTGTGCGGGAAAAACGTAACTGGCTTTTATTTGAAAATGGGCGCTAAAAAGATAGGAGAAACTACATCTAAGGCATATGTAGGTGTAGAAATTGATTGTTTACAGTATGAATTAGAACTGGGCAAAGGGCCTAATTCTGGCTGAAGCAATCTACCTTAAAACCCATCTACAAACTTGCCATTTAGACATGTTTTCAGGCCCAAACAGTTCTATGCCGTAGGGTTCTAAGCTTTCTTGATGTGGAGGGTGGTCAAAGAGCTTTTTAGGGTGAGGGGAGTTGGGCGTGAGAGGATGGCATTGACAGAAAGTCTGGTCTTGCCAAAACCGGAATTGGTTTTATACTGTAAAGCAACCGAATAGGGAGACCAATAAAATTCCAAAATGAGCGTATTGAGATTATTATACTGAAAAATTTCCAGATAAAACCCCGCTAAGGGGTATTATCTGGACTGAAGTAGATACATAGGAAGTTAGAGCAGA